>TARA_R110002096_G_scaffold431885_1_pt1 | contig 131273 bp, 116 predicted proteins | sample TARA_R110002096 | Tara Oceans TARA_R110002096 (sample SAMEA4397295) | marine metagenome | biome: Polar Biome; feature: [DCM] deep chlorophyll maximum layer (ENVO:01000326); material: water (ENVO:00002006), including particulate matter (ENVO:01000060) such as... | depth 35 m
TATTGATTAAATTTGCCCTATGAAAAGGATAATAGTTTTCAGCCTACTTTTTTGCCTTGGATTTTCACTTTTCTCATTGGCTCAAGACAAGATTCCAGCTATAAAAATAAAAGACCTTAAAGGTAATACTGTAGATGCATCGAGCTTTGATAACGATGGTAAACCTATCATTATTAGTTTTTGGGCAACCTGGTGCAAGCCCTGTATTAGAGAGCTAAACGCCATAAATGATCAATATGCTGATTGGGTTGATGAAACGGGAGTGAAGTTAATTGCCATTTCTATTGATGACACAAGACTTTCCTCAAAGGTTCGTCCCTTTGTGAGCAGTCAAGGATGGGAATACGATGTTTATTTGGATGAAAATTCTGAATTAAAAAGAGCGCTTGGTGTAAATAATATTCCTCATACCTTTTTATTGAATGGCAAAGGCGAAATTGTATGGCAACACAATGGCTATTTTCCTGGTGATGAAGATCATCTTTATGAATTGGTTGAAAAACTTATTAATGGTGAAGCCATCAAATAACCGAGTATAGGAACAAGCCTTATGAAAATAGTATTACGGTTAATTATTCTGTTTTACGCTTGCCAAACATTTGCTCAAAACAGCACAAATTTTGGACAATTAAGCGGAAACTTTCAATCTGATTTTCAATTTTACCTACGTGATAGTTTAATAGACCCAAATGGAGAAGCCTATCCAGACGAACGTCTTTTGGCAAGCGGTTTTTTAAATCTGAATTACCGCAAGGATAACTTCATGGCTGGAATCCGCTATGAAAATTACCAAAATAACCGTGTAGGACTTCCTGGATCTTATCAAGGAGAAGGGATCACGTATCGCTATGCACGCTTTATTAAAAACGGACTTGATGTTACGGCAGGGAATTTTTATGAGCAATTTGGTTCTGGTATTATCCTAAGGGCTTTTGAAGAACGTGGACTGGGTTTGGATAACAACCTTGATGGACTTCGACTAGTTTACTCACCTATTGACGGTCTTACATTTAAGGGAATTATTGGAAGGCAAAGAAATTATTTTGCAAAAAGCAATAGCGTAGTTAGAGGTTTTGATTCTGAATGGAGTCTTAAAAATACCTTAGGATGGGATGGCTATAGAAATTTAATAATTGGCGCAGCTGTGGTAAGCAAATATCAACAGGTGAGCGATCCCAATCTAGTTCTTCCTCAAAATGTAGCTTCTGCATCAGGTAGAATAAATTTTATTAGTGAAAAGTTTAATGTTTTTGGTGAATTTGCTTACAAAGCAAATGACCCAAGTTTTGACAATGCCTACATTTATTAGGAAGGTAAAGCCCTATACCTTACGGGTTCCTTTTCAGAAGGAAACCTTGGAGCCACCCTAAGTTTGAAATACTATGATAACTTTTCCTGGCGTTCGGAGCCATCTACCGATCCTCAACAATTGTTGATTGGTTTTTTACCATCGGCCACAACCTTACATACTTATGCCCTTCCGGCACTGTACTCTTATAATACCATACTTACAGGAGAACAAGGTTATCAAGCAGAATTGTTTTATAATTTTCCAAGGAAAAGTAAGCTAGGCGGAAAATATGGTACAAAAGTAACTCTGAGTTTTGCTCAAAGTACAAGTCTAAATAAGGATTACACCCCACGATTTGATGCAAGTGGTACGGAAACTCTTTCTGGAACAGACGGCTACACCACTTCCCTAGCCCCAGGCGATATAAATTATTTCCACGATTTGCATATTCAAATCCAAAAGAAAATAAATAAAAAGGTAAAATTAACAGGTACTTATTATAATTTTCTATTTAATAATGACGCCCTTAGAAAAGGTATAGCAGGTGTTCAGGAGTTTAGTCTTGTTCAAAATAATCAGACTTCAAAGATTTTTGACATAAATGCTGCGGTAGTGGAAATTCTATGGAAGATAAAGCCAAAACATTCCCTAAGAACTGAAATTCAAACCCTTATCACGGAAGGTCAGGATGGAACTTTTGGTGGAGATTGGGGACTTATTTTAATGGAATATTCCATAGCACCACGGTGGTTTGTAGCTGTTCAGGATGCTTATAATTTTGGCAATGATATTGAAGAATTAAGAATTCACTATTACAGTGTAAATGTGGGTTATACTAGTGGAACCAATAAATTCCAGTTGGGATATGGTAGGCAACAGGAAGGCGTGTTTTGCGTTGGTGGAATATGTAGAGTTGTACCTGCCTCAAATGGTTTTACCTTTGGTGTAACTTCTAATTTTTAGAATTATGAAAAATCTATATCAATATTTCTCTCTTTTACTTTTCAGCTCCTTATTATTTTCTTGCGACAAAATTGACGACCCTGTTATTGAATTGGAGGGTTGTGTTGATCAATGTACTGCTTTACCCACTGAAAATTACATCAGCAAAAAGGCGGTATTGATCGAGGAATTTACAGGGATTACTTGTAATAATTGTCCTGATGCGGCCTTAAAAGCTCAGGAATTAAAAGACAAATACCCCGGCAGTGTGGTTTTGGTAGGAATTCATGCCAGTTCATTTGCTACTCCTAACCCTTCCGATGGTTATGATGCAGACTTTAGGACCAATATGGGTACTGAATATTACGATTTTGTCAATCCCTTAGGTCTTCCGATTGGCACTATAGATCGCTTAGATCAGGACGATCCACAACGCTTTCCTAAACCTTTTACCTCTTGGGAAAGTGCTGTTACAAAGCAATTAGCGAAGGGAGATACAGCGGATATAGGAATTTTAGCAAATCCAAGTATTATTGATACGGATGGGGATACATCCATTTGCTTAGAAGTAAAATTCAAATCCCTGGCCGATTTAACTAATGACAGCATCTATTGGACTGGTTATTTATTGGAAAGTGATATTAAGGCCCAGCAAAAAATGCCCGATGGTTCTAAAAATAAGGACTATAAGCACAAGCATGTACTGAGGGCCGGCTTCACTGGAACTTTCGGAACTCCAATTCCCAATTTTGATGGTAGCTTGAACAGTGTAGCTTGCTCCTCCAGTCTTATTGCCAAAGATCCAAATTGGAAGGCGAGAAACCTGGAAGTGGTAGTGATGGTTTATAATATCAAAACTTTTGAGGTAATACAAGCTATTGAAATAAAGCTCTAATTGAAAAAAACCTTCATCATATTTATCATCCTCTCCTCATTTTGTGGCTATTCACAAAATTTTGGAGGGGGGTTTTATTTTGGTTTAAGTACCAGCCAAATAAACGGGGATAATTTAGGAGGTTATAATCTTCCGGGATTGAATATCGGTGGATTCACAGATTATAACTTTTCTGAAAGATCCAAAATTCAATTGGAGCTAGCATTTTTGCAAAAAGGTGCAAGGGATGCCATAAGTGATTCATCCAGCTTTAATAAGGTGAGGCTGAATTATTTAGAAATCCCTCTTATTTATTCTTACCGTTGGAATCAACTATCCTTAGAGATAGGACCTGCTTTAGATATATTAATCAATTCCAAAGAGGAGTCCAATGGATTTGAAATAGAAAGCAATCCTCCCTATTATAATTTTAGTTTAAGTGGAATTGTAGGCTTGAATTGGAGATTTACGAATAAAATAAGCATCAGTTTTAGAACCAACAATTCCATTTCATTGATCCGAGAGGCTAATGTACCAGTTGGTACTGGGCCAAACGCAATTCAAATTTTAAGTCCTGGACAACGTAACTTATGTTTGAATTTTGCACTTATTTATAAGCTTATTTAGGCCTGTTTTTTTGGAGAAAGGCTAAATTTCTCTGCATTCCTTTGAACTTTGTTCTTTTTACCGCAGATTTTTGGAAGACTCTAGAAAATACTTCTTGGCTTATTTCCAACCAATCCCTTTCCTCCATTTCTAAAAATTCCTTTTTGGGTTCAAATTTCTCTTCATTATGGGGGCTGGAAAATCTATTCCATGGGCACACATCTTGACAAATATCGCAACCGAAAGCCCAATTCTCCATTTGCTTAGAAAAACTATCGGGAATCTCATTTTTCAGCTCGATGGTAAGATAGGAAATACACTTATTTGCATCGACCAACTCAGGAGCTAAAATGGCATCAGTAGGGCAGGCATCAATACATTTTGTACAAGAGCCACAGTGATCTGTTACAGGCTGGTCTGGTTCTAATTCCAGATCGAGGATCAACTCTCCAATAAAATAAAATGAGCCTGCACCTTTGGTTAATAAGAGTGAATGCTTTCCTATCCAGCCCAAACCAGCTCTTTTAGCCCAGGCTCTATCCATAACAGGAGCTGAGTCAACAAATGCCCTTCCACTAACCTGCCCAATATTTAAATCTATAAATTCTCTTAAACTCTTAAGCTTTTCTTTTATCACCAAATGGTAGTCTTCACCAAATGCGTATTTAGAAATTTTAGGAACTCCTTTTTTTTGATTATTATCTGGAAAATAATTTAGGATAACACTTACCACCGTTTTCGAATCTGGCACTAGAATTCTAGGGTCTAGTCGTTTGTCAAAATGATTTTCCATCCATTTCATTTCGCCATGAAATCCGGCCTTCAACCATTTTTCGAGCTTAGGCGCTTCTTCCTCTAAAAATCCGGCCTTAGAAATTCCACAGGCCATAAACCCAAGGCGGAGAGCTTCGGCTTTAATGAGTTCAGCATTGCTTTTAGCTTTATAATTCAAATAGCCCGCCTTGTTTATTAGGTAGTTTGATATTAAGGTGCTTATAAGCCTTTTCGGTAACTACCCTACCTCTTTGTGTACGCATTAAAAATCCTTCTTGGATTAAAAAGGGTTCATAGACCTCCTCAATGGTACCGCCTTGCTCTCCTACAGCCGTGGCAATAGTACTCACTCCAACAGGGCCACCATTAAATTTATCAATAATAGTGGTAAGAATTTTATTGTCCATTTCATCCAAACCATATTCATCAACATTTAGGGCATCAAGACCAAATTTTGCAATTTTTAAATCAATGGTACCATCCCCTTTTATTTGGGCAAAATCCCTCATTCTTCGCAAAAGAGCATTTGCAATTCTTGGGGTACCACGACTCCTTCTCGCTATTTCGATTGCAGCATTTTCATGTATTGGAACATCCAATATTTCTGCCGAACGAATAATGATGGTAGTTAATAATTCGGTAGTATAATATTGTAATCTACTATTGATTCCAAAGCGAGCCCTAAGGGGGGAAGTGAGTAAACCCGATCTGGTTGTAGCACCAATAAGGGTAAAAGGGTTGAGATTAATCTGGACACTCCGAGCATTTGGTCCAGTTTCGATCATGATATCAATCTTATAATCCTCCATGGCCGAATAGAGGTATTCTTCTACGATGGGGCTTAATCTATGGATCTCATCGATAAAAAGCACATCTCTTTCTTCCAAATTAGTTAGTAAACCTGCTAAATCACCCGGTTTGTCAATTACTGGCCCTGAGCTGATTTTTATTCCAGCATCAAGCTCATTGGCTAGGATATGTGCCAAAGTGGTTTTCCCGAGCCCTGGAGGGCCGTGTAAAAGCACATGATCTAAAGCCTCATCCCTTTGATTGGCGGCGGCTACAAATATTTCTAGATTCTCGAGAACCTTATCTTGTCCCGCAAAATCTGCAAAGCTAATAGGCCTTAGCTTTTTCTCTATTTCAAACTCTTCCGAGGAATAGCCCTCGGAACTAGCATCTACCAATCGATCCATTAATTTTTCTAGTCTTTAAACAAAGGTATAATTTAAGTAAGATATCTATAACATAATTGATTCTCCTGAAATTGTAGTTATTAATCTACTTTTAATTAAGTGACTTTCTACAGAACATAATTTTTAAAGCCCTTATTATTGAACTCTAATAAAGTAGGTCAGTTTTCAATACTGGTCACAGGCAGCGCTTTATTTATTGGTTTGATATGACTTGTTGTTCAATTAAGGAAAAGGAAGAAATTGAAAACTCTACCAACACCGCTAAATTGAATTAATAGTCAATTTTGTAGAAGGTCTGAACAACATTATGTTCAGGCCTTTTTTTAAAACAAAAAGCGGGACAAATGTCCCGCTTTCAATATTTTAAAACTCATCAAATTTAATGACCTCCTTCCTCTTCGCCAGGTTTAAGGGGTTCGATTTGAGAAACAAAATCTTCATCCATTCCTGGTTTGCTATAGTCATAGGCCCAACGATGAACTTCTGGAATATCTCCTGGCCAGTTTCCATGAATATGTTCTACTGGAGTTGTCCATTCCATAGTGTTAGATTTCCATGGGTTGCGGCTCGATTTTTTTCCTCTAACAGCGCTGTAAAAGAAGTTGAATAAGAAAATTACCTGAGCAATACCACCAACAATGGCAAACACACTTACAATTACATTGATATCCGCAAGATCATCAAACATAGGGAATGAAGTGTTGGTATAATACCTCCTTGGCAATCCTGCCATTCCTAAAAAGTGCATGGGGAAAAATACACCATAAGCACAAACGAATGTTATCCAAAAATGGATATAGCCCATGGATTTACTCATACGTCTTCCAAACAATTTTGGAAACCAATGGTAAACACCGGCGAACATTCCAAAAATTGCTGACAATCCCATTACGATATGGAAGTGAGCTACAACAAAATAAGTGTCATGAACATTGATATCCAGTGCTGAATCTCCTAAAATCAATCCAGTTAATCCTCCAGTAATAAAGGTAGAAACAAGTCCAATAGAAAATAACATTGCAGGGGTTAACCTCAAGTTACCTTTCCAAAGAGTAGTAATATAGTTAAAGGCTTTTACGGCAGAAGGAATCGCAATTAATAGGGTTGTAAAGGTAAACACTGATCCAAGGAAAGGACTCATACCGGTAATAAACATATGGTGTCCCCAAACTATAAAGGATAAAAATGCAATTGCCAAAATTGAACCAACCATTGCTCTATAGCCAAAAATTGGTTTTCTAGCATTTGTAGAAATTACTTCAGAGGTAATACCGAATGCTGGTAAGATAATAATGTATACTTCTGGGTGTCCTAGGAACCAAAAAAGGTGTTGGAATAAAATAGGGCTTCCTCCTTGATTGGTTAAAACTTCGCCAGCCACCATAATATCAGACAGGTAGAAACTAGTTCCTAAACTTCTATCAAAAATTAACAATAAGGCAGCGGAGAAAAGAACTGGAAAAGAAAGTACACCTAAAATTGCAGTGGTAAAGAATGCCCAAATTGTAAGTGGCAATCTTGTCATAGACATTCCTTTAGTTCTAAGATTAAGTACAGTTACAATATAATTTAATGCTCCCAACAAAGAGGAAACAATAAACAAAGACATACTCACTAACCAAAGGGTCATACCCATACCCGAACCTGGCATCGCTTGTGGTAAGGCACTTAAAGGCGGGTAAATTGTCCATCCTGCAGCAGCAGGTCCACTTTCTACAAAAAGAGAGGCAACCATAACCACACTGGAAGCAAAAAAGAACCAGTAAGAAAGCATGTTGATAAATCCAGATGCCATATCACGGGCACCTATTTGAAGTGGAATTAAGAGATTGGAGAATGTACCACTTAAACCAGCAGTTAATACAAAAAACACCATGATAGTACCATGGATGGTTACCAATGCTAAATAAATATTTGGATCCATTACTCCATCAGCTCCCCATTTTCCTAAAAGGGCTTCAAGAATAGGCCATTCTTTTTCTGGCCAAGCTAATTGCAGACGGAAAAGCAAAGACATTGCCACCCCAATAATTCCCATCACCATACCTGTGATCAGGAATTGCTTTGCAATCATTTTATGATCAGTACTGAAAACAAATTTCTCAACAAAAGATTGTTCGTGATGATGATCGTGTTCGTCGTGTGCCGCCATATCCTTAACTCTCTATTAAACTTTAAATATTATAATTCTGCGAATGTTTTTTGCTCCTTCAACCACTTGTTGTATTCCTCTTCCGTTTCTACAACTATTTTCATCTGCATATTATAATGTGCAGATCCACAAATTTTGTTGCAAAGCAATAGGTAGTCAAATTCCCAAGGCTCAATACTTGGATCCTTAAGTCTATTCTCGTCTCTTACTTCATTTACCCTTCTCACCTTTTCAATAACATCTGCATCTTTTCTCATATCTGCAGTAGTAACAGAAGGTGTAAACGCAAATTGGGTATTTGTTCCAGGAACACAGTTCATCTGAACTCTAAAATGTGGTAAATAAGCTGAATGAATAACATCCTGACTTCTAAACTTTAATAATACTGGCTTTCCAACAGGCAAATGGAGTTCACTTACAATAATATCATCTGAAGAATTATCATGCTTTGGGTCAACTCCTAAAACGTTCGCCCCTTCAATTAGCCCAACATTGGCAAAACCAAGTTTATTATCCTCACCTGCATAACGGGCAGTCCAGCTAAATTGCTGAGAATAGATCTCAACAACCATTGGCTGTTCATCCTCATAGGTAGGATCCATTACGTTAATCCAGGTCGTAAGACCATAAATAATTAATGCCGCTAAAACCACAGCAGGAACGATAGTCCAAATAAATTCTAAACGATTATCATGCTCTATATAGGTAGCTTTTTTGTTTTTCGAACCTTTGTATTTATAGGCAAAAACAAATAGAAGTGTTTGTGTAATAAAGAAAACGGCAATAATTAACCACATGGAAATATCCCAAAGCCCATCAATATCATCCCCATGAACTGAGGCTGATTTTGGTAATAAGGATCCACTATAGGCAGAAACCATCCATACAAAACTTCCAAACATGAAAATCATAAAGATTAACAAGAGTAATCCTTGAGTTCGATTATCCTTATCTGTTACATCTGTATCACTATCATCCTTCTTTAGGCTACCAGATAATTCCAATACGCGAACAGCCTGAGCTATAACCACGATTGCGAAAATTCCTACTAGTATGATCAATAATGTTTCCATTCGATTCTTTATCTACTTTTAATACTACTAATTCTTTCCTTGTACTAAATTTTTATTGGACCTATTTAAAACCAATGACAATTGAAATATTCTTCTTGTTTGAGCAACAGAGATAGCACTCAAAATTCCAATTCCAATAATTAATGTCCAATCTATCATTGCCATCCTTAATAATGGTGATGTTCACTTTCCTTTAACATTGGATGTCCTTCTGGCATCAATTTAGCTTTCGCAAGAGAACTAAACACTACAAAAAGGAACAAACCTGCAAAACCTAAGAAGGTTCCAATATCGGTTAAACCAATACTCCAATGCTGCCCAACACTTCCTGGGTTAATAAGAATAAATACATCCAACCAGTGTCCGATGATCATTACAATACCAGCAGTAATTACAAATCCTACATTTCTTTTAGCATCTCTGCTCATCAATACCAATACAGGGAATACAAAATTCATTACGAGCATTGTAAAGAATATACCTTTATACTCACCCCAACGGGCCATATAATAGGTTACTTCCTCTGGAATGTTTGAATACCAGATTAACATAAACTGTGAAAACCATAGGTAGGTCCAGAAAATAGAGAAGGCAAACATAAATTTAGCTAAATCCTGTAGGTGGCTATCATTCACTTCGCTCATATACCCTTTACTCTTCAGGAAGATAAGGATAAGCGTCATTGCCGTTAGTGCACTCACAAAGATTCCTGCGAAAATATACCATCCAAATAAGGTACTAAACCAGTGTGTATCAATACTCATGATCCAATCCCAAGCACTAGTTGAAGAAGTAACTGCAAAAAACACAAGGAATCCTGCCGAATAATTTCTCATTTTCTTCCATCTCTTTCCAGCATTTGGATCTGCTTCTAATTTTAGCGACATCTTACGGATGAGGAATGCAAAACCAGCCCAACCGATAAGATAAATAACCGTTCTAGCGATGAAAAATGGTCCATTTAAGAATCCTTCTTTACCTTTAATAATTGCATCAAAATTTGCGCTTTCTGGATCCATGATACCTTCCGCCATCCAGTGCCAAAGGTGGTGACTATGGTTTAATCCGAAAACGATAAGCACCAATAAGATTAATACCGGAATGGCAATATATTGTGCCATAGCTTCCATAATTCTTGTAACTACGATAGACCATCCTGCTTGAGCGGCATATTGTATAGCTAGGAAAAATAGAGCACCTAATGCTAAAGCCAAGAAAAAGAAATTGTTCACCATTAGGTTCGCCCAAGGTTTATTGGCCTTTTGATGATGAGCATGTTCGGCATCATGATGTTCTGGAGAAGAATAAAAATGATTATTTTCTCTGGTAGCTCTAGGAGAACTTTTATGAAAATCATCCTCATAATGTTCATGTTCTACACGTCCACTTTCCTTATAAATAAGGTTTTTATCGCCATGATCAGAAGAATGAGAATCTGCATGTTCGGCTGCGCCATGATGTCCATGAGCCTCTTCAGCATGATCTGCATCGTGGTGTTGTTCTGTATGATCAGCATCTCCGTGGTGATCTTCTCCTCCGCCCATAAAGCTTGCGCCTATGGATATTGCCCCGATTAGCATTAATACGAAGGTTAGTGTCTTTAATTTTCCGGTAAATTCAAACATATACTATTGAACTTAGGATTGATGGTTTGTGTCTTGCTTATCCTCAGCAATTGCTTCTGTAGCATCTTCAGCTACTTCCACAACTTCTACTTGGGTCTCTTCTACTTCGCCAGTTAAAGCCTTGCGAAGGTTTAATACATGTTGGCCTACTTTCCATCTTTCCTCTGGTGTAAGCTGAGCAGCATGTGGGCCCATAACTCCTTTACCATAGGTTATAACATGGAAAATACTTCCTTCTGTAATTTCGCGATCTGCATAGGACGGTATACCCAAAAACTTCTCTCTTTTCATAAGTATACCTTGTCCATCACCTTTGGCTCCATGACAATGAGAACAGAAAATGCCATACAATTTAGCGGCTTCTTCAAGATTCATTTCATTCATTTCGATGGAAGCTGGAGCTTTCATATTCGCCTTGGCTAGTTCATAACCTTCTGGCGTATTTTCAAACTTCTCATAGCTCATAAAACCTCTAGCAATGGTTCCTGCTACGGGTTTTCTTGAAGCTAGGCTATCAGCAAAAAAACTATTTGGCTGGTAGGCCTCTAGAGCTGGTCCTCTATACATATCGGGCATATATTCCCAACCTGTAGAGGTTTTGTCGTTACCGCATGAACTCAATAAAAAAGCTCCTGAGATCATGGCTATTATGGTAAAAATGTTCTTCTTAAGCATCGATACCTTAGTTATGAGTTTCGCTAATCTCTATTGCTCCGCTATCGCGAAGAAGAGACATTAATTCTTCTTTATCACCTTTTAATTCAACTTCCATCAAGAACTTGTCATCTGTTGTTCTTGGGTCTGGATTTTGAGCTTTTCTTCCTGGATAAATATCATTTCTAATAAAGAATGTCCATACCATTAAGTGAGCGGCAAAAAATACCGTTAATTCAAACATAATAGGCACAAATGCTGGCATATTTTCTCCCCAAGAAAAACTTGGCTTACCACCAATATTCATTGGCCAATCAACTATCATCATTCCATAGGTTAATGAGATCGCTGTAATCAGACCTAGACATCCATACATAAATGCAGCAATGGCTATTCTAGTTCCTTTCAATCCAAGAGCGTGATCTAGTCCATGTACTGGAAATGGACTGTACACCTCGTTGATGTTATAGCCCTTGGCTCTTACATCTTTAACACCTTTCAATAACACATCATCGTCATCGAACAAGGCACTGATTATTGTAGTACTGTGATTAGTGGCCATCCTGATCGTGTAATTTTTTAAAGTTCTCTCCAGAAGATTTCAAAATTGTTTTCAATTCTGCCTGTGCAATAACAGGGAATGTTCTTGCATAAAGAAGGAATAAAACAAAGAAAAAACCAATTGTACCTATAAAGATTCCAATATCAACAAATGTGGGGGAGAACATACTCCAAGAAGATGGAAGATAATCTCTGTGTAGCGAAGTAACAATAATTACAAATCGCTCAAACCACATACCTATGTTTACTACTATAGAAATAATAAAGGTAAACATGATACTTGTCCTCAATTTTTTAAACCACATAAACTGTGGGCTAAACACATTGCATGTCATCATACTCCAATAGGCCCACCAATAAGGCCCTGTTGCCCTATTTAAAAATGCATATTGTTCATATTCCACACCACTATACCAGGCAATAAACAACTCTGTAATATAAGCTACACCAACGATTGATCCGGTAAGCATAATTACAATGTTCATCATTTCAATATGTTCAATGGTAATATAATCTTCCATTTTGAACATTTTTCTTACGATAATCAATAGGGTTTGTACCATGGCAAATCCAGAGAATATTGCACCGGCAACAAAATAGGGTGGGAAAATAGTGGTATGCCATCCTGGAATTACTGATGTAGCAAAGTCCATGGATACAATAGTGTGTACAGATAATACCAGTGGAGTAGCTAATCCAGCTAAAACAAGAGAAACTTCCTCAAATCTTTGCCAGTGTTTTGCTTTACCACCCCAACCAAAACTTAAAATTTTATAAATATGTTTTGTAACTGGACGTACAGCACGATCCCTAATCATTGCAAAATCTGGAATTAATCCTACATACCAGAATACAACAGAAACTGAGAAATAAGTTGAGATGGCAAATACATCCCAAAGCAATGGTGAATTAAAGTTTACCCATAAAGATCCAAATTGATTAGGAATTGGGAATACATAATAGGCTTGCCAAATACGTCCCATATGAATACCTGGGAAAAGCGCTGCTTGAATAACAGAAAAAATTGTCATCGCCTCAGCAGAACGGTTAATTGACATTCTCCATTTCTGACGGAATAGCAAAAGTACAGCAGAAATAAGGGTTCCTGCGTGCCCAATACCTACCCACCATACAAAGTTGGTAATATCCCAGGCCCAGTCTACAGTGTTATTCAAACCCCAAACTCCGATTCCCACACCAATAGTGTAAAGAATACAGCCAACACCCCAAAGGAATGCTGCTAGGGATAATGAAAATACGATCCACCAAGATCTAGGAGCCTTAGATTCTACAGGTCTGGCTACATCCACAGTAATATCGTGGTAGCTCTTTTCGCCTGTAATTAATGGAGTCCTTATCGGAGCTTCGTAATGCATACGTTGATCTTTATAATTTTATTAAGCTCTGTTTCTAACTTTTGTCTGATAAAATACCGATGGTTGTGTACCTACATCTTCCAACAAATGATACATTCTATCATCTGATTTCAATTTAAATACAGCACTATCTTTATCATTTACATCTCCAAATGTAATAGCACCAGTATCACATGCAGATTGACAAGCAGTTTGAACCTGACCATCCTTAATTTTCTGTCCCTTCTTCTTAGCATCCAGCTTTCCTAATTGAATTTTCTGGATACAGAAAGAACATTTTTCCATCACTCCACGAGTACGTACGGTAACATCTGGGTTTAACACCATTTTACCAATATCGTCGTTCATAGCGTAATTCACTCCGAAACGCTCTGGCTTATTATGGTATTCAAACCAATTAAACCTTCTTACTTTATAAGGACAGTTGTTGGCACAATATCTAGTACCAATACAACGGTTATAAGTCATTTGATTCAATCCCTCATTACTGTGTGTTGTTGCAGCAACTGGACAAACCGTTTCACAAGGTGCATGATTACAATGCTGACACATTACTGGCTGGAATACAACTTCTGGGCTAGCAGAGGCTTTTTCCATTTCGGCAAACATATCTGTAACACCTTTAGATCCAGGCAAAATACCTAATCCTTCATAGCCTTCTTTCTCAGCTACTTCTTCATTCATATCACTGCTATAGTATCTATCGATACGCAACCAGTGCATATTTCTATTTTTTCTGATCTCTTCTTTTCCAACAACAGGCACATTGTTTTCTGAATGACATGAAATAACACAGGCACCACAACCATTACAAAGGTTAAGGTCAATTGACATATTCCACATATGTCCTGTTTCATGATCAAAATCATCCCAAAGGTTGGTTTCCTCTGCAGACAAAGGCCCTTTAAATGTTTCAAAAACTGTAGGTTGGTTCCAACCTTTTCCTCCCTCACTTTTGGCAGGTTTGTTTAAATAAGTATCTAAAGAAACTTCATTTACAATCTTCCTTCCCATCATTGTATGGGCCAACTGGAAGCTAGCAAATTCATGCTCTCCTTCAGCTTTTGCAATGCTTACAGCAGCAGAGTGAGAACCATTCATCAAAGCAAATGCATTTACTCCTACTTTATCCGCTGCTTTTCCTGCACCTTCCCTTCCATAGCCAATAGCCAAACCAATAGTTCCAGCTGCCTGACCAGGTTGAATTAATACTGGGGCATTTATTTCTTTACCGTTTGCTTTTAGGGTAACAATGCTACCATTTAAAGCTCCATCGGCTAAATTTCTATTCATTACTTCTAAAGCAACAGCATCTACTGCGCTCATAGTAACATAATTATCCCAAGATAATCTTGTAACAGGATCTGGCAATTCTAATAACCAAGGGTTATTTGCCAATACACTTGCCCCCATTCCAGCCTTTTGATAAAAAAGGACTTCAAAATCACTGGATTTAGTTTTTAATAATCTTGATGCCGCTTCTGAAGCATGATTCATATCTCCACTCAGGGCATTACTAACATCCTCAACAATATCTGTGATCACTTCTTCTACTGCAGAGGTAGAAGCCGCAAAAACACCGTCGTGAAGAGCTTGATTCCAGTTGCCACCATTAAGAATATTGGCAGACCAATTGGCGGCTAGATAATCATTGTAAGATTCTTCTTTACCCAACCATTTCAATAAACAATCTTCAGTTTGACGTGTATTGAACAAGGGGCTAATTACTGGCTGTTGTAGGCTATAATGTCCATCAGCTGGCATGGCATCACCCCAACTTTCCAGGTAATTATTTTTTGAACAAAGGTATTTGGCCTTAGAAGCAGTTTCATCATTCTTTTCAGTAAAAGAAAGAGTTAATCCTACTTTTTTCATACCAGCTTCAAATTTACCATCATTGGCAAATCTGTAAACCGGATTAATATTATCCATAAATAAAGCACCAACATTTCCACTGTTCATATCAGTGATTAATTGAGCCATATCCTTATCATTCCCTTGACGTAGATAGGTTCTTTTTGAATAATCTACTACATTTCCATCGTTTCCTAGAAGTTTATTGATGGCAATAACAAGAGCTTCAATATCCTTACTATTATGTCCGGAAACCACCAAGCCATTTTTTCCAGCTTTAATCAAATCCTTAGCGGCAGCTTTAATTTCTGGAGAAGCTTTAGCGCTATCAAATGTTGATTCACCCTTAGCACTAGCAATCTCATTGTGTAAAGCAACAAGAGCAGTACCAACCTGGCTAGGCTTTAATTTATGTCTTTGATCTGCATTACTACCAGTTAGACTCAAATTTGATTCGAACTGTACATGTCTCGACATATTTTTTCCTGGCTTTCTTCTGCTAGCATATTCTGCACTAACATTTTGCCCAATCCAATCACCAAGAAAATCAGCGTCGAAACTTACAATCGCGCTAGCATTTTGGAATTTATACATTGGGAAGGCCCTCTTTCCAGTCATCGCTTCATAAGCATCTAACTTTCCAGAATAGGAAAACACGTCATAACTAACGTGTTTAAAATTTTCATATTTAGCTTTATACTCAGCAACAATAGCCTTAAAACTTGGGCTAATTACAGTAGAAGTAAGAAAAACAATTTGTTTTCCGCTAGCTGCAGCTGCTTCCAAATCAGCCATTACAGAGGCATCGAATTTGTTCCAACTCTGACGCTCAGCATTCACAAGTGGAAAGCGACTACGAGTGGCGTCGTATAAGTTTAAAACGGAGGCATGGATACGGGCATTTGCTCCGCCATTAATGGCCGCCATTTTATTATTTTCAATTTTAATAGGACGACCCTCTCTTGTTTTCACAAGAATAGAGGCATAATCCGCTCCATCAAAATAGGAACTTGCGTAATAATTAGCAATTCCGGGAATTATTTCTTCAGGTGCCACCACATAAGGAATGGACTGAATCACTGGGGTTTCGCAAGCTGCTAAAGTCGCTGCTGCTGTGGAAAATCCTACATACTTTAGAAAATCTCTTCTACTCGTATTTGAGCTATCCAAGCTTTCTTTATCCCCAAGAAACTCTTCGTTAGAAATTTCAGAAGCAAACTCATTCTCTTGTAAGTTCTTTACAATGTCAGAGTCGTGAAGCTCTTCAATTCCTTTCCAGTATTTTTTAGTTTCTGCCATTATTATTAGGAAAGATTATTCAAAAATTAATAGTGACACTTGCCACATTCCAAACCACCAATCATTTCTACAGTAATTTCTGCATCATCACCGAATTTCTCCTTCAGCTTTTCATGCATTTCTGTGTAGTATTCATTGGACTCCACCTTAACTTTAGTTTCGCGGTGACAATTCACACACCATCCCATAGTTAATGGAGAATATTGGTAAACTTCTTCCATCTCTTCAATTGGACCATGGCAAGTCTGACATTCAACTTGACCGGCGGTAACATGTTGAGAGTGGTTGAAATAAGCTAAATCTGGTAAATTATGAATACGAATCCATTTGATAGGTTTCACATCATAGTTTTCAATATACTTTGCGTTTTCTGAATCCCAACCTACAGCATCGTAAATTTTTGCAATTTCAGTTTCACCGTATTTAGGCCCTTCTGAAATATTCATATGACAATTCATACAAACGGAAGCAGATGGAATATTCGAATGCTTACCCTTTCGAGCACCATAATGACAATAATTACAGTCGATCTGATTTTCACCTGCATGTAGTTTGTGTGAAAATTTAATTGGCTGTTCTGGCTGGTAATCTTGTTTTACTCCAATCTCCATTAAACCTAAATACAATTGTTGTAAAAAGACAATGGCTATTAAAATAGTAAGAAGGGTTGTGATTTTCGGGTTTTTAAGAGCTGTTCTTGTAATTCTATCCGCATCCTCTGCAATAGTAGATGTAGGATCGCCCTTAACCGTTTTTAAAGTGTTTTTTACTCTTGTTAAAAGAAAAACTAGAAACAAGAGGATACTTCCCAGAACCACCAATACCATAGTATTGTCAGACTCAGCACTCACTTCACCACCACCTTCAACGGGAGGGCCAACAGGACTTGGAGGAGGCGCAGCTGTATAGGCCAGGATATTATCAATATCCTCATCGGTAAGACCAGGAAAAGGAGTCATCACAGAACCATTATACTCTTCAAAAATGGCGATAGCATCTGCATCTCCACTTTCTCTTAACTCTTGGTTGTTACGAATCCATTTTTGAAGCCATTCGCGGGTTCTTCTTTCTGTTACGCCTGCGAGGGCAGGTCCAATAACTTTTTTATTAAGCTTATGGCATGAAGCACATTTAGCATTAAAGAGAGATTTTCCTTTGGCCACATCTCCTTCAATTTCCTGAGCGGAAACGAAGAAAGTACTCAATACCAATAATATAGAAAGTAAGGCTTGCGGCAAGCGTCGGTTAAAGCGGTTTTTCATTGTATATACCATATAAATATAGCTGGTCGTACTTCTGGGCGCAAATTTAAAACTTAAAGGGGTTTAAAGAAGTGTTAATATAAATCAATCACAATTTAAATTGGTTCTAAATAATAATCCACCCTAAATGCCCGTTGCCCAAATCGCCTTACATTTGTGAAAATTGCAGCGAAGATCATGAGATTATCACCCATTCTATTGTTGGTTTTGTTTAGTTTAAAATTTAGCAATCCTATTGTTGCTCAATCAAATGACAGCCTCCAAATTCAAAATATCAAAATTCAAACACCGGAGGGTTTTGAAGATTTGATGAAGACCTATCAAGAAGAAACTAAAGAAGGTATTGAAGGTTATTGTGTTCAGATTTATAATGGCAAAAAAAATATATGCCTCAGTAAAAGGTCCGAGTTTTTTAAAGCCTACCCTAAAATTCCATCAGAAATGGTTTATGAAGCTCCAGAATATCGAATACAAGTTGGGAGATTTAGAACCAAAATTGAAGCGGAAAAATTTTTGAATGAAATTCAGGATGAATTTACCGGTAGTTTTATTGTAAAAACCACCATCAAGCTGCCCAAACTATAATATTTGCAATTGAATTTAAGCTATGGAATTTATCCAATTAAGAGAGGGTTTAAACCCGAAATCCAATACCAAACTTCAAAAGAAAATCGATTATTTTCATAAAATCTTGGACAGCCTGAAAGCTCATAATATTCCCAATTCTAGTGTGGAGTTTATAAATCATCAATTAAAGGAGATTAATGAGCAGCAGCTGGATGATAAAAAACTTCTTCAATTTATGAGGAAGGCCCAAGTAAAAATTTTCCAACATCTAGAGAAAGAACTGAAACTAGTGCGAAAAGGCCATTATACCATGATGTGGATGCCTTTAGGATTGGGAGTATTTGGAGTACCTCTAGGAATTGCTTTTGGCTTTGCCATTAGCAATCTTGCCTTATTAGGGATCGGCCTGCCGATTGGGATGGGAATTGGAATAGCGCTAGGAGCAGGAATGGATAGCAAAGCAGCACAAAAAGGTCAACAGCTAGATCTAGCTATCGAAAATTAAAATCTAATGGAGACAAAAAAAAACCTGATTCAATGAATCAGGTTTTTTTTTGCTTTATCAAATCCCTATTAACTTAGGGTCTTTTTCACTTCTACTTCTTCAAAACCTTCAATGATATCTCCAATTTTAATATCATTAAACTTATCGATGTTCAATCCACATTCATAACCTTTCTTCACCTCCTTAACATCGTCTTTAAAGCGTTTTAAAGAACCTAGTTCACCAGTATAAACAACAACTCCATCACGTATTAAGCGAATTCTTGTGTTTCTGGTAATAGTACCATCCAGAACAAAACACCCTGCAATGGTTCCAACTTTAGAAATTTTGAAAGTTTCGCGAACCTCAACATTACAAACGATTTCCTCTTTCACATCTGGAGAGAGCATACCTTCCATAGCATCCTTAATCTCATCTATAGCAGCATAAATAATAGAGTACAATCTAATATCAACATTTTCACGTTCTGCAACTTTTCTTGCACTAGCAGATGGCCTTACTTGGAAACCTACAATAATAGCATCAGATGCTGCTGCTAATAAAATATCGGATTCACTAATTTGCCCTACAGCTTTGTGAATAATATTTACTTGTATTTCTTCTGTAGAAAGCTTTTGTAAAGAATCTGCCAATGCTTCAATAGAACCATCCACATCCCCTTTTACAATAATATTCAACTCTTGGAAATCTCCAATTGCCAAACGTCTTCCTATTTCTTCTAGAGTAAGGTTCTTTTGACTTCTAGCACTTTGCTCACGTTGTAATTGAGTACGCTTGGCTGCAATATTTTTTGCTTCCTTTTCGTCATCCATTACAGTGAAAGTATCACCTGCTTGTGGAGCTCCATCTAGCCCAAGAATACTCACTGGCTGGGCAGGGCCGGCTTCTTTTAACCTATGTCCTCTTTCATCCAACATGGCTCTTACCTTACCACTATATTGGCCTGCTAATACATAATCTCCGATTTTCAAAGTTCCATTTTGAACTAAAATCGTTGCTAAATATCCTCTTCCTTTATCTAGGGAAGCCTCAACGATAGTACCATTAGAATTCCTATCTGGATTGGCTTTTAGCTCTAGTAATTCAGATTCTAGTAATACCTTTTCTAAAAGTTCATCAATTCCCAAACCTGTTTTTGCAGAAATCTCTTGAGACTGAACTTTTCCACCCCAATCTTCTACTAACAAGTTCATTTGAGCTAAGGATTCTTTAATCCTTTCTGGGTTTGCACTTTCTCTATCTACTTTATTAATAGCAAATACGATAGGCACTTGAGCAGCTTGGGCATGACTAATAGCCTCTTTCGTTTGAGGCATTACATCATCATCTGCAGCAATTACAATAATTGCAATATCTGTAACTTTCGCTCCCCTTGCCCTCATCGCTGTAAAAGCTTCGTGACCAGGAGTATCAAGGAAAGTAATATGCTGCCCACCTTCTAATTGTACAGAATAGGCTCCAATATGCTGGGTTATTCCTCCAGATTCACCGGCAATAACATTTGCCTTTCTAACATAATCCAAAAGTGAGGTTTTACCATGATCTACGTGACCCATTACAGTAACAATTGGTGCTCTAGGTACAAGATCCTCTTCAGCATCTTCAATTACCTCCATGGCATCTGTTACATCGGCACTTACAAATTCTACGGTATATCCAAATTCTTCGGCAACAATGTTTAGAGTTTCACCATCTAATCTTTGATTCATGGTTACCATCATCCCAAGAGACATACATGCAGAAATAATTTCATTTACGGAAACATTCATCATGTTTGCCAGCTCACTAACGGTTACAAATTCTGTTACCTTAATAGTTTTGCTTTCTTCTTCCTGACGAAGTTCATCAAGAGCTTGTTGCTCCTTATGCCTGTCTCTTTTATCTCTTCTAAGCTTTGCGCCTTTATTCTTTTTACCACCACCGGTAAGCTTTTCAAGAGTTTCCTTGATTTGCTTTTGGATTTCCTCTGGTGTTAATTCTCTTTTTGGTTCTTGCTTGCGACCTCTACCGCGATTTCCTGCTCCTGGTCTTTGGGGACCTCTATTTCCACCTCCGGCATTTGTTGATCTATTGCCGCCGGTATTTGTATTCGACTCACCGGGCTTAACTATCCTTTTTCTTTGTCGCTTTTTCCCAGGGCTAGTTTTGCTATCTGCACTGCTAGCAACCTTTTTCTTTTTGGGTTTTTCAAATTTGCTGAGATCTACCTTTTCACCGGTAAATTTAGGTCCAGAAAGTTTTTGAAATTTGGTAGTAATCTTTCCATCACCACTACCCTCGGTTGCTTCTTCAGCAACTTCTTCAGAGGCTTTACTGTCCTCGGTTTTAATTGCCTCAGTTTCTGGCTTTTCGGCTGCTTCGGTCTTTTCAGCAGGGCTTTCAGTTATTTCAGGTTTTACCTCTTCTTTTACTTCAAGCTTTTTCTCATCCGCAACCTTGGTTTCAGCTTTCGCTGCAGGCTTTACTTCTTCTTTTTCCTTTTCCTCTACAGGTTCAGGTTTAGGCTCAGGTTTAGCTTGTTCAGGTTTGGCTTCTTCTATTTTATCTTCCTTGGCTTCCGGTTTTTCCGCTTCTACTGGAGATTCGGCAACAGCTTCAGTTTTAGAATCAGGTTTAGGACTTGGAGTTTCAGCTGCAGGAGGTTCTTGTGGAATTTCCTCTTTTGGCTTTTCAGCTTCTTTGGATTGAGGTTCTGGAGGACTGGCTACAGGTTTATCCAAATCGATTTTACCGATCATTTTAGGCCCTGATAATTCACCGGCCCTTCCTTTGATCAGTTTTTCCTCTGCGGCAGGAGAATCTTCCACCACTTCTGGTGTTGAACCTTCCTTCTCCGCACGTAGGGCTTCTTTTTCCTCTTTTTTCTGTTGACTCACCTTTTCGGAGGCTTCCTTTCTCGCTTTATCTGGGGCAAACTTCTCCAGGGTGAGCTGAATATATTCCTCACTAATCTTGGTGGTGGGTCTCATCTTTTCATCGAGGCCCTGCTCAGCTAAAAAGTCCATCACGGTGCTTACACCAGTGTTACACTCTTTTGCTAATTGACTAAGTCTTAGAGACTTTTCTGCCATAAACTTGGTTTCCTTTATTCTTCAAATTCGGATCGAAGTATACCTCTCACTTCCTCGATAGTTTCTTCTTCGAGGTCTGTTCTAGATACAAGTTCTTCAACACTTAAATCTAGTACACTGCGAGCAGTATCACAACCCTTAGCTTTTAATTCAATAATAATCCAGTCTTCGATTTCATCTGCGAATTCTGTTAATTCGATATCCTCATCCTCATCTACATCACGATAAACATCGATTTCATAACCGGTTAGCTGTCCTGCTAATTTAATGTTCATCCCCTTTTTACCAATAGCCAAAGAAACTTGGTCTGGTTTTAGGAAAACTTCTGCTTTTAAATTCTCCTCATCTAAAGTAATTGAGGTGATTTTTGCTGGGCTCAAAGCTCTTTGAACAAACAATTGGTTATTGCTGGTGTAATTAATTACATCAATATTTTCATTACCTAATTCACGAACAATACTGTGAATTCTACTTCCTTTCATTCCAACACAAGCCCCAACTGGGTCTATTCTATCATCATAAGATTCAACTGCAACTTTGGCCTTATCACCTGGTTCACGAACCACTTTTTTCACTACAATTAATCCATCAAACACCTCTGGAATTTCTTGTTCAAAAAGTTTTTCCAAAAATTTAGGACTGGTTCTAGAAAGGATAATAACAGGCTTATTTCCTCTAAGGTCTACAGATTTTACAACTGCTCTGACGGTATCACCCTTTCTATAGAAATCCCCTTGGATTTGCTGATCTTTAGGTAAAACTAATTCGTTTTGATCATCATCATAAATAATAACAGCTCTAGGTCTTACGTGGTGAATTTCTCCAGTAAGAATCTCTCCTTCAAGGTCTTTGTATTTTTTGTAGATGATTCCATTATCATGTTCCTGAATTTTCTGAACGAGATTCTGGCGGAAAGCCAAAACAAATCTCCGTCCAAGGTCAATTAACTTAACCTCTTCAGAAACTTCTTCGCCAACTTCAAAATCTGGCTCAATTTTCAAGGCCTCTGAAAGTTCAATTTCAAGATTATCTTCTTCAACTTCACCGTCGGCAACAATTACTCTATTCTGCCAAATTTCAAGGTCTCCCTTATCTGGGTTTACGATTATATCAAAATTCTCATCAGTACCATATTTTTTAAGTAGCTGATTACGAAAAGCCTCCTCAATGATAGCCATTAAGGTTACCCTATCAATATTTTTCTCGTCCTTAAACTCGGAAAAACTTTCTATGATAGCCTGATTTTCCATTCTCTTAAATCTTTAAAATCTTAGTTCTAAAATTGTTTCTTTAATCTCTTTTAAAGGAATTACTTCCTCTCTGTCAACTTTCATTTTTCCTTTACCGACAGGTTTAGGAACTTTTTCAGTCCATTTAATGGTGACTTCTTCATTCTCAAATTTAATCAAATCACCACTTTTCTTACTTTCATCAAGCAGGGTAATAATTACCGGACGCCCAATATTTTTAGTATACTGTTGATTTACGCTAAAGGGAACATCAATACCTGGAGAAGAAACTTCAATAGCGAAGTCATTTTCTTCGCGATCTAAATTGTGTTCAACATGTCTACTTATTCGCATGAGCATTTCTACGCTCATCCCTTCGAGATGGTCTACTAAAATCTTGATCTTCGCATCAGCACTGATTTTCAGGTCTATCAAAAAGCCCTCTTCGGTAGCAATTGCTTCCTCTGTTAGTTCCTTAACTTTCTCTGAATCGATCATATACTCTTACTAAAAGAGGGGACTAATGTCCCCTCTTTGAGACTGCAAATATATAACAATATATATTCTTTTCCCCATAATGTATTGAATTCTAAGTCGTGAATTAATTTCTTTAAACCATCACTCGCACTTTTTTGAATATGACGACAGTTTTTATAAGCTGAAATATCAATATCTGCAGGGTCTATTACATAAATGGGTGTATTAGAACTTACTGAGTGCAGCAATCCTGCAGCGGGATAAACGTTTAAGGAAGTCCCAATTACTATTAAAAGATCACATCCGGCAACAATTTTTTCAGCTGTGTACATCATAGGAACGGGCTCCCCAAACCATACTACATTTGGCCTCAATTGAAATCCCTTTTCACATACATCACCAATTTTCAATTCCCAATTTGGAATTTCATAAACGAGATTTGGATATTTAGAGCTCTGTGATTTTCTCAATTCTCCATGTAGGTGTAAAACATCAGTAGAACCAGACCTTTCATGCAAGTCGTCAATATTCTGGGTTATAATATTTACCTGATGTTCTTTCTCAAGATCCGCTAATAGAATATGCGCTGGATTTGGTTTTGCATCCAACAATTGTCTTCGCCTTTGATTGTAAAATTCTAATACTAGTTTTGGATTTTTTCCCCAAGCCTCTGGAGTGGCAACTTCGTAAACATTGTATTCCTCCCAGAGACCATTATTATCCCTAAAGGTTTTTAAACCACTTTCAGCGCTCATACCGGCACCTGAAAAAACTGCAATATTCATAAGTATACTCCCAAATTAAGAAATTAGGAATCTATGAATTAGAACTTTATCATCCAAGCTTCGGGGAATGCACTTAATACCTCTTGATATTTTATTTGCGCTTCCCCAAGATTTGAAAATGGCCCAAATGTGATTCTATTGGTCTCTAAAAAATCAACCCAAACTGCAGAAATCTGCGGATTGTTTAGCTCTTTTAAATATCGCTTCGTTCCTTCCTCTGATTTTAAACTTGCAATAACAATCCTCCAGCCTTGGCCATTATTTTCCACTCTTGCCGGATAATCTTGTTCAAGTTCATCATTGGAAATATTGTTAAGACTATCCAATTCCTCTGAATCTTCCATTAAGGAGTCTCTATTTTGATAATCATCCAAGACAGGCGGAATCGAATCTACAGCATTTAAACTATCCAAATCATTGATGTTTTCTTCTTGGTTCCGGTATTGGTCAAGGATATTGATCATTAAGGGTCTATAGAAATTCCAGAAAAAGGCCTTTCTATCTGATTTATCACCAACGGTATAAAGCAACCTAGAGATAAGACCAACACCTTTAAAATAGGATAGTCTTTTTAAAACAGGATTGTCCGCAAAGTCACCACAAAAGTAATAGTTAAAGCTCGAATTTGAGGGGCCGATTATGGCCGGAAATTTATTGGGAATTCCATGTTTGTGAAGAATAGAATCTCCCTTTTTATTGGTTTGAATCTTAAATGTTGCAATAACATCCTCCTCATTTTGGGCTTCATTAATATCAAACCAAAATGGGAAAGCGGCAAAATTTGGCAATTGGTATTTTTCCATATTACTAAGGTCGGCATGAACCATAGGTAGGGCATTGATCAAACTTTCTCCCAATTCCAAAACCACAATTTTACCACTTTGGTGACAAAGGATTACACCTTCATTATCTGGAAAGGCATACTCTTCATTCCAAAACTCTTTATAGGCTTCCTTAATCCAAAGTGGAATTTCCGGATTTGTCGCCGAAATATTCTCAAAATATTTTCCAATCCAACCTTTAAAATTTAATTGGAAAATATTTTCCAGCTCTCGTTTAGATCCATCTGAAATGGGATTGAGAAGGGCATTAAACTCTGCAATTAGCAGCTTGGAATCACCCTTCATCTTTTTCAATAACCTAATATCCCCTAAACTCAAGGAAGAACTTTGGGAACTGTCTAGAGAATTTAAAGTGTCTTGCGAAAACTGATGAGGAACCTTATCTGAAACCTCAACGTAATAGATCATTTCTAATTCCTCAGCCAAACTATCGATTTGCTCAGCTTTTAGTTGATCCAAATTAGAAAACTCTGAATCCAATTCTTGATTTGTAGGATTCCCTAAATTTTCATTTTTAATTTTTTCATTGTTGAAAATCCAATGAGACGCTTGCCTCTGATCTTGAAACGATCCATCACTTTTATCCATCACCAGTGCAGAAAAACTACTACTGGGCCAGAACCACCAAAGCAAAAAGCTCCAAAGGGGTATGAGGATGATAATTAGAAATAAAATTTTGAAGACGAGCTTCTTCACTATTAGTAGAGTTTTGTTAGTAAGGCTAAAATAGCATTGTTGCCCAGTCAAATATGTCCTTTAAGATCTTTCTGTTAAGATAGATTTGTTAAAATCTTATCCGATAATTTAAGGGACTTAAGAATCTTTAACAAAGGCTTATTATTCTCGAAATCCTTTTTAGATTTCATTAACGACATTATTAAATTGTAGCGGATCATTTTTTATTAATTTAGCCGTCCATAAAAGAAAAATGGCAAACAATCCTGAAAAATATACTCGAAGAAGGTTAAGATCCTCTTATGCCTCTGTGGTAATAAGTATTTCCTTGGTACTTTTTGTTCTAGGATTGTTCGGCTTACTCCTGCTCAATGCCGAGAGTATATCAAAAGAAGTAAAAGAAAATTTCGCTATTAATTTACTTTTGAAGGATGATGCTTCAGAGGTGGAGGTAAAACAATTTCAAAAAAGTTTGGATTTATCTGAATATGTAAAAGGAAGCGAATATATTTCCAAAGAGGAAGCGGCAGAAGAATTGAAACTCGAACTAGAAGAGGATTTTATTGAATTTTTAGGATATAACCCCCTCCTAAACACCATTGAATTAAAACTCAAAGCAGAATTTGTAATTCCAGAAAAATTAAAGGAGCTAGAACAGGAGTTTGCAGCAAATAATTTAGTTAGTGAAGTTGTCTACGACAAACCGCTCATCCAGTTGATGAACGATAATATCGAAAGAATAGGACTTATTTTAATTGTTGGGTGCATATTGCTCAGTTTAATAGCCATTGGTTTAATTAATAGTTCTATAAGACTATCTATTTATTCCAAAAGGTTTTTAATTAAAACTATGCAATTGGTAGGAGCCAACAAAACATTTATCCAGAGACCCTTTATTTGGAGGAGTTTCCAACATGGATTAATTGGTGGTATCATTGCTTGTTCATTTATTTTTGGCCTTTTGTATTATACTATTAATACCTATCCTGATGTGGCGGTAATGAACGATAGTAAACTAATTGCCATTTTGTTTGCAGGAGTATTAATAATGGGGATATTTATCTCCATGACATGTACCTTTTTTGCCCTTAAAAAGTATCTGAAATTAAAAACAGATCAACTATATTTTTGACGATTATGGAAAAGCAGAATTTTGTTTTTGGAAAGAAAAACTACCTATTAATGGTTGTTGGAGTTGTACTTATGACTATCGGTTATATTCTAATGATTGGTGGAGGAAGTGATGATCCAAATGTTTTCAATCCCGAAATATTTTCACCTCAAAGGCTCATTTGGGCACCAATTTTTATCTTAGCCGGCCTTTTAGTAGAAGTTTTTGCTATAATGTCAAAACCAGGAGATGAATAAAATAGAAGCTATTATCCTTGGAATCATTCAAGGTCTTACAGAATTTCTACCTGTAAGTAGTAGTGGTCACCTTGAACTTGCCAAACACCTTTTAGGAGACAATAGCGTTCCTGAGGAAGGTATGATGTTTACCGTAGTGGTGCATTTCGCAACCGCATTGGCTACCATGGTTATTTACCGCCACGAAGTTATTCATATTGTTAAAGGTCTTTTCAAATTCAAGTCTAATGAGGAATTCCAGTTTAGCTTGAGAATTGTAATTTCAATGATTCCAGCGGCCTTGGTTGGACTATTATTTGAAGAGCAAATTGAAAATTTATTTACAGGAAATGTTCTATTGGTTGGAGCCATGCTTTTAGTAACTGGATTTTTATTGTTTTTTGCCAATAATGCTAAACCTGGAAAACGCGAAGTTTCAAGAAAAGATGCCATCATTATCGGAATTGCACAAGCCATTGCAATTCTTCCCGGAATAAGTAGAAGTGGAGCCACTATTTCCACCTCTGTACTCTTAAAAGTAGATCGAGAAAAGGCTGCACGATTTTCATTTTTGATGGTAGTACCACTAATTTTTGGTAAAATCTTAAAAGATATTATGGATGGTGCCTTAAGTTCTGGAACTGCGGATTCTATGAATTTGCTATTGGCTTTTGGGGCAGCTTTTATTACCGGACTTTGGGCTTGTAATTGGATGATTGATATTGTAAAAAAATTCAATCTTAACTTTTTTGCCCTTTATTGCTTCGCGATTGGTATATTCTCTATAGCCTCTGTAATCCTTTGACAAATTCCTACAGCGCCGATTATTTCCTAAATGGTCAGGTATTATTAATTGATAAACCTCTTACCTGGACATCCTTCGATGCTGTAAACAAGATTCGTTACAATATCCGAAAGGAATATAATATCCGAAAAATAAAGGTTGGCCATGCAGGAACTTTAGATCCTTTAGCCACCGGGCTGCTTATTATTTGTACCGGTCGTTTTACCAAAAAAATTAATGAGTATATGGGCTTGCCCAAGGAATATACAGGCAGCATCCAATTGGGAGCTAGCACCCCTAGCTACGATCTAGAAACTCAAATAGACCATAATTTTCCAGTTGACCATATCAATCAATCTTTAGTAGACAGTATTAAAGGACAGTTCCTTGGTAGTATTGAACAAATACCTCCGGTATTCTCTGCAATAAAAAAGGATGGAGAAAAAGCCTATGAAGCTGCGAGACGAGGAGAAAGCATTGAAATGAAAAGCAGGTCCATTGAAATAATGGAATTAGAACTTAGCCTGAAAGACAATCACAGGATAGACTTTAGAGTAAAATGCAGCAAAGGAACTTATATACGAAGCCTTGCTCATGATATTGGGAAAGCCTTAAATTCCGGAGCCCACCTCAGTGAATTAAGAAGAACAAAAATTGGTGATTTTAATGTAGACAATGCTATGAATCCCGATGAATTCTTAAAGGAAATTTCTCAGTCCTAAAATCATTTTCCACTTTCTTTTTTGGATTAAATTAGATGGCAATAAAAAGAATATTGCAAATTCGAATCTAATAGCCTGCACATAAAATGAATATAGAAAGTTTCAGAGAATACTGTTTAGCTAAACCTGAAGTAAGCGAAAGCTTTCCTTTTGACAATAATACTTTGGTCTTTAAAGTTTGCAACAAAATGTTTGCCCTCACTGGTTTAAAACCTGAGGATTTTAGAATCAACCTCAAATGTGAACCGGAAAAAGCCATCCAGCTTAGGGAGGAATATGATGGTGTAATTCCAGGCTATCATATGAGTAAAAAACATTGGAATACCATTATTGTAGATGCTAGTATTTCCGATGAAATAATTTTAGAGTGGATAGATCATTCCTATGATGAAGTGGTAAAAACCCTTCCCAAAAAAGTTCGAGAGACTTTAATCTAATTATCGAGATCTCTGGGATTTTGGTTTTCCAAGTTTTACTAAAAAGGAATTCACCAGCGATAATATCAAACTAAAAAGTAAGGCCCAACCAAAATTCAAAACTGCAAAGCCATCAACCAAATGATCCGCTGCCATTATTAGCAAGGCGTTTATTACAAAAAGAAAAAGGCCAAAGCTAAAAATAGTTGCTGGCAGGGTAAGTAGTATAAGCAAAGGTTTTAAGGTTACATTAAAAACACTAAGGGCCAAAGCCACCCAAATAGCCGCAATTATACTATTTAGAATAACAGCATCGCCGAGCAACCAAGCCGTAATAAATATGGCCAGGGTATTAATTATTATTTTAATGAATATGTTCATCCTCAAAATATTTGCAATATTGCAGCTCTAAAAGTTCAAGCACAATGAAATACAAATTTATACTGTTTCCAGCAATTACAGCAAGCTTGCTGTTATTTTCCTGCAACAATAGCACAAACACAAGTAGTACAGAAACAATTGAAGACGAAAAAATGAGCCCAAAATATGTAAATGATCCACATTCCTATGCGGAGCCAAATCAGGCCATTGTAAAACATTTAAATTGGAATGCTTTTGTAGATTTTGAAAACAAGCAAATAAAAGGCACGGCAAATTGGGATATAGAAACATCTTCGGATGCTAGTAATATAGTTTTTGATATTTACGGGCTAAGGATTAATAGTGTAAGTGTTGATTATAATGAAGCTACATTTAGCATTGGTGATTTCGACGAAGAAATGGGTTCTCCACTAACCATTGATATTCCCTCAGGTGCCAAACAGGTTAGTATAGAATACCAAACCGGAGAACAAGCTAAAGCTCTTCAGTGGCTAGACCCCAGTCAAACAGCCGGTAAAAAAATTCCATTCCTATTTACTCAATCACAGGCTATTTTAGCAAGAACCTGGATTCCTTGCCAAGATGGCCCAGGGGTGAGGTATACTTATGATGCAGAGGTTAAAGTTCCTGCGGGAATGCTCGCCTTGATGAGTGCCGATAATCCTCAAGAAAAGAATGAAACTGGGATTTATAATTTTAAAATGGAACAACCCATCCCATCTTATTTGATGGCTCTTTCTGCAGGGGATATTATTTTTAAACCCATTAGCGAAAGAACTGGTGTTTATGCAGAACCAAGTGTATTAGACAAAGCGGTTTATGAATTTGAAGATTTGGAAAATATGGTTCAAGCTGCTGAAGGACTTTATGGAAAATACGCTTGGGATAGATACGATATTATTGTCCTTCCCCCTTCCTTCCCATTTGGAGGAATGGAAAATCCAAGGTTAACCTTCGCAACACCCACAATCCTAGCTGGTGATCAGTCACTGGTGAGCTTAGTTGCTCATGAGCTTGCTCATAGCTGGAGTGGTAATTTGGTAACCAATTCTACCTGGGATGATTTCTGGCTAAACGAAGGTTTCACAGTATATTTTGAACACCGAATTATGGAAGCTCTATATGGTAGAGATTATTCTGAAATGCTTGCTAGTTTGGCAAAAGATGGATTAATGCATGAAGCGCATAGCATGATGAAAAATGTGCCAAATGACACCAAACTTAAACTAGACCTAACCGGCAGAAACCCTGATGACGGACTTACTTCAATCCCTTATGACAAAGGCTATTTCTTCCTAAGAAATATTGAAGAAGAGGTAGGTAGAGAAAAGTTTGATTCCTTTTTGAAAAATTATTTTGAAACTTTCAAATTCCAAGTAATGGATACTGAACGTTTCCTAGATTATCTAAAAAGTAATTTATTGGTAGAAGGGCAGGCAGACAGCCTAGGAATAGACAATTGGGTATATGAACAAGGAATACCTAAGAATATCCCAGAGGTAAAGTCCGATAGATTTGTTTTAGTAGACGCCGAACTTGAGGGGTTTATGAGCAGTGGAAATCTTCCCGCTAAGGAAACAACAGACAAATGGACCACCCACGAATGGTTGCATTTTATCAACCACCTACCGGAAGGAATTGGCCAAAAAAAATTAGCTACGCTTGATGCCGCCTATGGATTTACTCAGAGTGGCAATAGTGAAATTTCTGCCGCTTGGTTTCAACCCACCATTCGCAATAACTACGAAGCTGTTTATCCAAAAGTAGAGGACTTTTTAATTAATGTTGGAAGAAGAAAATTCTTAACTCCTACCTATAAAGCATTGATAGAAAGTGGCAAAAAGGATATGGCAATAAGTATTTATGAAAAGGCACGACCAAATTACCATGCCGTGGCTCGGGATACTATGGATGAATTATTGAAATCCTAATAATCGAAAAGATCAATTTTAAACCCTCACCCATGGTGGGGGTTTTCTTTTAGTTTAATTATGAAAATAAAAAGTATCGAAGTTTTTTGCGGTTCTAGCTCAGGGGAAAACCCGCGATTTTATGAGGCAGCCTATGAATTGGGAAAATTTTTGGCAGCATCCAATATTGAACTTATTTATGGAGGAGCAAAAATTGGAATAATGGGGGCTATTGCTCAAGGCTCGCTAGACCATCATGGCCGTGTTGTTGGAGTTTTACCAGAATTTTTAAAAACTAAGGAAATCGCTCATCCTGAACTTAGTGAGATTATTTCCACCAACAGCATGCATGAACGGAAAATGATAATGCATGAATTAAGCGATGCGGTGCTAACCCTCCCAGGTGGATTTGGTACTTTAGATGAATTATTTGAAATGCTTACCTGGAGTCAACTAGGGCTACACCAAAAGCCTATTGGCCTCTATAATATCAATTCATATTTTGACTCTCTTCTTGAGTTTATCAAAAAAATGAATACCGAAGGTTTTTTAAACCAGGCAAATATGGAACTAATATTGGCACATAAGAGTTTAGACAAACTGTTTGAAGCCATGGAAAATTTTAATCCTCCTCCAGTTCCAAAATGGATAAAATCTAGCAGTCAAACCTAGGCTCACTCGAAAAAATATACCCTTTTTACTCTTTGAGAAATTCCAGTGAGAACTTCATAGGGAATAGTATCCATTCTTTCTGCTAGTTCATAAACCGAAATATTAGGACCCATTATTTCTACCCTATCCCCTTCTTTAATATCAGATTGGGATATATCCACCATAGTCATATCCATGCACACCTTTCCGATCACAGGATAGAATTTAGAATTGATATAAACCCTTCCCTTGCCATTACTCAAGGACCTTCTAAACCCATCAGCATAACCAAGGCTAATGATCGCTATCTTTCGGTCTTCAGGAGCAATATAACTCAATCCATAACCCACTGTTTCCCCCTTCTTTACATTTTTTACCTGGCTCACACTGGCATATAATTCCGAAATGGGATTAAGGCCATTTTGTTCCTTTTTGGAAGGACTAATACCATACAATCCAATTCCTAGGCGAACCATAGAAAACTGAGCATCAGGATAACTGCTAATTCCAGAGGAGTTTAGGATGTGGAAATCTATATTGTATTTCAAAGTTTTTTGCAATTGATTGGCCATGCTTTTAAACTTTTCAATTTGGCCAAGAGTAAAATCCTTATGATTGGGATCGTCTGAGGCGGCTAGATGAGAAAATACACTGGCCACTTTGAGAAGCTTATTTGTGGCCAAGGTCTCCATCAATTTTGGCATCTCATGCTCCAGAAAACCCAGCCTTTTCATACCACTATCCAATTTTAAATGGATGGGATAATCTGTTTCACCCCTTCTTTCTACAAGTTGTGAAAATTCCTTCAAATTTTTAAAACTAAAAATTTCTGGCTCCAAATTATACTCAATAATATCATAGAAGGAGCTTGGCTCAGAATTAAGCACCATTATAGGTGTGCTTATTCCGGCCTTTCTTAATTCTACTCCTTCATCCGTATAGGCAACAGATAAATAATCAATTTTGTGAAACTCCAATAGACTGGCTATTTCAAAACTTCCGGAACCATAGGAAAAGGCTTTTACCATAGCCATTATTTTCACATTGGGATTTAATTTGGCTCTGAAAAAATTCAAATTTTCCACCACTCTGGAAAGGTGAATTTCCAAAACTGTTTCATGAGATTTAGTCTCTAAGGCTTGGCTAATTTTTTCAAATTTAAAATCCCTTGCTCCCTTTATTAATATGGCTTTATTGGCCCAGTTTTGGGAATTTAAGTTTTTTAAAAATTCCTCTGTATTTGAATAGGCTCTTGTAATTCTTGCTAAAGAAGTTTTAACCTTTTCATGCTCCATACCAATTCCAAACCAGGTTTTTACACCGTGTTTTTCCAACAAAGAATTTACCTGAGAATATAAATCCTTAAGACTCAGTGCTGAATGCTGTATATCGCTTAAAATTAACACCTTTTCACGATTTTGTGTTTGTTGGTCTAGAAAATCCAATGCCACTTCCAATGATTCTACATCCGAATTATAGGAATCGTTAATGAGTATTGAATTTTGATTTGCTCCTTTAAGCTCTAGCCTCATTGCCACGGGCTGGAGAAACTTAAACCTCTCTTGAATCCAAGAATGAGAAAAATTCATCTCCAAGCAACAAAGCCAACAGTGTATTGCATTTTCAAGGGAGGCTGAATCAGTAAATGGAATTTCAAGCTCCAATTCATTGGACTTATAAATAGCCTTTAATAGGGTATTTCCCTTTTGGATATTTTTATGCTGAACATAAAAATCGGCAGAGGAATTTTTTTGGGACCAGGAAATCTGTGCATCTGCTTTTATTTTTGACTTTTCAAGAGCTTTTTTAATGAGATGATAATCTTCACAAAAAATTATTTTTTGGGAATTGCTGAAGAGTTTTAATTTCTCACTAGCTTTTTCCTCCCTATTCTCAAAAAACTTATCATGAGCTGATCCTATATTGGTGAAAATTCCAATATTAGGTTTCAAGATGGCCTCTAAATTTACCATTTCACCAGGCTTGCTGATTCCTGCTTCAAAAATCCCCAAGTCATTATCATCCTCACTTCTCCAAACGGATAAAGGGACCCCTACCTGGGAATTATAACTTTTGGGGCTTTTTACAATATTTAGTTTCCCATTTAAAAGTTGATAAAGCCATTCCTTAACTATCGTTTTACCATTGCTCCCAGTAACTGCAATAACTTGTGATAAATATTCTCTGCGGATATATGCTGCCAAACTTTGCAAGGCAAGTTTACAATCTTCAACTACTATAAAATTCGCATCTGGCAGACTTGTGGACGGTAATTTTGTAAGGACAAAATTCCGAAGTCCTTTTTCATAAAGTTCTTCAATAAAATCTTCTCCCAAATGGTTTTCACCTTTCAAGGCAAAAAACAAAACCTGACTATCAAAATTATATTTTCGAGAATCTAGGAGAAGTTCGTCAATTATTAATTCCGGATTTACCAAGGACAGTTGGCTTCCTAATACATTGGCAATATGTTGGAGTTTAAGACTTGCCATGGTTTTTATAAACCTTATTAAATGCGGACCTACTTAGGGGTTCATACTCTTCTTGTTCCCCAAGCATCACTAATTTTTCATTTAAGGATTTACGATGGGAATAGTGAGCCAAATTTCCAGTTTTTACACAAATAGCGTGAACCTTAGTAACATATTCAGCGGTGGCCATAAGGTTGGGCATAGGTCCAAAGGGTTTACCCGTGAAATCCATATCCAATCCCGCTACAATTACCCTACTTCCCCGATTGGCTAATTCATTGCAAACTTCAACAATACCATCATCGAAAAATTGAGCTTCGTCTATTCCTATTACATCAACATCATCTGCCAATAAAAGCAAATTGGAACTGCTTTCCACTGGAGTGCAGCGGATAGAATTCATATCATGGCTAACAACATCCTCCTCAGCATATCGGGTATCCACCATGGGTTTAAAAATTTCTACCGACTGCTTTGCAAATTGGGCGCGTTTCATTCTGCGGATCAATTCTTCAGTTTTACCGCTGAACATGGATCCGCAAACAACTTCTATCCACCCTAAAGGATGGGATTGATTTACTGGGTTTTCAAGAAACATTTTGTACTTTCCAAGCTTCTATTAAAAAAATAAAAAACGGATGTTATTTGTCAATCATTTTTCAATAAAAGAGGCCTAATCATTCGTATAATCATGCAAATCTAATCAAAAGATACCCCACAATTTAATGGAGAAAAAACTTAGAAGTGAACTATTGGATTTATGTCATTCAATAATTGCAGACGACAGAGAAGAAGATTTGGTCTCAACCCTTACTCAGACTCAAATGTTATATGAGAAGCTTGTGGTTTTAAATTATCTACAAGAGCAAGGTGAAAATCAAGATGAAAATGAAACTCCAATAGCTTTTAATTCCGAGGAGGATAGCATCCCGAGCTCACCGCTAAGTATAGAAAAATCTCCCCAGGAAGAAGTTCCTAGTTCCACCGAAGGCCAAACTGTTGAACTTCAACAGAGCCTTGAAAAAGATATTCCAAAAGCCGAAGAAAACCAGGAGATAAGTTTGGACCCAAACATTAATTCCCTAGGAAATAACAATCTGTCTATTAATGAGCAGATGGCTTCCGGTTTGCTAAAAATTGGTTTGAACGACCGTATTGCCTTTGTGAAGCATCTTTTTAATGGAGAACAGCAAGACTACAATCGAGTACTTTCCAATCTCAATACCATGTCGAACTTTGAGGAGGCTGATAATTTTATAAATCAAATAATTAGACCAGAATATAAGTGGCAAGACAAAGAGGAGTATGTAGATCGATTGATGGAATTAATTCGATTAAAATTCGGTATTGAGTCCTAATCAAAGTTTTTTTTCTCAAACCCACTATTTTTCAATATTTTTGCCCGCTTTTGAATATTTAAACTAACACTTAATCAAAGCCCGTAAGCTATGAAGAAGATGAAATTATCACACTTCAGCTATGACCTTCCAAAGGAATTAATCGCTGAAAGACCCACAACCCATAGAGACGAAAGTCGCCTGATGGTAATCAACCGTAAGGAAGGAACAATTGAACATAAGATGTTCAAAGATATTGTGGACATTTTTGATGAGGGAGACTCCCTTGTTTTAAACAATACCAAAGTTTTTCCGGCCAGAATGTATGGTAATAAGGAAAAAACCGGAGCGAGAATTGAAGTTTTCTTGCTTAGAGAATTAAATGCAGAAAGCAGACTTTGGGATGTATTGGTAGATCCTGCTCGAAAAATCCGAATTGGTAATAAACTTTATTTTGGTGAAGATGACAGTTTGGTGGCAGAGGTGATCGACAATACCACCTCTCGAGGAAGAACTCTTCGTTTTTTATATGATGGTAGCTATGAGGAATTTAGAGCCAAATTAGAAGAACTTGGTCAAACACCTTTGCCAAAATATATTCAACGTGAACCAGATGAAGAAGATGAAGATCGTTTTCAATCCATTTTCGCTAAGCATGAAGGGGCAGTTGTAGCGCCAGTTGCCAGCTTACATTTTAGTAAGCAATTGATGAAAAGACTAGAGATCAAAGGTGTAGATTTTGCAGAATTAACACTCCATGTAGGCTTGGGGACTTTTAGACCTGTGGAGGTAGAAGACCTTAGCAAGCATAAAATGGATAGTGAGCAATATTGGATTTATGATGAAACCTGTGATGTTGTAAATAAGGGATTAACTAGCAAAAAGAAGGTTTGCGCTGTAGGTACTACCGTTTTAAGAGCTTTGGAAAGTTCTGTTTCTACTGAAGGACTTTTGAAGCCTTATGAAGGATGGACCAATAAATTTATTTTTCCTCCCTACGAATTTACTGTCCCTAATTGTATGATTACCAATTTTCACCCACCGCAATCCACCCTAATGATGATGACTTCAGCCTTTGCTGGATATGATTTATTGATGGAAGCTTATAAAGTGGCCATAAAAGAAAAATATAGATTTTTAAGCTATGGTGATGCCATGCTTATTCTTTAAAACAAATTAGATACTAGAAGAAAATGCCTCGATTTTATCGGGGCTTTTCTTTTTTTATGGAAATGCCTAATACGCGTAAATTTGCAATCGCAAAAGGATATGGAAATTAAAAAAGACATAAGGGCATTAACCAAAGATCAGATCAAAGAACATTTTGTGGCTATTGGCGACAAGGCCTTCCGTGGACAACAAGTTCATGAATGGTTATGGAAAAAAGGGGCCAAGGATTTTGATGAAATGACCAATCTTTCCTTAGAATTAAGAACGCATTTAAAGGCCAACTTTGCTATAAACCATATTCGAGTTGACGAAATGCAACGAAGCTCTGATGGAACCATTAAAAATGCGGTGCAATTGCATGATGGTAAAATTGTAGAGTCTGTATTAATTCCCACTGAAAAAAGAATTACAGCCTGCGTTTCCTCCCAAGTGGGCTGCAGTCTTGATTGCCACTTTTGCGCTACGGCCCAATTAAAGAGGATGCGAAATCTAAATCCTGATGAAATTTATGATCAGGTGGTAGCCATAAAAAATGAGGCTGAAGAATTTTACCAAAGACCACTTACCAATATTGTTTTTATGGGAATGGGAGAACCCTTGATGAACTATAAAAATGTATTGGAAGCTATAGATAAAATTACTAGCGAAGAAGGCTTGGGAATGTCGCCTAAAAGAATCACTGTTTCCACCGTAGGTTTGGCCAAAATGATTAAAAAAATGGCCGACGACGAGGTGAAGTTTAACCTTGCTGTTTCCCTCCATTCGGCCAGGGACTCTGTTCGGGATTCCATTATGCCCATAAATTTGAAAAATCCTCTAAATCAATTATTAGAATCATTGGAGTATTGGTATTTGAAAACCAAAAAAAGAGTAACCTATGAATATGTGGTTTGGAAAGGTATAAATGACCAAAAAGAGGATATAGATGCCTTGGTGAAATTTTGTAAACGCGTACCATCAAAAGTGAATTTAATTGAATACAATCCTATAGATGAAGGAGAATTTCAGCAAGCAGACCCCCAGGTATTACAAGAATATATTAAGGCATTGAGTGCCCACGGAATAATTGCCAAAGTGAGAATTAGCAGAGGAAAAGATATCGATGCAGCCTGCGGACAATTGGCAAATAAAAATGAACTTAGCACCACTTAATATTCCCAAAAATTTGCCCTTATTTCATGAGGGAAAAATAAGTTCTTTGATTGCCAAAATATCTAATTCAAGCTTCTTACCTTTGGCTTCTCTACTATGGGTCAAATTGACGAAATAAAAATTCCTGTTAAAGATGAAATGCAGGCTTTCGAGCCAAAGTTTCGCCAGTTTATGGCCAGCAATGTTTCTCTTTTAGATCGCATCACCTATTATATTATAAAAAGAAAAGGAAAGCAGCTTAGGCCAATGCTTGTTTTTTTATGTGCCAAAATGCATGGAGAAATTGGTGAAAGCACACATAGAGGTGCGGCATTGGTAGAGCTTATGCATACAGCAACCCTTGTTCATGATGATGTTGTTGATGAATCTGATAAGCGAAGGGGTTTTTTTAGCATCAATGCACTTTGGAAAAATAAAATCGCCGTTTTAGTTGGGGATTATCTCCTCTCCAAGGTTCTCCTGGTTTCGGTGGAATTTGAAGAATTTGACCTATTAAAAATTGTAAGCTCTTCGGTTAAAGATATGAGTGAAGGGGAATTACTTCAAATCGAAAAGGCCAGAAAATTAGATATTGATGAAAAGATTTATTTTGATATCATCCGCAAAAAAACAGCTTCCCTCATATCTTCTTGCTGTGGAGTTGGTGCTTCTTCTGTAAACTCCTCCCAGGAAACCATCGACATCATGCGAAAGTTTGGTGAACTATTAGGAATCGCTTTTCAAATTAAAGATGATTTATTCGATTACCAGTTGGCAAACAATAGCGGCAAACCCAGTGGAATTGATATCAAAGAGCAAAAGATGACCTTGCCCTTAATTTATGCCCTAAATAACGCTTCAAGATCAGATAAAAAGTTTATGATCAATGTGGTGAAAAGACATAATAAAAACAGAAGCAAAGTAGAGCAAGTAATGAAAATGGTTTTAAGTTCTGGAGGTATTGAATATTCCGAAAATAAGATGCAGGAATATAAAAGTGAAGCTATTGACCTTTTAAAGAAATTTCCTGACACTAAAGCGAAAGCTTCGCTCATAAAACTTGCCGATTACGTTATTTTGCGCGATAAATAATTACCGAACAAAAATTAATTTTATGGAAGATTTTAAAGGCTATTTAAACAATGTTTTAGAAATTATTATTGAACATGGCCTAAATATTTTAATGGCAATTGTTGTCCTGATTATTGGACTTTCAATTGTAAAATTTATTACTAAAAAATTTAAAAGGACACTTGAAAAGAGAAATGTTGATGAGTCTTTAAGACCATTTCTTGCATCTATAGTAAGCACTCTTCTAAAAGTGATGTTGATCATTTCCGTTGCCGGGATGATAGGCATTCAAATGACTTCCTTTGTGGCGATTTTAGGAGCCGCAGGTTTAGCAGTCGGTTTGGCACTACAAGGAAGCTTATCCAATTTTGCAGGTGGTGTTTTGATTCTAATTTTAAAACCATTTAAAGTTGGCGATTTCGTAGAAGCTAATGGTTATGCTGGTGTAGTTAGAGAGATTCAAGTGTTTTACACCTATATCACTACAGGTCAGAACCAAGAAATAATTATCCCTAATGGAGCACTTTCCAATAATGCCGTGAAGAATTTCTCCTTCCACGGAACACGTAGAATTGATATGACTTTTGGCATCGGATACGATGATAGCATAGACGAGGCTAAAAAAATCTTAAATGATATTATTAGCAGTGATGAAAGGGTATTAAAGGATCCTGCTTTTAGTATTTTTATTGAAGCATTAGCAGATAGTTCTGTGAACTTCCATGTTAGAGCTTGGAGTACAAATGAAAACTACTGGGACATTGTAAATGGATTAAATGAAAAAGTGAAAAAAGCATTTGATGCAGCCAAAATTGGCATTCCATTTCCACAAATGGATGTGCATGTTCACAATAACTAATTATTGAAAATTAGCAAAGTGGAGGCCACCTCAATATTGAGGTGGCCTTTTTTTTTAAGCAAATGGCATTAAGATTTGTAAATTTGTTATTTGCCTAAAAATCCCTTTGGAATGATCAGCCAAGAAACTATTGACAAAATATTCGACACTGCCAGAATTGAGGAGGTTGTTGGTGATTTTGTTACCCTCAAAAAATCTGGGGGAAATTTTAAAGGGCTCAGTCCATTTGGAAATGAAAAAACTCCTTCGTTTTACGTTTCTCCAGCAAAGCAAATCTTTAAAGATTTTAGCTCAGGAAAGGGTGGTAATGCGGTTAGCTTCCTTATGGAGCACGAGCAGTATACTTATCCAGAAGCACTTCGCTACCTAGCCAAAAAATACAATATTGAAATTGAGGAAACTGGGCAATCTGACGAAGAGAAACAACTTCGATCAGAAAGGGAAAGCCTTTATTTGGTGAACGACTACGCCAATAAGTATTTCCAAAAACAATTGCTAGAAACTGAAGAAGGAAAAAATATTGGGCTTTCTTATTTCAAAGAAAGAGGAATGACCAGGGAAACTATAGAAGAATTTCAGCTTGGTTATAGTCCACAATCAAAATCTGCATTTACAGAAGAGGCGATTAAAAACTCCTACCAAATAGAATTTTTGGAGAAAACAGGACTTTCAAAAATTGATGGAAATCGCAAATATGATCGTTTTTGGGGCAGGGTAATATTCCCCATTTTAAGTCATACCGGTAGGGTACTAGGTTTTGGTGGAAGAGTATTAAAAAATGATGCTAAGGCAGCAAAATACCTTAATAGCCCCGAAAGTGATATTTACCATAAGAGTAAAACCCTATATGGAATTTACCAAGCAAAATCCCATCTATCCAAACTAGATGAATGCTTTTTAGTAGAAGGTTATACGGATGTAATTAGCCTTCATCAGGCGGGTGTAAAAAATGTGGTGGCTTCCTCTGGAACCTCTCTAACCGTAGATCAGATAAGTCTAATTAAAAGGTATACTCAAAATATTACCATTCTTTATGATGGTGATGCCGCAGGAATAAAAGCCTCCCTTCGCGGTATAGACATGATTTTGGAAGAAGGATTAAATGTACAGGTATTATTATTTCCCGATGGGGATGATCCAGATTCCTATTCCAAAAAGGTTTCTAGTACCGAACTAAAGGATTATTTAAAAGAAGAAAGGCAAGATTTTCTACGGTTTAAATCTAGCCTTTTACTCCATGACGCAGGAGACAATCCATTGGAAAAATCTAAGGTAGCCAGAGAAATAGTATTGAGCATTGCCATCATTCCTGATGCCTTAAAGCGCAATGCCTATGTATCTGAATGTGCCAGGGTTTTAAAGATGGATGAAAGGGTTCTTTTTAGCGAATTGGCCCAAATTATGAAGGCCAAGGCTCAAGAAAAACAAAGACGACCCAACAATAGCCAAAGCCCAACTGCTCCAGATTTGAAAATGGTTGCTGAACAGGGAATTTCAAGCAATTTTTATTTGCAGGAAGAATCTCTTTGTTGGCTATTACTCAATTTTGGCGATAAGGTTTGTGAATTCCCAACAGAGACCGAAGAGGGATTAGAAATTGTTGAGGAAACGGTGGCCGAACACATAATTACTGAACTGGTAAATGATGAATTGATTTTTGAAAATTCTGCCTTTCAAAACATTTTCCAATACTTTGTTGATGCTTTTATGAATGATGAAAAAATTCTTCGAGCAGAAGATTTTTTGAAAATGGAAGATCAAAAAATTATTGATACAGTTGTGAACCTTATTAGTGATAAATACGAATTGCACAATTGGAAAAGCAGAAGTATCAGTCTACCAGAAAAAGATGCTTTTGTAGAAGTTTATACCCAAGAGGCGGTATTGCGATTTAAAGAAAAAAAGACATCTCAATTAATATCCGAAATTCAAAACAAACTTTCTGAAGGTAGTGATGATCCCAATTCCCAGCTGAAAGTATTAGTACAGTTAAACGCTTTAAGAGTAAAAATCAATCAAAAACTAAAGAGAATAGTTTAAAAACCAAAGTTTATAAATGACCAGCTTTTTCAAAAACTTTGGCGATTCCCAAATAAGATATTTTTATCTTCTGGCAGCGGTGATGGTTTCCCTACCTATCCACATGAATTTAAATGCTTTTTGCATTTCCCTTTTTTCCCTCAATGCCATCCTGTCCTTCAAAAAAAGAAATTTTGAAGACGATAAAGGCCTTTTAATCTCCTATAGCTTTTATGTTCTATTCTTTATAATCTCGGCACTGAGTTTAATTTATTCTGATCATTTGGATCTTGGTCTTTCAAAAATTCAAACCAAGCTTGGATTTTTAGTCATACCCTTTGCATTTGCAAGCAATTTAAAAAACCTTAGCAAATCAAAGATCCAATGCTTACTTCGCTCATTAATCGTTTCTGTGCTATTATGCACTGTTTTCTGCTATATCGAAAGTTTTATTAAGGCTTTAAGTTTGGGAAGTTTTGTACAAATGTACGACTCCAATTTATCGGATCCTTTAATGCACCGCGCCTACTTTTCTCTCTTCCTTGGTATTTCAATATTACTTTGGTGGGAGGATATTCACTTTTTAGCCAAATTCAGGATCTATGGCATTTTATTATTTTTAATCACCATAATCCTCTTACAAGGGAGAATAAACATTTTAGCCTTTCTACTCGTTGCTGCCTTGATTTTTATAATAAAGTACTCGCGAACATTTTCAAAAAAGCAAAATTTTCTCGGTGCCTCCTTGGTTTTACTTGCGATTTTAGCCTTTTCCTTTTTACCTAAAAAATACAATCGCTTTAATCAGCCTTTAACTTTAGAATATAACTTAAGTGACACCAATTCAAGCGATTTTACAGGAATAACCATACGATTGGCAATTTGGGATATTGCTCTTCCTTTGGCAAAAGAGGATATATTTTTAGGTAGAGGCATTGGAGATTCCCATGTTGATTTAGTGGATCAATTTCAGGAAAAACAATTTATTATTGGTATTGAAAAGAAATTCAATTGCCATAACCAATTTATAGAATCCACATTGGCATCGGGTATATTTTCCCTTTTGGCATTGCTAGGAATTTTGGTTATTTACCTGTTATTCAGCATGGGCCCAAGGCATTATTTTTTGGCTGGAATGGTAATTTACTTTTTTCTTTCCATGCTCACAGAGTCCTTATTAGAAAGACATTGGGGAATAAGTATTTTAACGATAATTATTCCCCTCTATGCTAAATATATTAGGATGAAAAACTAGTTTTTAGGTATTTAAAATAGCATTATACTTTTCCGAATCTAGTAAAATCTCTAAAGCCTTTACCACATCTGGGTCATTTTTAAGACTACTTTGAATTCGCCCTTTGGAATAATAATACCTGGAAACAATTTCATCTTTTAGAAGTTCACGAATCTCAGTTTCATAATTTTCTAGATATTCTTCTTTTTCCTTTCCCACCTTTTCTTCTAAGGCTATTATCTCGTTTTCAATTGCCTCATAATAGTTGTCCTTCTTAGCGGTTTCTTTTAGAACCTTCAATCTATTTTCAGTTGCAGTTTTATAATTAAACTCCTTTGTAGAAAGCCAGTTTTTAAATTTTGAATATTCAGTATCACTAATCATAAATTCAGAAGGAGATGGTATAGATTCATTTTCAAATCTAAATTTTGTGGCATAATCAAAAATCAGCATCTTTTGGTATAAAGCAATAAGTGCTTCGCTTAGTGCTTGCTTTTCCACTTCAATATCCGGATCAATTCCACCTCCGTCATAAACTGATCGTCCATTTTTGGTTTGAAATTTTGTTCTTAAAGAATCTGGAATCTTTTCCACACTTCCATCTTCAGCTCTTTCAGCATAATTAATGGCCTGTATACACCTACCACTGGGTGTATAATATTTGGCTATGGTAACTTTAATTTGTGAACCATAAGAAAGTTCCCGGGTTTGTTGTACCAATCCTTTTCCGAAGGACCTTTTTCCAATCACCACTGCCCTGTCATAGTCTTGAAGGGTACCACTAACTATCTCAGAAGCAGAAGCAGATCCTCTGCTTATTAAAACGGCAAGGGGCAATTCAGTATCCTCGGGTTTATTCAAAGTTTTATAGGTTTTTTCCCACTCGGCCATTTTACCTTTGGTTTTCACTACCTCTAAATTTTTATCGATGAACAAATTGGTAATATTCACTGCTTCATGTAGCAGGCCACCCGGGTTACCTCTAAGGTCAAAGACCAATCCTTTTAAATCGTTATTTTTCTTTAGATCATCATAAGCCGCCTTAACCTCTTTCGTGGCGCGGTTGGTAAAATTATCTAGGCTAATATATCCGATACCATTTTCAAGCATACCGTAATAAGGAACACTTTTCACCTGTACTTCTTCCCTTTCTAATTCCAGAGTTTTTTCCTCTCCTTGCCTTTCAATTAATATTTTCACCTCTGTTCCGGGAGCTCCTTTTAATATTTTACTGATATCCGAGGTGGATTTCCCAACAACGGACTTGCCATCCACTGCTTTTACAATATCACCTGCCATCATTCCAGCCTTATCTGCCGCAAATCCTTCATAAGGATTGGTAATTACCAATTGACCTTTATTACTTCGAACACCGGCTCCTATACCTCCATAGTTACCAGTAGTTTGAATTTTATAGTCCTCCACCCTTTCTTCAGGGATATAATTGGTATAGGGATCCAAGGAAGAAAGCATAGATACTATTGCCTCATCCATTAGTTCACCGGGTTCTGTTTCATCTACATAGTAAAGATTTACTTGCCTAAAAACATTGGTGAAAATGTCTAATTGTTTACTGATTTCGAAATAATCTGGTGTATAAGCCAGGGAAAAAAGAAGGCTTAGGATTGCAATAAAAGCCAATCCAATTTTGGAAAAAATTCTTTTCGTCATAGTAATCACTTAATGTATTTGGGCAGCAGAACTGGGAATAAGCTCGAAGTTAAAGAAAAACGCTTAATTAAAATTAAGATTGTTCATTTTCAGAAGAATTTAAGGTCTTAAAAATTTTTTGCATTTGGGATTGAATTTCATCAAAGGGAGCTTGTTTTTTTCCGATAAAAATAAACATAGATGCCAAAGGCATTTTCCCTAAATCAACCAAAGACTTGTTTTTTCTATAGGCTTCTCTCATCAGTCTTTTCAAACGATTCCTATCCACTGCCAATTTAAAATTCCTTTTAGAAACTGAAAATCCTACCTCGGGAAATTCCTTTTTATCAAATTCGGAATTATGTACTAATAGGATTGGAAATTTTTTTATACCCTTCCCATGTTGGAAAAGTAATTCAATCTTTTTCCGACTCTTGAGTTTTTCTGATGGAGTCAATTTTTCGGACATGAATACAAAAGAACAAAAAAAGCCATCCCAAAAGGAATGGCTTTTCATTTTATCTTGAGACTAATTTAGCTTTTCAGACTTTTTTTAATATAATCTTCTATGGCCATGGTCATAGAAGGTAATTTTGGAGTAGGAGTTTTTATATCCACTCTTAATCCTGCTTCTTCTATCGCCTTGTGGGTTGTGCTACCAAAACCTGCTAAGAGAGTGTCATTTTGTTCAAAATCCGGGAAGTTTTCCAATAAAGATTTAATTCCGGAAGGGCTAAAAAACACAAGAATATCATAGGAAACATCAGCCAAATCCGATAGGTCGCTAGATACAGTATTGTATAGAATGGCCCTGCTATAATTGATTTTATTCTCTTTTAAAGAATTGGGAATAGTAGGTTTTAAGATATCCGAAGAAGGTAAAAGATATTTTTCGTCCTTGTGTTTCTTCATCAAAGGAATTAGGTCGGAAAATGGGCCATTTCCAAAATAAATCTTCCTTTTTCGATACACCACATACTTCTGCAAATAATATGCTATTGCTTCAGAGGTGCAGAAATATTTCATTTCATTGGGCACATTAAATCGGATTTCTTCGCAAATCCTAAAAAAATGATCCACTGCATTTCTACTGGTAAGAATTACAGCAGTATGGGCAGGAATATTTACTTTTTGTTTTCTTACCTCTCCAACTTCTACTCCCTCTACATGTATGAATTGTCTAAAATCAATCTTCAACTTATGCTTTTGCGCAAGGTCAAAATAAGGCGAGTTTTCAGCCTGAGGAGGTGGCTGGGAAACAAGTATAGTTTTTACTTTCTTCAATTTAGTTGCCTTTAAGTGTTAGAGATAAATGAACCGGACTCTTCTACTTGTCATTCAATGGTTTTTCAACCAAAAAATTAAAATTAGCAAAGGGCCTATTTCAAGCGCGCAAAGGTAAAAAATTTTGTAGTACTTATAAGCGTTCATCGCCCATAGTCTTAAAACGCCAACTGTCATAGAAAGTGTATAGGCAATGACCAAAACTAATGCCGCCAAAAAACTGCTGTTCTCCTTAAGAAAAGGAACAAAAACCAGAAATAAAAGAAGAGGGAAAACCCATATACTAGACCAAATTCTATAGGCTAGATTGGCATTATGAGAATAAGAAACTTCTTCATTTTTATCAAAAAGCCAGGCAACGAAGAGTCCAATAAAATTTTTAAGCAAGAAAAATAGAATGAGAATAAAAAGGATCCTAAAAAAATCACTCCAGAGAGAGAGATCTGGATTAAAAATTAAATAAAGGCCTGTACTGTAAATTAAGAATGAGTTTATGCTCAGAGCAATATCAAACAAATCTTTACCCCCATAGGGATTGAATTCCTTTTCAAACTCATGAAGGCCAGCATTGAAAGGCAAACTCAAAAAGACATTGAATTTTTTTGCATGATAAAGTTTGGCAAACAAGAATAGTAAGCCATTGATAAAAAACAATATTAGTAACCAATCTGTATGATGCAGGGGTTTGCCCATAAATTTGAATAAGGCCCCAAAATTAACTTTTTGAGGCCTTTATTTTTTAGAAATCTCTTATTTCAGAATTTCAAGTTTTCTTGCCTGAATAGAGGTAGATCCTCTTGGCAAAAGCAAATAGCTACCAGCTCTAAGGTCTGATAAATCTAAATGCCATTCCATTGAAGCTTTTTTAAATTCCCTATCATAGGATTTTTGCAATTTCCCATCCAAACTATAAATCTCAATAGTGGATACAGAAGGGTTTAGTTCACTAATATTCACATATTCCTTTGCTGGGTTTGGGGACATTTCGAATTTTTCTTTAATATTTTCATTTAAAGAAAGTCCACTAGCTTTTGTAAGAGCCAAGGATTCAGTGATTATCACATCACCTCCAACACTATTGTTAGCATTGCTAAAGTTCGCCGCGACATATACTTGGGTTCCAGGCCCTGCGGTTCCACTATTCCATACAAAATTAAAGTCCTTACTTTGGTTTGGCTTCGGAGTAGAACCACCTGTATGGGTAAGGAAATTACCATTTTTTTGAGTTCCACTTCCTGGGGTAATAATTCCAACCATACCTGTAGGATCCTCCAAACTTGCCGAGAATCCAACTTTTGAACTACTTACCCCTCCATCATCCAGAGTAATAGTAAAGTTGTATAAAGTATTTTCTAAGAATCCAGTACTTGGTATATCACTACTAATACTTATGGTTTGACTAGTTGCAGCAGGGCCATTTACATGACAACCACCAGTTGCACATGTTACACTTTGACTTAAAGGTGATCCATTTCTTCCTTGTGGTGCTCCACTTGAATAAGTAAAGGCACTAAAAGAAATCAGACAAGCGGCACCAACTGCAGCAAAAAGAAGAATAGTTTTTTTCATTTTATGATATTTTTTGAAACTGAACCAAAAATAAACTTTTAAACTACATTACATTTGTCAAAAATATTACACAAAAACATGGCAAGCGATTTATTTCAATCTCCGGATTATTACAATATAGACGAATTATTAAGTGAAGAACATAAGCTGGTACGAAATGCCACCAGAGACTGGGTAAAAAAGGATGTAAGTCCCATTATTGAAGATTATGCTCAAAGGGCAGAGTTTCCCAAACAATTAATTGGTGGTTTGGCAGAAATAGGAGCATTTGGCCCCTATATTCCTGAGGAATATGGAGGAGCGGGATTAGATCAGATTTCTTATGGTTTGATGATGCAGGAAATAGAAAGAGGAGACTCCGGAGTAAGATCTACATGTAGTGTTCAATCATCCTTAGTGATGTATCCTATTTACGCTTATGGGAATGAGGAGCAAAGAAAAAAATACCTCCCAAAACTAGCCAGTGGTGAATTTTTAGGGAGTTTTGGATTAACAGAACCAGACTTTGGAAGTAACCCCGGTGGAATGGTTACCCATTACAAAGATATGGGCGACCACTATCTGCTAAACGGTGCAAAGCTTTGGATCTCCAATTCACCCTATTGTGATGTTGCTGTGGTATGGGCAAAAAATGAGGAAGGTAGAATCCATGGCCTTATAGTTGAGCGCGGAATGGAAGGTTTTAGCACACCGGAAACACATAATAAATGGAGTTTAAGAGCTAGTGCTACAGGTGAGTTAGTCTTTTCAAATGTTAAGGTTCCAAAGGAGAATTTATTGCCCAATAAATCAGGTTTAGGTGCCCCATTAGGTTGCCTTGATAGTGCCAGATATGGAATTGCTTGGGGAGCATTAGGCGCTGCCATGGACTGTTATGATACCGCTTTAAGATATTCAAAAGAAAGGGTGCAATTTGGTAAGCCGATAGCTGGATTTCAGCTACAACAAAAGAAACTAGCAGAAATGATTACTGAAATCACCAAAGCACAACTATTGGTTCTTCGCCTTGGAGAATTGAAAAATAAAGGCTTGGCTAGCAGTGCACAGATTTCCATGGCTAAAAGGAATAATGTGGATATAGCCTTAAAGATAGCCAGAGATGCAAGGCAAATGTTAGGTGGTATGGGAATTACTGGTGAGTTTCCTATTATGAGACATATGATGAATTTAGAATCTGTTGTAACCTACGAAGGAACCCATGATATTCATTTACTAATTACGGGAATGGATATCACAGGTATTAATGCTTTCACCTAATGTTGGAAGAAAAATTAAAAGAAGTTATTAAGGAAATCCCAGACTTTCCAAAGCCTGGGATTTCTTTTAAAGATATTACACCACTTCTCAGTGAGGTTGAATTATATCCTCATATTATTGATGCACTTGCACAACCATGGAAATCCAAAGTAGATGTTGTTTTAGGTGTAGAATCTAGGGGGTTTTTATTCGGAATGGGTTTGGCACAAGCCTTAAAGGTCCCATTTATTCCCATTCGCAAAAAAGGCAAACTTCCCCGATCAGTAATTAGTGAATCCTATAAATTAGAATATGGTTCTGCATGTATTGAAATCCATGAAGAAGATTTAAGTCCTAATTCAAGGGTTCTTATTCATGATGATTTACTAGCAACAGGAGGAACAGCAATGGCAGCCTCCAAACTAGTTAAAAAGGCCAATGCCATTCCTACTGGATTTAGTTTTATTGTAGAACTAGAATTTTTAAAGGCTGCAAATGAACTGCAAAATTATGCAGCCATCCACAGCCTTTTAAAATATTAAAATTAGCTAAACCTTCCTCTAGTAAATATTAGCCTGATTGATATATCCAGGTAAATCTAGATACCAATTTGCAGAGGAGCTTCCTGAGGATTGTGCCCAAGAAACGAAGTTATTATAGGTTTGTACAATATCCTTTTTCTCACTTGGGTAATTAAATGATTGAGAAAGATTTAAAGCCCAAGGCAAATTATTTTCATTAACATAATAGCGATCTGAGCCTGGATTTGAATCATCCTCGGCTGTTCCAAAGAAACTAGTATTTACCAAATCTGTTGGCTCTTTGCCAGAAAGGTGAACTTCTTTACCCCTATCCTGACCGATATACATAAAAGGATTAAAAGGAAGAGAACCTAAGGAAGCAATAGACTGACCACTTGTAAAAGTAACTACAATATCACCTGTATCATTTGGATAAGCAGTTTCACCTGTGATGGTGTTTATAGTTTGAGTTCCGGTGTTTGGAAATAAACCAAATGCATCATCAAAGGCGATAATTACGGCCTTTGTTTGTCCGGATTCAGTACCATTGGCATTATAAGATAAAGAATTGTGGAAATTTTGGGTACCTGTAACAGATTGAACTGTATTTGAGGCTAGGTCTAATTGAAACCCAAAACCATTTCTAAGTGAGCCTCCAATGGCTCTTACTGAATAGCTATATTCAACATCCTTAACATCGTTTGAAGCATCTGTAATTAAACGGATTCTATAATCTACAATTAGGTCGTTAAAATCATAATCTCCTAAACCTGGCCATAAATCTTCAAATGCTACCGTTCCATAAACATTTGAACCCGGGTAATAAACTTCTCCAGCTCTATCTGGATCATTTGGGAAAAGATCATTTGCGTCAGCAATTCCATCATTATCAGTATCAGTTACTTGTGGACTACCATTTCCAATGGAATTACAACCTGTAGTAGGAATGTAAACTGCACAAGCCAAAGAAGCTGGGGAATTAATGGAACCTGTATTATTTTCTATACCGTCAGCATCGCAATACTCAAGGTTTCCGTTTAAAGAACCACCTCCATTGATGGTTGTATTTCCTGAAACTTTAACCAAGCTAGTGGTTCCAACACCTGTGATATTAGAATTTATGGTGGCAGAACTCGCATTTACCATTGCTCCATTCTGAAGTGTTAAGGTGCTGCTATTTAAGGTAAAATCATCTGTAACATCAATTAAACCATTATTCTCTACCGGGTTAGAAATTTTAAGATCTTGCCCTACAATTAGGCTACAGTTATTTACTGTGGAACTTCCTCCATTAATATTACAGTTTTTTCCAACCACAATACTTCCATTATTTATAAGATCTTTATTGTTGTTAAAATGGTCGGTAATATCAATATCTCCATTATTTGTTAATTTTCCTTGACCATTAATATTATATGCCTTAGCAACATTTATAATTCCATTATTTATTACTTCCCCACTTGGTGAAAAATTGTTGCTAATGTTTAGAGTGGCGTTGTAAACAGTGATTAAACCGGTATTGGAGTTTATGTTAAGATTGTTTACATCTAAAGTTGCTCCATCAGTAAGCTCAAGACCCGAACCACTATTAAGGTTAATATTTTGGGCTACTGCATTACCACAAATTCTTATGGTAACACCACCTTTATTTACATTGATACTACCATTAAAACTACCCGAAAAACAGTAAACCCCAGCAGGATCGTTTGAATTAATGGTAATATTTCCAGAATGATTGCTATAACTAACATCACAACCGCTACTGCAATCTGGACTTATACTATTGGTCTTTGATTTGTTAGACTTTTTTCCAAAGCTATGAACTATGCTCCCGGCGGTAATATCAGCAAGTTGATAAGTACTTGAACCAGTGGGATCTTCTTTCACAACATAAACCCTGCTAAGGTAGGCTGGACAACTAAATTCACCTTGTAGACTATTGTTTGTAGTAAAGCCACTATAGATCAAATTTCCTCCTACAGCCGGCATTTGGTCGTAAATCTTAATTTTAAACTTTTTATTGAACCCGGAGTTTGTAACCGATAAATCCAATTGAACTTTTTGATCAGTTTCAAATTTAAAATTGTTTGGAACCTGTAATTCCGTAAATGTTGAAACCTCTCCTGAAGGTTGGTTTGCCTCCGGTGTATCTTTTTTACAAGAACTTGCAAAAATTATAAGCGATAGAGCAATGATAACTTTCTTCATGTTATTTATTTTTATGATAAAGTAGTGTAATGATTCATAAGACCAAACAATGTTTAGCCGAATTTATTTAATTCAAAGGTAAAACAGATTTAGGCAATTGTAGCACTAGAATTAGATATTATGCTACATTTTAAACTTATTTAGACAAAGGGTATATTTTTTAGTTCAAAATGAAGATCAACTATTTTTCATCAAAGTTGCATAAAAACGGACGCTCTTTTCATAGCCTAAAATGCTAATTCTCTCATTAATACCATGTAATCTTGGCAAATCCTCTTTGGTTAATACAATAGGTGCGAACCTATAAACATGATCCGAAATATTGTAAAAATGACGAGAATCTGTGGCAGCAATAACAAGGTAAGGACTTACAATTGCCTCAGGAAAAACTGCCTTAATACTTTTTCCAATACTGCGAAATGCCTCCGATTTATAGTCGCTTACTGGAGAAGCTGAAATGGAAAAATCTTCAAAAATTCTAATTTTTACTAAACTGTCTCCAATTAACTTTCTTGCCCTCTCCAGGATGAAACTAGGTTCGTCACCTGGAAGTAATCTATAATTTACGGTTGCCTTAGCCCTGTTGGGAATTACATTATCCTTTATTCCCGATTGAAAAATTGTGGCCACTTGGGTGCTGTGTATTAATGCTGAACCGGAGGCTGATCCTTCATACACTTTAAAAATAAGAGGTTGGAAAAGCCAGGTATTAGCAAAGGCCATTTTCTGACTAAAAGGAAGTTCTGGACCGATGCATGAAATAAAGCCATGCAAGGGTTCTGTAATTCGATTGGGTAATGGGTTTTGTTCTAACTTATATAAGGCCTTATTAATTTGCCCAATAGCGGTCTTGGAATTTGGCATTGAAGAATGTCCACCAGGAATTTCAGCGCTCAACTCAAGGCTTACATATCCCTTTTCTGAAGTTCCAACTAGAGCTACAGGTTTATCAATACCGGGTACTAGACCCGAAACAATATTTCCACCTTCATCTAAAACCATATGGGCACGAATCCCCCTATTTTCAAGCAATTGAGCAATGGCAAGACCTCCATCCTTTCCTCCAATTTCTTCATCATGTCCAAAACAGAAAAGCATGCTTCTATTAGGTTTAAAATTGATTTTTAGCAATTCCTCGCAAGCATTTAAGATAGAAATTAAACTTCCCTTGTCGTCTAAACTACCTCTTCCATAAATAAAGGAATCAGTTTGCACACCAGAAAAAGGTGGGTAGTCCCATTTATCCAAACTTGAATATTCTGCAGGAACCACATCCTGATGAGCCATTATTACTATTGGGTCTAGTTGAGGGTCTAATCCCTCCCAATGAAATAAAAGGCTGTATTTATTCAGCTTTTCTAATTTGAGTTTTTGATGAACAAGGGGAAATGAATTTTCTAAGAAAAGATGAAATTTTGAAAAGGCAGAATCATCAATCATTCCAGCTTTATGTGAAATAGTTTCAAAGCTAAGTGCCTTGGCTAAAATATCTGGATAAGCCTTAACCTCAAGCCTATCATAGGCCGAATATTTTTCAGGTGATTGAAAATTAAAGGTTCTTACTAAAACAATTATCAATAGTGATGCTGTAACTAATCCAATAATTCGGAGGGCTAATTTCATAATTGGTGTTTCACTAAAAATAGAAAATCAAATGAAAAGGCCACTGTAATTTTAAAAAAATACAGTGGCCGAGAGAGTAGAGTTTAAAAAAGAATTTTTACCTACTCCTTTTACTAAATCCGAAAATCACACTATACCTTGTACCATCTCTACTTTTTGTCATCGCAAAATTTATGGGGAAATACATGTGTTCTGATTTAAAAGCATATCCCACAGCAGCAGAAAAGCCTGAGCTTAGTAAACTAATATTGGGGCCAGCTCCAAACTCAAATCCGCTAGGCGACCTATATCCAGTGATTAAATTAACACTGGGGATGACCAGGCCTTGATCCAAGCCACCTAACATTGGTATCACCTCAAAAAGACCAGCACTACCACCTCGAGTTTCAAAATACCTCCACTCGAATTGCCATCCAAACTGACTTACAAAAGGATTGGGATTAAATGTTGTATCCCCTATTAGTTCTGAAATTCCAAAATTTTTAATCTGAGGAACAAAGCTGAGCCCTACTCTGGGGCCACTTAACCTTAAGGGTTCTAAAATGGCAGTTTCCCTATCCTCAATTACTGGAATTTCCTGAGCTTTTAAAATTGGACTTAAAAGAAGACCGAATAGTAAAATAAAGTACTTTGAATTTTTCATGTTTTTATACTTATTGATTGGATGACAAAGCAGATGAAAGTACTTCATTAATTAAAACGGATATCCGCAAGGAGAAATGAAAAAATATTATTTATCACACAAAAACCCGTGCCCCATTCAAAAATCGTTCTACAAGGTGCTATAAATCCAAAATATCATTTTATAGACTATAGGTTTTTGCGAATTTTCATACATTTAAATTTCATTTATGGACAATATTCATGGAGCAACGAAAATTTCAATTATTGTTTTTTGAAACATTAAAGCAACATATTTCAGAAAACCACACCTTGGTGGATGTATTAACTGATGTATTGCAGATAAGTCAGGATTCCGCCTATCGAAGGATGCGTGGTGATACCGCATTAAGTTTTGACGAAACTGTAAAATTGGCGAATGCTTATAGGGTTTCTTTAGCCTCCATAGCAGGCCATAGTGATAATAGCGCAGTATTTCATCGTCAACCCTTTATAACCAACCTGGATCAGTACAGGGATTATATGAAAAGTAGTTTGGAAAACTTAAAGTTTGTTCAAGCTCAAAGAAATCATATGATTTATTATCAGGCCAAAGACATACCTGTCTTTTATCTCTATGCGCTTCCAAAGCTTTGTGCCTTTAAAATATATGTTTGGCTAAAATCTGTATATGGCATAGATAAAATAGATGGCAAAAACTATAACCTCTCCATGATACCCGAAGACATTATTGATATTGCCCATCAGCAATATGAAGTATTTAGCCGGATTAATACAACTGAAATTTGGGGAGAAACCACCATAAGAAGTATTATTAACCAAATAGAATACTATTATGAAGCAGGATTTTTCAGCAGCAAGGAAGAAGCGCTGGAGATTTGTGATGAATTTAAAGAAATGATGAAAATTATCTATAAACAAGCTTTGAATGGAAAAAAACTACATGCCGTAAATAGAGAGGTTTTTTCAAGTGCTAGTTATTCCATGTATTTTCATGAAATCCTTTTAATGGATAATCATATAATGACCAAGTATGGGGAGAATAATATAATGTATTTCATGCCCTATGCTGGTATTAACTATTTATCTACTACCGATCCTGAACTTACTTCAGATGTAAATGGCTATTTGGAAGGTCAGATTAGCAAAGCAGCATCAATAGATAATTTATCTGAAAAAGAAAGAAATCGCTTTTTTATTAGGATTAAAAATCAAATAGATATACTTAGGGATAAAATAATAAGCACTGACCCATTTTTATAATGAGCCAGTGCGGTAAAACCCTGTTCTGAGTTCCTGACTAGCCGGCTAGATATAAAGCTAGACCTACTATGCAGGAGATCAGCACAACAACACTCGCTATTTGCACGACCGCTGCTGTTTTGCTTTTTGCTGTTTTTTCCATTGCAGTTCGATTTCTATTTCTGTCCCTAAAGTAGGGAACACAAATGATAAAAACCAAAATAATGCTTAAAACTTACGATTTTTCGCTTCTTTAGTGTGCTGAAAATCAGTATTGTAAGATCATTCTTACCTTTGGGTAATATATATGGCGGCAGCTATAATGGTAAGGATCAATAAAACTACCAAGGTGTATTGCAAATAATCTTTGGCAGTTTCTTTTTCACTTTTTTCCGCAATTTTTCGAATCCTTTTGGCTCTTTGTTTGACTTGCCGCCTTCGATCATCTCTAGGCATGTTTTTTAAATTTGATTTGTAGTTCCCTGTTCAGAGCTTAATATAGGGATTATTTCAATATCAGGCAATAGGATTTAGAACCGCGCTAAATATTGTAATGGCATTTGGATCTCTGCCATAGTGGAGCTTATCAATTGCTTCAGGAATGTCTTTTGCACGGAAGTATGAAGTATGCAATTCATCTTCTCCCTTTACTGACCATTGTAAAGTATAGGAATTCTTCTTCTCCCGATGAGTTTTTACATATTCAAGTACCTTGTTTAAAGCGTCAATTTTATCATAGGCCTCTACGCTGTGAAACAAAAAGGACTGATGATGCCTTGGGTTTACCGTAATTACATCTAAGCGTAAGACACTATTTTTCTCTTGGTAATCAAAGATCATTTGGGTACTCCCCAGACTTAGATAGTTCTCAATTTCCTTTTGAATCTTGGCAATTTCCAAATTTTGTTTATCGATACTCATTGTAATATTATTATTCTTGAACTGGAGTTTTTGTAAAAAAAACTCTTAGCCCACCCATGTCCATGGCTAAATAGTTTTGATCCAAATACAAAAAGGTCCATCGATCCTTCTCCTTTCCTTTTTTATCATAGAGGATTAACTCCTTAGCTAGGATCTTGTATTTCAGCTCTAATTGTAATCCATAGTCATTGTAATCATTTGGGTTTACCAATTTTACAATCACCGTTGAATCCAAAAAATGATAATAATCTGGTACAGCTTCCAGCAGATCTTCTTCTGCGTATTCCGCTTTTTTAGCATCCAAATAGGACAATGCCTCCCATGCTCCCAAATTCAATTTATCATATTCTAGTTTTATTGATTCCTTTTGCGTTAGAATATCCAAGACTTTCTCTGTAGGACTACGTTGATCTTGAGATTGAACCCAATTGGGGCTAAATGAACCACATATCAGGAAGAGTATAGGCAGAATTTTATTCATTAGCTGGCTAAAAAAAAGGGCTGCAAATATTGCAGCCCTCAAATATAATTATATATCAGGTCTTATGAGCCACAAGCCTCACAATCATCTGGATTATCAATAGAACATGCTAGTGCTTCTTCTTGCGTATAAGTTTGAACAGCTTTAGCCATTTCAGCAACTCTGCTCTCTCCAACATTGGCCGCCTTTTCTAAATTCTCCTTTTCCTGGATTTTCTCAGTTTGTTTACCTTCTGTTACTGGCTCCACCTGTGCTTTTGCCTGTTTTTGAACGGTAAATTTAATAGCATCTGTAGCGGCCTTAGTTCTTAGGTAGTACATACCCGTTTTCAAACCTTTTTCCCAGGCATAAAAATGCATAGAAGTAAGTTTACCAATATTGGCATTCTCCACAAATAAATTCAAGGATTGAGATTGATCGATAAACATTCCTCTATCAGCACTCATATCAATAATATCCTTCATACTCATTTCCCAAACCGTTTTATACATCTCCTTGATATTGTCTGGAATAATATCTATATGTTGGATAGAACCATTAGCTCTGATAATTTCGGTTTTTAAATCTTCATTCCAAAGACCTAAGTCTACCAAATCAATTAATAAATGCTTGTTTACCACAATAAATTCACCAGAAAGAACTCTACGGGTATAGATATTAGAAGTATAGGGTTCGAAGCACTCATTATTACCTAATATTTGAGAAGTAGAGGCGGTAGGCATTGGCGCTAATAAAAGTGAATTTCTCACCCCATGCTCCATTACTTCGGCTTTTAAGGCTTTCCAATCCCAATTTCCACTAAGGCTGCTTTCATCAACTCCCCACATATTAAACTGGAATTCTCCTTTACTAATAGGTGAACCAGCAATTGTTTCATAGGCTCCATCAGCTATTGCTTCATCTTTAGATGCACAAAGTGCTGCGTAATAAATGGTTTCAAAAATATCCTTATTCAGCGATTTTGCATCATCAGAGGTAAATGGCAGTCTTAATTTGATAAAGGTATCTGCCAAACCTTGTACTCCCAATCCAATTGGACGGTGACGCATATTACTATTTCGAGCTTCAGCAACAGGATAATAATTCCTATCTATAATTCGGTTAAGGTTTTTGGTTGCTTTATAAGTAACATCAAATAATTTTTGATGATCAAAACTTCCATCTTCAACAAACATTGGCAGTGCCAAGGAAGCCAGGTTACAAACAGCCACTTCATCCGGAGCGGTGTACTCTATAATCTCAGTACAAAGATTGGAGGAGCGGATAGTTCCTAGGTTCTTTTGGTTACTTTTTTCATTTGCTGCATCCTTATACAACATATATGGGGTTCCGGTTTCAATTTGAGATTCGGTAATTTTTTGCCATAAATCTCTAGCTTTTATTGTTTTGCGACCCTTTCCTTCTTCTTCATATTTAGTGTAAAGTTCTTTAAACTTTTCCCCATATACATCAGCAAGCCCTGGGCATTCATTTGGATCCATCAAAGTCCAATCCCCATTTTCTTTTACCCTGTCCATAAAAAGATCTGGTGTCCAAAGGGCATAAAATAAATCCCTTGCACGCATTTCCTCCTTTCCGTGATTTTTCTTTAAATCTAAAAAGTCGAAAATATCTGCATGCCATGGCTCTAGGTAAATAGCAAATGATCCTTTTCTCTTACCTCCGCCTTGATCTACGTATCTAGCCGTATCATTGAAAACTCTCAACATAGGAACAATACCATTTGAGGTTCCATTTGTTCCTCTGATATAAGACCCTGTAGCCCTTACATTATGAATAGATAAGCCTATTCCACCGGCAGATTGAGAAATTTTAGAACATTGTTTAAGGGTATCATAAATTCCATCAATGCTATCGTCTTTCATGGTTAATAAAAAACAAGAGGACATTTGCGGTTTTGGAGTACCTGCATTAAATAAAGTTGGTGTAGCGTGGGTAAAATACTTTTTAGACATTAGGTCATAAGTTTCTACTGCTGCTGCAATATCTTCTTTGTGAATACCTATAGAAACACGCATAAGCATATGCTGGGGACGTTCAGCAATTTGGCCATTTACTCTTAATAAATAAGAACGTTCTAATGTTTTAAAACCAAAATAATCATAGCTAAAATCACGGTCATAAATCAACGTTGAATCCAACATTTCTTTATTCTTTTCAATGATTTCGGCAACATCATCCGCTATAAGAGGAGAATGAAGTCCTGTTCTTGGGTTAATGTATTCGTGCAAGTCTTTCATGGTTTCTGAGAAAGACTTGGTTGTGTTTTTATGCAAATTAGACACCGCAATTCTGGCTGCTAACTGAGCATAATCTGGGTGTTTTGTAGTTAAAGATGCTGCTACTTCAGCTGCCAAGCTATCTAATTCTGAAGTGGTAACACCATCGTAAATTCCTTCGATTACCTTCATTGCTACATTAGTAGCATTTACAAGGTCACTCAAACCATAGCACAGCTTTTGTATACGAGCTGTAATTTTATCAAATTTTACTGTTTCTTTTCTTCCGTCCCTTTTTAATACGTACATAGGTTAATTTTTTTTGTTCGGTGGATTAAGGCTTTGCTTGTTTTTGGTTGACTTTAGAAGTCTGCATCGAAGCTGATTTGGTTGGACTCTTGTCCTTGCACCACACCGCTTTTTTGATATTCGCCAACTCGTTTTTCAAAGAAGTTTGTTTTTCCTTGTAGGCTGATCATATCCATAAAATCAAATGGATTTTCAACATTGTAAACTTTCTCGCATTCTAGCTCCACTAAAAGGCGATCGGTAACAAACTCAAGATATTGAGTCATCAGATCAGAATTCATTCCTATTAATTTTGCAGGTAATGATTCGGTGATAAACTCTCTCTCTATATCTAAGGCTTCAATAAGAATTTGTTTAATTCTTTCTTTTGGAACTTTATTTAGCAGATGATGATTGTGCAAGTGACAAGCAAAATCACAATGCAAACCTTCATCACGAGAGATTAATTCATTGGAAAAAGTAAGTCCTGGCATAAGGCCTCTCTTTTTTAACCAGAAAATAGAGCAGAAGGATCCACTAAAGAAAATCCCCTCTACAGCTGCAAATGCTACCAATCTTTCAGCGAAAGAGTCCGACTCTATCCATTTCAAGGCCCAGTCAGCTTTCTTTTTTATTGCATCAAATGTTTCAATAGCATTAAATAAATGGTGGCGATCTTCCGGGTCTTTGATATAGGTGTCAATTAATAAAGAATATGTTTCACTGTGAATATTCTCCATCATTATTTGAAAACCATAAAAGAACTTCGCTTCGGTAAACTGAACTTCATTCACAAAATTCTCAGCCAAATTCTCATTTACAATACCATCACTGGCAGCGAAAAATGCCAATACATGTTTAATGAAATATCTTTCATCATCATTAAGCTTCGTCTCCCAATCCGTTAAATCTTGGTGTAGGTCAATTTCTTCTGCTGTCCAAAAACTCGCTTCTGCCTTTTTATACCATTTCCAAATATCATTGTGTTCAATTGGAAAAAGGACAAATCTATTCTTGTTTTCTTCTAAAATTGGCTCCATCATACCCATACTCTAATGCTTTTTTAAAAATTCTTGCTAAGTTCTTGTTATAGAGGCTAGAAAGCCAGTGAAGAAGGTGTCAACACATTGATTTTCAGTAAAATAAACTATTTGATTTTGCTAGATAGTCATAGCCTTTCAAAAACTTGCTTCACAAATTTTGTCAATTATTGACCGTCTGTCAACCTGTAGTTTTTAACATTCGGGTGGTTTTATTAACACAATGTGAAGAAACCTGTGTTGTGAAATCGAGTGATAGCCTGAGATAGAAAATTTCCAAATTAAATTAGCAATGATTTTAGAAATTTAATCCACACCGATTGTTAAAAACCTTGGAGGAATTTTATTTGGACCAATTTTCAGCCACTTCTTCTAGATCTTGAAACCAAGATTCGCCATATTTACGAATTAAGGAATCCTTAGCAAACTGATATACAGGTACTTTTAACTCCTGGCCCAAATCGCATGCTGGAGAGCAGATTTCCCATTTATGGTAATTTACAGCATCATAGCTTTTATAGGAATCTATTCGGATAGGGTAAAGATGGCAACTCACCGGTTTTCTAAAATCGGTTTTACCATCTTTCCAAGCCATTTCAATTCCGCATTTGGTAATTCCATTTTCAAATACGACGTAAGCACATTCTTTATTAGCAACTAAAGGTGTAACCCATTCTCCATCGCTTGGATCTTGGACTGATGTTCCTTGCCCAGCGATAGATTCAATACCTTCCTTTCTTAAAAAGGGTTTAATATCTTCAAAAATCTCCTCTAATTTCTCCACCTCATGGCTTTCTAAAGGAGCTCCTGCATCCCCTTCTACACAACATTCCCCTTTGCATTTACTAAGATCACAAACAAAGTGTTTCTCCAAAAGATCCTCCGAAATAAGTGTATTGTCAATTGCTATCATAGAATGCGAAATTAATTAATCCTAGCTTGGACATAATAGTTTGGCAATGCTTTTCTTCATTCCATTCATCAATAATATATTTAAGGATGACCTCTAGCCAAACAATAGTGTTATTTTTGTGGCCCTTAAGCTAAATCATGAATTTCGACTTTAAAGAAATACTATCCGCCACCATGATTCTTTTTGCTGTAATTGATATTACAGGGAGCATTCCTTTAATTATCAGCCTACGACAGAAAGTGGGCCATATTGAAAGTGGAAAGGCAACAATTGCCGCTGGTTTGATAATGATCCTTTTTCTTTTTGTTGGAGAGAGAATTTTAAATTTATTGGGCGTGGATATAAGCTCCTTTGCAGTAGCAGGAGCCTTTGTCTTATTTTTCTTGGCCCTTGAAATGATACTTGGACTTACTATATTTAAAGATGAAGAGCCAAGTACAGCTTCCATTGTTCCACTTGCCTTTCCACTTATTGCAGGAGCAGGAACATTAACTACCCTAATTTCCATAAGGGTAGAATATGCCTTGGAAAACATTGTTGTTGCCATTCTTTTAAATTCACTAATTGTATTTGGAATTTTGCAAAGTGCAGGCTTTCTAGAAAAAAAGCTTGGCTCAGGCGGTCTGGGGGTTTTGCGAAAAGTATTTGGAATTATTCTTTTGGCAATTGCAATAAAATTATTTTCAGATAATGTTAAAATGTTGTTCTAAGGCTTCTTCTCTAAGCCACATTGACTTCCTCAATACTTTTTTATTAATTTAATATGATGCTCATCGTTTATTTGTAAATGATACATTCCCGAAATAAAGCCTGAAAGATCAAGTTCCAGGTCTTTTAGAACTAAGTCAGGTTTAATTTCCATCAGCAAATTTCCAGATACATCATATATCTTCAAATCTTTAAGCTCACCTCTGGTAACAGAAACACGAAACTTATTTTCTACTGGATTGGGATATATTTTAAAAACGGGTTCAGAAATCACTTCTTCCGCCTTGCTTATTCCTAAGGTGCTACATATAGATCCTGGACCATGCAAATAATCCCCATCATAGTAATTCATATAACTTACAGGATCTCCATTTATGGTATTAGGAATGTAAAAGGTGGCATATAGAGTATCGTTAATCACGCCCATGGAAATCGGGGCAACTTCAAAATTAGCTGCTGTGCCACACCATTGATTACCATCCCATCCCGCCAAATAGGGAATTTCCACATCTCCAAAATAATGAGGATTTAGAGTACGATCTACCTGACAATACAAAGTACTATCGTGCACAAACAGATCTACTACAGGGGCTGTAATTCCTGTGGCTAAATCTTCCCATTTTGTACCGTCCCAATGCCCGACAAAATCCGTTGGACCAGCCGGGAAATCAAGACTGCTAAAGGTTCCACCCATGTACAATTCTCCATTATAAAATTCAAAATCGTTCACCCATGTATTGGGGCTAAAAATAGGACTACCGTAGGTGTGCCACTGTTGGCCATCCCAGCGGTTTAAACCTCTGTAACCCGAGGAACCTAGGGAGCCATTATTTATCGTTAAAATATCTCCATTGTCTAAAATCCGCAAGCCCGATCTGGCTCCAAAATTAGCTGTACTTTCCGTAGGGTGTATTATGGAATAAGGATATTGCCAAGTAGCTCCTCCATCAGGAGTCATAAATTGAAAATAAACTATAGCAGGCGGATTGAAATAGGATGCTCCCCAAATTAATAAACTATCTCCTTTTGCTGACATTTTACTAGGGCCATTAATCCTCTGTGTTGGAGCCGCCCATAAACTATCATTATACCATTTTAACAGGCCAGTATTGGGTAAATGTACAGAGGTATCCTTGTCCAGTACTAAATTCCCAAATGAACCTATAATATACAGGGTATCTCCAAACATACCAATGTCCATTGCTTTATTGGATTTATAACCATGAAAAGGAAGCGGCACCCAACGCCCACCTTCCCTATACGCTACACATCTTCGTAGGGAATCTTCATCAAAATAACCACCATAAACCCAATCCTTATTCATCGGGCCATCTGTTTTAAAATCTAGATGAAAATCAACACCTAAATCTCCCCCATGCTTTAGATTAATTCCCTTCATGGAGGGTTTCCATGATTGTCCCATTCCAGAACTTGCTAAGCCCATACAAAGAAGGAAGAGGAGAAATTTAGTTTTTAACAATCTTGGCATGTTGTTTCCCATTAATTTTCAGTAGATAGAGGCCAGCTGGATAATCGGATAGATCCAAATTCATTGTATTAGATGCTGTAGTATTTGTAAATACGGCCAAACTTTTACCGCTCAAACCCAACAACTCTAGCTCTATAATATTCCCTTCCTTAAAGATAATATTTATTTGATTACTTGTCGGGTTAGGAAAAAGGCCTATCCAAACCTTTGAAGGAACTTGATGAAAGGTAAGGCTAATACGAATTGGAAAAGGGCTCACTCAAACTCAATTGACATACAGCAATTGCAAAGATCAACCTTCCATCAACCGATTTGAAAAGGGGAATATTAACCCTATTTACATCTAATAAATATAGGTATATGATGGTCTAGAAAATAGCCTTTCTGAATTATTGAACCGATTCTACTGCAATGCTTTGCTTGTTGCTTTCATAATTTACATATCCATTCCCTAAAATTACCAATAAGCTAAGGCCAATTATTTACTTTTGCGTCATGAATCAGGACGATATATTTAAAAAGATTATTTCCCATTCCAAGGAGTATGGGTTTATTTTTCCTTCTAGTGAAATTTATGACGGTATGGCCGCTATATATGATTATGGTCAGAATGGTGTTGAACTAAAAAGAAATATCAGAGATTATTGGTGGACCGCCATGGTTCAAATGCATGAAAATATTGTAGGCCTTGATAGCGCTATTTTCATGCACCCATCAATTTGGAAAGCTTCAGGACATGTTGATGCTTTTAGCGATCCTTTAATTGACAATAAGGATTCTAAAAAAAGGCATAGAGCAGATGTTTTAATAGAAGATTATGCCGAAAAACAAGTTCATAAAGCCGAAAAAGAAATTAAAAAAGCAGCCAAACGTTTTGGGGAAAGTTTTGATGCTGAGCTTTATCGACAAACAAACCCAAGGGTAAAAGCTTATTTGGAAGAAGCAAAAAGCAGCCTAAGTCGATTAGCCAAAAGTTTAGAGGCCGAAGATTTAGAAGATGTAAAAGCACTAATAGTAGAAAAAGGAATTGCCGATCCAGACTCTGGTTCAAAAAACTGGACCGATGTTCGTCAGTTTAATCTCATGTTTGGCACTCAAATGGGATCTGTTGCCGAAGGCGCAAACCAAGTTTATTTACGTCCAGAAACTGCTCAGGGGATTTTTGTAAACTTTTTAAATGTTCAAAAATCTGGAAGGATGAAAATTCCTTTTGGAATAGCTCAAACTGGAAAAGCATTTAGAAATGAAATCGTTGCACGTCAGTTTATTTTCAGAATGCGGGAGTTTGAACAAATGGAAATGCAATTTTTTGTAAGACCTGGTGATGGCAAAAAGTATTATGAATATTGGAAGGAAACCAGGCTTGCTTGGCATAAAGCTTTAGGACTTGGAGATGATTTATATCGATTCCATGATCATGAAAAACTTGCTCATTATGCAGATGCCGCTAGCGATATTGAATTTAAATTTCCATTTGGATTTAAAGAACTAGAAGGAATTCACAGCCGAACAGATTTTGATTTAAAAGCTCATGAAACCCATTCTGGCAAAAAGCTTCAATACTTCGATCCAGAATTAAATAAAAACTATGTCCCCCATGTGGTAGAAACATCAATTGGGCTAGATCGAATGTTCTTAGCCGTATTATCCTCATCCTATAAAGAAGAAAAACTGGAAGATGGTTCTGAAAGGATAGTTCTAAAAATACCTCAGGCCTTAGCCCCTATTAAGGTGGCCATACTGCCTCTATTAAAAAAGGACGGCCTTCCAGAAATAGGAAGAGATATTATGAAAAATCTACAATTGGATTTTAATTGTCAATATGATGAAAAGGATGCTATTGGAAAAAGATACCGCAGGCATGACGCTATTGGCACACCATTTTGCATAACCGTGGATCATCAAACCAAAGAGGATGAAACCGTGACCATTAGGGATAGAGATAGCATGGAACAATGGAGAGTTAGGATCTCAGAATTGAATGGAATAATTGGCGAAAAAGTTAGTTTTAGACAAATTCTTTGATCTTTGATAAATTTCCTCTATGGGAATATTAAAAGTACTACATTTGACGAATTAATAACAGCCAAATTTTTAACTGGATGAAGAAATTGAACTTTTTTGCTATCGCTCTTATGTTTGCTGGAGCCGTAGCATGTAACAACGTAGAAGCAGAAGCTGAAAACGCTGCTGAACAAACTGAAGAAGTAGTAGAAGAAGCCGCTGAAGAAGTGGAAGAAGCTGCTGAAGAAGTGGAAGAAGTGATTGAAGAAGCAACTGACTCAACTGCTGCTGCAGTAGAAGAAGTTGTTGCTGACGATCATGCAGAAGGAGATGATCACGGTCACGATCACTAATTCTTCTCAAGAACATAAAAAAACCTGGTCCATTGGATCAGGTTTTTTTTTGCCAATTAGTGGCAGTATTTAAGAAAATTTACTTCTATTAGACCACATGTTAATTCAAAGACTCCAATGCCTTTTTTATTAAGGGGTCATTTTGATGATAAACTTCGAGGTAGGCAGAATTTCCGTACATATTCGCGGCAATATTGGCTTTAATTCTCAGCTTCAAAGCAGCCACAACCTCCTCACCCATTTCCATTATTTTATCTGAAAATGCATTAAAAAAGAATTCTAAAATTTCTGAATCAATATTAAAAGCTTCCACAAATTCTGCTTTTGTCCAATCCTTTAAAGAATTTCTATTTTGATCTACATAGGAAAAGGCCTTATTAGCCATGTTTGCTCTTAAAGCCAAATGATATAATAGTGTTGCTTGCCTTGATGTATCAAAAGGAACAAGTACATCTGGCTGAATACCTCCGCCTCCAAAAACAACCTTTCCTCCCGGCGTGGTGAATTTCACATTCAATTCCAAAGAATCTTGATTTGGCAATCCCTGGTCATAACCCATCCCCATAATATACCTTTCATCATAATCTGCATAAGGTTTTTGAATACTCCTTCCCGTTGGGGTATAATACCTTTGAGTAGTCAAGCGAATTTTACTCCCATCTTCCAAGGTAATCTCCTCTTGAACAAGGCCTTTACCGAACGACTTTCTACCAACTATTATAGCCCTATCATTATCCTGTAATGCCCCAGCAACAATTTCACTAGCCGAAGCAGAACCTTCATTAATTATTACAGCTATAGAACCATTTTTGAAAAGCCCTTTTTTAGTTGAATAGGTTTCTCTTTTTTTATCCTTTCTGTCTTTGGTGAACACAATTAATTTCCCTTCTTCTAAAAACTCATCGGAAATAGAATTTGCTGCACTAAGCAATCCCCCTGGGTTATCTCTTAAATCAAATATTATATTTTTTGCCCCGCCTTTCTTCAGCTCCTTCAGCGCGGTATGAACCTCATCCTTACTGGTTTGGGCAAATCTCAATAGTTTTAAATAACCAACAGAATCATTTATCAAAAAAGAGGCGGCAAGACTCTTTAGCGGCACTTTTCCCCTTACTACAGTTTTTTTAATGCTTCCAGACTCTTTATTCGTTTTATCCCATAAATCCAAAACCACTTTAGATCCAGATTCACCCTTTAATTTTCCAATTATATATTGATTTGTGATATCAGCCCCAAATAGCCTCTCATCGTTGGCAAATAAAATTCTTTGTCCTGCACGCAGTCCCGCTTTGCTGGAAGGACCTCCTTCAATAACCTTAACAACAATTAAAGTATCTCTAAAAATTTTGAATTCAATACCTATTCCATCAAAACTACCCTTAATCCCTTCATCGCTTTTTTCAACCTCCTCCAGAGGAATATAAGAGGAATGCGGATCCAATCGCTTTAGCAAATCCGTAATGGTAAGGTCTAAAAGACTATCCGTATTTACCTTATCTACATATTCAAAATCTACATAATTGATAATTTGTTTCACCTTTTTTTCTCGAGCCTCATTTGCGCTTAGTCCCAATTTTTTCATTGGAAAATCTAAGAACATACCGATGCACAGTCCGAAAAGGGCGAATACTGCAAAGTATATGGGTAATAAATTGGATTTATTCTTCATTAATATCTACTATTTGAACTAGATCAACACCCGCCTTTTCCAAAAACTTTAAGCCGCTATCATCCTTGTATTCTTCCATATAAACCAGCCTTTTTATTCCCGCCTGATGAATTAATTTACTACAGTTTTGGCATGGAGACATGGTCAAATAAAGAGTTGCCCCCTGGCATGAATGTGTACTTCCTGCAATTTTTAAAATAGCATTAGCCTCGGCATGCAATACATACCATTTAGTATATCCTTCATCATCTTCGCAAGGATTTTCAAAACCACTTGGGGTACCGTTATAACCATCTGAAATAATCATTCTATCCTTCACTATTAGGGCACCCACCTTCCGCCTGTGGCAATGCGATAGTTTTGCCCATTCCGTTGCCATTCTCAAATAGGCAATATCGTATTTCAATTGTTTTTTCATCTTCTTAAATGAGGGGCTAAATATCCATAAAATTTAAACGCCACAATAGGCTTGCCTATTACTATTTTATGGAGGTATGCCGGCGGAAAAAGATCATTATTCCAATTTATTCATGAACTTTGATTTTAATTAATTGAGCAAAACTGTATAATTCTTACTTGTTTATTTTGCCAAACTCTAAAACATCAAATCTTTTTTAGAATAGGAGGACATCCGTAGAATATTCAATTTTCGCATCAATTTTTTTTGTCATCTACTTTCACAAACACATGAAAATGAAAACTTTAATCTACAAGCCTTGGGTTTTTCCCCTGTTAACTTTTTTCCTTGTTTTTGGAGAAAAATGTTGTGCACAGATAAATTTTTGGGGTTTAAGCTCAAGTAATTCCAATGACTTTGGAGTTATATTCCGGACCGATTCGGTTGGCGGAAATTATTCTGATGTTTTTACTTTTTCCGACAGTCTTTTGGGAATTAAGCCTTTTGGCTCATTAATACAAGCAACAGATGGGCTCTTATACGGAATGACCAGTGAGGGTGGAATTAATAATTTAGGATGTATTTTCAGTTTCAACCCTCAAAATTTATCCTATCAAAAGCTATATGATTTTGACGGTTTGAATGGGGCCAAACCCCTAGGTTCTTTAATTGAATTCCAAGGAAAACTTTTTGGCCTAAGCTTCGAGGGTGGAACCATTAATCGAGGGGTAGTTTTTGCATTTGAACCCAATACCGGGCAATTCAGCAAGCTTGCAGATTTTGAAATGGGAAATGGAGCAAACCCATACGGCTCAATGCTGGTCTTTCAAAATAAATTTTACGGACTAACAAGCCTGGGAGGAGTGGATGGAACGGGCTGTTTATTTGAATTTGACCCTCAAAACAATGAGCTTCAACGCAAACACAGTTTTATAATTGGGCCCAGTGGAAATGGCTACGATCCAAGGGGTAGTCTCCTTAAAAGCTCAAGCGGTCTTTTATACGGTTTCTCACGATTTGGACAATTGGGTTTTCAAAATGGCGGTGGAGTTCTATTTAAATACGATTTAAACGCCAGTGTTTTAAATCAATTCACTCCCTTGCACCAGTTTAGCGACACTGCCGCCCACGGTGTGGGAGGTTGGGAGTTATTTGGAAGCCCCACGGAAGGGCTTAATGGAAAAATTTATGGAATGACGGTAAAAGGTGGCTTAGATTCTGCCGGTTCAATTTTTGAATATGATCCCATCACGGACAGTCTCCAAAAAATATATGATTTTCAAAAAAGCAGTGATGGCTTTTATCCTCAAGGTTCATTTATTCAAGCCTCAAATGGGAAACTATATGCTTGGACAAGCAGCCCTGGGGGGCAAGCCAAACTATTTGAATTCGATATTCAATCCCGAAATATGATCCTAAAATCAAATATTACTGGGACTCCCTATTTTGGGAATTTATTGGAAACTACAAGTGCTATAATATCCAATTCAGAACATTTACAAAATCGTCCTTTGAAGCTTTTTCCAAATCCTAGTAGAGACTTTCTAAAAATTCAAAATTGTCCTGAAAATTCAAAATTTCAGATTTATAACAGCAGGGCTATGCTCCTTAAATCGGGAGAAATCGATGAAGGTCTAATTTACATCTCAGATTTAGATTCAGGTATTTATATTATTAAAATTTCCAATGGGCAAATAAGCTATCAGCATAAATTTGAAAAATTATAAATCAACTATTTTATTTATTCATGGAGTACAAAATCCAAAAATCAGATGATTTATACCTAATTGGTCTAAATTCGGAAATGTCACTTATTAAAAATAAAACCTTGGAGCTGTGGCAGACTTTTATGCCGAGGCAAAAGGAGATTGCTAAGCGATTGGGTACAGAATATTATTCTGTAGAAGTTTTTGCAGATCTTGAATATTTCAAAGAGTTTAATCCTAATAGAAAATTTGAAAAATGGGCGGCTGTTAGGGTTGAAAATTTCAATACCATCCCTGAGGGAATGTCTAAACTAAAAATTAGTAGCTCCCTATATGCTGTATTCACATATCTAGGAAAAGCGAGTGATGCATTTAAAGCCTATCAATATATTTATGAAGAATGGATCCCAAGTTCTGATTATGAATTAGAAAACAAGGCCCATTTCGCCATTATGGGGAAAAAATATTTAGGTGAAAATCCATATTCCGAGGAGGAGATTTGGATTCCGGTTAAAAAAGGATAGATAAAATAAGAGGAGTGGAATAATGGCCAAAAAAAAGGGGATTCAAATAAATGAATCCCCTTTTTATGTACCCAGGACCGGGATCGAACCGGTATGGGTTGCCCCACTGGTGTTTGAGACCAGCGCGTCTACCAATTCCGCCACCTGGGCTAAATTTCCGTGAAACGGATGGCAAAACTATACAATGTTTGCCAATTATTCTATATCAAATGAAATTTTTGTACTCTATTCTATAAAATTATTTAGTCTTTTTGGATTTATTGCCTACATTTGCAGCCCTTTTTTAGGGGCATTTAAAACAATCAATTCCAAAGGATTAAGTCATTGGTACCAATTGCAAAAATATTTAGTTGTAGATCTTCTGTAAAAATTGCAGAGAAGATAGCTGAATCATATGGTTTACCACTTGGAAAAGTGGAAATAACACAGTTTAGTGATGGTGAATTTCAACCATCTTTTGAAGAGACTGTTAGAGGTGGTAGAGTATTCCTAATCGGTTCTACAATGCCTCCGACGGAAAATTTAATGGAAATGTTGATGATGATTGATGCTGCTAAGCGAGCATCAGCTAAACACATTACTGCGGTGATGCCTTATTTTGGTTGGGCTCGTCAGGATAGAAAAGACAAGCCACGTGTGCCTATAGGCGCAAAAATGGTAGCTAATCTGTTAACAGCAGCTGGTGCTACACGTATTATGACCATGGATTTACATGCGGATCAAATACAAGGGTTTTTTGAAGTTCCTGTAGACCATGTTTTTGCTTCGGGCCTTTTTGTTCCTCATTTGAAAAGTAGGAATATTGAAAATTTAACCATTGCATCTCCGGATATGGGAGGTTCTAAAAGAGCCAACAACTATGCAAAATGGTTAGAGAGTGAAGTAGTGATTTGCTATAAGCAAAGGAAGAAGGCCAATGTTATTGATAAAATGACGGTAATAGGAAATGTTGAAGGTAGAAATGTAGTATTGATAGATGATATGATTGACACTGCTGGAACTTTAACTAAGGCCGCAGATATGTTAATTGAAGAAGGAGCATTAAGTGTTCGCGCTTATTGTACACATGGAGTGCTTTCTGGTAAAGCAATGGAAAGAATAGAAAATTCAAAATTGGAAGAATTAATCATTACGGATACTATTCCGCAAGAAAATCTTCCAGAAAAAATTAAAGTAATATCAATTGCTGAGCTGTTCTCAGACGTTATGAAAAAAGTTCATAACCACGAGTCTATCAGCTCCCATTTTTTAGAGTAATATAAATAAACCCAAAGAGTACGATGAAAGTAATAGTCATTGAAGGTACAAAGCGTGAGAATTTAGGATCAGGATCTGCCAAGAACCTAAGAAGAGAAGGTAATGTACCATGCGTTATATATGGTGGTGAAGAAAACATTCACTTTTCCGCTCCGGAAATTAGCTTTAAAAGTTTGCTATATACTAATGAAGCTCACCTTGTTGAAGTTAAAATTGAGGACAAAACCTATAAAGCGGTATTGCGCGACACTCAATTCCACCCAGTTTCAGACCGTCTTGTGCACGTTGATCTATTGGAATTAGTTCCTGGGAAAGAAGTGAATATCATGGTTCCTGTGAGTTTAGTAGGAAACGCCATTGGTGTTAGAAATGGTGGTAAACTAAAGGTGAACTTTAGAAAGCTTACTGTTAAAGGTACCGAAGAAAATCTTCCAGGAAAAATTGAAATTAATATCGATAACCTTAGAATTGGTCAAACTATTCGTGTTGAGGATATTGTTACTGATGGATATAGCATTGAAAACGAAGACTTCTTAGCCGTTGTTACTATTAGAACTTCGCGTAATGCAGTTCTTGACGAAGAAGAAGAAGAAGGTGCTGAAGGAGAAGAAGGTGCTAGCGAAGCTGCAGCAGAAGCTCCAGCTGAAGCCTAATTAAAGCTTAAAATTATTTGTTTTGAAGAAATTCCTCATAGCTGGTTTAGGCAATATTGGGGAGGAGTATTCCGAAACAAGACATAATATTGGATTCAAAATATTGGACGCTCTTGCTAGGGCGTCCAATACTTCTTTTAGCCCAGATCGTTATGCTTCCAAAGCTGAACTCAATATTAAGGGCAGAAAACTTATCCTTATTAAACCTACAACCTATATGAACCTCAGCGGAAAAGCTGTAAACTATTGGTTGAAGCAAGAAAAAATTCCAGTTTCTAATTTATTAGTTCTCGTTGATGAAATTGCTTTGCCTTTCGGGAGCATTCGACTCAAAATGAAAGGAAGCGATGGAGGCCATAATGGGCTAAAAAACATCAATCAGGTCCTTGCAAGCCAGCAATATTCTCGATTGAGATTTGGCATAGGCAATGAATTTTCTCGAGGAAAACAAATCGACTATGTATTAGGTGAATGGAGCGAAACTGAACGAAAAGATCTTGATGCAAGATTAGAAACTGCCGGTGAGGCCATAAAAAGCTTTGCTTTAGCTGGCCCTCAGCTCACCATGACACAATTCAATAATAAATAAAAAAAGCTCCAAAATTGGAGCTTTTTTTTATCTGAATTATGAATAATTTCTATTCTACGGTAACTGATTTTGCCAAATTTCTTGGCTGATCAACATTACAACCTCTCATCACTGCAATATGATAAGATAGTAGTTGTAGAGGTATAGTAGTAATTAAAGGTGTAAATAATTCTAAAGTGTCCTCAACCTCAATAACATGATCTGCCATTTTCGCGATTTCAGAATCTCCATTGTTTACAATAGCAATTACCTTCCCTTGTCTGGCTTTAACTTCTTGAATATTACTTACAATTTTTTCATACTGCCCACTTTTAGGTGCAATCACTACCACCGGCATATTCTCATCAATTAAAGCAATAGGGCCATGTTTCATTTCAGCAGCAGGATATCCTTCCGCATGGATATAACTAATTTCCTTCAATTTCAATGCGCCTTCCAAAGCCACTGGGAAGTTATATCCCCTTCCTAGGTAAAGGAAATTTTGGGCATCCTTAAAAAGTCCGGAAATATATTTTGTCTGAGAATCACTCTCCAACATTTTTTCAATTTTCTTAGGAATGGCCTCCAGTTCACTAAGTAGTTGTCTGAATCTTGTTCTGCTTAATAAACCTTTATTATTGGCAATGTCCATAGCAATTAAGCTTAATAAAGTTACCTGAGCAGTAAATGCCTTGGTAGATGCTACCCCAATTTCTGGTCCAGCATGAGTATAAGCTCCAGCATGAGTCTCTCTTGCGATAGAAGATCCTACAACATTACAGATACCAAAAATTGTAGCACCTCTTTCTTTTGCTAATTTGATTGCTGCCAAAGTATCTGCAGTTTCACCCGATTGACTAATGGCGATTACTACATCTTTTTCGCTAATTACTGGGTTTCTATATCTAAACTCAGATGCGTATTCCACCTCAACAGGGATTCTTGCTAAGTCTTCAAAAATATACTCAGCTACTAATCCAGCATGCCAAGAAGTTCCACATCCAATAATTATAATCCTTTCAGCATTAAGAAATTTATCATGGTATTCATAAACACCACTCATTCTGATCAATCCTTTATCAGCAAGAAGCCTTCCTCTTAGCGTATCTTGGATAGACTTAGACTGCTCATAAATTTCCTTCAACATAAAATGGTCGTAACCACCTTTTTCAATAGATTCTAAATCAATTTTTAACTGATGGATATAAGGAACAACGGGCTTATTACTTTTTATAGAGCGAACCTTTAATTCCTTTCCTTTGCGGATGGTTCCCATTTCATCATCCTCAAGATAAATTGCCTTTTTAGTGTACTCCAAAAAAGGTGTGGCATCACTAGCAATAAAAAATTCATTTTCTCCAACACCAACAACAAGTGGGCTACCTTTTTTGGCAACAATTATTTCCTCATCATTATTTTTATCAAAAACAGCAATCGCATAAGCACCAACAACTTGGTTTAGCGCAATTCGCACTGCTTTTTCAAGGCTAATATTTTCTGCAAGGCGTATATCTTCAATTAGGTTTACCAATACCTCTGTATCGGTATCACTTTCAAAAGAGAAACCTCTAGAAGTTAAAGCTTCTTTAATAGAGGCATAATTTTCAATAATTCCATTGTGGATTAGAATCAAATCCCCGGAATTTGAAGAATGTGGGTGAGCATTTAGGTCATTAGGTTCACCATGGGTTGCCCATCTTGTATGTCCTATTCCAATTCCAGAATGACCTAAACCGCCATTCATTTTTGCCTCCAAATCCGACACTTTCCCTTTGCATTTCACCAATTGAAGACCTTCATCATCGATAACTGAAATACCAGCACTATCATAGCCTCTATATTCTAATCTTTTAAGACCATTGATAATAACAGGAACCGCATCGCGCTCACCTAAATATCCTACAATTCCGCACATAGTTTAATTATGGTTTAGTATAATATACAATTAGTTTAATTGGATCCATTGGATCATTGCCACCTTTTAATATAGTTCTAGTAGCCGTGGTACCTTTACTAACTGGTACAATAGCTAAATTTGGACTTCTGTCCTCATTTATGACTTCAAAGATATGTTCTGTAAGTTCAAAAATATACCTGTTGTCTCTTAATTCACCTAATCTTAACGTACCATCACCAGTTTGCCTACTGTCGAAATAAAAATCTCTTATTGTAGAAGATGGCCCTTTGCTGGTCATAACCCTGATTTCCAAGGCTCCAGCTGGTGGCAAACCACTCATTATCCCTCTTTGAACAGGAACTTCTAAAAATGCACGATTTATTACTGCTCCTTCTTCAAGGGAATTTAAAACATCTGGAATTTTAAAAACGGTTGCCACTCCACCCATGGCCTGAACATAAGTTGTCATTTCTCCAGGGCTATTTGTATCTGGATTTGAAATGGCATTTACTACATTATCATAGTTTTGAGAAAAAACACTAAAGGATATTGGAAGTGATGATTTATCCTGAGCAAAATTCAGAACCGCTTCATTGGTATCTGAATCATTGTGGTAACTAATTACTATTCTAGAGGTGGCATTGGATAAATTAAAGTAGAGCATAGACCCATCACCTTTCACTGCTTTTATCTGAAAACCTTTTAAATATTCAATAAAATCATCAAAATCCGCCAAGTTTGAATTACTACCATCGGCGATATCCGCAATTTTTGTTTGAAAATAATTATTGTCTAGTGGGATAATCACTGAAGGACTAATAATAACGGAGCCATTAGTCACTCGGCTTTTTGGTCTGGGTTCATAAGCTAATAATTCCCCAACCTTCTGACCAGTAACTGGTTTAAAGGATGAAAAATAGGAGCTATCTCTGCTTAAACTTTCGGTAATTTCCAAGACTTCCAGATCCATTGCTTTATTGGTATCACCATATTGGCCATTGAACCTCAAGAACATTTTTACTGAATCTACAACAGGATTATCCCCAAAATCCATATTCAATTGGACCGGCACAACCTGGGTAACAATACTCGCTTCTGCAGAACCAATAAAGTCATACTCCATTGTTCCTACAATTCTATTTCCAATATATCCACCAATAGAAGCTTGGTTGGAATAGTTTAGTGCCACGATAACACTATCCACTTTTTGAGTAAAGGATACAATTCGAAGATGCATAGAATCTGCATCTAGGGGAAGACCAATAATTGTTCCTTCACCAATATTGCCATTGTCGGTTTCACAGCCCAAAAAAAGAAAAGGAGCTATAATTAAAATAGCTCTCTTCTTCAATAATTTTCCAAATTGTATTTTCATATGTCGCTGATAGCTTTAAGCTATAGTCTCTTGCATGGATACTTGCTCATACAGGCGATAAATTTCCTGAGTAGCATCTTCTGCTTTGGTTAGATCTAGATAGTTATCAACGTTGTTTTCTGCAAATTCTTTTGTTTCCTTATCTGCATTTTCACTGGCTATAATTGTTCCATGGCTATAGGTCATGGCAGCGCGGTTTACAGACTCAATACTTGCATTTTCATATTTAGCGATATCCTCAGGGTCAAAACCATCAAACTTTAAGTTTTCTACTAAAGTATCAGGCATTGCTTGTTCTCTGGCCCCATATGCTGAAAACACAATTTTACTATCTGCAAAAAGTGGATCATCGTAATGAAATTTCTTCAGGTACATGGGCATAAAACTCGCCAACCATCCATGGCAATGAATAATATCTGGAGCCCAACCTAATTTGGTTACAGTTTCAATAACACCACGGCAAAAGAAAATTGCCCTTTGATCATTGTCAGAAAAGAAATTTCCATCCTCATCCAAGAATATAGCTTTTCGCTTGAAATACTCTTCATTATCAATAAAATAAACCTGCATCCTTGCGGAAGGAACAGAAGCTACCTTAATTATTAAGGGTTGATCCATATCATTCACAATGATATTAATACCGCTTAACCGGATTACTTCGTGAAGTTGATGCCTTCTTTCATTAATTACACCATAACGAGGCATGAAGACCCTAACTTCATGACCTAATTCGTTCATTTTTTTGGGTAATTCTAATGAGGCTTTTGAAATTTCATTTTCGGGTAGGTACGGGTGAATCTCCTGACTCACATAAAGTATCCTTTTATTATCCATCTGATCATTTTAACTTTCGACAAAAGAGCCGCAAAAATACTCATTTTTTAATAAAGTTTCAACATATAATGCTAGCTTTGGCTGGTTTAATTGCCTTGCCATGCTGATATTCGAACAGGTCTACCCCTTAAACAATCACCTTAAGGATTTAAAGAAGCAAAAAAAATCAATTGGCTTTGTAGCTACCATGGGTGCTCTTCACTCTGGTCACATCTCCTTAGTCCGGCAGGCTAAAGCGCGGAATTCCATTGTTGTAGTGAGCATTTTCGTAAACCCTACTCAGTTCAATAAACAAGATGATCTTATCAAATATCCGAGAAATACGGAGCGAGATAAAGAGCTTTTAAAAGAAGTTGATTGTGATATTGTTTTTATCCCCACAGTGGAAGAAATGTATCCAAATAAAGTGGAACCAGAAAATATTGACCTCAATGGGTTGGACCTAAATATGGAAGGAAGCTTTCGAAGCAATCATTTTGATGGTGTAGCCACGGTAGTAAAGCGTTTTTTTGAAATAATAAATCCCGATCAAGCCTATTTTGGACTTAAGGATTTTCAGCAATATCTGATTGTAAAACACATTACAAAAGTTTTAAACCTTGGCCCTGAGGTTGTTGGTTTGGAAATTGAAAGAAATGAAAAGGGCTTAGCATTGAGCAGCAGAAACCAAAGGTTATCTGTTTCTGAACAAAATGAAGCTCTCATTATTTATAAAAGCATTGCATGGGCCAAGGAAAATTACAAGCATTTTGGCCCTTCAGAAATAAAAAAGAAAATTCATTTGGATTTTGAAAAAAGCAATCTCAAGCTAGAATATGTAGAAATTTGTGATCCGCATTCTTTAAAAGAAATTTCCCAATGGTCTGATTTTAAGGAAGCAAGGATTTTTATTGCGGCCAATCACGGAAAGGTAAGATTGATAGATAACGATAGGCTTTTTTGAATTAATTTTACCCCATGCAAATAGAGGTTTTAAAATCCAAAATACACCGGGTAAAAATTACAGGTGCGGATCTAAATTATATAGGCAGTATTACCATAGACGAAGACCTAATGGATGCCGCCAACATGATAGAGGGTGAAAAAGTGGCCATTGTAAATGTAAATAATGGCGAAAGACTGGAAACCTACATAATTAAAGGAGAAAGAGGAAGTGGAGAAATTAATATGAATGGCCCTGCGGCAAGAAAAGTTCAAGCTGGCGATATTATTATTATCATATCTTACGCTTTATTGAATTTTGAAGAAGCCAAAACCTTCAAACCTTCCATAATATTTCCAAATGAATCCACCAATAGACTAGACTAATTTGAATTCTAAACTCAAGGGAATCCTTAAATACTCGGTTTTTATTGCAATAGGCGCAAGTCTCTTTTACCTTGCTTTTAAAGACATAAAATGGTCTGATTTTGCAGAAAACCTCAGCAAAGCTCATTATGAATATATCCTATTAAGTATGGCCATGGGTTTTTTGGCATTTATTAGTAGGGGAATCCGGTGGACCTATTTACTAGAACCATTAGGCTTTAAGGTAAATACCTGGCGGGCCATCCACGCTATTTCTATGGGGTATTTTATGAATATGATTATCCCTAGAGCAGGAGAAGTAGCACGTTGTACTACCTTAAATCAAACCGATAAGGTACCTATAGATAAACTTATTGGAACGGTAATAATTGAGCGTGTTATAGATTTTATAATGCTGGCCTTGCTAATTTGCCTTACCCTCTTCTTGGAATACGAAAATATTCTGGCATTTTTTGAGGAAACATCCAAAGATGCACAAGATACGGATGGGATAAGTTGGAAAACTATTGCGCTAATAGTTATGGCCCTGTTTTTAGCAATACTTTACTTTTTACGAGGAAGAATCCGAAAGCATAAGTTTTACCAAAAAATTAAAGACTTTGCTCTAGGACTAGTAGAAGGCTTAAAATCAATTTCCAAATTAGAACATAAATGGTTTTTTATCGGTCATACATTATTGATTTGGTTGATGTATTTTTTGATGTCTTATGTAGTGGTGTTCGCTTTGGATTCCACAAGTCATATTGATCCATCCAGCGGATTATTTGTAATGATAGTAGGAGCTTTTGGAATTATTGCTCCTTCTCCAGGTGGTGCAGGGTCTTATCATTTTTTAGCAAAAACAGGAATGGTGGTTATAGGGATTGAAGAAATTGATGCTCTAACATTCGCCACCATGGTTCATACCGGGCAAACCCTCATGACCTTCTTCGCTGGGATGATAGCCCTTTATGTAGCTTATAAAGCCAGAAAAAAAATCAAAGCTTTAAGCTCCAAATAATATGGCTTCCAAGTCCAAAACTAAAACCGCTTTTTTTTGCCAGAACTGTGGCACTCAGCATAGTAAATGGCTAGGGCAATGCAATAGCTGCCAAGAATGGAATAGCATAGTAGAGGAAGTAATTTCCAACACTTCAAACCCTACAGCTTGGCAAAGCCCAAATTCCGGGATTAAGAAATCTGTTAAAGCTCATAAAATTGACAGGCTACAAACAGATGAAAACCAACGTTTTAGTAGTTTAAATGGTGAATTAGACAGAGTATTAGGAGGAGGTATAGTTCAAGGATCTGTTATTTTAATTGGCGGTGAACCGGGAATTGGCAAATCCACTTTAATGCTGCAAATCAGCCTGAATTTAGGTGTGAAATGCCTTTATATTTCTGGAGAAGAAAGTGAACAGCAAGTAAAGTTACGAGCAGAGAGAATTGGCATAAAAAATCAAGATTGTTATTTATTGACCGCTACAAAAAGCCAGGAAATCTTTCAGCAAATAACTTTAACAGAACCGGACATTGTAATTATCGACTCTATCCAAACCTTACATTCTCAAGTTTTAGATTCCACCCCAGGCTCTGTTTCTCAAATAAGACAATGTGCAAGTGAATTTATCCAGTTTGCTAAAGAAACCAATACTCCAGTAATTTTAATTGGTCATATTACAAAGGATGGAAACCTTGCTGGTCCAAAAATTTTGGAGCATATGGTGGATACCGTTCTTCAATTTGAGGGTGACCGTCATCATGTATATCGAATTTTAAGAGCCCATAAAAATAGGTTTGGGTCTACGGCCGAAATTGGGATTTATGAGATGCAAGGCTCTGGATTAAAAGAGGTTTTAAATCCTTCAGAAATATTAATTTCCAAGAGAGATGAGCACCTTAGCGGCAATGCCATTGCTTCATCTTTAGAGGGAATCCGGCCCATGTTGGTAGAAATACAAGCCTTGGTTAGCAGCGCAGTATATGGCACGCCTCAACGCAGCACCACTGGTTTTGACGCTAGAAGACTAAACATGCTTCTTGCCGTACTGGAAAAAAGATGTGGCTTTAGGTTAGGCGCAAAGGATGTTTTCCTAAATATTACTGGAGGAATTAAAATAGATGATCCGGCGATAGATCTAGCTGTAATTGCCGCTATTTTATCTTCTAGTGAAGATATGCCACTGCCCAGCAAAGTCTGTTTTGCAGCAGAAGTTGGCCTTTCCGGAGAGATTCGACCTGTTGCAAGAATGGAACAACGAATTAGTGAAGCCGAAAAAATGGGCTTAAATCAAATTTTCATAAGCTCTCACAATAAAATCAAGCCCGGAAATTTTGCCATTGAAGTTATTGCTTGCGGGAAAATAGAAGAGGTTTTTCAGCGCCTCTTTGGCTAGTTTATTATTTGTCGTTGCTTTCTAAGAAATCCACCAATTCACTAAGGTTTGGAGTAATAATAATTTCTGTTCTCCTATTGGTAGCCTTTCCTTCTGAGGTTTCGTTGGAGGCAATAGGCATATATTCACTTCTTCCAGCTGCAGTAACCTTTTTGGGGTTCACTTTTTCATTTGCCAATAGAATTTTTACAATGGAAGTTGCTCGCATCACTGATAAATCCCAATTATCTTTTACCGCCGTTCTACCATTAAATTCATCATTATCTGTATGTCCTTCAACTACAACATTTAAATCAGGATTTTCGGCCAAAACACTGGCCAATTGATCCAATGCTTCTTTACCTCTTGAATCAATTTTCCAACTACCGCTAGAGAACAACAAACTGTTTTCTAGAGAAACATAAACCTTTCCATCCTTATTCGTTACGGTTAGGCCTTTGCCATCGAAATTTAAGAGAGCATCTGCAATTTTCCTTTTCAAAGTTTGCACGGCAGAATCCTTTCTGGCAATCTGAGATTCCAATTCCCCTACCCTAGCCTCTCTACTTTGAAGCTGGCTAGCTAAAAACTCCATTCTCTTCTGCTCCTTATTTAAGGAATCTTCTTTGGCCTCAAGCTCCGCTTGTAGGGTATTTAGCCTTTTGGTCAATTTTTGATTTTCCTTCTGATTAGAGGCTAAAAGGCTATTGTTATTTTCTAAAAGGAATTCATAACTCTTGTTTAATTCGGCATATTGTGAAAAAAGCAGTCTTGCACGACGTCCCATTCTGGTGGTGTCTAACTTCAACTCTTCAACCTCCTTATTTAATCTTTTAAGGTTGTTATTGGCTAGTAATAGTCCTGCTCCAATACTGTCATTTGCAGTTCTCAATTCAATATTTTCATCCTCCAAAGACTTATACTTTGCCTGTAATTCCTCATGAATTCTTCCAGATACACAGGAATTTAAAATGAATATAGACCCAATGGAAAAAATTAAAATACGCTTCATTGCTTTCAGTTTCTTTCCTTCAAAATTAAGTGAATTAAGAGCTTCTTTACTGTAGTGACTAAGAAGTTAAGAATAGCAGATTGTTGATAAACACTAGTCTATTTCCACCAAAATTGGGCAGTGATCAGAATGTTTTGCTTCCGATAATATAGCTGCTCTTTTCAGCCTGTTTCGCAAACTTTCACTAGCCATATGATAATCTATTCTCCATCCTTTATTATTTGCCCTTGCATTGGCACGGTAACTCCACCAAGAATAATTATGTGGTTCTTCATTGAACATTCTAAAAGTATCCACAAAACCACTCTCAATAAAACTAGACAACCATTCTCTTTCTTCAGGTAAAAATCCGGAGGTATTTTTATTGCTCACCGGATTGTGAATATCAATAGCTTTATGGCAAATATTGTAATCACCGGATATTATAAGGTTGGGTCTATCCTTTTTTAAGTCATCAATATATTTTTGAAAATCTCCTAAAAACTTCATTTTCAAATCTTGCCTAAGGTCTCCACTACTTCCCGAAGGGATATAGACACTCATAACCGAAATATCACCATAATCTGCTCGAATTATCCTTCCTTCAAAATCGATATACTCTATTCCACAGCCAATCTCCACATGGTCGGGCTCCATTTTACTAAAAATTGCTACACCGCTATAACCCTTTTTTTCGGCACTATGGATATAGGCCTTATATCCCAAATTATTTAGCAATTCGGTATCAATCTGCTCCTCCTGAGCTTTTGTTTCCTGAATACAAATAAGATCTGGATTGGCACTTTTTAGCCAATCTGCAAAACCTTTGTTTATTGCTGCTCTAATACCATTTACATTATAGGATATTATCTTCATAGATATTTTATTAATTAAGGAAAATCATAAAGCCCTTAAAAGCTTGTTATACTATTGCCAAATCGCTTAGCACAAAAGTGAAAATAAGTAACTAATATTGAAAGATTTTCCGAATAAATTAACCTTGAGAATTTTTTTGTGCTTCCTTTTTTTTACAAGTTTCCTGAATGCTGTACGGGCACAGGAATCAAATCTATGGTCCTCAGAAAAATCAAAAATTTTGGTGCCGGGCATCGATAGCCTATTAATCGATAGTTTACCTGTCATTATCTCGAGTATTGAGATTAAAACAATTTCCAAAGACCAGCTGATCCCAAAATACGAAATCAAGGGACAGACCTTTAGCTATATTGTCTTTAATCAAACTTTGACAGACAGTTTATTCCTAATATATTCTACCATTCCCATAAACCTCAACCGTAGTATAAATCACAAGGACAGTAGTATATTCCTCCCCTCTATTAGCCCTCTCAAGCCTCAATTATATGAGCTTGGAAATTCTGGTGACTTTAAACCATTCGAAGGCTTAAATTCCAAAGGCTCCATCAGTCGGGCAATTTCCATTGGTAGTAATCAGGATGCGGTTTTAACAAGCTCCTTGAACCTACAGTTATCTGGAAAACTGGGAAGAAGCACGGAGTTGAGAGCCAGTATTACCGATAATAATATTCCTGTACAAAGTGATGGCTACTCTCAGCAATTAAGAGAATTCGACCGGGTTTATATAGAATTGGAAAACCAAGATTTTGGTTTATTAAGAGCTGGGGATTACAATATGATTGGCAAAGACAATTACTTCCTGAAATTTGATAAAAGAATTAGCGGAGCAGGAATTTACAGCCAGCTTGCTTGGGAGGAGAATCAAATTCCCTTTCAATTAGAGGGAGGAATAGCCAGAGGAAAATTTACTAGAAACAGATTTGCAGGACAGGAGGGAAATCAAGGGCCTTACAAGCTTACTGGTGCAAATGGTGAGCGATTTGTTATCATTATCTCGGGTTCTGAAAAAGTTTATATTGATGGTGTTCTGATGAAAAGAGGTCAGCAATTTGACTATGTGATGGACTATAATGCCGGGGAAATAATTTTCACCAACCTCCAGCCTATTACCAAGGAAAAAAGGATAGCCGTAGAATTTCAATATACAGAGCAAAATTATTTGCGCTCGGTAGCTTTTGGGTCCGTTGCATTTCAAAATTCTTCCTTAAACACCAGGGTTCAGTTTTATTCAGAACAGGATAGTAAAAATCAATCCTTAGTGCAGGACCTTTCAGATACAGAAAAATCAATTTTAAATTCGGTTGGCGACAAGATTTCAAATGCCAATATCAGCACCATTTTCCCTTCAGCATTTAGTGAGGGATTGCTACTGTATGAATTAAGAGACAGCCTTGGTTTTGATTCAGTATTAGTTTTTTCTCAGGATACAAGCAGGCAATTATATCAGGCTTCATTCAGTTTTGTCGGGCAAAATCAGGGCGATTATGAACTTAGTCAAAGCCAGGAAAATGGTCGGGTCTTTAAATGGCTAGCACCCATAAATGGAGTTCGTCAAGGAAGTTATAGCCCCATTCGGCAACTTGTAGCACCCAATCAATTACAGGTTTTTACTTTCCAAAATGAGTGGAAAATTTCGGAAAACCAAAACTTAAAATTTGATTTGGCATTTAGTAAAAATGATATTAATCTCTTTTCCGATATCGACAAGTCCAATGATATCGGGGCAGCTGGTAGAGCCCTATACTCAGCAAAGGGAAAAATTAAGAAATGGGAATGGTTTGGAGATTTAAATTTTGAATTTAATCAGGATAACTTCAGGACTATTGAAAGAATAAGAAGGGTAGAATTCGCTAGAGACTGGAACCTTCCACTAGAATACAATGGTGAGACCCAAATTACGGGTGTTGAATTTGGGTTTAAAAAAGGTGAAAATAGAATTGCCTATGGCGTAGATTTTCTTCAAATAAATGCCTTTCAAGGACTAAAAAACAGACTGGAGACCAAGGCTAAAAGCGATAAACAAAATTTAGATCTACACGCTTCTTGGCTATCCACAAGAGATAGCATCGGTAATTCTCAGTTTTTAAGAGAGCAGGTATTATATCGTTACAACATAAAGCCCAACTTTTGGCTTGGACTAAAATCTATTGGGGAGTATAATGTGAGGCGATTAGATTTGGATAATAGTTTACTTAGCACCAGTTACGCTTTTCTGCAGAACGATGCATTTTTCGGCTTTGGAGATACTGCCGCTAGTTTTGTAGAAATGTTTTATAGCAATCGGAGAGATGATACAGCCTCCTTGGGACTTTACAAAAACTTTTCCCAAGCCAATACCTACGGTTTAAAATCGAGCTTTAAAACGCAGTTTAATGGAAAACTGCAATTGTTTATCAATTCTAGGAATTTGAAAATTTTTCTACCTATTGAAAAGGAGGTGGAAAGAACCATTAGCAGCCGAATTAATTATGTGCAGCGATTTTTTAAAAACGCAATTATTAGTACCACCTTCTATGAAACAGGTGCTGGCAGGGAGGCGAGAAGAAATTACAATTATGTGGAGGTGCCAGCCGGAACTGGTACATACACCCATACAGACTATAATGGTAATGGCTTAAAAGAATTGGATGAATTTGAAATTGCTCCAAATCCAGATCAGGCAAAATTCATCCGCATTTTTACTCCTAGTAATGAATATGTAAGAACCAACCTCAACAAGTTTGGTCAGAACTTAAATATCCAAGCGCCCTATAAATGGAAAAACGAAGAAGGTTTTCGAAAAAATTTGGCCTATTTCTCCTTGCTTTTAAATTACCAACTTAACCGAAAAACACTTTTGGAAGGCAGTGAAAACAAGCTCAATCCATTTGATAAAATTGAAAATGATAGTCTTATCGTTTCCTTAAATAATACCTCTAGAGCAAGTTTGTTTTTTAATAGATCCTCTTCACTCTTTGGAGTAGACTATACCTATTTGGTTTCAGATAATCGGAATTTACTAAGCTTTGGAGTAGAAAAAAGGGCGAGTATTGAAAACTCATTAAACCTTAGATATCGGATAATTGATGCTTTATTATTTAGAACCACAGTAAAAGTTGTAGACAAATCAAACCTTTCTCAAAACTTTACGAGTAGAAATTTTTCCATTTATGAAACTGGAAATCTATATTCACTGAGCTATCAAGCGAATGCTAAATTTTTACTTACCACTTCTTTTGAATGGAATAATCAAAACGGTGATTCTGAGGATCCGGCCACTTTAAAACAACAAGATTTCGGTTTTGATTTAAACTATAACCTCGCTGAAAGTGTGAATCTTATAGCACAAACCAACTATATTTTAAATCAGTTTGAAGGAGAGGTGAATAGTCCCCTTGCATTTGATATGCTCGATGGTTTAAGGCCTGGAAAAAATGGAACTTGGAATCTTTCCTTGCAAAGGACAATCCGAAAAAACATACTTGTAAGCCTTTCTTATAATGGCAGAGTTAGCGAAAACAACCCACCCATTCATACAGGTAGCCTTCAGGTAAAAGCATTTTTCTAATTCTGTTTTCCTAATTTAAGTAGATGAAATACACTCTACTTAATGACCTCATCAATCTCTTTTATCCAGACTTATGTATTGCTTGCAAACTACCATTGCTACGAAATGAAAGCCATTTATGCCTTCATTGTATTCTTGGTTTGCCCATTACTAATTTTCATTTAATAGAAGAAAATAAAATTCACAGATTGTTTACTGGGCGAATACCTGCAAAAAATGCTACAGCCTATTTACATTTTATCAAAAATGGAATTGTGCAGTCTATTTTGCATCAGTTAAAATACCAAGACAAACCAGCCTTAGGAGTTTATTTGGGGAAAATTGCCGGTAAGGATTTGAAAAGGCAGGGGTTTTTTCATCAAATAGATTATATAATACCTATCCCATTACATCCTAAAAAATTAAAAACAAGAAAATACAATCAAGCGGAAAAAATTGCTCTTGGCCTTTCTATGGCTTCAAAACTTGATTTGGAAAATAATCTCCTAATTCGATCTACCCATAACGAAACTCAAACCCGAAAATCCCGATTCAACAGATGGTTGAATGTAGAAAGCATCTTTGAAATTGGAAATGTTCCTATCCACAAATTTAAGAGCAAACATATTTTGATAGTAGACGATGTACTCACAACTGGTTCTACAATTGAGGCTGCTGCTGTAGTTTTAATGGAAAAGCTAAATGTGAAAATTTCCATATTTACCTTAGCCATTGCCTAAATTTCAAATGGCTGAATAATTAAATTCTCCCTCCCTTATGCTTGGCTAAAAAATACCTTCTAAATTTGTTGGAAATTAAAGGGCCCTAAAATTGTATTTGTGTTTTTCAAATTGACCCTTTGCACCATCCTATGATAAGAAAGTCTGCCTTATTTCATTTTTTATTAATGGTATTTACCATTTGCCTTTTTGAAATCTCCCTTAATTCCTGCGCCAGCCAATCCAGTCCGAATGGTGGCCCAAGAGACACCATTGCCCCTGGGCTAGACACATCCTTTCCGGCAAATTTCACTACCAATTTTAACAGCAATAGAATTGAATTAATATTTGACGAATACATTAATCTTAAGAACCCTGGACAGCAAATTTTAATTTCTCCATTATTAAAAAACAAACCCGAAATAAACCTTAAGGGAAAAACCATTTCTATAGAATTTAAAGACAGTTTATTAGCCAATACCACATATACCATTTCATTTGGTAATTCTATTGCCGATTTTAGGGAGGGCAATACCAATAAAAATTTTAAATACATTTTTAGCACCGGAAGTTTTATTGATAGCCTGTCATTTTCCGGGCACATTGAGAATTCATTAAGCTCTGAGCCCGAAAAAGACCTTTTTGTGGGTTTGTATGAAATAGCCGATAGTATTCAAAACCTCGATTCCCTTCCCTTCCAAAACATTCCTTCTTATTATGCTTTTACAGATGAAGAGGGTAAATTTCAAATGGATTATTTAAAGGATTCCAAATTCATCTTTGTGGCATTTGATGATTCAGAAGGGGATTTTAAACTAAATGGGAATGAAAAAACTATTGCTTTTAGCAGCGATACCATTTATTGTTCACAAGTAAAGGCGGGTATTGATTTTCATTCTTTTGAACCAGAACCTAAGCTTCGTTATTATGGTGCTAGGCATTTAAGTTTTGGAAAAATCAGCTTTGGATTTAACAAAAAACCCAATAAAATTGAGATTAAAGAATTGTCATCAGATTCCATAATCCCTCTATTTGCCAACGAAAATGGTGATAGTTTAAGTTATTGGTTTAAAGTTATAGAGGGTCTTGATTCTTTGGCTTTTCTGGTAAATACGGAAACTACTATTAATGATACAAGCATTATATTTTTAAGAGATTTTGATCCTCCTAAAATAAAATTATCAAGAAAAATTGCTCAGGTAAAAAAAGGGGATACTTTGGTTTTGAAAAGTAATGTTCCTTTAATTTTTAAGGATAGCACGAAAATGAAAATGATTAGAGGTGGAGATACTTTAAGTATGAAATTTTTCCCCAGTGAAAATTCCTTTACCCTAAAAATTGAAAATCTCTTAATCCAAAAACCTGCCTTTGATTTAGTTTTCTTAAAAAACTCCTTGATGGGATTAAATGGGGAGAAAAATGATTCTATCTCTATAAAATATAAAAACCTAAAGGCTGAGGATTTAGGAAATTTAGACCTAAAAGTAATAAGTCCAACTTCGGAAACACTTCTTCTAGAAATTTATGATTCCAAGAATAATCTTCTTCGATCCGAAAAATTTCAGGACAGTACATTGGTAAAATTAAAAGGGTTTCAACCGGGAAAATACAAAGCCCGCGTAATTTTTGATAAAAATGGCGATGGTATTTGGACTACGGGAAGTCGTAGGGAAGGAAGGCAGCCAGAAAGAATACTAGAATATCAAGAAATAATTGAAATTAGAGCGAACTGGGATTTAGATTTAGAGTGGATCATGCAAAAGCCAAAGGCTATAAAAGCTTAAAACCATCTCTATCATTTAAAAATCCAAATCTATTTCTTGATTTCATTAAAGCATTTTTACCAAGGGTATAGGTTTTTATTGAAGCCTTTCCACTGGGAATATCAGAAACTAAATCTCCTAATTCATTAAATAAACAACTATCTCCAGAATGGTAAATTCCATTCCCATCATCCCCTATTCTATTAAGTCCTGCTACAAAACACATGTTTTCAATTGCTCTTGCTTTTAAAAGACTTTTCCACGCTTCGGACCGCCTTTCAGGCCAATTGGCCACAAAAATTTGCAGATCAATTTCAGCATCATTTCGGCACCAAACGGGAAATCTAAGATCATAACAAATAAGAGGGTTTATTCTCCAACCTAAATAATCTATGACCAATTTGGTATCTCCTGGTGAGTATATTTTTTCTTCACCAGCAAGGCTAAATAAATGTCTTTTATTATAAGTATGATACTCCCCATTGGGTAAAACAAAATAAAGACGATTAAAATATTTCCCATCTTCCTCACTTATTAAACTACCACAAATGGCTAGCTTTTTCTCTTCAGCAGTTTTCAGCATCCATGTCAAGCCTTGATGCTGAGGCTTTGAGTTTATGGCAAATTTTTGGGGCTGCATGGAAAATCCTGTTGCAAACATTTCGGGAAGGATAACGAGATGCCCCAGATTATCGGACAGATTTAAACATTTGTCGAAGTTCTCCAAATTCTTACTGGGATCCTCCCAAACCAAATCACTTTGAACCAAGGTTATTTTCAATTCCTCCATAAGGCTATAGTACAAAAAATGAAAGGGCTTCACAAAGTGAAGCCCTTTCAAAATTACTAACCAAATAACACCTAATTGAAAAAAAGGAGTCATATAGGTACATTGTCGCTAATACCTATAACTCAAAGGTAAAACATAAATCTTTAGTTTGGTAAAGATTTAAAAAAAAAAAGAATTAACGGAAAGTTGAGGTCTTTTAAAAATAGCTGGGAAATTTATTAAAAGCTAGGATCGGAACTTTGAAGTAAAAACAACTATACCAAAGCTTACAAGCATTTCGATGGATTTGTAAAACTTATTTTAGCAGTTGAAATTAGATTCTGCCCTTCCATTCTTCAATAGAAATTTGAAATAATGTTTATTCCTAAGGGAGGAAAAAATAAAAAAGTTTATATTTGACTGGGAGAGCTTGTAGAAGTTTTTTCATTTTTATGTTTTAGTTTTCGTTAGGCCGTCTTGCTTGGACGGCCTTTTTTTATGAGTTAAAGCGGGAAACTTGGAAATATCAAAAAATTACCTATATTAGTTCCTCTTAACGAGGGTTCTTCATTTTTAGGGAAATAGGGTTAGTAATCTACAAATTCCAAGTTCCTTGTTAGGAAATAAAAACGGACGCCAATGGCGTCCGTTTGCTTTTATATATGTTCGGTTTGGAACCTATTTACTCATAGAAGCTTTTAAATATTCTCTATTCATTCTTGCAATATTTTCTAGAGAAATTCCTTTAGGACATTCCACTTCACAAGCTCCGGTATTGGTGCAATTTCCAAAACCTTCTAAATCCATTTGGTTTACCATATTAAGAACTCTATCCTTAGCTTCTACCTCGCCTTGAGGAAGTAAAGCATATTGAGAAACTTTGGCCGATACAAACAACATGGCTGATGAATTCTTACATGTAGCAACGCAGGCACCACAACCAATACAGGCGGCAGCATTAAAGGCGGCATCAGCTTTTTCTTTTTCAATAGGAATTGAATTTGCATCCTGAGTATTCCCAGAAGTATTCACAGAAATATATCCTCCAGCATGTTGAATTCTATCGAAGGAGCTTCTATCTACAACGAGGTCTTTTACAACCGGAAAAGCATTTGCTCTAAAAGGTTCTATATAAATGGTTTCACCGTCCTTAAATTTTCTCATATGCAATTGGCAGGTAGTTACCAACCTATCAGGGCCATGAGCTTCACCATTAATATAAAGGGAGCACATTCCACAAATACCTTCACGGCAGTCGTGATCAAATGCAACAGGTTCTTCACCTTTTTCAATAAGCTCCTCATTCAATACGTCGAGCATTTCTAAGAAAGACATATCTCCGTCGATACCCGAAATTGGATAATCAACCATTTTGCCTTTGTCATTAGCATTTTTCTGACGCCAAATTTTTAATGTAAGATTCATCCTCCTTTATTTATAACTTCTTTGTTTTAACTCAATATTTTCATAAACCAATGGCTCCTTGTGTACTTTAGCTTCACTAGGCTCGCCCTTATATTCCCAAGCGGCAACATAGGTGAAATTTTCATCATCTCTTTTTGCCTCTCCTTTTTGCTCACCTTCCATTTCAACAGACTCTTCTCTAAAATGTCCACCACAAGATTCAGATCTTTCAAGGGCATCTTTGGCAAATAATTCTCCTAATTCTAAGAAATCAGCAACTCTACCCGCTTTAGCCAATTCGGAATTAAATCCATCGGCAGTTCCTGGAACTCTCACATCTTTCCAAAATTCTTCGCGAATTTCTTTTATCTCCTTTATGGCCTCCTTTAGGCCACTTTCATTCCTAGACATCCCAACTTTATTCCACATTACTTTTCCAAGTCTTTTATGGAAATGATCTACCGTTTTGCTACCCTTATTATTGATAAAGAATTCAATTTGGTCGCGAACACTTTTTTCTGCTTCCTCAAATTCTGGGCTGTCAGTAGAGATGGGGCCGGTTCTAATATCATTAGCTAAATAATCGCCAATGGTATATGGTAAAACAAAATAGCCATCAGCAAGTCCTTGCATCAAAGCTGAGGCTCCAAGTCTATTTGCGCCATGGTCGGAAAAATTCGCTTCTCCAATGGCATATAATCCTTCAACTGTTGTCATTAAGTTATAATCAACCCAAATTCCTCCCATTGTATAATGAACAGCCGGATAGATCATCATAGGCGTTTCATAGGGGTTTTGGTCAACAATTTTCTCATACATCTGGAAGAGGTTTCCATATTTATTCTTTACTACCTCCCTTCCTAATTTATTTACCAGGTTAGCATCATTTTCGTTTAAACCCTTAACATGAGCTTGTTCTTTTCCATAACGCGCTATAGCAGAAGCAAAATCTAAATAAACAGCTTCACCAGTTTTATTTACTCCAAAACCAGCATCACATCTTTCCTTAGCCGCTCTTGATGCCACATCTCGAGGAACAAGGTTTCCAAATGCGGGGTATCTTCTTTCTAAATAATAATCTCTATCCTCTTCAGCTAAATCTGTTGGCTTCATTTTACCATTGCGAATAGCTTCAGCGTCTTCCAATTTTTTTGGCACCCAGATCCTACCGTCATTTCGCAGCGATTCGGACATTAATGTCAATTTCGACTGATGATCTCCTGAAACAGGAATACAGGTAGGATGGATTTGTGTATAACAAGGGTTTGCAAAAAAGGCTCCTCTTTTGTGGGCCTTCCAAGCAGCCGTTACATTACTTCCCATAGCATTGGTTGACAGAAAAAATACATTTCCATAACCCCCTGTGGCAAGAACTACGGCATGGGCAGAGTGTCTTTCAACTTCACCTGTAACAAGGTTTCTGGCAATAATACCTCTGGCCTTTCCACCAACTTTTACAACATCCAACATTTCATGGCGGTTGTACATTTTTATTTTACCTCTACCTATTTGACGGTTCATTGCAGAATATGCGCCCAATAGTAGCTGCTGTCCTGTTTGTCCTTTGGCATAAAATGTTCTGGAAACCAGAACACCTCCAAAGGATCTATTATCCAATAAACCACCATAATCTCTTGCAAAGGGAACACCTTGAGCTACACATTGATCTATAATATTGGCAGAAACCTCAGCTAGGCGATAAACATTTGCTTCTCTAGAACGGTAATCGCCACCCTTTACAGTATCATAAAATAAACGGTAGGTAGAATCACCATCGCCCTGATAATTTTTCGCAGCATTTATCCCTCCCTGAGCAGCAATAGAATGCGCTCTTCTCGGTGAATCTTGAAAGCAAAAGGCCTTTACATTATAACCTAATTCTGCTAATGTTGCAGCAGCTGAACCGCCAGCTAGGCCGGTTCCTACAACAATCACATCAATCAAACGCTTATTGGCAGGGTTTACTAAATTAATTTTGTTTTTGTAATTGGTCCACTTTTCAGCTATAGGACCATTTGGTATTTTGGAATCTAATATCGACATAGTTTCTTAAGCTTAAAGAGAATTCAAATAATGGAACAAGGCAATAAAAATGAATCCTACAGGAACCATTATGGAATAAACTAATCCTAATTTTTTAATCATAGGAGTGAATTTTGGACTTCTAGCTCCAATAGACTGAAGTGAAGATTGAAATCCATGTCTTAGGTGCAATGCTAAAAACACAAAAGAAATACAATACAGTGCTACTTTCACTGGGTTTTGGAAGAATTCATGAAGTTCATGATAATATCTATTGGGATCTTCCGGATTCACATCCACGTATTTATATACCAACTCAGGAATCCAAAAATCGGCAAAATGCACGCCCATAAATGCTAGAATAAACAATCCACTCCAAAGCATATTTCTGGAGACCCATGAGGAGTTTTCTCCCCCTTTGTTAATGGCATATTTTACCGATCTCGCTCTATTGTTCTGGTATTCAAGAATAAATCCCATTATAAAATGAAAGAGAATTCCAAACATTAATACAGGCTGCAATGCTACCTGTACAATTGGGTTGGTGCCCATAAAGTGCGACCATGAATTAAAAACATCCTCGCTTAAAACAGAAGTGAAATTTATAACCAAATGCTGTAGGAGAAAAAATAGTAGAAAGAGAGCGGAAAGCGCCATCGCAAACTTTCTTGCTATTGATGATCGGATTAATCCTTTCTTTGATGCCATGCAGTGAATTTTGTTTTTAAGGTTGTAAAAGTAGGGAGCAAATATAAAGCTATCAAATGGTTATTTTATTTAGAATCATTATAGGTGTAAAATTCCTTGTCGAAGCAAAGGCTACTTTTCTAAATTTGTGCCCAAAGCCCCAAATTGATTTATGAAATACCACAGGATAAATTCAGAACTATTCATTTTAAATAGAGAAAACTTTAAAAAGCACCTAAAGAAAAATTCACTAGCAGTTTTTAACTCTAATGACATCATGCCGACCAATGCAGATGGGACCATGAAGTTTATTCAGAATAAAGACCTTTTCCATTTAAGTGGGGTAGATCAAGAGGAAAGTATCCTTGTTATTTTTCCAGATGCCTATAATCCCGAGCATAGGGAAATACTATTTCTTAAAGAAACTAACGAACATATTGCAAGATGGGAAGGGGCGAAATTGGATAAAAAATCTGCTAGCGAATGCTCTGGAATAAAAACCGTGTATTGGCTCCAAGAATTCGATACGGTATTTAAAAATTTAATGAGCCAAACTGAATTTGTTTATTTAAGCAGCAATGAACATCTCAGGAATTCATCTGAGGTTGAAACTAGAAATGATAGGTTCAGAAAATCATGCATGGCGGAGTATCCCTTGCATAAATATGAAAGAAGTGAGCCTATTATGCATCAAATAAGGTCGGTGAAATCTCCAATAGAAGTGGAGTTAATGCAGCATTCTTCAGACATAAATACCCTTGCATTTAAAAGGGTGCTAAAATTCATTGAACCTGGTAAAAAAGAATACGAAGTAGAAGCTGAATTTCTTCATGAATACATTAGAAATAGAGCTGATGGCTTTTCCTATGAACCAATAATTGCAAATGGGGCTAATGCCTGTGTTTTGCATTATATAGAAAACAATGACAGACTAAAGGATGGTGATTTATTGCTTCTCGATTGTGGGTGTTGGTATGGAAATTACGCATCTGATGTTACCCGAACTTTTCCAGTAAATGGAAAATTTAGCGAAAGGCAAAAACAAGTATATTCAGCAGTTCTAAGAGTACAAAAAGCCGCTTTAGCCATGTTGCGTCCTGGAAATCAACTTCACGAATATCATAAAGAAGTGGGTTTATTGATGCAAGAAGAATTATTGGGCTTGGGCTTAATCGACCGTAGAGATATAAAAAATCAAGATCCAAATTGGCCGGCTTATAAAAAGTACTTTATGCATGGAACCTCCCATTATATTGGTTTGGATGTGCATGATGTAGGATCCTGGACAAGTAAGATGGAGCTAGGCAATGCCTTTACTTGCGAACCCGGTATTTATATTCCAGAAGAAGGTATTGGAATTAGGATTGAAGATGATATTATTATTGGCGAAAAGGAAAACCTAAACCTCACTATTGGGATTCCCAAAGAAATAGAGGAGATTGAAAATTATATGAATGCTTAAATTCTATGGCAGAATTTGAATACCGTTCCGTAAAATTTAGTTTCAGCGATACGGGAAAAGGGAAGGCTATAGTTTTTCTACATGGCTTTTTGGAAAACCGTTTTATGTGGGATGAACTTTCTGAATTCTTACCTAAATCCTACCGAAAAATTGCAATAGACCTACCCGGACATGGCAATTCTGCCAATCTTGGATATATCCACACCATGGAGGATATGTCCGATATGGTTAAAGCCCTTTTGGACCACCTGAAAATCAAAAAACATTTTTGTGTTGGCCATTCTATGGGTGGTTATGTTTCATTGGCATTAGCCGAAAAATATCCCGATAATATCAGGGGCTTAATTCTTATGAATTCTACAAGCAGAGCCGATTCTGAGGAGAAAAAAAAGAATAGAGACAGAGCAGTAGCTTTAGCCAAAAAATCACATAAATCTTATATTCGACTTAGCATTCCTAATCTTTTCAGACCAAAAAACCGAAAAATTTTTGCCAAAGAATTAAACTGGGTAAAAAATGAAGCCTTAAAAACCTCAAAACAAAGTGTAATAGCAGCTTTGGAAGGCATGAAAATAAGACCCGATCGGGAGGTTCTTCTTCACTTTTCACCTTATCCTGTAATGCTAATTGCCGGAAAGCATGATCCTATTCTTAACTTTAAAGAACTAGAAGAACAAATGCAAGCTGAAAAAGTTATTGGCCTGGTTTGTCCAAATGGACATATGTCTCACATTGAGGACAAAGACCAAGTCTTTAATGGATTAAAAAAATTCTTTAGAGAAAATTAGCGCTTTTTTTCAAGCATGGCATCCCAACCTTGAGCGTTCAGGGCTATTGATTTTAAATCTTTGGTAATAAGATTCATGCCCTCCCCTTCGGCGGTCATATGTCCAATAATACTCAAATTTGGATTTCCTTTAATTTTATCATGATCCTTTAGGTCCATAGTAAAAAGCAATTCATAATCCTCTCCTCCGTTTAGGGCTACGGTTGTAGTAGTAAGCTGAAACTCCTCGCATAAACTATATACATTATTGTCTATAGGAATTTTCTCCTCGTAAAGCTGCACTCCAGTTTTGGATTGTTTACAAAGATGTATGATCTCAGAACTCAATCCATCGGAAATATCAATCATAGATGTTGGTTTTACATCTATGCCTTTCAGCAGTTCATAAATATCCTTGCGGGCTTCCGGCTTTAATTGCCTTTCCAAAACATATTCATTTCCACTCAAATCCGGTTGCATATTTTTATCAACCTCAAAAACAGATTTTTCCCTTTCCAAAAGTTGCAGACCCAAATAGGCCCCACCTAAATCACCAGAAACAACTAAGAGATCAGTGGCTTTTGCACCATCTCTATATACCAATTCATCTTCATTCGCTTCCCCAATAGCAGTAATACTAATGGTTAGTCCAGAATAGGAAGTGGAAGTATCCCCGCCTATTAGATCCACATCATAAAAGTCGCATGCCAATCTTATTCCATCATAAATCTTTTCTACGAATTCTATCCCAAAACGATTGGAAACAGCAATGCTTACCAAAATCTGACTTGGTCTAGCATTCATGGCATAAATATCCGAAAGGTTCACTACCACAGCCTTATAGCCTAAATGCTGAGGTGGAACATAGGTGAAATCAAAATGTACTCCTTCTACTAATAAGTCTGTGCTTACAACAGTGTGCTTGTCTAGCATCTCCAAAACCGCTGCATCATCACCAATACCTTTTATACTGGATGCATTTCTGAGCGGAAATCTCTTGGTAAGATGTTCGATAAGACCAAACTCACCCAATTTTGAAAGGGGAGTAAATTGTTCATTTTGATTTTCTTCCATTCGGCAAAGCTACAAAGCTTTTAAGCAAAATTTGAAGTAGCTTGAGATTTTTGCAAGGAATGAAATTGAATTAATTTCAATACCTTTGAAGCTTAAACTTTAGGAGTGTCAAAGTTGGTTTTGACTGAGAAATATCCTTGGAACCTGATGAGGTTAGAACCTACGAAGGGAAAAGTTCAATTCTCCAGCTATTTCATTTTTTTGGAATAGTGAGGGCGCAAAATTGCCCAACCTTCTTTTACTCCATTTACCTTCATAATGCTATGATACAATTTTCGGTAAATGACCAAATCCTTTCTTTGGAAAAAGCTATTGACCTCAATAGCCTCCTAGAGCATATTCAGTCCAATAAGAATGGTATTGCTATAGCTGTAAATCAAAATATTATAGCAAAGGACGATTGGCCAAAAACCCAAATAAAAAATGATGATCAAATATTGATTATCAAAGCAACACAAGGCGGATAGCCTGATAATTAAATTTCTAGAAATGAAAAAAGACAAAAGCCCTCAAGAAAACGAAGCAATTAGCAGGACCCCTTTTCCGAATTCCGAAAAAATTTATGTCCAAGGAAATATTCACAAGGATATAAATGTTGCCATGAGGCAAATTAAACTCTCAGATTCTGAAGATAAATTCAATAATACTAAAGAGCCAAATGATCCTATAGTTGTTTACGATACCAGCGGGGCATATACAGATCCGTCTATTGAAATTGATATTAAGAAAGGCTTAGAGCCCATTCGTGAAAAATGGATTATGGACAGAGAAGATGTAGAGCAATTAGATGCATTTTCTTCCGAGTATTGCAATGCTCGTTTGACCAATAGCAAATTAGACGAATTACGTTTTCAACACATTAGAAAGCCACTTAGGGCCAAACCATTGAAAAATGTTAGTCAATTGCACTATGCTAAAAAAGGTATAATTACTCCAGAGATGGAATATATCGCGATTAGAGAAAATCAAAAATTACAGGATAGAAAACCCATTGCCAATCAACATCCTGGACAAGATTTTGGCGCAAATATTCCCGATGTTATCACTCCCGAATTTGTTCGTGAAGAAGTGGCAAGAGGAAGAGCTGTAATTCCAAATAATATAAATCACCCCGAAAGTGAACCCATGATTATTGGTAGAAATTTTTTGGTGAAAATTAATGCCAATATTGGTAATTCTGCTGTTAGCTCAACCATTGAAGAAGAAGTAGAAAAAGCCGTTTGGGCCTGCCGATGGGGTGCGGATACTATTATGGATTTGTCTACAGGAAAAAACATTCATGAAACTAGGGAATGGATACTTAGAAACTCTCCAGTACCTATTGGAACAGTACCCATCTACCAGGCTTTGGAAAAGGTAAATGGGAAAGCAGAGGATCTAAGCTGGGAGATTTTTAGAGATACTTTAATAGAACAAGCCGAACAAGGTGTTGATTATTTCACCATTCACGCTGGGGTTTTATTAAGATATGTTCCGCATACTGCAAAAAGAGTTACTGGTATTGTTTCTCGTGGAGGTTCTATTATGGCAAAATGGTGTTTGGCTCATCACAAAGAAAATTTTCTTTACACCCATTTTGAGGAAATCTGTGAGATTATGAAATCTTATGATGTTGCTTTCTCTTTAGGCGATGGACTAAGACCAGGAAGTATTGCTGATGCTAATGATTATGCACAATTTGCAGAATTAGAAACTCTTGGTGAACTTACCAAAATAGCCTGGAAACACGATATTCAAACTATTATCGAAGGCCCCGGACATGTTCCTATGCATATGATTAAAAAGAATATGGATAAACAATTGGAGGAATGTGGTGAAGCCCCTTTTTATACACTTGGACCATTAACAACCGATATTGCACCGGGCTATGACCATATTACAAGTGGTATTGGAGCAGCCATGATTGGATGGTTTGGAACGGCCATGCTTTGCTATGTAACTCCAAAAGAGCATTTAGGATTACCCAATAGAGATGATGTTAAAGAAGGTGTGATTACCTATAAAATTGCAGCCCATGCTGCGGATTTGGCAAAGGGTCATCCCGGAGCCCAACATCGCGATGATGCCATGAGTAAGGCTCGTTTTGAATTCCGTTGGGAAGATCAATTTAATTTGGCACTAGATCCCGATACTGCCCGAGAATATCACGATGAAACCCTTCCTTCAGAAAATGCAAAAGTGGCCCATTTCTGCTCTATGTGTGGACCTCATTTCTGCTCCATGAAAATTACTCAGGATGTTAGAAATTATGCCAAAGAACACGGCCTAGAAGATGAAGATGCATTGAAAAAAGGAATGGAGGAAATGTCTTCAGAATTTAAAAATAAAGGTAGCGAGGTTTATCTATAAATATGTTTATCCTGATAAGTCCAGAAAATATAATCCACAATGAAGGAGCAATCTACAACCAACTTTTTGGTGAAGGATTGCCCTTTTTACACCTTCGCAAACCTGAGGTGAAGGAGGCTTATTTTTTAAACTTATTGGAAGAGATAGATCCTATTTACCACTCCAAAATTCACCTACATCATCACCACAACTTGGCCCATTCATATGTAATTGGAGGGCTGCATTTTACTGAAAATCACAGGAAATTATTGGGCGAAAATTTAGATGCTGAACTGGAAAGATGCATAAAAGCTGGTTTAAAATCTAGTACATCTATTCATTCCTTAGTAGATTATTCCCCTTCCCAATTCAACTATTACCTTCTTAGCCCTTTATTTGATTCTATTTCCAAATCTGGCTATTTGGGTAAAAAAATTAAACTTGAAAAAGGTTTTGAAAATATTGTAGGCCTTGGAGGAATAAGTGAATTTAATTTGGACCAAGCCCAAGCTTTAGGTTATCAGAATATTGCAATAATGGGAGCCGTTTGGAAAAGTGAAAAACCCCTTCAATCCTTTCAAAAGATCTGGAGAAAATTTCTGGAAGTCTATTCACCAAAAATTGAAAACTGTGCATAAAAGACCCTACCTTTTGTCTATTGCCGGATTGGATCCAAGCGGAGGTGCAGGACTATTGGCAGATGTAAAAACCTTTGAAAGTTTAAAATGCTACGGACTAGCTGTGAATACCGCAAATACTATTCAGAATGATATTGAAATTGAATCTTGTGAATGGTTGAGCATAGAACAAATCAAATCCCAAATAGATATTTTATTTCATCGGTTTCCGATTGAGTATGTAAAAATTGGTATTGTTGAAAATTGGGAGAGTCTCGATAAAATTATCCAGCATTTATTCAAAAAAAATGAGAACCTTAAAATTATTTTGGATCCTGTTTTAAAATCCAGTTCAAACTTTGAATTTCACCCTCCCAAAACAGAACAACTAGAAAATATATTGAGCAAATTATTCCTTATTTGCCCAAATTTAAATGAGCTGAAAAGTTTATATCCGGGAATAAATGAAAAGGAAGCCTGCCAAAGAGTATCTATGTTTTGCCATTTATATTTAAAAGGAGGGCATCGACAAAAGCATATTGGAAAAGACGAACTTTTTACCAAAGACAATTCTTATTTCCCTTTAAATCCAAAGAAAAATATGGATTTTACAGAAAAACACGGTAGTGGTTGTGTTTTCTCCTCCGCGCTTAGCTCCTACCTAGCTTTGGGTTTTCCACTTTTAAAAGCTTGTTTTAGAGCAAAGCGATACACTGAAAAATTTTTAAGCTCCAACCCCAGTTTCTTGGGATATCACAAATTGTAATATGATCAGCAAACTACAATATATCAGCCAGGGGAAAACTGAAAAGGAGCACTTAAATCATATCCAAAGACTATGCGATTTAGGGGTAGACTGGATACAGCTGAGATTAAAAAATCAGCCAGAAGAAATAGTGTTGGAAACGGCCAAAAAAGCAAAGGAAATTTGCCGAAAAGCAAATGCCAAATTTATTATTAACGACCATGTGCATATCGCCAAGGAAATTGCTGCAGATGGGGTTCATCTTGGAAAAAGTGATTTAAAGCCCGAAGAAGCTAGAAAAATTCTAGGTTCTAAAATGATCATTGGAGCTACCGCTAATAGCCTAGAAGATTGTGTAAATCTTAATTCAAAAGCCATAAATTATATTGGATTGGGTCCTTTTAGATTCACCAAAACAAAGGCCAAGCTAAGTCCAATTTTAGGTATAGACGGATACCAAGATATCATCAATAAACTAAAGAACAAGTCCCTAAACATACCTATAATAGCGATTGGTGGAATAGAAATACCGGATATCCCAGCCCTAATGAAAACCAAGGTTTTTGGGATAGCCGTTTCGGGAATGCTGAGTAATACCAATCTAGGAAAGGAAAAATTATTGCAAATAAAAGCCTTAATAAATGACTAAAGAAAGTCTACAAATAGCAGATAAAAAATTTCAATCGCGTTTATTCACTGGGACCGGGAAGTTTAGTTCATCCCTCCTTATGCGGGATGCTCTTTTAGCTTCGGAAAGTGAACTTATCACTGTGGCTCTTAAAAGAGTAGATGTAGAAAAGGATGAGGATGATATTTTAAGTCACTTAAATCACCCTCGCATAAATTTACTACCCAATACTTCTGGTGTAAGAAATGCTAAAGAAGCCATTTTTGCTGCAAACCTTTCAAGAGAAGCATTGGAAACTAATTGGGTGAAACTGGAGATACATCCAGACCCTAAATACCTTTTACCCGATCCTATTGAAACTTTAAAAGCAGCAGAGGAATTGGTAAAATTGGGTTTTGTTGTAATGCCTTATATTCATGCAGACCCCCTTTTATGTAAAAAGCTAGAGGATGTTGGATGTCAATGTGTGATGCCGCTTGGCGCTCCAATAGGTAGTAATAAAGGATTAAAAACAATAGATTTTCTCGAAATTATTATTGAGCAAAGTAATGTTCCTGTAATTGTAGATGCCGGAATTGGAAGTCCTTCCCACGCTGCTCATGCTATGGAAATTGGTGCAGATGCAGTTTTGGTTAATACTGCCATTGCTGTATCTCAAAATCCAATTGAAATGGGCCTAGCTTTTAAAATGGCTGTTGAAGCTGGGAGGATGGCCTATGAAGCCAAATTAGCTCCTAAACGAAACTTTGCAGAAGCAAGCAGTCCACTAACTCAATTTTTAAATGAATAATTTTAAAGACCTTTTCGATCAATATAATTGGGATGAGACCTTAGCGGGAATTCTTAGCACAACAGCTATGGATGTAGAACGTGCCCTGGCAAAGGAAAAACCGAATTTGGATGATTTTAAGGCCTTAATTTCACCAGCTGCCAAACCCTATTTAGAGCAGATGGTACAACGTAGCCATCATCTCACCAAAAAAAGATTTGGGAATACTATTCAAATGTATGCTCCTATGTACTTGAGTAATGAATGCCAAAATATCTGCACTTATTGTGGTTTTAGTTTCAGTAATAAAATCCCAAGAAGAACCCTTAGCGATGCGGAAATTTTAAAAGAGGTGGAATTCTTAAAAAACAAAGGCTATGACCATATTCTCCTAGTTACTGGAGAAGCAAACCGCAAAGTTGGGGTGGATTATATTTCTAATGCCATGCAGCTTATCCGAAAACATTTCTCCAATATCACCATTGAAGTGCAGCCATTGGATCAAGAAGAATATGAAAGATTGGTGGCAGATGGGCTTTATGCGGTTCTTGTATATCAGGAAACTTATCATAAAGAAGAATATAAAAAGCATCATCCAAAAGGTAAAAAATCAAATTTCGACTATCGCTTGGAAACACCAGATAGGTTGGGCCGTGCAGGTATTCACAAAATAGGATTGGGGGCATTATTTGGTTTGGAAGATTGGAGAGCAGATTCTTTTTTTACCGCTCTACATCTCAAATACCTTCAAAAGAATTATTGGCAAACAAAATATTCCATTTCCTTTCCTCGACTTAGGCCCCACAGTGGTGGTTTAGAACCTAAGGTAGAAATGACAGATTCTGATTTAGTACAATTAATTGCAGCCTATAGAATTTTTGATGAGGATGTGGAACTTTCTATTTCCACCCGTGAAAGTGAGAAGTTTAGGAATAATATTGTTCAAATGGGAATTACCTCTATGAGTGCGGAGTCCAAAACCAACCCAGGGGGCTATGCAGTGGAAAAACAATCTCTAGAACAATTTGAAATTTCTGATGAAAGAAGTACGGAAGAAATCACCACTATGCTTCAAAATCAAGGGTTAGAAGCGGTTTGGAAGGACTGGGAAAACAATTGGGTTTAATGGCATTTAGCAAGGAAGAAATACAGCAGTATTCAAGGCATCTATTATTAGATAAAATTGGTGAAGCAGGCCAGGAAAAATTAAAAAGCGCCAAGGTTTTAGTAATTGGTGCAGGTGGTTTAGGCTGTCCTATTCTTCAGTATTTAAGCGCCGCAGGTGTTGGCACAATTGGAATTATGGATCAGGACCATGTGGACATAAGCAACCTGCAAAGACAGGTGCTTTTTAATCACTCTGATATTTCTAAGAATAAAGCGGTAGTAGCTGGTCAAAAACTTCAATCTTTAAACCCTCATCTATTATTTAGGATTTATGACTATGCCTTAAATAGGGATAATGCTCTTGAAATTTTTAAAGATTTTGATATAATTGTTGATGGTAGCGATAATTTTCCAACCCGCTATTTGGTGAATGATGCCGCCGTAATTTGTAATAAACCATTGGTATTTGGTTCTATATTTAAATTTGAAGGTCAAGTAGCGGTTTTTAATTATAAAGCATGTGCTACATACAGATGTTTATTCCCGAATCCTCCCCAGCCGGGTGAAGTTCCCAATTGTTCAGAAATTGGAGTTTTAGGTGTTCTTCCCGGTATCATTGGATGCCTACAAGCCAATGAAGTTTTAAAAATTATTTTAGAAATAGGTAAGCCCTTAGCCGGGAAATTATTGAGTTTTAATGCTCTTGATTTATCTCAGCAAATCTTTAATGTTTCAAAAAATTCATCGCTAAAAATTACAGAGCTTCAAAATGATTATCAGTCTTTTTGTGGTTTAGAACCTAAGAATGAACAGATTACCTTTAGTGAATTAGAGAATTTGCAAACTGAACATTTGCTTTTAGATGTTAGAACTAAAAAGGAAAGAGAAATAAAAAGCTTAGGAGGAATTCATATTCCATTGGATGAAATTGAAAGCCGATGGGAGGAATTAGACCCTAAAAAAACTTTGATTGTTTATTGTGAAAGTGGGAAACGGTCTGATTTAGCTATAAATATTCTAAAAGAAAAACTAGCTCAAACCCAACTTTATAATCTTGAAGGAGGGATTAAAGCCCAAGAGATTAGCGTATCAGGTTAATATGTCCATAACGAGTTTGATGTCTATCTAAATAATAAACATTCCACTTATAGTAGATTCTATAGGAATAAACACCCACCGCAGCGGGCTTACCTTTGTAGGTTCCATCCCATTCCTCAGTAGGATCTTCTGTATAAAACACTCGATCGCCCCATCTTGAAAAAATCTCCAAGCTGTATTCTTTAATATCACAATCGTAAACTACCTTATAATTTTCATTTAAAGCATCCCCATTAGGTGTAAATGAATTGGCAAGGTGAACTGGGCAATCACAATTAGAAACATCAATTTTAAAATTTCTTTCAAAAACCCCACATTTATTAAAAATTTGAATGGAGTAAACTCCTTCTTCTGAAAATTTCCTGACCCTTTCTGTACTTCCATCAAACCAAACTATATCATTATCATAATCTCTAAGATCAATGCTAACCGTATCTTCTAAACAAATAATGGAATCTAAAGTAAGGGCTGCAATCACAGAATCCACTTGAACAAAAACGCTATCATTAAAAACACCGCAACTATTCATAGCTGTTGCAGAATACCATCCTGTTTTCTGCACCAAAAATGCTGGTAGAATAGTCTGATTATTCCACAGCACATCATAATTACTTATTCCCGGATCCAGAACATATAAATCGGATTTACAAACCACGGTATCTGGACCTAAATCAATTAGAATTGGATATTCTGGAATAATTTCAATGCTATCCGTATACGAAAAGCATTCATTGCTCACCTCCAACCAATAGGTTCCAGGCTGACTGATTTTCACCTCCTGGCTACTTCCACCATTACTCCAATTATAAATCGTCATCCCCGGGGGACCTAGGAGATTCATCTCAGCACCTTGGTGACATAAATATTGATCTGGCCCTAGGCTGAAAGTTGGTAGCCCTTGAACCTCAACATAAATAGAATCTGAATAGAAGCCACAAGAATTGTTTAGTTCTACCCAATAGAATCCTGTTTGATAAACAATAAAGCTGCTATTGGTACTTCCATTTTGCCATCTTCTTGCTACTCCGGGATAGCCAGGATCCAAAACCAATTGTGTGCCCAAACAAATAATAGTATCTGGACCCAAATCCACATCCTCCAAAGGAAATTCTATAAAAACTTCTACACTGTCCTTAATTCGCCCACAATCATTTTCAATGATAACAGAATATACACCAGCAGAATCAACTTGTATTTTTTGGCTAGCCTCTCCTGTAGACCATAAATAAGTACAACCTGGGTTTTTAGCATCCAATGTTAGTGTGTGGCCATTGCAAAACACAATCTCATCACCCAGCACTACTTTTGGCGGACCAGTGATTAAAACCTCTATCGTATCAGAAACTGTATTGCAGGTATTGGAAATGCTAACATAATAAGTCCCACTTTGAGCGGCAACCGTATAATTTGCGGTTGATCCATTCGACCATTTATAACGAGCTCCAGGAAAAACTCCGGGGTTTAGAAATACAGTACCCTGGCAAATGATAGTATCATCTCCCAAATCTATTGGTGGCAAACTCACATCTTCGCGAACAAATACAGAGTCGCGAATGGATCCACAATCATTGCTAATATCCACCCAATACCATCCCGGACTATTAACCGTTACGGTGGGGTTTGTTGTCCCATTCCACCACGAATAGTTTGAGTTAGCAATGTTTTGATTGGCATCCAGCACAAGGCTAGAGCCAATACAGAAGGCGGTATCTTTTAATACATCTCTAGGCCCCGTTTTTACTGTGATATTTATGGAGTCGCGAAAAACACCACAAACATTATAGGCATCAACCCAATAGGTACCACTTACATTTACAGGCAAAACCCCATTTGTGGATCCTGTGCTCCATTTGATGGAATCGGCTCCAAAATTTTGGGCAGATAATAAGGCGAAGTTCGGTGTGCAAATCACTTGATCTGGTCCCAAATTCACGTTTAAAGGCTGAACAACAAAAAAGTCGATGGTATCTGATACAGTATCACATTTATTCCAAGCTCTTACCCAAACCTGACCAGATGTTGAAATAGTATTGCTGGAAGCTGTAGTTCCATCGTGCCATAAATAGTTTGTACCAGGTTGATATCCTACATCTAAAAATTTACTCGAACCTTGGCATAGATCAATCCTATCTTCTGGAAAAGTACCTAAAGGATCTAGAAAAATCAGATCAATAGTATCAGTATAAGTTCCACAAGCATTAGTAACCTGCACCCAATAGGTACCCGTTGAATTCACTGAGATTGCAGGGTCAAAAGTTCCGGTAGACCATAGAATATCATCAGTCATACTAAGCCCAACCCCAGGTCTAAGAATTATAGAATCTTGACATAGAGTATCGTTTGGTCCTAGATTTAGATTGTAGGGATTGGAGTTTCTTATATAGAAATTATAACTAATGGTTCCACATTGATTGCTAACCGTAACGGAACCATTACCTAAAGAATTGTAAAGAGAGGTTCTACTAGTACCACCATTGCTCCACAGGTATGTTGTTCCAAATCCCCAATCTCCGGCATCCAACAAAATAGGTGCAGAATTGCAGGTAGCAACTGTGTCTTGCATAAATTTCAAAGGCTCCCAAATGAGGTTTATATTGATAATGTCGAATTGTAATCCACAGCCATTATCTACACCTAGCCGGATTACGGCAGCGGTATCTACCCAAATACTTTGTATGGTGTCAATTAAATTAAAATTATTCAGGCTATCCTTTTCATACCATTGATATCGGCTACCAGGGAAACCAGCATCTAATAAAATACTATCTCCATAACAGATGGTAGTATCAGGTCCTAAATCTACAAGAGCCGGCCCAGTATTTACCACTACTACACTATCGGTATAAGTTCCACAAGAATTTGAATATTGAAGCCAATATAAACCGGGAGAGCCTACAGTTATTTTAGAATTTTGAGAGCCTGTAGACCAGAGGAAATTTCCAAAACTCAATTTTGGGTCGATGCTAAGAGTACCACCAATACACAGGCCAATGGTATCACCTAAATCTGGAGGACTAAAATAATGCACAGTTATAGTATCCCTAGCGGTTCCACAAACATTTGAGGATTTGGCAATGAATGTACCACTGCTGGCCAAAGAAAATGAATTGCTGCTATGCCCAGTGCTCCAAGTTACAGGGTAGCCTGGGTTACCGGCTGAAAGTACAATGGGATTAGAATTACAAATTACAGTATCTCTAGGTCCTATTTGTACATTGGGTAGGTTTACAAAATCAAGGTGTATAGAATCCTCAAACACTCCACAACTATTGGTGATTTTAACCTTATACATACCCGTTTGAACCGCTTGGAAAAAACTTTTATTAGAACCATCCTGCCATTGATAAGAAAAGCTAGGCCCAAATGGTGCTTGGATAATAAATGAAGATCCAGCACAAACTTCTTGATCAATCCCAAGATTAAAAATAACTGGGCTTTCAACAATTACAACCACGGTGTCCCTGGTTGTACCACAATTATTTGAAACCGAAACGAAATAGGTCCCGGAAGTGCTTACATTAATACTGGGGCTTGATGCGCCAGTGCTCCATGCATAACTGCAATTAGGGTTAAAAGCATTGAGGGTAATGGAGTTCCCTTGGCAAAAACTTATGGTATCTCCCAAATTTACAGTTGGTAAACAAGCAAAACCACTGAAGCCTAAAAGGCAGCAGCTAAGGTTAATAAAAAGCTTTAAAAGGTTCTGTTTGTTCATAAAAAGGCCAGACAACATTTTGGCTAACTAACAAATATAAATGAATGAATCAAGATCACTTGGGCTAATTAGAATCTATGCCCTTTGAATAAGTTATCGGCTCATAGTTCTGTGAAATATGTTTTAGGCTTGCGCCTTGTTATTTAGTACTTTTGCCTAAGATTTAAACTAATTCTAAATAGCAATGGTACAGGTATCAGAATCAGCACGAAGTAAATTGCTCGAGCTTTTTAAAGAAGGAGGTCAAAATCTCGAAGAATCCTATGTTAGGGTTGGTGTAGAAAGTGGCGGATGTAGCGGGCTTTCTTATAAAATGGATATTGATACAGAACTCAAGGAGAGCGATAAACTATTTGAAGATAATGGGGTAAAGATCCTTGTAGATAAAAAAAGCTTTCTCTACTTGGTAGGCACAACTCTAGATTATAGTGGTGGCCTAAATGGAAAGGGCTTTAGTTTTAATAATCCCAATGCTTCAAGAACATGCGGATGCGGTGAAAGTTTTGCTGTTTAAGCTGAATTAAAATTTTATGAACGAAGATCAATTATTAGAAGAAGTAACTGGCTCGGAATATAAATATGGATTCTATACCGATATAGAATCCGACAAAGCAGATGCTGGATTGAGTGAGGATGTTATTCGCATGATTTCTGCAAAAAAGAATGAGCCAGAATGGATGTTGGATTGGAGGCTAGATGCTTTTAGGAAATGGGAGAAAATGACTGAACCTAAATGGGCTAATATTCATTACCCCGCACCTGATTTTCAAGGGATTTCCTATTATTCTGCTCCCAAAAAGAAAAAGACCTTAGACAGTTTAGACGAAGTAGATCCGGAATTACTCAAAACTTTTGAAAAGCTAGGCATCTCATTAGACGAACAAAAAAGGCTAACAGGTGTAGCCATGGATGTGGTGGTAGATTCTGTTTCAGTAGCCACAACATTTAAGGCCACTTTGGCAGAAAAGGGAATTATTTTTTGTTCCATTTCTGAAGCCATTCAGGAGCACCCTGAGATGGTGAAAAAATATTTGGGAACTGTAGTTCCAAAATCAGATAATTTTTATGCTGCCTTAAACTCAGCAGTTTTTACAGATGGTTCCTTCTGCTATATTCCAAAAGGGGTGAAATGCCCTATGGAATTATCCACATATTTCCGAATAAACGAAGCAGGAACTGGCCAATTTGAGAGAACCTTGCTAATTGCGGATGAAGGCTCTTATGTTAGTTATCTTGAAGGATGTACCGCTCCACAAAGAGACGAAAATCAGTTGCATGCAGCGGTTGTAGAATTGGTAGCTCTAGACGATGCTGAAATAAAATATTCTACAGTACAAAACTGGTTCCCGGGCGATAAAAATGGACTTGGAGGAGTTTTCAACTTCGTAACCAAAAGAGGTATTTGTGAAAGGAATGCAAAAATTTCTTGGACCCAAGTGGAAACCGGATCTGCAGTAACCTGGAAATATCCTTCTTGTATTTTAAAAGGTGAAAACTCTATAGGAGAATTTTATTCCGTTGCCGTTACCAATAATTTCCAACAGGCAGATACGGGAACTAAAATGATTCACTTAGGTAAAAACACCAAAAGCACTATTATTAGCAAGGGTATTTGTGCAGGAAAAAGTAATGGTAGTTATAGAGGCTTGGTGAAAATTGGACCTAGGGCACAAAATGCTAGAAATTTTTCCCAGTGCGACTCCCTTCTAATGGGATCCAGCTGTGGCTCTCATACCTTCCCCTATATTGAAACTCAAAATAAAAGTGCTAAAGTGGAACACGAAGCCACAACTTCTAAAATTGGGGAAGATCAAATCTTTTATTGTAACCAAAGAGGTATTGGTGAACAAGAGGCTATAGCTTTAATCGTAAATGGCTATTGCAAGGATGTTTTGAACCAACTCCCAATGGAATTTGCGGTGGAAGCTCAAAAACTTTTGGCCATTAGCCTTGAAGGTTCTGTAGGATAATCAAAAATTTAAAAACAAAGTAAAAAAGTGAGATCAAGTCTAGATCACTTTTAAAAATTATATCAAATGTTAAAAGTTTCGAATTTACATGCCGGTATAGAAGGCACAGAAATTTTAAGAGGAATTAATCTTGAGGTTAAACCAGGTGAAATACACGCCATTATGGGACCAAATGGTTCAGGAAAAAGCACCTTGTCGTCTGTAATCGCTGGCCGTGAAGACTATGAAATTAGCAACGGGCATATTGACTTTTTCAACGAAGATATTGCCGATTTAGCGCCAGAGGAAAGAGCACATAAGGGTATTTTTCTTTCCTTCCAATACCCCATTGAAATACCTGGTGTTAGCGTTACAAATTTCTTAAAAACATCCATTAATGAAATGCGCAAGGCTCAAGGTTTAGAGCCCATGAAGGCTAATGAAATGCTGAAAAAAATGCGTGAAAAAATGGAGCTTCTGGAAATGGACAAAGGATTTTTAAGTCGCTCTTTAAATGAAGGCTTTTCTGGTGGTGAAAAAAAGAGAAATGAGATTTTTCAGATGGCTATGCTTGAACCTAAACTGGCCATTTTGGATGAAACGGATTCTGGATTAGATATCGATGCTTTAAGAATTGTTGCCAATGGTGTGAATAAATTGAAAAAACCTGATAATGCCACCATTGTTATTACGCACTACCAAAGGTTATTGGAATATATAGTACCCGATTTTGTACATGTTCTTTATAAAGGAAGAATAGTAAAATCTGGCGGAAAAGAACTAGCTCTTGAATTAGAAAACAAAGGCTATGATTGGATTAAGGAAGAATTAGCCGTATAAAAACCTAGAAATTGAACAACGTGGATCAGCTAAAAGATAAGCTTGAATCATCCTTTATAGTCTTTGAAAATGAACTGAATGGCCAAAGCAATAGCCCTGTTCATAAACTGAGACAAAAGGCCTTTAAAATTTTTGAGGAAAAGGGCTTCCCTACCAAAAAGGATGAAGAATGGAGATATACTAACCTCCGACCAGTATTAAAACCCGATTATAGAATTTTCACCGAAAATGAAAACCCTATAGATTTTAAGGATGTAAAAAAATTCTTCCTCACCGATGTAGACACCTACAAACTCGTTTTTATTGACGGTGTTTTTAGCTCCTGGTTAAGTGAAACAACACATTCTAAATTCGATATCTGTACCCTATCCAGCATGTTGGATAAATATGAAGATGTTACTAAAAAATACTTCAACAAAGCACTGCCACAAGATGAATCTTTTGTGGCTATAAACACAGCATTTGCCAAGGAAGGGGCTTTTATTAGAATTAAAAAAAATCAGACTGTAGACAAGCCGGTTCAGGTTTTATTTATCACTTCCAAATTAAAACATGATGCATTTTTTCAACCTAGAAACCTTATTGTCCTTGAAGAAAATGCTGAAGTTACCATTGTTGAAAGACATCAATCTTTAAGCGATAACAATGTTCTTACTAATTCTGCAACGGAAATTTTTGCTGAAAAAAGTTCTAGACTGCATTATTATAAGGTTCAAAATGACAATCATAATTCCTCTTTGATTGACAATACCACCGTTCAACAATTTGGTAAAAGCTCGGTGAATATTGGCACCTTTTCATTTGGAAATAAATTTGTGAGAAACAATCTGAATATTATGATTCAGGAAGAATTCACAGAAACCTATATGGATGGGATCACCATATTGGGAGATGGACAGGTTGTTGACCACCATACTCTTGCTAATCATAAATATCCAAACTGCTATTCTAGTGAACTGTACAAAGGAATCTATGATGGAAACTCAAAAGGGATATTTAATGGCAAAGTAATGGTCCATCCTGATGCTCAAAAAACCAATGCTTTTCAGCAAAACAATAATATTCTTCTAACAGACAAAGCTTCTGTAGATACCAAACCTCAATTGGAAATTTTTGCAGATGATGTAAAATGCTCTCATGGCTGTACCATTGGTCAGCTTAATGAAGATGCCATGTTTTATATGCAAGCCAGAGGAATTCCTGCTAAAGAGGCCAAAGCGCTATTATTATATGCCTTTGCCAATGATGGTTTGAGAAATGTGAAAATTAAAGAACTTAGAAAAAAGCTAAACAAACTCATTGCCACTAAACTTAAAGTGGATCTTGATTTTGAACTATAATGACAAACAGCAAAGGCTTTAATATCCAAGAAATTAGAAAACAATTCCCCATTCTTAATCAAAAAGTAAATGGTAGGGATTTGGTTTATTTCGACAATGCGGCAACCAGCCAAAAACCTCAAGTGGTAATAGATTCTGCAACGCATTACTATTCTACTATCAATAGTAATGTTCACCGAGGAGTACACCATTTAAGTCAGCTTGCAACTGATGCAATGGAAGCTAGCAGGGATAAGGTTCAAAGACATTTGAATGCTGCAAAAAGGGAGGAAATAATTTTCACAAAAGGAACTACTGATGGCATAAACCTCATCGCTTCTGGAATGGGAAAAGGATGGATAAAAGCCGGGGATGAAATAATCATCTCTGCACTTGAACATCACAGTAATATCGTGCCTTGGCAAATGCTTTGTGAGCAAACTGGAGCCATCTTAAAGGTCATTCCAATGTTGGAAAATGGCGAATTGGATTTAGATCAATATAGCGCCCTTTTAAACTCCAAAACGAAATTGGTTTCTATAAATCATATTTCCAATGCTTTGGGGACCATTAATCCAGTTCATAAAATTATTGAAGAAGCGCATAAGGCACAAGCCTTAGTCTTATTGGATGGAGCACAAGCCCTACCTCATATGCGTGTAGATGTTCAAGAATTGGATGTAGATTTTTACGTTTTTAGTGGCCATAAAATCTTTGGTCCTACCGGAATTGGAATCCTTTATGGCAAAGAAGATTTATTAGACAAATTACCACCATACCAAGGGGGTGGAGAAATGATAAAATCGGTGAGCTTTGAAAAAACTACCTATGCCGGACTACCTCACAAATTTGAAGCGGGAACACCCAATATTGAAGCATGCATAGGGATAGGCCATGCCCTAGATTTTATGAATTCTATAGGGGTAGAAAATATTGGAAACTACGAACAGGAGCTTTTAAATTATGCTAGCCAAAAATTGAGTCAATTTGAAAAGATGAGATTTATTGGAACTGCAAAAAACAAAGCCAGCCTTATTTCCTTCCTATTAGGAGATATTCATCCTTATGATGCAGGAGTAATTTTAGATAAATTGGGAATTGCCGTTCGAACGGGCCATCATTGTGCTCAACCTATTATGGATTTTTACTCTATTCCTGGAACCATTAGAGCATCATTTGCCTTCTATAATACCAAAGAAGAAATTGATCAATTGGTAAAAGGTTTGAAAAAAGTGGAAATGATGCTTTCTTAATTTCGAAAACCTATATTGCATTCCAAAGCGTATTTCTATTGCCTAGCAACACATGAAGTGGATACTTAAAGCCATAGTACAAAAAGTAATTTCTTACTTCCCCAATAGCCAAAAAGTAAATTTTCTTTTTCAAAAATATATTACCAAAGGGGTTCAATTATCTGATCAATACTTCTCAGATAAATACAATAGCGCTATTGACCATTTGTATTATTTTAAAAAACACGGAAAAACAGACTCCTTCCGAGTGCTTGAATTGGGTTCCGGTTGGTATCCTGTGGTTCCTATCGCCTTATTTTTAGCCGGTTCAAAGTCCATAGTTTCCTTTGATATTAGTCCGCTTATGAATAAAGAAGGCATCCTAAAAACCATTCAGAAATTTCTAGATTGGGAAAAGAAGGGAATGCTTAACGAATTAAAGCCCTATGCTAAACAAGAGCGGTTTATTGCCCTTGAAAAGTTGAATGATGACAGCCTAACTTTTGAAGAATTATTAAGTGGAATTGCTCTACAACTAAAAGTAAAAGATGCTCGTGACACTGGTGAAAAAGCAGATTCCTTTGATTTAATTTGCAGTAATAACACCTTTGAACATATTTATCCCATCATACTAAAGCCCATAATTGCCGAATTCCAAAAATTATTGATTCCAGGCGGTGTAATGAGCCATTTCATTGATATGTCTGATCATTTTGCACACCTGGATAAATCCATAAGCATTTACAATTTTTTAAAATTTAGTAAAACTTCCTGGGCCATTATCGATAATTCGGTTCAACCTCAAAATAGATGGCGTTTTAAGGACTATTTAGATCTCTATAATAAATTAGAAATTCCCATTCTTGATCAAAAAGTGAGACCTGGAGATTTGGATGTGGTGAAGAAAATGAACTTGCATTCAGATTTTAAAAATTATAGCCCTGCAGAAGTGGCTATCAGTCATGGATATATAGTAAGTGGCAAAGCTTAGCCCCTTCCTTTATTGTGGATTAAATACTTTCTATAAGTCTTGCTCATCAAAGAAGCCTTAACCATCTTTGCAAAAGAATTTGAACTTTATGACTATTGCAGAAACACAGGTGGAGATTATCGAAGAATTCGAAATGTTCGAGGATTGGATGCAGCGTTATGAATACTTGATAGAACTTGGAAAATCACTACCTCTAATCGATCCAAAATATAAAACGGAAGACAATATTATTAAAGGCTGCCAGAGCCAAGTATGGCTGCATGCCGAAATGGATGAAAAAGGGGAAAGAGTACTTTTTACTGCAGACAGTGATGCTATTCTCACCAAGGGCTTAATTGCTTTAATGGTAAGGGTTCTATCAAATCAAAAACCTGGAGATATTAGTGTGGCTGATATGAGTTTTGTGGATGAAGTTGGTTTAAAGGAGCATTTGTCTCCAACACGTGCCAATGGACTAGTAAGTATGATTAAACAGATGAAATTTTACGCGCTTGCCATGCAGGCAAAAAAATAAAAATTGGGATTATGACGGATGCAGAATTACAAGCGATAGGGGAAAAGGCGGTAGACGTTTTACGTACTATTTATGACCCGGAAATTCCAGTTGATATTTACGAACTAGGGCTTATTTATGATGTTCATGTGAGCGATAATTGTGATATCAAAATTTTAATGACCCTTACTTCACCAAATTGCCCAGTGGCTGAAAGTTTACCAGAAGAGGTAAAGGAAAAGGTGAGATCTATACAGGAGGTAAACGATGTAGAATTGGAATTAACTTTTGAACCACCTTGGACCAAAGACTTGATGAGTGAAGAAGCAAAATTAGAATTGGGCTTTTTATAATCTCCATATAATGGCTGAAGAAATCGTAAATAAAGTGGCCAATAGTGGTTTGATAAACATAGATTTATCAGACTATTACAGCAAGGGCAAAAGAATGCACTTAGATATTCAGCCTTGGTTATTTCAAGGCCTCATTCTCAAAGAAAAAGATTTTCGCCAATACCTTAAAGATCATGACTGGAGCCAGTACCAGGATGCCTATGTATCTGTAAACTGCTCGGCAGATGCGATTATTCCTCAATGGGCTTATATGCTTATTGGCACCCAATTACAAGATTTTGCAGCCAAGGTTTGCATTGGAAACTCGGAGGTTTTGGAAGGACAAATTATGGAGGAAAATATTTCCAAAATAGACATGTCTCAATACCAAGATAAAAGGGTAATAATAAAAGGATGTGGAGATTTACCCATCCCTTCACAAGCCTACCTGAGCTTTGCTGCCAAACTAAAGCCTTTTGCAAAAAGCATAATGTTTGGCGAAGCCTGCTCCATGGTTCCGATTTTTAAAAATAAATCCTGAGGATTATTCCCCAGAATTTAAATTTCCAAGAGTGCTATTAGCCAAAACTAAAGCCGCTTCAGTATTATCTCCAATTACGGTCATTTTATTCAATTCTCCTTCTAAATAGGTGATTTGCTCTTCAGCTGTCCATCCTTGTTCGTCTGGTTGTTTAAATTCATGCATCCATGTCATCATACTTTCATCTGCAGATTTTAAAGCCTTATAAGCCTCCTGAATAGAAGTTGAATCTTCCGCTGTTGAATATTTTGCAATTTTCAAACTAGACAATAAGCTTTGGATATCTCCTTTTTTAGCCATAGTTACATCGTGGATTTTCATCACTTCACCTTTAAGCTCATCCACCTTAGAGTTTCCATTGCTATCACCTCCATTGCTTCCATTTTGGTTACAGGCCATTAAAAACATAGATAAACCTAGAAAAAAGAATATTTTACGCATTTTATTTAAATTTTAGAGCACAAAACTAAGGGAAAATTTTTCGTTTTAAGCCTCTTATCAGACCTTTGCCATATGAAAATTCAAAAATCTGATTGGGCCAAAATTATTGCGGTAAGCATCATCTTTTTTGGTGGTATGATAGTTAGCTATCAAATCCTAAAACCAAAGCCAAGATTACCGATTTATAATCCTGCGGATCTCGATCAAAGTTTGGTAGAGAAGGATATCCAAAGAAAAGGTAGAGATCATAGAGTAAAAGACTTCTCCCTTCTTTCACAAACGGGAGATAGCATTAGCCAAGCTCAGTTAGAAGGTAAAATTTATGTTGCCGATTTTTTCTTTACCACCTGTCCAGGAATTTGCAGAGACATGGCCAAGCAGAAAAGAAGGCTTCAGGAAGTGTATAAGGATGATGATTTAATTCGTATTGTTTCTCATTCCGTTACACCCGAAATAGACTCTTTAGAAGTTTTGCAAGAATATGCAGAAAGACAAGGAGCCATCGCCGGAAAATGGTATTTACTAACTGGTGACAAAGTTCAAATTTACCGCTTGGCTAGAAGATCCTACTTTGCTGTTCAAGATCAGGGAGGAAATGGTGATGAATCCGATTTTATTCATACCGAAAACTTTGTTCTTATCGATCAAAAAAAACGGATCCGTGGATTTTATGATGGCACTTCAGAAAGTAGTGTTGATCAATTAATTAAGGATATTGAAATCCTTAAAAACCAAGATTAGTTTCCCAAGGATATTTTCATTTTCTTCACTCTGTCCTCCATAGTTTCAGAACTTAACTTTTCTCGGCTCAACCTATCTACCATAATAGGAAATGAAAATGGGCTGGGTTTTTCAATGCTAGAAATCACAATTTTTTGCTGATTTATCCTTTCAAATGCCTGTCTAAGTCTTCCTTCTTCCAACTGAAAATCTAAGGCCTCCTCATAAGCCTGTTGTAATAATAGATTGTCGGGTTCATAATCTTCAAACACACTAAATATTAATTGTGTAGATGATTGCAAATGCCTATCGCGTATTTCTTGTCCAGGAAAACCTGTAAAAACCAATCCTGCAATACTGGCTATATCTTTAAATCTTCTTTTGGCCATTTCCACAGCATTTACGCTTTGTAAAATATCCTCCCTTAAATCGTGAAGTGTAAATACATCAGAATCCAAAGCTTCTTCGATGGGGATTTCAGTGTCTGCCAATAATTCAAAGCCATAGTCATTCATGGCAATGGAAAAAGTTAAGGGCTTAAAAAGTGAAATTCTATAAGCCAAAATTGCAGCCATCCCCTCATGAACCAACCTACCTTCAAAGGGATAAAAGAAAAGGTGATAACCATCATCACTTTTAAATTTTTCAATTAAAAATTCATTGATTTGAGGAAGAACAGATCTCTCCTTTTGAAGGTCAAAAAGAGGTTTTATCAGCTTTAATTCTGGTTCTTGGCTAAGTTCCTTATTTGCTTCATCTATCTTTTTTCTAAGCATTGCTCCCATCATGGCAGAAAGAGGCATTCTTCCGCCTTGCCAACTTGGAACTTTCCCATTTTTTGTTCTGGATTTTTGAACTCTTGCCACCAATCCTTTAAATTCTACCAGTTCTAAATTTTCTCCAGCAAACCAAAAAACATCCCCAGGTTTTAATTTAGAAATAAACCATTCTTCAGCTGTTCCTAAAAATTTACCCGACATAAATTTCACCTTTATCATACTGTCGGAAACAATAGTTCCAATGCTCATTCTATGGCGCATAGTAATTTTTCTGCTGTTCACTTTCATCAATCCATCTATCTCTTCCACCTTATGGTATTCGTTATAACTGGATAATGATTTGCCGCCTTTAGTAATAAAATCCAAGCACCATTGCCATTCTTCCACCGAAACAGATTGAAAAGAGAAGGTGTTTTTTACTTGATGATAAAGCTGCTGTGGGTCAAAACCATCCGAAACAGCTAGTGTTACCATGAATTGAATAAGAACATCAAAGGACCGTACATATGGCTCTCTATTTTCCATAAGATTCATGGAAATAGCTTCTCTCAGGGCAGCTGCCTCAATAAGTTCTAAGGTATGAGTAGGCACAAAATATATTCTACTGGTGGCCCCAGGTTGATGACCGCTTCTTCCTGCTCTTTGCATAAACCTAGCAACACCCTTTGGGCTTCCTACTTGAACAATTGATTCCACAGGTCTGAAATCTACTCCTAAATCCAAACTGGAGGTACAAACAACAGCCTTTAAAAGTCCGGTATAAAGAGATTCTTCAACCCAAAATCTTAAATCCTTAGAAATTGATCCATGATGCATGGCCATTATTCCTGCCAAATTAGGCTCTACATCCAAAATTCTTTGGTACCATATTTCGGCTTGAGATCTGGTATTGGTAAAAATCAAAGTGCTCTCGCTTTTATCGATTAAAGGGAGCACTTTTTTTAGCATACGAATACCTAAATGGCCAGCCCAGGGGAGAGTTTCCACCTCCTTTGGCAAAACCGAAACTACTTTTATCTTCTTTTTTATATTGGCCTTTATAACTTTGGTTTTACTAGCAGGAAAATTTGGCCCTAGTAAAACTTCTAAAGCCTGATCCATATTCCCAATAGTGGCAGAAATAGCCCAAATTTTTAGCTCTTTTTTTAAAAATTTTAAACTTGAAATGGCCAGTTCAGTTTGAACAGCTCTTTTGGAACCCATGAGTTCATGCCATTCATCAACAATTATTGCCTCTAAATTTTTAAAAGATTGTGCAAAACCTTTTGAGGCCAATAGGAGATGTAAACTTTCTGGAGTAGTGATTAAAAGGTCTGGCATTGCCTTCTTTTGTCTGGCTCTTTCTGCAGTACTGGTATCGCCAGTTCTTACCCCTACTGTCCAATCCAGGTCTAGAGCTTCAATGGCTTTTTCGGCAGATTGATGAATTTCTTTTGCCAAGGCTCGTATAGGTGTAATCCAAATCCACCTGACACCTTTAGTAGATGATTTTTGGCTAAAAAGAAAAGCTGGAATTAAAAGGGAAAAGGTTTTCCCACTTCCTGTTGGTGCATTTACCAATCCACTATTCCCTTCAAAATAGGCCTTCCACACCTGTTTTTGAAAAGGAAATATTTTCCATCCCATGGAATGGAACCAAACTTCAGCTTTAGTAATTGAGGCCTTCAAAAATTAATATTATAATCAAAAATACCTTTTACTTTTGGGCTATGAATAAAGATTTTGAGTATTGGGTTCAAAAATTAGAAATGCTTCCTCATCCAGAAGGAGGATTTTTTAAAGAAAGCTATAGGAGCCATGGTCTTATTCCCAAGAATTGTTTGGGAACCGAATACCAAGGCGATCGAAATTATTCAACTGCCATTTACTTTTTGCTAAGTAGAGAAAACTTTTCTGCCTTTCACCGCATTGCTTCCGATGAGCTATGGCATTTCTATGCTGGTGATGGTTTAGACATACATATACTTCACACAAATGGAGAATATGAATGTATCCATTTGGGAAATGGCGAAAAGGAAAATCAGGTATTTCAGGCTATGGTACCAGCTGGGGCCTGGTTTGCCTCCGAAACAAGCAATAAAAATTCCTGGGGCCTTGTGGGTTGCACAGTGGCTCCAGGTTTTGATTTTCAAGATTTTGAAATGGCTAAACGCGAAGATCTAGTTGATAAATACCCACAGCAGCTTGAGCTCATAACAAGACTCTGTAGAGATTAATGATTAGCCCAAAAATTAAGCGGAATACCAACCTAAAATTGGGGATGCTGTGGTTTATTGTTGAGGATATCTTCAATTTTTTGCATAACATCTGCACTTAGCTTAGCCTTTAATTCTATGGATTTCAAATTTTCCAGTAATTGAGATTCCTTGGAAGCCCCTAAAATTGCTGTGCTCACATTTGGGTTTTTTATACACCAACTTATGGCCATATTGGCTAGAGACATCTCCATCTCCTTGGCTAATTCTCCTAGCTTTCGGATCTTTTCCAAATTAATTTCCACCAAAGTTTTGTCTTTTAACCAGCTCAGCTCATCCCGATTTAAACGAGCATCATTAGGAATCGCATCATTGTATTTTCCAGTAAGCAAACCGCTCGCTAAAGGCGACCAAATTGTGGTTCCCAGTCCTACGGTTTTATAAATCTGGCTAAACTCTACTTCCACCTTTTCCCTTACCAGCATATTATATTGAGATTGCTCCATGCTAGGGCCAATTAAATGATTTTGCCTGGCAAACATATGGGCTTCCATTATTTCTTGGGCACTCCATTCGCTGGTTCCCCAATACAAAATCTTACCCTGCATAATTAATTGATGCATGGTCCAAACGGTTTCCTCAATTGGAGTTTCTTTATCCGGACGGTGGCAGAAATACAAATCCAAATAATCAGTTTGTAATCTTTTAAGGGCTTGATGGCAAGCTTCAACAAGGTGTTTTCGATTATTTCCTTGTTGTGTAGGTTTGGAATCCTTAATTCCCCAAATACCAAAAAAGGCCTTAGAAGAAAGAATATAGGAATCCCTTCTCCATTCTTTTTCTTTTAAGATTTTTCCCATTTCCTCCTCACTTCTACCATGGGCATATACCTCCGCATTATCGAAAAAATTCACTCCATGATCATAGGCAATGTCCATTAATCTCGAAGAAACACCAGATTCAATTTGATTGGCAAATGTGATCCATGATCCAAAACTTAATTCACTCACTTTTAAGCCAGATTTTCCTAATCTTCTGTATTCCATTTATATAATTTTATAGATTGTCATTCTTGTCTTTGGTCTAAATATACTTACTTTTAGACTTTAGAAATTTTGTTTAAATAGACTTTCAGAAAGAGGTCTTTAGCAAAAGCTATAATCCTTAATCATTTTATTATGGCCATCCGTAAACCATTCAATTTACAAAAGTGGATTGATGAAAATAGAGATTTATTAAAACCACCTGTAGGCAATAAAAATCTTTATCCAGAAGGAGAAGATTATATTGTTATGATTGTGGGTGGGCCAAACGCTCGAAAGGATTATCACTATAATGAAACAGAAGAATTATTCTATCAATTGGAAGGTGAAATTACCGTTAGAATTCAAGAAGAAGGAAAAGCAGTTGATATCAATTTAGGTCCTGGAGATATGTTTCTTCTTCCTCCAAACATTCCTCATAGCCCCATGCGAAGTGCCGGCTCTATAGGTCTGGTTATTGAAAGAGTAAGAGAAGAAAAACACAAAGATGGATTGATGTGGTTTTGCGACAATTGCAATCATAAACTGCATGAGACTTATTTTAAACTCAATAATATTGAGAGTGATTTTCTACCAAGGTTTCGAGAATTTTATGCCTCAGAAGATCTAAGAACCTGCAATTCTTGCGGGGAAAAAATGGAAACCGACCCAAGATTTACCTAGCTTTTTGACTTATTGAAAGGAGATAGAAAAATAATTTATCAATACATCGTATTATGATGTATTAATAAATTATATATCTTCGTGCTATGCATAATAAAGAATTATTAAAAGGAACCCTTACGGCCATAGTTTTAAAACTTCTTGCCAACCATGGAGAAATGTACGGCTATGAACTTGCACAAAAGGTAAAAGAACTGTCAGGCCAAAAAATCTTAATAAAAGACGGATCCTTATATCCCACCTTACATAAGCTGAAAAAGGAAGGCTGGCTAAAATACCGAGAGGAGCATATTGGAAAAAGAATCCGTAAATATTATTTTTTAACCAAGGCCGGCAAGGCTCAAGAAAGGATAGAATCGGAAAAAATTCAAGATTTTATTCAAACTCTAAGATCAATTTTATTTCCTGATTTCAAATTCCAGCTTAGATGAAAATCAGTACAGATCAAATCGAAAGAATCGAAAAAGAAATTTCTACAAGTCCTATTGAATCACAGGAATTAAAGGATGATTTATTGGATCATTTTTGCTGTGCTGTAGAAATACATTTGAATAAAGGTTTAGCATTTGAAGCGGCCTTTGAAAAATCCAAAATGGAAATCTGCCCTAATGGTTTGGCCGAAATCCAAAGAGAAACGGTTTACCTATTAAATTATAAAAGAATGCAAAATTTAAAAAAGTTAATGTTCGCCTCAGGCCTAATTTTTTCCATGTTATTGAGCATTGGAATATTATTTAAATTAATGTCATGGCCGGGTGGTTTTTTACCCCTTATGATGGGAACCCTTGGTTTGGGTTTTGTCTTCCTGCCTCTGCTAACTATAAATCAACTAAAGCAAAAGGCCAATCAAATTCTCAGCGAAAGATTAAAATACTTTCTCGGACTAGCCTCGGGACTTCTTTTTTGTATTTCAGTGATTTTTAAGCAACAACATTTAATGGGGGCTAATATTCTCCTGATATTAAGTATTTTCCTTTTCACCTTCGGCTTTTTGCCTTTTTTATTCTTTAGGCTCTATAAAAAGTCTATGGATTAAGAACTTATAGCCTTGTTTAAAAAATAGCATTATTTCCTTAAATTTGTGGGATGCTAAAAATTGATATGCACACCCACATCCTACCGAAAAAGCTTCCCAATTTTGCGGAAAAATTCGGTTATGGAGATTTTATACACCTCATTCACAATCAAGACAATACAGCCAATATGATGCAGGGGGAAAAATTTTTCCGCCGTATTGAATCTAATTGTTGGGATCCTGAACTGAGAATAGAAGATTACTCAAAATTCGACACACAAGTGCAAGTCGTTTGTACCATTCCGGTAATGTTTTCCTATTGGGCAAAAGCTAAGGATGCCAAAGCTTTGTCCGAGTTTTTAAATGATGACATTGCCGAATTATGCAAAAAATACCCTAAAAATTATTTAGGTCTTGGAACCATCCCCATGCAGGATACTGAACTAGCGATAAAGGAGCTGGAACGTTGCAAAGAGATAGGCTTATTGGGTGTTCAAATAGGTTCGAATATCAACGATATGAACCTTAGCGAACCTGATTTTTTTCCCATTTTTCAAGCTGCTCAAGATTTAGACATGGCCATTATGATCCACCCTTGGAATATGATGGGAATGGATAAAATGAATAAATATTGGTTGCCTTGGTTAGTAGGGATGCCTGCTGAAACATCAAGGGCAGCTTGTTCCATGATTTTTGGCGGAGTATTGGAAAAACTTCCTCAACTAAGGGTATGCTTTTCCCATGCAGGAGGGTCTTTTTTACCTACTATAGGAAGAGTAGAACACGGCTTTAATTGCAGACCAGACTTGGTTGCAATTCACAATAATATTAATCCAAGAACATATATAGGAGACTTTTGGGTAGACTGCATCACCCACGACCCTATGATGTTGGATTATATTTTAAAATTACAAGGCTCTAAAAGAGTAACCTTAGGTTCTGATTATCCCTTCCCTCTCGGAGATTTAGAAATTGGAAAATTTATTACAGAAATGGATCTAGCTCCTGATGTGGTAGAAGATATTTTCTGTAATTCTACTCTTGAGTGGTTAAATATTGATAAAAGTCGATTTGCGATACATGAAGGCAATGCTGTTGACCAAAAGGTTGCAGAAAACCTTTAGCTTTGCCAAATAAATATTAGACTAAAAAAAGTCCATGAGTGATGCTATAAAACACGAATGTGGAATTGCCCTAGTTCGTTTAAAGAAACCTCTAGATTTTTACCTTGAAAAGTACGGTTCTGCCCTTTATGGCCTGAACAAAATGTACTTACTCATGGAAAAACAGCATAACCGTGGACAAGACGGAGCTGGTTTGGCAAATATTAAGTTGGATATGTCTCCTGGCAGCAGATATATCAGCCGCCATCGATCCAATGACAAAACACCCATCCAAGATTTATTTCAGCATATTAATTCTAGGGTAGCAAATGGTATTGGCGAAGAACATTCCCGATTAAAAGATCCACAATGGCTGAAAGAAAATTTGCCCTATGTAGGTGAATTGTATTTAGGTCATTTAAGATATGGAACCTATGGCGGAAACTCTCTAGAACAATGCCATCCCTTCCTACGTCAAAACAATTGGATAACCCGAAATTTAATCCTCGCAGGAAATTTTAACCTCACCAATGTTGATGCGCTATTTGGGCAATTATTAGATATCGGTCAGCATCCAAAAGAAAAAGCTGATACAGTAACGGTTTTGGAAAAAATCGGGCATTTTTTGGATGAGCAAAATGAAAAATTATATCGTAAATACAAAAAGCAAGGATTTTCTAAAAAGGAGATTACAGACAAGATAATAGCGGATATCGTTATCCAAAAAATACTGAAGAAAAGTGCCAAATATTGGGATGGCGGTTATGCCATGGCTGGATTATTTGGACATGGTGATGCATTCGTCTTGAGAGATCCTTCAGGAATCCGTCCAGCCTTTTATTATGAGGATGATGAAGTAACTGTTGCAGCATCAGAAAGACCTGTTATCCAAACCGCCTTTAATGTTCCTTTTGAATCTATTAAAGAAGTAAGCCCAGGACATGCCCTCATTATTAAGAAAAATGGGGATAGCAATTTATTTCAAGTAAGAGAGCCACTAGAAAGAAAGGCTTGTTCTTTTGAAAGGATCTATTTCTCCAGAGGTAATGATGCTGATATTTATAATGAAAGAATAAACCTCGGACAAAGAGTTTGTCCTGCAATCCTTAAAGAAGTTGATCAGGATTTAAAACACACGGTATTCTCTTTTATCCCCAACACCGCAGAGATTTCCTTTTATGGAATGGTAAAAGGAATGGAATCTTATCTCAATGATGTAAAACGAGATAAGATTCTAAAATATGAGGGAGAATTAGATTCTGAAAAATTAACAGAATTGCTTTCCATTCGTCCAAGAGTAGAAAAAATTGCTTGGAAGGATGCGAAAATGAGAACCTTCATTACACAGGACAGTAGCAGAGATGAATTGGTTTCCCATGTTTATGATATTACTTACAAAACGGTAAATGAGGATGATAATCTTGTTGTAATTGATGATAGCATAGTAAGAGGAACCACCTTAAAACAAAGCATCTTAAAAATTCTAGATCGATTAAATCCAAAGAAAATAATTATCGTTTCTTCTGCTCCTCAAATTCGCTACCCAGATTGCTATGGTATAGATATGGCCAAGCTTGGAGATTTTATTGCCTTTAGAGCCGCCATAGCCCTACTAAAAGACAATAATCAGGATCATATTATTGAGGAGGTTTATCAAAAATGTTTACAGCAAAAGGATCTTCCAGATAATGAGGTTCAAAATTTTGTAAAAGAAATTTACCAGCCTTTTAGCCCAGAACAGATTTCCGATAAAATTGCAGAACTACTTACCCCTAATGAGGTTAAAGCCGAGGTGAAAATTATTTACCAAGGAATTGACGATCTACACCAAGCATGTCCAAACAACACAGGCGACTGGTATTTTACCGGAAATTTTCCAACTCCTGGAGGTATGCGTGTAGTGAACAAGGCCTTTTTAAATTTCTACGAGGGTAAAAATGTAAGAGCTTATTAAGGAGCCTTAGTTATAGCAGAGGTTTAATACATTCTTGTTGAACAATGATTCCCGAATTTATTTGATATATTATGTTAATGATTATGCACTTGGTGGAAAATTTGGAATGGCCATAAAAAAAGATTTAAATACGTTTTCATGATGGATTTTTTCCATTTAATGACTGTTGTCAATTCCTCTGAATTTTTAACTTCTGCATTGTTGCATAAAGAATTTTAACCCGAAATCCATTTAAAAAAAATAGCCCTTACAATCTGAACTTTTCTGTATATAGGATTAAAATTATCTAAAAATCTGTACTTTTTCTGTTTGAATAACCCGCCTATCCACAACAAAATTAAATATATATGAGCCTTTAGGAATTTCTCCTACATTATATAAATGAACATTCTTCTGGAAATCATTAATAACAAACTCTTCAATAATTTTCCCTGAAATATCCACTATTTCAATTAAAATAGGAGATTGAAGCCCAGCTTCAAACCAATTCCAGCTTAAAATAATATGATCCTGGGCTGGATTAGGAAAAATTGAAAAACTTGATTTTGCCCTTTTGGGTCTAATAATTTCGTTCAATTTATTAGAACCAGAACTAGGTAAAAGAGTAGGCTCAATGTAACTCGTTGAGACCCCATTTAAAGATAATAAGTCCTGCGCCCGGGATTGTGCTAAACCTAAACCAGTACTTTCAATATTTTGTAGAATAGCTATGTCTGAAGCTCCTAATTGATTTTGACCATTATTATTTTGGGCGTTCGATATCAAAATATTGTATAAAGCGGTCATGTGAATATATTCGTCAGATTCAAAATCATTTAAATCACATTCAGTAGGAATTAATGATAAATTAGAGTTTGCTTCTGAAATATTACTTAAAGCCAAGTTGTTGTCAATTAATGAGTAACGATAATAAACCTCCTTTCTGTCTTTCAATAATATATTTAGACTATCCAAGTCGCTGTCCTCAAGAGAATCGCCAACATAATAATTAATTAATTTCCGAATTGAATTATGAAGTTTGACGGTTGCATTTGAAATTTGCCCCTCAATTACATCCTTTGTAGTTATGGTCGCTTCACCAGCCATAATATCTGAAATTGTTTGTGCAGATAACGCAGGCACCTTGTTCTCTACATAATCCATAATTTCTGGAGATCGAGAAGCATGTGGGTTAGCGATTAAAATATTGCGTAGTGCCAATTCTGGAAAATCAGAAATCAAAATCACATTAATTAGATTCTCCTCGGAAACATAAGGGGACATATCCATCAGGTCCAAATATAGATTTTGATAATCTGGCTGTAAAGAAGCTAAAATTTGAGCCTGTAACTCAGGACTATCTCCCTCATCAATCAGTTGGTTCAGCAAGGCCCATTTTCCACTAAGAAACAGATCAGATTCATCGATTTCTAGGCCTAATGAACTAGAGGATTGATCTTCCCAGCCGCCTGTCGTAGACTCTGGGTCAGAACAATCTTCAGAGAAATTGAAATTTGCAAATGAATAATTGGTTATTGACACCCCGCCTCCATTAACTGGGTTCAACCTTCCTTGATTTGCATCATTTCCAGTAAAATAAAAGACAGGGTATTGAGTATTATTAAATCCACTCGTATTCCCAAGGCTAAAAAGGTTATTGGCCAAATTTTTCTTTTCACTGGCATTATTGATTACAGATCCCTGCCACTCGGCAACCCCAACTTGGTTGGCCGGGTAGGTTTTCCTAGGGTCCTCTCTCACATAGATATCAATCCCATTTGAAGTATTGTCACCAAATCGATTGCATCTAAAATTTAGGCCTTTCGTATTATTGGCATTCTTGTTATATCCTAAAGCCTCTGCGGCTATATCAAAACCATCAAAATTGTTCCTGTAAACAAGGTTTGCATAATCTCCATTATTTCTAAATACAACACCAATGGCATCATGGGTGGCGCTTGTGCTGGCATTGGAGCTAAAATCGTTGTTGTGAAACACATAACAATAACTATGATCTAAATACAATCCATATTGATGGGGACTATCTAAAGACACTGAGACAGGGTCAACCACTATTTCATTGCCGATTAGCTTGGCATTAGCAGTGGATTTAAGATAAATGCCATATCGGTTATTAGAAAATTCCGTGTCAAGAATCTTTATCTGTTTATCCACCCTTATTGTATTTTCAGAATAGATGGCTTTGTCATAACCGATAAATTCAGAAGGGACATCATTAAACTTAGTCACCTTATAGGTTGCCCCTTGTGTAAATATTGCGCTTGTTTGATTTTTAAATTTTCCAGTATTGCTATTCATAAATCTACAGCCAGAAATTTGAACACCTTCGACATCCCACATTGTGATATGGTGATATTTTGATTCTAATCGATATTCATCATTACAGGTAAAATCACAATTGATAAATTTGGCGTAGTAATCTTTTTCATAATTGGAATTTACATAATAATGAAATTTCATTAATTCAACATCCCTGTTATTATTTTCAAAGACGGCGCCATTAGCATGAATCATTCCCCCAATACTTGATAAAACCACACCATCCTCATTCCATATTCCATTTGTAATAGCCGTTTTGGCATAAGATATTTTACCACCATTTTTTATTTCTAAAAACCCAGAATTGGTGTTGTTCTGGATTTGACCGGGGGTTCCTTCAATTGAAATCCCTCCCCAATATTTTTGGCAATCATTTGTTAAATGACCACCATCAATAATTAGCTTTCCTCCTTTTTCAATCAATATGCTCGATTGTGCACCAAAACTGATAGTTTCATTAACTGTTAAAACTGCTCCGGCCTTAATAATTACTGGGCCATTATTTATTTGCGCCTGATTCCAAATGGTATTACCGGTAATTTCTGTTGCATTATAATCCTGAACTAAACTCGCCTCCCAAATACCCCTTCCGAAAGTACATGCCCTTATTAGACCAGCACAGTGACTAATTTCTAATTCGGATACTTTTACATGTGGTAAACCATCCAATTTAGTCCAATTTGATTGAGAATTGGTTTTATAAAACACACCATTATTTGTTCCTACGTAAACAAGTCCATTTGTGCCATGCTGGTGAGCGATAGCCTTTACAGAAAGATTTTCAAGTCCAGTTCCTGTTATATCAGACCATGCGCTTCCATTATAAAATAAAACCTTAGGCTGAGATGGGTCAAAACCCTGTCTAGTTACCCATATATTATCTGGATTATTTTCATCTACGGCAAGATTCGTAATCCCTCTCACCTCCTGTGAATTGATATTCGGTGTAATATCTACCCAAATAACCTGAGATGCTGAAGCCATTGCATTGGATGTCCAAAATAATTTATTCGATATTGGATCATCAACATAAGCTGGATTTGTGGTATAGCAATAAACATAGTTCGAGTTGTTAGGAGCAACCCACACCCCTAAATTAATAATTGTTGTAGCTGCACTATTTGGGTCATTTGGATGGGCCGAACCAGCAGGAAGAACCGGGGAAATTGACTCCCATGTATTTCCACTGTTAATAGTCCTGCCAATCGATTTATCCCCCGCATAAAATAAAATTTTTTGATCCCTAGGGTATTTAACAAAACTATTATTCCAATATCTTGGTTTAATTTGCGAATTCCCTGACGAACCTGAAATAACGTTCACACCTGAAGTTAGGGAATTTTGGTGCCTAACTAAAAAGTCATTTGAAGTAGAAACAAAATAAATTGGTGATAAAGGGTTGGAATCATCTATTACAGATTCAAAAGCATCCCCAATGTTATCAAAAGTTTTAAAGGTGTTGGTTTCCGGATCGTGAAAGTTACTTCCAGTATCCCAACCTCCACCAATAATTTGATCTGGCAACCTTTCCGAGGTGCCAATATTAAAATAAACGGCACATCCAATATTATTTGTTAGACTTTCCCAAGTAAGCCCTCCATCAATTGATCTGTCTATTCCTCCATCATTAGTTACCCAAATTTCGTTGGATGAATTGTGATAGGCTACCCAATGAAGATCATCATGCACTAAAGAACTATTTCCCGAACCATACAAACTAACCCAACTTTGCCCTCCATCCGTGCTTTTATACAGGGGGTTTACGTTTCCAATAAGAATCTCATCTTCATCAAAAGGATTTACAGCAAAAGCCTGATGTCTACTATATTTATCTGTTACCAAAATTGGAGTATGAAGGGTATTGGTCGATAAATCGTATTTGAAAAAATATGGCTTGGATTTAGGATTGCCCTGCCCATGATATTGTCCGCCGAATGCACCATAAAAAACACTTGGATTTGACTCTGAAAATCTTATTGATATTTCATCATCCTTATCACTGTAAGGATTAATGTTTAAAGTACTGGTATTCGGTAAAATTGTGAAGGAACCAATGTCACCCCCATTTGTTGATCTTGCAATTTTATTCCCCGAAACAATTACCGTCTGGCCATTTGTCCCTGGTTTAAAAGCAATATCAAAAAAGAAATCCATTAAAGATACATCAGCAACTCTTTTCCATTCAATAGTATTTGTCGGGGCAAGAGCATTAATGGTTCTAAAAACGCCATGGTCGAATGCGGCAAATAATATATTTGGGTCGGTGGGATGGGCTAGCAACTTTCTACAACGCGACCAATATGGGGTTCCGGCAATTCCTAACAAATTATTAACCGGATCCATATGTTCCCAGGTTTGCCCTTTATTTGTCGTCCTCCAAACGCCATCTGACGGGTCAAACGATGTCTCTCCGTCCCCCGTTACGATGAACCATGTATTACCATTGTTCGTGTTTTTCGCGACTTGCATATGTGAGATACCTGGCTGCGGAAGATAATCCGTTCCTCCTAAAATCCAAGATTGACCTGAATCTTCTGAATACCATAATCCACCAAGCACAGAGCCCGTAAACACTCTATTATGCAAATCATCGAATTCTATAAAATAAAGCCTACCTGTCCCTCTCATTCTTCTAACACCAGGGCCCTGAGCCATATTGACAGGTCCAACCTCGGTCCAAAACCCTTGCACATTCGAAGTTTTATTTGAGCTATTTGAACCTGATAAATATTTCTGTCTTAACTCAGTTAATGCCTGCCCTCTTCTTTTGTAATAATTAACAGGGCCATTATCATTTTGATAGGCTTGGTCATAAAAAATCTTGTGTCTTTCAAAATCCTTATAACCTAAACCTTTAAGGTTTTCTTTGTTAGATTTTAAGGAATCGTAATATTTTGATTGTTCATTTTGAATTAATTGATATTCATTTAAAGTCAACTTACCAATTTGGCAAAAGGCCTTTGATTGAATGGTAAGCATAAAAACAAAAAAGAGTAGTTTAGTAGTTTTCATTTTTTCAAGATTAAATATTTGTTGTTACTATTTTCGTTTGAAACCATAAGTAGGTAGGGTCCTTTATCTAAATATCCTAAGTCTATTTGGCAAGGTCTATATCTAATTATTGGTTCAGAAATTTTTTGACCATGTGTATTCCAAATTGTAATATGAAAGGGTCCTTCATTTTCAGGCAGATCAATACTTAACAAATCTGTGACTGGATTAGGGTAAATAATAATTTTGGGTTTCTCGATGTTTACTATACCTACGTTTCCTGAACAAATAATATCGGGGTATGTACTTTTTAAAGGTTCATAAAAAACCCCTTGGCTGGAATCCCGAAAACAAACTAGCTCGGAACGAATTTCCCAACCAAAAAGCGGAAAAAGCGGTCTAGCAATCAGTAATTGGCTACCAATACCTTCAATCCACCTATCGAATTTTAATCCTAACATTCCTTTAGAATATACATCTAAATAGTTCCGCCATTGCCCGTCCACTACGATTTTACCGGTATCAATTACCTTCCAATAAATAGGATATGGCAAGCCTATTCTTTCAACTTTCATGGAATCGCCAATACCCATGGAGAAGTCATAAATTAAATAGTTAGAATCCGGAGCACAACAATTTGAATGTTTCAAAAACCTCAAATAAACCTTTTTTTGGATCGTATCCTCCAATAATCCAAAATTTTCATGCAAGGGGCTTGCACCGTAACCTTCAATAAATTTATAGGTCAATCCATTAATTATACTGTCTTGGGTATAAGTCATTTGTTCTAGACTCAATCTTACATTGGGGCCATCATGTTCCTCAAATAAAACTTTCCATACCGCCCCTCGATCTGGTAATTTAGAATATTGCCCAAGTAAAGAATTCGATAAACTCAATAATAGAATTCCCACAAAGAAACATTTAGCAAAACAATATTTATTCATTCAATATTTTTGATTTTAATGCTATTCGACCAGCCTCAATTCCATAGGAAAAAGATCATCCTCCATTTGAAAAAAAGCATTTCTATCTCCATTTTCACTTCTTACTTTTAAGGCAATAAAATACTTAATGTTTGGCGAAAAACTAAAAATATACTCTATACTGGAACCACTGGGGTTCACAACATTTTGGAAATTAAAACCTAGGCTTGACCTACTGGATCTCCAATCTACTATT
>TARA_R110002096_G_scaffold299503_2_pt1 | contig 129756 bp, 106 predicted proteins | sample TARA_R110002096 | Tara Oceans TARA_R110002096 (sample SAMEA4397295) | marine metagenome | biome: Polar Biome; feature: [DCM] deep chlorophyll maximum layer (ENVO:01000326); material: water (ENVO:00002006), including particulate matter (ENVO:01000060) such as... | depth 35 m
GCCCGCGGCTGACGTTGGACGTCGTTTGGTTGGTGCCGATTTGGATTAGGCGGGGCACCACCGCGGCAGGGAATGGGAGGCGCTAGATGGGCACTGCTGGGCTCGGCGTTTGATCGGCGCTCGACCTGCGCTCGGCCTGCCCTGAGCGCTCGGCGTTTGCTGGCTGCGGCAGCCGTTGCGGATTTTGGTTTTGGTTTGGCGTTTGCTGGTGAGCCGCTGTCAGCGCTGGGTGTGCGTTGCCGGGGCGCGCAGCTTGCCGTCCTGCCACTCGTAGTGGGCTTCTTCGATGGGAGCGTTCTCGCAGGATCGTCTTAGAACGATATCGCCAAGGCCATCGCAGGCAAGGTCGCTTGTGTGGACGGTTGCAAGACAGGCCTCCTCGGTGGCTGGGCCAAGAGTCGCTGACCACAGAAGGGTGAGGCCCGATAGCGTGTATACGGCTACGTTTCTCTCGCTCTCGTCTTCTTGCCCAAAGGTTGAGTAGACAACCCAAAACTCTGGGCTCTCATCGCCGATACGATTGGCGATAAAGACATGATCAAGGTCGACATCGCCATCGAGAACCGACGGCAAACTCGTGTCCTTCTTCTTTACAAAGAAACCGTCATTGTTGCGCTCGATGAGGGCGACACCAGCCGAGCATTCGCCTTCTTCGCAGCCGCTAAGAGCGACAAGCAAGTCGCCAGTTGGGCCCCAGTGCGCGTAGTTCACATCCGAGCCGAGCATAAGACCGAGAACAAGCTTCTCGACCATATCGACGTCTTCCTCGGCTAAGGGCTTGGTGTCGTCGGCGGCGACTATGCTGGCAAAGTCCAACGCTTGCAGCGCGGGCGTGCACACCTCGGGAATTGGTTCGGCAGCCGGGACCGCCACTTCTGTGGGGGCAGGCGAAGAACCGCAGGCGATGAGAATTGGGGCGAGTAGCAGAGCTGTTGCGTGCATGAGTGTCTTTCTACGCGTGCGTTCGATTGCGCTTGTAGTGATTAATGAGCGCGTTTGTAGAACCATCGTGAGACGCAACCGCGCCGGGCGTTGTGAGTTCGGGCAAGATCGCTTTTGCCAACTGCTTGCCCAGTTCAACGCCCCACTGGTCAAAGCTATTGATGTTCCAGACAATGCCTTGCACAAAGATTTTGTGCTCGTAGATGGCGACCAAGCGGCCAAGAGTTTTTGCATCAAGCCTATCCACCAAGATCGAAGTTGTCGGCCGGTTGCCGGTAAATGTCTTATGGGCGACCAGGTCTTCTCGATTCGATAGCCCGGCATCCGCGAGCTCACCGCGAACTTGCTCGGATGTCTTGCCAAGCATCAGTGCCTCGGTTTGGGCAAAGAAGTTCGCCATTAGAATATCGTGATGCTGGCCGAGTTCGTTTTGGCTGTGAATCGGGGCGATAAAGTCGCAGGGAACCAGCCGCGTCCCTTGGTGAATGAGTTGGTAGAAGGCGTGCTGGCCATTGGTGCCGGGCTCGCCCCAAATAATCGATCCGGTGTTGTAGTCGGTAATCTTCTGGCCATTGCGATCCACCGATTTGCCATTGCTCTCCATATCGCCCTGCTGGAAATAGGCCGCAAAGCGGTGCATATACTGGTCGTAGGGCAAAATGGCGTGCGAGTGCGCGCCGTGGAAGTTTTGATACCAGATTCCCAGCATCGCCATGAGCACCGGCACATTGTCGCGCAGCGGAGTTGTGCGAAAGTGCTCGTCGGCCTCGTGCGCACCTTCTAAGAGTTCTTCGAATCGGTCCATTCCGATTGTGAGCGCAATGGGGAGCCCGATTGCCGACCACAGCGAGTAGCGGCCGCCAACCCAATCCCAAAACTCGAACATGTTCTTTGTGTCGATGCCAAACTCGGCCACCGCCTTCTCGTTTGTAGAGAGGGCGACAAAGTGCTTTGCAACGGCGGCAGGCTCGCCTAGCGCTTTGAGCAACCACGTGCGCGCCGATGTCGCATTGGTGATGGTTTCTTGGGTGGTAAATGTCTTAGAAGCGACGCAGAAGAGGGTGGTCTCGGGGCTAAGCCCTTTGAGCGTCTCCACAAGGTGGGTACCGTCAATGTTCGATACGAAGTGCACGGAGAGACCCTCTTGCCAATAGGGCTTTAGCGCCTCGGTCACCATCACGGGCCCAAGGTCCGAGCCGCCGATGCCAATGTTGACAATGTCGGTAATGCGCTTGCCCGTGTGGCCAAGGTGCGTGCCGTTGCGGACAGCATCGCTAAAGACGCGCATCTTGGCAAGCACGCGTCGCACTTCGGGCATTACGTCGTCGCCATCGACAAGCACCGGGCGATCGCTGCGATTGCGCAATGCCGTGTGAAGCACCGCCCGACTTTCTGTGGAGTTGATCGTCTCGCCGCCAAACATCTTCTCGATGTAGCTTGGCAGCTTCGATTCCTCGGCCAGGGCAACCAGCAGGTCGAGAGTCGTATCGGTCGTGCGATGCTTTGAGAAATCGAAGAGGGCGCCGGGAAGGGCGTGCGAGTGGCGCTCGAAGCGCGTGGGCTCTGCCGCGAAATGATCTTGAATGCGCACATCCTGTGACTCTTCTGCATGAGCTGCTAGGGCCTTCCACGCTGGTGATTGTATTCGTTCGCTCATAACTCGTTTTCCTCTGCTTGGTCGTCGTTCTCGTTAAGGCTGGCAATGGTGTAATTCTTAGCTGCGCTGCGGCTTTGATCAACAAGCGCCGCGAGCGCTTGGTCGGCGTGTGTCTTTGCTTTGGAGGCTTCAAAGTGCACGCTCTCCTCGTCGTCGGTTCCTCGAAAGGCGTCAAACACTTCGAGAACAGTAATTTGGTCCGCCGGCCGGGCCAGGCTCCAAAGCCCGGTCGCTGTATCGTGGTTCAAAAGCTCTGCGTCACCGAGCCTATCGGTGAGGAGACGGATGGCATCGTCACTCATGGCGCAGTCTTGCGAGATGCGAAATCGCGAGACTCCTACAAGGCCTTCGGACTGTGCGTTTGCCACCACTGCCATCAGAGCTGCGGCGCTGCGGCCACTAATGCTTCGCTCCAGGTCTTCGGCAAGGTCGACCTGAACCCTTCGCTTTGCGCCTTCGAGCAGCCGGAGGTTTTGCACACTGTGGGTCACAACCACACCGAGCAGCAGCATGAGCCAAGACCAGTAAATCCACACTAGGCAAAGCGGTACAGCAGCCATGGGCCCGTACACGCCCGAGTACTTATCCATCGCAAAGCGGGTGACGTAGGCTGTGAAACCAAGTTTCGCGACCTCGGATAAAATGGTTGTTACCGCAGCACCCACCAGGGCCGCGCTGGTGCGAACCTTGGTGGCCGGCAGGTAGATGTTGGCGAGAAAAAGCCCGCCAAAGGCGATGCCAACACTAAGAAAAATACCGGACCAGCCATCGGAGAGCCCAAACTGGGCTGCCTGGTAGAGTGACATTCCGACCAGCGCCGAGCCGACGATTGTTGTGAGGTAGAAGGCGACAAGACGCCGAGGCAGGGAACGCCTCTTTTCGACTCGCCAGATGTGGTTGATCGTCTGCTCAAGCGAGTTAAACGTGAAGAATGCGATGAGTAGTGTGGTGATGAGACCAATGAGCCCCATGGATTCAAAGGTAATGTTCGCTGAGAGGCTCAAGAGCTTCTGCGAGATTTCCTCCGCCGAGAGCGGCAAGTATTCGCGCGATAGAAACTTGATGAGGCTCGACTCAGCTTCCATGGCGCCCGTTGCGCGAAACGCCGCCATTGCCAGCGCAAGGGCGGGGACCACCGAGAGCACCGATTGAAAGGATAAGCCGGCCGCTTGCTGCGGACACCGATCGCGTTTCCACTGCGCGACAAGTAAGACGCAAACTCGCCAGACATAGAGCGATGCGCGAACTCGGCGGCGCTCACTATGGCTCGCTCGATCTTCGGCATTGCGAACCGTTTCAACGACCCGATTGCGAACGCGGCGAAGTGGCTTGGTCGGTCGCGGCGGTTTTCGCTCGGAGCTCATGACCACTCCTGTAGTGCTGTGGTCTCTCGTTGTGAGAGAACGAGATCTGCGCGATGTCGGCTTGTGAGTTCGGCGCCGGAGCCCGCTCGTGAGAAGTCGGCGACGCGAAGTAGTGCGGGGGCTGAGCATGCGCCAGGACAGCGAGCGAGGCTGAGCGCAACGTATTCTTCGGTATCGGGCGGCTGCAAAAGAGCCATCGCGACGGCCGTGGCATTTGCTTTCATCGCTTTGATAAAGCCTTTGCTAACGCCGTGGGCTGCTCGCTTGGCCTCAGCAAAGCGGTACCACCGATGGCATTGCGCACAGGCTGGTTCACTTGCGCGCCCTTGGGGAAAGTAGGTGGCCGCCAACAGCGCCAAGAGGATCTCGACAAGGTAGAGGCCAACGCCAAATCTTGGGCCTCCCTTGCTACTTGCATCATCTCTCGCCTGCACCCCGCCAAATCCAAAGTAGCCACGCAGGTAGTTTGCAAACGTAAGCGTCGAGACTGTATCGGAATACTCTTGATTGGCCTCGGCCTCGATTCGGGCAAACGAGAGGCTTCGCAATCGCTGGTCTTCGGCCTTCTCAATGCGACTAACCCGGTCGGCGCGATACTCTTGGTAGTGGCCGCCAACAATTGCGCAAAGAGTTGCAGCGATAGCCAACCCAGCGGCTGCCCGCGAGTTGGCAAAGACGGTTCGGGCGGCAACCCAACTAAGAAAAAGTCCGAGTAGAAGTGCCCGAGCAACGGTTCCGACAACGAGGATGTTTCCAAGGTCGCCGAGCTGCGGCCAAAGAACCGAGAGCACCAGGGCCGAACCCGCCGCACCACAGAGCATCGCCGCTGCGGCCCGACGTGTCGGACGCTGGGTCGGGCGATACGGGCGAGCCATGTTGCGAGCCTATCAGGCCACCTTCTCGTCGATCGCCTCTAGCAACTTGCCAATTGCTTCCTCGACTTGAGCCGCCACGTTGTGAGGCACCGGGAGGTTTGGCTCGGCAAGGAGTGCTGCGAGCTTGCGCCCGGTGCTGCCAAGCTGGCTCAGAAGTTTGCTTTCGGCATCCTCATCACTCACCGGAAATGCCACCGACTTAAAGCGTCTGGCGAGCATGGGGGCCCGAGCGCCTTCGTCAAAAGCGACCCGGCGAATCTCGGCCATGGTGTCTTCATCGGCAGCACCGCGCTCTTCGGCCCGCTGCACAAAGTCGACGGTCTTGACGTCGGGGATTGGCGCCTCGTGGTTGGTGTGCGATCGCTCGATGATGGTTGGGGCGTTGGATTTTAGAAATCGAAAGCTGCCGGTGAGCTTGGCGGCGGTGCTTGGCGTGATTTGCAGCTCTTTTTTGCAGTACGCATCAAAGCTTTTGTAGCCCCAGCCCTCCCACGAGCCGCGCTCTAAAACCCCGGTGAGGGCCTCGGCCAGTTCGAGCCAAGAGCGCTTAAACGTTCGGGCTTTGCCGATTACGTCGGCGCGCTCAGGATCTCCTGCGGCGGCCAGCATCTTGTCTTCGAGTTTGCGATCGGTCTTAGTCGGTGCAACGGAACCCATGCCCGCTCATTACCAGGTGGCTACGACAACGAAGGACTCTCAGAAAAGTGAGGCCGGTCCACCAGATTTCAGCCCTTTGGTTGCGGCACGCCTCCTGCTACAACCGGGACATAGGATGTTGCTCTGGACCACACACCTTCGCCTCGCACTACTTCTTGGCAGTGCCTTGGTACTTGCAAGTGGCTGTTTTGACAGCCTCAGAGCCAGTGAGACCGCTGCGGACGATTCTGGCGGCGGCCAAGCCCCCGAGCCTGGCGATGACGATGGATTTGCCGAGGGCGTGCAGTGCGAGGTCCCAAGTGACTGCGTCTTGGCTGCCTCAACCTGCTGCGAATGCCCGAGTTTTGCCGCTCCAATTGGAGAGGGCTACGACGCTGGCTGCGATGCGGTGGACTGCGAAGAGTCCAATGGCGTGTGCCCGGCCGTAGAAGCAACCTGTGATTCGGGCGAGTGCGTGATGATCTGCTCGCCCATTCAAACCGATCGAACCTGCTCCTTTGGCTTTGTTCGGGACGATGCCGGCTGTCTCACCAATGTCTGTGCAGCTCCTGAAAGCGAGATCACCGAGTGTGAGAGCGACACCGATTGTGTGCAGATCCCCGCAGATTGCTGTGGATGCGAAAATGGTGGGCAAGACAAGGCAGCAGCTGCCGCGGATGCGGATGGCATGGTCGACGATCTCAACTGCCCACCCAATCCGGCTTGTCCAGGGGTGGATGTTTGTGACGCAACGCAAGTGCCTCGCTGTATTACGGGAGCCTGTGTGCTTAGCGACGAGAGCGTGAATCCTAAGCCGAATCCGGCGTCTACCCAATTGTGTGGAACTCCTCAGCTCGAAGCCTGCCCCGATGGAAGCGTCTGCACCCTAAACGAAGTTTCCTCCAAGGAAGCAAACGACCTTGGTGTCGGTTCTTGCTCAGCCGAGTAGTGTCCTTCTCTTCCTGTACACAGCCCCAAAGCCCGGTCATAATTCCAGCGTATGAGTAGTGAAGGGCAGGACCCGTCGGCCTCGAGTTCGGCCGCCGTGGCTAAGAGCACCGACCCGATGATTGGGCAAGTCATCGACAAACGCTATCGCATCACCTCGAAACTGGGTGAGGGTGGCATGGGCGAGGTGTATGCAGCCGACCACCTTCGCATCGCTCGAAGCGTCGCCATCAAACTCCTTCGCGCCGAAGTTCTTACCAACGAAGAGGCGGTAAAGCGGTTTGAGCAAGAGGCGATGACGGCCTCTTCGATCGGTCACGAAAACATCATTCGTATCGAAGACTCGGGCAAGCTTGAGGACGGGCGTATCTACCTGGCCATGGAGCTGTTGGCCGGCATGGCCTTCAACGACCTTATCGACCAGGGGCAGCTGGCTCCGGAGCGGCTTCTTCATATCCTTATTCAGACGTGCCACGGCCTCGCCGCAGCGCACGATAAGGGCATCGTCCACCGGGACATGAAGCCCGAGAACATTTACATCACCCATGCCGAGGACGGCACCGACCTACCAAAGTTGCTCGATTTTGGTATCGCCAAGGTTTCGCAAGCGGAAGGTGAAAATCACCTCACGCGCACAGGCACAATCTTTGGAACGCCCTTCTACATGGCACCCGAGCAAGCGCTTGGCCAAGGGGTCGATCACCGTGTCGATGTCTACGCCATGGGCGTCATCATGTACGAAGTCTTCTGTGGTGAAGTGCCGTTTGGCGGGGAGTCCTTTATGGGGATTCTCACGCAGCACATCACGTCCGAGCCAGCACCTCCAAGCGTTACTGCAGCTAAGAACAAGCTGATTCTTCCTCCAGGCATCGAAGACGTCATTCTTCGCGCAATGAAGAAAGAGCCCGGCGACCGATACCAGAGCATGAATGAGCTGGTCGAGGTTTTGATTCCTCTCTATCGCTCGATGGCCGGTGCTGGAATGAGCACGTACATGGCGGCGCACAATGCACCTCCATCGATGGGAATGGCTCCGGTTGGGCAGCATGGGCATCCTACGGGGCATCCTACAAATCATCCTACAAATCATCCTACGGGGCATCCGTCTGGCGGCTATCATCCTGGAACTGGATCACCGACGCCAATGCCGGTTATTCACGACGAGGCAAGCCAGCCCTACGCGCTTCCAGGAGTTGGGAACGGCACGGGACGCGGGCATAATACCGGGTATCCAACCGGCCATCCGCAGCACCCTGGCCAGGGGCATCCAAGCGCTGGCCACCAGATGCCAATTTCCGGCGGCTATCCGGGACACGCCTCTGCCTCAGACTCAATGATGGTGCCAGCTCGCAAGAGCAAGGCCGGGCTGATCGTCATGCTCATCTTGGTGCTTGGCGCAGCGGGCGGGGCGGCAGCATTTTTCTTACTCGGCAGCGATGACAAAGAGGAGACGGTTGCCAACGGCACCGATACCGACCCTCCGGTTACCGACCCTACAGATCCTCCAGAAACGGATCCGACGGATCCACCAGAAACCGATCCAACCGATCCTCCAGAAACCGACCCAAAAAATGGCACAACCAACCTCGATAAGACGATCGACGCTGGTTCCGGGCCGGATGTCGAGCCACCGGATCCTGTCGAGGAGCGTGTCACCGTTCTTCTCGACTCTAGGCCTGCTCGCGCTATCGTCTACCAAGATGGCAAGAAGATCGGCAAGACGCCGCTCGTGCTTCAAGTGCTGCCAAGCGACCCGACAAGTGTCGTGCTCAAGTTCAAGCGCTACGACGACGAGCAAGTCATTCTCGATGGCACCGAGAAAAAGGTCACAAGCCGGCTCTCTCGCAAGGGCAAGTCGAACAGCAACAACAACACAACCAAGCCGCCAGACGACAAGCCGGATGTCACGCCACCAGACGACAAGCCAGATCCACCACCGCGAGTCGACCCATGTCGCAAGAATCCAAACTTGCCTGAGTGCATGCTTGAGTAGCGCGGATCACGGCGCTCGCCGCCGTGACGTAGGAGAGTAGAGATATGCAAAGGTCTTCCACTTGGATGAGCCAGCTGCTAGCGATGCTAGTAGCCTGTGCTGTTTTGATTGCGCCAGTCGCCGGTAACATCGCTTGGGCGCAAAGCGCCGATGCCGTTGCCCAAGCACGCGGCCACTATCAGCGGGGCACCAACCTCTTCTCGGCTGGCGACTACAAAGGTGCCATCGCCGAATACGCTGCCGCCGATAAGCTCGCACCGTCCGCACTGCTCGAGTTTAATATCGCGCTTTGCTACGACCGCATGGGTGATCGCGCCGAAGCGCTGCGACGCTATCGCATGTATCTAAGAGAAATGCCGACGGCGAACAATCGAGTATCGGTCGAAGGAAAAGTGAAGCGTCTCGAAGGAGAGATTCGCCAAGAGCAGGAAGCGGAGCGTAAAAAACGCGAAGCAGCGGCGGCGGCAGCAGCAGCAGCAAAGCCAGCTCCTGTACCGGCTGCGCCTGTTCCTGCGCCCGTGCCCGAAGTAAATCCCGAAGATATTGTGATTCCCGAAGTGGCGCCCGAAGTGACACCCGAAGGGCCTGTACCAACCGAGGTCTACACCCCAGGGATGGAAGGCACTGCAGAGCCAGCACCCGCGCCATCCGAAGTTAGCTACCAAAGTAACGATCCGGAGCTTGCTCGGGTTGCAGCCATCGACGTCGGGGCGATTCGCGACCAGCGGGGCAGCAGCGGCGGGTACAACGTTGGCGGTAGCGCGGTTGCCTACAACAGCGATCCGGGGAGTGATCCTGGAGCCGAGCCTGTTGGCCCAAATGGCGAGAATACTGGAGCCAATATGGGCGGGCCCGCAGAGGATAAAAAGGCATCCAAGCCAATCTACAAGCAGTGGTGGTTTTGGGTTGTTGCTGGAGTTGGCACCATCATTTTGATCGATTTCGCGACTAGCGATTCATCAAGCAGCCAGAATCAGGCCCTCATGCTCGCGCCTCCCATGCAACAAGGTGCACAGTCGACTGGGCCCCTTGAGTGGCGTTTTTAGGGCGGCTATGCTGCCGGCGTGTCATCACCCGACTCGAAAGCGATAACTAAAGAGTTAGCTTCTGCGGCCGAAGCTCTACACGCATCTCCCCGCGACTTAGGCGCTTGGTGGCGCATCGCAGACGCGCTCGCCGAACTCGGTGATACCAAAGCTGCCGGCGAATGCTTGGCGGACTTGGGACGGGCGGCGAGTGACTTGGGGGCGGTCGCGCTCGCAGTTTCATGTGTCTTGGCACTGCGAAAGAGCGGCGATGATCGCCGAGGCTCCGCACTCCTTGATCGCATCGCAAAAACGCACTGCCGCGACTCGAAGCGCGTTGAGCATGCGCAAGGGCGTGTGCCTCCTGCGCCGCCAGCACCCGCAGGTCCCGCCGCCGACGTGGACGCCGACGCCAAGAAGAGCGCTAAAGCTGCTGTGAACGCAGCAGTTAAGGATGCACGAGCTCGCGCACCCAAAACCTTACCGCCGACTCCTTTGATTCGCTTTCTCAGTGCCGAGGATTTTCAAACTCTTGTCGACGTGATGACAAGCGAGCGTTTCTCGCGGGGGCAGGTGATTGTCGACTTTGGGGATACCGCCGATGCCCTCTACTGGATCGCCCGAGGTGGTGTTGAAGTAAGTCGAGGCGAAAAACTCTTAGGTGAACTGCGAAGCGATGCGTTCTTTGGCGAAATTGCGTTGATCGGCGCAACCACGAGAACGGCGCGAGTCGCGTGCCTTGAAGAGACTGACGTTCTGGTCATTCCGGCGGTTGCAGCTCTTGAGCTTGTTGGCAAAGCGCCGAGTCTTGCAAAAGTACTGGCAAGCCACGCGCGCTCGCGATTGCTTAGCAACGTGATGCGCACCTCAGAGTTGTTCCGGCGCCTAAGTCGTGATGAGAGGCGAAGTTTGCTGCCCCACTTCGAGACCACCATTGCCGAAGAAGGTGATTTTGTCCTCAAAGCTGGCGAGGACAATCAGAGCTTCTTTGTATTGGCTTCTGGAAGCTGCAGCGTCATGTCCGGAGATACCAGCATCTCGGAGCTTGGCGTCGGCCACGGCTTTGGTGAGATGTCGATGCTTGGGCGAAAGCCTGCGACGTTTGATGTGGTGGCAACTAGCTCGGCGCTCTTGCTCTCGGTATCGCGCGATAAGTTCAATACGATTGCTGCCGACCACCCAGAGCTTTTGGCAGAGGTCTACAAGCTCTTGGTGGATCGAGAGCGCGAGAACGAAGGCGTCGCAGTCGATGCGACGATCGTCGATGCCGATGACCTAATTATTTAGGCTCATGGTACAAACGCCAGCGATGCGAAACGATGCTTCCCCTGTTCGTCTCCGTTGGTCTATTGCCGCCGTTCTCGCAACTGCGGCGATCACTGGCTGTGTGGACAAGGGCCCCAAAGAGCCCGCTATCGATAAAGCCTATGTAAAAGCCAACGTTCTGGCGACGGCGCCGGCCGAACTCAACAACACGGTGAATGCTGACTTTGATGGCAAGGTTGTGTATCTGGGAAATCAGATTGGAACCAAGCAACTCTCGCCTGGAGGTGCCGGATCCATCGTCCACTTCTGGAAAGTCATCGAACCGCCAGGAGCCGATTGGAAGGTGTTCTCGCATCTCAACAGCGCAAGCGGCCAGTGGCTTAACTTGGATGCCACAGACATGCGCACAGGCTACCCGGCCAAGAAGTGGAAGGCTGGCGACATCATTCGGGACGAGCAAAAATTTACTCTCTCCGAGACGTGGACGGGCGGCACGGCGGTGCTCTCGGTTGGCCTCTATCGAAAGGGCGGCCAGGGCGCCGATGCGCGCATGCCGATCGTGGCAGGCCCAAAAGACAACGAGAATCGCGCCCCGGTATTTACCTTTGCGGTTAGTGGTGGGTCTAAGAAAAAGTCTGGTCACCCAACCTACGTGATTCGCAAAGCAAGTGGGCCTATCGTTATTGATGGCGTGGCCGATGAGGACTCTTGGAAGAACTCCCCGATGAGCCCGAACTTCACCGACGCAGAAGGCGGCCGGGCGGTTGGTGGGAAAACGGTCGCACGGCTTCTTTGGGACGATGAGTATCTCTATGCCTTTGTGCAGGCCGAAGATCGCGACGTTTTCTCGCAGTTTCAAAATCGCGACGACACCTTGTGGAAGGAAGATGTGATCGAACTCTTTATCGATGCCGATAAAAACCAGCGCGGTTACATCGAGCTTCAGGTGAATCCCAATAACGCTCACTTTGATGCATGGTTCCCGCGCAATCGCGGCCAGAAGCATCACTTCGAATGGAACTCGAACATGAAATCTGCGGTGACCGTTCACGGAACGGCAGATAAGCGCAGCGACCGCGACCAGGGATGGGACGTTGAGATTGCAATTCCGCTGGCCGACGTAAAGGGAGGCGATGCGGCGATGAAGGTCACCTTGCCACCAAGCTTAGGCGATACGTGGCGGCTCAATGTCGTTCGGGGCGAGAAGCCCAAAGATGCGTCGCTTGCTGCCGCAACTTGGAACCCCATCACGGTTCAGGATTTTCATGCGCTGGGGCGAATGCTCACGGTTGAGTTTGCTGATGCGGATGGTGTGACGGTTGCCCCAGTGCCTGCAGCGGATCCCACTGCGACGGCTCCAGAGGCCACAGAGAGCGCCAAAGAGCCTCAGTAAACGCGCCCACCGGTTCTAGTGCTAGCCTTATGAGAATGGGCGAACGGAGTATTTTTGCGCTTAGCTGTTTGGTTGCGCTTTCGGCCTGTGGTGGTTCTGGTCCAAAAGGGCAACAGCCCAGTTGGCGAAATGCGCCAACAACCGCTACCGCAAGTTCACAATCTGCAGCACCAAGTGAGTTTATCGAGCTGCTGGAGAGCGAGACTCAGGTCTCTCACTACAACAATCCTCCGCGAACCGACGCACCGAGTTCGGCACTCTCGATAGCGATTTTGGATCTGCTAAACGAGGGGAGCGCCGCCGCAGGTCTCGCGCCGCCGATGCCAGATGGTCGGCTCTATCAAGCGCTCACGGAGCTTGCTGAAGTCGCACCACTCGACACGCCTCCCTCGTATTCACTCATCGAGTTTGCAATGCAGCGCAACGGAATCATCGAGCCGTCGCCGCACCTTGTAATCATCCAGGGCAGCATCGATGACCCCGGGCCAATTATCGAGCAGCTTCAAGAAAGCGTCGCGGACATTCTCACCTCTGGCACGTACGAGCGTGTGGGAATCGGAGCTGCTCGGCGCGGCGAAGTCGACATGGTTCTCTTGGCACTTCAGGAGAGCAACGTGACAACAAAGCCGATTGTTCGCGAGATTCCTCGCGGTGGCAGCACGTCGATCGAAGGCACGTTGGGAGCAGGCTTTAACGAGCCTCATGCGTTTCACACCGACAATGCTGGCAAGGTTCACAATATGTCGGTCGCGCGCATTGGAACCGCGGGGTTTCGCACACTGTTCTCCTGCGGAGAGTATGTCGGCCGGCAGCAGGTTGAGATTACGGCGGCCGATACCAGCGGCTCTACAGTGCTTGCAAACTTTCCAATCTGGTGTGGCATGAAAGCGCCGCGAACGATGCGTGTTGCGACTGGCTCAAACGACCCACCGCCAAAGACCCAAGCCGAAGCCGAAGAGCGCATGCTTGTGTTGGTAAACAAGGATCGGGCGAATCATGGCCTTGCTGCGCTGGCGCTGGATCCACGCCTAACCGGGATTGCGCGACTGCACAGCGATGAGATGCTTGAGACCGGCAACGTTGCCCACGTATCTCCACGCACAGGAAGCGCGGGCGATCGGGTGAAGGCTGGCGGCGTTCGAACTGCTGTCATCTTAGAAAATGTCGCAAGGGCTTATGGCGTGGCGGAAGCCGAGCTTGGGCTCATGAATAGCCCTGGGCACCGCGCCAACCTGCTTTCCACCGATGTGAACCACGTTGGCATTGGCATCACGCTAGGTAAGGATGTGGCCGGGCGACGCGAGCTACTTGTCACGCAAATCTTTATTCATATTCCGCAGCCGATTACCGAGGCCACCGTTCGCGGCAAGGTTGAAGCGAAGATCAAGAGCATCAAAGCGATGTCGTCTAGCCCTGAACTGCAGACCGTCGCACAAGTCTTTGCCAGCGACCTCGCAAGTGGTGTTACGACCGACTCGGCTTCGAAGCGGGCGAGCAAGAGTTTGGATACCGCAGGCCGAGGCTTTGCGCGTGTCTCCACATTGGTGACAACCGTTGCCGACGTAAAGGCATTCGATCCAACAGGCTCGCTTGGCGGTGCCCAAGTAAGTCACTTTGGCATTGGCATCGCACAGGGGGAGCACCCAGTGATGGGCGAGGGCGCCATCTACATCGTCGTATTGCTAGGTCAGAAGTAAGCGCTAGGGCGTAAACGTTCGACAGTTTGCTTCTGGTGAAACGGCTTTGTTGGTGAGCTTTGCAACAAGGCAAACCGTGTGCGGCTTGTTGCTTAGTGCAGGAAGCGGAACGTATTGATTGCCTTGGCGATTGCCTTGTAGCTCGTATCCTTTTCGGATGAGCAAATCCCGGTAGGCGGCTTTCTGCTTCTCGGTTTTGGGAGCAGTTCCTCCTAGCAGGGCGTAGTCGATGTCGAGAAAAAGGGTTTGGAGCCGGTCGAAGCCGTCGTTTGGTTGGGGATCCGAACGCCCTCGCCAATAGGTATTTGTATGTACAACGCCGGCAACGGGAAAGCGTCGCTTGCCAATCAAACTGGCAATCGCATTCTTGCGCACGCCCGCGCCGGCCTTGCCATCGAGTTTGGAAAGAGGGTGGTACATCTTTCGTTGGCTGCGAAGGCCCGATGGATCGCTAGGGTGCAACTCGATATCTCGAAACCACGTCAAAGCTCGGCTTTGGTGCACAGCACCGTCATGCCCGGTGTACGAGATGTCTACTTCGTAACTTCCTGGCATCAGAAAGTCAGCGTTTAGATCGAGTGCGATCGAACAGCGTTTCCCTGTGAGGCTGTGTTTGGAGTCTTTGCAGGTGAAGAACGTGGCCGGAATGGATTGGCGTTGGCCAAGCTTGGTGGCGGTATCTTCCACAAGCTTTGTGCCTCCGTGAATGGGGTGACGGACCAGCCAGACGTAGCCATCTTTTGTGCGACGGGCCTTGTCGATGGACTTGAAAATGTGAGGCCAGGTTGCGAGTTCGCTTTTGGATGCCGGTTTGCGTTTTACGGGAAAAGGCGGCAGAGGTGGCTTTGCTGCCCACGTTGGATGATTGGAGCGTGTTAGCCGGATGGTGACATTGCCCTTTGGGCTCTCGTCGATGCCAATCCACTGCTTCCAGACTCCCATTTGCATGATGGCACTGCCTTCTCGGAAAATCAGAGATCCAGATTCACCGTCGTCCTTGCCGTCGAAGTAGCGTCGCTTGGTTTGGCGAATCGTCTCTAGGTATTGTTCTGGATCGCTAACGAGTGAGGCCAGAGCGCTGCTGCTTAGGTGCTGCATGGCAGCTTGGGCGTGCAGATACGGGCTAAGGTTTGCCGAAGGCAAGTCGCGAACTGCTAGGTCAAAAAGCAGAAGCGCCGCTGGCGCCGCGCTCTTGCCTCTTAGCTGCTTTCGGAGTGCTTCCTGGTTTTCGCCGAGGTAGCTGCGAACCAGACCGCGCATCATCGAGCGAAGCACGACCTTCTTTGGCATGCGCGCATTGGCACCTTCGGCGCCGAGGGCAAGCCACCCATCCAACTTGCTTGGCGCTAAGCGAATCGCCGACTCTAGACTTGCGCGGGCAAGTTCGCGGGCACTGCGTTGTTTGTGGAGGCGGTAGTTGTGCAAGAAGTCGCCAGCGGTTGCAGGCTTTAGGATTAACCCGCCGCTTGTTGCTAGGGCTTCTACTTTGTTTTCAAGAGACTCGAGCCGAGATTGCACACGGGTAAATGTCGGGTCCGAAGCCAGCGCTTCGCGTAGGAGCTTTTCTGATTCGTTTCGCTTGCCTGCATCGGCCGCTTCCAAAGCTTTGCCGTAGGTTTTTAACGAACGGATGTGGCTGGGCCCGCCTCTTCCGACTCGCTTGGCTTGGATGCGACTGAGCTTGGCGCCAAGTTCGGAAAGAAGGGACGTTGCAAGCTCTGCCTGCAACTTGAAGACAGCACCGTCGTTGCCGGTTTTTTGGACTGCGAAGACGATGCTTCCATCGGCAACGTCGAGCACCTTTACATCGATGCGCAGCGTTTTCTCGATTTGCACGAAGCTTCCGGTAACGATAAAGTCGGCGCCAAGCCCATTGCCAAGCCGAATCGCACCGGCCTTGTCGAAGAAGGGATTCTTTTGCAGCCGAATTTCGGCCAGGACCAAGTCCAGTTGCTCGCGTTCCACGACGACCAAATCGTCTGCAACGCTGAGGTCGGTTGTGAGCATGTCCGCCAAGGCCTTTTTAAGAACATCGAGCGACTTGTCGTTGCCGGTATTCGCAAAGTAGCTAACTGCGATGGGAATGCGCTCGCTTGGGTTGGCCCTGGCCAGATTTGGCAAGAGGACAACCGCCATAAAAAGTAGCGCGAGCGAGCAGCGGCGAAGCATGGGGCATTAGGGCGCTCCTGCGGCGCAGGGTCAAGCACAATCGAGGGGCCTCGTGGCAACTGGTCAACCCACCAGTTAGCGGGCATTGCAGCCTGCTGTCCCTAAGAAGATAACTGAGCTTTAGCTCCTACGTGCCTTGTGAGTGAGGCTCGACACGTTGGCGCAGCTCTCGTAGAGTCAACTCTCCATGAAGCATCGCGCGATCGAAGCACTGTGTCTTGCACTTCTCTGCACCGGAGCAGTTGGATGCGGCGACAATATTAAGAACCACGTGCCGCGCCCAGCTGCGCCCGAAACCGACGGTGTTTTCAGCTTTGCAAATGGCTGTTACTCGGTTGATGCAACAAAGCCGAATAGTGACAACACGCGTTGGCTCACGACTGAAGGCGCGAGCGTGTTCTCGTTTAGCGCAACCTCACAGGACCAAGGCTCGCACTTTTTGATGCGAGCATCTGACCTCGGCACGTATCTCTTCTACGATGCCGACGGGCAGTACCTCAGTGCGCAAGACGACGAACTGATTCGAAGCGCGACCCTTGACTCAGATATACTCTTACTCGACGATGCCTTTCGCTCACCGGCCGAGTGGGAAGTGGAAGTTTCGGCCAGCGACGCATCGCGCTTTCAAATGCGCCACTATCAAACCGGAAAGTTTCTAGGGACGAAGGGGCTTGTTGAAGCCGAGACACAAGCGGCGGTTGTGGCCTTCTATCCAGAGGACAATGCCCTGTGTAAGCCGTATCCTGAGATGGCGCTTAATGCCGAAGGCTCGGTTGCGAAAACGACTTGGCCCGATGGCGACGTTTACGGCTACGTCGACACGCACGAGCACTTGCTTACCAATTATGGGTTTGGCGGAGGTGGCATGTTTCACGGTGGGCCGTTTCACAGGCTTGGTGTCGAGCACGCGCTCGGAAGCTGCGAGCCGTATCACGGTGCAGAGGGGCGCCGAGACCTTATCGGCTACCTGTTCTCGGGGCTTGGCGCGGTGGATACCGATGCCTTGGTCGACGTGCTTCTCAATGCGATGACGCCCGAGTTTAATCACTTTACCGATGGCTATCCGAACTTTACCGACTGGCCAAATTCGTGGAAGCACGCGACGCATCAGATGCAGTACTACAAGTGGCTGGAGCGGGCGCATCTCTCGGGCTTGCGACTCTTTGTGCAGCACACCACAAGCAACTCGGTGCTATGCGAATTGATGCAGGGAATCGACGCGCAGCAAACGCGCTACTCGTGCAACGATATGGTTGCTACCGATCGGCAGATTAAGGAAACCTACAATCTCGAACGCTATATTGATGCGCAGCACGGTGGCCCTGGCCTCGGATGGTTTCGCATCGTTAAAAGCCCAGCCGAAGCGCGAGAGGTGATTGCCGATGGCAAGCTTGCGGTCATTTTAGGCATCGAGACGTCAAACCTATTCGATTGCTTTCTAACGCCTCGAGAAGGCTTTGAGCCCTGCACAGTGGAAAGCGTGCGCGCCGACCTGGATGCGTATCGAGAGCTTGGTATCCGGGCCATCTTCCCGACGCATAAGTTCGATAGCGCGTTCTCTGCCGGCGATGGCGACCGCAACGTGGGGCAGATTGGCAGCTTTATCAATACAGGGCACGACTCCAACTTTGTCGAGGAGTGTCCCGATTCCCCGACCGTGTTCGACAAAGGCGACGTGACGTTTGGAGGCATTAACAAGCCGCGTGAGAACTACGATGACCCGGCGCCTCACGATACAAGCGCATTCGGAAATAACCCGATTATCACGCTTATTGCTTTCATCAACGAGCTTCAGGAGCCACCGCTTGAGGGAGACTTTTGCCAGAAGACCGGGCTTACCGAACTTGGAGAAACTCTTATCGAAGAGATGATGCAAAGAGGCATGCTTGTCGAGGTTGATCACTTGCCTCGGAAGGCCTTTGTTCGGGCCTACGAACTTCTCGCAGCGAACGACTATCCAGCTCTTGGCACCCACGGAAATAGCAACCGAGGGCAGCTCTACGACTTGGGCGGCGTTGGCAAGACGGGCTTTGATGGCTGCGGAACTCCTGGCGTTCCTGGCGCGATGGGCGAGCGGATGCGCAATCGAATTCAGGAAATCACCGACGCTGGCGCTTATCCAGCCGAGGGCTTTGGCTTTGACTTCAATGGATTTGCCGGTGGTCGTCGCCCGCGCTTTGGCGATGAGAGCGCGTGCACCGAAGTGCAGGAAAACCCCATTACCTATCCGTTCACGTCACTGAGTGGCGACGTGACATTTACCGAACCGACCCTTGGTGAGCGAGCTGTGGATTTCAACACCGAGGGTATGTTGCACATCGGACTGCTTCCCGAACTTATCGAGGATGCCAGGCGTGATGGCGTGACCGATGCGGAACTCGAGCCGCTCTTTCGATCGGCCGAGGGCTACATCCGAATGTGGGAGCGCGCCGAAGCTCGTGCTGCAGCGCTTTAGACGGCGGCGGTGGGAACCAGGTGCCAAACGAATTGGCACCAAGTTCACCGAGCTGGCTTAGCCGAGCTGGCTTAGCCGAGCTGGCTTAGCCGAGCTGGCTTAGCCGAGAACGAGCCCGCAATCGGTGCAGGCTCCTTCTGGGTCGAGGGGAGCTACCGTGCCACAGGCTGGGCAGGGCAACTCGCCGGTTTCGTCTGGACGCAAGTCTTCTACTGCGAGCTGGTTGCCTTCGGCTTGCACCGACGACGCCCACTGCTGCTGCATAATACTGGCGAGTTTAGGGATATCTGCCTCCTGGACCAGGAGAACCATTTTCACACCTCAGCCACCTTTGCCGCAGTTGCGGGTCATCACTGCAGGGATGTCGTTTTTAAGACACGTCTGGTGCATCCGCTTGATGTCCTGCATCGGGGCCACGGCAGCCTGAACCAAATCGCGATTGTGCAGGACTTCTTGCGCTTGTTGTTCCGTCATCGGCAGGAGTTTAGCCGACCGCCATGGAGCTGTCAGCTGCTATCCTGCGCCGGTGACGCTACGAATTCTCGAGGAGGCCAAACATCCGCGGACCCAAGTCGATCCGTTTGGCCAGCTTCCCTGCAAGCACGCAAACGTGCTTGTGCACACGACCAACGGTGGGCAACTCGGCGATGATTTGCTTGAGTGCACGCGCTGTAAATACGTTGTCTCGCTTAGCGATCTCTACGCGGCTGTTCGGCTGCCACCAGGGCTTCTCCCCGGCTAGCGAAGGCCTGCGGGCTAGCTGCGGTTTACCAACTAAGCGAGAGCGACGAGCCAAGGGCAAGTCCAACATCGACGTCACTCTCAGGTTGCATCGGCGCTGTTGGGCACGGGCCGCCTTTGCAAACAATTCTTGCCATCGCCTCGCTTGCCCGTGGTGTCCCAGTGACGCGCCAACCCAAGTGCCAACCAATTCGCCGGACCCCAGCATTCTTCCAACCGACGCGGTGATCGAGTAGCAGGCCCATGCCACTGCCGTAGTCGTGACGAGAAAATGCTTGGCCTTCCAAGATGCCGCGCTGGGTTCCAAGGGCAGCATCAACAAAGAGCAGCAAGTGGCTTTTGCCGCCACTTAGGGCGCCGATGCGAAGGAAGTAGAAGCGAGCGCTGGCGCCCAGCCTTTTCATACTGCCGCGCAAATCGTTATCCAAACCGGTGTAGTAGAGCAATTGATTGGTTTCGTATTCGGCTTCGATGGCGAGTGGGCCAAACCTGTAGCCAACGCCGAGTTGGGCGCCGAGGGTGCTCCAGCGTTGCTTGGCGATATCCGAGTATCCAACCGAAGAGCCGAGCCTTGTGGTCCAACCCGAGTACCGCCAATCGGTCGTATCTCGTGGCGCTGTGAGCGACTGTGAATCCTCGGCACGGGCAAGGCTGGGAAGCGTGACGAGGGCGCTCATAGCCAAAAAGCAAGTTGCTAGAATTGTTCTCATAGGGCCGCTCCTTGCCAGGGGCAATGCAGGAGTTGCGCCGACGAGGGGAGGCGCCCAGCCAAGGCGGTGATCGAAGCAAAGACCGACCTGGGGCACCGCCGGGGCCTTCTGTGCCCTTGGCGACTCGGCTAGCCATTGGCCCCAAAGGCGCTAACTAGTTGCAAGTAATGGTGAATGTGCGAATTCGGAAGGTTGTGGAACGGCGAGTGATGTGGCCGATAGGAGGTGTAGAGGAAGTACAACACCTAGAACTTGTTCTGATATATCGTCCCGTTGCGCGAGGCCCTCGTGTAGGACAATTCGGCACAAAGGTTGCTGTAGTCACATCCCAGAATGCTTCGCATCGCAACCCACTCCTTTGCTGCTCTGCTTCTTGCCGCTGTTGCGAGTGCTGGTTGCCAAGGCGCGACTGGCGAGGAGTTGGTTGGCGAGGAGCGCCAAGCAATTGTCAATGGCGAGCTAAGCGATGACGCTCAGGTCGTCGCGCTCGTGTATCACGGCCAACAGTTTTGTAGCGGCACGGTTGTAGGCAAGCGCACGATCGTTACAGCTGCGCACTGCTTGCCGCCAAATATTGACGTGCCTCTCATGGCTATTGAGGTCTTCTTTGGCACCGATGTCGAACGCGGGATTGGCACCTTTCACAAGGTTGCCGATGGCCTTGCGAACCCCGCGTGGAACCTCGACGTGGTTGCTGGCGATGTTGGTGTTTTGGCACTAACCCAAGATGCTCCGGTCGCTCCGATGCCGATGGCCTATCTCGATATTGGTGCTGCCGGCATGATTGGCGCCGAGGCTCGCGCGGTTGGCTTTGGCATCACCGAAGCAGAAGGCGACGGTTCGGGACAGCGCCGCTCGGGAATGTTAATGGTTGAGCGCTTCGACGACTCCAGTCTTTTTCTTAATCCGGGCCCTTCTGCAACCTGCAATGGGGATTCGGGTGGTGCCTTGATTTTCGTGCAGGACGGTGTCGAGGTTCTTGGCGGAATTCACTCACGCAGCGATTGTGGCAGCGCGATTATCGCCGAGCGTGTCGATGTACACACCATGAACTTCATCATGCCCTTTATCGAAGAGCATGAAGGCGCCGCTAGCTGCGATGCCGATGGCATGTGCGCCACGGGCTGCGATACTCCAGACCCGGATTGCCTGTGCGCCGCCGATGGCTTTTGTGGTGACACCTGCGAACATCCTTCTGCCGATGTCGATTGTGCCCTGGAGTGTCCTGCCGATGGTACTTGCGATGAGAGTTGTTCTTACGACCTGGATTGCACCTCCGTTTCTGAGGACGATCTCTGCGCTGCAGGCGACGACTCGTGCGACGGCACCGAAGGCGGTTGTTCGACGACGGGATCGGGCAGCAGCACCTGGCTTGCCCTTGGCCTGCTAGCCCTCTTCCTGCGCCGCCGTCGCCGGGCCTAAGGCGAAACGCTACGAGTCGGTGTCCACAGCGTGGCAGGCCACTCGGTGGCCCTTCTTGCCAATGCTCACAAGCTCGGGGTTCGTGGTCTTACACACGTCCATCACCTGTGGGCAGCGCGTGTGAAATGGGCAGCCGGTTGGCAGCTTGATTGGGGATGGCACATCGCCTTCGAGAAAGACGCGATCGCTGCGGTCTCGTGGATCGTCAACCGGAATGGCTCCGAGCAGTGCCTTTGAGTAGGGGTGCTTGACGTCGGATTCGAGATCATCGCACGGCAACTCCTCGACGATGTAGCCGAGGTACATGATGAGCACTCGCTCGCAAAAGTGCTGGACGACTTTGAGGTCGTGGGAAACAAAGAGGTACGAGAGCCCAAGCTCGCCTCGCAAGTCGCTGAGCAGGTTTAGGATTTGCGCTTGGATCGAGACGTCTAGAGCCGAGACTGGCTCGTCGGCGAGGATGAACTCGGGATTTACGGTTAGGGCCCGCGCAATACCGACGCGCTGACGCTGGCCACCAGAGAACTCGTGGGGGTACTTGCGACGAACGGCTCTTGAGAGCCCAGAGAGCTCTAAGAGTTCGTTAATGCGACTTGAGGTTTTCTCGGGTGGGACGATGCTGTGAAAGTTAAGCGCTTCGGCAAGGATGGTCTCAATCGTCATTCGCGGGTTGAGCGAGCCGTAGGGATCTTGGAAGATCATCTGCATGCGCTGCTTGAGCGGGCGCAACTGCTTGTACTTAAGCTTGGCGATTTCGGTGCCATCAAAGTTGATTTGGCCCGAAGTGGGTTCGAGAAGGCGGACCAGAGTTTTTCCTAGGGTTGACTTTCCGCAGCCGGACTCGCCGACCAGACCGACGCACTCGCCCTTGTGGATTTCGAGATCGACGCCATTGACGGCATGAACCTTCGCGACTTCACGGCCGAGTACTCCGCCGGTGATGGGGAAATGTTTGACGAGTTTGGTGGCCTTGAGCAGCGGTGTCTCGCTCTTGGCTGCTTTGCTATCGCTCATGGCTGCCCCTCACTAGAAGCGATGACTTCGTCGGCAAAGAAGCAGCGCGACATTTGGCGCTCTCCAACTTTGACAAGCGGCGGCTCTTCTTCGCGACAACGCTCCTTCTCGATGTCGCAGCGCCCTTGGAAGCGGCATCCCTTTGGCAGGTTCTTGAGGTCGGGAACCATGCCCTCGATGGTCTCGAATTTGGCGCCTGCGATGCGTTTGCCGCGTTTCGGAATGGAGCGAAGCAAAGCGCGGGTGTAAGGATGCGAGGGCTTGTGGAAGATGTCGTCGATGAGCGCTTCTTCCACGACTTGGCCGGCGTACATGACAAGCACCCGGTCGCAAACCTCGGCCACAACGCCAAGGTCGTGGGTGATGAGAATAACGGCGGTGCCAAGCTCGGTCTTTAAGTCGCCAATCAGACGCAGCACTTGAGCCTGGATGGTGACGTCCAAGGCGGTAGTGGGCTCGTCGGCGATGAGAATCTCTGGGTTGCAGGCCAGGGCGATTGCGATCATGACCCGTTGGCGCATGCCGCCGGAGAGTTGGTGCGGATACTCGTGAACGCGCTGCTCGGGCGACGGCATCTTCACCTTGGTAAGCATCTCGAGCACGCGCTTGGCCCGCTGCGCTTTCGACAAGTCCTTTTGGTGCAGGCGCAGGCTCTCGTCGATTTGCCAGCCGACCGTAAAGACCGGGTTGAGTGCACTCATCGGCTCTTGGAAGATCATGGCGATCTTGTTGCCGCGAATCTTTTGCATCTCCTTATCGGTTGCCGCGACTAAATCCTTGTCGTGGAAAAGCACCTTGCCGCCGGTGATTTTTCCAGGAGGCGAGGGAATGATGCGCATCAGAGTTTTACTGGTTACGGTTTTGCCGCTGCCAGACTCGCCAACAATGCCTAGCGTCTCGCCTTTCTCAAGAGAGAAGCTAACTTTGTCGATTGCATGCACCACACCTTCGTCGGTGAAGAAGCTCGTGCACAGCTCTTGGACTTCTAAGATTGGTTTACTCATCGAGGTACACCTAGAGACTCTTTGGGTCGAGCGCGTCTTGCAGCGCATCGGCGAAAATGTTGAAGCTCAGCACCAAGACGAACATCGCGAAGGTAGCTGCGCCGATTTGCCAGTAGAAGCCGTTGATGAGCTCGGCCTGGCTGGCTTTGATCATGATGCCCCAGCTTGGCTCGCCTTGTACGCCTAGGCCGAGGAAGGAGATGATGACCTCGGACTTGATAGCAGCCACAAAGAGCAGCGCAAAGTACACAAGGACGATGTGCATGGTGTTTGGGATGACGTGGCGAAAGATGATGCGCCAATCGCCGTAGCCCATCGCTTTGGCGCTTTGAATGTACTCGGCTTCGCGAAGCTTGATGACTTCGCCGCGAACCATGCGGCAGGGGCCAACCCAAGATGTCGCGATGAAGGCGATGTAGAGGCCCACAATGCCCTTGCCCGCGATGTACGTGAGCATGATGAGCAGGAGCAAATACGGAATGGACTGCACGGTCGAGTAGAGCCAAACAATCACATCATCGACTCGCTTGCCGAAGTAGCCGGCGATGGCTCCGAGAATGCCGCCGAGTATCGAGCCGACAACAGCCGAGACAAGGCCGACGCCAATGGCAATCTTGGCGGAGTAGAGCATGCGCGCGAAGATGCTTCGCCCCAAGCGGTCGGTGCCGAGCCAGTGCTTCCAACTCTCGGTGCTTGGCAGCAAGTGCAAGTCGCCGATGCGCTCTCCGTAGGCGTTGCCCAAGACGCCCAAGCTCACAGCAATCGCGACCAGTAAGTAGGTCACGATGATTGCCAGACAGACCAGTGCCCATTTGTCGCGCCGAAGCTTTCGCAGCGGCCGGCTGTTCCACAGTTCGCTCATTTGAGCCTCACTCGTGGGTCAACAATGGCGTAGAGCACATCGTTAAGAATTGTGGAGACGATAAAGAGTAAGGAGATAAGAACAGACAACGCTTTAATTACCGGAAAATCATCGGTGTCGAGGGCCGCGAGCAACATGCTGCCAATTCCTGGGATACCAAAGAATTGTTCTAAGAGCAGCGAGCCTGTGACCAGGAAGGGAATCGAGATCATGACCCGTGTCACGATGGGGATTAGTGCGTTCTTTAGAACGTGTACAAACATCACTCGTCGCTTGGATGCGCCTTTTGCATACGCGGTGGTGACGTGGTCTTTGCCAATTTCCTCGACGAAGACCGAGCGGTAGAAGCGCGTATCGTAGCCGACGCCAACGATGACTTGGATGATGATGGGCAGCACCAAGAACTGCCAGCGTTCGGTAATGCCCGGCTCATAGCCGTGAATCTGGAAGATGGGCAGCAAGAAGGCGAGCAAGTACTGGAGCACAACGATGTACACAAGAAAGCTCACGCTCATGCCAAAGACCGCCAAGATCATAATGCCCCGGTCGGTCCCCCTTCCTCGAAAGTAGGAGGCAACCAACGCAAGGCAAATTGCCAAGAGCGAGGTGATGAGTAGGGCAGGCAAGGTGAGGCTTACGGATTTTCCCGCGCCCTCGCCGATCATCTCACCGACCGGACGACCGTTCTTCCACGACTTTCCAAAGTCAAAGGTGACGACTTCTTTTAGGTAGTTGACGTACTGCTCGGGATAACTCTTATCAAATCCGTACTTCTTGTCGAACTGTGCAAGGTCTTCTGGCGTAGCAGCCTTGCCAACGTAGCTGGCACTTGGGCTGCCCTTCATGACGTGCAATCCGAGAAAGACGGCCATGGTCACGCCGAGAATAATCGGAATGCCCCAAAGCAACCTGCGAATGATGTAGGGCCACATTTAGTTGCTCTCCTTGATGTTCAAGTACTTCCGCCAGGTCTTGTGCACTTCATCGGGCAGTACATTCTTTAGATGCCCGTGCCAAAGGTAGAAGCGGATGCGCGCCATATGACCAAGGGATGGCGCGTCTTCGATAAGAATTTCTCGCATCTGCTGGTAGATGGCTGTGCGTTCAGGCCCTGGCTGCAAGATGCTTCCGCGCGCGTAGAGTTCGTCGTATGCGGGGTTTGCGTAGTTAAAGTTGTTTGAACCCGGCGCTTCGTTTGGGCCATAGAAGAGCTGTAAGAAGTTTTCTGCATCGGGGTAGTCGGCGCCCCAGGCCAAACCAAACATTTGGGCCTTCTTTTTCTTTAGCTTATTGGAGAGCTCGGAAAAGCTGTTTAGGTTGACGTCGAGCTGGATGCCAATGCGCTTAAGAGCTCGAGCGAACATCTCTGCCTGCTCCGGAGAATTGCCACCGGTGCTGGTGTCGAGCTGCAGGGCTGGGAGGCCTTTGCCACCTGGGTAGCCAGCTTTGGCCAAAAGCTCTTTGGCCTTGTCTAAATTGGGTCCCCGGTAGGGCGACGTAACGCCGGCGACATAGGAGTCGAGCCCGGGCGGGACGGGCCCGTCATAGAGAACACAGGTCCCGTTGTAGAACGCGTGATTGATTTCCTCGCCGTCGAGAGCAAGCGAGATGGCTTGCCGTAAATACTTGCTACCAGGGCCGCTGCCAACAATTGGATCCTGCATGTTGAACCCGCGGTAGATAAAGTCGAGAAGCTCTAAGTTGTAGTTCTCGATGCCCTCGTCTTTAAAGCGCTGCTCAAGAGTGAGGTCGGCCTGCATGACATCGTCGTGGTACTCGGCTGGCATTTGCACCATGTCCAAGTCGCCTACGCGAAACTTGAGCCACATGGGTTGGTCCTGCTCGTAGACTTGGTAGACGATTGAGTCGAGTAGTGGGACTTTTTTTCCGGCGTCTTCAAGGAGATGCTGAAACTCGGGACTGGCTTCTGAAGGGTAGAAGTCATCTCGGTAGGTCGGGTTCTTGTCGAGAATCACGCGGCTTCCGCGAGTCCATTCGCGCAAAACGAATGGGCCGGTTCCAATGGCTCGGTTGCCAAACTCAGAGCCGTAGCTTTGTGCGCATTCCTTAGGGATTGCATACGCGTAGTTCATGGCTAGGACGTAGAGAATCTGTGGGAACGGCCGCTCGAGTTTGATTTGCAGCTGATACTTGCCGGTGGCCTGCAAGCCCTCGATGTCTGCTTCCCAGTCGAACGGCGCATTGCCACGATCCGCCATGCGTTTTTGAAAGTCATCAAAGCCAAGGATGCGATCTTGGAAAATCCAATAGCCGGTTGGGTGGTTGTCATCGTCCGCGTTGCGCATGAACGAGTAGATAAAATCTTGTGCGACCAACTCGCGGCCTTTGCCACCCGGAAAGCAGTCATCATCGTGGAAGAAGATGCCTTCTCGAATGTCGATCGTATAGGTGAGCCCGTCCTCAGAAATCTTCGGAAGCGCCTTTGCGAGCATGGGCTCGATTTCGTAGGGCCGCACGAGGTATTTGTAGCCGTAGAGCCCTTCATAGGTCTGTGAGAGCACTTCGTTGTCGTAGGTGCTGGAGGTTGCAACCGGATCCAACGTGCCAAGCTTTGCTCGCAAGGCAAGGTGAGCAACCTTCTTGCCCTTTTCCCATGCTGCCTTCTTTTTGCAACTAAGCCCCGAGGCTTGGGCAATGCCTACAAGGGCAAGAATCGACAGCAAGGAGGCAATCGCATTGGGGCGCCGGCGCATTGCCACGGGGTTTAGCACACCTAAGCCACCTAGATTGTATAGAGATCCCATATGCCGCAGCGCGTCGTGCAGAGCCGTGAGAAGGCACTGGCTTCGCCACTTCCGATGTAGGGCCTTGTCTGCTACATATCGCGCGCGCAAGCGAAAGGAATACATGTCTGAAGAAGCCGCGAATCCAGAGAACACCGAGCAGGTCGAAGGCCAGCTCTACACACCAAAACCTGGTGAGGCACAGCTCACACCACGTGCCGTAATCCTCGGTTGCTTTATTGGTGGCTTGGTTTCGGCCATGAACATTTCATTCGGTTTGAAAATCGGATGGACAGTTGGTGGTTCTCTGATGGCAGCCATTCTTGGCTACGCAGCCTTCTCGATTTTCACCAAGAAGGATCCAACGGTTCTCGAAACCAACATTTGCCAAACGACAGGTTCGGCCGCAGGAACGATGGCGTCGGCTGGCGGCTTGGTTGCTCCGATTCCCGCGATGTTCTTGTTGGGATACGAGATTCCACTTTGGGGCATGTTTGCGTGGGTTACTTCGGTGGCATTCCTTGGAGTGTTTTTCGCGGTTCCACTTCGCCGCCAATACGTCGAGATTGAGAAGCTTCGGTTTCCGACCGGCACTGCAACTGCCAACACGATTGTCTCGATGTTCGCAACCGGCGCAACCGCACTTGCACAGGCGCGCGTTCTTGTTTGGATTGCCGTCGTAGCTGGTGCGTACTCGCTAGCGAGTTTCTTCATTCCGTACATGGAAGCCGTTCCGACCGCGATGATCGGTGGCGTCTTTGCCACCGCAGCTGCTTGGCAATTTAAGCTCTACCTCGGCCCAATGCTCTTTGGTGCCGGCTTCCTCATCGGACCACGCGTTGCCATCTCGCTTCTTCTCGGAGCGATTGTCTCCTGGGGCATTCTCGCTCCGCTCTCGCTTCACCAAGGCTGGGTCGAGGGGCCGATTATGAGCCTTGGAACTGGCCCTCGCGGTTGGATTCTATGGCCGGGCGTTGCGATCATGCTTGCCGACGCTCTGATGTCGCTCGCCCTCTCTTGGAAGACGATCAGCCGTACCTTTCGTTTCACCAAAGGAGACGGCCCTGTCGATCCTGAAGCCATTCCCAATAGTTGGTGGATGGGTGGGCTCGCCGCCGGCACGGTGCTTGTGAGCGTCATGGCTCTAATACTCTTCGACATTCCGGTTTACATGTCGCTAATCGCTGTGGCTCTCTCTGCCATTCTCGCTGCCATCGCTGTTCGTTCAACAGGTGAGACCGACATCAACCCTGTCGGTGGCATGGGCAAAGTTACCCAGTTGGTTTTCGGTGGCGTATCCCCCGGAATGGTTTCGACCAACCTCATGGCTGCTTCGATCTCTGGTGCTGGTGCATCTCAGGCCGGCGACATGATGCAGGATCTTAAAACGGGTCACCTTCTTGGCTCATCGCCTCGCAAGCAGCTTCTCGCTCAGCTAATGGGAATTCCCGCTGGTTGCATCTTTGCTGTTCTCATCTTCTACCTATTCAAGTCGCAGTACGAATTTGGCGGAACCGAGTACCCAGCGCCGGCGGCCTTTGCTTGGAAAGCCGTTGCCGAGCTGATGGCACAAGGCTTTGATGCACTGCCGACCAATGCGGTTTGGGGCATGGTCTTTGGTGGCCTCTTTGGAATGGCAATGCCGCTCTGTAAGAAGTTCTTTCCGAAGTCGGCTCCGTACCTGCCAAGTGGCTTGGCATTCGGCATCGCCTTCATCGTGCAGGCGTTCTACAGCATCACGATGTTCCTCGGCCTTCTTGTCTACCTTTTCTGGAAGAAGAAGAAGCCCAAAGCTGCCGAGCTCTTTGTCTTTGCTGTGGCTTCCGGGCTCATTGCAGGCGAGGGCCTCATGAACATCGTCAAAGGTCTTCTCTCGATGGCTGGCGTTCAGCCGCTGTTCTAGGAACGCTAAGATAAATGCCAATCTGCAAAGAATGTGAAGACGAAGTGGACGAGGTCTTTCGCGTCAAGGTCGACGGTAAGTTTCGCAAGCTGTGCGAAGAGTGCGTTGACCTTGCTCGAGAAGAGGCCGAGATTGCCGGTGAGGCACTCGGTGCGATGCAAGATATGATGGGCTACAAGGGACGTTAGATTAGATAAATTCTTAGTGACTTCGGGGGGAGTCACTTCGGGCCCATAACTCGGGCCCACAACGATTTCAACCTAGACATCTTTGACGAAGGGACTCTCCATGACACTACGAAACTATCTATTGGCAGTCGCACTCGTGCTTCCGGCATGCGGCGGCTCAAGCGACGACGCCAAGACAACACAGCCCGTTACGACGTTGGCTGCGCAGCCCGATACTGCTGCTGCGCCACAAGAGGCTGTCGGCAAGCCGTCGACCGAGCTCATTCCGCGGACGGTCTTCTTTGGCAACCCCGACAAGGCGGGCCCGCAGCTTAGCCCCGATGGCAAGCAAATCGCCTACCTCGCCGAGCGCGATGGAGTAATGAATGTATGGGTTGCACCATCAAGTGACCTCGAGTCGGCAAAAGCGCTTACGGCCGACACCGCTCGCCCCGTGCGTCGGTTTTTCTGGGCGTACAACAATACGCATATCCTCTACATGCAGGACGCTGGCGGTGACGAGAACTGGCACGTCTTTAGTACCGAAGTTGCCACTGGGAAAACTCTGGATCTAACTCCAATGGAGAAGATTGCAGCGCAGGTAAGTGCGACCAGCGATAGGTTCCCAAGCAAAGTTGTGATCGGAATTAACGACCGCGTTCCGCAACTGCACGACCTCTACACCGTAGACATCACCACCGGAGAGAAGTCTCTGCTTCTCGAGAACCCGGGCTTTCTATCGCTAATGGTCGACGACAACTTCAAGGTTCGCCTTGGCACCACGATGTCGCCCGACGGTGGCATGGTTCTTAAGACGCCGCCTGCGGCTTCAAAGAAGGCAAAGCCCGCGATTGACGGCAAGGCTGATCCGATGAGCGGATGGCAGGAATTTATGACGATTCCCCAGGATGATTCGCTTACGACGAGCGTCCTTGGCTTTGATAAGAGCGGCAAGAAACTCTACATGTGGGATAGCCGTGGTCGCGACACCTCGGCGCTTGTCCTCATGGACATGAAGAGCAAGAAACAGAAGCTTATTGCCGAGCATGACAAGGCTGACGGCGAGGGCGTGGCAATGCATCCAAAGACCAAGAAGCCTTTGGCTGCAAGCTTCAACTACGCGAGGCGCGAGTGGAAGATTCTCGACAAGTCGATTCAAAAAGACGTCGACAAACTCTCGGCAATTAGCGACGGCGAGATGAACGTCGTGAGTACCAGCCACGATGGCAATCGCTGGCTCGTGGCCTTTCTCGATGATGACGGCCCGGTGAAGTACTACCACTGGGATCGCAAAACGCAGAAGGAGACCTTTCTCTTTAGCAATCGCAAATCGCTTGAAGACCTCTCGCTCGCAAAGATGCACGCGCCGGTAATCGAATCGCGTGACGGCATGCCACTTGTAAACTACCTAACCTTGCCGGTTGCTTCGGACCCAGATGGGGATGGCAAGCCAGCGGCGGCATTGCCGATGGTTTTGCTAGTTCACGGTGGGCCTTGGGGGCGCGATAGCTGGGGCTACAACCCATTGCACCAACTACTCGCCAATCGCGGCTACGCTGTACTCTCGGTAAACTTCCGAGGCTCGACGGGCTTTGGCAAGAAGTTCATTAACGCCGCCAACAAAGAGTGGGCTGGCAAAATGCACGACGATCTTATCGATAGCGTCGACTGGGCCGTTGCCCAAGGCATCGCGCAACAAGACAAGGTTTGCATCATGGGCGGCAGCTATGGCGGCTATGCCACGCTGGTTGGGCTCACCTTCACACCCGAGAAGTTCACCTGCGGTGTCGACATTGTTGGCCCTTCAAACATCGTTACTCTGCTAGAGGCAATTCCGCCGTACTGGAAGCCTATGCAGGATATGTTTAAAACCCGCGTCGGCGATTGGACGAGCGAAGAGGGCAAGGCCGACTTGCTCGCACGCTCTCCACTTACCAAGGTTCAGCAAATCGTTCGCCCGCTACTTATCGGGCAGGGCGCAAACGATCCTCGCGTCAAGCAGGCCGAAGCGGATCAGATTGTAGCGGCCATGAAGGAGCGCGGCATTCCCGTCTCGTACGTTCTCTATCCCGATGAAGGCCACGGCTTTCACCGCCCGCCAAACAACCTGAGCTTCTTTGCTGCAACCGAAGCGTTTCTTAGCGCGCACCTCGGTGGCTGGTACGAGCCTGCTGAGGCATCGGAATTCACTGGCACGACGCTGCAAGTGCCTACCGGCGCTCATGGGATTCCTGGTTTTCCAGGGCTTCTCAAGTCGCTCGCTAAGTAGTTTGCGATAGCTGGTAGAAGGCGCTCCGAGCGAGGATTCGTTCGGGGCGTTTTTGCGTGCGGCAACGAACGAGAAGAAAAAACTAGCCTGCTTGCGAATCGCAGTCGGTGCACAGCCCCAAAAGTTCGTGCACGTGCGCTGTAAGGCGAAAGCCAAAGGCCACTGCGAGTTCGCTTTGCAGGGCTTCGATTTCTTCTGAGTGAAACTCGACGACCGTGCCGCACGAGGTGCAGATGAGGTGATCGTGGTGCTCGCGTTCGAAGGCTCGCTCGTAAAACGTGCCTTCCCCGCGAGTTACCAGTGTCTCTTGCACAAGCCCCGCTTCGACGAGAATGGGCAACACTCGGTACACCGTTGCAGAGTGGGGTTTCTTTGGGCCACTCTGCTTCAAGTCGGCCGCCAAGTCTTCGACCGAGAAGTGACCGGTGCGCAAGAGGGCCGCTCGGGCGACGGCTTCGCGCACGGCAGAGTTCTTAAGACCCTTCTCGTGCGTAACCGACCGAAGCTGCTGTAAGCCACGCTCGATGCCTTTCTCATCCAAATTGGGCGATTGTGGGGCGAGCATGAGCCACTCTGCGACTGATTCGAAGAGCAGTCAACAGTCGGATCGGGAAACCCGCTTCGCGCACGACTGCAGAAGCTGGTGAGGCCTGTAGAATGGGAGAAATTCGCGGTATTTCGCCGTATTCTGCAAGTTGCTCACTTAGGGCCAAGCGCGTTTGCCAAGGAATTGCGTGCTCGGTGGCCCTACCGAATGCCCGAATCGAAAGTCGCGCGGGCACCGAGGGGCTCGCGAGCGCGGCGCTGGCCTGGTTGCCGACGGCAAAGCTGAGGTACTGGACCAAGCTTGCCATTGCGCCAAGTTCCGTAATTGTGTTTGCGGCAATGGTGCGGTCACCGAGGTGCAGCTGCATTACGCTAGAGCTGTCTTCTGCGAGTTCTTCGCAGAGTTGAATGCCTTGCGATGTATCGCCTCCGTGCAACATAAACGTCGCCGAAAGCATTCCACTTGTGGGCACCAGGTGCTGGTGCTCGGCAACTTCTTCGCGGAGTCGATGGCCATGCCAGCTGCCATTCGCTCGCAGCGACTCGTGCAAGATGCCACGCACGGTCTCGCGATTCTCGAAGAGCACCGAGATGTTGGGGCCGAGAAATACGCGTCGGCGCCTTTTTTGCTCGATGAGCGAAGCCAGGGCAGCGCTGCGCTGTGCCTCGTATTCGCTTTGGCCTATTGGAGTTAGTTGGTTGCTCATTTAATGCAGGTCCTTGTCGGCAACGACGGGTTTAGGTTTTGCTGTCACACTTGCGAGCAGCGCTTCGGCTGCTTGGCAAAACTCGCGCAGCCCATCCGCTGTGACGTGCAAGCTTGCTGGGCCAATGTGCAAGTGAATGCAGCCGTTGGGGCAAATTGAAAATTGTGGCGTAAGATGCGGGAGCGAGTAGGTCTTTTTATGCATGGTGTTCTTTGTGACGGATGCAGCCGGTGCGATGGCACGGCGGGCTCGGGATGCATGGATCGCTGGCCTCATGAATGAAGTGGGACGGGACTTAGGACGTGGGCTCTCCGCTTGGGCAGAGGGTGACGACGCTTGACTGGGCAGTGAGAGAATCCACGTTGATTGCAACCGTGTGACGACAGCGAGGGCACTTGAGTTCAATGCCCTCAGCAATCCTTTTGGCTAGTAACTTCCTGCAATTGCAGCGAATTTCTTCTTCCACGATGGTGCTCGTCGTCGTCATCTGAGAATCAGCGTATTGATAATGCGAATCAATTGCAATAAGAAATGCGAAGAAATTGCCGATTCCTGTGGATGAGGCCGATCGGATCGATTCCCTCGAAAGAGCAGGTGGCTAAGAGTTCTTATGAGTACCAGGCCTCCACTGTGGGCTCGAAAGCAAAACAGGTCTCCGTTTCGTGGCTCTTTGCCAAGCCGACGGCTCGTGCTAGGGTTGGTCCATCGTGCGAGTCAAAATGCAAACCGCGTTGTGGTGGCGACCTTCATAGAAGGCCGCATGTAGACTCGTATTTTTCTCAAACGGCCGCCAATTGCGGCCGTTCTTGCGTTTTGACGGTAGTTGCTGGCGGTCCATTCCAAAAGGATTCGCTATGACTCAGACACTACTCACGGGCATTAAACCCACAGGCACCCCACACCTTGGCAACTACGCGGGAGCCATTAAGCCCACCTGCGTACTCGCAGCCGCGCCAGACACGCGGTCCTTCCTGCTGATTGCCGACGGCCACGCTCTCAATGCGATTCGCGAGCCAGAAAAGCTGCGAGGCCACGTTTCCGAGGTCGCAGCGACCTATGCAGCCTTTGGGCTTGCCACCGGGCGCAGCGTGCTTTTTCGCCAATCCGATGTCTCAGAGATTTTCCAACTCGCAAATATCCTGGCCTGTTACTGCGGCAAGGGCATGGCCAATCGGGCGCATGCATATAAGGCGGCGGTTGCGCGAAACATTGAGGCGGGTAAGTCCGAGCCCGATGCTGGCATCAACATGGGTCTCTTTACCTATCCGCTTCTAATGAGCGCAGACATCTTAGCCTTTGATACCGACATCGTTCCTGTTGGTTCTGACCAGAGGCAGCATGTCGAACTCACAATTTCTCTCGCGCAGAGCTTGAACAGTGCGGTGGGTTTGAACAGTGCGGTGGGGAAGGCTGTGCGAATTCCAACGGTACGTATCGATGAGTCGACCGCAACACTGCCAGGACTCGATGGCCGCAAGATGTCGAAGAGCTACAACAATACGATTCCGCTCTTTTGTACGCGTGAGCAGCTAAGGAAGCACATTCGTCGCGTTCAAACCGATAGCCGTCGTCCTGGTGAACCAGGGGACGCAGAGACATGCGCGCTCTACAAACTCTATGGCGCGGTCGCGAGCAAGGCCGAACTTAAAGCCATGCGAGAAGAGTACGCGGCCGGAACGGGGTACGCGGTACTCAAAGACCAAGTCTTTGAAGCGCTAGATAGCGCTCTAGCGGCGCCTCGTGAGCGATACCTCGCGTTTTCAGCCGACCGAGAATCCTTGGCAACGACGCTCGCGCAAGGAGCGGAGCAGGCACGCGAAGTTGCGCAACCTGTGCTCGCCCGTGTTCGACGAGCGGTTGGCCTGTGAGTGGTTTCGGGGATACCGTGAATCGTGGTAAAGCTCTCTAAGGAATTTATCTTATGAACAGTAAAGTACTTCTACTTTCAGTCCTCGCTCTCTCGGCATGCAATAGCGATTCGAAAGAGCCTGAAGCCAAAGCGGGCTCGGCAACTCCTGCGGAAAGCACGGCTGGCTCCAGTGCTGGTTCCGAGGCTGCAACGCCAACCGGCGAAGCATCTGCCTGCAGTACAGAGGTTGCTTCGTTTCAGTCTTGGATCGGCGGAGTGGGCCTTGGCTTGGGACACGACTGGAGCACACAACGCAAGCTACCACCGCTTGTTGCCACACCCAAAGGCGGCCCTCTCGACAAACTGGGCCCGGTAATCTCGTTGTCAGGCACGGTAACATCTGTCGAAGGAACGACGATTAGCGATGGCCCTATCGAACCAGCTAAACTAGAGAAACTCTTACATGACCTTGACAGGATCGCCAGTGAGGGGAATCGAGACTTCGGTGCTCCGGTAATCCAAGCGAAGGTCGATGCAAACTGGGCCAATATTGTCGCTGTGATTAACGTCCTAAAAGAGTCGAGCACGCCAGAAGTTGCCTTTCTCTTTGAAGCTGGCTACCCAGCGTCAACGAAGACGGCGCCACCCACATCTGCGATTCACGACGCCATCGTGGCATTCGGCAAGGCGTACTCTGCTGATGACAAGTTAGATCCGAATGCGGTTGGCGCGCCCACTGCAGAAATGACTTCGGTAGCCAGCGGTGACTGTGCGGCATTAAAGGATCATCTCCAGAAGGGGTGGACGATTTTACCCGAGAAGCGAATGAGCCACTTTGGTCAAAAGACATTAAAGATTATTGAGTCTTGCGACTGTGCTATCGACGTTTCAGCGTTAAAGGAGTTCTATTGGTACTTCGTACTCTCGCGGCCGTTCGACCGTCAGAACCGCTTTATCGTCGTCTCACTGGCAGATAGCAGCGAAGCTATCAAGCTTGAAGCCAAAGCTGATGCTCGCTGGGAGGAAGTCGCTCCAGACCTTCTCAAATCCGTCTTTAACGACATTCCCAAGCCGATCGCGGCTGGGCTAATCAAGTAGGCCGAAGAATTCGACCGCTGTTGCAGTGGTCTCAGCCATTACTTCCTCTTCCGATCGCTGCAGGCATTCTGCAACGGTCGTAAGTACATACGGCAAGTGGGCTGGCACATTGCGTCGGCTTTTGGGGCGAGGGCGAATCGTCCTTGGCATGAGGTACGGCGCGTCGGTCTCGAGCATTAGCCGGTTGCTAGGGATTTCTCTTATAAGCTCGCGCAGGTGGAGGCCGCGTCTCTCATCGCAAATCCAACCGGTAATGCCGATGTAGAGGTCCAAATCAAGGTAGGCCCGAAGGGTTTCCGCATCGCCAGTGAAGCAGTGAATCACGGCCTTGCCGAAATTTGCTCGGTGCCGGCTAAGAATCTCAAGCTGATCATCACGCGCGTCGCGCTCGTGCAAAAAGAGCGGCATCGCAAGCTCGCTGGCAAGCTCAACATGGGCCTCAAAGCAGCGACGTTGGTCGTCTGGAGTCGAGAAGTTGCGATTGTAGTCGAGGCCGCACTCGCCGATTGCAACCACCTCGGGGCGCCCCGCAAGCGCTCGCAAGGTTGCAAGGGCCTCTTCATCAAAGTCCACCGCGTGGTGTGGATGAATGCCCGCTGTCGACCAGAGAGCGCCAGGATGCGCAGCAGCAAGTTTGGCCGAAGCCTGGCTGCCCTTGACGGTGGTTCCGGTGACGACCATACGGCCAACGCCGACCTCTTTTGCCTCGCGAAGAACCTGCGGTAGGTCTTTCGCAAAGCTCTTGTCGCAGAGATTTACGCCGATATCGATGAGGCCGGGCATGCTGGTACTTTCGCTTTGAGAGGCTAGAGAATGGGCGTAATGCCCATTTCCTCAAGAAGCCTGTCAGCGCCATCGACCGCATCCATGATCCACAGCATGTAGCGATAGTCGCAGTGAATCGAGCGAGTAAGCTCGGGAATGAAGAGGTAGTCGGATGCCATCGACTCGTAGTTGCCATCAAAGATGAGCCCGATGAACTCGCCCTTGCGATTGAGTGTTGGCGAGCCGGAGTTGCCACCGGTGGTGTCGAGGTCGGTAAGAAAGTTAACCGGGATTTCTCCGAGTTCTTCTGCAACGTAAGGACCGGTTGCCGGGCCAAACTTCTTGGCCTTGATGGCTTCGAGTTGAGCGTCGGGGACATCAAAGGGAAAGGCGTCTTTGTGCTTTGCGACTACTTCGCTCAAGAGGGTGAAGGGCGTGTACATATCGGCAGCTGGCGTCGGCTTGTAACCGCGCACCGTTCCAAAGGTCACTCGCAGGGTGCTATTGGCATCGGGGGCAAGCGGGCCGTTGCCCGTTGCTTCGGCATGTGCCCGAAGCGCAGCGAGGTAAGTAGGCTTTAGTAGCGCGACTCGCCCTGCCATCGTCTTATCGCTTTCTTCAATCTGCTTCTCAAGCGGCCGAAGCTTGAGTGCCATTTGGATGAATGGATCTTTGCTGCGCTTTAGTTGCTTGAGTGTGGCTGTCTTGAGCAGCTTCAAACGGGTCGCATCGTTCGCCAGTTTGCTGGACTTGTACATGCGAGCCAAGCGCGCGTCGATCTCTGCTCGCTCCATCGAATCGGTTCCGAAGAGCATGGTGAGCCACTCGGAGTTTTCCTTATGGCGCATGGCGCGCTCGATGCCGAGGCCAAAGAGGGTGGCATCAAGTTTAGGATGGTAGCGCTTGTCTAGAGTGCTCGTGCGAGCCTCGAGACGTTGCCATTGGCGCTCCTGAAAGCTTGGGTTGCGCTCGGCATCGGGCTTGGGCCGCTCTTCGGCCATCTGCACGATAATCGAGGCTTCGACGAGCAAGCGCCCTCTAGACAGTTCTCCAAGCCCGGCGTCGCGCTCGCGGGTGGCGAGAGATTCGTTGCGCAACTCGTCAAGTTTCTCCAAAACGCCGCCAAACGTTGCCTTGCGAGCTTCGTCGCTAGCGATCCAGCTCTTTAGTTCGGCCTCGAGCGCACGCTTCTTGTCGGCTAAGCCTCCCTTAACAAGCCCATCCTGCATGCCTTCGCTGTTCTTAAGGCTATTGCCCAGGCTCGCCAGCATCGATGTGGCTTTAATCTTGGCGGCTGGGTCGGCGTCGGTAACGCTTTTAATGGCCGCAATCACCTCGTTGTTCGTGGCGATTTTGCGGGGGTAGGTCCAAGCGACCGCGTCGGCAACTTCTGCCGCAGTCTTGTGGCGATAGGTGCGCCCAGGAAAGCCGGCCACAAAGGCAAGGTCTCCCTCTTTTAACGGCTCCGATGCAATTTTTAGGAAGTGCTTTGGCTCGTAGGGAATGTTCTTATCGCTGTGCTCTGCGGTCTTGCCGTCTGGTCCAACGTAGGCGCGGTAAAAGCTGTAATCGCCCGTGTGACGTGGCCACATCCAGTTGTCTTCATCACCGCCAAAGACGCCGATGCCTTGGTGCGGCACGTAGACCATGCGGATGTCTTTGATCTCCATGGTCTCGATAAGCTTGTATTCGGCACCGCGAAAGTACGAGGCGACGCGGCAGCGCGTGGTCTCATCGCTCTCACAGCCGGCGACAAGGGCTTTCTCGCGCTTCTCGATTTCGTCGTAGCGAGCCTTAGGATCGACAATCGTCTCAAGTCCACCAAGCATCTTGTCGGTAACGTCGGTTATCGATTGGGTCACCCACACCTTCGCGCTTGGGCCATTCCACTTCTCTTCGGCCATCGTCTTTGCAAGGAAGCCGTCTTCCACGTAGTTGTGCTCGGGCGTCGAGTGGTACTGCAGCGTGCCTTGCACACAGTGATGGTTGGTGACCATGAGGCCCTTTGGAGATACAAAGCTTGCCGAGCAAAAGCCCATGCTGACAATCGCTGCAAGGGGCGCCTCCAGCGGATTCGCCAAGATCTCTGGCGCGATGTCGAGGCCGAGCTCTGCAAGTGTGTCGGCATGCTCGAGAAGTTGCTGAGGCATCCACATGCCACCGTGGTTTTCAAAGCCCGGCTTTGCTTCTGCCGCGGCTGTTGGTGAGGGCGATGTTGGCACGGTGGCCGAGGGCTTAGGTGCTGTATTGCTGGAGCAGGACGCTGCCAGAAGTGGAATCGCGACGATGGAAAGCCATGCCTTGTTCATGGTGGCTTCGTAACTGGTCTTGGCCCCGAGAACAAGCAGGCGCTGCCAGAGAACAAGCAGGGCTGTGCCCTGTGGGAACGATTGAGCAGTTGTTAGACTCTCACCCATGGCCGAGCTTCGCCCCTACCCATTTGCCGCCCTAATTCGTCGCATGATGAGCGACTTGCGCGCGGGCGAGAGCGTTTTTGACCTGCCGATTCGCAAGTTCTACTTGGACCCAGGCGCCGTCGACGTGAGCGTGACGATGCACCGAACGCAAGTGGGAACCGCGCTTGGCCCAGCGGCTGGGCCGCAGACGCAGATGGCGCAGAACTTGGTTCTTAGCTACCTGGCTGGCTGTCGGATCATGGAGCTTAAGACGGTTCAGATTAACGACACCTTGGAGATACCGCGGCCGTGCATCGATATGCAGACCATCGGCTACAACGTTGAGTGGTCCCAGGAGTTGCGACTGCAAGAGTCGCTTGAAGAGTATGTGAAGGGCGCGATGCTCATCGAGATTTTACTCGCCAGCGGGCTTGTCGAGATCCCAACAGGATTTCGCGATGTCATTTATGACATGAGCGTTGGCTACGACCTCGCGGGCATTAAGTCCGACACAGTGCAGGCCTTTATGGACGGCATGATGGACTGCTCGGCAGTGGTCGAGCGCATGCGGGCCGAGATACCAGAAGAGTTCTCAGAGTTTCGCGATTTAAATTTTCGCACGCAGCTCTCGGATACGCTCACTCTTAGTACCTTTCACGGCTGCCCACCTGATGAAATTGAGAAGATCATGGCCTTTCTTCTTACCGAGAAGAAGCTGCACGCCATTGTGAAGCTCAATCCCACACTCCTTGGGCCAGCGCGTGTCCGAGAGCTTGTGGGCCAAACCATGGGCTACGAAGAAGTCCATGTTCCCGATGCAGCGTTTGAGAACGACACAAAGTGGGAGCAAGCCGTGGCATTTGTCGAGCGACTTGGCGCTCTTGCCCAAGAGCACGATCGCAGCTTTGGCGTGAAGTTTAGCAACACGCTCTTAGTCGATAACCACAAGGACTTCTTTCCAAAGGCCGAGAAGTCGATGTACCTCAGCGGCCCGCCTCTGCATGTATTGGCAATGAACCTTGTGCGAAAATTTCGCAAGCACTTTGGCGACCGCTACCCGATTTCGTTTTCGGCCGGCATCGATCGAAACAACTTTGCCGACGCCGCTGCGATTGGTCTCACGCCAATCACCGTTTGCAGCGACCTTCTTAAGCCTGGCGGCTACAGCCGCGCCGGTGGCTATCACGAGGTCTTGGTTCGGCGCATGGAGAAGGTCTCGGCTGCAACGCTTGGCGACTACGTGATTCGCGCCTACGGGCTTGGCGAGCAGACACTGGCGACGCTGGATCTCGGCAGCTCCGAGCGCGCAACCTGCCTTGCAGCGCTCGAAAATGGCACCGACCTGAAGACGGCTTCCGGCACGCACTACAGTGCGTGGGTTGCTGCAGCCAAACTCACCAACACCGAACACTACGTTGCCGAGTGCACCGTCGATGCTCGCTACACCCTTGCGAAAAACACCAAGGCGCCGCGCAAAGTTGGCAAAGACCTCGCTCTCTTTGATTGTGTGAGTTGCAACAAGTGCATTCCGGTGTGCCCAAACGACGCAAACTTTGCCTTTGCCATCCCGATCGGCGAGCAAGAGATCGTCAAGGTCGCCGTCTCCGAAGGCAGCTGGACATCGCGCGAATGCGGCCCCTTGGTGATCAGCAAGAAGGTGCAGTACGGAAACTTCGCCGACTTCTGCAACGAGTGTGGCAACTGCGATATTTTCTGTCCCGAGGATGGTGGGCCTTATGTCGTAAAGCCTCGTTTCTTTGGAAGCCTTGCCGATTGGCAGGAAATGAAGGACCACGACGGCTTCTTTTTGGAAATCGCCGAGGGGCGAACCCATGCGAGAATTTCTGGCCAAGACTTTCTGATCGAAGAGCGCGAAGGCGCCGTGAAGTACTCGGGCGAAGGCTTTGCTCTCTCGTTTGCATTAGATAAGCCGGTTGCATCACTTTCGGGAACGGCCAACGGCGAGGTTGATCTGAGCTACTACTACATCACCGCTGCGATTCGCGCCGCGGTTCTAAAATCAACAAGCCCAAACTACGTTCGACACTTGGAATAATAGTCGCAACGTCAGGTCATGCATGCCTCGCCTTAGCCGTAGTGCGCGACCGGCGTGCCGGCAATCGCGCACATGTTCAGCAAGCCACGTGCTGTAATCGACGGGCTCACAATGTGGGCTCGATTGCCCATCCCCATAAGGATCGGGCCAACTTCTAGACCGTCGCCTTTCATCTTTAGAATGTTGCGCACCCCGGAGGCAGCGTCGGCATTTCCAAAGACAAGTACGTTTGCGGCCCCTTGCATTCGGTTTGAGGGCAGCATGCGTTTGCGTAGGTCGGCATCAAGGGCCGTATCGATGTTCATTTCGCCCTCGTAGCAGAAGTCGTGCTTGCCCTCGTCCAGCAGCTTGATAGCGCCGCGCAGACACGCACCGGTGCCGGCGCCCTGATTGCCGAATTGGCTTTGCGAGCACAGGGCAACTTTGGGTTCGATGCCGAATCGACGCACGTGACGCGCGGCTCCAATTGCGATTTGCGCAATTTGTTCCGAGCTTGGATTTGGGTGAACGTGGGTGTCGGCAATAAAGAGCGGGCCGTCTTCAAGAATCATTAATGAGAGTGCACCTTGGGCGTGGTGTTCGCCGCGACCCAGCACTTGTTCAACGTAATTGAGATGCCAGTGAAATTCACCGAAGGTGCCGCAGATCATGCTATCAGCTTCTTCGCGGTGAACCATGACGGCAGCAATCGCTGTGGTGTTGGTACGCATTACCGCTCGTGCAATGTCGGGCGATACGCCGCGTCTCGCCATAAGGCTGCAATACGTTCCCCAATAGTCCCGGTAGCGCGGATCGTTTTCCGGGTTTACAAGATCGACGTTTTCACCGAGCTTTAGGTTAAGACCAGCTCTTTCGATGCGCTTCTCGATAACATCGGGGCGACCGATGAGAATTGGGCGTTCGGTGGTCTCTTCAAGCATGGCTTGGGCGGCGCGCAGCACTCGCTCATCTTCGCCCTCGGCAAAGACAATGCGCCGTGGCGCGGAACGGGCACTCTCGAACACCGGCCTCATAAGAAGGGCCGAGCGAAAGACCGAGCCATCGAGTTTGTGTCGATAGGCAGCCATGTCTTCGATTGGTCGCTTGGCTACGCCGGTGTCCATTGCCGCTTGCGCAACGGCCGAAGACACAACACCGATAAGACGAGGATCAAAGGGTTTGGGGATTAGGTATTCGACCCCAAACGTTAGCTGCTCGCCTCGGTAGGCCGCAGCGGCCTCGGCAGACGTTGTGGCCCGGGCAAGGGCTGCGATGCCTTCGACACAGGCAAGTTCCATCTCATCGTTAATGGTTGTGGCCCCAACATCCAGCGCACCGCGAAAGATGAACGGGAAACACAGAACGTTGTTTACCTGATTGGGAAAGTCCGAGCGCCCTGTGGCGATGATTGCATCCGGGGCGGCTTCGCGAGCGAGGTCTGGAAGGATTTCGGGCGTGGGATTTGCCAAGGCAAAGATGATCGGCTGTGAGGCCATTCTCCGAACCAGATCCTGCGATAGCACCCCGGGCCCCGAGAGACCCAAGAAAAGGTCCGCATCGTCGATCACATCGGCAAGCGTTCGAAGGTCGGTCTTCTGCGCAAACTCTGATTTGCTCGGATTCATGTCGACCTCGCGACCTTCGTAGACCAACCCGTGAATGTCGCAGAGCCAGACGTTCTCGCGTTTGACGCCAAGGTTAAGCAGCATCTTGAGGCAGGCAATACCAGCAGCGCCGCCGCCGGTTGAGACAATTTTGATGTCTTCGAACTTCTTCTTTGCCACAAAGAGCGCGTTCTTGGCAGCGGCTCCTACGACAATTGCCGTGCCGTGCTGGTCGTCGTGAAACACGGGGATGTTCATGCGTTCACGACAAATGCGTTCGACGATAAAGCAATCTGGGGCTTTGATGTCCTCGAGGTTTATCGCGCCAAAGGTTGGAGCAAGCGCACAGACGATGTCCGCGAGCTTTTCAGGGTCGCTTTCGTCTAGCTCGATGTCGAAACAATCAATATTGGCAAATTTCTTAAAAAGTACCGCCTTGCCTTCCATAACGGGCTTTGAAGCCAGGGGGCCTATGTTTCCCAAACCGAGCACAGCTGAGCCGTTGGTGACGACACCAACAAGATTTGCACGAGTGGTATAGAGGGCAGCGTTGCTTGGATCGCTTTTGATCTCGAGACAGGCTTCGGCAACTCCTGGTGAATACGCGCGAGCAAGGTCGCGACCATTCGCCAAAGGTTTGGTCGCTCGAATCTCGAGCTTGCCGGGCTTTGGGTTGGCGTGATAGTTGAGGGCGGCCTGCCTGAGAGTTGTTGTATCTTTCATGGGGTACGTCTTTCGAATGAAGATTCAGTAAATGTCTGAGCGCAGATCGCGGGCGAGGTCCCAACCGCTTGGGTCGGGCTCAGTGAGGATCGCAAGGTCGACTTGGGCCACGATTAGGCCCTCTGGGGCCTCTAGGGTGGCCATGCGCCCGTTTGGACCAACGATGTAGCTAGCCCCAAAGTAGTCTTGGTTCCAAGGCGCTTCGCTGCCAAGCCGATTGCTTCCCGCAATGAAGACATTGTGACGGGCGGCATCGACTTCGAATTCGAGGTCCCACATGCGTCGACTCTTTTGGCCGAAGGTGACAGCCGGGCTAAAAATTAGCTCGGCGCCTTCGTCGGCGAGAGCCTTCATGGCACCGGGAAAGTGCCGGTCGTAACAAATCGCTACGCCGACGCGCCCGACCGAAGTCTCGAAGACCGGGAAGAATGAATTGTTAGAAATATTCTTAGTGCTTGGGCCAAGCTTTCCATCGCTGCGCTCGTAGTAAAATGTCTCGTAGAAGCTGCCCGCGTCATTGGTGCCTGCGGGAATGTGAGTCTTGCGATACTTGCCCAAGATGCTTCCATCGCTCTCAATGACGACGGCGGTGTTAAAGCGCTTGCCGGTGGCATTGTCGAGCTCGTAAATGGGCGCGACCAGTAGCATCGAATTGTCAGCGGCAATTTGGCGCATCGCTGTGATGGTTGGACCGGTGTCTGCGTCCTCAGCCATCTCGCGCCACATTGGGTTCTCGCCCAGCGCAAAGTAAGGCCCGGCAAAGAGCTCGCCCATGCAGAGGGCGCGCACATCGAGAAGCTTCGCTTGGGCAATGAGTTCGCGGTGGTGCTCAATGTTGGCGTCGCGAATTGCACCGAGTTTGTCGCTTAGTTGAGACACCCCCGAAACACTCGTTGGCATTCCCTGATAGGCGTTAACGGTTTGGGTGAGGGCGATGTTCATCGGGCTTCGGTTCAACGGACGGCTCCTGTGAAGAGAACGAGAGGGCTCACGTTAGGTGCAAGTGAGCCAGAAGTGCGCATCGCTTGGAGCCCTGCAAAGCCAGCCGTCCCGGTGGTGCAAACCTGGATGCCGGTGCTCGCGAGGGCAAGCGTATTCGCGCTTTGTAATTGGGCCTCTGTCACGGTTAAGGCGCTGCCTTCGCTTTTTTCAAGCCCAGTGACAATCGAGAGCCAATCGTAGGTTTCATCATCGAGAATGCCGCCGGCAATGCTTATCGGCTCCTCTTCCCAAGGCCACATAAAGTCGGAGCGATGCGAGCGCGCCGACTGAGCTGGCTCAGCCAACTCCGACATACGTCGCCAAGCTCGAACGAGCGGATGGGCGTTGTGTGTTTGCACTGCATGGAATCGCGGCAAGGCAGAGAGAATGCCAGCGTCCTTGGCCATTGAGAATGCTTGCATCAGCGAGCTAGCAAGTGCACCGCCACCAACTTGAACAAAGACATCGCTTGGCACATCGTTCAAGCACTGATCGATGAGCTCCCAGCCAAGCGTCTGCCCGCCGATCAGTGCAAGTGCATTGTCGCCACCTTGGCAGCTAAAGGGCAGGGCACCAGCGGCTACCGCTTCGACAAAACGGTGGTAGCAAGGATCGCCGGGTGGGTCGCTCTCCCGCCTCTCACAGATCACTTGCTCGGCCCCCAAGCTGGTGAGCCGCTCCACCACGGCGGCCGATGCATTGGGCGGAATAAAGACCCGCAGTTTTCTGCCAGCGGCTTTTGCAACGACGGCTGCTGCCAAGGCCGCGTTGCCGCAGCTTGCGATCGCAAGCGTTGTATCTCGCGTATCCGCACCAAGCCGATCGGCAACCTCAAGATGGAGAGCCGTGCCAATGAGATGACGGGCCTTGTGCGAACCGCTGATGTTCACGGTCTCGTTCTTTATGCGAACTGCGAGTTGTTCTGAGTGGGCGAGAGGAGTTGTCGCAAGAGGCTTGCCATCGACTTCCGCGAGCTTGGCGGCAAGCTCTTCGGCAATCGAAATGTATTCGGCATCGGTGATGCCTCGCGAGATTGCCAGATGCCAGGTGTGGCTGAGTTGCCGATAGCGCACAAAGGCGTTATCCGACGCTGCTAGCGCCGTTTTGGGCCACCCGGCCACAATGGCTTCTGGCTCGAGCTGCACGCGAAGCACGTGATCGGCCCCGTCCTGCCCACGACTTGGGCAGGAGAAGCTAAGTAATTCATCGGCTGGGCGGGCCAGGTCGCAGCCCGCACACACCAGGCGACTAAGCATCTAAATCTCGACGCCGCTCTCGGCGTTAAACTCTTCGATCATCTTGTCCCAAACCGGAATGAGCTCGCGAAGGCCGACCCAAAACTCTTGGCCACGGCGCGCTTCAAACTCTTCGACGGTCACGCCTTGCTGCTCGACCCAAGTGAAGTAGCCGAGGTTAAAGACGCGATTGCGGTCACGCTCGTCCATCACCAAGACATTGTCATCGTCGACATTGCTGAGTTCTTGCTCAAACGTTTGGGCTGCGAGTGTCGCGTCGAACTTGCCGTCAAAGTACTTGTCCCGGGCCTTGCCAAGCTCGGTGCTGTACATCGCTGCGCCGTCGGTGGCGACAGTCATAACAACATCGTCCTCGCCAAGACCAAGCTTCTTTGCGGTCTTGATTGCGCTAAGCACGTTAGCGATCGACGACAATCCAAAGTCCCGAAGCGCCTCGAGGATGTCATCACTCACGCCGCGCTTGCGAAGCTCGGCCCGGCCCTCGTCGGTTTGAAAGAGCAAGTTGAGCGTGTCACTTCCGCGATCAGAAACTGCAACGACCACATCCGAGTTGGTGACGTTTTGGATGAAGGGAAGGTGCTTATCACCAATGCCCTGAATGTTGTGCTCGCCAAAGCCGTTGTAGAGCATCGTTGGGCATTCCAGAGCCTCGGCGGCGACAATCTTGGTGCCAAAGCACTCTTTGAGTTTGTCGCCAGCGGCAATCGTTCCTGCAGAACCCGTTGCCGAGACAAAGGCCGCTAGGTTTAATTCTGAGCGCTCGCTTTTAAGGTGCTCAAAGACCGTCTTAAAGGCGGTACCTGTAACGTTGTAGTGAACGAGGTAGTTTCCAAACTCGCAGAACTGATTGAAGATGAGGTTCTGCTCGTCCTGCTCAAGCTCGTTGCACTTATCGTAAATCTCTTTGACGTTGCTCTCGGTGCCAACCGTGCGAATGGTATCGCTTGGATCGTTTGTCCACTTGTCGAGCCAGTTAAAGCGCTCTTCGCTCATGCCCGCGGGAAGCACGGCAACACCGCGACAACCAAGCAGCTTAGAAATCGCGATTCCACCGCGGCAGTAATTGCCTGTCGACGGCCAAACCGCACGCTGCGTGGCAGCATTAAACTGGCCTGTGACGAGCCGCGGAATCAAACATCCGTAGGCCGCAAGCACCTTGTGAGCGTTGATCATCGGGAAGCGATTGCCAAAGAGCACGACGATCTTTGCATCGATGCCGGTGAGCTCTTTGGGAAGCACGACGTGATTTGGCACATCAACTTCACTTCGCCTATCGGCATCGTTAAACCAATGCACGCGAAAGAGGTTAAGCGGGTGCGGCTCATCGGGATCGATGTCTGCGAGCTTCGCTTTGATCTCTGCGGGGATTGTCGATGGATCCGCCAACTGCGCGGTCGTAGGTAGGTACACCTTCTGGCCTTTGAGTTGGGCAACCGAGCTCTTGCGAGCAGCTGCATCGACGACTTCGTTTTCTAATCCTAGTGTTGCCATATCTAAAACTCATTCATGCGCTGCCAAAGCAGGGAGGCCTGCTCAGTCGCTCGCGCGGTTATCGATTTCATTGCCTCTTCGTCTGGGGCCGCAGCACAGCTTGGCTGCACACCATCCCAGAACGTTCCAAGTAGCATTGCGCTAGCGTCTGCTCGCATTGCTGCGGCGCTCATATCGTCGCCGTTCGCCTCTGCATCAGCCAAGAGCGCTTGGTTCTCTAGCGGCATATCGGCCTCGTAGCCATCGGTGCCAAGGGCTACCAACGTGCTTTCTGCGAGTGCCGCTGGGTAGCCCACTTTGTTGCCGCGATTGGAGCGTGGGTTCTGCACGATCCAAATTCCGTTTTCGGCGCAGGCTTCGATCTCGGCGGCAGTTAGGTGAATGCCATGAGCAAAGATTGACCCGCTCTCCATGGCGCCACATTTGACAAACCTATCGATCAACCCCTCAAAGCCTCGGTCTTTTGCATCGACAACGTCGGCCCTGTCTTCGGCGACGTGCACGTGCAAAACCGTATCGAGCTCGCGAGCGAGTTCTGCCGCTTCAGAGATTGTCTCATCCGAGACGGTGAAGCTCGCGTGCAGGCCAATTGCACCTTTAACCAGCGGCCTCGTGTTCTCGCGAATAAAGCGCGCGCACTCGGCAAGGCCGCGCTTGCCTTCTTCGCGCCCGCCATTGCGCTCGGTGGCGCCGTAACAAAGCACAGCCGGCATGCCAAGGCCTTGGCAAACGTCGGCAATAATGTCGAGCGAACCCTCGATAAAGGCAGGCGACTCGTGATGGTCGATGAGCCCCACGCAGCCAAGCCGCAGAGCGTTGGCAACATAGTACTCGGCGCTTGCGCGCAGCGAGGCTTCGTCAAGTGCTCGGTCAAGCCGCCACCAAACCCGCTCCAAAATTTCTACGAAATTTACTGGAGCAACGTTCGGGGCAGGCATGCCCAGGGGCACAAGCCCACTGTAGAGGTGGGTATGAGCGTTTACGTGGTTCATGCGCGCTTTCGAGGTTTGATCTTGCCGACGCTAATCGCTTTGCCTGCAGGCGAATCCTTCATGGGCAGGCTGTAGCGCCGAATGCCATCAAAGTCGTAGAGAGCGCCTGCAACCGCGCCTGCGGTTGGAACAAGGCCAATCTCACCAACGCCTTTGGCACCGAATGGGCCCTCGGGCTCGTGGTCTTCGACCAAGATGACTTCGACGGTTGGCATATCGCGAGCGCGCATCACGCCAATCTCGCGCATCTTGTAGGTGACGGGCCAGCCATCTTCGCAAGGCAAGTCTTCGCTAAGCGCAAAGCCAAGCCCCATGTGCACAGCGCCTTCAATCTGGCCTTCGCAGAGGGCAGGGTTGATGGCGCGACCAACATCGTGGGAGGCCACAACATGCTCGAGCTTGCCATCGGCATCGAGGATGACAAGTTGGGTAGCAAAGCCAAAGGCTGTGTGGGTCTTGACCTTGCCAGTACCTTCTTTGCCCGGCGCTGTGGTGTCATCGATTTTGATGTCGGCAGCGAAAACTTCGCCGGCCAAGTCGCTAAGAGTTTTTCCACTGTCGAGGGCAGCTTTAAGACTCTTGGCGGCGCTCTCGACGGCTCGGCCGCCAAAGAGGGTGGCGCGGGAACCTGTGGTTTGCCCACAACCAAGGGCAAAGGTGGAATCGACCTGTGGTTTAAACACTTCGGCAGGCAGCCCAGTCACTTCGACAGCACATTGGGTGAGCACCGTGAGAAGGCCTTGGCCCATCTCGGTGTAGCCATTGTACAAGCCTACGGTGCCATCGGCATTTACAACCAAACGCGCTTTGCCCCACTCGATGGCGCCATTGCCAATGCCGGTGTTCTTAATGCCGCAGTCGATGCCAACGGCTTTGCCGGCTTTCTTGGCGGCGTAGTAGGCATCCTTTACCGACTCCAGAGTCTCTTTCACGCCGACCGATTTTTCAAAGACCTGGCCCGAGGCGAAGGTATCGCCAATGCCGACCACGTTGCGGTGGCGAATCTCCCACGTGTCGATGCCAACCTTCTCGGCGAGCATGTCGAGACAGGTGCTCATGGCAAAGTGCGCTTGGTTGGCGCCAAAACCGCGCATAGCGCCACAAGGAGGATTGTTGGTGTAGGTGGCGATGGCGTCGATAAAGACGTTGTCGCAGCGGTAAGGGCCGCAGCCGTGTCCAGCAGCGCGCTCTAAGACTTTTGCACCAACCGAAGCGTACGAGCCGGTATCGCCAAGCATGTCAGCCCAAACTGCGGTGACGATGCCGTCTTTGTCGCAGGCGACTTTGTAGTCCATGCGCAGGGGATGACGCTTTGGGTGCACGCGAACCGATTGCTCGCGACTAAGAAGAAGTCGCACAGGCTTGCCGGTGAGGTGGCAGAGCAGGGTGGTGTGCGCCTGAATGCTCATATCCTCTTTGCCACCAAAGGCGCCTCCGTTTGGAACTAGCTCTACCTGCAGCTCCTCTTCGGGAATGCCGATAAAGGCGGCACTTTGCCTGCGGTCATCAAAGATGCCTTGGCCCTGGGTGTAGAGGCGAATCTGCCCGCTCTCGGTTGGCGTGGCAAATGCGCATTCGGGCTCGAGAAATAAGTGCTCGATGCGCTGGGTGTGAAAGCGCCCTTCCACAACGTGAGCGCTTGCGGCAAAGGCCTTGTCGACGTCGCCTCGGCGGATCTTGGTGTGACCGAGGATGTTCGAACCATTTGCGCTGGTTGGGTTTACCTGCGGAGCGCCGGCTTTGACGGCTTCTTCCATGTCGGTAACCGCATCCAGCACTTCGTACTCGATGTCGATGAGTGCAGCGGCAGCGCGAGCAGTGTGCTCATCGACGGCAGCAACTGCGGCCAGAAAATCTCCTACGCAGCGAACTTCTTCGCCCTCGGCAACAAAGCCCGGCCAATCTTTTTGAATCAGCCCGTACCAGCGGTCGCCGGGAACATCTTTGTAGGTTGCAACCTTGGTAACGCCTTCGAGAGCTTCGGCGCGGGTTGTATCAATCTTAATGACCTTGGCCCGAGCATGGTCCGAGAGGCGAACCGCCCCGTGCAGCATTCCCTCGCCGGTCATATCGCAAACATAGTCGCGTCGCCCAAGTGCTAGGTCTTGCGCTTGGTAGCGCGTGAGTCGCTTGCCAACCCCGCCATCCGCTTCGAGTACGACCTTCGCTTCGCCGCGCTTGACGCCAGCGTAGAGTTCGATGGCATCGACAATTTTTGTGTAGCCTGTGCATCGGCAGAGGTGGACATCAATCGCCTTGGCAATTTCGTCGCGGCTCGGCTTAGCATTTTTCTGAACCAGGTGATGAGCCCGCATCGCCAGACCTGGGATGCAAAATCCACATTGCAAGCCGGCGGTCGCTGCAAAGCAATCGGCAATTAGCGATGTCTCATCGTCGGGCAGGCCATCGAGAGTGACAACCTCTTTGCCTTCGGCCTTCGTGGCTTTCATTGCGCAGGTGACAACTGCCTTGCCACCGACAACCGCGAGACAGCAGCCGCATTGCCCTTGGGGCGAGCAGCCGTCCTTCACACTCGTTACGCCACAGCGATTGCGCAAGACGTCGAGAAGGGATTCATCGTCGCGAGGTTCAACCTCGACAGATTTGCCATTTAGATCGAATCGAATGCTCATACCGGTACCCAACCTTCGCTGCGTGGGTTAGTGGCGCAGCGAAGCAGGCACAATACATCGGTAGGTAGCGCGCTGTCACCCCGAGGATTGGGTGCGAATCCCCAGGGCTAGCGACTTTTTACTCGGTAGCGTCGTCTTCGTTCGCGCTCTCGTCTTTTGCGGCGTCGCCGGCGGCCTGTGCAGGTGCTTTGCCGCGCATATTCGGGAAAAAGACCGTGTCTCGAAGCGAGTCGACGCCGGTCATCAGTGCGACGAGGCGATCGATTCCCAGGCCCAAACCACTCATCGGTGGCATGCCGTACTCCATGCACTCGATAAAGTCGCTCTCCATCATCATGGTTTCGTCATCGCCTTGCTCGCGAAGATCTTGTTGGCCTTCCATGCGCGCGCGCTGATCCACCGGATCGACAAGCTCAGAATATGCCTTAACAATCTCCCAGCTATTGACCACGACTTGGAACATATCCAGCACTCGTGGGTCGTCGGTGTTGCGGCGAGCGAGCGGCACCATCTCGGTTGGATGGTGAACCAAGAAACACGGTTGAATAAGCTTAGGCCTTAGCGTGAGCTTGTAGAGCAAGTCGATAAGAGCCGGAATGGACTTGGCCTTGCCGACAGGAATCTCTGGGCACTTCTCGGCAATGTCTGCAGCCAAGCTCTGGTAGGTCTCGTGCGCCATGATGTCGACGCCGGTGTCGTCGAGAACCGCTTGGCGGTAGTTGATCTCGGGCCACTCTGGCTCAAAGTCCAGGCGCTGCCCTTCGTACTCCACGACCATGCTGCCTGTGGCTTCCATAAGAACTTTACGGATAAGCTCTTGAATGAAACGCATATTGTCGCGGTAGTCCCAGTAGCCGGCATACCACTCGAGCATGGTGAATTCCTGCAGGTGAGACCTATCGGTGCCCTCGTTGCGGAAGTTCTTGCCAATCTCATAGACCCGCTCCAGACCACCAGCGACCAGGCGCTTTAGGTAGGTCTCGGGCGAGATGCGCATGTAGAGCTTCTCTTTTAGCGCGTGGTGCTCGGTCTCGAACGGACGCGCTGCAGCGCCACTCGATGCGGCTTGCAAAATCGGCGTCTCAACTTCCATGAAGTCGTGATCGTCGAGGAAACGCCGAATTGTTCGAATCACCAGCGAGCGCGTAACAAAGCGCTCTTGAACGCCTTCGTTCATGAGGAGGTCGAGGTAGCGCTGGCGATAGATGGCTTCCTGGTCTTTTAGGCCTAAGAATTTATCTGGTAGCGGCATCATGCTCTTGGAGAGAAACTCAATGTTCTCGATGTTGAGCGTCTTCTCGCCTTTTTGCGTCGACCAAAGGGTGCCTTCAACGCCGATAAAGTCACCGACATCGAGGTTGCTCTGAATGAGCTTGGCTTGGTCTGAGAGCTCAAGCTTCTTAAAGCTAATTTGGCCTTTGCCACTGCGATCGCGAAGTTGTGCAAAGCTCAGTTTGCCAAACTTGCGGACAGCCATAAGGCGGCCGGCGATCTTCGCCTTGCTGCCGTCTTCGAGCTTCATCGCTTCAGCTACAGTGTGAGAGGTCTCGTAGCGCTCTGCGTAGGCGAGGATGCCTGCTTCGCGGAGGTTTTCGAGTTTTTCGCGTCGGTGTCGGAGAAATTGTGATGCCATGGTGTGCCTTGCTGAAATGCGGCCCGGTACTACCACATTGCGCCCCGGCGGCGTCGAACCGATTGTGATCTAGGCCGCGGAGCAGACGTGATGCGACTCTTTGCGATCCCACGCTGTCTGGCCTAGGATCATTAAGCCTATAAACCAGGAGTCCGAGAACTATGCGAGCATCCCTAGTTATTGCCCCGATCTTCGCCGCAGCGGCGCTGCTCTTTTTTAGCCCCACGTCAGCACACGCAGGTGTGGATGCCTGCGGCGATATTTACATCACGGCCGGTGCCGAGTGCGAAGTGATTCCGCCTGGGGCTACTTGCTCAACCCAGTGCACACCACTCACTGTCGAGGTCGCCTGCGCCGCCGAACTGCAAGTGGAATGCAGCGCCGAGTGCTCTGGCTCGGCCAGTGTAGAGTGCAGCGGAAGTTGTGAGGCCTCCTGTTCTGCAGACTGCGAAGTGAATCCCGGTTCCTTTGATTGCGCGACCTACTGCACAGCTGATTGTTCTGCCGATTGCCAATCCCAGTGCTCGGACTCGCAGTGTGAGTCCACCTGCGAAGCAAATTGCTCGGCATCATGCGACACCGAATGCAACGTTGTGCCCGCTAGTGCTAGTTGTGATGCCGCCTGCGAGGGCAGCTGTTCAGGCTCATGCACGGCGGAATCGACGTTTGACTGCCAATCGAGTTGCAGCAGCGCAGGCTACGTCGATTGCACGACAGACTTGCAAGGCGGTTGCGTCACGGATTGCGAAGCCAGCGAAGGTGCGCTGTTTTGCGATGGCCAGTACGTCGATGTAGAAGGTGATTTGGATGCGTGTGTCGAAGCCTTGCGCGATCTCTTTAATATTGAAGTCGAGGGCTATGCGGATGCACAGTGCGAAGGCAATACGTGCACCGCTGAGGCAGGTGCGAGTTGTTCTGTCTCTGGCGGAACCGGAGGTGCCTTGGGCAGCACAGCTCTTCTCGCCTTGGCATTCTTCTTTGGCCGCCGTCGCCGTCGCTATTCGTAGCAAACCACAATGTCTAAAAAACGACGCTAGAACCGCTCGATTTACTCGCTAGCAGGTTTAGGCGTCGGCAACGTGACCGAGTTACAGCGGGCAGTCGATCAGAGTGATCGGCGCCCGCGTTTTTCGTTTTGGGCCCTTGCTTACCTTGTGCACTGGTGCAGGTGATCAGAGTTCAGTTGCGCGCATGGGATGACGCAAAGCTACCTGTGCAACAAGGGGCGAATAGCGCCTACATACTTGAAAAGATAAGGATTCTAGATTTATACTGTTCCAAAAAGACGTACTTGCGGTTACGATTATTTTATCGCCCGGGACATAGCCGCACGTCCCGATAACGCAGTTCCACCATTCCACCCCTAAGGCTCCTCCATGACTCATTCCTTCAAAGCTGCCGGCAAGATTGCCCTTCTTGCCTCTGGATTTGCACTGCTCACCGGCTGTGTTGCTGACAACGAACCACTTGGACCTGCAAGCGATCCATTTGGTAACGGCGATCAGGTTGCAAAGCCCGATGGTGATGAGACGCCTCCGCCGATCATCGTCGTCGACCCAAACTTTCCGGATGCAGATCTGCCACAGCCATCGGTCTTCGCAAACGACTTGGTCAGCCCAAGCAACCTAACGGTCTTTGACGATTCGATTTACTGGGTTGAGGATGTGGCTGGTGATTTCGTTCTCAAGTGGATGCACGTCGATGGCGGGGAGAACTTCGCCGCTGCCAAACTCGACAACGTTCCTTTCTCTACCGTTGCTGATGATGCAGGCCTGTACTTTGGCTCGACGAAAGAGAGCGTAGTCTTTGCATCGCATCACGGGCTCGAGCCATCGGTGTTGCACAACTCGGTCTCAAATCCGCTCGCACTTGCACTCACCGACGACTACGCGTTTTGGACCGCGACCAACGGCTGTGTTTTCCGTGGCGCAAAGGAAGGTGGGCCCGCCAAGGTATTGGGCTGCGCCGACACCGCCGCAACGTCTCTCGTACTTTTAGAAGGGCATGCCTACGTGGCTAGCGTCGATGGGATTCTCTATCGTGCAGACTTAGAGCCGGGCGGCGCATTCGAAAAAATCCTCAGCGGTGAAGACTTCGGAGCGGGCTTCGTAGCCGACTCAGCTGGCGTGTATTGGGCCGATCCGGCAAATCGACAAGTGAAGCACTTTAGCTTTGCCTCGGGCGTTGTGAGTCCGCTCGCCTCGGCACAGTTTGAGCCTGCCGCCGTTGCGCAAGATCGCTTCTACCTCTACTTCAGCACCCAGGGCGACGGCGCCATCAAGCGCGTTCTAAAGTCGGGTGGTGATGTGGACATCATGAATGACCAACAGATTGATCCAGGACAGCTCGTCGCAACCGATGAGTACATCTACTGGATTAACGAAGGCGACAGCTCGGTGATGCGGCAACTCAAGAACTTCGCCTACTAACGGCTGCTGCGACAGCTGCCGCTTTTCTCTGGCAGCTGTCTGTCTCACGAAGCCAAGCGCGATGCGCAGTCAACGTTGCCAGATGTTCGCTAGATGGATGAGAATAATTCCTAGCTTTTGTTCTGCTGGAGATATTCCTACATTCAGATTCCAATGGTACGCTGACCAGCATGCGTCCCATCGAGACCTTCGAACCATCGGGTAAGACGAGCCCAGTCTTTCTTCTCGTCGTTGCTCTATTTGCCACTGTGGTTGGCGGTGTGAGCTGGCTCTATGCCGCGTTGCTTAGTTGGATCCCGTGGATCTACTTAAACCTACTCGTTCTGATTGGATTCGCGGCTCTGGTCGGCATCGGAGCGTACATAGCAGTTCAGCTCGGCAAAAATCGCAATGCGATTCTTGGGGTCGTTGCCGGCGTCGCGATTGGTATCGTTGGCACAGGCGCTTCGCACTACTTTGCGTACTCAAGCGCGCTTGATGACGTCGTTGATGAAGTCATGGAGGCCGGAGGGCTGGGGCAGAGTCGCGAGGAGATTCGAGCCGAACTTGAGCAAGAGCTCAGCATTGGCGATTTCATCGACGCCCGAGTGGAGTCCGGCTGGTCTCTCGGTCGCAGCTCAACGTCTTCTGCCAACTTCACGGGGTTCTTCGTCTGGCTCATTTGGGGCATCGAGGCACTGGCCATCGTGGCGGCGGGTGTTGTTGGTGGCTATCTCTCCTCGCGTTCGCCGTTTTGCGAGCAATGCTCGCGTTGGATGGAAGAAGAGGAGTTATTGACCCAGGACGCTGATTGGGGAGAGGTCGAGACACTGACGGTAGCGACCAGCCTGGAAGAAGTTGTTGGGCTTGTCGTCTCGTCCAAGACGGATCCTGTCCGAGTTTCTCTCAAATACGTCGGCAAGCAGTGCGCTAACTGCGATGGCGATGCGTACCTAACCATTTCCAAGCACTGGCAGGAAGAAAAAGACGGCGATTGGGAAGACAAATCCGAAGACGTCCACAGCGACATCGCGATTTCCGGTGAAGACTTACAGCGCTTGAGGGCAAAGGGTAGCCAGACACCTGAACCGGCCGCTCCGGCGTAGGCGTATCCTTCGCAGGGTGGCGCTGCTAGGAGTTTCGCTGAGGCGCTCTGGGCGTGGCTTGATGCTGGCCCCGAATTCACATATCTCCCTGTCTCTCGTTTCGCGAAGAGGCTAGAGTCCTCACGTGTTCTGGCTCATTCCCATCGTCGCAATTCTTGCTGTCTTTGGCGTACCGGCCTACATGTTCAAGCGCGTGATGGATTTGAAGGAGCGCAAGCTGGAGCTGGATGCGGCAACGAACAAGCAACTGGAGGCGTACAAGGAGGACCGGAAGCTTCTGGTAGGGCGCCTCGAAGTCCTCGAAGCAATCGTAGAGGATGGCGACTTTGAACTTAACCAGCAGATGAAACTCGTCGCCAAGGCCGAAGAGAAAAAGCGCCTCGCGTCAGGCGAATAGACCGTGCGGTCCAGCCGAATGGCCTGGTGCCGCGTTGTTTGTTCGGTCCACCGCGTTCGATGGCGTCGCGAATGCAATCACTGCCGTGATAGTGTCCCGCTACGATGTTTCACAGGCTCGGTCGCAACTCGGCGCTTCTTGGTTTTGTCCTTGCTGGCGGCCTTGTAGCGTGTGCAACGGCCGACGAGGACTTGGGAATCCCCGACGCCTTTCCGACCAGGACCGACGGCAACGCGGGAGTCTTCGACGCAGGCCCGCGACCCGACGCAAACATCTCCGGCGCTTGTGATCAGGCATTGGCGAATCTGCGCTTTGATTTTGAGAGTGGTGCGCAGGGCTTTGTACACGGCCCGATGCCCGTTGCAGTGAACTCCGGCGCCAACTGGACCTTCGATCATTGGGAGCAGGGCGCGGTTACGGCTGGGCGAACCTGCATCTCGGGGCAAGAGTGTTTTGGCACCAACCTCGACGGCAATTACATCCAATGCCAACGGGCCTATCTAGTTTCGCCCACCATCGACCTAAGCGACTGCGCTGCCGCGTCCCGCGATGTTTCGTTTCACTTCCAGCACAACTACAACTTTTGGACAGGCAATCAAGGCGGCCAAAAGTTTGATGGTGGGCTTATCGAAATCAGTGCCGATGGAACGAATTGGCAATCGGCGACCTTGCTCTACCCCGGCACAATCGCCGTCAATCCAAACATTGGCTCATTTGAGTGTGTCGAGAAGGACAACTTCTACGTGCACGGCAAAGATGGCTATGTCGGCACTAGCAATGGTTGGCTAAGCGAGAGCTTCATCATTCCCCAAGAGCTTGCAAGCGTGACGTTTCAGGTTCGCTTCGTCTACGCCTCGGGTGTTTCGTCGGAAACGTCGGATCAAAACGAGAGCATGGCCGGCACAAAGCCCGGTTGGTTTATCGACAACTTGCGATTTCAGTAGCGCATAAGCGCTTATCGAAGGGCACGCAGAGTTGGTGACTTTTTAGACCTTTGGGGCTAGCCGTGTTCCGATTGCCTACATGCTGAGCCCAGAAGAACGTCGTAACCGCAGAATCTTCTATCAAGCGCCCGTTGGTGGCATTTTGCTTGATGATAGAAGAGTTCTGAATATGGTTTCGACGAACCTTAGCCTTCGCGGCATGTTCGTCGATCTTGCTGATGTGCCTCCGATCGGCTCGGAACTTGTCTGCAATCTAGCTACTGCTGGTGGGCAATCCGCCATCCAGATTCGCGGTCGCATTACCTGGCACAACGGCGCTAGTGGCGTGGGCATCGAGTTTGTCGATCTAAGCGACGAGCAAACCAAAGAGCTAAATGGCATCGTTGGCGATGGTGTCGAGATTCCGCTTGGCGAGCAATCGGCCGCGGTCTACGAGCTGATGGAGCTGGAATCGGCCGACACCACAAAGACGGTTGTCGATGATGCACTCGACGCGGCGCTTGGCGCACAGATCGTTGAGGCCATGGGCGACGTCGGCGAGGTACCGAGCCTCGATGAAGTACCGAGCCTCGATGAGGAGGTACCGAACCTCGATGAAGCAATCCTGCTGCCTGCTACCGCACCTGAGCTTGCTGCGGCGCCTGTGCCCAAATACGATTCTCTCGAAGAGCCTGCCTTCACCCAAGGCGAGGTGCGCGCCGAACTTCCCACGATCGACTCTGAGCAAATTGCTGCGCCAAGCGGCGAGCCACGCTCGTGGTTACTTGCTGCCGCCGTCGGAGGCGTGTGCGCCGTTGCGGTCGGCATGGCGGGATTTGGTCTTTTTAGCTCGGGTGCATCGACGGTCGACCCAGCCGATGTGGCAGCGGACACTCGCGATGACAAACGCCAGCGTGTGCTCGCCCTTGTCGGAGACGATTCTGCCCGCGTCCAAGATTCCGACGCGGCCATCGAGCGAATTCGAGCGGCTGCACTTGATGAGTCGGAGGCCGAGCATGGCAAAGAGCCCATGGCTGTGGGAGGGCCCATCTTTGATGCACCCGAAGCTGATGAAGAGGTAGCGGAGCATGAGGCCGAGTCTGCCAAACCAGCGAAGGCTGCAAAGCCCGAGAAGGCTGCCAAGCCTGAGAAGGCCGCTAGGCCCGAGAAGGCTGTGTCAACCGAGGTCAAGAGGCAGGTTCTCGGTGGCGTCGTTGTTCGGGAAAGTTCTGAGTCCATTCTTGTTCGCCTACCGTTCAAGGGCACAACGGAAAACGAGAATCACTACGTCATGAACGAGCCAAGCGCGTTTGCTGTGAACCTCCCATATGCGCAACCGGCGAAAGGCTACTTTCAAAGCCTCGAACCAAAGAGCGATGAAGTTCGACTGATCTGGGTACGCGAGCGCTTGGGAGGCCTGCACTTTCGCGTCTTCTTTAAAGGCGAACGGCCAACCTGCGAGCTGGAAACCGCAAAGCAAGAGCTTGTCTTGCGTTGTAAGCACTAGACTGCCCGCCGATATAGCGCCTTGGAAATAGGCACTTTGGCAACGTTGAGGGCCGCGCGGTCCGGTGCCTGCTAGAGTTTGGGCACCGAAAGCGACTGGCAAAAGAAACCTGGTAACCAAAACCGGGTCGCCCGTGTACAAGGCCCGAAATGACACGAAATTCAACGCTTATCTCGCGCTACAGCCCCGCTCCGATGTTCGGCAAGGTCCTCGCGGCCTTTGTCGTTACACTTGCGTTGCTCTTTCCTTCCATCGCCGAGGCGGCGCCATTCTCGGCGAAACGCGTGCCGGCCCAAGCAGAGGGCCTGATCCATGTCGACCTCGACAAGCTTCAGGCCTCCAATCTTTGGTCAGCGGTAAAGGGGCACCTTCCAAAAGAAGTTCGCTCGGGCAAATCTTCGAAGGTTAGCGAAGACCTCATTAAGGCCTGGGACACCCTTGGCGAGGACGGCATTGAGACCTTAGTTCTCTCCATGCTCGGTCGGGCTCGAAGTCTCACGGTTTGGGCTGGGCAAAACGACGAGTTCGCGCTGATGCTCGAATTGCCATTGGCCTCGACGGTTTTGGCGACGGCACTTAAGGCTGGTGTTCCTCTTAAGAAGACTACTGAGTCTGGTGTCGACGTCTACGAACTCGATTCGGCAACCCTTGCCATCGAGAACAACACAATTATTTTGAGCACAAGCCGTGCGCCGGTTGTCACAACGGCAAAATTGCTGCGCGGCAAAGGCAAGTCGCTCTCTAGCGATAAACTCAAGACGCTTGGCACTGCGCGGACCAAGGGCATCATTTTGGTGGCGGGCTTTGGCGGTAAGCTGATGGAGACCTTTAAAAAGCAAGCCGCATCCGCAGCGCTCAAGACCGACATCCAATCCATTCTCTTGTTTGCTGGGGAAGCGAATGGGAAGTTCTTTGCTGAGGCCGAGGCAAACGTTGGCTCGCCAGCCACAGCGACAAAGCTTAGTGCCATCGCTACTGGCTTGCTTGCAGTGGTTGCGCTCAGTGGCGACGAGCCCGAACTGCAGCAGCTGGCAAGTGCACTGCGAATCTCTCACAACGACAGTACCCTGACCGCTCGCCTAGAGCTCCCTATCAAGGTGCTCCTTGACCTCTCCAAAAGTCTCTAGTGCCTCGGAGCAAGAATCTCTTGAGTCTCTCGCACGACAAGCCCAGCAAGGGGATACGCAGTGTCTCGAACGCATCGCAGAGCGCATGCGCGAGCCGCTGCGCTGCTTCTTGGTCTCTCGGGTTCCGCACGAAGCGGATGCCGATGACCTCGCACAGGAAACGCTGCTCCGAGCCTTCTCTCGCCTCGAGAGCTATGACTCCAACCGGCCGTTTAAAACTTGGCTCTTCACAATCGGCAAGCGGCTGGCCGTTAACCAAGTGCTCGCCGACAAGCGTCGGACTGCAAGGCATTCCGAGGCCCACGCCACTTTGCCAGGCTCTGTCGAAGCATCGTTCGAACTCGATATTTGGCAGCGAGCAAAAGCAACACTCAAACCAGAGGTGTACCGCGCGCTGTGGTTGCGCTATAGCGAGGATGCCAGCGTGAAAGAGGTTGCCAAAGAACTCGGTCGAACGGTGGTCTCCACCAAGGTGCTGCTGTACCGCGCGCGCAAGCGCATGCTCACGGAGCTGCAATCATGATGTGCATTCGAGTGCGTTGGCACGTATCCAACCTCGAAGGAGCTGACCCAAGCGCGCGCGCGAGCCGCCACCTTGAAGGCTGCCAGCAATGCGCGACGTTTCACACGCGCCTTGCAAATTTAGAAGGCAGCCTTAAAGCATCTCGGCTCACGGCTCCTCATCCGGCGCCAGCGGCCAGTCGCCAGCCTTTGCGGCTACCGCTTGCACTCGCCGGCGCTGCTGCTATTGCGGTTGCTGTGGTTGTCTACGTTCAACTGGGAGCGGGTGGGGGATCCTCGACCGACTCCTCGTCGCACAACCCAGCCCTTGCAACATCAAGCATCGATGCAGGCCTGCGCGCACCTAGCCAAGTTGGGCTAATCGACGAAGGCCGAACCGACGAAGGCACGCTTAGCAAGAGTCTTGAGGGTGCCCAAGCCACAGTCCTCTCGCAGGTACGCAAGCTGGGTGAGCTTGAGGATCCGCTGGCACTTGAGCTTGCGGCGTGGCGTAGCGATAGCCTGCGCGGAATCGAGAGTATTCGCAGTCTGGGGCGAACCCCAAATCGTGACATGCTCGACCCATGAGAGTTGTACGCAGAGCTTACGTGGTGCTTCTTGCCATGTGTTTTCTCTGTGTTCCGCTCAATGACGTGGCCGCCCAAGAGGGCTCCGCCAAGCCTGAGGCCAAGGCCAAGACAGCGACCAAGACAGCGACCAAGACAGCGACCAAGGCGAACGCCAAGCGCGCCAATTCAAAGCGCAAGGCGAGCCGCAAGCAAAAGGCAACGCGGCAACGCAAAGCCAAGCAGCGCAAAGCAAAGCGCAAGCGCAGCGCACGCGCACGCAAGGCTGCCCGCAAGAAGCGAGCAAATCGGCCCAAAGGCTGGCAATGGCCTCCAACACCGGCAATGCGCACGCAGGGCAAAGCATGCCTAAAAACTCTTACTAGGCTTGGAGTGTCGTGGAAAGCTGCTGGCCGCCGCAAGGGAATCGTCACGCCCATCGTTGTGCGCTCGCTAACGTTCAACGACGTGAAGCTAGCACCGACGTTTCGCAAACCGCCATTTGTCATGGATTGCCATCTGGCGGTTGCGCTGGCCAAAGCGTCACCGGCGATCAAAGCTGCTGGAGTTTCCGAGCTTCGCTTCTCAAGCATCTATAGCTATCGACGGGCAAAGGTTAACGGTGTCCAGAAGCAGGCGCTTAGCCGTCACTCCTATGGATTGGCAGTCGATGTCTACCAAGTTCGAGATTCGGCAGACGAGATTTTCATTGTCGAAGATCAATACGCGGATGTTGCTGTGATTCGTGAGTTAGAAGATGTCTTAAACGCAACGGGGCTGTTTCGGCTGGTGCTTAGCCCGGCCAACGATCCAAAGTCGCACTCGGATCACTTGCACCTCGAAGCGCGTGTATCGAAACTCGGCAAGGCGGGGGCTGCGAAACGCCGGCACAAAAAGCGATCACGCAAACGAAAACGCGCTCGCAAGAAAAAGTAAGCGCGCTTCATTTGGTGCGTTCGCCAAGAAGATCTCGGGTAGGGCTGGCGAAAATGCCAAGCAAGATTCGATCGAGGTTCAAGCGTTTGCTTGAGCAAATTACCGTGTCGAAACCGGCTTTATAGAACGAGTAGATCACGTCATCGACAATGACGAAGCTACACACCATCAAGGGTTGCCCGTCGATGGGCGCCCCTATATGTTGTGCTCATACTGGTTGCTCGGGGAATGCGTTCTCGAGCTGAAAAGGGAACCTGGTTCGAATCCAGGGCTGCCCCGCAGCGGTATTCGAGAACGAAATCTACAACACGGCGAAGGCACCGAGTGCTCTAGCCACAGTTTGCACTGAGCAATGTGCTTGGGAAGCAGTAGACGTAGGAATGCGAACGATGTTCGACATGCTCGAGAGCCCGAAGACCTGCCAGGACCCGACGCTCAACAAGAACAATGCGCCGGTTTGACCTGGAGGCCTCGAGGGAGGCGGGTAGGTTCGAATCCGGCAGCGCTATGGCGCATGCTGTCTTCTGACTTAGTCCCGCTACGGCCTCCAATTACAGCGAGGAAAGTCAGATGCAAAGAGAACAAGAACGAAGCCGTGCCCAAGGTGGCATTCCCATGCCGATGGCCGTCGGTGAACAAGAATCTTCTGCCACCGAGTCCGAAACCGGAATCGCCATGCGCGTCACCAAGCGCAATGGAAAAACCGAGACCGTCAATCTAAACAAGATTGTGCGAGCGGTGAGCCGAAGTTGCGATGGCTTGCGCGACGTCGACCCGATGCGCGTCGCCACAAAGACGATTAGCGGTTTGTACGACGGTGCAACCACCAAAGAACTCGACCAGCTTTCGATTCAGACAGCGGCGGGCCTGATTGTAGAAGAGCCGCAGTACTCAAGTTTGGCCGCAAGGCTTCTCTCCGAGACCATTGCCAAAGAAGTCGCCAATGGTGAGATTCACGCGTTCTCGCAAAGCGTAATTCGGGGCCACGAGCTGGGCCTAATTCACGATGCGATGTTGGCCTTTGTGAAGAGCAATGCGCGCAAGCTTAACGACGCAATCCGCCCCGAGGGAGATCGAGAGTTCGAGTATTTTGGCCTGCGAACGGTCTACGACCGATACCTGCTGAGGCATCCAGAGCTGCGCGATGTCATCGAGACTCCGCAGCACTTCTTCATGCGTGTTGCCTGCGCTCTTAGTGTGAATGCCAGTGAGGCGATTGGTTTCTACAATGCGATGTCAAAGCTTGAGTACTTGCCAAGTTCGCCAACGCTCTTTAATGCCGGTACACGGCATCAGCAGCTCTCCAGTTGCTTTCTTCTCGACTCGCCTGACGATCATTTGGCGAGCATCTACGATTGCTACAAAGACATCGCGATGCTCTCGAAGTTCTCGGGAGGCATTGGCCTGGCATTCCACCGAGTGCGTTCACGAGGCTCGCTTATCGAGAGTACCAATGGGCACTCCAGCGGCATTGTTCCTTGGCTTAAGACGCTGGATTCATCGGTCTCGGCGGTAAACCAGGGCGGTCGCCGCAAAGGCGCATGCTGCGTGTATCTAGAGTCGTGGCACGCAGATGTAGAAGGATTCTTAGAGCTGCGCAATAACACCGGCGACGACGCTGCGAGAACCCACAACCTAAATCTCGCAAATTGGATACCCGACCTCTTTATGAAGCGAGTCGCCGTAGACGAGGAGTGGAGCCTCTTTGATCCAAAGCTTGTCCCCAACCTGCCGGACCTTTGCGGAGCGGAGTTTGAAGCTGCGTACCATCTGGCCGAAGAGCAAGGCCTTGCCAGCAAGACAATGCCAGCGCGCGACCTCTACGGGCGCATGATGCGAACCCTGGCGGAAACCGGAAATGGCTGGATGACGTTTAAAGATAAGAGCAATCTTGCCTGCAACCAGACCGGTGAGAAGGGCAATGCTGTGCATCTCAGCAACCTTTGCACCGAGATTCTCGAGGTCAACTCCTCCAAAGAATCCTCGGTGTGCAACCTGGGATCCATCAATCTCTCGCGTCACCTGATTCGCGAAGCAGAGGGGGAGGTGACGTTCGATTTTGCACAACTAACGGAGACGGTGGTTCGCGCCATTAAGCACTTGGACAGGGTCATCGACCTAAACTTCTACCCAATCGAGAGCACGGCTACGTCGAACGAGCGTTGGCGTCCGATCGGGCTGGGGCTTATGGGCTTGCAAGATGTCTTCTTCTCGATGCGACTGGCATTCGACTCGCCGGAGGCTTTGGCGCTGTCTACGAAGATTTCTGAAGAAATCTACTATGCTGCGCTCTGCGCCTCGTCCGACCTTGCCGAGAGCCTGGGGGCACATCCCGCGTTCTCCGAAACTCGCGCCAGCAGGGGCGAATTGCAGTTTGATGCGTGGAACGTGGTTCCCGAGAGCCAAGAGCGCTGGCAAGCCCTTCGAGAGCGCATCAAGCTTGTGGGTCTACGCAATTCTCTGATGATTGCGATTGCGCCGACTGCTACCATTGCAAGCATCGCAGCCTGCTGCGAGTGCATTGAGCCTCAGGTCTCAAACCTCTTTAAGCGAGAGACGCTCTCCGGCGACTTTGTCCAAGTCAATCGATACCTGGTAGCAGACTTAAAGGCCCGCGGGCTTTGGACCGAAGAGGTGCGCGCAAAGCTTAAGGTTGCGGATGGCTCGCTTCGCGATATCCCTGAGCTTCCCGACGACCTTAGGCATTTGTATCGAACCGCTTGGGAGATGCCGATGAAGGCGCTCATCAACATGGCAGCTGGGCGTGGTGCCTTTATCGACCAGAGCCAGTCGCTAAACCTCTTTATCGAGAGCCCCAATATTGCCCAACTTAGCTCGATGTACTTCTACGCCTGGAAGAGCGGGCTTAAGACAACGTATTACCTGCGCTCTAGGCCGGCAACCGGCATCGCAAAAATCACAACGCAAAGCACAAAGGCGCAGACTCCGATTGCGGATGATGCAGCCGCTCTTGCGTGTTCCCTCGAAAACCCAGAAAGCTGCGAGGCCTGTCAATGAGTAGCGTTGCGCGCCCAGCAAGCATTCTCGACCCGGGGCTTTGCCTAAGCCTGCGTCCCATGCGCTACCCGGAGTTCTACGAACTTTACCGGTCGGCGATCAAAAACACGTGGACTGTGGAAGAGGTTGATTTCTCGACCGATACACTGGACCTCGAAGACAAAATGACACCAGCCGAGAGGCACTTGGTGCAGCGACTGGTTGCATTCTTTGCAACCGGCGATGCGATTGTTGCCAACAACTTGGTGCTCAATCTCTACAAGCACATCAATGCGCCCGAGGCTCGCATGTACCTCTCCCGCCAGCTTTTTGAAGAGGCCGTGCATGTACAGTTCTACCTCACCTTGCTCGATACCTACGTACCGGACCCAGAGCAGCGTCACGAGGCATTTGCCGCAATCGAGACCATTCCCTCCATCGCCAAGAAAGCAGAGTTCTGCATGCGCTGGTTGGGGCGGGTGCAAGATATGTCGTCGCTCACAAGCAGAGATGATCGCAAGCAGTTTCTTCTAAACCTCATCTGCTTTGCGGCTTGTGTCGAAGGCCTCTTCTTCTTTGGAGCCTTTGCCTACGTATACTTCTTACGTTCGCGCGGGCTCTTGCACGGTCTTGCTGGAGGCACAAACTGGGTCTTCCGAGACGAGAGCATGCATATGGATTTTGCGTTTCAGGTTGTCGATACCATTCGTCGCGAGGAACCAGAACTCTTTGATCGAGATCTAGAGCTGCAGGTTCAAACAATGCTCGAAGAGGCCATCGACTGCGAAGTGCAGTTTGCCGAAGACCTGCTGCAAGGCGGTGTGCCTGGGCTCTCGGTAGCGCAAATTCGCCAGTACCTAATGTTCTGTGCCGACCAGCGCCTTGTGCGCATTGGCATGCCTCTGCGCTATGGCGTTAAAAATCCGCTCGACTTCATGGAGCTTCAAGACGTGCAAGAAGTGACGAACTTCTTTGAGAGACGCTCCTCGGCCTACCAAGTCGGTGTCACAGGAAGCGTCGAACTCGACGCCGATTTCTAGAGTTCACCGCGAACAAAGGGTTCGAGAGCGTTTGCGATTCGCGCACCACGCTCTCGGCCATTTTGCGGATTGAAAATTCGAAATGGGTCGAGCAGTGCGCTTGGTCGCAAGGCATCAAGCTCGCCTCGCGTGCACTCGATTAGGATTGCGGTTGCGCCGTAGGCTTGGTGAAGGTGATCAATCTCCATGCCGTGGGCGAACGAGACGCCCGGAACCCAACGCGAGACTTGCCGAACCGTGTAGCGACCAAGCCGCTCCTTTAGTGTCTTTGCGACCCGCTGGTGCGCAGCCTTCGCCCGAGGCGACTTCCACACGCCTCCCCATGGCATGAGGATCATATTGCCAATGCTGTGCAGTGAGAGGGCAACGTCGATGTCTGCGTGCTTGGCAATCTCGTCAAGGGTCTCGACGATGGCGGCCACTTCGGGCTCGGAGCAGGGCGATGGACCAGAGGCATTGTGCCCAGCCAGAAGACCCGTGCTAGCGCGAAAGTGCGTTGGCCAGTTTCGATTCAGGTCCACGCCTCGGCGATTGCTTCGAACCCATCGCCGCTTGCCCGCTCGCAGGTTTGCTTCCACATCGCGAAAGCCATCCGGGTTAGCGAGCGGAAAGAAGCACATCCTCTTGCTCTCAGAAGGATTCTTATTGGCAAGCTTTGCGAGGGCGTAGCCGGTCTCGATGCCGATCCACTCGATGGGGTGAATGCCAGCAATCACAACGCTCACCTTTGTCGCCGCCGCATTGCCGATCTCAAACATGAAGAGCGGCTCGCCAGCAACCGACTCGCCAATCTTGTGAATGCGGGCATTCTCTAGAGCCATCCAGTCTTCGAGCAATTCGCGATAGCCGCGGTAGTTGACTGGAAAGCCGTGCACCGCATGTCTAAGGAACTCAGGCTCGGCAAGGCTCGCGATGTACTCGGCAAGCTCTTCTCGGTCGTCTACGGCAGCAGCGTCTTCTGCATTCGAATGTCGGTCCATGTCTTGCCCTTCCACCACGTGAACTTCGGCTTGCGCGCGATTTCCTCGTAGCCGAGGCTCTCATAGAGTCCGCGCGCTCGCTCATTAAATTCGAATACGCCAATTTGGGCAAACTCGGCGCCTTGGTTGCGAGCTTCGTCTTCGATGAATTGCATTGCCAGCCGACCGATGCCCTTGCCTCGGGCATGGGCTTCTCCCAGCACAACGCCAAACCATGCGGTCTTGCCCTGCGGCGCATGCACCATGGGAGGGTCCATCATAAGACTTACCTCGCCAACCAGAGCGCCGTCCAATTCGATAAAAAAGACGCTGCGCTCAGATTCCAGGGCAGACGCGAGCTTGGTGGCGGCGTCCACAAGGGTGGTCGGCCGCGCAGCATCTTCTTTGGTTTCGAAGGGCCGAAAGAGATGCCGAATCGCAGGATCGTTTTCCCAGCGCACCAGGGTAGCAAGCACATCGCTCACGTCTTGGTGTGCTGGCCGGAAACGAATCAGAGCAGTCCAAGCTCCAGCATGGCTTCTTCGCTCATGAGGTCCTTGGTCCAAGCCGGCTCCCAGCTAAGGTGCACATGGCTGTGCTTAACGCCGGGAACAAGGCCCACTTTGTCGGCAACTTCGCGAACGATGAAATCGGCGACAGGACAACCTGGAGCTGTAAGCGTCATCGTCACGTCAACAACGGCTTCGTCGCTGATTTCAATGTTGTAGATAAGGCCGAGGTCGTAGATGTTGAGAGGAATCTCAGGATCGTAGATGCACTTGAGCGTGGCAACGACAAACGTGCGCATCGCGTCTTTGTCGAAGGCCCCCGTCGGCTCGATACCGGTTCCACCGTAGGCTTCAATTTGAGGCGGCTCGATGGGCTCTGGATGATTTTGAACCGTAGGCAAGAGATTGCGAGCCTTAGGCGGCGCTTCAATCTTGTTCGTCTTTAGGTGCTCGATGTCGCTGCTCATAGAAACTACTCCGTTGTGACGACGTCGCCGTCGTTTGCGATCGCGTGCTGCATCGTGTGCCACGCGAGGGTTGCGCACTTAACGCGCATAGGAAATTCGGCTACGCCTGCAAAGACTGCGAGTTTTCCCAAGAGGTCTTCGTCCATCTCGGCTTCGCCCATGACGACGCCGTGATAGTTCTCAAAGATCTTGTTAATTTCGTCGAGCTTCATGCCCTTGACCATCTCGGTCATGGTTGAAGCGGCGGCTTGGCTGATGGCACAGCCCGAACCCTGAAACCCAATATCGACGACGGTATCGCCATCGAGAACGAGTTTTACGGTGAGGTTGTCGCCACACAAGGGGTTATCCCCTTGGGCTTCTCGGTTGGCACCATCGGGAAATCGAAAGTTTCGAGGGGCCTTGGAGTGGTCGAGGATGACTTCTTGGTACAGCTCGCGGAGATCGGAATTCATGAGAACATCTCTTGGACAGTTCGAACCGAGGCGATGAGCGCATCGACGTCGGCGCGATTGTTATAGAAGGCGAGTGAGGCGCGGGCGGTGGCCGGAACGCCAAAGGCCTTCATGACGGGTTGTGCACAGTGATGCCCGGTTCGAAGAGCAACGCCCTCGGTGTCGACAATCGTTCCGATGTCGTGAGGATGTGCGCAGTCGAGGAAGAACGAGAGCGCTCCCATGCTGTGCTTGGCCGTGCCAATGCGGCGCAGGCCTTTTACGTCGCGCAGTGCCGAGTCGGCGTACGCAAAGAGCTCTTCTTCGTGCTTTTGGACAGCGGGCCAGTCGAGAGTGTCTAGATACGTGAGAGCCGCGCCCATTCCGATAACACCAGCGATGTTCGGAGTGCCCGCCTCAAGCCGATTTGGCAACTCTGCATAGGTAGTTTTCTCAAAGGTCACGCTGCGAATCATGTCGCCGCCACCTTGGTAGGGCGCCATGGCATTCATGACTTCGAAGCGGCCGTAGAGCACGCCTGTTCCGGTTGGAGCGTAGAGTTTGTGACCACTAAAGGCGTAAAAGTCGCAGCCGATATCGACAACGTTTGGCGCCATGTGCGGAACCGCTTGCGCACCGTCGACAACCGTAATGGCGTCGTGGGCTTTGGCGAGTGCACAAATTTCTTTCGCCGGGAGTACAGTGCCCAAAGCGTTGGAGACGTGAGCGAAGGCCACGATGCGAACACCGCCAGCTTTGAGGTGCTCTTCGATTCGCTCGAGCGGTACATCGCCATCATCGTCGATGTGAGCAACCACAAGCTCAGCGCCCGTTTGCTCGCAAACCATCTGCCAAGGCACGATGTTCGAGTGATGCTCGAGGCCAGTGATAAGAACCTTGTCGCCGGCTCCCAACCGCGGGCGCCCGTAACACTGAGCAACCATATTGATGCTCTGTGTTGTGCCGCTGGTAAAGATGATTTCAGAAGGCTTTGCGGCCCCTAAAAACGCCTGCACCTGCTTGCGCGTTCCCTCGTAGCTTTGTGTCGCTCGCTGCGATGGAAGGTGAACTGCCCTGTGAATGTTGCCGCAGTCGCGCTCGTAGACCTGATTGACCGCTTCGATAACGGCTTTAGGCTTAAGCGAAGTCGCAGCGCTATCTAGGTAGACAAGTCTCTTGCCGCGAACTTCCTGATGTAGGGCAGGGAAGTCCGCACGAATGGCCTCAATGTCAAAACCGCTCATTTACTTCGCAAGCTCCGCAAGGTCTGCGCCATAAGGAAGGCGTGTTAGCAAACGGCTGATCAAGCGCTCTTTCACTGCTTCCACTTCGATGCGATCGAGGATCGAGCGCACAAAGGAGAAGGTTAGAATCGAGCGAGCGTGATTCTCGTCGATGCCGCGTGCGCGCAAGAAGAAGAGGTGGTCGGGATTTACCGAACCGACCGTTGCACCATGACTGGCGCTTAGATCGTCGGAATCAATTTCCAAGTGCGGCTTGGTATTGACGGTCGCAGAGTCCGAAAGCAGAAGGTTGTGGTTCTGCTGGTGGGCGCTGGTTCCCTTTGTGCCCTGGTCGACGATGATGATGCCATCAAAAACAGCATGCGCTCGGTCGTCAATTAGGCCCCGATAGTCTTCGGTGCTTGAGCCGTGATTGTCGGCGTGGGTGATGAGCGTGTGGTGCGCAACGTGCTCGCTATTGATGGCGTGGTACATGCCATCGAGGTTGCACGTAGCACCGGGGCCACTCATGCGAGCGTCGATTTCAACGCGCGAGAGCTTGCCGCCCATGACGACAGAACGCGACGTGTACGTCGAGTCTCGGTCTTGCAACACAGCAAGAGTTCCAAGGTGGGTGCTGGGCTCGCCGCCTTCAATCACTCGAAGGTGATCGAGGTGCGCGCCGTCTGCGAGGTGTACCTCGGTAACAGCAGTGCACAGATCGTCTTGGCCAGGTTTGGACAAGTAGGTCTCTACGATGCTGGTCTTGCTATTGGCCTCGGCCTCGATAAGCAGGCGAGGGTAAGAAGCATTGCCATCGGCAACGTGCACGATGTGAATCGGCTTGCCCTTGTATTTGGAGCTAATGCGCACAACCAAGCCGTCTTCGAAAAGCGCCGAATTGATGCCTGCGAAAAACTCTGAGTGAGCAATTTTGCCAAGCCGAGACTCAAGCGCAGCGGGTGCACTTTTGAGTGCTTCGGCCAACGAAGAAACGCTTAGCCCTTCGGTGCTTGCCAAATCGCCAGCGGCATGGCCGTTTACGATAAAGAATTTGGCAGTGCCGTCGTCGCCGAGAATCTCATTTGCCCAAGCGACTGCCGCATCGTTTGATGAGGTTTTTGCTGCAGCAATGCTCTGTCCGCTAAGCTTGCGAACCGAGGTGTACTTCCACGCTTCGGTCTTGCCCGTTGGCAGCCCCGAGGCAAGCACCGCAGCGCTCGCCTCTTGCCGCAAAGCGCTAAGCCACGCAGGATCGCTCTCCCGAGTGCCCTGGGCCGCAAGGCCTTGACTGTCGAGAAATGCGCTCATGATACCGCTTGTCCTGTGAACTCGGCGTAGCCATTGGCCTCAAGCTCTTTGGCAAGCTCTTTGTCGCCGGTACGAGCGATTTGGCCGTTGACGAGGACGTGCACAACGTCGGGCTCGATGTAGTCGAGCAGGCGCTGGTAGTGGGTGATGATAAGCATTGAGCGAGCCTTGTCACGAAGAGCGTTTACGCCCTTGGACACGGTTGCCAGGGCATCGATGTCCAGACCCGAGTCGGTCTCATCGAGAATGGCGAGCTTTGGCTCGAGCATTGCCATTTGGAAGATTTCGTTGCGCTTCTTCTCACCGCCGGAGAAACCCGCATTTACGGCGCGCTTCATAAGCCCATCGTCAAGCTCGACAAGCTTGGCCTTTTCACGGGCGAGCTTCATAAAGTCCATGGCGTCTAGTGGATCTTCGCCACGTGCTTTGCGAATTGCGTTGAGTGCAGCCTTTAGAAAGTAGACGTTGCTAACGCCTGGCAACTCGACGGGATATTGGAAGGCCAGAAAAACACCGGCGCGAGCGCGGTCTTCGGGCTTCTTCTCAAGAAGGTTCTCACCGTCGAAGATAACTTCGCCTTCGGTGATTTCGTATCCGTCGCGTCCTGCGAGGACGTGGCTAAGAGTGCTCTTGCCGGAACCATTTGGCCCCATGATGGCGTGAACTTCGCCGGCCGGTATCTCAAGGTTGATGCCTTTGAGGATGCTCTTGCCGTCTGCGGTTGCGTGTAGATTTTTGATGCTAAGCATAGGTTGTGATTTTCGAGTTTTGAGGGGTTTGAATTCGGGTTATCCAACGGCTCCCTCGAGGCTAACCTCGAGGAGCTTTTGGGCTTCGACTGCGAATTCCATGGGGAGTTCTTTGAGGACTTCTTTGCAGAAGCCATTGACGATTAGGTTGACGGCGTCTTCTTCGCTGAGGCCACGCTGGCGACAGTAGAAGAGTTGGTCCTCACCAATTTTAGAGGTGGTGGCCTCGTGCTCGAGCGTCGATGAGCGATTCTTAACTTCGATGTAGGGGATGGTGTGAGCACCGCAGCTATCGCCGAGCAAAAGGGAATCGCACTGGGTGTAGTTGCGAGAGTTCTCGGCGTTTTTGCCGATGCGCACTTGGCCGCGATACGTCTGCTGCCCATGTCCTGCAGTGATTCCCTTAGAGACGATGGTAGAGCGGGTGCCCTTTCCAAGGTGAATCATCTTGGTGCCGGTATCGGCCTGCTGGTAGTTGTTCGAGATAGCGACCGAGAAGAATTCGCCAACCGAGTAGTCGCCTTTAAGAATGCAGCTTGGGTACTTCCAAGTAATCGAAGAGCCAGTCTCGACTTGGGTCCAGCTGATCTTTGAACGCTCGCCCTCGCAAAGGCCGCGCTTGGTCACGAAGTTGTAGATGCCGCCGACGCCATCTTTGTTTCCCGGGTACCAGTTTTGAACGGTGGAGTATTTGATCTCCGCGTCCTTGTGGGCAACCAGTTCAACCACTGCGGCGTGCAGCTGGTTCTCATCGCGCATTGGCGCTGTGCAGCCTTCGAGGTAGCTCACGTGGCTGCCTTCGTCGGCAATGATGAGCGTGCGCTCAAACTGCCCAGTGTTGGCAGCGTTAATGCGGAAGTATGTCGACAGCTCCATCGGGCACTTCACGCCTTTTGGAATGTAGACAAACGAGCCATCAGTGAAGACAGCTGCGTTTAGCGCGGCATAGAAGTTATCGGTGCTGGGAACAACCGAGCCCAAGTACTTCTTGATGAGCTCTGGGTGCTCTTCAACTGCTTCGGAAAACGAGCAGAAGATGACGCCCATCTCTCCGAGTTTTCCCTTGAAGGTCGTCGCGACACTAACGCTGTCAAAGACAGCATCAACGGCAACACCAGCGAGAGCTGCGCGCTCGTGAAGCGGAATTCCGAGCTTCTCGAAGGTTGCGAGAATCTCTGGGTCGACTTCGTCCAGGCTCTTTGGCCCCTCTTTGGGAGCCGCGTAGTACGAGATCGCTTGGTAGTCTACGTCGGCGACTTTAACCTTTGCCCACTTGGGCTCGGTCATGGTCGTCCAGAGTCGGTAGGCTTTGAGTCGGTACTCAAGCAACCAATCTGGCTCGTTCTTCTTTGCTGAAATAAATCGAATGATGTCTTCGCTTAGGCCCGGAGGCGCGAAGTCTTGTTCGACATCAGTAACGAAGCCGGCTTCGTAGTCCTGCTTTAGTCGGTCTTGGATTTGTTCGGTGCTAGACATGATTTTGGAAGGGGTCGCGTAAGTCGGGTCGTGGGAGGAGACTCGTTAAACTAAAACGAGTAAAACAAACTAACTAAAACGAGGTCGATTCGCCGCAGCCGCAACTGCCAGTCGAATTGGGATTGTGAAACTTAAAGCCCCGGTTCATTAGGGTGCGTTGGTAGTCGAGGATGGTGCCCTTTAGCAGCTTCATGCTGCGGTAGTCGACATAGACTTTGACTTCCTCGGAAGTGAGCACGGTGTCCTTGGTGCGGGGCTCTTCTTGGTCCCACTCGAAGGTGTAGGTGTATCCAGAGCAGCCGCCACCTCGAAGCCCCACCCGAATTGCTTTTGGGAGAGTGTCGAGCTTTGACGCTTGGCGTCGAATCTCTTCGACTGCAGCTGCAGTGACAACAACGGTCTCGGGGTTGGCAACAACAGCCTCATCCGACTTCTTATCGGTTTCGGCCGCAGGAGCTGCATGCAAACTGCCCTGGGTATCGCTGTGTAGGAGTCGCTTGGTGCTCATCCTTCACTCCGAAGTGGCTCTGCAGTTGTGATGATGCCCTCGGCAGCATTCTTTGGCGGTGTTGCCTTGATAACGACTGGAGTTGATTCTCGGTGCGCTGCTTCGCGACCTGCATGCTCGCTGAGCCCGGCGAAAAGATGAGGAACTTCGTCTGGGGTATGACCGTGCTGAACACAGTCTTTACAGCTGGCTGGCGATAAATCGCTCTCGCAGTTGTGACAGCCATCGAGGTAGTTCAGAGCCTCGACCAGGTCGGCCTCGCTGCGGCGCAGCTTGTTGAGCTGGGTTTGGACCTCGGCGAGCTTCTCGGTAAAGACGACTCGCGCTTGGCTGGTTGCGACGCGGCCCGTGGCAGCGCGTTCGAAATCGGCGACAAACCCCTGTATTTGCGCCAGTGTAAAGCCGATACCTTGCAGCTTTACGATCCACCGAGCTCGCTCAATGGAGGTCTCATCGTAGAGGCGAAAGCCGCCCTTGCTACGATCGACGGGCTTGAGCAGGCCCAATTCCTCGTAGAGGTGCAGCGCTCGGACAGTTTTGCCGACTCGCTTGGCAAATTCGCCTACTTGGAGTCGCTTTTGCGGTTTATTGGGTGATTCGGACATTGGGCTACTCCTTGTTTAGTAGAAGTCTTGTTCAGGCGAAGACCTGTGAATTAGGTCTGACAGGATTGCGTTTGCTCTGCCAGGTCCAAATCTAACCCTTGCGTAAGGATTGGGTACTTCGAAGTAGACTATGTAGGTGGGAACCTGGTTTGTCAATCGAACCTTGCCGTAAAGGTTAGAGTTGGAGGATCTGTGGTTTGGCCTATTGCTTGGGGCCGCGAATCTTCTGCCAATGATCCAGCGAACTTACTTGCCCGCGAACCGGCAATCTGAGCAAATCAAGGAATGGAAGCGGCCCCACCAGATCGCACAGGCCAAGTCTTGGTCGAGCGCTATCGGATTACCGGGGTGCTCGGCTCGGGGGCGATGGCCGATGTGTACGAAGCTCTCGACCTTCACAGCAACATTGCCGTGGCGGTCAAGCTGCTCAACGCCGACGTTCGCGACCGGTCCGCCTACCATGATCGCTTCGAGCGTGAGGCGCTGATCACAGCGAAGTTTCGCCACCCAACATGCATCCGAATTCTCGACTTCGGGAACACCGCCGACGGCTTGCCATTTCAGGTTATGGAGGTGGTTCGGGGCGAGCAGCTTGCCGACATCCTCGATGCTGAAGAGCGCTTGCAACCCGCTCGGGCGCTGCACATTTTTAAGCAGCTTTTGTACGCCTTGGCAGAGTGCGGCGACGCCGGTGTGATTCACCGTGACATCAAACCTGAGAACTTGCTGGTCTATCAGCACGAGGGGCAGACCGATGCGGTCAAGCTCATCGACTTTGGTATCGCAAAGCTCATTGGCGATGCGGCCGTTGGTCACGAGAAGCTCACGTCGGTAGGACTTATTCTGGGCACGCCTCACTACATTGCACCGGAATGGGTCACAAGTGACGACGTCGACTGCCGAGCCGATTTGTATTCGGCAACCATCCTCTTATTCGAGATGCTTACCTCGGCGCCGCCGTTCCTTTCCGAGGATCGCAAGGCGCTAATGAAGATGCATCTGAACGATGAGCCTCCAACGTTGCGGGAGCGGATTCCTAATGAGAATTTCTCTGATGAACTTGAGGCCATGGTCCGCAAAGGCCTTGCCAAAGATCCAGCGGATCGTTTTGCGGATGCGCGCGAATATCTCAAGGCGCTAAATGCGCTTGGCGTGGGAGAAGTGCTTGCGCCCCAACCTCATGTCGCCACCCTGGCTCCTGCGAGCGTGGGGCATCTAAACGTTCCAGGGCGCCCCAATGCGCAACGAATGGCTCAAAATACGACCAAGCGGAAGTTCTCGCCGGCGCTGCTCGCTGGCATTGGAATCGTGGCGGTTGGCGCTGTGGTTGCTGTAGCCATGATGGATCGAGGCGCGGGCACCAAGGCGAAAGCCGGTGCGGGTGCAGCGGTTGCTCAAAGCGATGGCGACGCTGGTGCGCCGTTGGCGCCGGGGTCGGATGCGGGCGCGACCGACACCCAAGATACTGCAGACACGGCTCCGATTGTTCCGATAACCGACGCGCAGCTTGCCGAGGTCACCAATGTTTGGACCGAAGCCGGATTTTCGCTAACCGGTTTTGAAGGCGACTTTGATGATGATCTTGCCAACGGCGCATGTCGCTACGGCAAGGTCGATGAGCTGCGCGTAACCGTGTGCCTGGCCGCGCACGATCCGATTTCGAGCAGTAAGAGCTTTTCTAGATCGGCACCAGACGAAGACTCGCCCCGCAGATGGCGTGCGCGAATTGCTCGCGGCGACTACCACGTGCGAGTGCAGGACGTTGGTCGCAACAAGAAACGCAAAAAGCTTCGGCGCAAAATCGAGACCTTGTTCAAAAAACGTTAGAGTTTTTCGCAGTGGTAAGAGTGGCTGTTTGATGCTACTCACCAAGGCATGGCACCTGCTGTGAAATGTCCGAGTTGTGGAGCACAGGCAAAAAAAGGCGAGGGCCGTTTTTGCAGCCATTGCGGCGGGAGCTTTCCCGATGTGCCACGGATAACCCCGGATGAGTGGGCGACGCATCCAGAGCGATTCGACGAGGCCGAGGCCAGTGATTGGGCCAAGAGGGCAAGCGCAATTCCCGCACCTTCGGTATCCATTGCTGCCGTTCTCGTGCCACTTATTTTCTTGGGCGCTTGGGTCGCGATGGGCTCGTTTATGTATTCACAGGCCGGCGGGGCCGACTTCTTCCGCTACGGCGTCATTGCGATAACAGGCCTTGGCACGATTGGGCTGCTCGTCGCGATTTCCCGAGCAATTCGAATGATGCAAGCGCCAATCAAGCGACAGATCGCTGTCGTTGTGGATGAGCGAGTCAACGTTCGAGGTGGAGGTAACGACAGTTCAGCCTCAACCCACTACTACGTGACAGTGGTTGGGCGCGATGGAACTCGCATCGAGTGTGAAACTACCGACACCGTTGCAGGGCTTGTTACTGCCGGCGACATCGGCGTAGCAGTCATGCGCATGCAAACGTTAGTAGCGTTTCATCGGGCGTAATCGGCTTTTTGTGCCCAGATTTGGATTTGCACGAGCAAAGCGTGGCAGCATTCAATGGATGAATGCAAAGAGTGGTCTCGTGCTCGCACTTCTCTCGCTGGGACTTCTAGCAACACCCAAAGCGGTGTTTGCTGCGGATGGAGATAGCGATGAGCAAGACTCTGAAAGCGAGTCTTCGGAAAAGGACGCTGAGCCACCCGCTGCCGATCTTGAGTTTGATATGGCGCCGAGCGTTGGTTACGACAACGGCCGGTATTCGCTAAGCGACGGCGGCGCAAATACCCTCAACATCAATGGGCGCGTGCAGATGCGTGGCCAGTACACAAGTGTGGACCAAGGTGGCGACACCCGCGGCCACAGCAGCCAGTTTTTACTCGCTCGCGCCAGGCTCACGCTTCACGGAACCGCCTACACCAAACGACTCTCCTACAAGATGCAAACGCATTTTGATCAAGGGCAGGTAGGGCTTAAAGACTTTTTCTTAGACTATCGAGTTGGTGAAGGCTCGACAATGGTTCGCATGGGCCAGTTTAAGATGGCGTTTACGCGGCAGTTCATTCAGTCGTCGGCAATTCTCGAGTTTGTCGATCGCAGCATCGTCAACGACTACATTGGCAACGGGCGCGATATCGGCTTTCAGATTCACAACGGCATCGAAGACCTGCCCGAGACCGAGTGGTCGATTGGTGTCTTTAACGGAACTGGGGACGTTAGTTCGTTTCAACCGACAACAGCCGTCGATCCGGTGACGATGGAGACCGAGGTTACCGGAGGCTCGTTCTCCAACGTGCCCGACCAGATTCGCCCTGCGGTTGCTTTGCGCCTAGGCCACAACAACAAGGCAATGCAAGGCGAGGCGTATAGCGAGCCGGATACGACAAGCAGCGGTTTTCGCTACTCGGTTGGTGCAGGTGTCTTAACCCACTTCCGCTACGGTGCTGGCGCTGCGAGCACACGAGCTGGCGTCGACTTCTTAGTCAAGCACGATGGCATCTCTGCCAGCGGCGGAATCTTCGCCGACTTACAGGGCCCCAAAGTTTCCGACCTAAGCTACGCGGGCACCGCCGCTTGGGCCCAAGCTGGTTACATGCTTAACGAGACCAAGCAGCTTGCCTTGCTCTACGCAACGATTGCCAAGCAAGGTGGAGACAACGAGCAAGAAGTAAGCGCTGCCTTCACGCACTTTGAGTTTGGCCACAACGTAAAGTGGCAAGCGGATATAACGCTCTTGCACTCGGATGACGGCACAAAGCGCCAAGACATCCGAGCGCGCAGCCAAGTTCAGCTCTCGTTCTAGCGGGCGCTTCTGCGTTGCTTGCTCACGTCCACGAGCAAGCCCCGCCTCGCTAGCCGCGGATATTCGACATCTCAATGAGCTCATTGTACCTAGCGGTCGCAGTCAAGGCCTCTAGTTCTTCCAAGGGAACATCGCCCAGCTTTCGATCTTGCGCTGGGTTGCTCGGGCTCTTGACCTCGACGTTTTCCTCAGCGCCGTCGCTCTTCGAGCAGGCGCCGCTTCCGGTGGCGAAGGCCATCAGAAGAACTAGGAGGCGCCTCGAGACGCGTGCGCTCTGCGAGAAACATCGATTGGAGAATCGATATGCGAGCTGCGTCGGTGGCGTATTCATGGCTTCTCTTTCGCGCAAGTTTGCGTTGCGAGCTGTACTTTAAAGCGTCAGCCACGAGCCTTTTGCGGTTGCAAACCGGCTGTCGTTAGCAAAGATTGCCAAGGCATCTCGGCCATGCAGGGTTGACAGGGCGCCAAAGGGCTACAGGTCGCAGGCGCAGCGCGAGAGTCGCATAACGGTGTTATCGCTAGAAGACGCCCAGTAGACATAGTCGTCGTCTACTGCAACACCAAGGGGATACGACTGCTGTGCAGCCAAGATCTCTGGCGAGCCGCCATCCTTGCGAACTCGCATCACAACGTTGGCCGGGTAGGCTGTCCAGTAGATGTGGGTCGCATCAAGCGAGATTCCGCCGATCCAAGAAATGTTCTCGCTAAGGTTTTCAAAGCTAGCGATGGTTTCTGCCGGCTCACCTGGGCCCCAGCTGTGCCGAACAACAAACTCAGACATGCTCAACCAGTAGATTCCATCGGCATCCACAGCAATTTGCGTAGCACCTCGCTCGTCCACGGCGAGGTATTCAACCGCACCGCCACTTTTTAGGCGGCGAACAACTCGCGAAGAACCTGGATCGTTCCAATAGACATAGTCGTCGTCGATGGCGACTCCCCACGGATTTGAGGATTGCCCCACCAGCGTTGCTCGGCCACCCTCTTTGGGAACGCGCACGACAGCATCCGTACCGCCGTTTCCGGTCATAAAGTATACGTGGGCTTGATCGACCTCGATGCCGTTTAGGCCAACCTGTGATTGTACGAGTCTTTGCGGCTCACCACCGCCTTTTGGGGCTCGCATGACGTCACCGGATTCGCTGGCAAGCCAATAGACGTGAGTCTCATCTACGACAAGTTCTGAAGCTCCTTTTTGGTTCTTTGCAAGGATCTCCGCTGCGCCGCCGCTTTTGCTTTGGCGCATGACAGCGTCGCCAGTCGAGAATTTAGTCGTCCAGTAGACATGGCTATCATCAAGGGCAACGCCGTTCGCGCCATCCTGGTCTGCTGCGACAATTTCTGGACTGCAGACATCCACAGTGCAGCGCGGAGCTTGCGCAGGCACACAGATTTGCTCGCTTGGCTCGCACACCCAGCCGCTGCCAAACTCGCCCGCACAGTCGGCGTCGCCAACCTCACCAGGGAAACAGCTAAGATCCGAACCAGACTGCCCACCTGGAATGGCCCCGTTGCACCCCAAGCTCGAGAGCGCGACCACGGCGGGAATTGCTAGCAAGTTCCAAAGTCTCATGAGGTGGTTATCAGCCATCGGCGAAGAGACTTCAAGACGTAAGCGCATCACTAATGCACAAAGCGGTTGTCGGATGTGCTTCTTTAGGTGCAGAATCGGTACACTATGTGGAACGAAGCGAGTTCTCAATTCTTGCGAGCGTTGCGGGGAAAGCGCTCGCAACGGATGGTTGCGCGCCGTCTGGGCTATCTGGGAAATCCCATTCGCGACTGGGAGGCGGGCCGGCGCTTCCCCACCGCTGGCGAGACATTTCGCGCGGCAAGCCTCTTGGGCATCGATGTGCTCGGCGGCATGCAGCGCTTCCACCAGCCTTCGGCGCAAGGCCTCGACATGCTCGACGACCAAGGCATCGCCGTCTGGCTCGGCCGTCTGCGCGGTAACGCGAAGGTCTTGGAGATCGCGGAGCAAATGGAGCAATCCCGCTACACGATCAGCCGTTGGCTTAAGGGCGAGACCAAGCCGCGGCTCCCGCACTTTCTACAGCTCGTCGACGCCATCACCGGTCGGGCATCCGATTTGCTCTTTGAGTTTGTGGCCGATACCGAGGTGCCAGCGGTTGCGGAGTTGCACCGCCAGCGAACCTCTGCGCGGGAAGTTGCGTTTCATGAGCCTTGGACCGAAGCGGTCATGCGACTTTTTGAAACCGAGGCCTTTCGCAATCACGAGCGCGGTGATGTGGATTGGATTGCCGAGCGACTCGGTATTTTACCTAGTAAGGCGAAGGCCTGCGTAGAGCGGATGCTGGCTTCGGGAATTATCGTCACCCAAGATGGACGAATTCACCCATCAAAATCGCTCACCATCTACACCGGTGGCGATCCGAGTCGCACGCGCCTTCTCAAGAGCCATTGGGCACAGGTTGCCACCGAGCGGCTCGAGCAATCCCACAGCGAAGACTGGTTTGCCTACAACGTCATGTCGATCTCCCGAGCGGATCTTGAGCGCGTAAAATCCCTCATGCGCGATACCTACAAAGAGATACGGGCAATCGTGGCTTCATCGGAACCCGAGCAAGCAGTCGCGCTCGTTCAGCTTCAGCTCATCGATTGGTCGGTGGACTAGCCGCCAAGAATCTCGGCGGCGATCTCGAAGGAGCGAACCCGTGCTTGGTGATCGTGGATTTGCCCCGTGAGTATGAGTTCGTCTGGCTCGTATTGGCCGATGAGCGCGCTTAGCGTAGCGCGCACCGAGTCTGGGGACCCTGTCGCTGATACCGCCAGCGCTTCCTCGACGCCAGCGTGCAACGCCGAGCCAATCGCGCCTTCGACGTCGTCGATAGGGCGAGGCAGTGGCCCGGGTTGGCCTTTTTGCAAGTTGGCAAAGGCGAGCTGCATCGACGACTTTAGGTACTTGCCTTCGGCATCGGTGGCTGCGGCAAAGACATTGACCGCCAACATAAAGCGCGGCTTCTCAAGATAGGCCGAAGGTTTAAAGCGCTGCTGGTAGAGCTTGCGCGCAATCGGAAGTGCGCCCGGAGCAAAGTGCGATGCAAAGGCATAGGGCAGGCCAAGCTCGGCGGCAAGCTGCGCGCCGAAGGTGCTGGAGCCAAGGATCCACAGTGGCACTTTCGTGCCCGTGCCCGGCACCGCTCGCACCTTCGCGCCCGGCCTATCGTCATCAAAGTAGCCAAGCAGTTCGACGACATCGCGAGGAAAGTGCTCGGACTCTGAGCCGTTGCGGCGAAGCGCCTGCATGGTTTGCCGATCGGTGCCCGGAGCGCGACCAAGGCCAAGATCGATTCGATCGGGATAGAGCGTTGCCAAGGTGCCAAAGCTCTCCGCCACCACCAGCGGTGAGTGGTTTGGCAGCATGATGCCACCCGCACCAACCCGAATGCGTTTGGTACCACCAGCGACATGGCCAATGACCACCGCCGTGGCAGCGCTGGCAATGCCCGTCATATTGTGGTGCTCGGCAAGCCAGAAGCGGTGGTAGCCACACGCCTCTGCGCGCTGGGCTAGATCCAGCGTATTGGCCAGAGCGTCGGCTGGAGTGCTGCCTTCGGGGACAGGGGAGAGATCGAGTACAGAATAGGGAATCACGACAAGAACCAACTACCACATCTGCACGGCGGTGCCAGCGCGTTCAAGCAACCTGGCCAGGCGCTTGTGAACCTGCGGTTCTAACGCTTGCCCTTTTTGCGCTTCTTCGCCTTGGGCTTTTTCTTAGGCGGTGGTGCCACTCCGCCAAGCGCTTCAATTTGCACAGCAGCATCTTCGGCTGCATCAGGATCGCTATCTTTCGTTAACTCAAAGAAGGTGCGGAATGCGCGAATCGACTCTTCGTTGCTGTGATTGAGCCTGTGCATATGCCCAAGGTCGTACCAAGCCTTTGACATCGTCGGATCAAGAGTTGCCGCCGCTTGGTATGCGGCAATCGCCTTGTCCACGTTCTCGAGACGGCGATACACCACACCCAGATTAAACTGGTACTGCGCAGAGGTTGGGTCGAGGGCGATCGCCTTCTTCAGCACTTTCTCCGCATCGGCAAAGCGATTGTCCACGCGATAGGCAATGCCGAGATTGTTGGCCGCGATGGCGTCGGTGCTCTTGTATTTGAACGCCAGCTCCAGGTGCCGAATCGCCTCCTTGGTTTTGCCTAGCTGCCGCTTGATGGTGCCGAGGTTGCCGTGAATATCGGGGTTCTTTGGGTCGAGATGGCAGGCCTTGATAAGCGCTGCCAGTGCGTCTTCTTTGCGATCCGCACGGTAGTAGGCCATGCCGAGATTGGACCAAAGCACGGGGTCTTTGGTGATGAGGCCAGTGGCCTTCTCGTAGGCGGCAACGGCCTTGTCCATCTTCTCGCTCTTCTTATAAAGATGACCAAGGGATGCCCACGCCATGCCGTGGGTATCGCGAGCTGCGACCGCAGCCTCGAAGGTGGCAATCGCTTGGGGAAACTTGCCCTGCTCTTTGAGGGCGATGCCCTGCTTATACAAAACCGCCGCATCGTCCGCCTGTGCTGCGGGCGCTGCGGCAATGCTAATGAGAAGGGCGAATAGAACTGTGACGATGCTGCGTTTCATGGCGTCTCCAACCCTAGACTACCACCAAGTCGCAGAGACTAGCTTTCGAGTTCGCGAAGCGCCGTGCTGCAACTATCGATATCTTGGCCAAGCTCCTCAAGGGATTCGACAATTGGCGCGAGGTCGACCGCTTCTCGCGAGGCATTTGTGCTCTCGAGGTTGGCAACTGCCAGTCGCAAACGCTCCATCGCCGCTAAGTAGTTGTGCATCCGAGCCAAGACGCGCTCGCGATTTTTGGAAATGCCACTCAGGTATTTGAGCTGCTCGGCCAAAGCGGCGCGGGCTTGCTCGTACTGCTTGATAACAACTTCGTCGTCGGCCTTTTCAATTCGCGCTTCAAGGCCTTCCATGCGCTCCACCAAACTATCTGCGTTGGCGTGACTTGCACGGCCATCCGCATCGCTCCAACGCTTTGCCGTATCCATCAAGCGCAAGACCGCTTCTTGGAGAATCACTCGGTTGGCATCGTCTTCGGAGAGCTCGGTTTTGGCTTGCGTCCAAAGGCCATTACCGCGTTCGACGAGCTCAGCAATTTCCCCAGAGACATTGCCCTTGAGTTGATTGTGAATCCGAGCAACCGCATCGTGCTGAAGCTCTACATGGCGCGGAACTAAGGCGAAGATGCTCGCCGCTGAGATGGCCAAGCCCGAGAGCGCGGCACTTCCCCAAGCGGGCAGGGCCGAGAGCTCGCTTGCTCTGAGAACTTGCATCGCGGCGTAGCGCGCAACAAGCAGGGCGAAAGCTCCGGCAACCACCGAGAGCATCAGCTTGCGACCGCGAAGTCCAGAGGCAAAGGGTAGGGCGACGATGAGGGCAAAGAGAAGTGGACCTACATTGCCGACGCCCCATCTCGATGTGGCGATCAACGTGGCGCCACCGAGTGCGGCGACCAGACCACCGGCGATGATCCGCGATGTCTTGGCCCCAGAGATCGCCGTCATGGCAGCAACGGCCGCGACGGTCGTGGCCAGCGCCACGGTTAGCGAAGTGCCGCCACCAAGAGCTACCCCGGCCACGGCGGCCAGCGGCCCTGCAATTGCCAAATACAAGGCGGCGCGGTGAAAGGTTTCGTGATTTCTGAAGCGCAGGGCTGTGGACATGAAGGTGAATACGCGCGGAGTTGCAATTCGATCTGCGCAATTTGCCATGAGGGTTCGAGCGCAGCTTCGCCGTGAGATATGGTCGGGGCGTGAGTGCGGCAGTTCAAGATTTAAGCAGTACCTTGCCCCAGCAACTTCTTTTGGATGGAGGCTTTGGGACCTCGCTGATGGAGCGCGGGCTGGATGTCACAAACGAGGCCACAGCTTCCTGGAATCTCACGCATCCCGAAGACGTTTTGGAGGTGCATCGGAGTTTTGCGAACGCCGGCGCCGGTGCCTTGCAGACCAATACCTTTGGAGCCAATCGCCTGGCACTTGCAGGGCGCGGCGCTATCGATGTGCGTGAGTGTAATCTTGCCGCCGTTCGCTTGGCCAAAGAGGCTGCGTCGGCCCAGACCCTTGTCATCGGCTGTATTGGGCCGACTGCGCTGATTCCGCCACCGCAAGGGGATGCCAATCTAATCGATTTGGAAGAAGCCTTTGCCGAACAGGCCTCGCTCCTGGCCGAAGGCGGCGTGGACTTTCTGCACATCGAAACCATGGCGCATCCAAAGGAGATGCGAGCGGCCCTTCGCGGATCTCGCGAAGGTGCTCCCGGTCTTGCCGTCGTTGTCTCGATTAGCGCCCGACGCACAGCCGAGCGCTACAAGACGACTCAGGGCTTTTCCATAAAGTCGATGATGAAGGTTGCCCGCGAAGAGCGCGCCGATGGTTTGGGCGCAAACTGCATGCTCTCACCTGCGGATATGTTGAACCTAACGAAGATGATGGTTGATGCCTCGGAGGTGCCCGTCTTTGCGCAGCCCACCATCGCACCCGATGGCGGCGCACCGCTCTACCCCGACGAGTTTGCCGAGGGAGTGGCCGCCCTGTTTGAAGCCGGCGCACGTGCGGTGGGTGGTTGTTGCGGAACCGGAGCCAAAGACTTGGATTCGGCGCGTCGTCGACTCGACCGTGGCTACCGGTAGAGCGCACCTGTTGGCGCTGACCCGTTGGCGCTGACCCGTTAGCGCTTTATGTTAGCGGCGAGGCGATGACGAGTTGGTAGTGGTTAAAGGCGCAGGTGCCATCGCAGTCTGCGTTGGCTGCATCGTTCACAAAGATGCGCAGGCGATAGGTGCCCGGAGCCAAGTCGCCATTCTCAATGCAGACCTGCTCGGTGCCAGTCTGATCTTGTTGCGTTGTGCACAACTCGCCGGTGGTCAAAACTTGTCCAGCCTCATCGAGTAACTCGATGCCCAGTGGTGCCGCACCGAGAGGCGCGCGCAGCGTTACTCGGGTATGTGGATTGGATCCGTTGCACTCCGTTGGACGAATGAACTCAAAGGTGTCGACATCGGTCGCATCTTCGATGCAGCCCCAGTCGTCAAATTGCAGCTGTTCGCCGCAGCCAATCTCGCCCATCTCACGTGCTTGGCCAGCCTCGTCATCGGGCTCGACATCCGCTGTTTGCGATGGGCAGGAAAAGTCCCGAACCTCATTTGCCGAAACGCAGTTGTAAGCAAAACTCCCATTGTCGCCAAGCTGACAGGCCAGGCCAGGAGGGCACAGCGAATCGGGGCCACAGAAGTACGTGTTGCTAGAAATCTCTGGCTTGCAGCTGGTGAGAGCCAAGGCTGCCCAGATGAGAAGTGCAATACGCGACATTAGAAACTCCATCCTTGCGTCATGACGAGGCCGCCCCGCGTTGGCGCAATGCTTGGCATGGTTTGGGTTTGCCAATCTTGATAGCCAGGTTTTGTATCGGGGCGAGTAATTATGAACGTCACAAGGGTTGCTGCGGCAAAAGCACCACTGATGCCAAGAGTCACCGTGGCAATCGTTCCGCTTCGCTCACCGTCGAGGCGCGTGTCTTCTCGTTCGGCATCCCAGGTTCGCAGGGTGTGCAGTCCCGACGCCGAAAGGTCATTGCTGATGCTTTGGGAATCGAGCAAGTAGTACGTGCCAACCGCGCCCGTAACTACGGTTGCTCCCAACAAAGAGTACAGCGCAATTTTCTCGTTCGAGCTGCGCTTGCCAGCTTGTTGAATCACTAACTGCTTATCCCCGTTGCTAAAATAGCCTCCGTCAGCACTCGCAGCTGCGGGCAAAGCAACGATGGCGCCGGCGATCAGAGCAGAAATGGGTTTGTGGCGCATGGCGTCATCCTGCCGATCTGCTTCGCCATGGTCAAGTAGGCTGTGGGCGCTGTTCTAACCAGTCCTTTCTAACAGTCCTTTCTAACAGTCCTTGCAGGGCCCAGAGAAGTCATCGCCAGAGCCTAATGACGGGGCGACTCCGAACATGGTAACGATCCGGCATGTCTCGTCGTTCACCCCGGGTGCGAGCCCGCTTCGCTGCCACCGTTCAAATTGGCGGCGTCGACCACACCTTGATTTGTCACACGCGTGACATCTCGGTTGATGGGTGCTTTCTCGAGACGTCCGAGCTCATGGCACCTGGAGCGGTTGTCTCTCTCGCTGTGATGGACAATCAGCGCGGCGAGGTGGTGAGCGTAACTGGCCACGTAATCCGCATGCTCGATGGCGACGATCGCGGGGTTGGCGTTCGGCTAGAAGACCCGTCCGACGATTGGCTTCTCCTGGTCGAGCGGTTTCAAGACTCTGGTGTTCTTGATCGAGAGCGACCCAATCTCCGCCTTTCCATTTTGGTCGTAAGCAGTGAGGAAAACCGACGCGGCGCTCTCGCTCTCTACGTGACCAGTGGCTGGGATATTCGCTTTGCTGGCGATGCAGCCGCTGCGAGCGAGGCCATGGGAGCGGATCATCTCGACGCTGTGATTTGCGAGTTCGAGGCCGACGATTCGACCTGGGTGGGCATCATGGAGGATGCACAGAAATTACATCCGACGGCGAAACGTTTGGTTCGCTGTCGAACAAAAGACATCAATCTACCTGCGAGCGGGGCGGATGCGCCGGTGCATCGCTTTGTTGAAACCGAATACGGGATGGACGCTCTATTAGACGCCCTGACTGCAGAGCTAGGGGAGCTCAAAAACGCTATGACTGATCCTATTACCGGGGCATTGCCTCTTTCCGATTCCGCCGCCAAAGAGCTCTTGCGAGATGTGCTTTCACAGATTCGTGCCAAAGAGCAATCCATCGCAGTCTTCGATCTCGACTCAACATTGCTCGACAATGGTCCAAGACAGGCTGCAATTCTTCGCGAATACGGCGAAGAAGTTGGCATCGACGAACTAAAGCAGAGCAAGGCCGAGCACTGGGTTACTTGGGATGTTGGCGAAGCGATGGCAAACGGAGGGCTCGCTGCAGACCTTGTTGCCGTTCACCGCGAGCCGTTCAAAGCGTACTGGCGCGATCGATTCTTTACGAGCGAGTACTGCGTGGCCGACGAGATGATCGCCGGTGCATGCGACTTTGTGCAGGCTGTTCACGAGGCAGGTGGAAGCGTCTGCTACGTGACGGGGCGACACGAAGAGATGCGCGCTGGCAGTGTCACATGCCTTGAGCGACTTGGATTTCCTGTTCCCAATGGCGCTGATGTGACGCTTTTGATGAAGCCGACCCTCGCTGAAGACGACGATGTCTACAAGCTTCGCACCTACGCAGTGCTTGGCGAGCAGGGCACGGTTGTGGCGGCATTTGACAACGAGCCAACGCACATCAACGGCTACCGGAAAGCCTTTCCCGATGCCTACGCTATCCATCTTGCGACCGACCATTCGGGGCGCGATGTGAAAGTGGCAGACGGCGTCATCTCGATTCTGGATTTCTCGGGCGGATGAATCGATTGACGGCTCTGCTGTGCGCATCGCTGCTCTGGTGCGCCGCCGGTTGTTCAAAGTCGAAGTCCGCGTCTCCGCAGGAAACGGTGAGTTCGGACGTTCAGGAAACGCCTTCACAAGCGGTTCCAACGCCTGTGCCGGCGCAAGCGGTTCCAACGGCTGTGCCTTCACAAGCGGTTCCAACGGCTGTGCCTTCGCAAGCGGTTCCAACGGCTTCGCCTGTGCGCACGCAAACTCTGGTCTTTGTGCCAAGCGACCATGCACCTGGGACCACCGAGGGCTTGGTAACGTTCTGTCTCAATTGCCGCGTGCGCACCGCCACCTACGAATACTGCCAATTCGAGCAAAGTGCCTTGAAGACGGCGGTAGGAAAAGCAAACTTCTCCGCTGAAGTCACGGTGAAGGTTGCGATGACGCCACTCAAAAGCGATACCTTCAAGCCTAACGATCCAAATGCACCGCAACCCGAAGGCGGATTTACCAACAATACCTTCAGCTGCAGCGTGCTTGAGGTTGTGCCTGCTTCGTAGCAGTGCATGGTGAACACTTCGGGCCCGTAGCGAGAATACGACCCTAAGAAAACCCCCGGCCCAGCTACGGACGCAGGTCAAGGCTGGGTGGGACGGCAAGCAATTCTGCGTACGCGGAACGTGTGCTTGTCGATTGCACGTCGGCGGGATCCAGGACAACAAATCCCGGGCCTTCGATTCCCGATACGCTATCCGTGGCCGCGATAAATACGCGTTGCTCGCCTCGTACAAGCTTGGGAGCGTCCGACCATAGAACATCGACACTCGATGCAAAGCGCATGGACGCGGTGTTGCCGGGATTGCTTCCGCAAATCACGTCGTCAATAACAAGATCCGCTTGGGCCCAAAGCGGGTTGTGTTCGCTATCAAGGCTTGATGTCGAGTGTCCAACCGAATCGACTGTCGCCGACATGACGAGTTCTGCCTGGGTGAGCCGAGTGTGAATCTCACGCTGCGCTACAAAGGCTTTAACCGTTGCCACTGCCGCGGGTAGTTGCGGGTAATCGGCCACGTTGAGATACGCGTTTTCCACGACTCCCACACCTTCTCCTGCGACCCACGGGCGGGCGAAAAAGACTGCATCGCTGCCAACTTCGAACTCCGAGATGCTATCGACTTGCACGCTTACTTCCGAAGGCAAACTGTTGGCACCAAAATTCTCAATGGGAGCGACCACGATGGTCTTGCTCAGGTCAAAACCTGGGTAGTCGAATGAACTTGCTTGCACTTGAGTGACGACGCCGCGAAAGACAACAGAAGAATTCTGAACCCAGTCAACGAGTTGCGCGGGGTACGGGCCGGTGTCGACGATGGGCGCTCCGCTCTGGTCGCACGCTACAATTTCACTCCTATCCGGTTCGACCTGGGGCTCATCGAGGCATGCCGCAAGACTGAGAAGGGCGCAGCCCGAGGTCATCAGAATTCTGAGTCTTGCCGTGGAAAGACCTCGCAGAAGCGAAACTGGCCGGCTACCAACTATGTGCTTGTGTTGTAATCGCGAAAAACTGGAGCGCTTGGCAGTCGTCATGAGGACCAACTCAGCAAGGCGTATGCCATCGCGAGAGCGCGCTTTGTCACTTTGACGCTAGCCGCCTGCGAACATGGCAAGGATGCGCCGCAGGGAGGGCGCCGCGAAGCCCGCTGTTTTGCGGGGAGCAAAGGCGCCCATAACCAACGAGCCAATGGTAAAGGCCAGTACTGCACTCGCCTCGTGGGTCGTAAACTTGTTACCTGAGGCACTTTGAATCGCGACGATTTCGCTGTCGATCAGGCGTCGGCATCGCCGAAATAGAGCGGGGTTGCGAATCGCCTCTGCAAAGAGTCCTACCCAGCAGCGAGCGGCAACGACATCCGAGTTCTCGCCAAGTGCGAGTGCGCCATCAGCATAGGCCGTTAGTGGATCACTATCACCCCGCTGCTCGCGCACGCGCTGTTTAAAGCCCGTGACAAGCATTTTGAGAAGTGCGGTGAGCAACTCCTCCTTGTTCTTAAAGTGATAGTGAATGAGGCCTAGGCCAAGCTCTGCTTCGGCTGCCACTGCCGCGATGGTTGCGCCTGCATAGCCATGGTCAGCCAGAACTCTGGCGAAGGCCTGCAAGATTTGCTGGCGACGCTTGTCGCGGTTGCTTGGTCTTCCCATGTCTCGATCCTCTGCTGCAAAAAAAGTAACTTGGTTGTGCACTCAGTTTACTTGACAAAGACTAAAGATATGAACATTGAAGCGTGTTGGAAGAAGGCCTTTGCACTGCCACTACCAAGTGGCACACGTTGCACTCTTTCCCAGCCAAAGATTCCAGGGCTTAAGAACTATTATGTAATTGCCCTTGAGGCGCCGGTCGGCTCGCGGGAAGCCGAGCAGTTCTTTGTCCTGGCGCATCAGACCGCGCGCTGGCTAGCGCAACTCCACTTTGCGGATCCCGAGTGTTATGCGCTGATGTACAGCGCCGGGCGCACTCGGCGAAAGCCCTGGCCCCATGTGCATATTGTGATTGCCGACTCGGTGGCACTGCGGCGCCGAGCTGTCTCGATCTTGCAACTAAAGCACGTCTTGTGGTGGCGCCGATGGCCACGTCATTTGGCAACGCTAAGGCGCTGGGTACGCAAAGATGCGACTCAAGTATCGTGAGGCTCAGCACGAAACTGCCTCCAAGATGTAAGGGTAGGGGTAAGCACTTCAGTAACCACAGTGCAAAGATCCGTCTCAAGCGGGTCAATATGGCGGATTTCCGTAGAACATTATGGCTGGGGCTGCAGGCACGCTAAAATTAGCGACTCTTGGAAGTGCTCAAGTCAATCCTGGTGGTCATGGACGGTCTAGTGATCGTCTATCTGCTGGCATTCTTTGGTCTTAACTTCTGGTTCGTTTACCTCAGCGCAAAGCATGTTCGGCGATTGCTGCACCGCGATGTATTTCGCCCGCCCGATACCGACGATGGCAACGAGTTCTTTCCTCCTCTCACATTGCTGGTGCCTGCCTACAACGAGGAGGTCACCTGCATCGAGAGCGTCAAATCGCTGCTTAAGCTGCGCTACCCAAACTACGAAGTTGTGATTTGCAACGATGGGTCAAAGGACAAAACCGTGCAGGTGCTGCGCGATGCATTTCAGTTCGAGCGCGCCGACATCAACTATCGCGACCAACTCCAGACCGCCGAGATTCTTGGTCTCTACGAAGCGCGCTGCGAGTTGCCGCCAAACGTCAATCGCATGCTGCTTATCGACAAGGCGAATGGCGGCAAAGCCGATGCGCTCAATGCCGCGATCAACGCGTCCCAAGGCATCTTCGTATCGTCGATGGACGCCGATAGCGTTCTCGAACCAACGGCGCTGCTGCGGGCGATGCAAGTGCTTGCCGACAACCCAAGCGAAATCATCGCTGTGGGCACGCAGGTGGGGCTCTCCAATGGATCCACAATCGAGAACGGCGAGGTTAAGGAATTGCGCCTGCCAAAGAAATGGATCGCGCGATTTCAAGTTGCCGAGTACATGCGCTCGTTCACGCAAGGGCGCACTGCCTTATCGCGGCTAAACAGTCTGCTAATCCTCTCTGGAGTCTTTGCGCTCATGCGGCGCGATCTGGTTACCGAAGCCGGTGGCTTTCTCACCAAGCATGTGAAGAGCAAGGTTGTTGAGGAGTACTGCGGCGCTGGCGCTCATACCGTGTGCGAAGACATGGAGGTTATTCTTCGTCTTCACCGCTTTATGCTCGATAAGAAACGGCCCTATCGAATCGAGTTCTATCCCCATCCAACCGCCTGGACAGAGGCGCCCGAAGTTTACAACGATCTTGGAAAGCAGCGCGGTCGGTGGTACCGCGGCTTGCTCGAAGTGCTTTGGTACCACCGCAAAATGTTTTTTCGTCGGCGCTACAAGCAAATCGGCTGGTTCTCGCTGCCGTATCAGCTCTTCTTCGAAGCCTTCGCTCCCATTATCGAAACCGCTGGTTACATCATCGTGCCCGTTACGGTTGCTGCAGGTCTGCTTTCGGTTCAGCACGCGCTTGCCTTCATGTTGCTGGCAACCGCGATGAATACGGTGCTTAGTACCGCATCGGTGCTGGTGTCAATCTACGGGCAAGAGGCGGGAGCAACGCAAGAGCGAGTGCTCTTTGGCTATCCCCGCGTAAAGGACGCGCTTCTCCTGCTTTTGTCGGGCTTTGTCTCAAACTTTGGCTATCGCCAATATCTGGTTTACCATCAACTTCGTGGGCTAAGAGATTTTCTTAAAGGTCGGAAGGACTGGGATAAGTTCGCGCGAAAAGGGTTTGCTGGTACGACATGAGTCGGCACCGCATTCTCATCGTCGACGACGAACCCGACTTATTGGCCTCGCTCGTGCGAAGCGTGAAAGCTGCGGGCTTCGATGTCAGCACCGCCAGAGATGGTGAGTCCGCGATTATCGAAGTTGCGAAGCGCGCTCCCGATCTAATTCTAAGCGATGTCATCATGCCGGGCGTAAACGGCTTTCAAGCAACGCGAAAGCTCAAAGAAAATACCGAGAGTGCTCACATCCCGGTGATTCTGATGAGTGGCAAGGTTGGGCCAGCCGACACGTTTTGGGCCGAAGAGGTTGGGGCGATTGCCTTGCTTAAAAAGCCACTCGATCCCCGTGACTTGGTGCAGCGAATCGAAGACATTTTAAAATCGGTCGGTGCCACGAGTACACCCGAAGACGAGGGCAACGCTTGACCTTCATCTATTCAACGGTCGTGGTGCTGCTAGGAATCTCTGTGTTGGCGACGCTGCTCGTCGTAGGACGCGGCGCGATTCGACGTGGGCTAAGCCGCAAACTTCTCAAACAAGCAGGCGAGGTTCGAGGGCTTCTTACGGGGCTTCGCGAACGCAATTACAAGGGCATCGACAAATTGCTCTTCGACATGCGCGATAGCTACGATATGACCGTCATCGAAGATGAGCTTCGAGGCCTTCTTGGAAGTGATCCCAGCGAGACCGGCGATGCGATGCGCAAAGCCTTCGACTTGCTTGGGCTTACGGAGCGCTATTTAAAGCAGCTGCGATCCGCGAATGCTTGGCAGACGCGGGCCCGAAGCGCGACCGCACTTGGACAACTTGCAGACACACGCGCGGTTCCCGGCCTGCTTGATGCCATGCGCGATACCCGAGAGGATTCGGACGTGAAACTGGCGGCTGCCGAGGCTCTTGGCCACATTCGCGATCCGAGCATTCTTCCCGAATTGTGCGCACAGCTTGGCAATGTCGACGAATGGGCTTCGCCCCGGCTCGCTAAGGTCATCGCGGGCTTTGGCGAGGCAGCGACAATGCCATTGCTCGATAGCTTGGATGCGGCGCCCAACTTAAATGCGCGAATTTGGTCGGCCCAGGTTCTAGGGAAAATTCGGGATCGCCGAGCGACCAATGCGCTCGTAAAACGTCTAAATGATCGTTCGGAGCAGATGCGAATTTCTGTAGCCAACGCACTTGGTGACATCGCAGACAATCGCGCCTTTCGGCCACTCATTGAAATCATTCTCCGCGATCCAGTTGCTGCCGTCCGCTCGCAGGCCGCGACGTCACTTGGACGGATTGGGGATGAGGGAGCTCTTCCCCTGTTGGTGAATTCGCTCGGCGACCCAGAATACTGGATGCGTTTTCGAGCACTCGAAGCCATCGAGGCGTTGGCGCCAAAAGACCGAAGCCCAATCGAAAATGCCCTAAGCGACTCGAACCCCGAAGTGCGTCGTCGTGCAGCGCTTGCCCTCGAACGGCTTGGTGCGCTTGAAGATGCCTTTACCGATCTTGTCTCGCCAGAGCCCGATAAAGAGCTTGCAGCCCGAACTCGTCTGATTGCGGTTGGTCGTGCCGGATTGTCTGAGCGGCTTGCCCGTCACCTCGACGACGACGATGTCTTCATGCGTGAGCGAATCGCATCGCTGCTGGGGCCGGTTGGAGACGGTGGCCACGCAATCGATCTTTTGCGACGCCTTGACGATGACTCGGAGGAAGTGCGCTTCGCCGCAATTGAGTCTCTTGGCGACCTTGGAAGTGCCGTTGCTTGTGCACCACTGATAGCGTTGCTCTCGCACAGCGACTCGATGCACCGAACGCAAGCGGTTGACGCTCTGGTGCGATTTCCTAGTGATGTTCTTAGTCGTGAACTAGCCTCGCTTGTCACACTTCACGGCAGCGAATCGGACGAAGAGCGCTTCGCAGCCACGCAAGTACTGAGCATGGTTGCTGGCGCCAAGGTCGACTTGCTCTTTCGCGGCTCACTAAAAGACCGGTACATCGAGGTGCGTGCCTTCGCCGCAAAGACTCTAGGAGCGCGGGGAGTCTCCGAGGCCACGGATGAGCTTGGCCTTTGTTTGGGCGACCCAGAAGATCGAATTCGAACGGCTGCAGCTGCGGCACTTGGTGCTATTGGCGGCGAGCGTGCAATCGGTCTTCTCCTTGCCGCCATGCCAAAGACAAGCGGCGAGCAGCGCGATTCCATCTGTGGAACGCTGGCCGCATTGGGGTACGACTCCGTGCGCCCTTTGCTTGATGTCTTGATGGCATCGACAGACGTTAAGACCAGGCTTGGTGCCATTTGGACCCTTGGCAAAACCGGAGATGCGCGAGCAGCCAAGCTACTTCGCCTGATGCTTCACGAGGAAGATACATTGCTTCGGTCGAGCGCCGCGGGCGCGCTTGGCAAGATTCGCTGCGAGGACTCTTTGCTGGGGCTTGCCACAGGTCTCGAAGACCCGAGTCCCTTTGTGCGCTCCGCTTCGGTCAATGGGCTTGGCAAAGTTGGCTCGAGTGCGCAATTCGATACTCTGGCGAGAGTCCTTGGCGACCCCGATCAATTTGTTCGCAATCGAGCTGCCATCGCGATTGGTCGACTGGGTGGCGACCTCGCTCACGAGCTCATCATCGACGTCGATAAAGGTGTCTTAGATCCTGCGCTGCGGGTTATCGCTCTGGGGCTTACTGGCAGCGCAAGAGGCATTGGAGAGCCGCTCCAAGCGATGAAGGACCCCATCTTGCGACACCAGGTGAGCGGTGCACTGGAGAAAGAGGAAGAGGCCGTACGGGTTGTTTTCTTCTCAAACCTCCGCCCTAAGCCATTCTCAAATGAAGAGGTGATTCACGGTGAATCCGGTTTGGAACCCGATGCACTGCTAGAGCAATTCTTAGATGCCCTTCGAAACAACCAAGAGACGGCAACTCGGCGAAGGGCCGCTGCCGCCTTGGGTAGCATGCGTGATGCTTCGTCGGTCGAAGCGCTCGCGCTCGCGCTCGCCCGAGATCCAGACACCGAAGTGCGCCAGTTGTGCGCGCAGGGGCTAGGAAATCAATCCGATAACATTCAAGCAAAAGGCGCTTTGCTCAGGGCGGTCGTTGATCCCCAGCCCGAGGTGCGAATGTTGGCAATCGAAGCAGTGGGCGGCATTGCTACACCAATCGAGTCGAAGGCGATTTTCGAATCTCTACGGTCGGATAATCACGATCTGGTTTCAATCAGCGAGGCGTCCCTCGCGCGAATCTTCTCTGGGCATGTCGAAGGGATTCACGACTGGATGATGGGACAGGAAAGTTCGCAGATGCAGGCCTGTGGACTAAGGATTCTTCGTAGTATTGGAGACGCTCGTTCTCTCGGTCTGATAAAGGCCCTATTGCGCTCAAACGATCCCGAATTACGAGTCGAGTCTGCCAGGGCACTTGCGGCGCTTGAAGTTCCTGACGCAATCCGCGCCATGCTCGATGCTCTTGGTGATCCGAAAGAAATCGTTCGGGTCGGAATTCTTAAAGCCCTTGCGGGAACGACGCGAGCTGATGTCATTCAGAAACTGCAAGAGAGCTGCTTTGATCCCTCGGTCGCGGTTCGTCGACAACTCACATCCACGTTGGCAACATTGGACTCCGCACAGGCTGTTGAGATCCTCGTCACACTTGCTGACGACACTGACTCGACGATTGCTGGCGGTGCGCTTCTAGGGCTTTTGCGCAATCCAGATCGCGAGGGACAACACCGGCTACTTAAGTGTCTGCCGACGGCGAGCAGCGATGCTAAGAAAATTCTGCGGCGCGATTGCCTTGATGCGATGGAGCAGGTTGCCGAGCAGATACGTTCGGCACTAGATGCCGACATGCGACGGCGCGGCGTTGAAGTGATGACGGCAATTGATCCAACCCGTTACGCGACCACAATCGCGGAAGCACTGCGCGACCCCGATGCCACGGTGCGGCTCGCTGCCACGGTCGGCTTGTCGGACCAAGATCCCGAGCGCGTTGGAGATTGGCTTCGCGCACTGCTTGATGACCCGGTGGGCGAGGTTCGCGATGCGGCAAAGAGAGCATTGTTTAGAGTCCTCTAAGGAGTACACTGCCGCGTGTGACCTGCCGTAGTACGACCACCTTTCTCTGGAAGGCTTTGGCGTATGCCGCGCTTGCGAGCTTTAGTGCGTGTACATTTGATGGTAGCAACGAGGCTGCCGACGATGGTGATGGAGGCTCGATTCTCCCAGGTGATGTTGATGCCAATGACACTCCAGGAGGGTCCGACGCCGAGCCCGGTTGCGCATTTTCTCTCGCCACACTTTGTGAGCTAGCCGAGCCTGATGGCGATCTTAACTTCTCAAACGGTGAGGTTATCGATACCGACAACGACGTTCGCTGCCGGGACCTTGAGCAAGAGGGCGGACCGCAAGCATGCCTTCTTTGGGGCTCGTCGGTCTCGGTTGATTCGGGCGTCGGCATTACCGCCGTGGGCAACCGGCCCTTGGTCGTGGCTTCGGCAACGACGATTTCAATCTCTGGGACCGTAGACGCTTCGAGCCAGCGCGGTGGTCAGCTTGGCGCAGGCGCAAACTTCAACGAGTGTGCTCTTGCGAGTGGTCCACAACGAGACGTCGGCGGTGCCGGCGGCGCTGCGGGTGGCAGTTTTGCGGCGCGCGCAGGGGATGGCGGTGTTGGTGACCAAGATGAAAGCCTTGGTTTTGACAGTGAAGGCGCACCGGGAACTGCCGGCTCGTCTGTCGGGCGGCCTGCGTTCTTGCGAGGAGGATGCCCTGGAGGCAATGGAGCCGACGAGAGCGCTTCAAGGTTCTCTGGATCCGGTGGAAGCCGCGGCTCCTCTGGCGGTGCCTTGGCGTTCTATGCAGCTACGAGTTTTTCTTTGGAGGGCAGCGGCCGAATTCGGGTGACCGGCGGCGGTGGCGGTGGCGGCGAAGTGCAAGCCGGCGGCGGCGGCGGCGGTTCTGGAGGAATGCTTCTCATTGAGGGCGGGACGGCCGTAGCCATAAGCGGAGTCATCGGTGCCAATGGCGGTGCCGGTGGCGAGGGTGGCGTGCGTCCGTTTTTTGGTCCCACAGACGGGCAGGACGGTAGTGATGGGGCGCTGTCGCCAAGTGGTGCGCTAGGAGGAACAGGCCTAGACAACGCTGGTGATGGTGGCGTTGGATCTTCGCTCGCGACGCTTCGCGGTGGCGGTGGTGAGGATGCTGATGGCGGTGGCGGTGGCGGCGGTGGTTCTGCCGGCTTTATTATTTTGCGCGGTGCCGTAACGATCAACGGCTCTACTTCGCCTGCTGCACTTGTGGAGTAAAAGGCTCTAAAACGCTCGTTGCAGCGTCAGATGAGCCAAATGCACTTCGCTATTGTCAAAGCGGAGTTGGATTCCATAGCCGCCGAGTAGTTGAGTCGCCGCACCAAGTTGCACGCTTGCGCTTGCACCGAGTTCATGTGCACGGGTCTCGGATAGATCGATCGGCGAACCCGAAACATCTTGGCCTAGATCATCAAGGCAGAAGTTGTCGTCAAGCCGGCCTTGCAAAAACTGCGGAAGCGCTGGGCGCTCAAGCTCGGTACCAAATGCATACCGCACTTCGGCGGCCAAGGCACCGCGCGAGAAACGACTCTTGATTGCTGCGCCCTGCACAAACTCGCTATCACCACAGTGCCGCATAACGCCTCCAAAGTACTGGGCGCCCAGCAGCACATTGGTATCGATCTGCGACGATACAAGGACCGTTCCCCTGTGCAAGGTGCCGGGCCACTTCATGACGTCGAGGTTGTAGCGCGCACCTACAGAAATATCCTTAGTGAAGCGATGTACCGCTCCAACGTCTGTGCTCCACTGGGGCAGCACAGATGTCTTGCCGCCCCGAAGTGCAGTGCTAAGTACGGTCTCTTCATCGATACGAAAGTTTACGCGCGCCCCGAAGCGATGATTGTCGGTGGAGAAGCGCCTGCTGAAGTCATATCGAAACGCCACCCCAAGGCTTGAACCAGGCAAAAGACTCGCGACAAGGGTTTGGCTATAGGCGCGACGATTTTCACCTTCGAGAGCAGGAAAGAACTCCATTTGGGAGGTGGCATAGAGTTTTACTAAGTCGACTTGGCGGCGCAGGGCTTTGGCGCGTTTGTGATCAGGGGCGAGTTGGAGGGCGCGTCCCGCCTCGCGTCGCGCCTTCCACGGGTCAAGCTCCTCCATGGCAATCTGCGCAAGTTGATAGTGATACTCGGCCTTCGGCTTAAGTGCGAGAAGCGTTGCGAGAGTCTCTTCTGCTGTCTCCCAGTCTCGGCTCCACATTGAGATTGTCACCAAGAGTTCGAGAGCGGTGATATTCTTTGGCTCGGCTTCCAGTACCGGTCTAAGAAATTCTCTGGCCTCGCTGTACGACTTCTCCCAAGAGGTCACCCGCGCTCGCAAGATGTGAGCATCCCAATACTCTGGAGCGGCCGCGATAACCTTCTCGGCTTGCTTGCGAGCTTCTGGGCCGCGCCCCTGCCAAGACAATCGAAACGCCAGCTTCAGCCGCAGGTCGACGTCCTCCGGGGTCTCTTCCAACGAAGCCTCGATCTCGGCAATCTCGGCGCTCCCCTCAGGGCTTGGTTCATCGCCATAGACATCGCTTGCGTGCAGGATGAATGCGAGGGGCAGCATTGCCAGCACGTACTTCGCAGACATTCGAACAATCCTAGCAAGCTGCTGTACGATGTGGAAATGGGAGTTGCCGATGTGCTCGCTTCGGCTGTGAAAGAACGAGCGCGACGCTCGGCCAAACTTTGTGGTGCCGGCCTTCTCGCTGTTCTCGTGCTGTCGTGTGGTGGTCCCAGTTCCACTCCCAACACCTCTCCCCACATCGAGAATCAAGACGCGTCCTCGCCAGGTCTTAAGGTATCGCTCACCGACTGGGGGCTCTCCTCAATTGACGACATTGGTTTTCTAACAGTCGCGCTCTTCGAACACGATTCGGCAGCCTCGGAATTATCGCTCTACGATCTTCGCAAGGTGCCACCAAAGGCGTCGACGGCAAACGCCCGGGTGTGGCGCTCGGAAGCGCCAATCCTAACCTCCGGCGGTTTTCTGCTAAGTCGCTTTGATCGAGGAAACTACAATCGACTGGGAGGCACGTTCGGTAGCTTCGCGAAAGCCCCGTCGACCGGCGACGCTCGTTTGCTCGGTGGCAATGTTGGACTTCGCTTTCGTTTCACCCAAGCTGAGAAAGGCTTCACGGGTGTTTGGTTTCACCTCTTCGACGACCGAGCGTCTTCGGCCGAGCGAACCTATTTGCACACCGGAGCTGCCTCACATCTCACGTTCGAGATTCGCGGCCTTCTCGGGGATGAGCCGCTGCTGCTGGCCGTGGCGGATCGAGAATGGCTGGAGAAGGGCGATGCGCGGGCGATTGGCCCCGTTTCGGCCTACCTTGAGAGCGGCGCTGTGACGAGAACGTGGCAACGCGTTTTGGTTCCGCTTAGCGATATCCCACCCGATGTCGAGCACGAAGAGTTGGCTTCGCTTGTCTTGCAAGTCGCTTCGAAAGGGACGGGCGAGGTGGCAATACGCAATATGGGGCTGCTCGCCAGCGCCGACGCTCGTCTTCCAATCGACACCATCGTCGCGTCAAAGACCAGTCGCGCGAAACGTGATTTGCGCCGTGCCATGTGGGTGTGGCAGACCGAAGCGCTTCTAGGTGATGTAGCGTTGCGCGATCAACTCCTCGCCACCTGCAAGTCTCAGAACATCACCGATGTTTTCTTGCAGCTTGTACCCGCAACACTCGGAACCAATTCGTGGTCGGCGATGCTCGACCTTGTTGCCGACTTGCACAAGGTTGGCGTGCGCGTGGACGCTCTCGATGGCAGCCCGAAGTATTCTCAGGCGAAAAACCACCACGTCGCCCTGGAGATTGCCGGTGTGGTGGTTGCGTCCAATCGCATCGAACCAGCCCAACGTCGCTTTGACGGCATGCGCTTTGATATCGAACCATATTTGCTACCCGGATTCTCCGGGCCCGCAAAAGCGAGCATTCTCGGCGACTACCTATCACTTCTGGATAAGCTGCATGCTGTTGCCTCGTCGGGGGAGCTGCCGCTCGGCGCCGATATACCGTTTTGGTTTGATGGTGTGGATCGCTACAACAAACCCGTGGCAGTGGTGAGGGGCCGCCCCGTAAGCGAGCTTGTGATGGATCGCGTCGACAACATTGCGGTGATGGCGTACCGAACTCGAATCTACGGTCCAGATGGTGTGATTGCGCATGCAATCGATGAGATCGAATACGCCGAGGCGACGGGCAAGGCAGTTTTCGTGGGGCTTGAAACCGGCCCGCTACCCAACGAACATGTGAGGGACTTCGACGCGAAACCGCAGGAGGCTGCTGACCGATTGTTGGTGTGGACCGAGGGGCGACGGCAGTTGCGCGTGGTGCACTATCGAGCAGAGGAGCACAAGAAGTTTGCTGCCGCGCGTGCCGAGCATGCTGGTGCGCGGGTCTTCTACATGCGTTCGGAAACCATCGCACCCGCAAGCAAGATTACGTTTAATCGGGATACCCTCGCGTCCCTAGAGGAAGCGACTCTTCAAATCGAAGAAGAGCTTGGCTTGTATGATTCAACCGCTGGGATTGCGATTCACGCCTTTGGCAGCTTGCACAAGCTTCGTGACACACGCGTCGCCGAGCCGCCGAACGCTAGCCCTTAGAGAAATCGCCCATCTTGGAATAGTTCTGAATCTGCTCGTCTTGCTGACCCAACGCCGCTGCGAGCTGCCTCTGAACCATCATTTCTCGTCGCTGTTGCGCTCGTTCCTTGCTCGCTCGCTGCACAGCATTGCGAGTAAGGTGATGTGCTGCAGCACACGAGACCTCGGCTATCACTACAACCACCTTGGCTGCGTCTTCAGGATCTCGAAACGATCGGTGCACAGCTGCCAGGAGGCGTTTCGCAACATTGTCGCAGTCGACAATGATTGTTGATGAGCTCTCACCCCAAGCCAAACGCCGATTGAGAGCGTCTCGAAGCGACATGTCGAGCCCTGGGTCGGTCTCGTGCAAACGAGCGACGCGACCGACAATGGCATCGAATAGTTCGGTGCCAGCAGCATCGGCGCCGTACTCCGAAGTGTTTAACGCCTCGTCGCGAAGGACTTCGAGGCACTCACTTAGGTCAAAGCTCATAGTTGCAGGTCCTCTACGGTGTCGAGGTCGAGTTCGAGTTGTGCAAGATGCTCCTCGTTTCGCGCCAGACGGTCGCGCATTCGCGAAGTGCTCGCGCTCATTTCTCGAAGACGGTCGGTCGTTGGTTTGCCGGCGTCCACCGCGACCAGAGCAAGAGCGTGAAACAGGCTCTGGTGAGCCAAGGCCAGAGCGCTTAGTGCCGCAGCACGCACAACGGGAGGGACGTCTTGTGAGTCAACCGAGGCAAGGTGCACTGCACGGGCCTTGTCCAAGCTTTCCAACAACGGATTCATCTCTTGCTCGGTGAGCAGACGGCTCCCGTACAAGTCGACCGCGGTACTTGCCATCTCCGCTTCTCCGGAAAACTCTGATGCACTCGCGTGGGCAGCATCGATAATGGTGCGAAGAATTGGGCTCTCTTCGGTAGCGAGCGCTTCTTTGGCAGCCGTTGCACCTTGCACCAGACATCGATTGACCTCGGGGCCGGCGGGCATCGGTGACTCACTCGAACTAAAGGGAACCGTTGCAATACTGGCAAAGGTTGTGTCGGGCAGGTCGCTTGTCGCACGGCTGCTGGCGAAGGTCTCATTGGCCTGCTTGATGCTGGCGCTCACTTGAGCACCAATAACCATTTCGCCAACGATGAGTGATCGCAGCAAGGCAATCTCAAGGCAAACACCGAAGTCCTCATCGGTTTTGCTTACGTCGTTGACAACCGACATGGCTGCGGCGCGAAGAATGTCAAAGAGTTCTTTGACGGCGCCGTACTTGCCCTCACGCTCAAACCAGGGCTTCACCAAGCTATCCGCATAGGTCCAAACGTGAACGCCGGTGGTGCTTTCTAGGTCGAGGTAGACCGCTTCACAAAAACTGCCACCTAGGAGAGCCAAGGCCTCTGCCTCGGGAATGCCAGCGACCAGCGGGGACGACGCAAGCCCCATGCGCTGACAGATGTCCATAAATAGTGGGCGGCGGCTCCACCAAGCCCCCGAGCCGGTCTCCTCGGCGGGGGCCGCTTGGCCGGTGCCGGGCGTTTGAACCTCGACGACGATCGCGCTGATGTTGTCGCCGCCTCCTCCGCGTTTCGCAAGCTCGATAAGATCGGCGGTGGCCTCGTCAGGGGTGGCCGCACCGCTCAGTACCTGCTCGATCGCGCTGCGAGTGGCATAGCCGTTTAGCCCGTCAGAGCAAAGGAGAAGCCTATCGCCCACTTGAAGCTCAACTTCTAATAGGTCGACGTCGGTCGTGTGAAGGCCGCCAAGATTTCGAGAAAGCACGCTGGAATGCGGATGGTCAATGGCTTGCTCGGGGGTGAGCTTTCCTGCGGTAACAAGCTCGGCCACGACCGTGTGATCTGCCGTGAGTCGTCGCAGTCTTCGCTTGCGGAGAAGGTAGGCTCGCGAATCGCCGACATGAGCAATGAGAGCCTGGTTCGCACGCGGCATCGCGAGCGCGACGACGGTTGTGCCCATGCCGTGCAGGTCGCGATCGGCCTTTGCTCGCAAGTGAACCTCTGCGCCTGCCGCCTTGCACGCCTCGACTAAGAGTTTTCCCGGTGGCCGTTGAGTGCGGCCCTGCGCGATCGTGTTAACCATGACCTCTCTGGCAACATGAGACGCCGTGGCTCCGCCTTGATGGCCACCCATGCCATCCAAAACAATGTACAAGCCCTGGCTTTGATCTACAAAAATGCAGTCTTGGTTCTCTTGTCGAAGAAGGCCGACGTCGGTCCGTCCCGATGTTCGCAGCTCAAGAGCCCCCGCGACCGCTGGCGTTGGGTTAACGGTCGACATGCGTGGCTCTCTTTGGAACGGCAAGATGCTGAGCCGCACGTTGCTCTTCGAGTTCGTCGTTGAAGATCTCCACAACTTCGCGTGCCGCGTTAAAATTAAGACGCACCACTTCGCGTACGAAGAGGTTTGTCGATGGACCGGGCGGCAGTTCCTGTTTGGAAACCTGGACAACCAAATCCCCCATCGTCACGACGGTTCGCAGTACCGCGCGCGGGGAAAGCCCCACACCCAACAACGTCGCACTCCAGCTGGAAACCGCTTGGTGAAGTTGTGCCGGGGAAGGGCTCTTCAGGTATCGCTGCATTTGATTTACAACGGTCTTGAACTGTCGACGGATCATTGCCTCTGGCAGAGTCCCAAAGGCATCGTCAATGGAATGGCGCGACTCAACAAGGGTATCGAGCATCTCGATCCTGAGAGAGGAGAAGATTTCAGCGTGGCTGTTCGCCATTCCAAATATACTAACATCTGACAGTGAGAAGAGGCGCGGGAGCGGGCGTTCGAAGTTCACGCCGTGCTACATTCAATACGAAGGCGGCGAAGTGCGGCCCTATCGCAAGTCCCGTATCTCCTGCCCCGTATCTCCTGCCTCGTATCTCCTGCCTCGAAACTTTGCATCATGTCTGATGGCCGCATACTCGTCGTCGATGATGACCCGCTTCTTCGCGGGTCGATCGCCATGGTGCTTGAAGACGAGGGCTATACGGTGGAGCTCGCCGCCGACGGCTTTAAAGCTCTCGAGTCGGTCGCAGCAAATCGACCAGACGTAATCTTGCTAGACGTCATGATGCCGAATATGAGCGGCACGCAAGTTCTCAAAGAGCTTCAGGACGACCTGAGCACGGCAGATATTCCAGTCTTGGTCATGACGGCGATTAACGGGGTTGCCGGTGGGCGCATCCTCAACGGGCCAAACACCGTTGTTGAGAAGCCCTTTGATGTGCACGACTTGCTAAATAAAATTGCGTTGGCAATGTTCCGCAGCACGGATGCGGGCGATCCAAGCGGCCCAGCCGAGGCGTAGCCTAGCCACTCTGGCGTGGTATACGGCTTGTATGCTCAAGCCATCTGTATTCGCGAAGCATCGTCAGGCCTTTCTCGAGGCCATGGGGCCAAACTCTGTTGCCCTTATTGGCTCCCCACCCGAGCTTCTGCGCAACGGCGACGCTAGCTATCCCTACCGACAACGCTCGGACCTTTACTACCTCAGCGGCTTTGCCGAGCCTGGCGCAACGGTGGTTTTGCGTACGGATAGCAAAAAACCGTACACCCTCTTTGTGAGGCCAAAGGATCCTGAGCGCGAGACCTGGGATGGCCGCCGGGCAGGGGTCGAGGGCGCTGTGAGCGACTTTGGTGCCGACCAAGCATTTTCAAATGCGGTCCTGCGCAAAGAGCTGCGCGGGTTGCTCGCCAACGTCGAAAACCTTTACTACGAGCTCGGCAGTGATGCGGTTTACGACAAGCTTATCGTCGAACTTATCGGCGAGCTTCGCCAGGGCGAACGCCGCGGACAGCGCCCGCCACTGCGAATCGTGGATCCGCGCTTCTCCTTGCACGAGCTTCGCCTTCGAAAGAGCGAAGACGAGGTTGCTGTGTTGCGCAAAGCTTCTGAGCTTACGGTCTCGGCTCACCTTGAGAGCATGCGTGTGGCTAAGCCCGGCGTCGGCGAAAACGAAATTGAAGCCCTCATCGACTACAGCTTCCGCCGCCAGGGTGGAACCGGGCCAGGTTACACGTCGATCGTCGGCGGCGGTGCCAATGGCACAATCCTGCACTATATCGAGAACAACCAAAAGCTTAACGATGGCGACTTGCTCTTGATCGATGCGGGTTGCGAATACGAGTTTTATACCGCCGATATCACCAGGACCTTTCCTGTTAACGGGACGTTTACGGAAGCGCAAAAACGCTGCTACGAAATTGTCTTAGACGCGCAAGAGCAGGCCATCGCGATGACAAAGCCCGGTGCGACCATCGATGGCATTCACGATCTCTGCGTCGAAGTGCTTACCGCAGGCATGATTGAACTGGGCCTTTTGCAGGGCACGGTTGCAGAGCGAATCGAAGACGGCAGCTACAAGCGGTTCTACATGCATCGCACCAGTCACTGGCTTGGCTTGGACGTGCACGATGTTGGTCCGTACACCGTGGATGGAGCCGCTCGGCCGCTTGAGCCCGGCATGGTCATTACCGTCGAGCCCGGCCTATACATTGCGGCGGATGCGGAGAACGTGCCCGATGAGTATCGCGGTATCGGCATTCGCATCGAAGATGATCTCGTCGTGACGGCCGACGGCAACGAGAACTTGAGCGCGGCGGTGCCAAAGACTGTCGCCGACATTGAAGCTGCCTGCCGCTCGTGAACGAGCGGGAGCGTACTCGGCTCAGTAAATTTCTGAGCTTGGTATTGCGGCATGAGCCCGAGACAATTGGGCTCACGCTGGACGCGGCCGGTTGGGTCTCGGTCGAGATGCTACTGGCGCGGCTCGCGGCTTATGGCAAGCACACAAGTCGCGAAGCGCTTGACGAGATCGTGGCAACCAGCCCAAAGCAGCGCTTCTCCCTAAGCGATGATGGCTTAGAGATCCGAGCGAACCAGGGCCACTCGGTCGCGGTCGAACTCGGTTATGTCGCTGTGCCGCCGCCAGCTCAGCTCTTTCACGGCACGGTGGCCAAAGCTTTAGAGGCTATCGAGGTCCAAGGCCTCTCCAAGATGCGACGCCACCACGTCCACCTCTCTGCCGACGCCGAAACCGCCGCGCGGGTCGCCAAGCGGCGCGGGCGGCCCATTGTCCTTCGCATCGATTCGGGGCGCATGAGCGGTGCGGGCTTTGTGTTTTTTCGCTCGGAGAATGGGGTGTGGCTCACCCATGCGGTACCTCGAGAATTTCTTGAGGTTCTGGGCGACATATAGCCCAACCCACGGCCCAACTCCTAGCCCAACCCACGGCCCAACCCGCGGCCGAATTCGCCAATTTCCACGACTTGCGCCGTTGCTCGCGCGCGGTGGCATTCGCTGCAGTTGACACGACTTGGGATCGGAGGCTAAACGGGGGTTATCGTGTCCCACAACAAGCTCAGCCCAGCCCAGCGCAGTCACCTTAAGTCGCTGGGACATCATCTTCAGCCCATCGTCACCGTGGGAAAAGAGGGCATCACCGATGGTGTGGTTGCCGCATTGGAGCAAGCGCTCCTCGATCATGAACTTGTCAAAGTGAAGGTCGGAAAGAGCAGCACCGAAGACCGCCACGATGTTGGAGACCCGCTCGCCGAGCGCACAAAGTCGCAGAACGTTGCGATGATCGGCAAGACGATGTTGCTCTACAAGCGGCACCCAGAGAAGCCGACCATCAAGCTTCCCAAGTAGTTCGAAGTTTGGCGCCAGGTTTCGCTGGCATCACCCAGTGAAGAGCACCCAGTGAAGAGCACCCAGCGACGAGCACCCAGCGACGGCCAGCTAGGCCAGTGCGCGAAGTGCTTCTTTCACGTTACTTACGCCAATCAGCGTTAGGCCGTGATCGCTTTCGAGGCGCTGGCGATTTTGCTCGGGCAAGACGCAGCGCTCAAAGCCGAGCTTAGCTGCCTCGGAAAGCCGCACATCAACCATATTTACGGCGCGAATTTCGCCGGCGAGACCAACCTCGCCAAAGACCAGAGTTTTCCCATCGACGGCTTTATCGTAGGCCGAAGAGGCGAGGGCGACAGCAATACCCAAGTCGACTGCGGGCTCGTTCACGCGAACACCGCCAGCGACGTTTACAAAGATGTCTTCTGGCACAAGGTCGAGCCCCGCGCGCTTTGCCAAGACGGCAAGTAATAGCGCAACCCGATTGGAGTCAACTCCAGCGCAGGTGCGGCGCCCAAAGTTTGCCGCAGGCGGGGCCACCAGGGCCTGCACTTCAACCAAGATTGGACGCGTGCCCTCGAGGGTTGCCACGACCACTGATCCCGGTGCGCCTTCGGGACGCTCTGCTAAGAATAACTCGGATGGGTTGGCAACTTCGCACAGGCCGGAACCGCGCATCTCAAAGACGCCAATCTCCTGTGTCGAACCAAAGCGGTTTTTGATCGCTCGCAGGATTCTGTAGGGGCTGGTGCCTTCGCCTTCAAAGTGCAAAACCGTATCGACCATGTGCTCAAGCGTCTTTGGCCCGGCGATCGACCCTTCTTTGGTTACGTGGCCCACCAAGATGGTCGGGATTCCCGAGGTCTTGCTAAAGGCCATCAGGCGACCTGTGCACTCGCGCACTTGACCAACCGAGCCGGGAATTGAGTCGAGTGCGTCGCAGTGCACTGTCTGAATCGAATCGATAGCAAGAACTGCTGGGCGCATTTCAAGCGCCTGCTCCAAGATTGCCTCGAGGTTGGTCTCGGCATAGAGGGTGAGACCGGCATTTGTGGCACCAACCCGCTTGGCGCGCATGCTGGTTTGCGCCACCGACTCCTCGCCACTCGCGTAAAGAATTTTGCCGTGGGCAACTGCGATGCCCTGAAGCATTTGCGCAAGCAATGTCGACTTGCCAACGCCCGGGTCGCCTCCGAGAAGTACCAAGGAGCCGGGAACTAAGCCCGAGCCCAAGACTCGATCGAGCTCGTCGATGCCGCAGCTGAGGCGCTCGATATCATCGGCATTGCCAGCGTCCGCAATGGAGACAGGCTTGTTTGCCAGCGCACCGGGGGCGGCTGAAGACCTCGCCGCAATCCCTCGGCCTTCGGGGCGAGTAACTTCCTCGATGAGGCTATTCCACTCGGCGCATTGCGGGCAGCGCCCAAGCCACTTTGGGGCGTTATGCCCGCACGATTGGCAGACGTAGCTGGTCTTAATTTTTGATTTCGCCTTGGCCATTGCCGAAGGCTAGCCCGAACCTATGACGATTGCGCAAGCCCACTTCGGCCAAGTAGTCGTTCCGAGTTGCTACTAAAACTGAAGCATCAAACGTGTCTGAATCGTGTGCGCTGTGCCTGCACTGCCACCATTGCCGGTTTGCGCAGATCCAAATGGAAATGCCGAATCCGTCGGATGATCTAGAGCGGCCATGGGCAAGAGAATACCGTAGGAGATGCCAGCGAAGAAGCCGTCGTTCTCGTAGCCAACGTCTGCATCGAACTCAACGCCGTAGAAAGCGGAGTTGCCTGGCGTTGCGACCGGGCGGTGCGCAGCGCTGAGAATGCCTGCTCCGCGAACTTTGAACTTGCTGGTGAGTTCGTACATGAAGCTGGTCTTGCCGTAGACCGCATTGCTAACGCCACCGAGGAGCTCGCGGAAAAGGATCAAGTCGACGTGGTAGGCCGGGTCAAAGACAAAGCGTTCGATCGTATTGTCGCCAGGTCCAAGATTTACTGCGCCGCTCACGTGAGTTTGGCCTTGCACTTCGTTGTCCCACTGATCGCCACTTGCAAAGCCCACCTCTTGGGTGAGTGTGAGGTCGCCATCCATAAGCCGATAGTTGGCCCGGGCCACACCACCAAATTGGCGAATGTCGACGGTGTCTGTGGCGAGTTGGTCTGCAGCTTCGAGGCTGCCGATGATGAACGTTGCCTCGGCCTCGACATCGAATTTACCTTGTGCGTAGCGAACCCAAAGGTCGGGCGCATAGGTCTTCATTGCACGCCGAGCGTAGCTATCTGCTGGCGGTGTCTCGCCAATTGTCACGTCGTTTTGCACGTTGCTCTGGGTGATGTACGAGAGCATGGCGCCGTAGTTAAAAACCGACTCCCCGTTGGCGAGCATATCGGCGATGCGCGTTGGGCTATCCATGTTCGAAATCATGAGCAGGTACTGCCCAAGATCGTCGGCGTCGTCAAGGTCCCAGGCTTGCCGGCCCACGCCCGCTTGCTCGCCAACCAGTGCCGAGTTTGGCCCGGTTTGTCCCCAGTCCATCGCGATGCCAGCATTGAGTTTCATGCCGGGAATCTTCGTAGAGAAGGAAACCCTGTCGACGGTATCTCCAAAGTCTGCATCGAGGTTGTAGCCACCGTGAATTGGATCGGCTCCACCGCCGTTTGCGACCATACCCATACCCCAGTGCCAAGGCATGCGACCAAACTTGAGCACACCGATCGGAGCATCGATTTCCGCCCAGGCTCGCTTGACCACAATCGAGTCGCCAAGGTTGTTGACGCCAGCCTGTGGCGCATCTTGGTTGCCATCGATGTTTGCGACGGGCAGATTGCCTGCACCGCCATTGGCGCTGTACCCAAGTGGAGTCGAGCCGAGAGTAATGTTGTCTAGGACATCGACCTGAAGGTGCACAGATGATCGCTCATCAATGTGAAAAATGGGCTCTAGCCTGAGCCGAGCATTTGCCGTTGAGTAGGAGTTTTGGCAGCTGCTTGGGCTATTGGTCCCTCGACAGGCAAGGGGATTTGGAAACGGTGCGCCACCAACTTCCTCGACATCGGTGAAGCCCAGGTCAAATTGCTTGAGCCAGTCGTGACGGAGGCGGAAATATCCGTCGAGGCTAAAGACCTGCAATTTCTTCCGTGAGCCTTTTGGCGGCGGAAGAACCGGCGTGGTTGGCAGGGCACCGAGCTTCTTTGGAGCTTGTTCGGCAACACCATCGGAGCCGCCACCTGTAGGGGTAGGCATGCCGCCGCCGGGCTGGCCACCTGCCCCTGGCATTCCTTGGGCCTGCGCATCGGAGATGCTGCCAACCTGTAGAAGAGCTGAGCCGCAAAGGGCTGCAGAGGCGATTGTGATTGCTGTGGTGATGTGGTGCCGAGACATATTGATAAATCAGGTAGAGAGCTTGGGTCGGAGCTTGGGTCGAGAGAGAGCTTGGGTCGTTATCTACGAGGCGTAATGAGTGCCGTGAGCATGGGCCCAAAGCCGGTATCGCGAGCGCGCACTATACCCAGGGACCTGTAGGGGGCAAGGGGCTAGGACGCGGAAATCTGAAGGGATTCGACCCGAATTGATGGGCATTGGAGGGGCTCTCGCCAGCCCAAAGGGGATGCCGGAGTGGTAATAGAGACCACCTGCTAGGCAACCGAGTTGCCCGCGCGCGACTCTTTTTAGAACACCGATGCAAATGGACTTTCGAATCGCAATCACTCTGACACTCCTCGCCTGTGGAGGATCGCCAAGAGCGAGCCAGCATCGTGCTGCTGAGCCAGCATCCGAGCCCGCAGCGGCACAGCCTGCGAAGATGGGGGCCGGCGCTTCGGGGCCGAGCCTCTTGATTGGTTGGTACTGTCCCGAGTCCGCCGCTGGTCGTCCCGGAGTGGAGCCGCTTGTAGCGCGAGATCCGCTGTGGACTGCCGACCGAGGCGTGCTTGAGCGAGCAATCGATACGCGCCGCGCCAAGCGATTCTCTGTGTTGGGCTACCAAGGACAGAAGGTGGGCAACCTCTCCGTCGCAGGCGGCGCCACTTCGGGCGGCGTCAAACTCGCCATCGGCTCGTACCTTGGGGCCGAGCCCTGCGAAATCGTAGATAGCCTTGGCAAGGTGAGTAGCCAAAATGCCGAGTGTCAGCGGACAACGCTTGGCTGCTCGCTGGCAGTTGGACGGCTTGAAGCTGCCGGGGGCTTTAATGCCCGGCCCTACGAAGAAGATCCCGAGGCTGCGGTGCTGACCACCGGCGCGGCCTGCGAGATTGGATCAAATCTTATTGTCGATGTGGATGCCGATGGCAAGGCCGAGCGATTCTCGCTCTCCGAGATTTTGGCGGGGCGGGTACCAGTTGAGTTGCCGCTTGAAGACGAGGGTGGTCGCACTTGTGAGATGGGATTTGCTGGTTCGCTCTCTGAGCCGGATGGCATTGTTCGCGTTGGCGTCCTTGATCTTGATGGCGATGGCAGACCCGAAGTTGTCTATCGCACCAAGAGCGAACTCTTGATCTACGGCGCCCCCAATAGCCCAGCACGCATGGAACTGCTTGGGCGAGCAACGCTCACATCGTCACCAGAGTAGGAGCTTTTCTGGGTTGCTTCTTTGGATGTGGCGGCAGCGATCACTAGGTGCGATGCACGCGGCACGGTATGCTTAGTCTTCCTTACTTATCTGGAGGACTTAATGCGTACGACTTCCATCATTGGCTTAATCCTAGCGTTGCTCGCTGTACCCGCGTGTTCTAGCGACACGGGGATTCTCCTTACGACCTCTGCCTCAGATGAACTCTCAAGCGAGATCGAATCCCTTCGATTCTTCGTGGGTGAGAAGTTCGCCCTTGAAAACGAGAGATTCGACGACTCTAGGTTTTTCTACGACGAAGAGCCTCTCGACGACATTTTCTTAGACGGCCGAAGCTTGGCGCAAGATCCATACTCGCTATTGATTCGACCAAAGGATGCCGATGTTGGAATTTTTGTCGCAGTCATGGCCTACGACGCCGAGCAAAACCCGATCGGCTTTGCCCGCCTTCCACCTCCAACGAACTTCGTGGCAAACAAGGTCCTCGAATGGGAAGTAACCCTTGAACGAATTCCCAGTGGGGTTTTTGTCGGCCCAACCGGCTGCCTTGTCATCTTTAATGAAGAAGGTGGCCCAGCGCGCGTCGCTCGCGGAAGTGACCAAGATTGCGATGGCTACATCTCTACTGACGATGACGGAAGGGACTGCAATGACCTCAATCCGTTTCAAAATCCCGGCAAGGTTGAAGACTGCGGCAATGGCGTCGACGATGACTGCAATGGACTTGTAGACGGCGAAGATACGGAAGACGTCGATCGCGATTCCTTTGGCGCTTGTGGTGGAAATGGAGGCGATTGCAACGACCATGATGCGACGGTAAATCCGGGTGCCACCGAGACGTGCAATGGGGTCGACAACGATTGCGATGGCGTCTGTGATGGCGGCTTTGACGCGGATGGCGATGGCTACACGACGTGTGGAAGCTTTGTTGATGGCGGCGAATGCCTCTTCCTCGATGACAGCAAAGCGGATTGCGACGATACCGACGCATCGAATTATGTTGGCAACGAGGAGATTTGCGACGGCAAGGACAACAACTGCAATCAACGTTGTGATGAAGAGTCGAGCCTAGATCCTGACCAGGATGGATTTACCCACTGCGGATCTTTTATCGACGAATGCAGCACAACCTTGGGGCCGGAGGACTGCGAGCCTGAGAACCCTGAGGTGCATCCAGGTGCCGCCGAAATCTGCGATGGAATCGATCAGGATTGCGATGGCAACCCCGATGACAAAACCACGCCTTGCTTTGCATTTGAGCCCACCAGCGGTAACTGTGCGGAAGGAATTCGCACGTGCCAAGGAGGCGTGCTTGCCGACGAGCCGTGTGACATTGACAATGGTAGCTCGGTGGATCCATCGCTATGTCTAGCCTACGAGGCGTGCAACGAGACTGACCCCTTTGCCTGTGTTCTTGCTGGGGATGAGGTCAACGTTGATAAAGAGGATGACTGTCTTGTGGGAATTGGCGCCGGCGTGCAATGCGAGGGGCGCACCGTTCGCATTGAGGGGCCCGACAACGGCCAAAATTCGGATTGCAAATTTACGATTATTGGTGGCTCGATTCAACAGGGGTACCAGGTTGACCTGCGAGGTGGTGATGGCACTGAGCCTCCCGGAACGACGTTAGATGCGTGCACTGCATTGTTGCGGGTTACCGCATTGCCTGGAGCGAGTCGCGCAGTGATTCTGATCAATTTTGCCTCGGAGCAAATACAATCCTTCCTACTCCAAATCAACCTAGACACGGATCGCGGCAATGTGTGCGGGAGCCGGCTCGGTCTGGATTGCAACGAATTTCCAAACGATGCGACCCCAGTTCCCGCACCGTGAATCTAATCGCAACGCTATAATTTAAGCGTGAGCAACAACGAACTTCGCAAAGACATCGGACGACTTTTGTGGATAGGCTTCGAGGGAACCCACGTCGATGCGAAGCTGCGTGCAACTCTTGAAGCAGGCGATGCGGGTGGCGTTACGCTCTTCGCCCGCAACCTGCCGACCAATGCCGATGGAACTGACGTTGTGGCTCTTCGCAAACTCAATGACGACTTGCACGCAGCTGGAATGGCTTCGGGGGAAAAACTCTTAATCTCTGTCGACCAAGAGGGCGGCCGAGTGCAGCGGATCAAGGCGCCAGCCCAACACTATCCTCCAATGATGAAGGCCGAGCCTGGGCATACCGCCGAGGCTTTGGCTGCACTGCAAGCGCTGGCACGCCGCATGGGTGCCGAACTCGCCGATTGGGGGTTCGATATCGACTTTGCGCCGGTCTTGGATGTCCACACAAATCCTGCCAATCCAATCATTGGTGATCGAGCGTTTGGGGAAACTCCCGAGGTTGTGATTGCCAGGGCTTTAGCCTTTGCCGCCGGGCTGCAAGAGGCGGGCATCTTGCCTTGTGGCAAACACTTTCCCGGCCATGGCGATACTGCCACCGATAGCCACTTAGCTCTCCCGCGTTTGGATTTCGCGATGGAGCGCCTGCGCAGTGTGGAGTTGGCTCCCTTTGTGGCGGCGATTACTGCACAGGTCCCCATGCTCATGACGGCGCACGTCATCTTTGCGTGCCTTGACGATGCGGTGCCGGCAACGCTAAGTCCTGCCGTTGTCACGGGGCTTTTGCGAGACGAGCTTGGCTACGAGGGCGTTGTCATTAGTGATGATTTGGATATGCGCGCTGTCGCCGACAACTTTAGCGTTGGAGAGGCGGCTGTTCTCGCCATCGACGCAGGTTGCGATGTTCTCCTCTTGTGCCGCAGTCTCGCGCATCAAGATGAGGCGCGAAACGCTCTCCTCGCCAGGGCCAGCAGCGATTCGGAGTTTCGCGCCAAAATTGCCAAGTCAGCGAGCCGAGTTCGAGCGCTCGCTCGCTAGCGAATCCTCGGCCTCTCGACAGATCAATTCAATCTGCTTGCAAAGCCAAGTGCCTGCAGGACCAAGCCTGCGCTCGTTCGAGGTAATCAGGGAGAGCGGCAATCGAAAGGAGTCGCTTTGCCAGGGCGCGGTTAGGATTCGTTTCACCGTTCCCTTTGCCAATTCCTCTTTGATGAGGTGGTGCGGTAGCGATCCAAATCCAAAGCCATCAACAATGAGGTCTTTCTTGGTTCTAAGGTCGACAACTCGCCACGTGCGACTGCTGCCCACGCCGTAGTCCACGTCGCTTCGCAAGCTCTTGCGATTGGTTAAGACGATTTGCGTGTGACCTTGCAGCATGCTCTTTGGGATTGCTCCCTCGTGAGCCGCCAGGGCATGCTTGGTCGATACAACCGGAATCATTTCGGTTTGCGTTATGACGGTGCCGTTAAGCACGCTGGGAAGCCCCTCCATAAGGAGCGAGATGCCGACGTCACACTCGCCACGACGAACGAGGTCGATCGACTCGGCCATCGCTTGCGAATAGAGATGAAGCTCGACCAGGGGATACTGCTTCTCAAATGATGTAAGTATTTCTCTTAGCAGCGATTGCGGAAACATCATGTCAACAGCGAAGGAAATGCTAGGCTCAACACCCGAGCCAATGCTGTGTGCTCTTGCGACGAGTGCATCGACTTGGCCAAGGATGGCGCGCGCATCTCCGAGTAGACTCTTTCCTGCCTCGCTCAAGGCCGGCCGATGAGCGCTGCGGTCAAAGAGTTGTACTTGCAGGAGCTCTTCTAGATTTGCGATGCCGTAGCTGACGGCGCTCTGCGCTCGTCCAAGGGCGCGTCCTGCAGCTGTGAACCCTCCTGTGTCGACGGCGGCTACAAATACCCGAAGTTGCTCGATTGTGATCGGTAAAGTGTTCCTGTCCATCTTGATATCTGATGGATACTATCAGTTTTTAATCTCTTTCTTGAATGGAAGTTTAGCCCTAGTCTGGGTATTCAATCGCCTAGCTTCCCACGGTGGGAGCTCGGCTCAAGACGCCAAGCCCATGTCAGCAAATCTCAAAAACGCCTTTGCCTATGCCCTCATCGCAGCTCTCGCCACAGGGCTTGCCGTCGGACGCTGGCTTTGGCAAGGCACAGGAAACGTCTACAGCAAGCTCGATCTTAATGTGTATCTGCCAGACTCAGACCTTGGTTGGCGCAGAACGGAAGAGGGCTTTACCTGGATCGGCTTAGATCTCGTCGCGGTTCTTGTCGCTTTGACGATCGGTGTTTTTCTTAGCATTCGTTTCCTGGGTGAGCGCCGCCATCTCGTTGCGAAATGGCTCGTTCGCGCCAGTCGCGTTTTCGCGGTCATCGCTCCGCTTCTTCCCCTGTACTTCTTTCTCGGTGGTGCTCCGCCAAGTGGAGCAAAAGACAGCCTTCCCAATACGGTGATCGAGGCGCCAACCAATGGCATTCTCGCTTCGCTGCCAGGACTGCCTGCTGGGCGTTACGAAGTCGTACCGCATGCCGATGCGGCAGTCACCGCAAAGCTAAAGGCTGGTGGCGAGGTCTTTGACGCGCGATTCGCTGGCGGACTGGCAGGCTATTGGGAGGCGACCCCAAGCGACCTATCGCAAGCGATGAAGGCCGAGGTATCGGTCCTCTCCGAAGCAATTGAGACAGGCATCGATTTGCGCAATGAGCATGCGCTTGCCGACTTGAAACCAAGCGAATTTCCGCGGATCGCATTTCACCTTGGCAATGTTGTGTCTACTGAGAAGGCCGATGCGGCGGTGGCCTTTGCCGCTGCAGGAGAAGTGCACCTTGGCGGTAAGGTGCACGGGGCCGAGGTGCTTGGCACGCTTCGCGCTGTAGATGCTGCCCTGCGCGAGAAGCTACAACTGCCTCCGGGCATCCATGTCCTCTTGCAGGCTAGCCTCTCCATCAATATCAAAGAAACCATCATCGGAAACGACGGCACGTTCGACGTCGACGATGTTCCTATCGCTGTAACCCTCATCCTTAAACACTCGGAGAACACACTATGATTAATCGAATCCTTCGCGGCGGCGCACTATCCGTTGCACTCATTTCCCTTTCTCTCGGCGCCTGTAAAAAAGACGAGAAATCTGCAGAGCCTGCACCTGCGAATGTCGACCCCGCACCAGCGAAGGTTGATCCAAAGCCCGAGCCAGAGCCTGCCAAGGTCGTGGAAGAGGAAGCGGGAGACTACTTCTACGTTGAGGCTTCTCACGCAGAGCCAAAGCCTGAAGACCCAGTAAACGTTTCATTTCCAAAGGTCAAAGTTGTGAAGTCGTCGATTGACCTCGCAAAGATGACTGAGGCAACGGCTGAAATTGAAATCAGCATGACCGAAATCGATTCGGGAGTTCCCAAGCGAGATGGCCACCTTGGATCGGCCGATTACTTCGATGCCGCCAAGTTTGCTACTGCGACCATCAAGGTCTCGGACGTGAAAGAAAAAGAAGGCGACTCGTACACAGCAAAGAGCGAAGTGACTGTGCACGGTGTTTCAAAAACCTGGGACGTTGAGTTCACGATCGTCGAAAAGGCAGAGGGTTCAATTACAATCGAGGCCGAGCAGTCGTTTAGCCGACTCGACTTTGGCATCGGCTTGCCCGAGGGCGACTCGGTTGCGGCCGACGTGCTCGCGAAGCTCCGCGTGACACTTCCGACCAGCTAATCACTTCCTCCGATCGTTGAACGAGGCAATACTCTCGTTCAACGCGGGGCAAGCTGCTTTCGCCCAATCAAGCTCAGGCCCGATTCGAGCAGAAGAAGTAGTAGGAGCAGGGCAGCGATGGCATGCCATAGTTCCACTCGCCTCGTTGGCGTTGCATCACTCACAGGTGCCCCGGCGCTATCGCGCTCAAGGGATTTCGTCGATCCTAGAGTTAGGTCGCTTACGGCCGAGTCAATGTTCGCTGCGAAGGTCGCTTCGGGACGTGGCGTAAGCGTTCCGCTCGAGTCGGCGCTTGCCACGTGATAGATGCCGGGTACGTTGACGCCATCGAGCCTAGCGGTTTTGTGGCCAGCGACTTTCTCGCCTTCGAGCACCATCCGCTCGCGACCTGGCCCATCGATTTCTAAACGAACGTCGCCGGCGGCAGTTTTGATCGAGACGGAATTGCCGACCAAGATTTGCTGATTGTTGCCCTGCAGTGGCTTCGAAGCGAGGTGACGAATGCTCTGTTGTAAGAACGGGAGATAGCCGGGGTGGATGGCAAGGTCATTCCAATCTCGGTCAAGGCTTGAACTAAAGAGCATCAGAGTGCCGGCTCCTTGGCGCGCTTCCACGAGGGCTGCGGAGCCGTTGTCAAAGCGCGCTAGCACTCGTCGATCGTTCACCGAGGTCGTTGGACCAAGCAGCATGACTTGCCAGAAGGTTGCGCCGTAAAGGCCTGGAGCATCATTGGCAAATATGGAAAACACCGGGTGCTCGATCTCGAGTTTGCTTAGACGGAGTTCGGCCTGCGGATTGCGCTGCCGACCGCGTCGCAGATCAAGTGGGCTGCGCAGACTCTGGGCCAAGAGAGGCGCCATCGCTCGATTGTAGCGGTCGGCATCGACATTGGCGCCCATCGAGACAAAGAGCCCGCCGCCTGCTTGCACCCATTCCGAGAGGGCCGTCACGCGGTCCGCAGGAAGGATCGAAACGTTTGCCAAAACGATGACGTCGTAATCTGCGAGGGTGAGTTTGCCTAGGTCATCTGGAGTGGTTCGTGAGATCACGGTCCCGCTGTCGGACCTATCTCCTGGACGAAGAGCTGCCTCAAGATAGAAGAGTTCGTCCTCGTGCCGCACCGAGCGGGCGTCGCCATTGACCAAGAGAACCGAGACTTGATCGCGCGCATTGGCGACCACGAAGCGAACATTATCTGCGGCAAGCGCATCGTCTTGAACGACAACCCGTATCTCGGTGGTGCGAACTTCAGCGCTGAGATTTGCGGAAAATCGTTTGTTCTTGCTCTCGTGTGGGCCGAGGCCAATCTCGCCGCGGGCAACGGTCTCATCGTCAACAAGAAGCGAGAGTTGTGCAACTTTGGGGCTATCGCTAAAATTCGTGACGCTGGCAACGATTTGCAGTCCACGGCTGCCAATCGAGCTATCCGCTTGGACTCTCAGATCGGTGAGTGCAAGGTTGTCTAAGGTTGCATCGCCAGCGGGGTTAAGGACACGAAGCGAGACATCGGTTGGCGGCTTGGCATCCTGTGGGAGCGCCGCCTTGGTTGGCGCAAGAAGGAGAAATACGGTTTTCCTTTCGTGGCCAGATCCGGCGAGTAGTGAGTAGGCACGCTCTAACGCGCGCTCACCGTGAGCGCGCTTTGCCGTTGGTGCTATCGAAGTAATCGACTCTCGCAAACCGAGGTGGTCGCGCGTGAGTTCCTCTTTGCCGCCGCCTGTTGTTGTAAGCACAGCAATGTCAGCCTCTGGGCCCAGTTGCACCAAGAGTTGCGATGCGCTTTCGACCGAGCGCGATAACAGTGTTCGCCCCTCAAGCTTGTAGCTCGCTGCCGCGCTGTCATCGATGATGAGCACCGCTGCTTGTGGCCCTCTGGCAACTTCGGGGCCTTCGCTTGCGCAGGAGGTATAGGGCCTAGCGAGGATTAGGGCGGCGACCACACAGATCAAGACCCGAAATGCGAGTAGCAAAACCTGGCGGAAAACCAAGCGCTTTGCCAGGCGTTTGTCGGTTCCTAAGAGAAACTCTAGGGCTGCAAAGGGGACGACCTTTGCTTTGCGACGCCCTTGGAGGTGCACGGCAATCGGGATTGCGGCTCCCACGAGGCCAAGCAACATGAGCGGCGAGAGAAAGTTCATGGCGCGCCCAAGCCTTCCCTTGGACGGCTTCCTACTAGGCCATTTCGCTTTGCGAGAAACGAGAGTAGGACGTCTTCAAATGGCGTATCGGTTCGAGCGCGGTGGTACTCGATTCCGGCGCCAAGGCACTGCTGCTCGCAGTCTTTGAGGAACGCTTGCATCTTTGCCTTGTAGGCGCGGCGAACCGACGATGGATCCACGAGCATGCGTCCGTCGCCCTCGAGGGATTGAAAGATGCTGAGCTCGTTAAAGGGGAATTCGAGTTCGTCGGCATCGAGAGTGTGAAACAGAACCGCATCGTGGCCTCGTGCGCGCAAGTGGCTCAACACCGAGAGTGCTTTTCCGCTTGGGTCAAAAAGGTCGGACGCGACGATGACGAGGCCACGCCGTTTGCGCGCGCGTTCTGCGACGCGTTCGAGTGCAGCGGCCAGCGATTCGTCGCCCTCTTGCGGCGTGTTGCTAACCTCTTCAAGCAGCGTGAGCAACTCGCGCAGGTGTGCGGGCTTCGCCTTTGGAGGCACCCATCGAATCTCTTGCGGGTTGCCAAAGATCGAGAGGCCGACTCGGTCGCGTTGGCCGACAAGCAAGTAGGCCAGGGCGGCGATCAGGTGCGCGGCATACTCGCGCTTGCTTAGCCCTTTACCGACGTAGTTCATCGAAGCCGAAGCATCGAGCACAAGGTAGCAGGTGCGTTCGGACTCCTGCTCAAATTGCTTGATGTAGTAGCGATCCGCTTTGCCAAGCACCTTCCAGTCGATGTGGCGAACCTCGTCGCCCTGGCTGTACTCCTTGTGCTCGGCAAACTCTACCGACGAGCCTCGCAGCTTTGCTCGGTGCGAGCCCGTGAGCGCACCTTCGACAATAACCTTGGCCCGAAGAGCAAGGCTCTCGAGCTTGGAGATCGCGATAGGGTCGAGAAATGCCATTCGGGGAACGCTAGCCAGTACGCCCAGCGCTAGGGGCGTGCTGTGGTTTCAAGAAGGTGAGCGATGAGTTGGTGGGTGCGAATGCCTTCCGCTTCGGCTCGGTAGTTCAGAAGTATTCTGTGTTGCAAAATAGGCAAGGCAAGTGCCGCAACATCGTCGATAGATGCTGCGAAGCGGCCACCCAGAATTGCCTGGGCCTTGCTAGCCAAAATTAGGTTTTGCGAAGCGCGCGGCCCCGCACCCCAGCTTACGTAGTTGCGCACAAGGTCACTCGCGCCAGCTTCCGCTGGGCGGCTTGCTCGGCAAAGGGCGACAGCAAACTTAATGACATGGTCGGCAACAGGTACACGCAAGACAAGTTGCTGCAGCTCAAGGATTCTCTCGGGCGATAGCACCGGAGTTAGCGTCGCGCGATAGTCGGAGGTTTGTTGCCGAACGATTTCTTCTTCTTCGCTCTCGCTTGGATACGAGACATCCACTTGGAACATAAAGCGATCGAGTTGCGCTTCGGGAAGAGGGTAGGTGCCTTCTTGCTCGATAGGGTTTTGCGTTGCGAAAACCGAGAACGGCAGGTCGAGATCGTAGGTTGTGCCACCAGCTGTGATCTTGTGTTCCTGCATCGATTGCAGCAGAGCCGCCTGCGTCTTTGGCGGCGTTCGGTTGATTTCATCTGCCAGCACAATATTGGCAAAGAGCGGGCCCTTGATGAAGCGGAAGGAGCGCTTGCCCGTGGCGTGATCCTCTTCGAGGATGTCCGTGCCGGTGATGTCAGATGGCATTAGATCCGGAGTGAACTGAATGCGACTGAATTTGAGGTTTAGGGTTTCGGCCAGCGTCGAAATAAGCAGCGTCTTTGCAAGACCAGGCACACCCACAAAGAGGCAGTGGCCGCGGGCAAAGAGCGCAGTTAAGAGGTGATCAATAACCTTGTCTTGACCAATGATGCGTTTGTGAATTTCGGTGAGAATCTGATCGCGGGCGTGGGCGATTTCTTCCACTGCAGCAAGGTCATTTTTCGCGTGGGCTGTCACATCGACGGCCGTCGTATCCGAGAGTGAGGGCATAGGCGGGGCGACTATCTAACTTGCTGCAAGTATTCGCAAGGCTGGTTTGTCATGTTGGAATGATTGCCGAATCGGCAGAGTTGCGAAAGGCGTCATAGCTCTGGAGCCACATAGGGGCCAGAGCAATCCCACTCGCCGCGAGTGCACGGTTTGGGTAGTATGGCCAGACAGCAATGGCAAACCCATGGTTTCGATGCCTTCCCCTTTGCACTTCACTCTGGCTACTAACCTGTGGTGGTTCCGGAACAGAAGACTCCCTTCCGACGGCGCCTGAAGTTCAGGTTGTCGCTGGCGACGCGAGTTGCACTCTAGGTTGGGAGCCAGTCGATAACGCGCGCTCCTATCGTGTCTATGCAGCCACCTTCTCTCCGGTGCCAACCGATGCCGATGAGATTGCTGTGCAAGAAAACGCCTATGTGCACGCTGGCCTAACGAATGGTGCCCCGGCCTATTTTGTGGTCTACGCCGAGGGCAACGCTGGCGACTCCCTTCCCTCGACGCAAGTGTCATGCACGCCTCGCTCAGTCGCTGGGCCTGTCATGGTGCAAGGCAAGTTGGTTTGGGATTCTGGAGAGCCCGCGGTAGGCGTTGCGGTGACTGTGCAGGCGAGCTTTTCGAAAGAGCGCGACACGATCAATTGGCTTGAAGAGATCGAAGGCACAACAGATCAACAAGGCTCGTTCGCACTCGAACTCGCCGAGGTTCAGCGCCCTGTCCATGTTCGGACCAGCTTCCGCTACGAGCCGACGAACGCGCCGACGGTGCAGCTGCAGCGTTGGTTTCCAAGCGAAGAGGCGATTCTCGACACCGGAACATCGATTCTCGTTGATCCCCTTGCCAACGAGCTGACCATAACGGCTGGCAGTGCCGCCAGCGCGGATGCCTCGGTGCAACTCTCAAACTTGCCGTCGGAGGTTGCACGAGTATTCGCCAAGGGCTTTGACCCCAATGTCTCACCAGAGGCCTTTCCTGGCGATTTCAGCGAAGAGGGCGGCATCTTCCTCCGCTCCTATAGCTTTGCCTGGATTGTTGCCCTCGACGGTGCAGGCAGTCCGATCCATGAGCTCTCGGCGCCTGCGACCCTTCGCATGCGCGTTCAACCTGCACACTATTCGATGCTGCGCGACTACGACTACAGCACCGAGCGAATCGAAATGGAACTGTATAGCTACGACGAAGAAGGCTCGGTATGGCTGCAAGATGGCAGCGGCTGGCTGCAGGACGTCGATGGCCAGGATCTAGACCGGGATGACCTGGGTGCGCTGCGTCGTGGTCGCTACGCCGGCGAGGTCTACGTCACCGGCGAGGTGACGCACTTTTCCTTCTACAATCTCGATGTGCCTTGCATCGGCCCTTGGCCACTAGGCGGCATCCCCGCGGAGTTACGCAATAGCGAATGCACGCGGGATGCGATCGAACTCGCCAACAGCATTTTGCAGACTGATCTTGGAGCCAGTAGTTTTGCCGACGTCAACAAAGACGACCAAGACGTCCGCGACGAGCTGCCAGCGTGCTCGGCCCCCATGCCTCGGCCCACGAATTTCGGTGAGCAAAAGATTCGCGGGCAATACAAGGAAGCCGAGAGTGACTACATCAACTTGAACAATCGTTTTTGGGGCGCAGAGGGGTGCAACAACGCAGACCCGGAGGAAGCCCTAATTCAAAAGTGCTCCTTGGGACTCACTCTTTTGCACGAGACAGCACACTGGAAGCATCACGTGATCAAAGACGATGGCGTCGCGTCCAACGAGGCAGGGGTTGGCGGTGAGGCTGGTCGTTGGCAAGAGAAGGAGCTCTTTGGCGTCAACATTTACGGAAACTTTTATTACCCCTACAACGAAGAGGGAACCGCAGCAAACCCAACCCGACTCACGACCTCGCAGCTCAGTCGCCTGTGCAACAAGGAGTGGTGGACCGAGCAGCAAAATGCCGGGACGCTAAACCGCGCGACGATGCGGGAGATATTCTCAACGCCGACGCCGAACGTCCAGGCTCACGCCTTTGAGGACGCGGAGCTATCCTTGAGCGCCGACGCAACCAACGTCCCATGGGGCAGTCCCATTTCCCTGGCACTCTCGCTGCACAATGACTCAGTTCAGCCAGTCCAGGTCTTGCCGACATTTTCCCAAATGGCCAGCCCCATCACCTTTGAGATCATCGAGGATAGCGGCCGAAGTATTCCCTATCGGGGCGGCAAGATCTGGTGGGATGTTCGTGACGACAGTTTTGTGACCGTGGCGCCTGGCGACTCCCTCGCAAAGAGTTTGGCGTTGCCAACGGCTCCTGGCACCGCAGAGCGCTACGATTTCCTGCCCGGGCACAGCTATGAAATCACGGCCGCGTACCTTGGCTTCTTTGGATCGCGAGAACTTCGCAGCGCGCCTATCACCATCACCATCGGCGCAGGCCCGATCGTCTCGGGAACCGTCACCGATCTAGAGACCGGCAGTCCCATTGCCAATGCGGCAATCGAGCTGCGGGAAGCGAGCACCCTTGTCGCTTCGACATTTAGTCGACCCGACGGCGCCTACCAGGTCGCGGCGCCCCAAACGGGCCCTTATGCACTAAAGGCTGCCAGCTATGGATACGAAAGTGCCACCTTCGACATTACGTCTGACATTGCGTCGCCCACCGTCCAAGACATTGCGCTCGCGCCCTACGCGGGACTAGCGGCCAGTGGTGCGATCGATTTTGCCGCGGAGGGGATTACTCTTAGTGGAGCAGCACTTCGCGACAATGTGCTTTACGGCTTTGGACTGGGTGGGTTGGCCGCCTACGACGTTATCGACCCAGAGAATCCGCTGCACTTGTGGACCTATTCGGGGGACGCTGTCATCGGCGTGCAAGACATCGAGTTTGAGAACTCACGCCTGTACTTTTCGGAACTCGGTCGAATCAACGTGCTTGACCTGAGCGTCCCTGATAGCCCAACCAACTTAGGCTCGTACGGCGTCACTCACGAGTCCTTTGCAGTGGAAAATGCGATTGCCTACTCCTTCAATGTCAGCCTCACTGACGTGATTGACATGAGCAATCCGAGCAGCCCACAACTTCTCGCCTCGCCCAACCTGCCGAACGCCCAGTTTCGCGCGGTCGTGGCTGTAACCAACGCGCACATGTTCGTGGTTATTGGCAGCAGTGATCTCCAAGGTTTCGACATGAGCATCCCCAGCGCCCCGACGCCGGCAGGGATTTTGCCCATTGGCAGCTTTGGCGATTACGTCGTAGATGCCGCTGACAACCAGGTCTGGGTCCTGCGCGCCAGTGCCGATGGCTCGGGTCTCATCAAGGCCTTCGATGTCACCGATCCGGATAGCCCAAGCGAAGACTGGTCTATCGTGTACCAGCCCGCAAACGGCTCCAAGCTTCGCGATATCGCGCTCGACGGCGACGTGCTCGCAGTGCTCGTCGAAGACGTCTTCAATGGAAACCGAGTCGAGGTGTGGGACGTGAGCAACTCGGCTACCCCTGTGTTGATGGGGGCCATTCCAACTGCCGGCAAGCAAGCTGTTGCACTCAAAGCAGGAACGCTCGCGGTGGCAGGGGAAACCGCCGTGGAGTTGTTTTCAATCTCTTCACTCTAGACCGCGCGATTGCGGAAATCGTGGGGCTTCGCGGACACTAGGAATAACTCGCAGTCCAAGCAGTGAAGCTGCTTAGATAAAGGCTGCAGAGTTGTTCCTAGTTACGGAGTCGCCTGCAAGAAATCGCAGACGTCTCGCTCGCGGCTCGCGGCTTTGTCTTTGAGTTGCTCGTAGCTCTCGGCCAAGCCGCAGCGAACTCGAACGTCGAAGGGAGTGATGCGAAGGGCCAACTCAAACGCCGCACGTGCCCCGGCGTGGTCACCTGTTGCGAGTTTGGCGGCGCCGATGGTTGTCGGTGGTACGGCATCCATTTCGTTTAGCGCGAGCAACGGTTCGGCGATGGCAATCGCTTCTTGGTGCCGGCCGAGTTCGAGGTAGACGCGACTGAGCTTGGCACCGATGAGTGGATCGCCTGGGCTGCTTGCCAGTGCCTTCTCGTACTCCAAGGCGGCTGCACCGATTTTTCCGCGCACCCGCAGCATGCCTGCAAGCCTTGTAAACTTTTGGGCTCGCTCGTTGGCGATGGCCTCGACTCCAACATTGTCAGATTCGCCGCTTCCTTTGCGAAAGTGGATCTTCTGGCCGCGTTCGGCAAAGCCCTTGGCTTGAAACTTTGAGTTCTTTAAATGTTTTATCCAGTCGCGCTCAAGGTCGTTCCACTCGGTATCCATTGCCTGGGCAACCGCCTTGCGCGCACCCATGCCATTGCGAATATTCATCAGAGCGGCTTGCAGCCCAGCGTTGCCAACCGTCTTGTGAATGTAGCCAACCATGGTGCTCACTTCGGCAAAGGCCAAGGCTGCCGCTTCTTGGCTTGGCAGCTTCGCCATCGAAGGGTGCATCTTGTCAAAGGAGATAAGCGTGTCCTTCTTAAGTGCTTTAGCGAGCAGCGCTTCATCAAAGCCTGTGAGCTTGCCATCGGCATCCCCGCGCCAGCGAACTTGGAGGTACCTGGCCAAGCCTTCGTGAAGCCAGACCGGCACATTGTCGTGAGAGATTTGCGTGACCAAGTAGTGCACATACTCGTGGGTGAGGGTGTCCATCCATGGGTAGCCAAAGATTGTGGCTCGCGGTGAGACCACCATCAGCTTGCCGTACTTGCACAGGGCAATTGTGCCCGTGGTTTCAATCTCGGCCTCGGTGAGGGTAGAGACCATCGCCAAGTCGGCAGGCCTGCCCAAGAGCTCGACGCGAATTTGGTGGCTTGGCTTGTGGCCGAGGTCTGCGCCAAGAGCCTCGTACGCAGCTTCTAAGACATCTCCCGTGAGGCCGACGATCGCTTTATCCTTGCCCGAGTAGAAAATCTTAAAATGCCCACCGGCGGAAACTTCGAAGGAGAACCCGCTGGTGGCGGCTTGCGAAGAAGCCGCGAGCTTGCGGAGCGAGCCGACATTGCCATCGACAGCCTCGTCGTCGAGCCCGTCGAGGCCGACAATCACCTGTTCGTAGCGCCCATCGAGAAAATCGAGTTCGGCCTTTAGGTAGCGACTTGTTTGGCTCTCTGGTCGTTTGGCCACGAGCGCGGTAATGAGCTCGCGAGCTTCGTCAAATTGCCATGCGCGCAGGGCGCGAGCAGCGGTAACCGCCTCGTCATTCGCCCCAGCGTGGGCATGCGAAGACAACATAAGCCCTGCCAGCACGAGAAGGCCAGCAAGGGCCAATCCTGCGCGATGTAATGCCTTGCTGCTCATTGAATGATGTCCTTGTAATACTGTTTGACCTGTTCACTAAAGCCGGACGGCGCGCTCTCATCCTGCATCGCATCGAGAATCTCTTCTCGGAACTTTTCTGGTGCGCGATAGTCTTCGGCACCGGGGATTCTCACTGGCTCATCACGCCACCCCTGTTGGCCATGCTTTTGCCGTTGCCGCGCCGCGCCGCGAGCCGATTCTTGGGCCGCCCGTAGCTGCCCCGATGCCTCGCTCGCTTGTTGTTTGGCGCCAGAAGGATCTCGAGAGCGCATCTGATCTTCGGCCTGCTTCATGTGCTCAAGAGCTGCCTCAAGCCCGCTCTCCACAGCTTTTCCCGATTTCCCAGGCATGCTCTCGGCTTGCCCCTGCGCTTTCTTAAGCAGCTTTCCGGTGCGGCTGTTGCTCGCCTTTTGGCGCTGCCGGAGCTTCTCCAGCTTGCGACGATCTTCGCTGCTCATGATCTCGGATGGTGATGGGGTGACCGCTTGCAGCTGTTCGACAAGTTTCTTGGCAAGAGGGTAAGCGGTGCGAGCCTGCTTCTCTGCAGCCACGCCCTTTCTCGACCATGCTTCATCCAGGCTAAACTCCAGCTCATCGCGAATGGTCTTAAGCGACTCTTTGGCGTACTTGGCCATCGAGAGCGCTTCGGCCAGTTCTCCACGCTCAAGCATGGTCTGAGTATCTTCCAGCCGCTTCTCAAGCACGGTCATCTCCTCGCGCGTAAACGGCGTTAGACCCGATTTCGGAATCTTCTTTACGCTCTTGCGAAGCTTCTCAAGGGTTTCACCAGCGGTGTTCTTGGCCTCTGCACTCTTGCCCTGTTGCAGCTCGGAGACGGCATCCGAGTAGCGCTTGTAGATTTCGCTGGCTTGATCGGCGATCTCGTCCTGATCCTGCGCCAAGTCGGCCAGGTCGTTTAGCATGTCATCGAGCTGTTTCTCTTCCTCAGAGAAATTCTCACCGCGAAGTTGGCTTAGCGAGTCCTCGAGGAATTGGTCGCCCTTATCCATATCCTCGCTGCACTTTTGCATTTGCTCTTGGGCTTCTTTGGCCTTGCCGGCTTTTAGAAAATCGCGAACTTGCTCTAGGCAGCCCTTCTCTTGGTCTCCCTGCAGAGCCTCGCTATTTACGAATTGGTCGAGAACATCGGGGGGCAAGCTCGCGTTGGCTTCGGCAATCTCCGCAAGCTTGCGTTCCAGCGTCTTTAGCTCGCGCTCGATTTCGCTCAGCACTTCTTGCGAACCTGTGCGCTCGTACTCTTCGAAGAGCTTCTTCAGGCGCTCGCGGCTGGCAGCGGCCTCGTCCGAGATGCTCAGGGCATTCTCAAGCTGTTGCCGGCTTAACCAGTCGCTTAGAAGCAGGACGTCATCTTCCAGTTCGGCAATGATCTTTGCGTCGCTCGCTTCGAGCGCCTTGGTATTGTCTTCGTCTTCGTCTCGTTTCTCAAAACTGGCCAGAAGAGCACCCTCGCGCAGTACACGCTCGCTCATGCGCTCGCGAATGTTGGCCAGCGCCTCCCTAAGCTTCTTCGTCGCCAGCTCGTCTTCTTTTAGCGCGGCGACCAAGCCGCCAATCTCGATAACGATTTCATCGGCCCCGCGTTGGATCGCTCGATGCGTTGCAACCGATGTCCCCGGGGACATCAGACGATCGGCCAAGAGACCAAGCATGTTCTCGGCGAGTTGCTGCTGCCGTGCAATGAGTTCTTCGTGGCGCTCGCGGGGGCTAAAGAGCCGAAGCGAGTAGCTGCGCGAACGGCCAATGTTTGGCCCTTGCACGTCATCATTGTCTGAAACCTCAAGGTGATACTCAATTTGCACTCCGGGCCGCAGTGGCAAGACCGAGAGGTCCCAAAGGTATTTGTGCTGAGCGTTTCGCGGTGCCATGCCTAGCGCCGGTGATGCCGATGCAGCCGCTGTTCGGCTTGGGCCTTGCTCTGAGCCTGGGCCGCTCACGAGCGCCGGCCTCGGCCCCAATACCTCCAAAGGCTGTCGCGACTCTTTGCCTCCTTGTGGCGTGTAAACCAGTTCTACGGTGCGAATTCCAAAGTCATCCGAGGCCACGTATGCGAGTTCAACCCGCTTGAGCTTGGCGACATCAAGCTCATCGGCCGGAGCGTAGAGTTCGATCTTTGGAGCCTCGTCTTTTACAACGGTGATGTGCCTTGCACGAGCTTCGACCTGGCGATTCGCCCCCCTCTCGATTTGAAAGCGATAGTAGGTCTCTTTCATTAGGCGAAACGAACCGGATAGCGCCACGCCCTTCGACGAAGGTCCCTTCGTTGCGGATTCGGAATAACTCTTAGTGAGCAGGACTTCCTCGTCGCTTGCGAGTTCGTCGGTCTCGGCAAGGAGAATGCTGGCCTTCTCTACGACCCCAGTGGTTTGCGTTACGATCTTGATCGTGCTGCCGGCCATGGCCTCAAAATCGCCAGACGAGGAGGGAAGGCTAAGGTTTGCCATGCCGGTGTATTCGGGAAAGACAACCACGATATCGACGTCGCCAACCAAAGGTGCTTCGGCAAGGCGGGCGCCGTTAAACGGAGCCTTTGCCGGCTTGCGAAGCAGTTGTTGCCAGCCTTGGACCAACGCTGTGGGGGCGAGCAGAGCTGCGCAGGCGTAGAGAGCCACGACGGTGCCAGCGGCGGCAAGCGGCCTTCGAATGGTTGCAAAGGGGACGAGCGCTTGGAGCCGCAGTGGCTCGATGCGTTGTGCCGTACTCATGAGCAGCGCTTCTCGAAGCTCGGGCGAGCCACTTGATGCCGCCTCGTCGAGAAACTCTACGGAGGAGAGCAGGTCGGAGCGCAGCGCACCTTCGCGCTGGCCAACATACCGAGCTTGTGCCGATGCGGTGCTCCAACGTTTTCGCGGCCCGAGAAAGGCGATGAGGTAGCAAATGAGCAGTGATGTCGTGGCCAAAGCTGCCACAACCCAAGCGGTGCGCACATCCAGTTTTGCCCAATGTGCGAGCAGCGGAGCAAGCAGCGCGAGGGCCCCGAGAAAGGCCAGCAAATAGAGGATGCCCTGGTAGGCCGCACGTCGGCGCAAGCGCTGGGCTACAGCACCCAAGAAGCGAAGAATGGCGAGGCGGTGTTCCACGTGAGGACCGGATTACCCTAGCACCAAGTCCTCTAATGGGCACAGGTGGGAACCGTCCTGGATGCGCTAGTGCTACGAAACTACTCGGGCGCTTCTCTTGTCTGTGGCACGAAGCGTTTCTGGGTGCTCCTCGGGCCTAATGGGAAGCGGCGATCTCAAGAATTTGATATATCTGGGTTGAGTGAATAAGCCCCTTCCCAATGCGTCTTTACGTCACGATGACACCAATGAAGTCGACGAAAAAGAGCTTGTGCGCATGGCGAAAGCCGGCGACCACGAGGCGTTCCGCCAGCTCTTTGAGCGCCACAACCGGCGCGCCTACGCGTTGGCGCTCGGTGTCGTGCGCAATCCCGACGATGCTCTCGATGTCGTCCAGGAAGGCTTTATCAAGGCCCACCGCTACCTACCCAAATTCGAAGGAACGTCCAGCTTCTACACCTGGCTGTATCGGATTGTCATGAACCTCGCGATTGATCATCTGCGCAAGCGCAAGCGCGCCAAGCAAGTCGATTTCAACGACGCTCTTTCCCACATCGAGGGAGAAGGCATGGTTGGCGAAGATAGCTTGCTGCCAAAGATCCTTGGTGCCGACCCAGCCAAATCGCTCATGCGACGAGAGATGCGTGAGCACCTTCGCCTGGCAATGGGGCAGCTTAGTGACAATCACCGAAGCGTTCTAATGATGCGAGAACTCGAAGGCCTCTCCTACGAGGAGATGGCAGACGTAATGAAGTGTTCCAAGGGAACGATCATGTCGCGGCTCTTTCACGCCCGAAAGAACATGCAGCAACACCTCTTAGAACTCATGGATGGCCCAACGGGCGCGGCGGAGGCATAAGCGATGACAGCAAATGCAATAAAGCCCACCGATGTCGAGATCATGATGTTTCTCGATGGCGAACTCGATGGCGAAGAAGCCAAGGTTGTAGAACGCTTCCTTGAAGGCAATGACGAGGCTGCAAGCGTGGCAGCGTCGATTGGCCAGCTTAGCGAGCTTGTGCGCGGAAGCGTCGACCTCGAAGCCGATGCCGCCGAAGATAAACTCGCTGGTCTGTGGGCTGGTATCGACAGCGCCATTCGCAGTAATGGGGTTTCGAAAGACGCTCCAAGTGTCACCGCAGCTGCAACTCCAAGCGCCGCTCCAGTGGTCTCGATTCAGGCAAAAGCCGAAGAGCGGGCTACCGAGGTCTTGGTCGAGAAGGCCGGCTGGTTTGGTGGTTGGCAATCCCACGTGATGATTGGTGCTCTGGCGGCAGCAGCCGCTCTCCTTATTATGTACACCCAACGCGCCGATACAAAGGCGCCAGCAGGGGTCGCCGAGCGTCAGAACAACCCGAATCCCAATGGACAGGTCGGCACCCGGCCCAATCAGCCATCGATCGTTCCAGTCGTTCTGCGCTCAAACGCACCCGAAGTCGAAGAACTTGAAGTTTATGATGGCAGCGGCGTCATAATGACGGTTGCTTCCGATGCTGAAAGTGACGATGCGGCTAGCGCAGTAATCTGGATCTCCAGTGATACCGACTTGGTGGCGGACCCAATATGAGCAAGACCATGCAAACTTCTCTTCGATTTTCACCTCGTTTTAATGCACCTCGTTTTAATGCACCTCGTTTTAATG
>TARA_R110002096_G_scaffold259030_1_pt1 | contig 129505 bp, 106 predicted proteins | sample TARA_R110002096 | Tara Oceans TARA_R110002096 (sample SAMEA4397295) | marine metagenome | biome: Polar Biome; feature: [DCM] deep chlorophyll maximum layer (ENVO:01000326); material: water (ENVO:00002006), including particulate matter (ENVO:01000060) such as... | depth 35 m
CCAATCGCGAGTTGCTTATTCCACGAGGTAGATTAGAAATTGGACTGGGGGTTTGGGGAGACTTCAGCCGTAGTCGACCACGTGGGCGACGCAGTCTCGCTCCAATTGAAGTGACAACGGAATGGAAACGACATGGCCGACAGAATGATAGTGGTCGACGCAGAGCACTGGCTCACAGAGCACGGTGAGCTTCCGAGCGAGGGGCCGCCAGAGCTCTTTCGCAACGCGCTCCGAATGGCACAGTGCATTGAGTACGCTGGGCCGATACCCAAGGGGAGCATAGTGCCAACACTGATTCAATGTCGCTGGCGACCTGCGGGCGTTCCTTGTCGAACGCTGATAACAGTGGCAAAGACAGAGCGCGATGAGATTGAGGCATTCTGCATCTCGTGTGAGAGAGAGGAGTTTTGCATCTACAATTGGCAGAATACTCAATGGGCGAATGGGCAGCCTGAGGCGTACGATATCCCAGGAGGAATCGCGCCTCCGCAGCCCGCTTTTGAACTTTCCTCTGAGCTCCACGGTCAGCTGTCGGCGGCCCTTCGCGGGCTCGGAAGCCACCGATCCGTAGAGGAGGTTCAACAGATGGTCGTCAGGGCCGAGACCCCAAACACCGTGATCCAGCAGGTACTCGGCGACAGCACGCCACGGGGAATCGAGCAGGTTCAGGCGTTGGCCGGAGCGCTCATGGAAGTCTGGAATGCGACTCCGCGTGCAGAACTCGGTGGTAGAGCGCCTGTTGACGTCTATGAAGAGTCTCCAAGGCAGCCTGTTCGCAGCGCACCCAAGGTCGGTCGAAATCAACCGTGCCCATGTGGAAGCGGGCTCAAGAACAAGAAGTGTTGCGGGCTCCACTAGAGCGTCTGGTGTTTCTCTTTGGAAAACACCTGCTAGCTTCCGAAGGAAGTGCAACACCGCGCGTGAGGCTGCGCCTGACGCGTAGGAAACTGGCGCCATGCTCGTTTGACACCAGTTTTCCAGAAGCGCCAGTCTAAGAATTCTTCTTTTCTGGCCTCGAGCCAAGGAAGATTGGCTTTGCGGTTCTCGCGAGAAGAGTGCTTTGGTCTTCTCGAGGACAAGAGTGTAGGGCTTGCCTTGCGCCTAGTCGAATGAGTCACTACTGGCTTGAAGTTGTCGAGCAGGCGTTGCGGTTGCCATGCAGGGTACAAGGTGCGGCCTGTTCTCGTCGAGGAGCCACGTCTCCTCGTTGTGCGATGGGGTGCCGTGACGTGTCTAGACGAGCCGTAGAAAGCAGCGTCGGCCAGTAGCTGAAGAATCGAATCGTAGAATCCTTAGAGGGAAAAGCTGTTGAGGATTGGTCGCGCCCACCGAGCCGAATAAAATCTGTTGGGAATATGAGCGCTCTCACGGAATCCCGGCAAGTCTATGTAGTTCGTTCTTGGCTCACAATTTATGGGAACGAACGAGAACTCAGGATAGGCTGAGCCGCAACGCAACCGCTCGCGCAGTTCCCCGACAAGGAATGCAGAGCGCACCGGACAACACTCGTAACTTCTACTTGGCGCGATACACTCTTCGCGCGCTTCGCGCAGTCACAACTCAACGCCCCTTGCCCCTTAACGAACCTAAGTCGAGATCCAACATGTCACCAAAAACACTTGCCGCCTTATCTGCTGGACTTCTCTTCTCACTCTCGGGATGCGTCCCGCAGTCTAACGAGCCCCGCGCCTGCAAAGACGATGGCTCGTGCGCTCACCAAGAGGTGAATACGTTTTGCGACATCGACGGTGTGTACCCGGGCACCGAGGCTCCGAACGAATGCGTTGCTCCTCCTTCTGCGGATGCTTGCAATCGGATTGCGGCTTGTGAAGACCCGGCGAAGCCGCACTGCAATGACGATTCGATGGGGACGTGCGTTGAGTGCACGGAGAACTCGCACTGCACGGTTGAGGGCGAGAGCTGCAATCCAAACTCGGGCGAGTGCGGGGACTTCACGCCATGCACCCCCGGTGATGCGGGTGATGCGGAGTGCGCCGCGAACGGCGACGGCGATGACTACTGCAGCGAAGGTGGTGTTTGCTCTGAGTGCATCGTGAACGAGCACTGCACGACGACCGGTGAGGGCACGTGCGACGAGACCAGCTTTGAGTGCCGCGCTTGCGAGGTTGGCGGTAGCGACTGCGAGTCTGGGCTTTGCGGTACGCGGGATGATGGCGAGTGCGTGCCGGATGGGGATGTGATCCGCGTGGACGGCGCGAATACCGGCGGCGATGTTGCTGGCTGCGGCGCGGTTGGCAGTGAGTGCGCGACGATTGGCTTTGCGATCAGCCAGGTGGATGGCACGAAGAACGTTATTGTAGTTGCAGCGGGTACCTATGACGGCGCACTAGTCTTCTCTGACAAATCGGCGACACTAGTCGCGAACGGAGAGGTTGTCGTTAAGGCCGGACTCCCCGCGGAGGGCGACACTGTCATCGACGTCGCCGGCACATCTGAGGTTGTCTTTGATGGAATTACCATTGAGCCTGCTGCGGCCGTAGCGGGGACAAACCTCGCAACTTGCCTCGGCGCAAATGCGTCTCTCTCGTTACTCAACTCAACCATTCGCAACTCACAGGGACTTGGCATCAGGAGCACTTGCGACCTTACTATCACCCGTTCCACAATCTCGGGGAACCAGGGCGGTGGCATTAGCGTTTCCGGTGGCAACTTCAATATCGTCAACAACTTCATCGTCTACAATGGCCTAAATACTTCGACAGCACCAGGTGTAAGCCTTAGCGGAAACGGCACTGAGCTAACCTTTGACTTCAATACTGTGGTGGGTACGACAGTGGCCAATGCTGGTCTGACATCGGGAGTTAGTTGTGCGCTTGTCAGCTCCCCTACTGGCAGTGGCAACATCATTTACTCTGGCACGCCCGTAGGGAGTGCACCGGTCTCGGGAAATTGCTCGTGGGAGTATTCAAACATCGAGGCAGTTGAACCTGGCGAAGGCAATATCAACATGCCTCCCATGCTCGAGAACAACTCTGCGCTCAACGGTGACTACCACCTAGCCTCGGGCTCACCCTGCATCAACGCCGCCGACCCAGCCGCGACACTCGCCACCGACATCGATGGCGAAGAGCGCCCACAGGGCGGACGCCACGACATCGGCGCCGACGAGGCAGAATAATTCTTAGTGGTATCAGGTTAACTTGATACCTCTGCGGAAAAAACAGTCGGTACCTTGAGGGATTCCGAGAAATACCCAAGGTACAATGTGCCTCGTTTGCTCAACGACCAGAGCCATTTTCACCGAAAGGCTTGACTATCGAGCGTGACGAGTAAGCCACTGGTCGCACTCGCAATTGCGAGCACTACACTGAATCCCTTGGTGGAGCTTCTGCAGGTGATCACACGAGGCGCATCGCGTGCGCTCTTCTTCGAGCATCTCAGCAACGCGAGCGTCAATGTCCACGTCTTGGACGGTCTCGACAGGGGCCAGCGCTCGCTCCAAGAAGCTCTCTAGATCTGAGCTCTTGATCCGCAAGAGGCGGCCTGCTCGGCTTCCGCGCAGCTCGCCTTTGCGCACCCAATCGCGGATCGTAGCAGCGGTCACGCCGGCTATTTCGGCCGCCTGATGCGCATTGAGATAGGGAGCCTCTTGCGGCTGCTGCGAGAGTTCGCGAACAGCGACTCGCAGCTCCTCTCGCACAACGTCTCGCACCAATTCCCGCAGGGCAAAATCCACACTAGAGTTCATCGATCAATCTCTTTCAGTCGTTTTGACGAGCGGGGTTTTGTGAGGTTTGTCGTCGCCTGTCGCTCCCTGTCGAAAATCACCACAATTCTCATCGCAGAATTGCCTGCAATAGGCAATAGAATTTATCTTAGAAACGCGATACACTGTCCTTGACTCCGCGCCCCACTTGGCGAGCGAAAACGATGCAAAATTCTTGTACCAAATATGTACCAAATGAACATCGCGAAGCGTCGATTGGTGTCGCAGGCCCCCTCCCGAAAACCTCCTAAGTAATTGTCTTTATATGCCGCAAACGACCAGTACCGACCTCGTACGACCATTGTGTCCAACTGTCACGCCGGAGGCCGCGGGTTCGAGTCCCGTCCGCTCCGCCAATACTTAACCCCGAAGCACTTGTTACTTCGGGGTTCTTTGTCCGGAATGCCACGGGAGAAAGACGGGAGAAAACCACCGTCCGGCCCCTGAGACATCCGATTCAAGAAAAGCGGTCTCCTGCCAAAAAATCGACCTCCTGGAGGGCAAAGTCATCCAGCTAGAGCTGCAGAATCCGACAGGCGATGGACGCGCAGAGGCCCTCTTCAAATTGGCGGACCTGCTTTGGGATAGCCGCCGAAGATACCTAATCAACATTAAGAACGGGGCTGATCCGAATGCGCAACGAGACCGTCCTGTGATGCCTGAAGCCACGGACTCCCAGAGTCCTGTGGTAACTTGCGCCGATGCTAAGTAGTATTCGGAACGTCAGCATCAAAGTGGGCCAAGGGTTGAAGAGAGCGCTCGTAGCTTTAGTCGTTCTAACGCTGGCAGTAGGAGCTTGTAAGACTCTTGCAAAGTCTGGCGAGAGCTCATCGACTGACGGCATGAGTGGAAACGGGAGCGTTGCCAAAACGGCTTCTGAGAAGCAAAGACAGGGTTTCAACTTTGAAACGATCAAAGGCTGTGGATTGGGGAAGCCTGAGACACATACAAAGACTGGCCCAAAGACGGAGTTCGACGTCGAAGACTGGAAGTCCTACAGCGATGACAATCCGCGAGCCGAGTGGTCAAAGCGTTGGAGGTCTCTCGGCGCCAAGACGATTCATCAAGAGGGCACCAAGTATCGCTCTACTACGCTGCGAGTCCGATATGAGCGCGCCTATTCCCGTATTCGAGGAGGCAAAATAGACAAGCATGGTGAGTGTTGGGCATCGGGCTCCTTCGCTGGTAGCGCAACAGAAACAGAAGCTCAACCTTGTCTAGGTATCAAGGACGCCGGAGCCGTCGAGGACATTGTTGGCTGCGCTCGGCCTGACGGGCAAGACACGCACTTCTGGGAGCCTATCATCGACTACAAGGTGGCTTGGTCCGGCGAAGGAGTGCCTGCTGAGGCTTCGGAATGCGGTCGCGGTGCTCCGGGGCAAGAGGCGCACCTCTCCTTCAACTCCGATTCCGCACAAGGTCCTCGCTACCGCTTCTTCAAGAGCCGCGAGAACGCGTATGGCCGCGATGACACTTGTGAACAGTACAAAATCGAAGCAAGTGGTCCGATTTCCACCATGTTCAAGAACACTGAATTAAGCGCAAAAGACGTCATCTACAACGATGGGCCTCTCTACTTCCATGCCTGTGGCAAGACGACGGTAGTTCCCGAAGAAACTCGTCTCAAGACGCGCGAGCAAATTGACAAGGTCGACAAAGAAGTCGATGGCATCTACGCCAATCGGAAAGGGTGGGAGCCCATTACGAACTTTTACGATATCCCCGAGAATGAGAGCGCCTTTAAGCCTTGGATGTGCCTGCGCGCGAGTGACTCGGAAGACGCCACATGGTGGCCCTGGTAGGGATCCGTGCATGGAGTGTTAAAAGTGCCGGATTGAAACCCTCGTGGTTTTCGCCTACTTTTTTCCAGCCCGCGTAGACGCTCGAGAGTTCACACGCCTGGCAGCAATACGCTAGGCACCGATGGCAGCGCTATCGCATCGGACTACTTGCCAGAGATCGGAGCCACGAAGGTGCCGATCATCTTGGTCTTTTCGCCGTCAAACATGCCCTGCAGTTCAAACTCGCCACACACCAAGTCAGCACTATAGGCCAAGAGTTTGATCTTAGAAGGAGGCGCGGTGAACACGCCACTTGCGAGGCCGTTGGTAAAGAACGTCGTTGAAATCTCTGACTTCAAGTCGCCGGTCTCCACGTACTCCTTACCGCCTGCGAGGTCCGCACTTTCGATGTTGAGATTTAAGTAGGCGTCATCTGCGCTCTCAATGGGACTCTTGGGAAGCCCCAACTCCGCAATCGGCCAGTCCTGAGTTGCGATGTAGATTTGCAGCTTGCCAGCTTTGGCAAGGCGGGCCTTAGCAAATGTGAACTTCCCAGGAGCGACGGCAATTGGGTCCTCGCCGGGCGGCTTGAACTTCATCGAAGTAACGACAGTGGCGCCGGGACACGCAGGATCGGATATCGCGGCTTTTACAGGTGCCTTTGTTTTGGCGGGAGTTGCAGGCTTGGCCGCAGCTTCCGTGCCCTTATCAGAAGCGGATGCGTCCGCCTTCTCCTTGCTGCATGCAGAGAGAGCAAGGAGGCTTGCGAAGGCGAGAATTTGAAGTGATGTGCGTTTCATAAAGTTCTGACAGAAGTGTAGATGCTCCAGGCAAAATCCTTGCATTCGTTTAGGCCAAAAACGATTGGCGAAGACTGCTCTGCCCATCGCTCGAGCCCACGATGGTGCTTTACTCGCAACGATAGACACGCAGCTTCCAGGTTGTCTGGTTCACAGTCCTCGACGAACAGCCTTCGTCTTTGCCAAGCTCCAGCAGGATTTCGAGGAGAGCCGACCGTAGGGCGGCTTCGTTCCCTGTCCTCATCCATGTCGCTGTGGCCCCTTCTAGAGAGGCTACGACGGTCCTTTCGAGGGCGAGAGAGCGTTGGTCTTCTCCTTTTCACCCGTCCAATCAGCCCCCACTCGCTTGAGACCGTCGCGACACCTCATCGACTACACCAGCAGCACTAATCTTCTCGCTAGTTAACTCCGTTGCCGTTTGAAACGAATCAGAACAATCCCCACTAGCCCTCATTCGAGTCCCGTCCGGTCCGCCACCTTAGAACCCTTAAGTATTGGCGCAAATTTCGGAGGACGTGCAAGCGAAACTGACGGAAGCTCTGCCGGACTTTGCTCCGCGTTCGAATTGGGATGCCGCTACACATGAGGCTGGCCATAGCGTTGTAGCGTTGTCGAAAGGTCTCGACGTTGAGTGCGCAACTGTCCAGCCGAGCAGGAACACCGCAGGAGGCACGGCGCTGTCGCCTGCTTGACGACGATGACCTTGTCTCTCCGATACTGCAAGGACTCTACGTCGGCTGTGCCGGTGAGCCCGCGCTATCGCGTATGTGGACCAAGTTAGACTGGGAGCATCTTCACAGTCACGTAGCTCGTCTTTGTTAACTAGGGAGCGATAGATAAGATATTGTGGGCCCAGTTGCTGGTGACAATTTTGATACCGTAGCCTTCAGCGAACACATGGCTAAGGATCAAGAAACCATCGCCGCCAGCGACCTCCTCCTCTACCGCGGCGAAGACGGGCGTGAGCGCATCGAAGTGCGTTTGCAAAACGAGACTGTCTGGTTGTCACAGGCTGCGATGGCGGAGCTGTTTGAGACGACCAAGCAGAACATTAGCCTCCATCTGAAGAACATCTTCGATGAAGGTGAGCTATCCACAGAGGCAACCGTCAAGGATTACTTGACAGTTCGAACCGAGGGGAAACGTGAGGTTTCGCGCTCAGTTGCACACTACAATCTCGAAGCCATAATCGCGGTTGGTTATCGAGTGCGCTCTCGTCGCGGCACCCAATTTCGACGCTGGGCGACTGAGCAGCTGCGCGAGTTCTTGGTTAAGGGCTTTGCGATGGATGATGCTCGGCTAAAGGCCGGCTCCAACATCGGCTCGGACTACTTTGATGAACTTCTTGAGCGCATTCGCGACATCCGAGCGAGCGAGAAGCGCTTCTATCAAAAGATTCGCGACATCTATGCTCTGGCCGTTGACTATGATCCTTCTGCCGATGAGACACAGCTCTTCTTTCGCGTCGTTCAGAACAAGCTCCACTTTGCGGTCTCTGGAAAGACGGCGGCAGAGTTAATTGCCGAGCGCGCTGATGCAAGCAAGCCGAACATGGGACTCACTGCATGGAAGGGCGAGGTCGTGCGCAAGGGCGATGTGACAGTCGCTAAGAACTACCTCGGGCAAGAAGAGATGACAGCGCTTAATCGCATTGTCACCATGTACCTCGACTTCGCCGAAGATCAGGCCAAGCGCAGGCGGCAAATTTTCCAGAAGGACTGGCGAGCCAAACTCGACTCCTTTCTTCAGCTCAACGATAGAGACGTGCTCGCCAATGCAGGTCGCGTCACGAAGGAGCTCGCCGACACGCTTGCGAGAGAGCAGTACGATTCGTTTAATGCAAGCCGCTTGGCGACGAGCGATGAGCGCGCCGAGGTCGAACACGAAGCCGAGTTGCGAGCGATTGAAACGCTTGCTGTCGATATCGTCGAAGATTAGGAGCGGAGTTCGACATTGTCGCTACGTTGATCAATCGCCGCGCCAAATTTTGCCAAAGACCTCGGGTTTTAACGGAAAAAGGCGGAACGGCGCGGCATGAAGCGTTTGAGCTAAGGGTGTTGAATCTATGCAGATCATCGAAACACCAGCGTTATGACCTGCAATGTACACCCGACGAAGGAGAATTAGATGGTTCGCTATGATCGAGCTCCGTCAGACAAGTTGCTCGCACTCCTTCAGGCGCCACTTGCGCCCTTGCTGCACCCTTGGGTCGTTGCCGACCTGTCTCTGGATCTACAATTTCGCGAGAAGGACACGGTCCAGCTCTACTGCGGCTTGACCTCTCTGCTCGTTGCAAATCCGACCTCCGACGGGTTTAAGGTCACGGCCCACAAGACTTATACTCAACAGGCGTGCGCGAAGCGCCTCATGCGGCATTGGCTGCGTGACGAACCAGGCTTCGCCGATGCCCTCGCGCAGTATCTGGGGGAAGTGGATGTGCCCACCCCACATACGAGGCGGGAGGGGGCTGTGCAGGCCGCCTGGATGTCAGTGTGTCGGCCCTGGATCCCGATAGACCGAGAGGGCGTGCTCGGCTACGCGAGCACGGATGACCGGAATGCTGCCCTCGACTCCCCTGTGGTGCGGGCGGCCTGGGAGGGCGCTCGCGACCTGTGTGCACGGCAAAAGTGGGCAACGATGAAACCCTTGGGAACGAGCAACGAGGTTGATCAGATCGCTGTCGCCCCAGACGGTAGCCTGGTGCTCGTTGAGCTCAAGTTTGGCGGAGCATCGGATGTCTATCAGGCGCCCATTCAAGCGCTGCGATATGTCTGGGAGTGGCACGGTGCCTTAGAAGCAATTCTCGAGGGGCTAGAAGAGGTGTCGAGGGCTCGAAGTCGCTTAGGGCTTTCACCTAAGGATATTCCCGAGATCAAACCGCGCATGCGTTGGGCACTGGCCGTGGGGCAGACCAAGTCGAGCTCAAAAGTATTGTCTCGACTTGCCACCATTCGAGATATTGCAAATGGACATCGTCCACCCGGAGTTCCGGAATTGGAGCTATGGGGACTAGACGAAGACGGATCTCCGCAGGAGTTGTGAGTACAGTGGCTCTAGCCATCCTCTCGCGGAGACTTTGTCGGTCATGACGGGCCGCTATCATGACGACAGTCATCGACTCAATCAGCTTTCCGGCATACTCCCAACTCAGGATGCAGAGCGAGTGGGGATTGGGAGAATTCCTAGTGTGCTATGGATTGTATGAGTTGCTAGCGTATACAATTCCCCTCATGGGTACCGCTAAACACATCCTCAGCGCGCTGGGCTCCAAGGCGTATTCATCCACTCCTGACGGGATGCCATTGTTGCCACAGACGAAGATGTGGCAGCTAGCAGTTGACGCTTTGCACCGTGAAAACGAGCAACTCCAGACTGCTCTCACTCTTGGACATAGGCGCTTTCCTAAGGGCTACGATAAGGCGAGTCGCGGACTCGCCTACTGGGTATTCGAGACTGGCCTCGTGTACACGGTCTTTAAAGCCTGGGCCCCGGAGATGGTTACTCGGTGGGAGCATGCCTATGTCGAAAATGGATCCAAAGCCACCGACCTGGTGTTGTTTCCCTCTGAGACTGAGGGTTGGGCCGTCGAAGCGAAGTGGTGGAATTCCAATTCGAATAGGGCCAATGCAATTGTCATGGATGACGTAAACAAGCTACGGAAGGCAGGAGACTTTTCGAAGATGGTCAATCCCCTTGCGGACCGTGCGCCTGACCACAAATGGCGGCGCTTTGTCATGGCGTTCTGTTGGGGCGACTCCAGTAGTAGTAGTCTTGAAGACGATTGGGGACCATTTGACGACTATCTCGCGAGTGAGCAAGCAGAAGGGATTCACCTCGCATTCGTTGGAGCTTTTCCGAGCCACATCTATAAACAATGGGGAAAGCCTGACGAGCATGGTGAGATTTCGACCGGCTACTTCTCGATGATTATCTTGGAAGTGGATCCTCCGAAGTAGACACCGAGATCGTCTGCTGCCTCGGTCCGACGAAGAGCACTGTGATACGAAGCGATCCGCCGAACTTCGGATCGACAATGGCTCCGAATACGATGTTGGCGTGTTCGCCAACAGCCTTCTCGACAAATGTACAGGCATCGTTGACCTCGTGAAGTCCCAGATCTGCACCACCGGTAACGTTGATGATGACGCCAGTCGCTTCACGGATGTTGGTGTCTTCAAGGAGGGGAGAAGAGGTGGCTTCTCGTGCCGCTTTCTCCGCACGGTTCTTTCCGCTCGAGATGCCAATGCCCATCCTTGCTATGCCCTGCTTTTTCAGGACAGAAAGAAAGTCGCCGAAGTCGAGGCAGATCACTGACGCAACGAACGGCGTAGACAATCAGGTTCGAACTGTTGGCCAAGCCGTCGTCCAAGTCTAGGCGACGGCCGCCGAGCTTCCGCAACTGACCTTCGGGAACAATGACGAGCGTGTCGACTGCATCCGATAGTCTCTTCGAGTCAGCAGGCACTGGCTCTAGAGCTTGCTCTCTTTCGTTCGGTGGAGGCCTAGTCACTATCGCCAAAGTTAGCGCCTTTGCTTGGAGAGACGCTCGCCCGGCGCCTACTAGCTTCGATGTGTGAGCGCTACTGCTCATGCGAGAGGTAATGAAGACTGGCTCCCGAAGAGCCCGTGCGCTGACAACGGCAGAACGTGCGCTAAGAAAGAAGAATCTGGAACTCGAAAGGGAACGGGATTTCCTACCGCAAGCGGCGGCATACTCCTCGGCCCAGGCCACTTATGAAGACCGACGCATGAAGAGAGTGTTGCCGTTTGTTCCTCATCCTTGATGCGGTCATTGTGCGCTCGAAGTTATTCTGAGATTAGAGATATCAGTAAAACACCGAGATGTCGGCGGGGCTGAGATCTGAGTATTGAGCCACGCAATACTCATTTGAAGCCTGAGTAGGTTGCTTTGGGCGAGGTAGGGTGTAAACAATCCTGGCGCGGCACACGGGTGTTTGAGCTAGTTGGATTTGGGGGGGCCCATGGGGAAAGAGGACCGCGACATGGTTGATGGTTTCGGAGGTGTTGTTTCTTGTAAGATGGACGATGCGGCGTTCTGCTGTTCTGCGAATATGCCTGAAGAGCAGCGGTGCTGCCTCTGTAGGCGCTTTCGATCTGAAAGTGCCGGATGCAAACTACAACGGCAGGACAAGCTCAATAGGGCGCTGGGTGCTGCGGTAGGGCTTATCCTCTTGTGGGTTGTACTATTTGTTCCGAGAAACGTTTGTGCAGAAGAAACAAGACCCGCACTGCCAACCGGTTCTGTCGTCGCACTACTCGGAGAACGGGGTGTCCTTTGTTCTGGCACTCTGGTTGCTCCGCGGTTGGTGCTTAGTGCACGCCACTGCCACGGTGTAAAGTACGCGCTCATAGCAGCCACAATTGCGTCCGAGCCACGGCGACTGCACTCAGTGGTTCGTAAGCTCAAACTGCCCCACAGCATCCTTGATGTCGCTCTTTTCGTCCTCAAGAAGCCCAGTATTCAGGCTCCCCTACCACTGTATAGCAGGGGCAAAGCCCCCAGAGGCCAAGCGTACGCGATGGGGTACGGTCGCGACGGACTGACCGGAAAGGTCGAAGGCTTGAAAGTCCTTTCGCTGACGATTGATGGCTGGAACTGTGAAGCTGAAAAGGCTCTGCACTATGGATGTGGTCCGGATAGCGAGTTTGTAATCGGCCGCAACATGCAAGACGTTGATACGTGCTCAGGCGATAGCGGAGGCCCAGTCTTGGTCCGAAGTGGTGACGTATGGGAGGTCGTTGGTGTGACCTCTCGCTCGGTTGCCAAGGCTGTTCGGGTTTGTGGGGACGGAGGCATCTACGTTCGTGCCGACGTTGTTTCGGTTTGGGTAGAGCGGATGAAGCAGCGCCTAGCGCGTGAGGAGAATGAGAGATGAAGAAGAATAATTATGCGTGCTGCGGCGCCTTACTATGCCTACTTGTGTTCCCCGGCCTTGGTGGAGCACAGGCAGAAGAAATCACAGAACGCTATGAGGTGACGTTGGCGCTCACAAAGCCGGTCCCGGCGCGCGTTAGCTGCACCATCCTCGGCGGGGCTGGAACCAGCACTAAATCAAGGAATCGCACCAGGACCGTGGACTTCGACCCAGTTGACGACTTGCCCCTGACACGTACTGTTCGTCTATCTATCCAACACTGGCGTCAAGGGCAAAAGCCGACTCTTACGGTTCTTTGCCGGTCGACACCACTTCGAATTTCCGCCGGGGATGCTTCGGAGACGGTTCTTGAATTTTGGGGAAGGATACAAGGAAATGTCGACGCGGTACCGAAGACTCTTGACCTGCTAGGGCGGACCTGGGACTCCAAAAAGACGTCGCCGATTGCAACGAACCCCAGCGTGGGTGAAATCTCCGTTGCCGTGAATAAGGTCGACGCTGCAAATCTTACGACACTAAGTCCTCAGGCTGGCCGATCTGTGGCCTCTACACGAAGCTTGGACCTACTTTCAAAGGTCGGCGAAGAACTTCTTGAAGCTACGGCAGAGGTGGTCGTCGAACGCGCTAAGCGACGAGGTATGCGACTGCTTAGTAAGAGGCTCACGACAGATGTTTGCGAGAACATGGTACTGCTATCTAAGCCTAAGACTGCAACAGCGCTGGCTGCTGCTGCACGGAAGGCGGTTGCAGACAACGACAGCAAACACGAACGCCTGTTGCCCCGAACCTGTGAAGCACTCGAAGGCATCGCCTTAGCGGATATTATGGCGTCTGGTGAAATTCTGAGGCGCTCGCTCACAGGCGACCTTGTGAACTTTGCGACTGGAACAATCCTAAACTACGTTGACGTAGCACTTGAGGACGATCTCGTTCAGGAGGATCAGGAGCGCGTCCACGCGATCTTGAAGGCCGTTTCAGGTCTTGCCGTCCGGCTTGCAGAAGGTGAGAAGACGCTAACGGAAGCAGATTTTCAATACCTCACCCTCACCCTTGCTGATATCGCGGGTAAACAACCAAATGCCAATAGTCCTTTGTTGTTGGCGCTGCATGGTGCACTAATGAGTTTGACGGAGTGCCTTGCTGAAGGCACTTGCGAAGCCGATCGTCTCGCATACTTAGTCCAGAGCTACCTCGATGATCAGGTCGAAGGTAACTATGCTGATGTCGCGGCGATTACCTCAATCGCCCTGCGTGCAAAGCAGGTCCTGCGACCACCTCCGGGGGCCTCACCGTCAGAGGTGGCTAACGTGGCTCTTCACCTCGCGCTCGATGTTGTGCAGCTAATTCTTGAGCAAGAACTCAACAGGGCGAAGTACGTCACATCTAAATCAAAGGAGCTCGAAAGTAGTGCCAAGAGCAAGATCCTTGAGAAGATCGCGACTCTCAATGCTGATGCCCTGTCTGACGGCGAGAAGTATGCACTCACCGATGAACTATTTCGGACCGTCAGCGAGACGGTCATGAAGGAGCAGACGGTACCCAAAGAAGATTCGTCCGCAGCCAAGTCAAAACAAGAGAAACTCCAAACGGTTCTGGCGCTATTGCCTCGCTTACGGGCACTACTAGACGGAGTGACCAGACGAGACCTCGCAGGCGGTCTTCAGGCCGCCATTCCCCTCGTCATTGCGGCCACAACTGCTGGCTGTAAGAAGAAATGCGTTGTGAAATTCTCTGATGACAATCTGAAAAAGTGGTTTCGGATCATTGGAGCGATTGTGTCCTACTCAACGTCCTACGCAAAAATAGAAGGTGAGGACCAAGCTGCCATCGAGAAGCAACGCGGGGAAATTCGCAAGAAGGCAATGAATGACCTAATTGATGCAGCAACCGATCGAACTGGGCGTGACGACGACAGAATTTGGTCGCTCGGAGCTGGCGTTGGTTTTGGTCGCTTGTGGGTCGGCAAGAATGGTGATGAGGGCTTTGAAGACGACCTTGCACTGTCGATTCCCTTGGGCCTCTCTGTGGAGTTCAAGACTCGCAAACCGATATTGCCTGTATTCGGAGCCACCGCGATGCGCCCACATATTCAGTTCTCAGCCCTAGATTTGGCCAACTACCTCCGCAAGGAAGGCGGTGAGGTTGTCGAACCCAATCTCTATACCGCAGTTGACTTCAACGCTCGGTTGAGCATGGCGTTCTGGGACTACGTAGACGTTGGTGCTGTCATCGGTTGGACGCCATACCAGAAGGGAGACGATGGAGAGATCTCGGAGCTTCAGGGGGGCTACGCAGGGGTGTTTGTCGGTACTTACATTCCCATTTTTGATCTCAACTGATTTGTCACAGCGTCATAGCAGGCTGACTCTGAATCAAGGGGGCTGTGACAGTTCTGTTCGCGACGGTGGGAATGACTTAGGGAAAGCGAACGACGTACTGTTGGCCTTTTCCGCCCTTGTAGGCTTTCAGCTTGTCGGCCCCACTGAGGCAGAGTAGCGCTTTGCGGCGTCGGCCTTGTCGCTGGTGCTCCATCGGGCTCGCCCGATCCCAGCCGGGATGAAGTTCCCCAGCGATTAGTTACTCCTGAAAGTCCTCATTCGCCCAGATTTGCAACTTGGCGAGTGCGTCCGTTTTCGGTTGTAGTAGTTTTCTATGAAGTCTGCCAAGGCGACATTGGCTTGGCGATGTGATTGAAACTCGTGGTGTTGTCGCAGTTCGAATTCAAGAGTGGAGAATAAACTCTCCGCCATCGCGTTGTCATAGCAGTTCCTTTTTCGACTCATACTTGGCAACGCGTTCGCTTGTAAGAGTTTTTCTCGATACAGCTTGCTAGCATACTGACTTCCGCGATCCGTGTGTACGATCAGTCCGGGGTGCGGCCGCCTAAGTTCAATGACGCTCGCGAGCGCCTCCACCACGAGTTGCGCGTTTGGTGATGCACTTGTCGCCCCGCCAACGACGCGGCGAGAAAACACATCGATGATAACCGCAAGGTAAAGCCAGCCTTCGCCAGTCGCTGCGTTTGGAAAAAACGCGTTGCAACTCCCCGGGCAGGCAGGCTTTTTTTCCTGTGGATTGCCCCACTCGGGTGATATGAGGCTTGAATGAGAACGGCCCCCCTCGTCTTCCTTCTGGCACTTCTTCAATCAGCAGCGTGTAGCGGCGGTGGCGGCGAAGGCGGCGGTGGCGGTAGCGGCGGCGGCGGCGGCGGAGAACCCATCGACGGCAACGCGCGATGTCCATTGGTGGGCGTAAGCTACTCTGCCTACTACAACGCGCAGGGCCCCTTGTGTTCCCCGGAAGAGCAAGACGGGGACTTGTGGTGTCGCCAGGGCGACCGCTGCGCCGAGCCGGGGGTGTGCGAATTTGTCATCTCCGCAGAGGAGGAAGCGTTTTGTGCCATGCTCGGGCAGAGCTATGACGCGTATTACAACGCGGAGGGAGCCTACTGTCCGCCACCCAATAGTGATAGCGAAGCGTGGTGTGCCCAGGGCGATTTGTGCGAGGGGATGGGCGCGTGTCAGGTTGCTCTCTCGGCCGTGCGAGGACCCGTTCATGTGCCGGTCCTAGCAGCCAACTACAGCGCCTTCTATGACGCAAACGGAGTCTATTGCGCACCGGAAAACAGCGACAGTGAGGGCTGGTGCATCGAAGGCGATCGTTGTGCCAGTCCAGGCATCTGCTTGGCCATTCTTAGCGCCGGGGGAGGAACTTTCAATTCCAGTACCTTTGGGCAAAGCTACGACGCCTTCTACGATGCAAGCGGAGTTTATTGTGCTCCGACAAACGGCGATACCGAGGGATGGTGCATTGAAGGTGATCTGTGCGCGAGCCCGGGTAGTTGCCAAGTGGTTCTATCCGCCATCGCCCGATAGGAGCATCGGCAGCCGCCGTTCAAACCAGTCGCCTCGTTTAATCGCCGGCACTGGCTTACTTGGTCGCTACGCTGCAATCACCAAGTTTCTCGACTACGGCTTTCAGCTCCTCTAAACCAAAAATCGCCGTCAGAGGTTCGCCTTCTGGGCCCTTGAAACTGACATGCAGGGATTGGTGCCCGAACGAGCTCAACGGGTTTCGAAAACTCGATGTACTCTTGCATCCAAACCGTCGCGTTGTGCGATGACTCCTTGCCTTCGTCGAACTTGAGTTTTGGCTTCAACTTCTTTGCGACCCGGAGGCCCTCGTCGAGATACAGTGCGAACAAGCTGCGAGCTCAGCTTCTCGGCCAGGCTTCCCTTGGCGAATGCGGGCCATATCCAGTTGCTGAGCCCCTCTAGAGGCCAATCGAGTTCAGGTGTCGCCACGTTTTCTTCGACGAGACCGAGGTCTGGACACTCGCGGTAGCTGGCAAGGGTCGGGGCCTCCGCCAGCACGAGTGTTTGAACGCCTCGCTGACGCCCTTAAAAAGGACGTTCCAACGCCGCTCACTCCTGCGTTTCCAGAGAATACGCGCGCCGCGGTTGCGTCTCGTCGCGAAAGCTCAAGTGCTTGAAGGATTGCGTCTTCGAGCACCACCTTGGGACGTTACGGCCTCGTGACCGTTAATGGGGCTCCAAGGGCTTTTATAGTGCTTGATCCGTAGTTACCAATCCGGCAACGGATAACCCACCCATGGCAAGCGGTGGTTTGCACCAAGGGCCACTTGTGCAGCGGCATCAGGCCCAATGCGCGAAGGGTAGATTAGGTCAAATAGTTCGTGAGCGTCCGACCACCGTTCGCGGCGGAATAACTCAATGGCGCAAATGAAACGGACGTTGTTAGATCGGAAGTCGGGTTTGACTACGTTAGACGCGGAATCAATTGCGACATCAATGTCACCAAGCACAGCTTGGGCACAGGCGGTTTCTTCGATGTCAAGTTCGGATTTACACGCATCAAACGCGTGCTTGTATCGACGTTCGATCGCAAGTCGAAGATGTGATTCAGATTTGCCGCAGTCACGAAGGTATTGCACGACGGAACCTTCTGTCATTCGTGGGTGGTCGGAGTTTAATCGTTCCATCGGCGCAATCTTTCGTTGTGCTTGCGCGGGTTTCTTGGGGACCGAAAAATTTGCGACTAGACTACGAGTGAACGACGGGTCAGGAAGCGTCTGCAGGATAGACTCGCAAGACTCCGCGTAAGCGTCCAAGCCCAGCAGTCTGGAAGCACCACCGACTGACCGCAGAGAGGAGTAGTTGACCCTTGGAGCAACGGACGTCAGCCGCTTCACCGCGTTACGCAAGAGGAAGTCGGCAAGGGAGGGGGCGTCGCTGAATATTGCCATATGAATTGATTCGCCGAACGGAAGGTTTGTACTAGACGGGACTTTTTCGTGCTGTTTATGCGAAGGCATCCTCTAGGCTGCTAGACCTGGACTGGATGCACTCAGAGTTCTACTGAATTCACTCGATGCGGATTTAGGGAGTGCTCACTGCGATGAGTCGCAACGCAAAAATCACACTAGGCTTCATCATCGAAGGCCTCGCTCAGTTCTTGCTCATCAGCTCAATCTCGCTCTCACTGATCACCTGAAATGATTTTTTCGAGAAGCTCGGATAGGTGCCAGCCGGTTTAAAGGTGTACTCGTTCTCATTGAGGTTGACTCGTCCATGTCCAATCGGGATTAGTGTCCAAAGTCCAACAACAACCTTGTTCCCAACGATCCGGCTTCGCACATACTCGCCCTTGTTGCTCGCCAACTTTCGGTTGCGTGTAAGAATCTGGTGCACTACATCCTCGGCCATTAGACGCCGGAGCTCGGGCGGCGCGGAGTGCCATCCTGCTCTTGCCAGTATGCTGTCCACAGGAGGAGTCTTGTAGGCCTTGCAATCGAGTACGGTGGCCACAACGTTGGTTTGACACACATCAGCGTGTTTTTTTCCGTCCAACAAGACACCCTCAAATGAAGAGGGACGAGTAATGCAGAAGTCTGCTGTAAGTCGAGCACCAAGGGTTGTCAGTTTCTCTCGATGGGCCTCATCTGTCGAACACTTCTTCTTCTTTGGAGGAAGGCGCTTCGTGAGCAGCTTGCCCTTGGAATAGTACCGAGTTCGCTCTTCCGGCTCCCACTGGGTGCGTCGTCCATGGATTTTGCCCTCCGGTAGTTCACAACGAACGTCCCCAGTGGCTGGGCTTCCTTGTAGGACCGCGTCCGGAGGGCATGGCCTGGCCCACTCCCACCAGGGAATGAGCACGCGGTCATGGTCAATGACCTGGGCTTGCGCTCTTTCCTGCTCTTCGTTTGGAGTCGCAACCTCTTCTTCGTTTGCTTGCGCAGAGTCGCTCGCTTGGTTTGTTGGCGTAGTGCCCTTTACGTTTGTCGGCAGAGATTCATTCGCTTGCGACGGCGCCTTTGATTCTTGGGTGGAGGAGTGACAAGCAAGCATTCCAAGGAGGCAGCCAACAATGACGAGAGTCGTTTGGGCGAGTCTTTGCATCTTCTCAATCTATCCAATCGGACTCATCAGGTGCCCCGCAAGAGACCATCACTAAAATCGCACTTGCCACGGCTGCCTTGGCGGCCCATCTCTTTGTTCTTGTCATTTTCAAATTGCTCCTCGTCGAGTTGCCGGAGTAATCGTTGGCACTCAGAAGGAGTTGCGGCTTGGGCCAAAGAAAATGTCCAAGGGCTCGGGCTCAAATGTCCGCTTCCTGTTTGTTTCCTGGCGGTTGGAAGACCGCCGCAGATCAAGGTGCTTGTGGAAGCGTGCCGACGATTGCTCTCGCAATTCAGTTCTTGGAGAAACGCCTTCAAGGATGAGTGCCTCAATCGCACGAGACAACATCGCGCTTCTCGAAGCGGCCTCGACGTCTCCCTCACCTGCCATCCCAACCGTGAGTGTGCGTGGTTCTGCTGCGTCTGTGCTGACAGGGCCACTGTCAGGGCCGTCGCGAGCGTCCACAATGCTTCGTGGCTCACTGGCAGCGTTCTCGATGACTGCGTATCATTGAGGCTTGATAGACCTGATGACGGTGCTTGAGCGTGTGCGCTGGCAAGACGCATTGGATGTGGCGATCCTAACGGTAATTGCGTTTCGAGCGTTCCAGCTTCTGCGAGGTACGGTGGCGCTGCAGGTTCTCGGCGGTATGGGGGAGCCGAGAGTGCGACGCACAAGATTTTGGCAAACTCGCTCATCAAGTTGGCCGAGCGCCGCATCGGGGCGCTGATCGTTCTTCCGCGCCACGACTCATTGGTAGAGCACTTAACTGGTGGCACGATTATCGACGCGCTGCCTTCGATGGAACTCTTCGAATCCACCTTCCACGTGAAGGCTCCTGTTCACGATGGTGCGGCTGTGCTCTCGGGCGAACGCGTGCATCGCGTAGGCGTGTTTCTGCCGATATCAACCGCGACATCCATCCCCGAACATTTCGGTACTCGGCATCGAGCAGCCTTTGGGCTAAGCGAGCTTTCGGACGCCTTGGTCTTGATCGTGAGTGAGGAGCGAGGCGAGATATGCCTCGTCTCAGGAGGAGTGCTAACGGTGGCACCCCAAGAGCCAGAAGAACTCGCACTCTTCATTGGCGAGCGGGTAGCGGCTCAGCACACCGAGGCCGTGAGTCCGAAAGCTCGCAAAGGCGAGGGCAGGCCGCAAAAACCGGCTCGGCGTCATCTTGGAAATGCGCTTGCCTTGCTAGTAATTTTTCTGATGGTTTCTGGAGCGTGGTACGCGGTGGCAGGTGATCGCTCGACGATGATTTCGGTACAGCGCTCCGTTGAACTTCGCGGTGCTCCACAAGATAGCGAGATTGATCTTGTCGAACCAAACGCTGGCGAAGTTAGCGTCACGGTTCGTGGTCCACGACGCCTTCTCTATTCGAAGGCGCAATCAGAGGTGCTGCTCTGGATCGATCTTGACCAAGCAAAGCGTGGAAGGAACCGGCTGCGCATTCAAAGTCAAAGCCCAGGCGGGCTTGAGATCGTGAATGTCGAACCTGACTATGCGATCGTGCGTCTGCGGCCCAAGCCGCACGGACAGTAGTTTCCTAGAGCTTCGCTTCCAATGGGACGACTCCCTCCGCCTGTGAAGCCGCTAGCTCGGAGCGTGCTCCCAGGGTTTGCTCGCAGCTGGTGGCTGCGCCTTGTCGGCTTGTGGTGCGCTCCCGTCTTGTGCTTGGCGAATTGCGCGGTGCTCGTTAAGCCACTGCTGCATGCGGTCGCTCACGATCTTCTCATTGTTGGCGTTGAACTCAACGGGGTTGCTCTTGGCGAATTCGCGCATCTGAATGCGTAGCTCCTCGAGCTCGTCCAGCATGCCCTCAAGCTGAGTGATGTCCACCGTCGTGCGTGCTTTGCCCGCAAAGGCTGTCTTGTACTCTTCAAAGACGCCGTTTGCGGCGCCGCCAAGGTTGTTCATGAGTTCTTCGCGAGTTGCCGATTTGCGCGCCTTGGCAATTTCCTTACGTTCGCTGCGGTAGATCGCAAGGCGTTCGGTGATGATCTTCATGTTCGAGTTGTTGAGCTTCTTCTCGACACCTTTGCCAGCGAGCTTCTTCATGGCCCCGTGAGTGCTCGTGAGATTGCTGATGACTCGGTCCATGAGAGCGAGCCGACGGGTCATGCGGTTCTTGTTGGCGAAGAGGTTTGCGTAGACCTTGAACTGCTCGTTGGCGCGATCGGCAAGGTAAGTAGATTTCTGAGGGGCGCTAGCCGAAGTGAATGCTTTGTCAATTTCAACGAGCTCTTGCCGGTAGGTGGTGAGGCGCTCTTCGACAAGGTCGCGGTCGCCCTTCATCGCCTTTGAGCTATCGTTCTTAAGGAGTGAGTTCATCCTGGTGTGTACGTCTTGGAGGCCTGCGAGAATTTCTTTGAGAAGAGCGGAGTCGCGAGTGGCACGCGTCTTTCCCGCAAAGTGACGGTCGTATTGTGCAAAGAGCAGGTTTGCCTCACGCCCGAGCGCACTGAAGTCGCGATAGCTGTCGCCGTCTGCGCTTTGAGCATCGTGAATCAATACGAGCTCGCGTTCAAAGCTCGCGAGTCGCTCCTTCAGGCCATTGGCAAGCGCCTCGGTCATGACTCCTTCTCCCTGCAATGCCTCTCGGGTGCGGGCGATCATGCTCTCGAGCTTGTTCGGGTCTACAGAGGTGCGCTGTTTGCCAGCGAAGCCTTCCTGGTACTCGGCGTTAAGAGCTTCGAGGAGGTTGTCAGATGAATCGGCGGGAGATGTCATGACGGTGACATACCGCAGACAGGGAGTTCTGCGAAAGCGATTTCCGGCAAGGGCACCGCTTGTGGCGCATTACGTCGTTGGGCCCGCCTCAACCGGTGGGATCGGTCTAGAAATCGCGCGCTCCATGGCCGGCGAGGGAGCGCGCGTCATCGTGAATGGACGGAGCCAGCAAAGCTGCGCTGTTAACACCGCGGAGCAACTGTGGTGTTTGGGAACCGGTTTGTTAGGCAATCCCACCACAAAGGGGCTCAAGCATCTCGGCCTAGAAGGAGCTTAAGCGAGGTCCGGCCTAGCGCTAGTACTAGCTACCTTGAGCTTCGTCGGCTCGACCGACAACCGAATACGAGGGACACCACATTCGAACCACATTCGAACCGCCTTCTATCGAGAATCTAGCTAGCTTCCGTATCTAGGTAATTATCTTATGTGCTTAGGTGTCGCCAGGGTGACGTGACTTTGCACCAAGCACAGCAACAAGAGGAGAGAATAAGGGGGCAAAAACTACTGTGCCATCGGCCCAAGGGATAGTTCCACCATCTCGTCAGACTTCCCCATGTGTTCTGCCCAGCAGAGTACGTTTCCCGACTCTAATACAGCGCAAACGCCATTGATGCTGTTGTCTAGGGAAACAGTACCTTCGACACCATTCACGACTGTTGGCACAGGCTCTGGCGCCCAAGCGAGCCAGCACGAGACCTTCTTCGAAGCGAGGACGACACAGTTTTTGGACCCAGCCGTAAGGGCCGTGGCGGGTTCTTCCAGGGAGACCGTTTTGGTTTCTCCTTTGCGGTTAATGCACACGACCGAGCGTCCCTCGGACGAGAGCCCACAAGCTGCCGAAGCGCCCCCCACGTCAATGCTCGCCATACCCTTTAGCTCTGGTACTTCGGTGGCTTGAAGAGGGCCACTGGCGTCTTTCCAACACCAGACTTTCTGATCAACTCCCAGAGCACAGATTGAATTCGAGCCGGCGGCAAGTTGGGTGACTCCGACAGGTCCCGCAACTTCGCGGGTTGCGGGTACATCCTCGCAGGTCTCGGGGAATTCGGTGATGTCTGCACAGTGTACTGAGCCATCTTCCTTTGCGTAGCAGGCACTCTTTTCGGTGATTGCGAGGTATTTGGCATCGGAAACGCCGCATACGTTTAGGCCGCGAAAGGTTTTGACTCCCCTCCCATTGGCAGTGTTAAAGCACACGGCCTCACCCTTTGCGGTACGACCGCAAAGACGATGATTCGATGTCGATGCCAGTTGCACCACGTCCTCCATTCCCGGCACAGGAATAAACGGCATTTGATTCCCCGCACAGAGCGCGCCTCGGTCCCCCTTGATAAGGCATCTGTCGAAACCAACGGTAACAAGCTGCGATACTGCGCCTTCTGGTGGCACGAGGACTGCGGCACCTTTGGGGCGCGCATTCAGAATTTCACTGGCGACCTTGCTGGCGACCCGCTCGGAAATGCGAGTGAGAAGCTCTTTCTCGCTGGCGCCATTCGCTTTGAAGTGAACGGTCGCGGTAAGGGTTCCGTTATAGTGGGTGACGGCGGGAAGATGAGCCCATCCGGCATCGATGAACACGCTAACCTTGAGCTGTTCGGCGGTTACGTCAATTCCTGCTGGGCTCTCGACTTCGATCTCCACTCGTCCAACTTCGCCGAGTCCTTCCTTTGAAAGTACCTTGCGAAACGCATCGACCAGTTCGATTGGCGCGCCTTCAACTTGCAGGGTCGCCGCGATGTCAGCCAGTCCCAATTTGGCTTCCTTCATTTCGTCGGGTACATCGTCCGTTGGCGCTACATTTTGTTTGCGCTTGCCGGTGGCACGGCTAGGTAAGCTCGTAAGCCTTGTCGTATCGTTCGCGAATTCGAGAGTAATCTCAACGTCTCCCTTTTGCGACTCGCTCGAGCTTCCCTTGCAAGAGAGGCCGAAGACGATTGCCAGGATCCAGAGGTGCTTCATGTCGCGATGGTATCAGAACAGTACCGGGCGGGACGACGAGCGCTGTAGTACGAACTTCGCCTTGGCCAGTAATTCTCTGATGTCTTGACACAAAGGTGTTGACGCTATTGAGGGAAACTAGCGTGAACAGCTACGGTAGCGAATATGTACCGAGCGCTCCCAACTCTCTCGCTTTGCCTTTCAGTGTTTTGCTTGAGTTGTGCAGGCACACAGTCTGCGGACTCAACAACGGATCCAGCTGGAGTCGTCCAGCCTTCGGAGCCAACACAAGTAGAAGGGGCCGAGAAAGCGGATCTCACTGCAAGCGAAACAGACTCAGCCACTGCGGCCAAAGCGCGAACGCTCAATGCGCAAGCCTTAACACTTCATCGAGAAGCGAAATACGCCGAGGCCATTGAGGTTTTCAAGCAAGCGGTTGTCACCGACACCAATAGCGTCCTTGCGCAGTACAATCTCGCTTGCGCGTACAACATGTCTGGTGACCGCGAGAATGCCTTGGCTGAACTTGGCAAGCTCGACAAGAAGGATTGCCGCGCCTGCCAAACCCAACTCCTTTGGGCTAAGGAGGATACCGACTGGGACAGCGCGCGTGACGATGCCCAATTCAAAGCGCTTGTCGATCGCGCCAGCGTCACCACCGTGTCGGTCTCAAGTGCTGCCAAATTGGTGTTTGAAGCGTTTCGCGACGAGAACCGCTCTAGCATTGCCGAACTAATTCACCCCAATAGCGTGGTGAAGTTCGAATACAAGGAAGAGTACTGCGAGGAGAACTGTACATCGATCGAACGATCATATGGGCTCGCCGAATTCGGTGCCCAGATGCAGGCGTGGACGAGCATTGGGCAAGAGGAAGAGCCAGAGTTGACATTTCGGGCTGGCGATCAAGTTGGCACGTGCACCGCTACCTGTTGTGAGATCGACAGTGAGCACGTGAGCCACGGAACGCTCCGCCTCGCCAAGGTGTGTTTTGAGACCAAGGCTGGCGTTCCCTTTGTTTCCCAGCTGCAAGTGATCGACGAGAGCTAGGTCTCGTAATGGCACATTCGAGTTAAGGAAAAGGGCAGCGTCTGCGCTGCTTGCGCCAAAGCCGCCAAAGCCATTCGCGTATGAGCTGAAGGCCGGTCGGCTCACGGCGATTGCGTTGCTGGGCTAAGATTGCGTTGGCTGTAGAGGCGCGCAGATAACGATGGCAACTCGCAAGAGAACTCGGACGACGATGACGAAAGGTAGGGCGAGCGCTAAGGCAAAGCCTGGGGCGGGCCGGTGGCGTCGTCGTCTTAAGATTCTGTGCATCACACTTGTTGCTCTACTCGTTGTTGGAGCAGGTGCTTTGTGGTGGTCCTTGCCCGATGTCTCTGCATTGGCTACGAAGAACCCCAAGACAACCGCGTTTATTGAACTGCGCCGAAGCCAAGCCCAAGACAGTGATGCTCGGTTTCGCTTGCATTGGAAGTGGCGCAAGCTCGAGCAAATTTCTCGCTACTTGCGTCATGCCGTGGTCGCTTCGGAGGACGCTAAGTTTTGGACTCACGAAGGTGTGGACTGGGACGCGATGGAACAGGTGGCGAAGGAGACGTGGGAGAAGAAGAGCATGGGGCGTGGCGGCAGCACGATTACTCAGCAGCTCGCAAAGAATCTCTATCTCTCTCCTTCAAAGAACCCTGTGCGCAAGCTGCGCGAATTCTTTATTGCCAGACGTCTGGAGAGTGAACTTAGCAAGGAGCGAATTCTCGAGATTTACCTCAACGTTGCCGAATGGGGAGACGGCGTTTTTGGTGCAGAGGCCGCTGCACAGAAGTGGTTTGGCAAAAGCGCGTCAAAGCTAAGTCCTGCGCAAGCTGCTCGCCTGGCGGTGGCTCTGCCCAATCCGTTTAAGCGCCACGCAAAGCGCAACGCAGCATGGCTTGATCGAAAGGCACGTCGCCTTGTGCGTTCCATGCGCCGTGCGCGAATCGTGAGCGAAGAAGAACTTGAGATTGCCTTGCACGCTCTTGGCAGCAAGGCCGAAGCTAAGGATGCGCCGTAGGCCGTGGGAGCCGATTCTTTGGTAGCGCGCCGGCAGACCCTTGGCGATTCGCTCGTCGACTGATACCAATGGCGGCGTGAAGATCATCTCGCTCTTACCGTCGGCCACCGAAATCCTGTTCGAGCTTGGGCTTGGCGACGACGTTGTTGGGGTCACCTTCGAATGCGACTTTCCTGCTGAGGCAAAGTCAAAACGAATCGTGTCAACTTCGGCGCTACCCGAGCACCTAACACCAGCCGAGATTGACAGCATCGTCAAAGAGCGCATGGCCGCCGGCGAAGATCTCTATCACCTTGATCGCGGGGCCTTTGCCGACTTGGAACCCGACTTGGTTGTGACGCAGAACCTTTGCGCCGTATGCGCTATCGATGTATCCGAGGTTGACGAAGCCCTGGCGTTCTTGGCTTGCAAGGCAGCGGTGGTCACTTTAGATCCGATGTCGCTCGAGCAGGTCATCACATCCATCGGCACGGTGGCTGCGGCAACCGGCACCGAGTCGGTCGCCGTGGAACTAGAGGCCAGCTTGCGGCAGCGGCTGGGCGTTGTCGCATCGAAGGTCGCAGAGCTTGCCGCACCCAAGGTGCTTGTACTGGAGTGGACCGATCCGGCGTTTACCGCAGGTCACTGGGTGCCCGACTTGGTGAGTGCCGCCGGAGGTACTTCGGTGCTTGCCAAACCTCAGAAAAACTCTGTTGGCGTCGAGTGGGACATCATTCGTGCGTGCGAAGCCGAGGTCGTGATTGTATCGCCGTGCGGCTACCGTCTAGATGGCGCAGCCGCTCTTGGGCAAGAGGTCATCGACCGAGGTGTGCTACCGGATGGCGCCGCGGTGTGGGCTGTTGACGCGGATGCCTTTATGGTGCGCCCAGGTCCTCGCGTTGTCGAAGGCGTGGAAGTGCTCGCAAGCATCTTTCACCCCAGCGTGTGCGGTGTTCCCGATACGGCCTCCGCTCGCCGGCTGCGCTAGCTGGTCGTAACTGTGGGCAACACGCCATCGCCATAAGAGATACTCTAACGAGCATTGATTGCGGCATAGTTGAGATAGACGTGCGCGTAGTAGCCTTCTGGGACTTCTATCGGTCTCTCGGAGGTGATCACCATATTGTAGTCACCAAGCTCTTTCCACTGCATCTGCACAGCATCCTGAAAAGACACCAGCCATCGATCTTTGTCCTCAAAGGTCTCCAGTGGCTGGACAACGCGACATACTCCACAGCGGCAGCTCATGAAGAGACTGTCGCTTGCAAGCCTGGCTTCATCGACAAGCCACTGCAAGCGCGGGTCAATCGCTTCGCTCCTTTCTGGTAGGCCGGCGAAGAACTCTTCGGACTTAAGAGGAGGAAGCAGTGGCGCTCCCTCAGGGCAAACTGCAGCTTTCGTGGCTGATGAATCATTCGAGTTGCATGCCCCGTAGAGCATTGATGCGCACGTGATTGTAGTAAGAAGAAGACTGGTTGCGCTCGTTTGCGATTTCACTTTGTGAGCTCGAAAGCTAAGGGGCAGCGATGCCATCGCCGCCAACCGTGTTGAAGGATAACCCCAGTGGTTTCGCCGAAGATGTTATGGGCTCCAATTGCTGGTGTCCAGAGCCGCGTTTTCGGCATTTTGGTGTTCACGGCAATGCGCAATAACCATGTGTCGCGTCTAGGTGTTGTTCTGGTTGTAAGCAAGAACGCTGAAACGCGAACGCCTCTGCCAGCTTTGACTTCGTCAGCGAAGCGCCGTTAGCGGCACAGCTTGTTTCCGATCTGCCAACCGCGTCGCCCACCGTAGGTCATGAGCTTGTCCGCGACCCATGGAACGTCGTCGATGGTGATGCGGTAGTCGGGATCAAACGACCAAAAGCATGCGCTGTAGAATTCTCGGAACGCGCGCCTGGCCTCGCGAACCTTAACCATGTCCCGAGCGGCGGCCGGACTGAGGCTGCGCCGACTCTTCTTGCCGCCCTCTCGGCCGATTTTTGCCATGTACTGGCTCACGCTCTCGGGCATGCCTAATCATAAGCTGCTTATGATGCTATCTCAATGTAAATATTGAATTTGTAGGACTCCGATGGTGGCGCGCCGTACACTCGCCTAAGGCGCTGCGGCGCATGCAGCTGCGTGGCCTAGTTCGCACGCCTTCCGAGCATCGGCTCCAGACTCGCCCGCTCGTCCAAGCGCCCCGCGCGCCAGGCTTCGTCGCCAGTGGGCTTGCCCCGAAGAAGGGTTGAGTACGATGAAACGAGTCCAGTGCTTTTCAACCGAGGCAACGTCTCCCATCTTTGAAAGAATTTTATCGGTCGCAAGCGGCATCGTGATGTTGTGCACCTGGCGGCGTCGTTAAGAACATGACGTAAATTGCTCGCAATCGCGCCATGTGGGTCCATCCACGCGAGCCTACGCATTCGTGTGATAGCCGCAGCAAATCCCTTCCAGTCCTCTGCCAGCCTCGTTTGTGTGATCAGCTCTTCGAGCATATCGATTTGGTAAGGATTGCGTTCTAAAACCGATTCGATTCGGGAAACCTGCTCCGCAGGCAAGATGACATTCGCCCGAGCATCAACGGATATTAGACTTGCGATTGTCGACGATGCGTTGGGCGCTATCTCTTGCGCTTCTTCACACTTGGCCGTTGCAAGACGCCACTCCTTTGCTTGTCGATGCTTCTTGCACGCCACTTGGAGCGGGTAGGCGGCAAGAAGTCGTAGGCGTGGGTTTAGATTTGTAAGTGTTGAGGCTTCGCTTGCGAATTTCTCTTGTGCCCCACGTGGAGCTCCCCACTGCGGAGCCAAAGCTTTCATGAAGTCGTAGCGACTTAAGGTGCACTTTGAACAGCTTGCGATCGCCAACTTTAGGATCTCAGATTGCGCCTGCACATCACCTGTCTCGAGCCAAATCAGAACATAGTACGCCTGTGGCAAGCCTGGATGGAGCTCGAGAGCCAACAAGCAACGCACACCTTCTCGACTCAAGCTTCGTACCGCGCCCTGGCTGCCATGAGTTTCGGTTTAACGAGGTTGACGACTTGGCCTTGCTATTTAGGCTGCATCGGGTTGCCGTCGAGCACTATGGCATGTCAAAGGCAGCAACGCTGTGGAGCAAACAAGCACTTGCAGAGCGGCGAAATGCCGAAGAGAGAAGTGTCGTTCAGCATCAAGTTGCCAGTTGGCGTTTTAAGCAAAGTGAGGATGGAATTTTCTCTCCAACACTGCCGGGCGCGTTTCTCATGGCCTGGCTGGCAGTGTTTCCGCTCGCTCATATTCGCCGGGCTCTGCGCAGCAAAAAGAGGCAGCAGTTGTATGAAAAACTGCCGGCTGCTGCTTAGTGCTTGGGGCCGAGACAGGCGATCCCAAGGGCGTCGGCGTTAAGGTAGCGGGGCCTGGTAGCGACTGCTCTGGTCGGTCGTTCCTGCCCGAACAGTCTGCTAGAGTGCCGAGCGAGAGCTTAAATGGGGAACGGCGAGCAAGAGGCGTGTTTGGATGCGGGCGAAATCGCGAGCTTTCTCCAAGATGAACTTGTCTCCGAGAAGCAGAATATAGCCTCGCAGCACCTTATGAGTTGTGAGACGTGCCGCCAGCAACTGACCTCACTTGCAGAGCAGCGCAGCCTTGGCACACAGAGCTACAGCTCTGTTGTGCTTGGTGAGGACGCCGCTGGGCACGTCCCAATCCCCGATAGTGTCGATGGCGTCTTGAGCCCCGGCACGACGCTCGGTCGCTACGTCGTGCTCGTGAAAGTAGGTGCGGGCGGTATGGGCGTTGTGTACTCGGCGTTTGATCCCGAACTTAATCGCCAGATCGCGATCAAGGTGATTCGCACGGAGGCGTTGCAAGACACCGAGCGAGCTCATGCGAATTTGCGCGAGGAAGCGAGAGCGATGGCTCAGCTGGCGCACCCCAACGTCGTGCGGGTTTACGACGTCGGGACTCAAGGGCCACTGGTCTACATCGCGATGGAGTACGTCGATGGCGAGAACCTGCGCGAGTTTGCCAAGCGTCATCAGGAGCGCGGCGACTGGCGGCCGATTTTTGATGCGTGTATGCAAGCAGGCCGTGGCTTACAGGCAGCTCACGAGGCGGGGCTTGTGCACCGCGATTTCAAACCAAGCAACGTACTTGTCTCGAAAGACGCTCGGGTCTTTGTAGCTGACTTTGGCTTAACGCGATTATTTTCAAAACAAACCGATAGCGGATCCGTCGGTTGGACCTCCGCATCGGGGACCCCGGGCTACGCCGCACCCGAGCAAATCGCGGGCCAGGCATATGACGTTAGAAGCGACCAATACAGCTTCTGTGTGGCCATGGCCGAGTGTCTTTACGGTCGTGAACCAAGCTCGATGTTTCGACGCATCGCCGTCGACAAACGCAAGGGAACCTTCGGTCTCCGACGGCTCGCGCCGCTCCTTGAACGCGGGCTCTCTAAGAAGAACGAGGATCGCCACGAGAGCATGCAATCGCTTTTGGACAAGCTTCAATCGCGATCCAGCAGCGGGCGCAAGCGGGCAATCGCCGCTGTTGCTGTCACGGCTTTGGCGAGCACGGGAGTCTTGATGTTCGTTCTTGGCGCGCGCGCCTCGGGCACCGCCGACGCTTGTGCGGCTGGCGCAGAGCGCTTTGGGGCCCTGTGGAATGCCCAGCGGCACGACGCTCTACGCACGGTCCTGGCCGCTACGCCTTATGAAAAGCACTCGACGTATTTTCTCGATACGGCTGGCAAGCTAGCGCGAGGCCTCGCAGAACAGCAGCATTTTTCGTGCGAGGCAACGTATAAGAAAAAGTCTCAGAGTGCCGAACTCTTCGATCGCCAAATGCTCTGCCTAAACACGCAGGCGACCGAACTCGACGCTGTGATTTCTATGGTCGAAGATGGCGTTTCTGTCGAGGCGGGGCAATCGGCGTTGGGAGCCCTTCCGTCGACGGACGAGTGCCGGGTTTCGGAAAGCTTATTGTCAACGCCGGCTCCGCCGTCTGACCCGAGCAGTCTTGCGAAGATTCAGTCCATCGAGAACAAACTGGCGCAGCGCCGCGCACTCCAAGAATATCGAAAGCCGTTGGAGGCGTTGGAGGTTGTAGAGGAGGCGATTGTCGAAGCCGAGGCTTTAGGCTACAGCCCACTCATTACGCGGGCGGAGGCGCTGCGCGCACAAATGCTAGAGGGCTTGGAGCGGTTTCCGGAAGCGCGGGAGGCCGCTGATCGAGCTCGCGATGCGGCAGCAAAAGGGCGAGACACTCGCCGCCTAGTGATTGCCTTGCTGCGTCTTGCTTCGATCGCAAGTACGCACGAAGACAACGCAGCCGAAGCGAGCGCATTCGTAGCGACGGCCCGGTCGCTAAGTCTCGGCGTCCAACTTCCCACGATCGATTTGGTCAACATTGAAGTCACGAGTGGAATGCTTGCGCAGGCCAGTGGCAATCACGATGTGGCAATGGAATTCGCGGACAAGGGCCTTGCGATTCTTGGAGAGACGCACGATGAGACCGAGGAGCAAGAGATTCTCAACGCACGAGCGGCCTTGCTGCAAATCAATGCCTCTGCACACTTTGCAAAGAACGAGCTCGCTGAGGCTGCGGCGCTCTTGCGAACCATTCACGAGTTGAAAGTTTTGCGTCTGGGGCCAGAACACTCAGAGCTCGCGACGTCACTTATCAATATTGCAACGGTCGAGTACAAACTCGACAAACACGAAGAAGCACTTACACTCCTTCATCGTGCTCGCGAGCTCTTGCAGAGCCCAGACGCCAAGCGTTCGGATTTGGGGCAAGCATTTAGTATCGAGGCTCTGGTGCAAAATCGCCTCGGGAATTTGCCAGAAGCGGTAACACTCTACGAGCAGACCATTGAGGTGTACAAAGAACTATTCGGAGAGGACCATGCAAACATTTGGCGCACTAAGGCCAATCTCGCAAACACCCTCCTCGCACTTCAGCGCTGGGATGAAGCAATCGCTATCCAACGAGAGTTCATGGTTTGGACCAATGAGCGATACGGCGACAAGTCCCCCACCAGCTTTGCCGCCAAACTAAATTTGGCGAGCACTCTGGTGCAAGTGCACTACGAAGACGGCGAGGTTGAAGAGGCGCAAGAGTTACTCACCGAGCTAATGCGCGACTTGCCAAGCGGCGATCCGACTCTCGTTGCCGTGCAACTCATGCAGGGCAACGCCTTTGTGGCCGCCAAGCAATATTCGCAAGGCGTCAAAGCCTTTGAGCAATCGCTTGCGCTGCACGCCATAACGCCCAACCTCGAACCAAGCTTTACGGCAACCACAACCACGGGCCTTGCCAACGCGCTCTGGCTGGCAGGCTCGCAAAGCCGAGCTCTTAGTGTGGCTCAAGAGGCCCTCCTCCACTACGACAAGCTTCTTCCGGGCGCTGCGTCCCAGCGCGCGGAACAGGTCTCGTGGATTCAAGAGAAAGAGGGCGAGTTGAAGGTGAACACCAAGGTGTTTGATCGGGATCCCTAGCGATCGGGCCAACGCCACACAGCTTGTTCGGTTAGCGGCAAGTCCAAGATCGAGGTCTCACCCTCGTCTTTACCGATACGCATCCAATTGCACGACTCGCTCTTGGTGAGTTCGGCGATCAGAACATCGGAGTGTGAGATCACCCAAACTTGGCTGCGTGCACTGGCGTCGACGATAAGTCTGGCAAGCGCAGGCACAAGTTCTGGATGCAAGCTTGTCTCTGGTTCGTTTAGGACCATGAGCGGCGGAGGGCGGGGCGTAAGTAGGGCCGCAACCCATAGCAAATATCGAAGGGTCCCATCCGATAGTTCCATGGCGCTGAGTGGCCTTAGCAGTCCTGGTTGCTCAAGCTCCACACTGAAGTGATCGTTGGAAGTTAGAACGGAAATTCGTGAACCTGGAAAGGCATCTTCGATGGCGGATTCCAAGGCATCGAAATCACCGATTTCTCGGATTGTCTGAATGGCGGCAGCAAGGTCGCGACCATCATGGTGAAGCACCGGAGTTCTCGTACCGATTTGAGGAAGCCGAGACGGTGCCTCGCCATCTGTACGAAATTGATCGTAGAAACGCCAACTGCGAACAAGCTCTCGCAACTCAATCACCCCGGGCGCCGAATCAGAGACTGCTGGAGAACCCAGAATGCTGTCCATCTTGTCGAAGTGCTGATTGGTAACTTCCCACGTGCGTGACGAGCGAACTTTGACTACGCCATCGTTGCGCTCAACCAAGGCACCGACAGGATTGTAGGATGGTCCTGCCCAAATGCACTCGTGCTTGATCTCAGGATCTCGTCGAAAGGCCGTTGGATTGTCGGGCCCGAGAGCCGGTAGTCCAAGTGAAATGGAATAGCCAAGTTCATCGCCGCCAAGCCCAAGTCGCAGGCGCTTAGGACCTCGCTTTTTGGCCTGAGTCGGCGTTGCAGAAAATGCCGACTCAATGCCGCCTTCGTTGGCAACGGACGCGATAACGCCAGACTGCGCCGTCTCCGCCAAGAGCCTGAGCGCTCGGTAGATATTGGACTTGCCGCTGCCATTTGGGCCGGTGATGAGGTTGAGGCCTCCTAGCGGAATCACAAGGTTTGAGAGACTCCGATAGTTTTGTACGGCGATTGTCGTTAACACGAAGCACCTCTCACGTTGCACCGAGTATGGCGAATTGGGCGAGCAATGCAAACCAGTACTGGCGCATTGCTCGGGCGATATCGCTCAGGGTTATTCTAAGAAATGAATGCCATCATCCAAAGCGGCGAATGCCACCGCGTCATCACTCGTCACGGCGCACGATTGTGATGCCTGAATAAGCGTTGGGTCGCGATCCGTCGAAGCGCGGTAGAGGCCGTCATTCGTGCATATGAGGAGTTCATCTCCTGCCCGCACAACTTGGTTCAAGTCTGCGTTGAGGTTGAGTTCGCGCGCCTCACCGAATTCGCTGGTCGATGTATTGACGTGAAAGAGGTAGCCAACCAAGCCGGCCGCGGGATTTTCGCCGGGCATCCAAACCAACAGGTCATCACGATTTGCGTTGAGAAAGAGTCGAGACTCTTGGGGCCCGAACCCACCGACGCTTAGATGTGGAGAAAGCGAACGCCCGTTGTGGTTGGTTGCACTTGCACGATAGAGGTCGCTATTTTGCGCGAACCAAACCATGCCATCGACATCGATGACGGGATTCGACGTCCAACTTCCTCCGGTGCTGTTTCCATAGGAGGACGATGTGTCTGGGCTCTCAAGCTCAAAGGAAAGAACGTCAAAGGCGCTGTTCGCAAAGACGCTTCCTTCGTGAAGTGCGGCGTCACCGCGGAAGAAGCGTGTGTCTTCAGAATTCATCAACGATGTGCCAACTCCCGTATCGAGGTTGACGTGCCACAACTGGTTGGCGGAAGCGGAGTTGGCGCCCCCGAGCGAGAGGGTATTGATGAGGAGCATCTCGTTGTCGGCGTATCGAAACTCGATAGACAAATAGGAGCCATCATCTGGGGCCGGAAGTGTGAAGAGGGGAGCCGATGTCTTGGTGTTTCGATCGATGGCGACCACCGACGGTCCTTGAATGGCAAAGACATGGGAATCGTTTGCCGCTAGATCATCGGCGGAGAGATCCAACCAAGGGCCGGTAACGGTCTCGCCCGCATCGGGGCTTACATCGCCAGGCTCACCGCCGTCGGCGTCGCCGCCGCAGGCGAGGGCAGTCGTTAGGAGAAAGGGCACAGCAGTTAGGCAAAAACGTAAGGTCATGCCCAGGCCCTAACCACAGTCTATGCCACTAGCCTAAGAGCCTAGAACCGTTACGGCATTGGAGGGACCGTATCCAGTGCTTCACACACGCTGTGAGCCCAGCACACACACTGCGGGCGGCGGCCAAACCGCGCGCTTTCCACGCGATTTCCAAACCTAGGGACTCAATCGGTTTGGACGGTCCACGACCTAGGTCCTTCCTCGTTAAGTAAATATCTTAGTTGAGGAAATTCATGAGTGCCAAGTTTTGTGTCACCGTAGTTGCCTTCGATGTCGAAGGTTTTTGCCACAGAACGACTGGACTTGCAGGATCGTTATTACGAGCATTAGAGGTATGACGAATCGACGCATTCTGGCCCCGAGCCAGGCCCGCTAGGTATGCAAGCGTTAGAGGTTAAAGAGGCCCTCCTCGCAGGTAATGAGGTAGCGGCGTTAGAAGAGGCACTCTCATTGTGGCGCGCAACCCGCTCGCAAACCATCGCGAATGTCGTCGAGTGGCTGGATGAGAAATGCGCCGATGTCATGCCAAAAGACAAGAGCACACAAGAGGTGTGGCTCTCGCTCTCACAATCCCCAACGACTACGACAGTGGGTTGGCTTGCCAAGAACCTAGTTCGAGGCGCCAAGGTCACCGCTGACTATCGTGGTCTCTTGAACGAGACCTACTCGCAAGCAAAGTATGCCGCGCTTGTTGCGCGCCTCGATTGCTTGGCAGACTTTGCGCCGGACCCGCGAATTGCGTCTGCACTTGTTGGGATTCTTGAGGACGGGAAACTCACCGCGTGGGGCACCGAGCGCGTGATCTACGAACGCTGCTGCAAGCTCCTCGTTGCGATTGGCGATCGGCGAGCCTCGGCGCGTTTGCAGTCCCTTGTGGACTCTCCTAGGGCTAAGACACAGGGGGTGCGCAACTGTCTCGTTGAGATCTTGCCGAGGTTTGTGAAAGTGATCAATGCATCTCGCGAAGAGTCACCGGGCCGCCTCTCAGACTGGGCGGCACTGCTGCCACAGGAGACCGTATCGGCAGCGGACCAAGAGCGTGCGGATGCGCTCCTGGATTTGATCCTCGAAAGTCCAGACGAACTTGACCTTCGGCATGTCTACAGCGACGCGTTGCAAGAGATCGGCGACCCGCGCGGAGAGTTCATTGCATTGCAACTCTCTGGTGTTTCCACAGCAGCAGCCAAGAAACGCATGCGGCAGCTCATTCGAGAGCATAGTGCGTCGTGGTTAGGGCCCGACCTAAGTCGGGTCTTCGCTAGCGTTGTCTACAAGAATGGATTCCTAGACATTGTGACTCTTGGCGGCAACGCAGTCGCTCCCGCCGAAGACTGGAAACGCGCCTATACAGACAAGCGCCTGGCGACAGTTACCAAGGTTCACAAGGGCAAGTGCAACCGGCGGCATCTCGCTGCGTTTCTCGCTTCAAAAGCCATGAAGAGCCTTGCGACGTGAGCGGCTGCTTTGCGTGATGTTTCGACCATAGACTCCGAGTTATTCTAAGTGGCCAGGCAAACGGACGCTTGCGCTAACAAGAGCAGCCTGGTGCGGTTTGCGGGCACGGCGGGCACGGAGTTGGCGCGCCACTCTTGTACAAGGTAATCCAGGTTTGGGACCCCGCTGGAGCTTCTTTGAGAACGGGATACACTGGCGTAACCAGAGTGTTGGGAATGTTCTTAGCTTGGGAAAGGCAAATCCGGGCATTCGCAAGATCTACGCACGAGTCTCCAGCAAGTGAGTACGCCGTACCTGCGCCCTCCTGGGCGGCGAAATGTGCCAACACCTCTTCGACGGGAAGAGTGCTTACAAGCCAAGAGGCTTCTTCCGGCTGGCCGTGGTGGCCGATTTTCTGTTGCGTGAAAATCGCGTGGGTTTGCGCCGGCATAGCGATCGACCATTCGGTGGCAACAAAGGGCACTTTGGTGGGTGCCGCATCGTTTGCGTGCACTTCGCTTGCGACCGCTGGCACCGAGGTTGGTGTCTGTTCCTCGCTCTTCTTCGACGAAGAGCACGCACAGGCTGCCACGAGCAAAGCAGCACCCCACCTTCGACACCGAACCCAACATCTCTCCATGCATCGAATATCCATCGCAAACGGCGGGCTGTCAATTTGCCGCTTGGGAGGAGCGGTCCAATCCTTTGGAGACACGCGGACCAATTCGCTATGCTTCGCCCATGGCACTCAAGAATGACTTTAGTTGGTGGAACAGTAATCTTGGGCATCGGGAGCGAGAGGCGCTTAACGAAGCATCCCTCGCGCTTGAGTTGCAGGGGATCACGGACACCAATCAGAGCAAGAGCCTTAGTAAGCTCTTTGCCCTCGATAGGGCGCAGGCCGAGGAGATTACGCATTTGCGCGCCTTGGTCTCGGTGATGGCAGAGATGCTTGTTGAGCAGAATGTACTCTCTGGCGATGTCTTGAAAATGCGACTTAAGGACAGCCTTCGGGAACTTGAAGAAGCCCGCAGGCCTAAGATAAACACTGATTCAAAAGGTGGCCATCCGTATCGGGGAAGTGGGATTCCCTCCGAGCCGTCGGCACCTGAGGCAGTAACGAACTGCAGCCGCTGTACGAAAGAGGTTCTAACCCGCAACACTCAGATCACCGGCGAAGGCGTCGTGTGTGATGGTTGCTATTACGGCTAGCGCGCCGGGGCGACCGAGGGCGCTCTTTCTTGCTCAGGAAGCACGCACACGCCTTTTCCGCCCTCATCGATAACGCAATTCTGTTTGGACGGACAAGCGGGCAAGGTATCGAGGCCGCACGGAATGGGCTCAGGCGCTATCGATGATTCTGGGGAATCTTCGTAGTCGGAAGGTAGCCTCAGCGGATTGAAAGGCTTGACCAAGGCTGGCGGCGGTGGTGCATCGTCGGACTGCACTGGAGTGTCCGATTGTTTATTGCCAGAACGATAGAGAACTCGACGGTCCTCGCTTTCAAGCGGCGTCTTCTGTTCTGGCGGCTTGCGACAGCGACGCAGCACCACGATTCCGGAACCTCCGCTGAGCAGGAAGACGCCTGGTATCGCCAGGTAACCCAACGACTCGTCATTCGCGATGATGGATCCAGTGGCAGCCGCCACGATGGCGAGATCAATCAAAGTGAGTGCCGTGAGAAGGGAGACACCTTTGCAAGGATATCTTCGAGGCTCACTACGCCCCTCTCCACCCAGGTTACCGATCGTGCCCATACAACCGGATGAAAGCATCGCCACCACCACCAAGCTCTTCATACGATTAGGTCTCTCATACCGGGTACTTTACCCGCATCTCTCGGTCCACCGGGGGCCGAAGTTTTGGGACATCCAATGCTGGGAACTTTTTTGCGCTGAGTTCGCGGATGCTCTCACTCTGGTTCAGAGTATCGTGCTTGTGGAAGAGTAGTACGCTACTATCTCCATGTGGAGAACTACGACTTACTCCAGACCAATACTCGAGTTCGGCGACTCATTTCTTCGTTGGTCGTAGCAATCGTAGTCGCAGGCGTTAGCGCCCCTATTCTCTGGAAGGTCATCGATCCGCCCTCAGGCCTCACGCTGGGCCCTTGGAAGGCTTTCGTCTGCTTCCTCCTGCTGGCAGCCGCCATCGCATTCACGATCACGCACACGCTTCTCAAGCGGCGGGACGATCGAGCCTGGTATGAACCCGCCAAAGCAACTATGCGGCCTCGCGCCCGGTCAGACGAGCAGAGCATCCGTTAGGATTTCGACGAGAGAGGGGCCGTCGTGGGCCAGTGCTTCTTTTAGGGCGGGCTCCAGCTGCGCTTCGTCTGTGACTTGGATGCCGTGAACCCCACAGAGCTTGGCGTACTCAGAAAAGTTCGGGTTGTGCATATCGGTGTGCCAAACCGGGACGTGGGCGTTGCGCTGTTCCTTGGAGATCTTTCCCAGCTCTGCGTTGTTCAAAAGCACATGGGTGATGTTCATCTTGTACTTGGCGATGGTGGTGACCTCGGCGAGGTACTGACCAAAGCCGCCATCCCCTGAGATCGAGATGACTTTGCGCCCATGAAAACGCGAGTCTTTGCCTTGGGTCGCAGCCCAGGCTCCCATGGCTGCAGGAAGTGAATAGCCAATGGAGCCAAGGTAGCCTGACATCAACACCGCATTGTTCTTGCACTCAAAGTAGCGGCCAAAGGCGTAGGTGTTGTTGCCCACATCGACCGCGATAATAGCGTCGTCCGGAGCTGTCTTGTTGAGGGCGTCAAAGACAGCTGGTGAGCCGATGCCAATCGCGCTCTTCTCGCTTAGACGTCGTGTCTTCTCTTCGCGCCAGAGCGCCCACCGCTCGGCGATCTCCGCTCGCTGGTCGATAGCAGCGTGCGCATTGCCTAGCCGTTCTCGGAAGAGTTCTGCCGTAACTCCGACTTCGCCCCAGACCAAGGCGTCAACTTTGTGCAAGCGACCGAGGGCCATGGCATCGAAGTCCACCTGGATGATCGCCTTCTTCGGAGTGATGCCGGTGTGGTTTGAGAAGCTAGCCCCAAAGACAAGCAGCAAGTCAGACTCATTCATAAACCAACTGGCGATGGGCGTACCGCTTCGACCAAGAACACCACCGGCGCTTGGATGGTCATCGCTGATCATGCCCTTTCCCTTGAAGGTCGTGAGCACAGGACAGCCGAGGGATTCGGCCAGCTCCGTGATGGAATCCATAGAAAACCTTGCACCGTGGCCGCAAATGATGACCGGCCTTTTGGCAGTGGTCAGAAGGTCGAGGGCCTCGGTTAACGCGGCGTCCGGAGGCACGATATTGCGGTCGGCCATTCGGCCCTTCGGATCGTCGGCCAAAGCCTCCGAAGGTACGGTCTGCACATCGTCGGGAAACACCAAGTGGGAAACGCCTCGGCCCAGAATGGCGCTCTTGCAAGCAAGGGTCATAAGCTCAGCGTGATCGGAGTCTGCATTGACCTGCACGCTCCATTGAGCGACGCCGCCGTAGGCTGCGACGAGGTCCACCTCTTGAAACGCGCCGCGGCCCATAAGGTTGGTGGGCACTTGCCCGGTGAGAGCCAGAACGGGGGAGCGATCGACGTGTGCATCCCACAGGCCTGTGAGTAGGTTGGTCGCGCCGGGGCCGGCGATGGCAAAGCAGGCTGCGGGGCGGCCAGTAAGCTTGCCGTAGGCCGACGCCGCAAAGCCCGCTGCGCCCTCGTGCCGAATCCCGATGTATCGAAGCTCGCCTCGCTCTTCGGCTAAACGCATGGCATCGGCGACTCCCAAGTTGGAGTGACCGACCATTCCGAAGACGGTGTCGACGCCCCAATTGATCATGGTCTCGATCATGACGTCACTCGATGTTCGAATGTGAGGCGCTTCTTCCTCAAGTGCCACGTAGACTCCGTCCTCGCGAATCTCGAGGGGATACGTTGCAACCCCATCGTCGTAACCCCCTGGCGACTTTCCAGTGAGCGGGTCGAAATCCCAGCCATGCCAAGGGCAACGAAGCAGTCCATTCTCGATCGAGCCCTCGCCAAGCGGTCCTCCCTGATGCGGACATGCATTGTCGAGAGCGGCCCACTTTCCCTGAAAATGGGTGAGACAGATGTTCTCTCTCCCGCAGCTAACCGCCTTGACGCGTCCCTCGGGGATGTCGGCAATGTCGGCAACTTTCTGCCAGTGTAACTTCTTCATGGTTATCCTTGGTCCGGGAGCAGGGCGATGGATGCATCAATTGCCGATCGGAGAAATTCTGAGAGGGTCTTCTCTTGCGAAGCAGCGTCGAGTGCGATGAGGTCGCTGGCGAGTAGCAGAGCGCCTGTGAATGCCTTGCTTGTCCACCGAGCGGGGCTCGCGAGTTCCGGTAGGTCGACGCCTTGGGGAAGCGGCCAGGGGGTGATGTAATAGTAGGGCTCGTCGATCTGGGCATCACCGGGTGACATACCAAAACCTATCTGTGGCGCTTCTTTGAACGGTTTGTTCGGATCGAGAATTACGATGCCTCCTATATCGAAGTGATGGGGCCAAACGGCGACGGGAGTCGCCCGAGACTCTGTGTCCGCAAACGCCTTGAGGCATAAGTTGGCGTTGGCAAAATGCTTTCCAAGCTCGTCCAGAGCAGCGTCCATTCCCGTGGAGAAGGCCGCGGACGTTGCCACTGGGTGTTCCGGCATCTCGTAATCGCGCAGTTTCAATTGAAGTTTCTGGCCGCCCCGTTTCTCTCCAACGACTTCGCTAAGAGCGTTCGCGAGCCAGCCTCTGGCCTCTTCCAGTGTGTGGCCGCTCAGAGCGAACTCGGCGACGGTCTTTCCATCCTTCTGCAAGTGCACTCCAAAGGGAACCAGCTTGAAGGCGATCCGGTAGCCATCGGGAAGTGGATTGCCAACAAGTAACGAACTCGCATCGTTCCAATGGAGATTTGTATGGCTGTCATCAGGGAGGCTCTCCATCAGAGCATCGGCAGTGGCGGCGGCAAGCTGAACAGCCCAGTGTAGCTGCTTGCGAGCATCAACCATTGCGGCCGGAGCTAAGGTAAGTGGTTTCCAGGTTGTGCTCATTTGTCGTTCCTTAAGACTTTCGATTTGTGTTTTGTCATGGCGATTTCGTGACGAATTTCGCTAGGGCTTGTGTCTCGGGGCATGGGCCTTTGGCGCGAACTTTCTTGGAGTACCATTGGGCCGCCGGGACTGCGGAGACGCCGTGCAGTAGCGCACTCATCCACACCGCATTGATTGCAATGATGAGGATGGGCTCGGCTAGTTCAACACCCACTTTGGGGACCACAAGAAGCGCGAACAGTGCGGTTGCTAGGCCTCGGGGGCCAAACCAACCGAAGAAGCCTCTAGTCATTGGTGCTGCGTCTGTTCGAAGAAGCGAAATCCAAATGGCAAGAGGGCGCACTACAAAGAGGCTCAACAGTATGAGTAGGGCGTAGCTTAGAGTGAGGTGCGCTACCGCGTGTGGCAAGAGTGCCAGGCCAAGCAGGAAGAACGTCCCCCAGGTTAGGAGCTGACCCTCGCTTTCCATAAATTCATACACGAACTTGCAGCGGCCTTTTGCAACAAAGCCAAAGCCCAGGCCAGCCGAGAAGGCCGCGATAAATCCATTGCCGTCCACCAAGGTGGCACCGAGGTAGGCCACGCCTGCCAGGCATAGGGCGCCCACACCTTCAAAGGTCTCCGACGTGAGTTTATGGTCTTGGGCGTAGAGCATGAGACGCGCACCCAAAATGCCCGTGGCAATGCCGACAATGGGGCCCAGGACCAACTGCTTGCCAATGAAGGCGAGCCAGTTGGTTGCGCTGGAATCGCCCGCATGCCCAGCCAGGCTCGTGAATAGCAAGATCAGCGGTAGAGCAAGTCCGTCATTAAGCCCACTTTCAACGGTGAGCGAACGTCGAACACGTTCCGGTACCAAGGGGTTTGTCACGACTGCCTGGCCCAGAGCCGCATCGGTTGGAGCCAATACTGCGGCCAAGAGAGCTACTCCGATCAGTGACCAGCCCGCGAGAAAGGGCAGCGCCAAGAGCGTGCCCAATGCCATCGTCAAAGGCAGCCCAACGAGTAACATTCGGGTCGGCCACACATGCTGTTTGTGAAGCCTACCGATGTCGATTTGTGCCGCGTCCAGAAAGAGCAGGACGACCAACGTGATCTCGGCCGAGGAGTGCAAGACATGGGTGGCACCATGTTCCGGCAATAGCCCGGTGAACGAGAGTACGTAGCCAGCTCCTAAGAAGACCATCGGCGCGGTGATGATCGTCCGCTGCAACCTCTTTGCAAACATAGCAAAGAGCATTGTAAAGGCGAGCGCGATGAGCAGACCTGTGCTCATGTCAAGGGGCGCTGTACCGGGTGCGACCGCCGCTATTGGTCTTGTTTCGCGTCGAGCGAACGAGGGCAAGCCGCTGCTCGCCCCTCAAGGTTTCTTGCTTCTTGGCCACCATCTCGTCTTACGCCAGCCAGTGCTGAGTTGTTACATCAAGTTACTCTGTCTTGTGCTTGCTCTCGATCACCACATTCGAAACCAGGGTTCGATGCACGGGGCACTTCTCCGCGATGGCAATGATCTTTTGTCGGTCCTCTTCGTTTAAATCGCCGGTGACCTCGATGTCGACCTCGATGCGATCGACTTTCTTGCCGTTCGTTTCGCAGCCGTCACAGTCGACTGCGTGAACCTTGCTGTGCCGCAGGGTCACTTTGGCCTGATCGAGCGCAAAGCCTTTTCGAGCGGCGTACATCCGCATCGTCATGCTCTTGCACGCTCCGAGTGCGGCTAGGAGAAGTTCGTAGGGCGATGGACCGGTGTCGCTACCACCATACGCCTCAGGCTCATCGGCAAGCATTGTGTGTCGGCCTCCGAATGAAATTGCATTGGCAAATTTCCCACTACCAGTCTCCGATACCACCACCGCATTGGCTTCGTTCTCGGCCGGTACTGCTGGCTGCTTCGACGCTGTGTACCGAGCCGCCCACGTCGCAATCATGCTCGCGACGTACTCCGCATCTTCCCTCCGGCTCAGTAAGTGGTCCGCTCCATCGAGGGATACAAAGCTCTTGGGATGCTTTGCTGCTTCGAAGATCGCGCGAGCCTCGTCTATGCCCACAAGATTGTCGGTTGGAGAATGAAGGACCAAGAGAGCCTTCCCTAACTTAGAAATCTTCTGTTCCAGCAGCCTGCCGGCGACATCGTCGAGAAACTGCTTTTTGATGCGAAAGGGGCGCCCCGCCAACAAGACCTCGGCCTCCCCTTGGTCCTCGATTAAATCGAGTGACGTCTGAAAGAGCTTTGTGACATGAGCTGGATCGGCGGGCGCAGCGATTGTGCACACCGCGCGTGCTTCGGGAACGTGAGCCGCAGCAGCTAAGATGGCTGTGCCACCCCACGAGTGCCCAATAAGGATCTGCGGAGCTTCGAAGTGTGCACGCAAGTGATCTGCCGCTGCGACCAGGTCTTCGACGTTCGATGAGAAATTGGTATTTGCAAAGTCTCCTTCGCTGGAGCCTAGCCCTGTGAAGTCGAAGCGAAGCACAGCAATTCCTTTCGACGTGAGCCCTTCGGAAACTCTGGATGCGGCAAGAACATCTTTGGTGCAACTGAAGCAATGCGCCCAAAGCGCGTAGGCCAGCGGCTTGCCGCTAGGGAGGTCGAGTTTGCCAGCCAATTTCTGGCCTGTGGCGCCTGTGAATTCGATCTTCATATGACGTCACCATAATTGATTCATGGCCGCTCGCCCACCCGCCAAAGGCCTCGTCAGGGGCGCCTGCACAAGCCGAAGCCAGGAAAAACTCTCAGGTGTGCATTGTGACGCTAGCTTGCCCCCACTTTGGAGGGGACTGCTCGATTTGAAGATCTATCGATCCTCGGGGCACTTTGCTACCCTCTCGCGATGATCGATCGTCGTTTGCTGCTTAAGAGCATGCTCGGTACCGGAGCGATTAGCATCCTCGGTGTTGGTTGCGACTCTTCGATGGGCCCAACTCCTGGCGGTGAAAAGGCCGACGACTTTTTGGACGTTCGTTTTATTCGCAGCCTCGATATTTGCGAACTGTCCTTTACCGCGGAGCTTGTGGACGACACCGAGCCTCATGTTAAGCACAGCCGGGGGCACAACACGCGGCAGTTCACTCGGCTCTCAGACATGATCGAGGATGGGCAACTTGATTTGCGCTACCTCACTTCTGACGCCCTCGTAAACCCTCAGAGTAAGTATTACATTCGCACCGAGGCACCCGATCAACTGCACTTGTCGACGAGCGCCGAGATCGCAAATTTCGAAACACTCGACCAAGGAGGGACGCTGGCGTTGGCTGCACTCCGCGATGCTTGGCGAGTTCGGGTGCACGGTGAGGTTTCCGAGCCAATCGAGATTTCGATCGCGCAATTCGAGAGCAGGGTGAGTAGCCTCGGAGCGACCATGATGGAGTGCGCTGGCAACGACGAGTACAGCAACTTTCGTCTGATGTCTGCGGCCCACTGGGATGGCTTGCGCTTTGCCGACTTTCTAGACCTCATGGGCTCGAGCCTTGCTCCGACAAGCCTGCAAGGCGCCGCAACCCATGTAAAGATTTCTGGCTTTGACGATACCGAAGAGACCGATTGGAATCGTTTCTTGGCCGTCGAATCTACGCCCGGCGCAAGTTGGATTTTCTCCATTGAAGAGTTGCTCAAGCAGGGCGCGTTTTTCGCAACCGCTATGCAAGGCGAAACTCTCGCGCTGGATCATGGCTTTCCCATTCGCCTCGTAGTTCCTCGGTACTACGGTTGTACGTGCATTAAGTGGATGAACGATATTGAGTTTCTCGCGGTCGATGACAGCACCGAGACAACCGATCAGATGCGCGAGTTTTCTGACCGGACGAATCAAGCTGGTGTCCCCGAGCTTCTCAAAGATCACCGCCCGCCAGCGATCGACCAGGCCCTCACGCCAATCAAAGTTGAAGAGTGGACGCTAGACGGGGTTTCGTACTATCGAACCGTGGGGCTGATGTGGGGAGGGGAAGAGCTTCGGCCAAAACTTTCCCTAGGAATTACCCGAGACCGATTGCTTGGCAGCGACCCCCGAACCGAGATCGACCTCCACTATCAAGAATCGTCCCACAGCGACGCCTACACCCTCTGGTGGTCCAATTTTTGGAGGCCGCAGAAAAACGGAAAGTACATTCTTGATCCGCAAATCCTGGATTCAGGTGTGCGCGCTCGCCGGCTGCGCGATGGCTACTATCGACGCGGTGTCGTTATTGGCTGAGCCTAGCCCGCCGCGACCTTCACCTGCTGAAAGTACTCCGGCGGCATCGGGGTCTCGAGTTCCCAAACAATTTGCATCGGCTTTTGGCCTTGGTGCGAGAGATAGCGAACTGGGCCAAACCTCTCCGGTGCCTAAGCGATCGTCAACTTTGTCTCGCAGCGAGAGAAGCAACCGTGCTGGCTCAGAGGCAGCGTCGGTGCTATCGACCCCAGTGTTCCAAGTGGCCTCAGACAAATGCTCAACCAACTGGCCTGCAAGCCTAAGCTGGGTTTCAAGCTTGTCATCGCTAGGCGCCGAGCGCATCGCCTTCTCGATGAGGATGTACAGATGTTGAGCAAGCACATGCGGCGCGGTCTCAGCCGTTAGCTCGCCGCTTTCGGCGACAAGCTCTTTTAGGGCGGCTAAAGAGACTGCCGAGTCTTGGGTGATGAGGGCTTCGTACAGGCCGGTGGCTAGCTTCACTCAATGAATGATAGCCGAGTAGGCACCAAGCGAGGTAGGCGATTGCTATTCTTCTTCAAAGGATAGGCTTTGCACGATGAGCAAGCCGTTCTTCTCGGTGGCGTATACCGTGGTGCGGAAGGTGCCATTCGAGGTCTGCAAGTTACCAATCCCAAACTGTGCTCCCGAAGGGGATACTCCTTCGTGAAGTAATGCGAACGATTGCGGTTTGTACTCTTGGAAAAACTCCGACAAAGCGGCTTCCGCTTGCGCCCTGCTATAGTCTGCATTGTCATCCAAGATGGAGATTTCGACGTTGCTATCTAGGTGCCGTGCGATTTCCGCAGCATTGCCATTCGCAATTCCGTTAAAGGTCGCCTCCAACGATGCCGCGCCTAGCTCGTCTTCGAGGCAAGAGCGAAGCTCGCTGCTGGTCGAAAAGTTGGTCTCTCCTGTGAACTCCTTTGCGAAGAAGAGCTCACGAACCTGCGCACCGTTCCAATCCGGCGAAAGGAAATCGATAAGGCTACCGAGCAAATCGTCGGCACTTTCGTCAGCACCTTCGTCTAGAAAGACAGCGTGTTGAATTTGGACTGCGGTAATAGCCGCGGTGGGGTTGGACGTGTAGCAGTGAGCCGTCGCGGCATACTGAAACTGAACGTAGAGTTTGTCCATGAGTTGATGGATGCGATCAAACTCGCCAATGGAATAGAACTCTTCTGCCCCCGAGAATGCCTCGTCAAGATTCGCAATGTGCTTGGCCGCTGAAATGTCGCCGCACTCCACCCCCGCAAACCCCGCCCCGAAATTGCGTCTTCTACTTCGGCGTTCTCCTATAACGCGCGACCTAGTGCCGTGTAGCGGGGAATCAGCACTGTTAGTTGGATTCATGAAAACTACCCTGGCCCGGACTATTGTCGATTGACCAGACCTTTTACCTAGTGATAACAGGCGATGATGAGCATCAGAACTTGCGCCCTCTCGATCGCACTTCTCAGCATTGGAGGATGTGCAAACAAGTACGTCACAACTCCCACCACCCGATTCTCTGTCGAGTACCAATGTCCAGAAGACAAAGTCGAGTATCAGTCGTTAGGTGGGGAACAGCAAAGCTCTCTGGCTGTGAACACACTGCCACCTATACGTGTGTCTCAAACCACCCAGACGTCGTGAACTCAGACCTCACCTGCATAAAAGAATCTGGAAGCGAAGTTCCACGGTGATAATGTAAGCGGCTCCCTTGGCAACGGCCCTTCCTTTGCCAATCGTTGGGAGTTCCTGAAGTGTCACTTCAAGTAAGCTTCGCACACTCGTGATGGCTCCGTCGAAATCACCGTCTGAGAGCCTCCGCTCACAGAGCCATGGTCGTTGAAGAATCTAACCAGGTCGCTCTTGTCTATTGTCGGGCTAAGGGGAAGCACGCGCTTCACCCCCACTTGCCGAAGCATGGGCACTTGGGAGGCGGCAATCTGAGGTATGCCAGTTTCACTCGGATTCTGGTTTTGGTTGTTGGGCTCAATCGCACTGTCGTTATCGCAAGCAAACACCGGCGATGCATCCGGCGTGCTCTGGCCGGCAAGGCTTCGCACGCGCCGGATACTAACAGACGAATCGCCTCGCGCTCCCGTGTGCTAGAGCTACGAGAGCGGCGTCGCTACCGTTTGCTGCTCGGTGAATTCGAGCAATCCTTCGAGCCCACCTTCGCGACCAATGCCCGATTGTTTCATGCCGCCAAAAGGCGCTTCGGGAGTTGGGCCTTTTCCACTATTCACCGCGACGTGTCCAAATTGCAGGCCGGCAACAATACGCGCGCATCGGTCTGCATCCGACGAGAATAGGTACGCGGCCAATCCGTATTCGCTTGCGTTAGCGGCGCGCACAACTTCGTCCTCGTTGTCGAACCGAATGATTGGCACCACAGGGCCAAAGATTTCTTCGTGAACGCAGCGCATATCGGCTGTGACGTTTTCCAGCAGTGTCGGCGGATAGAACGATGTTCCTGCCACGTCAGGTCCGCTAGTAACACCTCCTACGACCGCTGTGGCTCCTCCCTTCACGGCGTCGGTGACAAGTTCGTGAACCTTCTTAAGCCCGGCCACGTTGATTAGAGGGCCAAGCTCAGTATCGGGTTCGATGCCTGGGCCCAGTTTGATGGCTCGAAGCCTTTCACCTACAAGCGCAACCACCTTTGGTGCCACCGAACTTTGCACGTAAACACGGTTGGTGCAGACGCAGGTTTGCCCGCCGCTGCGAAACTTGTTTTGCATCAGTTGCTCGACAGCGTGCTCTAGGTTGGCGTCGTCAAAGATAATGAAGGGTGCATTGCCACCAAGCTCAAGTGCCATTCGCTTTACGAAGGGAGCCGCCTGGGCCGATAAGAGCTTTCCAACGCCAGTTGAGCCCGTAAAGCTTATGACCCGGACCGCTGGGTGTTCGCACATGACTTTGCCAATGGCCGGTGCATCTCCGAAGACAAGGTTTGCCATTCCCGCAGGCATGCCGATGCCGTCGAGGATCCGAAACAAGGCGATGCAGGATAGCGGCGTTATCTCGGCTGGCTTGATGACCATGGGAGCGCCGGCGGCGATTGCGCCCGACACTTTTTTCGCCAACATCGCTAAGGGAAAGTTCCATGGCGTAATGATGCCTGCCACTCCTGCAGGGCGAAAATGTGTTGTCCAACTGTGGTTGCCTGGTGTGCGCTCCAGCGTTCTCGGCGCGAGCTCGCCAACTCTCATGGCTGCCTCGCGATAAAACGACTGAGCATAGTCAACTTCGCCGAGAGCCTCACTAAGAGGTTTTCCGTTCTCAAGCGTAATGATGCGCGCAAGTTGCTCGCGGTGTTCGGCGTGACCAGCAACAATCGCGTCCAGCCACTTTGCACGCTGGTCGAGTGACGTTGGATGCGTGAGTGCATCTTCGGCTGCATTGACGGCGGCTTCCGTATCGGCAGCTCCGTAGCTGGATAGGGTAGCGACAACGGAACCGGTTGCTGGATCGCAAACGTCGAAGACAGGGCCGCTTGAATCGACGAAACGTCCGCCGATGTATCCTCGGCAATCGGCAAGCAGAGTGAGGTCGTTGTGGGATTCTTGGAGCATGAGATCCTCGGCGTTGGTGGTTTGGGAAAACTAGAACGTGCGCGGTGTTGAGGTACTAACGATTTCGCATTCTTCGTCACCGTCGTTCTGAAATCGGTGAGGAATGCGACTATCAAAATAGAAGGCATCGCCGGGGCCAAGATTGCTTGTCTCTCGACCAACGGTGATCGTGATTTGGCCACGAACCACAACGCCGGCTTCTTCGCCGACGTGTGATAATAGTTCTGAGCCGGTGTCGGCGCCGGGCGGGTAGATTTCGCGCAGTACCTGAAGCTTGGCATCCGCAACACCGGCTGGCACCATGCGCAAAGAAACACCACCGCCGCCGATTTCGACAAGATCTGCGGCGCGGTAAAACGGCTGCGCAACACTCTGTACGTCGATGGTGAAAAACTCGGCGACGGTTAGCGACATCGCTTCGGCCAACTTCTTGAGCGATGCTACCGAAGGGCTAACTTGGCCTTGTTCGATCATCGAAATGGTGCCGTTGGTTACGCCTGCGCGTTTGGCGAGGTCGCGTTGCGAGAATCCGTACTGGAGGCGCAACGCTTTGAGGCGGATGCCCGGCTCATCGGAGTCGTTAACCGAGGTGTCGTCATCTTGACGAGGCTGCTCAGTATTTTGAGCGCCTATATGGCTTTTTCTCAACATCTGGTTAGAATCTAGACACTTCGGTCGATTATCGCAACCAGCTTGTTCAATATGTTGGCAAGGTGTATACAGTACGGGCAATGCCTAAGGCTTCACCTTCCAAGAGTGAGTTACTTCTACAGCGACGCGCAGCCGTCGTCTCAAACGGGGTGCCGCTTGCCACGTCTGTGGCGGTACAAAGCGGAACCGGTGCCTTGCTCAAGGATCTTGAGGGCAACGAGCTTATCGACCTTGCCGGCGGTATCGGAGTCGTTGGTGCTGGGCATTGCCCACCGTCGATTGTCGACGCCATCGTTGCTCAAGCAAAACTGCTGCAACACACCTGCATTCACATCGCCACGTATGAGCCGTACATCGCGTTGTGTGAACGCCTCGTCTCGCTTCTGCCGCATGGGCCAGCGACCAAGGCGATGCTCGTAAACTCGGGCGCCGAGGCTGTTGAAAACGCCATCAAGATCGCACGCCAAGCCACCGGGCGGGCTGGAGTTATCTGTTTTACAGGCGCCTTTCACGGTCGCACCATGATGGGAATGAGCCTGACTTCAAAGGTCGGCTACAAAGCGGGTTGTGGTCCCTTTGCCACCGATATTTATCGCTTGCCGTTCCCGGATTATTACCATCATGGCGACGGGCTCTCCAAAGCTGCCTTCATCGAGCGTGCGTTGCAGCATTTGGACGAAGCCATGACATCAATAGTGTCACCCCAAGATGTTGCAGCCATAATCATTGAGCCCATTCTCGGCGAAGGCGGCTTTGTCCCTGCGCCCAAAGAGTATCTTGTCGGCCTCCGCAAGATTTGCGATGAACATGGAATTATTCTTATTTTCGACGAAGTGCAGACAGGTTTCGGCCGAACAGGGCATATCGGGGCTTACCAGCACTACGAAGTGACGCCCGATCTCTCGACATGGGCAAAGGCCCTTGGTGGCGGTCTGCCAATTGCTGCTGTCGTTGGACGAGCTGAGGTGATGGATGCGGCCCGACCTGGAACGATTGGCGGAACTTACGGGGGCAATCCCGTTGCTTGCGCCGCCGCCCTCGCAAATATCGACATCATCGAATCCCAAGGGCTTTGCGCTCGAGCCGTTGCTCTTGGCGAAATCATTCGCAATCGGTTTACCCAATTGCAAGACAAGTCATCGCTCGTAGGCGACGTGCGAGGTGTTGGCGCAATGATGGCGCTCGAGCTCGTAATCGATGGCGACCCCAATCAGCCTGCGAGCTTGTTAGCAAAAGAAGTACTGGCTGCCTGCATCGCACGAGGTGTGTTTCTTGTTGGCGCTGGTGTTCACGGCAATACGATTCGGGTTTTGTGCCCACTAGTTATTACAGACGATCAACTCAATCGCGCATTGGACGTAATTGAGCAAGAAATCCTAAAAAGGAACGAATAATGAGTCGAGTATTTGGAATCGCGGGCATGCAACTTTGGCTATCGGCCAAAGGCGGAAATCTGGACTACATGTCGACTCGAGTCGACCAACTCATGGGGGCGTTTCCATGGGTACACATGGTTGTCTTTAGCGAATTGGCCGTTCCCGGTTTGCTGCACAGCAATGCGGAACCTCTTCCAGGGCCCACCGAGAACGCGTTGTGCAAGCTTGCCCAAAAATTTGGCATATGGGTCGTTACCGGTTCGCTCTACGAGAAAGTCGGAACAACGGTCTACAACACATGCTCGGTGATCGACCCCAAGGGCAACGTAGTTGTTCGCTACCGCAAGATGTTTCCCTTCACGCCTTTCGCCGCTGCAACAGTGCCTGGCGAGGAGTTTGCGGTCTTTGATGTGCCCGACGTTGGGCGCTTTGGAGTTTCGATTTGCTACGATATGTGGTTTCCGGAACACTCGAGAACGCTGGCCGCCATGGGCGCCGAGGTGATTCTTCACCCGGTCTTAACGTCGACAACGGATCGCGATATTGAGCTGTCGATTGCGCGGGCGACAGCGGCTGTTAACCAGTGCTACGTGGTCGACATCAACGGTTGTGGCGGTGGCGGATGTGGCCTCTCTACGTTCTTTGGGCCCGAAGGCAACATCATTCACAAAGCGGGGCCAAACGAGGCACTGCTGCCCTTCGAGATTGACTTAGAACGCGTCGAACGGGTTCGAAAACGCGGGATTCATACCCTCGGACAACCGCTCAAGAGCTTCCGGGATTCACCGGTGACGTTTGATGTCTACAATCCAAATTCGCCACTGCGAGGCTATCTCGACAGTCTCGGGCCTGTCGAAAAGCCCACTAGAGTTATTCCTAGTGGCAAGGCATCTTCGTGATCCCTAGTGACGAGCACAGTTCTGATGTAGAAGGTTCTTCCGTCGTTGTTGCGACTCCGTACAACCATCATCGGATGCGATCCGATACGTGGAATCGGTTGCGTGACGCAGCAAGACGACTGAGAACGTCGGCTCCGATTCGCTCCGATACAAAGGAGTACAATGACGAAGCGGCAAGGCTGAGCCGCGCCTGCGTACAGGCCTTTGAATCACTTGAGCTTGTCGAGCCGTACCACGCCTTTCCAGGAATGCGGCTCGTAGGCCACCTTCGTGAGCTTTTCGAGGCGCAACGGTACCCTGCGCTAGCGGCGCTTTGTATCCGAGTTGTTCGTATGTTGAGCACCGGATCGTTTAGGCGTCTGGATCTATCGTCTCTGCGCCCGATGGACACATTAGACCTTCTGCGAAGAACAGACGGTGCCGTTGACAAAGTCGCGCTAACCTCAGACAGACCCTACTTCGAACTCCTCGTTGTTGACGATGGTAGTGAAGAGGATGCGATGATCATGCGCGAGCAATTCTCGCGGGTGCGCAACGAATCGGATCGCTTTCAATACGAGCTTGTCTTTGTACCCACGTTCGAAGACGCGGTCTTGGCCGCCATCTTAAACCCTTCGATTCAAGCGTGTTTGGTGCGCTTTAGTTTTCAATTTCACGGCAAGTCCCTCCATAGCATCACAGACAGGTCACTCAATTTGCTTGGGGAAGATCGGGAGTCTCTCGCAGCTCTGATGCCGGGCAATCGAACGCAGAAACTTGCGGAGATCCTTCGCAGGCTTCGGCCCGAACTCGACCTGTATCGAGTTACCAGTGCGCCGATCGAAGCAGTTGCAAGCGACTCGTTTCGCCGGGCCTTTTACCAGTCAGAAGATTTTCACGATATTCATGTAAGCGTGCTCAAGGGCGTTGATGAGCGCTTTGAGACGCCGTTCTTTGATGCGTTGCGCCGATACAGCGAGCGCCCCACTGGCATGTTTCACGCGCTTCCGCTTTCACGTGGTCGCACCATCACCCGCTCAAACTGGATCGAAGACTTCGGGGACTTTTACGGCAAGCGTCTTTTCCTCGCCGAGACCTCTGCAACCATTGGCGGACTCGATTCGCTTTTGCAGCCGAGCGGTTCTCTTAAGCAAGCGCAAGAACTTGCGGGCCGAGCATTTGGCGCCGACCGCACCTACTTCGTTACCAATGGAACCTCGACGGCCAACAAGATCGTGATGCAGGCTTTGTGCAGGCCTGGCGACATTGTCTTGTTATCGCACGACTGCCACAAGTCGCATCCCTACGCCACAATTCTAAGCGGCGCGTCGCCGGTGTACCTCGACGCCTATCCACTCATCGACTACTCGATGTACGGCGGCGTTTCGATTCACGAGATAAAGAAACAGCTACTTGTTCTCAAGCGGGCAGGCAAGCTCGATCAGGTTCGCTTGCTCTTGCTCACGAACTTGACGTTCGATGGGATTACCTATGATCCCTATCAGGTGATGCAAGAGGTACTTGCGATTAAGCCCGACATGCTCTTTCTGTGGGACGAGGCTTGGTTTGCCTACGGTCGATTCTCACCAGTGCTGCGGCGCCGAACTGCTATGGACGCGGCGACGCGGCTTGAGAAGCGCTTTCAAACACCGGAGTACCGGGCCAACTACGCCAAGTGGAAAGAGCAGCACGATGCGCGCGATCCGAACGACGATGACACGTGGCTCGCGCACGAACTGCTGCCAGATCCCGAAACAGCACGGGTTCGGGTTTACGCCACACAGTCCACGCACAAGACGCTTACGTCGCTGCGCCAAGGCTCGATGATTCACGTTCGCGATGGCGAGTTTGAGCGCGATATCGAGGCTTCGTTTCACGAAGCCTACATGACCCATACGTCGACGTCGCCGAACTACCAGATTCTCGCCTCCCTCGATGTTGGTAGGCGCCAAGTCGAGCTTGAAGGCTACGACATGGTTACCAACAGCCTTGAGCTTGCGCTTACGCTTCGCGAGAGCATCAACCAGAACCCTAAAATCTCGCGGTACTTTCGAGCGCTATCGCCTGGCGAGATGGTTCCAGAAGAATTCCGAGCCTCAAAAATTGAGCGCTACTGGGATCCAGACGACGGCACGGGCCCAATTGAGAAGGCGACGATCAGCGACGAGTTTTTTCTCGACCCAACCAGGGTGACCTTGCATGTGGGGCGCTCCGGTCTTGACGGTGACACCTTCAAACGCTTGCTGATGGATAAACACAATATCCACATCAACAAAACCTCGCGAAACACCGTGCTCTTTCTAATTCACATCGGAGTTTCGCGCGGGGCCATTGCACACTTACTTAAAGTACTTGGCACCATCGTTGACGATATCGATAGGCAAGCGCGACACGCGACGTCGACGGACATCGCCAACTTCAACGCCAAGGTTGCGTCGCTAACAACCGAGCTTCCGCCGCTTCCAAACTTCAGCCACTTTCATCGGAAGTTTCATCCCGACCCTGATAGTGGAACTCCCGAAGGCAACATTCGCGACGCCTACTTTGCCGCGTACACACCAGAGCAGTGCACATACGTTCCGCTAGACACGGCTCTTCGCGACGCCGTAGCCAAAGGGCGCGAATACGTCTCGGCAGGCTTCGTCACTCCCTATCCCCCAGGCTTTCCCGTGCTGGTGCCAGGCCAAGTCGTCTCTACCGAGATTCTCGACTACCTGCTGGCGTTGGACGTGAAAGAAATCCATGGGTTTAACCCCGAGCGCGGGCTACGCGTATTTCAAGATTCGGTCGTTGCGGAAAGTAGCGACACGCCCGCCCCCAAGACGAAAAAAACATCATCCCCAACCCCAGCAAAGAAGCGAGGCAACTAGTGACTACAAAGACAGAAATCACCAAATCGAAACCTGTTGTCCTCAAATGCATATCCGACGTGCGGCGCTACTTCTATCGCAACGAGCGACCGATTTTTTTCGTGAGTGCGACAAACTTCAACCTGATTGGTATCGATGAATGGGTGCGCGGTTTCCGCTACATCAACTACGTCGATTGCTTTGACAGCCAGCACCCAAATGTATTCGTTCCCAACGAAATTCCGCACCAGCCGTTCACCAGCATTGAAGACATCAATAACTACCTGTTAGAGCACAAAGAAGTCATCGACTACATTGGGGCTCAGCGGCGTGATGGCGAAAAGCCTTGGATCGTTTTCTTGTTTTTTGATGAGACCACCGAGGCGATCTGCAAAGAACTCGATATTGAAGTTTGCTTCCCCTCTGCGCAGCTGCGCACATCGGTTGACGACAAACTATCAACAACGCGGATCGGCGATCGTGCGGGTATTCCGTCCGTGCCCAATGTTCTTGCTAAGGTTTCCTCTTGGGAGGAACTTCAGAAGGTTTCTGAGCCGCTCGGAAACGAGCTTGTGATTCAAACAGCCTTTGGAGACTCGGGCCACACGACATTCTTTGTTTCTTCGGAGGAGGAATTTAACAAGTACGCCTCGGAGATTACGGCAGCCGAAGCCGTCAAAGTGATGAAGAAAATCCGCTGTCGCGGTGCGGCCATGGAAGCTTGCGTCACGCGTCACGGAACGATTTGCGGGCCTCTTATGACCGAGCTTGTTGGCTTTCCAGAGCTCACTCCCTACCGTGGTGGCTGGTGTGGCAACGAGGTAATTCCCGACTCGTTCTCACAAGACATTCGCGACGAGGCGAGGTCGATGACCGTGGCATTTGGCGAAGAGCTGCGAAAGCTTGGCTATCGCGGCTACTTTGAACTCGACTTCTTACGCGATCTCGACACTGACAAACTCTACCTCGGTGAACTCAATCCTCGAATCACCGGCGCTAGTGCAATGACCAATCTCGCGGCCTTTGCCCACGCCGACGTACCGCTCTTCCTCTTCCATCTCTTGGAGTTTTCTGACGTCGAGTTTGATTTGGACATTCCCGATATCAACAAGCGATGGGCAGACCCCGACTACATTGATAGCTGGGGCCAGCTGGTGATGAAATACACGGCAGACGAAGTGCGCTTGGTGACAAGCGCGCCGCCTTCCGGCGTCTATCGCATGCAACCAGATGGATCGGTGATATTCGTACGCGTGCAAACGCATCGTCGAACCGTGGAGCGCGAGGATGAAGCATTCTTTCTTCGGATTACCAAAGCCGGCGACTACTTTTACGAGGGTGCCGACTTAGGAATTCTTATTACGCCGGGTCGGCTCATGACCGACGAGTTTGAGCTTACCGATCGCGCGAAAGCTTGGATTACAGGAATTCGCCAAATCTATGAGTCGGTCATCCCCGGTGCCAACGATGCTCCCCAGCCCGCGCAAATTGCCGAGGCGGGGAACTTCAAGATGCTTTAGGCGAAAATGAAGTTAAGCGCCACGTCGGATGTCAAAGCGCTGGACGAGGACCGAATGGGACCCAAGTGGGAAGCCCATTTCCGGTCCCTGTGGCCGGAGTATCGCGCCTGGTTTCTGTCCGAGAAGGACCAAGAACGGCCGACGTATCTCGCAAGTCTTCGAGCGATGCGCAACTACATGCCGGAACTCATCCCGGCTTATGAACGAGCCGTCGAACTCGCCGGAGGATCGGATATTGCCGCGCGAATGCTTTCGGGCTACCGGCCTCCTGCGTACATCTCAGGGTGCTCACAGGCGATTTTTCGAGGAATTGCCTCGGTCCCCCGAAGTGCTCCAGCTCTGGTTCGCAACTACGACTACGCTGCGGCCTTATGGGAGGCCGTCATTATTCGGTCGGCGTGGAATGGTCGACGCGTTCTGGGAATGAGTGACTGCCTCTGGGGGCTGCTCGATGGCATTAACGATTGCGGGTTGGCAGTGTCGCTCGCGTTTGGTGGCAGGCGCGTCGTTGGTGATGGGTTTGGGATTCCAATCGTTCTGCGATACGTCCTCGAGTTTTGTGAGAACACGAAAGAGGCTGTGGAAACCCTGTCACGGGTGCCAAGCCATATGTCCTACAACATCACTGTCCTCGATGCGCAAGGTGCACACGCGACGGTTATGGTCGCTCCTGATCGAGCTCCGGTTGTCACCCAACAACTCGTGGTGACGAACCATCAGACTCGCGTTGAGTGGCATGAACACGCCTTGGCAACGGGCAGCGTCGATAGGCTTCGGGTCCTAAGCTTGCACGCAAGCGATCCGCAAGAAACCGAGGAACGATTTGTGCGCCGCTTTCGCGAGCCACCCGTGTATTCGAGAAAGCACGCGACAGGCCTAGGTACTCTCTACACGGCGGTATATCGTCCAGAGCTTCGGCGAGTCTGCTACCTCTGGCCCGACAAGCAATGGGAGGTGAGTCTCGAGCGTCGCTTGGAGAGCCAGCGATAGGCGACTTGCAAAACGATAGTAATTCAATGACGAGCCCCGACGAAGAAAACGCGATGACTGCTGCTGAGACCGAAACCGATGGGCGACCCTGGGAGCGCTTGGTTGACGTCGCCAACACTGGCAATGAAGAGCAACTTGCCGAATACATCGCGGAGTTCTCGTCGACCGACCAGGCGTATTTGATTGCGCACTTGGACGAAGAGGAGGTGGAGCTCGTTCTGCAAGCTCTCACGTCGGAAGACGCAGCAGAGCTTCTTGGCAACTTGTCAGAAGCGCAAGCAGCCGGTGCGGTAGCAACGCTCGAGCCTGAGTCGGCGGCAGCGATTTTACAAGAGCTGCCCGCAGACGAGCAGGCCGACCTCTTGGGCGAGATGTCCGAAGAGCAAGCCGATGCGATTCTCGAGCAGTTGCCGGAATTGGAAGCGGCAGAAGTTCGCCAGTTGGCTTCGTATGAAGACGACGTTGCTGGTGGACTCATGACGCGAAGCTTGCTGCAGGTGCCCGTTGGCAGCACGGTGAGCGAAGCAATTCGCTTGGTGGGTGAGGCGCTCGAAGATTTTAGTGACGACGATGTTCGCTACGGATACGTCATCGATGATGCCGAGCGACTTGTGGGCGTTTTGCCCATGCAGAACCTGCTTTTCTTAAAGCGGGCAGGGCTGGTTGCCGATTCGATGATTGCAAACCCGAAGTCGGTTCGCGACACGGCAACGCTAGACGAGTTGGTCGAGATTTTTGACACGCATAGCTTCTTGGGAATTCCGGTTGTTGATACCGAGGGCAAGTTGTGCGGCGTTGTGCATCGCGAAACGGTGGACGAAGCGGAAAACCAGGTTGCCGAGAATGACTACCTAAAGAGCCAAGGTATCGTCGGTGGTGAAGAGTTGCGCACGATGCCCGTGTGGCTGCGCGCACGACGACGACTAAGCTGGCTAAGCGTGAATGTCTTGCTCAACATTGGCGCCGCAAGCGTCATTGCCTTCTATCAAGACACGCTGCAATCCGTGATCGCGTTAGCAGTATTTTTGCCCATCATCAGCGACATGAGCGGCTGCAGTGGCAACCAAGCGGTAGCCGTGAGTATGCGAGAGCTCTCCCTGGGATTGATTCGCCCAAGCGAAGTGATGAGGGTTTGGCTACAAGAAGTGAGCGTCGGCCTAATTAACGGATTTGTGCTTGGCGTGCTCGTCGCCGCTGCTGCGATTGCCTACAACGGCAACGGTTGGCTGGGCCTCGTTGTTGGAACGGCCCTCTTTGCAAATACGATCATCGCAGTTTCCATTGGCGGCACAGTACCTCTCATCGTAAAGCGCTTTGGCTTTGACCCAGCCATCGCCAGTGGCCCGCTCTTAACGACGATTACCGACATGTGCGGGTTTTTCTTAGTACTGGGAATCGCGAGCCAGATGATTGGCAAGCTGACTGGCGGCTAGCGCGGCGGCTGTTTTTGTGCTTTAGCGCTTCCATCGCAGCAGATGATTCGTCTGCCTAGGGACATTCTGCAATCGCCTGTGCATTAACGTGGGATTTGCCTTCGATGGCCACAGTCGACCAGAATCATCGAATCGGCACGGTGCTATCTCAGAGTTTTACTAGTCTTTTTTGCTGTGCGCGGATCAGGGATTGCTTACGCTATGCCATTACCGGAACCGAAGGTGGAGCAGACCCCAAAGCCGCCGCTTGCCCATGGCGTTCCATTGCGACCGACTCGCGGTACTGGGCAGCCTCTGCCGCCATGGTCCAGTGCGCCTCGATGGCCTGGGACTCAAGGTACTCGCGTATCGTCCCAAGACTGATGCGGAAGAACTCTTTGCGAGGGTTGACTCGATTGACCTGCATCATCCTGAACTGCTTGTGGAGAGACTTTTCAAGCGTTGGCGCGTCCTCTGCAAAGATCATCGCATGCACATCAAACTCGAAGGGCACGCTCGCATCTCCCAGTTCCTTAACGCGATCGAGCGGCTCCAGACGCCTTGTTAGACCTATTTTGAACACGTTTTCGCCAAAGGAGCCTATGTTGGAGATGACGTAGACATGTCCCCGGCGGGTTTGCTGAGCCATCGACATCGCACGCTGGTTCTTAGCTTCTGCTTCTTGCCACTTTTGCTCAAGCTCCCTGATTTGCTCTTCATACTTAGATTTTTGCTCATCCGAAGCCTTGGCTAGTTCGGCACGCGCTTTGGCCATTGCCTTCTCCAACATGCGCTCTTCCCTTTGGGCGTCTTTCATCGCCTTTTCGATGTCCCGACGAGCTTTCTCTTCTTCTCGCATATCTGCCTTGATGGCCCTTTGCTCTTCCTTCTCAATTAGCTTGAGCTCGTTGCTCGCCACCGCCCACTTCAGTTCATCAAGCCTCGCGTCCACATACGGTGGCAGTATGCGGGCATTGCGAAACGCGGTACCATTTTCATCGACGAGGCGTCGGGCATCGAGAATTTCTTGTTTGAGCTTGCCGAAGTTATTGAGCTTGACCTTCGATAGCGCGACTTCGACCTTGCCGTTAAATGCATCAAGCACAAAGCAAATGGCTGTTGTTCGGCGTACAGATTCCTTGTAGTCGCACTCTGCAGCTCGTCCCTCTTTAACCATTTGTCGGGTTTGGGTGAGCGCGAGCTTCAGTTTTTGACCTGCATCTTTATGGCTAAATTCTTTAGCCAATTCATCCAGTACGGTGTGATTGGGAACAAGGTACTCATCTCCGTACCCCTTGATTACATTCTTCATTGCACGCACCGTCTCGCGATAGTGTTCCGCCTGCTCTTTCGCCTCCCAGGCTGAGCCAGCAATGCTCTTTGCATCCGCGTTTGCCTTAGCGATCAGACGCTCCGCTTCGTCGTGTGCGTGAGATAACAGAGCCGTGGCCTCCGACTTACTTTGGCTCTTTGTTGCCTTTGCCTCTTCTAGAACCTGCTGTCTTTCGGCTCCTGCCTCTTCTGCTAGCCGCTTGCACTCCGCTTGCGTGTCGACAATGGCTTGGTATGGAAAGAGCTCATTGACCTTCTGCTGCATCACAAGATGTGCGGCGGCGGCCTCTCGAAGTTGCTGAGCGCTTGCAGCTTGCACTTGCTCTGCACGCTCCTTCGCTACTCTGGCAGCTGACACGTTCGACGTGTTCTTTGCCCATATGACGATAAGAACAACGACAAGAACACCAAGGACAACAAGCAGGAAGCTCTCCATTGGGGAATTCTATCTCGTCTTCATGTAGTCATGCAGCTCTTCCCCAAACATATGCACATGCATGGGTATGAGCAGAGACGCCGGAGGGTCGGCACGCGATAAGTGATTTTCTCAGGAAGTTGCACATCCATCAGACGATCGGTCGAAATTGTCCTAGACGCAGATATGCAAACACAAACAACTCGATACAATGAAGGTTGTGGGGGCAGGGCACGATTGGCCATGAATCCTTCATTGCCAAATTCATGTCCGTACCCAAGCGCTTAGGTTTCCCCCGCGTACTCGTCGGCTCGATGCTTATCGCCGCTTGGTTATTTGCGGGCACAAGCGCCTGGTTGCAGCTACTAGCATCCGCACTTACAGCTCTCTACTTGGCACCTTACGCACTGAGAGCAACGTCGAAATGCAGCTCTGAAGCAGCGCTCAGGGTGTCTAGAGCATTCCCTCCACCGAATAGCCCATATGAGCTCGTGGCCACTGTTCACGACGGATCCTGGAAAGCGGAGGAACTGTTCGAGAATGCTGCAAAGAAGGTGTTTGGAGCATGGGCGAAACGCCTACCTAAGACGTCGTCCAACGCAGCATCTCTGGTCTCTTCGGTGAAACAGAGGTGGAAACAATTCTCCCGCTTGGTCACGAAACTAGAAGAGCGAACCGTCGTCTGGCACGAAGCCGTAGTCCAAGGACAGGAGAAGGTGGGCACAGCACCGCTGTCGCCAAACGACGTCGACCCGTGGAGCGACAATCCAGAAGATGTCGCACACGACTCCAAACATGTTGGTGCGTGCACGGTGTGCGAGGCATCTGGCAAGGTGCGTCATGACCGGTGCGCTGGCTCTGCGCAGGTGCGCTGCTGGGTCTGTGGTGGTAGCCGAAGTCAAATCAGCGAAAAGACCGGCAAGTCGATTAATTGCAAAGGGTGCCGAGGAAAAGGCCAGCGCAAATGCCCTGATTGCAAAAGTGGCAAGGTCACGTGCTCCCAATGCCAAGGCAAAAAGCGCGTCATCCGGTGGCTGCAAGTGCAAAGCGAATTCCGCCTCGCCATGGCACTTCATCCCCCTACCGCGGAAGCCACAGCGATGCGTTGGGCAAATGTTTCATCGCTCGATGCCGAGACAGAGCTCACCCAAGATGTCTCGGTCGTTTGCTCACTCGTCTCTGTTGGCAATATCCCCCAGTCCTCTTTGCCAGGCCATGAAGCAACGAGAGCACTTGAGCCCACGTGGATGTCCTTGCAACCAGTGGCCAGAAGCTCCGAAAGAATCGTCTATCAAGAGCTGCATGTGGTGAAGCTGCCCATCGCCCAAGTAACCTACTCTCTTTGTGGTGTGGAGAGCCACTCTGTCGACTTTGTCGGCAAGCGCCTATTGGCACCGCCAGCCAGCCAAGAAGTGGCGTTCCACGCCCGCAGCCGACTTCTAAACAAGCTTGCGCTAGCACTGTGCATCGTGCCCGCAGCAATTGGCATCACCTACCTCGCTCGTGGGCCGTTCTTTCAGTCCTCACTCGTGGCCGGAACCGTAGGAGCAATCGTGTTGACCGCCCTCCTTGCCTACGGGGTGACGTGGAACCACACCTTGCGGCGCCCGATGGCTCGCCCGATGGCCATCGGAGCACTGGCCTCTATGAGCGTCGCTGCAGCCCTTGCCTTCTTCGCGACCCCATCGCTTTCCCACGTCGACGAACTACTCGATGCGCAAAAGCTGTCCGCTGCCCAGATCGAACTCGCCGCCTTTCAGAACCGTGGCACAGCTGCCGTGGAGGCTCGCTGGAATCGCTATCATCTTGCTCGTCTACGCGGCGCAGAGGGGCGCCCCGAAGCTGAGCGCTTGCTTCGCACGCTCTCCGAAACAAGCCCAGAGCATGATGAAGGAGAGCGTATTGTTGAAGCCTTCTATTCCAACGAGATCAAGACAAGTCTTGAGCACCACGAGCTTGCCAAAGCCAGCCGCCTCTTGGCCGAAGCAAGCACGCACCTCAAGGATTCTGAACGTGGCCACGCCTATTCTGCTACGCTCTTGTCTGGCAACGTAGAAGAACACTTAGCTCGCCACGAATGGGAAGCGGCTTACCACCGTATTGAGAAATCGAAAGATGGAAGTGTCGATCGGCCGCTTCTTGATGTCGAGCGATCGAAGGTCAAGTTTGCAATCCAGGCGTCCATCGATGACAACCTGGCCCTAGGTGTCAAGTCGGAGAATCTCAAGGAACGCGTTGCGGCAGTGCAGCAAGCGTTGACGGAATGGGATCAATGGATCGCACCAAGCGTTGACGGAAATGCCCCCAGTTCCATCGTGATGGCAAGGAGGCTCCTTCCCAAGAACGCGAAGAAACTTGAGAAGCTTCTCGCGAAGGAGGCCAAAGCAGCCACGAAATCTCGAAAGAAGGCCGAGCGAGAACAGAAGCGCATGGAGGCCAAGGCAGCCAAAGAGCGAAAACGCGAAGAGCGTCGATTGCTTCGGGCCCAGCGCGCTTACGCTCCTTTGGAATGTCGCGATGGCTCGTACTCACCGACCTGCACCTGTAGTGGTTCTCGCCAAGGTTGCTGCTCCCGTCACGGCGGGGTCCGCGGATGCTCTCAGTAATTACGACTCCAGTGTTTGGCGTTAGGCGCAACGGAGTACTCGATACGCGCAGAGAGGTTCGCGACCACCTCAGAACAATTATCATGCGCATCCGTATGGTTCCGATGGGTAGACAAGGCCTTGGCAAAGCTGCCAGCAGCGAGTAGAGAGTGCCTTGCTCCGAGGCCGGTGCAGCTTTCTCGGCGCTTCTACAACACTGGCTACTAGACGTCACGCAACGAGCAGACGTGACTTTCTTCGACGTGCATCTAACGCGGCGACCGCCACGGACGATCTTGATATGGTTGCGTGCGTGGTCACGCACTGTCTTCGAATCGACTCAAGTCCATACTCGCCAGCACGTGCTATGCACATTCGCATGAGTGTTCATGATGACGTCTGACTCTACCTTGAGTCTAAACGCCTTGCGTCCCACTGCATGCGCGAGGCACAACGCCCCGCGCGTTCTTCGGCGCAAGCACACTGACTTGGTCGGCAATAGGCTTCGCCATCCATCCCGTCAAACGAAATCGACGACATCACGTCGGTTAGACATTCTCTATTCGCGGCAGAAAGCCCTTCCGGCGCATCTGGGAACTCGATGGAATTGACGACTCCGACCTCGCCGTCGATTTCGACGTTCACGGTTACGTCAAACGCAAGCGACTCTTGCACCGCGAGAGAGATGCTCTTTAAGCATTGGCGAATGGCTGCGCAACGGCCCATACGTTCGAACTAGCGAGAGATGAAGCACCATGCTCGATTCGGCAAATCGCGCACCGACATTCGACGTGCGTGTTTTTCTTACTCTGGGCTCGGCCCGTGCTTGAAAGCGCCGAGTTTGCGGAGTCGAGAGTCTCCTGCAATCGCGGTTGTATTGGTCTTGGGTGTTGGGTAGGGAGGAAAACTGGGCATGCTTTTCGCGCATGGGAAGCTGGGTTGGTGCCGGGCACTTAGGCGATGGACTCGTTGTGCTGGCATCCATCTGGGCTGGCTCCGCAAGGATGTCCGCTCGAGGGTTCCGCTCCGAGATGGCATGCTCCGTTGGTCGCTCTGTCGACGCGCAGGCGCCCATGGTCAGGAGGATGAAAAGCTGGCTAGCCCCAGCCATCGTGCCCGGTGAACGCAGTCTTGTTGCAGGTGTTTTCAGCATTGTAGTTGGTCTCTGCCTGGCGAGAGCGTTGCCCTTGGTGCCTTGACTTTCAGGTGCGGAGGCCAGGCCTGGAGTAAGCCCAAATCACACGCGCTGTCCTCGATATAGTGGGCAAGGCTTCTCATGAAGACAAAAGCTCCAAATATATTTGACTAAGAAAAGTTCTTTTCCTAGGGTGCACAGTGGCCGGGATTCCGTGTTAGTGCCATATCTCGTCAAAGTGCCTCGTGTGATCGTGCGGCGCCAACTAGCGCAGAGATAAGACTGCGCTATGATGCGTGGCAGATGCTCTGAATCCTCACAAATCCAAAGAAGATTACGGTCGTAATCTTTGGCGCAGCCGCTGGCCACGCACTGCAGGCGTGGGCTGGGTGGCACGATGCAGGCGAGCTTGGCTTTCTCATTGGCCTCGTCGCTGCTGTCATCTTGCCAATCGGTGCCAAGGGCTGCGCCGTGCCTAAGCGCTAGCGGCTAGGCAAGGCGCCTAGGCCAGCACCTTGGTATAAACGAAGCGAACCATCGCGCGCGCAGTTTCGCGCTCGCAAAAATTCGCCTAGAGAAACCATGCCCGCACACCCAAGACTCACTGTCGCCGCTCTCGCTTTACTCGCCTGCGGCTGCGGCGATTCGGATCCCGCATCGCTCGATGGCGGGGCTACTAGCGGTGATGCGGCGATTGGCACCGAGGCCGATGCTGGCGTCTTTCCCACCGAACTCGATTGCGCAGCCGTCACAAACTATCCAGCGGGCTCCAACGTTTTAGAAGTTGGGCCGGGCAAGACCTATGCGACGCCGAGCGCGGCTGCGGCCGTTGCTGTCGATGGCGATGTGGTCGAGATTGCCGCTGGCGAGTACACAAACGATTTTGCAACGTGGAGCCAAAACAATCTCACCTTGCGCGGTGTTGGCGGCTTTGCACACTTGCGGGCAACCGAGCTTGTTTCGAACGGAAAGGGCATCTGGGTTGTTCGCGGCGACAATGTTCGCATCGAGAATATCGAGTTCTCTGGAGCAAAGGTGAACGACGAAAATGGCGCTGGCATTCGAGCCGAGGGCACGGGCCTAAGCATTTGCAATGGCTACTTTCACGGCAACGAGAACGGCATTCTAGGAGGCGCCGGCGAGGTGCTCGTTGAGTACTCAGAGTTTGACCACAACGGCGTAGGCGGCGTTGGGCAAACCCACAATATGTACATCAACGAGGCCACAACGAAGTTTACGCTGCGTCATAGTTATTCTCATCACGCCGAAGTTGGCCACAACGTTAAGACGCGTGCACAGGAGAACCACATTCTCTACAACCGCATTATGGATGAGGCCGATGGCAACAGCAGTTACGCGATCGACTTCTCCAACGGTGGCCTATCCTACGTAGTTGGCAACCTCTTGCAGCAATCGCCACAAGCCGACAACAGCACGATGTTGCGATACGGCGCGGAAGGCTTGGGTGATGCTCGCACGAACGAACTCTACGTCGTAAACAACACCTTTGTGAACGATCGCGGCTCGGGAAATTTCGTAGTGACTGCTGCGCCCGCCATTCTTATCAACAACCTCTTTGTTGGTGGAGGCGAGATGCTAACCGGCGAGGGCACAACCACAACCAACCTCGAAGCGGCAGGCGGCCTCGCAGACCGCGTGAACTTTGACTACCACCTCACTGCCGATTCCGAGGCCATTGGCGCCGGCAGCGACCCGGGAAGCGACGGAGACTTCGCGCTAAGCCCTACGCATCAATACGTGCACCCCATTTGGGCCGAGCCTCGCCCCGACGACGGCCAACTCGATATTGGTGCCTACGAAGCCGAGTAGGTGGGCTTGGCCACAGCGAGCCTCGCCAAGTATAGAAGTTGCCCAAAGACCCACCGTGGGGCCCAATCGTGCGAATGGAACGCCAAAGCGTAAGACGCCGAGTTGCAGGCATTTTGGCCATCGAGGATACCTCGGATGGTTTGACCCGAGTCGTTAATGGCGTGCTGCTTGGGCTCATTGTTCTAAACACGATCGCGCTGATTGTCGGAACCGTTAAGGAGATACACGCACTACACCCCGAGTTCTTTCGGCTCTTCGAGCGTGGGTCGATCATCGTGTTTGGGATTGAGTATGTACTTCGAATTTGGAGTGCGCCGGCTTTGCTAAAGTATTCCGGTGTGATCCATGGCCGCGTGCGATTTGCGCTGACGCCACTTGCCATCATTGACCTCCTAGCTATTGCTCCAGCTCTCATCCCGATGCTTGGAATCGACCTTCGATCTCTTAGAATGCTTCGGCTTCTAAGAGTATTTCGTATCGCGAAAGTTGCTCGCTACTCAAAGACTATTGCGCTCTTCTCCAATGTCGCCCGTGCCAAGTCTGCCGAACTTATAACCGTCCTGGCACTGTTGGTACTTGGTATTGTCATGGCATCGACGATGGTGTACTTCGCCGAAGCTCGAGCACAGCCCGAGAAGTTTTCGAGCATTCCAACAACGATGTGGTGGGCTGTCGCTGCGCTTACAACGGTTGGCTACGGTGACATGGCACCGGTAACCGACATTGGCCGACTTCTGGGGGGAGTCATTTCAGTATTCGGAATTGGCATTTTTGCTTTGCCAGCAGGCATCCTCGGCTCGGGATTCATCACGGCAGTTCGCGATCCAAGCCTACCTTCGAGCTGCCCGCATTGCGGTGAAGGTCTCGAATAGGCCCTCATTCCCAAAACACCGAGGACCGAAGCTGTCCTCAATTGCCGATAGGGTCTTGCTCGATGAACCCCGAACCGAGCAAAGAATCCCCTATGAGCAATACTGTCGAGCTGTACTACAACCCGATGAGCCGGGCTACGATCACGCACTGGATGCTGGAAGAGGCCGAGGCCGACTTTGTGCTCAAGATGATCGATTTTACCAAGGATGAGAATAACACTGAGGCGTTTCTCAAACTCAACCCTATGGGCAAGCTGCCTACGATTGTGCACCGCGGCGCTGTGGTTACCGAAGCAGCTGCGATTTGCGCCTATATTGCCGACCAGTTCCCAAAGAACGAATTGGCTCCAGCTCTTAACAGTCCAGAGCGCGGTGCCTACTATCGTTGGCTCTTCTTTGGGGCAGGCTGCGTGGAGCCCGCTACCTTGGACAAGGCCCTCGATAGGGGAAATCCCGATAAGGCCAGCTCGGTTGGATACGGCTCGTACGAGCGCACGTTCGACACCCTAGAGTTGGTTCTTAGAGAGCGCAGCTTCTTGGTGGGCGAGCAGTTTACTGCGGCAGATGTCTACATGGCGTCTCAGCTCGACTTGGGAATGATCTTCAAGACCATCGACACACGGCCGGTATTCTCGCAGTACGTTGCAAGGTGCCAAGATCGGCCCGGCTACAAGCGGTGTGCGGCCACGCATAGCCGGCTCATGGCCAAGGCCTAGTCGGCTCTCGCTTCGCAACGGTGCCGTGAAAGCGGCGATTAGCCGACGAGAGCAGAGACATCTCCAATCATCTCGATTGGAGTTGATGGCAAGTTGGGAATGGCAGTTCGATGGTGTAGCGTGTTTCTGGTGTTCCCCACTCATGTAGTTTTGCTTGGCGTCCTCGCCATAGGGTGCTCGCAAGCGACGACGGCTGCGGTACGCGAGTATCGGTACCCGACGGGCGAACTTATGGCGGTAATGGAAGAGACGAATCATCTTCCAAATGGGCAAGGTCGCCGCTATCACCAAAACGGGCAACTCGCCTATGAAGGGCAGTATGTCGAAGGGCACAAAGAAGGCGTCTTTCATCACTTCGATGAACGGGGCACATGGACAAAACAAGAGTTCTACAAGCAGGGTGAACTACTCTGGTCCAGCATTAATCGGCATGAGACTTTGTCTGAGTCTGATTTTGTAAAGCCTAAGAACAAACCCGCTCCACTCCTTCTCGAAGAAGATGTCGAAACGCCATTCTTTGTCGGCATGCGTCCACTGGCACTGCAGGATGGCGTCTCTATAAAAGGCAGCTATCAGGAGATTTCTAAGGATCAGCGAACGTCTCGGGCGCAAAACGTGGCGCTTGGAGCCGCTCATGATTTATCCAAAATTGGCTTACCTAGTTTTTCGGCATACGGCTCACTTGGGATGACGCTTGTGCAACTTGGAAGCGAGGGCGGTAACTTGGTGGGAAAGCGCGCCTTCGAGTTGGGAGGCCGATGGAGCTCATCAGAACGCAAATCGGCGGTATCCTTAGGAGCATCTTTTCCTCTCGGCGGCGATACCTTAGACGGCTATCGAGCAGAGGTCGCTGGTGGACAGCTGGGAATGGACGCGCTTGTCGGGTTTCCTCGAACCACCAGTTTGCGTAGCCATGCAAGCCATGTGCGGCGCCGTGGGGTCTTTTGGCTTCGTGGCGATGGTGGCCTCGACCTCGTCGTGGATACTCACGGCGACGAACAGTTGCAGACCACGACCTCTGGAGTTCTCATCGTACGTTTGGGAGCGGCGGTTGGTGTGGCAACGCAACGGTTTTTCCTGGCTGGCCAGCTCAGAACGCTACACTCCTCGGAGGATCTTGAAACCGAGGCCAATGCTTCGGTCTCGATCGAGGTTCGACAGTACAAATTGCGACCTGGATTTATTGTGTACGCGCCACTCTTGGGAAAGCAGTCCAAACCCGGCGCTGGGCTTTCCCTTACCTATGAGCTGGACTAGCGGCTGGTTCGAGTAAGAGAGAATTTTTGATGCACCGTTCTCCGTTAATTGTTGTTCTTCTTCTATCGCCTGCACTCATCCAATGTGCAGATTCTTCTCCTGCTCCCATCGAGGTGATTCGGAAAGGGATGACGGTAGATGTCGAGGCATCAGAACTTGTCGGGGACGACTTCTATGACCTGCGCTGGGAGCTGGATCGTCCGGCCGGCAGCCGGACCGAGCTATCTAGCATTGACGGCGAGAGGACGAGTTTTAGGCCGGATGAATCGGGGCTGTATGAGGTAAGACTCTTGGGTACCGATGGGCATGTATCGGGCTACAACGAGGTTTCTTACGAGCTAACCGACGACTCGCTTTCTCTCGATATTCGCGGTGACCTTAGCACCGTGAGGCAAGGAGAAGAGGTCACGTTGATTGCAGATGGGCACGATTGCAAAGGCGGGTGTCTCACGTATAGCTGGGCATTTCGAAGTATCGTGGGTCCAGTTCCAGATGTGCCGTTCGATAATCCCGAACCCAACATCATGCGTTTTGTGGCGACAGAGCTTGGTGACCTTGAAATCGCGGTACGACTGGAAGACGCGGAAGGGAACGTCACGAACCGTCTTAGACGGCTTGAAGTGATCGAAGCGAATTGAGTCGATCATCTGTGCAGTGAATCGATTCGATGCCTTCGGTCGGCGGTCAATCTCTGCGAGTTTTTCGCAAAACGAATGAGCACGCAGCAACAAACTGGCACGGCTTGCTGATTTCTCGAAACAAACTCGCCAACATATCGTGTCGGTAGTGATACTAACGCTTCATGCGTTTGGTGATTCTTTTGCTAGGTTGTTTTGTGCTTGCGTCATCGCAAACGGGCTGCGAGAAAGACGAGTGCGCAGACGGCGAGTATCGAGATGATTCGTCGCAAACGTGCACCCCACTCACCGACTGTCTACCTGGCAGTCGCATCGCGAGCAATGCAACCGCATCATCAGACCGATCCTGTGCCGATTGCGAACTCGGGAAATTTAGTAGCGATGTAAATGCGCAGAGCTGCCAGGCATGGACCGATTGTGTCGATGGAGACTGGGTTGCCATAGAGCCATCGTCGCGGGGCGATCGAGTATGTCAGCCTTGCCCGATTGCCTCGTTGGCGATCGGTATCAACGCAGAGCAGTGCATTGCCCAAGCGCCCTCGTTCACATCGATCGGTGCAGGGTTTGAGCACACCTGCGCCATTCGAATTGATGACGGACTTGCGCAGTGCTGGGGCGGAAACAGCTTTGGGGAATCGAGCCCGCCTGCCAACATCGAGTTGCAAACCATCAGTGCTGGGCGCTACCACACGTGCGGCCTACGAGAAGACGACGGACGAGCCGAGTGCTGGGGACTGGACACGTCGGGGCAGTGCAGCCCTCCTGCTGCTGTCGCCTTCGCTAGCCTCAGCATCGGCGGCTGGCATTCTTGCGGCATCCGCGCCAGTGATGGACAGGTGGAGTGTTGGGGCGAAAACGATTGGCAGCAGTCCAGCCCTCCTGCGGATGTGGCCTTCACGACCATATCGGCAGGACAGCGTCACACCTGCGGCATCCGCGAAAGTGATGGTGAGGTGCAGTGCTGGGGACGGGACGTCGAGGGACAAGCGAGTCCTCCGGCTGGCGTGGGGTTCGCAACGATTGCCGCTGGCCGCGATCAGACCTGCGGGGTGCGAAGCGGTGATGCGAATATCGAGTGCTGGGGAGTAGGTTTCGCCCAAACCGGGCCACCGGTTGGGATTGCATTCGCAAGCGTACGTGCTGGCGACGATCATACGTGCGGCGCACGGAGCAGCGATGGAGAATTGGAATGCTGGGGCAAGATCGAACCAGCCCCCGAGGGTGTTGTGTTCTCCAACATAAGCTTAGGCGGCGCGCACTCTTGCGGCATCATTGCCAGTGACGGAAGTGTCGAGTGTTGGGGCGACAGCAGAATCGGGCGAGGGCAGGCGTATGCACCCAAGGGCGTTGCGTTTGCGAGTTTAGGTTCTGGTTCGGGACACGTGTGCGGCGTTCGGGAGGCGGATGGTGCGATCGAGTGCTGGGGAAACAATTTGGACCAACAGGCTACTGCACCTTTAGGCGAGTTCGTCGCTGTGAGTGGAGGCGAAGCTCATACCTGTGCGGTGCCAGCAAACGGTAGCGATGTTGTCTGCTGGGGACAGAATTCTTCTAATGGCACAACAACAGCTCCAGTTGGTGTTGCCTTTGAATCCGTCACGGCAGGCAAAAGGAACACTTGCGGTACTCGCCAAAGTGATAGCGAGATCGAGTGCTGGGGAGACGACGGCAGTGGCCAATCGTCACCACCATCCGGGGCGTTTATCTCGGTGAGCGCAGGCCACTTCTTTACATGTGGAGTTCGAGAAGGCAGTGGCGCTGCCGAGTGCTGGGGCAGCAGTAACTTTGGGATTTCGGAGCCACCGATGGATGCCGCTCCGTTCACAAGCGTAAGCGCGGGTGTCGAGCATGTCTGCGCTCTGCGAGAGAACGACGGCACGGCGGTGTGTTGGGGAAGCGACGAGTCGGTGACAACTCCAACCGAAGCCGTGGCATTTTCGACCATTGCGTCTGGCTACGATCACAGCTGCGGCGTGCGCACAAGTGACGCTGAGATCGAGTGTTGGGGACGCGATGACGCCGGGCAGTCGAGTCCTCCTGCTGGCGTCAAATTTGCGAGTGTTACTGCTGGAGCAGGCTACACCTGCGCAATTCGCAAAAGTGACCATGTGGAAGTGTGCTGGGGAGTTATGGCTCGCAACCACTTCAATTCAGGTTCGGAATTTGCGGACAGGTTTGCAGACCGAGCAGGCGAGCGGCCTACGCGCCCACTACACCCGCGCGAGTAGCACCTTCAAATCGCCCGACTCGCTTTTCCAGTCGGCGTAGACGCCAGAGAGTTCGCACTTCTCGCATCGGCACGCCAAGAAAAACCAGCGGACGTCTTGGCTCTCTTTGTAGAGTGCCACGCCTGCTACGAGTCGAAACTCTTCGCCGCCGCAGGTGCAGATTGCAGGTTCGACAGAGTCGACCTCGTCAATGAAGTCGTCGCTATCGCCAATGCCATGCTCGTCTTCGCAGGCTACGCAGACACGTGCGGCGACGCCTTCGAGGTCGTTCATAAGCACGGTAAAGACGTTGGCTTTGCACTTGGCGCAGGTTGGGCTGGCAAACGCTGTAGGCGGATACTCGCCCGCATAGTCGATGATATCGGTGATGAGTTTTGTATCGATGGGATCGGAGAATGCCGCTGGGCTAAACGAGTTCATGTGAGCGCATTGTGAACCTTTCTAGGCGCAGTTAGAAGGGCTGATGCACCCAGTCCTGAAACCAATTGGCATCGAAGAAGGCGGCACTCGCTTCTTGGCAAGAACGCGGGTGGTTGCAGAACCGCCGCGTCGCCAATCATCGCCAGGCATGATTGGAGGTGTTGGCTTCGTGCGAGTCGTTCGTTGTTATACGTTCGCTAATTAAGAGTATCTCTTATAGTTAGCTAGCGCTGAGGAAGGTAGAGGAACGTGACACCGGTGCACACTGGCACAGCAGCGCCCTTTGCATCGACAGCAGGGCGATAGCGCCAGGTTCGCATGGTCTCAAAGATCTTCTGGTTCCACTTTGGAAACTCGGAGAATTGCGCGAAGAAGATTTTTCTCGACACGCCGGTCTTGGATAGGCAAAGAATAACTTCGGCACCCGCTTGCTTCACCCCGCGGCGCACCATCGCAGTGGCCTCGCTCTGCGGTGGGTGAATGGCCGTGACACCGCTTGTTCGCTGGGCTTCGTCTTCCGCGTTTACTTCGGGGCCACTTGGTACAAGGCTGTCTTCGCCGGCACCAAAGTTGATCGCCTGCTTGCACACAAATTCGCCAAGAACCTTTTCTCGCGTCTCTGCCGTCATCGCCAAGCCACACGCTGCACCTTGCGTCTCTGCGTTGTCGGGGCTGCGAGGAGCGGTCGATTGGGCCGAGCTTCGGCACGAGATCGCGATGAGGGCTCCAACGAGGACGGTGATTCTGCGAAGCATGCGTACGACGCTACTACCTAGGGTGATCCTTGGAAGCAACTTGGCGCTGCCCCCTTTAGGCGGGGTAGACTAACCGCGTCCATGATCTCCTCCGAGTTTCAAGATGCCCTCACTACTTTGGCGACCGCGCTCGCTTCGCAACCCGAGCTTGAGGCGGCGATTCGCAAGCGCTGGATGGGCGGCGAGATGTCCGAAGATTCGCTCTCAGATGAAGTGTGCGCGGCAGCCGATTTGGTAGCGGCAGAGATGCCGGCGATGACCAATGCTGAGGATGATTCGTCTTTGGGTGATCTTCTTAGCGCCGCCCACGCCCATGTCTTGCTTTCTTGGTGCTCGGCAAGTGCCTGGCGCGCCGACGTTCGCATGGCTCCGCTCTTGGCTTTGGCCGCCAGCAAGCCCGAGCTGCAGAATGTGGCCGCCGGCGCCGCCGGTGCCCGCGTTGTTGGCGGTCCACTGCTCGACGCGCTCGCCTGCGCACCACTTATGGGCGATGGCAGCCAGCTTGCTTTGCCGGCCAACACCGAGGCTCGCGCCCGGCTCGAAACCCTAATTTGGGAAGCGGGAGCCAGCGCTCTCGAAGTGCCAAGTTTTGGCGTTTGGGTTTGGCAGACTAAGGCGACCTTTGAGGCACTTGTTGGTGGACCGGCCTTTGGTGCGCTGCGCGGCCGCGTGCTTGCTGCGCGCTGTTTGGAAATGAGCGTCTGCGCGGTTGACTACAAGACGGACCAAGAGCTTGTCGGGCGCGCGCTTCAGGTTTTGCAGCCCTTGTTGCTGCACCCCGAGCCTTTGGTTTGGATTCACGCGGCTCGCGCCTTGGGGCGATTAACGGGCAGTATGGAGCAACTTCAAGGCATGTTGCTCGACTGGGTTATGGGCGAGTCGCCGGTGCTGCGCCAACGTGCAATCACCGCCTTTGCCTCACTTCCCGCAGACCGGCTCGGCTTTTTGGCAAGCCAACTTGTTTCGATCGTCAACTCTCCCGAAGAAGACGCTTGGGTGCTGGCTGCCGTCGCTGCCGCCTCTCCATACCTCTACATCGAGCGCCGCGACATTTGGGATCGCCTTGTTAAGCGAATCCACGCTGGCGATGGCGGAGCCGTTACCGCCCGCGCACTTGCCCGAGGGCTGGCAACCTTGTGGCGCAGAGGCACGCACAACGACGATATCGAAGGCCATTTGCGCCAGCTTCGCGAACGTGCGCGGCGTGCCATCGCTGAGAACTTTTCTGATATGCGGCGCTGGAGCGAAGTTGTTGGCGTTACCGACATCATCGATGGTGCCGAGCGCGACCCACTCGATCTAGAATTGGGGCTAGACAACCTGATGCGCATGGCAGCGCAGTACGACGACCCCGAAGCCGATATGCGGGCGGCGCGATTTGCCTCTACGATTGCACCAACCTTTCAAGAAGCGCTTCGAATCGCCTTGGAGTCGGGGCGGCCCAGGCAGCGTGCCTCGGCCATTAACGCGCTCGAGGCCTGTGCGCGGGTCTTTGCCTTGCGGCTTTGGAGCCCGCTCTTGGCAACCAGCCCTGGATGCGATCCAATCGATGAGCCCAATCTCGAAGAGACTTGGCAACTGCTTGCCGGAACGCCCGCGCATATCCTCGATCTCGTAAAGCAGCGACGCCAAGACGAAGGCGCCGATTGGCACATCGACGTGCCGCTCGAAGTCTTGGCAATTCGCCTCGGCGGCTACGCTCTTGACGCTTGTGGCGAAGATACCGATCTGGGGCCGGGCAGTGGGCCAACCGCACACGATACCTGTTTGTGGCTGCGCAAACTTGAAGGCTTGGCCGACGAGTCACGCGAGATGCCACCTGCGCTTGAGCGTTCGCTAAGTGCAATCTTTTGGCGCCTTGTCGACACAACCCGCGGCACGACCCTTGGCGTTGGCGATGACGTCGCATGGCTTGGCCCCTTTGCCGCTTGGTGGGCCTTGGTTATCGATAGGCCGGCGATGCTTGGTCGACTTGCCACGGCCTTGCCCATGATTGAGGAGAGCGCCCTAATCCACTGTTGCACGCAAGCCGAAGCGCTTCGCAAAGCAATGTCGGCAAGTGACGAGGAAGGCACGTGGGGCGAAGGCTGCGCCGAGGCGCTGGCATCGCTACAGGCGCAGGATACCGAGCTTGCCCACGCTCTCGCGAGTCTCGCCACATCCTTGGCAAACTTTCGAACCGCCTCTGGCAAACTGCCCTCCCTTGAGGCGATGTGCGTTGGTCTGGTTTTGGCTGGCGATAGGCTGCATGCGGCGCTTGCCGATCCAGTAAAGGCGCTGCACCCAGCAAATATCGCAAATGATGATTCTCTGGCTAGGAATAGTTCTGAGAATGCGCCACGTCGTGCCGGCCTTATGGCTCGTGCCATTCGAGCCCGCGACCTCTCGATGCTCGACGTTTGGCTGGCATCCCTTGGCCCCATTGCATCGGCTCTACTCGAGACCGCAGTGCAGTCGGCAATCCGCCGAACGCCACCGCCACCGCCACACAAGAAGAAAAAGGAGCCAAAGATCATCGAGGGCTACGAGCTCATCAAACGCATCGGAGAAGGCGGCGTTGGCTCGGTTTGGCTGGTGCGCAAGCCGGGCGCCGATCGCATGTTTGTCCTCAAGATTCCCAAGGCCGACGCCTTGGCCAATGCCTCCGAGACCGAGGCCGAAGGAATCCTCGCATCCTTCGTCGAAGAGGCCGCTGCGCTTGCTGGGCTCTACCACCCCAACGTTGCAAACATCATCGACCGAGGCGTTTCCGACGACGTGCCCTTTCTCGTCCTCGAGTACCTCATCGGTGCCGATCTAAAGCAGTACTCGGCGGCGCGTCGCATGACGCTCTTCGAGCTTCGTCAAGTCGTGCTCGGCGCCTGCGCTGGTTTGGCGGGTCTTCACGGAGCAGGCTTGGTTCATCGCGATATCAAACCAGCAAATCTTTGGCTGCGCTTGCCGCTTGCTCGTGGCGAGCAGTTTGACCCGCAAAAGCACCGAGACCCAGCCATTGCGCCGCCACTTGCCACGGTGGTGATCGACTTTGGAATGGTGCGCGCAAGGCACGTCTCCGACGAAGCCGCTGGGCGCTTTGTGGCTGGAACCGCTGGCTATATTGCACCAGAACAAGTCTTAGATCCTGTCGAGCTTGATCCGCGAGCCGATGTTTACGCGCTTGCCGCAACGATCTACAACTGCACAACCGGGCGCGCTTTCTTTGATGAAATCGACAACAACCGAGACCGCATCATTGCGCATATGAATCGCGATCCGTTTGAGGACCCAGAGAGGCTGAAGAGCTATCCAACCGCTGTGGCCAAGCTCTTGCGAGCGGCAACCGCGCAAAGGCCGCAAGATCGGCCGATGCCACTCGAGTTTGGCAAGCTCTTTGGGGATGCGCTGTAGCGGCTAGCGCCCGCACAACGTCGCTAGCCTAGGCGGCTGTCCTGCGGCGTCGGAGAAGCAAGGCTAACGCCAAGAGCGCTAGCACCGAGCTGCCACCGCTTCCGCTGGTCGAGCACCCGCCGTCTCCACTGCCCAGATCGGAGCCGGCGTCCAAGCCGCCTTGCACGCCGGCATCAATGGTCGGATCAATCGGCTGTCCAGGTCCTTCTGGCTCACAGTCGGTTGCTGGCACTCCTGCGTCGAGAAGCGGCCTGCCTGCAACTTGCAGCGTTAGGCTGTCGTAGTCATCCTCGCACTCATCGCCATTGTCTGGGACGGAGTCTGGGTCGTAAGAACCGTACTCGCTATCAAAGGCAATGAGTTCGGCAGTCACTGTAATTTCCGAAGGCCCTTCGCTGTTGACCATGTAGTCGAGAACCAGCGTGAATGACTCGTAAGAAGAAATCGTAGAGCTTGTCCACATCGCTGTTTGCGAATCGTAGCTTCCGGTTTCGGTCACAGCACCAACGAACGAGAGCCCTTCGGGAAGAGGAACCGAGACCGACGCACTACCCGTACCAAAGGTTCCTTCGTTGGCAAGAGTCAGCGTCACTTGAACGATCGATTCACTGTCGACTGTGCTTGCTGGGCTCGTGAGGTGAAGTGCAATATCGGTGTAGGCGACAGCAGACTCTGCGTGTGCTGCGCCGGGGCGCGATACGAGAGCGAGAGCAAGAAGGGCGAGGGGCGCGAGCCGTTGGACGTGCATTGCTTTTGGAGAGTGCAACCGGTGCGCCAATGCCAATTGCTGGAAACGACGGCGCTGTATTGAACCAAGTATGACACGCGTGTCTGGATTGTGGACGTCGACGCCAGTTGGTGTTCGAGCCAGGCTTTGCGGCAGGATGAGAGCGCGCCGGCCCGGTGGATGGTAAAGCGGTGGCGAGCCAGGCATCGTGGACACATCGCTACCCATATTCTCGGCGCGAGCCGCTCTAGAAGCCGCCTGGATCGCTGGCAAACCCATCGTCCTCTCGGCGCCCACCGGTTCGGGAAAGTCGACTTGTGTGCCGCTGTGGCTTGCCGAGCCCGAGCTGCTTGCAAGTGCCTCAGTCGCGAGCGAGAAGATGACCTTAGTGGTCGAGCCGCGTCGCGTCGCCTGCCGTGCACTGGCGATGTACCTCTCTCGCATGCGCGGTGAAGCGGTTGGCGAGCACGTTGGCTATGCGGTGCGTTTCGATCGGCAATACGGCAATGCAACGCGCGTGCTCTTTGTAACCCCTGGTGTGGCGCTTGGCATGCTTGCCCAGGGCGAGTTGGCCGCGCGGTGCCACACCCTCATGCTCGATGAGTTTCACGAGCGAAGCGCCGAAGTTGATTTGCTAGCGGCCCGTGCCCAAGGCTTGTGCAAACCGGGTGGCGTGCGTCTGCTCTTGTGTTCGGCAACTCTCGATAGCGACGTGCTATCAGAAAAACTCGGAGTCAGTGTAATCCGCTCAAGCGGGCGCAGCTTTGCTGTGGATGTGAGCTACCAAGGCGAGGGCGGGCCTTCGGATGACAACCTCGAGTCGCGAGTTTGCACGGCAGTTACTCGTGCGCTTACGCAATGCGAGGGCGATATCTTGGTCTTTCTTCCAGGACGCGGCGAGATTCGAAAGTGCCGCGCGCAGCTAGAAAGCAGCTTGCGTTCGCACGCGGCAAAGCCCGACCTAGTCGAAGTTCACGGCGGCGTTTCTCCGCAGCGACTGGCCGCTGCCTTTGCCGCTGGCTCTGGGCGTCGCGTGTATCTCTCGACCAACGTCGCAGAAAGTTCGGTAACGCTGCCTGGCGTTCGCTGCGTTATCGATAGCGGGCTTGCGCGGCGCATTGTGCACCGAGCCGGGCGCAGCCTTCTTGCGCTTAGCACCATTGCCCAAGATGCCGCCGACCAACGCGCAGGTCGCGCAGGCCGAGTTGCAGCGGGCGAGTGCTGGCGTTTGTGGGGCCACGGCTTTCGTCTCGAGGCGCTAACGCCGCCCGAGGTTGAGGGCATCGAGCTTGATGACTTTGTCTTGCGCGCAGCAACGATGGGCCTTGAAGCAGGTATGTTTGACGAAGCGCCTTGGATTTCGCCTCCTCCGGAATTTGCCGTTGCTCGTGCACGAGAGCGTTTGGTGGCGGCCGGCGTGCTCGATGCCGAGATGCGACTAAGCGAGCGCGGCCGGGGTTTTGGGCGATTGCCGGTTTCTGCGGCGCGTGCAGGCTTGCTGCTGGATGCACCCGCATCGCTGCGAGCCGACCTTGCCGACTTGGTCGCTCGTGTCGAGGTTGATCGCTCGCTTGTGCGTGGCGTCCCGAAGTCGAGTTCGGCTGGGGACGCCAGGGCTGTTCTCTTTGCCGATGCCCGCGACGAGGTGGAAGTGGAGCTTGCTGCCTTGCGCGGTGGCGATGCTCAGCGTCACGAACTCGATGCGCGAACTCTAAGAGAAACTCGCAAGGTGGCAATGGCACTGCGCGAGGCCATTGGCGCGAGCCCAAGCGACCCAACAAAGAGTGAGCATACGTGGGCCGATCGGGGAGCGTTGGTTGCGCACGTCTTGGCCCATGCACCGGGCCTGGCATTTGCTCGCCGTCCGCGGGATACAAAAAAGGGCCGAGCCGCAAAAGGCCGCGCAAAGGCCGAGGCCTGGGCAAACGATGAAGGCACCGAGCTTGCGCTCTATCCCTTTCGCTCGCCAAGCGCCGATGACGAAGCCCCTGGCAAAGAAACTCCGGCAAGCGAGGCGGCAGTTATCTTTGGTGCACGTTGGATTGGCGTTGGCCGCAGCGCTCGCGGCGTTGGCGAATTGGCGATGCCCATCGAGCTTTCCGCGTTGCAAGAGGCAGGTCTTGGCACACTTGAGCTTGGCACGCCGCGCATCAATCGCAGCCATGGCGCGGTCTCGATCGAAGCCACCAGCGTGTGGAGTTTTGCCAGCATTCGGCGCGAAGACAAAGGTGGGCGCCTGCGCGGCAATGCACTTCGCGAGGCCGCAGCGACGCTTTTGGCCGGCGGCGCGATGTATCCCGAGTTGGTCGATCGCCTCGAAGAAGCGTGTCTGCACCGAGACCTGCTCGAATCGCAGCAGCCGTTTAACGAGCATCCCGATCCAACGGGTGGGCTTAGCGGCGAAGCGTGGCTGCACTTTCGCCTTGCCGAGCTTGGGCTCGAAACCGCAGACGACTTTGCGCTCATTGGGTTGGAAGACTTGCTGCCCGATCTCGATGCGAGGGTGCGCGCGCTTCACGGCGACCCTTCGCTCTTGGTACAGCTTCGCAAACACTTTCCTGCGTCCTTCGTCGACCGAGGAGCTCGCTATCGCATCAAGAGCGCCAACCTCGGTAGGCGCCGTGTGGTGATCGAGCCGGGCAACGCGACTGCCAAGAAACGCGGCGAAGCATCGGTGAAGGCGCTTCCTCGCTACCGCGGCTTCTCGGTGTTTTTCGAACAGGCAAGCCGCAAGGTGCAGCTGCGCTAAACGTGCGGATTCCGCACTGCGAATGCAGATTCCGCAAAGCCGCAGTGGCTCTCGTTGCGATTTGCTGCAAACCAGGGCGCATTCGGCTGGCATAGGAGTTGCTCCCTCCGTGCGTATGAAACGCTTGTCAATGACGAGGCCTGGTTTGGCCTTGATATGGTTCGCCGCCGTAGGCGCGATGTCTTGCAGTAGTTCGGCGACGTCGAAGAATCCCCAGGAGGCGAGCTCTGTGCAGACTGCCGCACCTGCGCAGGCCGCGCTCTCCACAGCGAATGTGCTGTGCGACGTGAACGAGGCAGGCGAGCAGCAGCTTGTCTACACCCACGGTGGCGGGCCAAACCCGGTAAACACGCCCATCGACGAAACCCTGGCCTACAACTTTGCGTGGACCTGCGATTCCAAAGGCCGAACCATCGTGGGCAATGGAGTGCCCAATCACGCTGTGACCGGTGGGCAGTTTGCGTCGAAACTTACTGCTCAGAATATTTCTCAGACCTTTCCCGTGCACCCAGCATTGCTAGACCATGTCACGCGGGTGAAAGAACCTGGCTACGCGCTCAATAGCATCAAGTTTGAACCAGGGACCGCTGGAACTTGTCCCGATGATGCGACCTCGGATACCCAGTGCGACTACGGCCGAGGCTCGGATACGTGGAGCATGGTTGCAACCGCCGGCCAAGTAAGCCCGTGGAAGTTTGGCTTTGGCGTCGACGAGAACGATGCGCATGTGCAGCCGAACGGCCAGTATCACTACCACGGCATTCCCGTGAAGCTTATCGAGAAGCTAAACCCCGATAGCAAAACCAGCATGACGCTTGTTGGCTGGGCAAGCGATGGCTTTCCGATGTACTCGGTAGAAGGCTTCTCAAAGCCCGACGATGCAACCTCGGCCATAACCGAGATTCAGAGTAGTTATCAGCTTGTCGCAGCTGCAGCCCCTGATCGTCCTGCTGCGGCAGATTTCCCCTTAGGGCATTTTATGCAAGACTGGGAGTACGTAGCGGGCAGCGGCGACTTGGATGAGTGCAACGGTCGCTTTGGAGTGACGCCCGAATTTCCCCTAGGCATCTATCACTACAACCTTACAAAGACCTACCCATTCGTACAGCGCTGCGTAAAGGGCACAAGCACAGCGACGCGGCCACGGGGCGGTGGCCCAGGGGGCCCAGGCGGCCCAGGGCCCGGCGGCCCAGGCGGTCGTCGTGGACCACCACCACCCCGATAGGGCACCAATGCAACAACCTTCCAAACCACTTCTTCAAATTCTCGCCGTCGCGCTCTTGGGATTCGGCCTTCACGGCTGTAGCGCAAGCGCCGACGGCGATGCCGATGCTGCCGGGGACTTAGAAATTGTCTTAACGGTAGCGCCGCATGCCAGCAATAGCCTAATGGCCGTCGCTTCGATAACGAGCGATTCGGGTGGGCTTGCTGCCATTCGCTTCTCCCGCGATGGAGCGAGCGAACGCATGTCGCGGTGGGCCTCGGTAGACGCCAATGGGACTGTGGATATTGTCGTTGTCGGCATGCGCGCCGAAAGCGAATATCGCCTAAGTGCCGTTCTAGAGCGCGCAGACGGGCAAACAAGCGAGAGCGCCGGCGTCGTGCACACCACTGGCGCCGTGCCTGCGAATGCGCCAATGGTAACGCTTAGCCAAGCGGCTTCTACGGGCAGCGATGGTGGCATCACAATCTTGAGCCATGGATCGGGGCGCCGCACCGACACCACAGCGCCGCTCTACTTTGGCGTTGACGAAGAAGGCGAGATTGTTTGGTACTTGCACGATACCGACATTCGCAGCAGCGACGGAGTTGCCCGCGGCCTTGGCAATGGAAACCTTCAGGTCTTTCTAACCGATAGCGTTGCCGAGATAACGCCCGCGGGCGAGCTTGTCGCGAGCTATGGCTTTGGCGAGCACGACTTTCACCATGACGCTGTCGTGCTTGCCAGCGGCAATGTGCTTTTGCTTAGCACCGAGACCACACTTGTTGACAATGCTGCCAGCGCCCACGATGGCGAACTCATCGCCTATGATGTGATCTACGAGGTAGACCCCGAGTCTGGGCAAACCGTGTGGAGTTGGTCTACCGCAGAGCATCTCGACACGGCTCGCTTTCCTGGGGCCTTGGCCGAGCGCAGCGCAGCCCAAGGTGGGCTCGATTGGTCGCATGCCAACGCGCTTGCGGCATCACCCAACGGCGATACGGTGCTTCTCTCTAGCCGTTCGCAGGACTGGGTCATTAACATCGATCGAACGACGGACGAGATTCTTTGGATCTTTGGAGAAGAGTCTCCACTGGGGACTCCGAGTTTTTCTGAGGCCTTCTTCGAGCTCGAGAATGGCACGTTTCAAACGGCCCAACACGCTCCAACTCTCGCCGCAAACGGTGACTTGCTCCTCTTTGACAATCGCAACGAGTCTGGCGGGGGTACATCGGCAAGCCGAGCTGTGCGATATTCTCTTAACGAGACGGATGCCACCGCGCGTCAAGAGTGGGAGTTTGTTGCTCCCAAATATGCACCTCGGCTTGGCGATGTCGATGAACTGGAGAACGGTAATGTTCTGGTTTGCGCAGGAGGTGGCGATGACGAAACTGCGTATTTATCCGAGGTGGCCTTGGACGGCAGCGTGGTTTGGGAAGTCGTCGTTCATGACGAAGTGTACCGAGCCGAGCGAATTTCTTGGGACAATTTTCGATAGGCAGCCCGCTGCCCACCAGAATAGGGACCTAGCGCTTTCTGCGTCGCCTATAGGCAACAAAGAGCGTTCCCACGAAGAGTAGAATGATGGGCAGGGCAAGCAGCTTTGCGCTTGTGCTCTCGCTTGGTGGGGCAAAGAAGACAACGCTCTTCTTATGCGATGAAAGCTCGCCCATCTCGGTTGCCAAGGTTTTCTCGCCTTCGCTTATGGTGGCCTTTATCGCCAACCCGCCTTTGCCCTTCGTCCACAAAGACGATGCAAGTTTGACAGCCGTTGGCGGCGCCGAAAAGCGCGCAACGATCATCACGAGTAGGTCTTCATCGCCCGTGCCGTCGTGACCTTCGCCCGATGGCAGGCTTAAGAGGATTTGGTCGAAACGCGCGGCCTCACCAGCAGAGGTAACTTGGATGCCGGCCCGCACCGTATCTCGCAAAGCCGTCTCATCGCGGCTTAGCTCAACCTGGCTAATGCTCGTTTTTGCGCTGTTGCCTTCAAAGAAGGACGAAACAGGAAGCGAGACAACGATATATGCCTTGGAACCCACAACGTTAAGCGTGCCTTTGCCTGCGGGCATCAGGTGTGCCTGGCTTGCCGACGTTCCAAACGTTAGAAGCAGGAATGCCAGAGCCGCTACAAAGAACGGCTTTGCTCGCACGCATGGCCACGCCAGGGATTGAGTGTTGTTCTTATAATGCATCACTTACGGCCCACCTGGGCCGCCTCCAAGACTTGTTCCTTTTACGCAGCGCTGCACAAATGGGTAGGTCTCGGTGATGTAGTAGTGGTAGATGCCGTCTGGAAACTCGGGCGTTACACCAAACCTGCCGTTGCACTCGTCAAGGTCACCGCTGCCTGGGGCGTACTCCCAGTCTTGGGTGAAGTGCCCTAGGGGAAAGTCTGTGACATTGGGGCGGTCACTTGGTGGCGTTGCAATGGTTTGATAACTGCTTTGCATGCTTACCACCTGCGACGTTGCGTCGTTTGCATCCGCATAGCCCTTCACCGAGTACATTGGAAAGCCATCGGCTGCCCAGCCCACCAAGGTCATGCTGGTATCGGCATTGGGGTTAAGGCTTGCCACAAGGCCAACCGGCGTGCCGTGGTAGTGGTACTGGCCGTTTGGCTGCACGTGCGCATCGTTCTCGTCAACGCCAAAACTAAACTTCCAAGGGCTAACTGCGCCAGGCGTCGCAACCATGCCCCACTGGTCCGAGCCCATTGCGTAATTGCAATCCGAGTCGTCGGTCGCATCGTCGGGGCAGGTCCCCGCCGTGCCCGGGTCAAACTTAATGCTGTTTAGGGCATAGCCCGGTTCTGTTACCGCTGTTGTTTCGCCAACTCGTGCAGGCTCAATGGGAAAGGTCTGAGAGATATTCTGTTGCGAAAGTTGGGTCGCAAAGACGCCACCTGTGACCGCATGGTTGGGAACCCCATTGCCCGTAAGCGTTCTAAACTCGGCGTCACATGCCCACGAGAAGCTGTAGTCCAAGGTCTCGTCGATATCGGTCTGTGCGCCCGAAGGCCCGCCGCCTTGCGTGTACACAAGTTGCTGCTGCCCACTTTCGCTAAGCGCGCAAAGTGTAGTTGCTGTCGAGATTGGATCGTCGACGGCCCCATCGGCGACAACCACCTCGGGCGCCGCATCGGCCCCCTCGTTCGCAGGATCGTCGGAACAGCCAACCAAGCCAAAGCAGAGGCTAGCAAGGACGGAGGGCAACGTTGCAAAGCACTTGCGGTGTAGTCGTGCAGTCATGTTCATAGATAAGAGCAAGTACGGTACCAAGTGCAAGTGCCCGAAACAGCAAGCGCGCTTTGATAAGACAGCAGGCCGCGAGTGCGGATTCCGCATTCGGAGCGCAGAATTCGCACTCGCTTTGCCGCGGCCTTGGCGGGGCGCCGCGGCGGCTAGGGCTGCGAGGCGGGCCGGCGGCGGGAGGCGCGTCCAGACAGCTAGGCCGTCACAGGCCGAATCTCGGTGCCCATACCTGCGGTGATAAACAAGACCGAGCACTCGCTCTCAACGACGGCTGTGTGCCACACGCCAGCCGGGTTAATAACCGCATCGCCCTCGCCAAGCGTAACTCGTCGCTCTTCGCCATCAACATCTTGCACAAGCTCGATGCTGCCCTTGGTGCACACCACAATTTCGTCGCCGATTGGGTGCATCTCCCACGTGTCCCACGAGCGCGTGAAGGTGTGCATCGACACCAGGCGGCCTTCCTTGCCATCAGCTGCGTGACGCTCGCCGTAGGCCTCGTACCAGGCCATGTCGCCGGTGAAGGTGGGCTCGACGCAGGCTGCAGCTTCAAGACCAAGGTGCATGGGATTTGTGAGCAGAGACGATTTTGCAGACATACGCCTTCGTATCACAGGCGTTGCGCCTGTTGGCAGCGCCTCACTCCGGCTTTTGGGCCGCGCCAGCCATCGCCAGTTGGCCAATGATAAGCGGCTTGCCCATAAGCTTTAGGCCGGCATCTTCGATTGCCCCGAGAAGCTCTTTGGACGAGAACTGAGTATCGTAGGGGTGCGGGAACATGGCTTTAATGGGCCGAGCCAAGATTAACCCTTCTAAGAACTCTTCGAAGTAGAGCACGCCGCCGGGCTCAAGCACGCGCACGGTTTCTGCAAGCACGGTTCGCCACGCTCGCACGTGGTGCAGCATTGCGTATTGCAGCACACCGCGAAACGAATTGTTGGCAAAGGGCAGCTCTACAGCATTGGCAACTTCAAACTGCACGCGCTCGGGCGATTGCGTTCCGTACACCGCGCGCGCACGTTCCACTAAATCGGCATCAACATCGATGCCCACGAATTGGTCGGCGCCAAAGCGGTCTAAGGCAATGGGGGCGCCGTAGCCAAGGCCGCTCCCAAGCTCGAGATAGCGACCACCAGGCCTGTGGCCACCAGCGCGAAGCATGAGCGATGCCTCGAGGTGACGTTGCAGGAAGGGCCGCACCGTTGCAAAGAATCGACGTCGGGTTGTGCGGCCAAAGCGCAGCAGTGCAGATGCATCCTCGTCAGAGATTTGCGGTTTATCGTCGGGAGGCAAGTGTGTCTGCACTGCAAGAGGCTTGCGCAGGGCCGCGCTGAGTGCAAGACATTTAGTAGCACAGTGGGCGATAGCAGGCCCTTTGCTGCAATTAGGACAGTGTCCTAGATAAGAGTTTTGCTAAGGTGCGGTGCTAAGGCGCGCGAAGCCTGGCGAAAGCCGGGCTACTCACTGGCAACAGCAGCTCGTTCCATCAGGCTATCAAGCTCGGCTTCTGGGTTGCCCTGCGCACCCATGTACACCATCCACACCAGCTCCCCGCCCACGCCACTCTTGTGCGGGACAACCGCAATCACCGACTGGTTGGTGTTCTCGCCAGCCAGCGTCTTGCCATCAAAGCTCAGGCGAATCGGGCCGTTCTTAGAGGTGACAAAGTAGAAGCGCTTTTTAGCGCGCAACACCGACTTTCCATCCGAGCCACCTTCGACATCACCAAGAAATCCAAACTGCACGGGGATGACGTCGCCGGCCTGAAACTCGTACCAAACGCTGCTCTCCTTGCTGGCGCTTTGCAGCTCTGCGAGGGTTGCAGTCGCAACGCGAATTCGAGGGCCCGTTGGTTGTTTTACGCAGGCTCCCAGAAAAATTCCGGTTAGCAGCAAGCAAATCTTAATCGCCTTAAGGTTGTTCATGCGGTCAATTAACGACACCAGCCCGGGCCCGTCAATCGCCTCCGATGGCGAAGATGCGTTTAGAAACAACATCATACAAAGCGCGATCCTTTCTTCTGTGTTTGCAAAGAAAGCCCGCTACCCAAGCAAACGAGCGGCGTTTTAACGGGCACGGTTGCCAGCCGTGCCAATCGGCCAAGTGCCAAGTTGCGGCGGCGTGGCCAAGCCGCAACACTAAGGTCGTGTGCATCGCTTGCCGGCACGCTAAAATGCCCGCCATGCTGCGCGCTATCCAAGCCCCGGTTCGGGCACTCTACGAAGAGGCGCCACTGCTGCCGTTTTGCGGCCCCGCGCTAACCATTGCAACCATCAACGTTTGGTTCGACAAGCATTATCAGCGCGAGCGGTACGACGCGCTCTTTGCACTGCTAGAGATGCATGCGCCCGACATCGTCGCATTCCAAGAAGTCACCCTCGACTTTATCGAGCAACTTAAAACCTGCTCGTGGACCGCAGGCTATCGTTGGATTGACGACCACGGCGCCCAGCTTGGCAACTACGGCGTTGGCATTCTCTCAAAACTGCCAATGCAGAATACTTCTTATGCAGGGCTCTCGTCGCGAATGGGACGAACGGTGCTGTGGGCCGAGTTTACCCACCAAGACACGCCCTTCACCGTGGCAACCACCCACCTCGAAAGCATGAGCGAGAACGCCGACTACCGCAAACGCCAACTCAAATCCATCGGCGACCTGCTTGCAAAACACCCTGGCGGATTCTTCTGCGGCGACTTTAACCTCTGCGCATCCTGGCCCGACGAAAACCAAGCGCTACGCAACTACGAAGATCTCTGGTCAACCCTTAAGCCGAACGACAATGGCTTTACCGTCGACTACTCTGTTAACAAAATGAAACCCAGCACCAAAGCCCCCGTCCGCTTTGACCGCATCCTCTCCCACGGCCAACACCTCTGGCGCCCCCAGACGATCACCATGATTGCCACCGAGCCCCTCGAAGGCCGCCCCAACCTATGGCCCTCGGACCACTTTGGCCTGCTGGCGACGATGCGGCTTGCAGGCTAGGGTAGGCGGCTTGCAGGGCAGGGTGGGTTGCAGGGTAGGGTAGGCCGCTTGCAGGCCAGGGCTCTAGGCCGCTTGCAAGCAGGCTACGGCTCCAGGCGAATCGGCGAGGCCAGCCTAAGAAAAACTCGCTGCATGCGCGAGAGCTCCATAATTGCGCCCAGCTGCAAAAGCTCACCTGGCTCGACCCAGCGAAAATCGCTGCATTCCCGCGGTGCCAAAACCACAACAGGAGGGCGCCGAACAAGCTCACAGAGAAAGTAGCAAAAGCCCCCATCCTCACAAACCTGTTCCACAACCCGCACCACCAACCCAACCTCCTCCCGAACTTCTCTTACACAAGCATCCTCCGGCAACTCAGCCGACTGAACCCCACCACCCGGCGGACACCACTGCCCAGGCCGGCTCGTCGTCGCACTCCGCTGCGTAAAGAGAAACCTGCCCTCATGACGAATCAACGCCCACGCCGACCGCTTCTTAACAGCGTCGGTCACCGGTTGTCCTCGAGAAGATCCTGCACAAAGTCCGAGTAGGCATCTTTCATCGGCAGTTCCATATCGCGCTTGAGCCGCTTTCGCGTGGCCATAGCCACCTCACCGGTCTTTGGGTTCTGCGCCTCTTTGGAATACGACTCCCAATACAGCCCGGTGCCGCGCTTCTGCCAGTTGGGAACTTCATTAAAATTGAGATTCGCTTTTGCAAAGAGCAACTCGTTCTTATCGGGTACAGACATGCCCGAGAGCATGCTCGTTGCCTCGGCAGAGGGCGAGCCATCTTTGCGCAGCGCCCAGTAGCAGTGGGCGTTAAGAGCATTGCGACGCCTCGCGCCCCTCTCGTGTGGGATTGGTATTGTCCACAACAAAGCTCGTCTTGCTATCGATAAACGCCTTCAACAAAATCGACTCGCGATGCCTAGTGTTCAACATATCCATGTTTAGCCGCAGGTGCGTCTCGCCAAAGCGCGCCGCATAAAACGACGACTTCCCCGTCGCCTGCACACCGATGAACATGACCAGTTCCATGGCGGAACCGTATCGGAAATTTGCCGGCTGCGGCTGCGGCTGCGAGATGCGCGCTACTTGCCAAAGCGCTCAATGCAGGCGGCCCGTGGTATGCACTGGACCTGGCAGCCCTACTCACACTGAGTAGGCGCTATGCATCTGAGCGGCGGCCTGCCTCGCGCTCTCCCGCCAGGTCGCTGGTGCCATGAGAGTGGCGTTAGCACCAAAGCTAAGTACCCACGAGAGAATCTCGTCTTTGGCGCTGGAGCGAATGGTGTAGCGCAAGCGTCCATCATTCAGACGCTCTTTCTTTTCGTCGGGATGAAAGACTCGTTCCTCGACTCTCCAAGCCATCTCTTGACCAAAGAGAATCTCAACGTCCTCTTCCTGGTCGGAAACCCAAACCCCAAATGCCTTGCGTGCATGTTCTTCGACATCGACTCTAGGCTCGGGAAAAGACTCGCCGCTAACTTCCATCGATTGGATGCGCTGCACCGCAAAGGTCGCAATGTTGGATTTACCATCGACAATCGCCAAGAGGTACATGGTCGAGTTGTGCCACAGTAGCTTGAGAGGCCGTATACGGTGGTTCCTCGTCGTCTTCTTCCAAGCCGAGAAATAGCGCACTTCGCAGTATCTGCGCTGTGCAATCCCGGTTGCGAGGTCGTCAATAAAGTCCCCATGATCGGCATAGGAGACGACTCCGCGCGGATGTGCGAGGAAGACACTGGCGATCTTATCGAGGCCACCGTTGTGTCGCGGGCTAAGGAAACCTCGCAGTTTAATAATCACGGATAAAAGGTCGTCGTGGAGTGGAGTGGTAGATAGACCGGCCAGGGCGCCACTTGCTGCGTGCAACGACAGTAGTTCGGCGGTGCCAAACGTGATCGCTTTGAGAGCTTTAACATCCTGATCAATACGATAGGTCTTCTTCTGTTTACCAACGAGCTCCTCAACAAGCGCGAAGTCCTTATGAAGAGTTGCCAGATCTCGTTGAATCGTCGACTTGGTGGAACCGATTTGCTCCGAGAGCTCTTTGACTGTGAACTCTCGACCAGAGTCTGCAAGTAGTCGCAGGATTGTCCACTGCCTTGTCAGCTGAGTCGACTCCGGGCGTCGCATTGACTTGGTCATGCCCACTGGACGAACACGGGCACCACAATCTGACATAACGTAGAAAAGAAAAACACTGAGGTCTCAATGTCAGAACAAGCACGAGTCGTGCGTCTTCCTAGCAGACGATGATTGAAACAGCGCAACAACTAGCGGAAGCCGAGGACGATGAGTCCGCGGGCAATGACAATCAGATGCCTCGTAGCATAAGGCTTGATCTTCTAATTGAAGATCCACAAGCGGTCGCTCAATTGCTTCCTATCCCCGAAGGGCGACCACGACAAGCGCATGCATCTACCGCGCTTCGCATCGGACTCCTGGCCTTAGAGCAGGCTCGCGGACAGATTGATACTGACTCTGTGCGTCGTGAAGGGGAGCGGATTTTGAGCCTCCTCGACGAGAAGCTTTCAAGTTCGTCTCGCGACTTGCACGGGCGCATCTCCAACACGATGACAGAATACTTCGACCCTCAAAGCGGGCGATTCTCGGAGCGAGTTGGAAGGCTCGTCGACAAAGACGGCGAACTCGAGCAGCTTCTGAGTCGCGCAATTGGCGGCAAGGACTCTGAGCTTGTGCGGACGCTGCTTGGGCATATGGGACAGAACAGTCCGGTGATGCAGCTTCTTGATCCAGGCTCGTCTGATGGCGTTTTGGCGGCAATGAAGGAGCTCCTTTGTCAGCAGCTCGGTGAGCAGAAGACTGCCGTGTTGCGTCAATTCTCTTTGGATGACAAGGACAGTGGGTTGCGACGGCTGGTCGACGAACTTGAGACAAGCCACGGAAAGCTTGAAGGAGCTGTTGAAGAAAAGGTCGCCTTATTGGTCCGTGAATTCTCCGCCGACGAAGAGGGCTCTGCTCTCAATCGCCTTATCAAGCGAGTAGAGGTCGCGCAAACAACGATTACCAATGAGTTCTCTCTGGACAATGGCAACTCCGCCCTCAGCTCGCCTCAAGCAAGAGCTTGATCAAACACGTGCCGCCATCAACGGGCAGCTAACTCTTGATGATGATGGCTCGCCGCTGAGCAGACTGCGTCGCGAACTGCTTGAGGTTCTGCAAAAACAGCGGACGGAGAGTGAGACCTTCGAGCTAACGATCTCGCAGATGGTGAGCGAGCTTGTGGGTAAGAAGAGTTCGGAAGCCAAAGGAACCCAACACGGGCACACCTTTGAGGCGGCGATGGTCGCTAGCGTACAAGAACGGGCAATTCGACAAGGCCACATTGCGGAAGCGACGGGCCACACATCGGGACGAGTGCGCAACTGCAAGAAGGGCGACCTCGTTCTTCATCGTATGGGATGCCGAAGATTCGGCAACTGACGTCATCCTCGATGCCGCTCTTGCTGCCAGCACAGCTCTTTCGATTCGCCGTACCAAGAGCGATGCAACCCTCGATGCCGACCTGGACGCAATCGAACGCGCAGTCCTTGAGATCGAGAAGCGTGTAGGAAACCTGGCCGAGGTGCAGACCTGGGCCAACACCATCAAGAGCAACGCGCAGAAGATTGTAAAGAGAATCGATATCGATCGGGATGTCCTGTGCGAGAAACTCGCAGTCTTGAAGGAGCGTGGCGCCTCTGCACGCGGCGCTATTTCGAAATAGCGAGCGAATCGCGCTGAATTCTCGAGACGCAATCTAGAGTGATAGGCTGTGAGGCTGTTTGCCCACCGTTAACAGTCCTTGAGAGGAAGCCACATGAGCACCAAGAAGCTGATGATCGCGATCGATGAGACCGGAAATTTTGCAGAGGCGAAATTGCAGGCCGCAAAAGGTAAGTCGTCGGGGGTTGCCGCTGCACTCACGCTCCACGAAAAAACAGAGCTTGAGAACTACTTTCGGGAACTCGCTGCTCGATACAAACTGTCCTACCCAAAACACTTTCATCGAATGGAGATTCAGAACCCCAATCTGCGAAAGAAACTTGGTCTTGAACTGACGCAAGCGGAGGCAGACACGATCGTCAGTGGCATTAAGGATGCTCTGGATAAGCGGATTGAGGCCTTAGTCGGTGTGTACGGCGCTCCACAAGGTCGGCGCTACTTTCACGAGCAAGAGGCTTACGGTGACGCTCTGCTTTCGTTAATCGAGCACATCCACGATGAGCACAAGACACTCATTCATAGGGCTGAAGAAGTAGAGATTCGAATTGCAACTCGCGATCAGACGCAACTGATGGGGTACAGCGCGGAACATGAATACTCTGCCAAGTTGGTAGAACTTATTGAGTTCATGTGTCGACAGTCTGGGTGGCCAGCGCGACTCATGGTGACAACCGCAGGAGCGAACCACGATGTGTTTCTAAAACTGGCCGACTTCTTCGCATCCGATGCGGTCGGGGCCGGCTGGTCAAAGGACCTGGCTGGCGTAACCACTCCGAGTCTTAGACGAGTCGCGTCGGGGATTCTTCGCAAAGCAACTCCTGCGAGCGAGCTTCTCTTCGCGCTTGCAGACGATCGCGAGCCACCAAAGAACGCGCTGAAGAATCTCAAGGCGCAAAGCCGTCACGACGCGGTCGCCCAGTTGATTGAGATTGCGCACGCGCAAGTTCGCGACCGGGGAGGGGCCGGCAGTATGGACCTCTCAGAGAAGGTCATAAATTTTCTTTGGGATGCGATAAGTGATGACGAATCACCGCATTTTCGAGGCGAAGTCTGTGCGATTGCTGCGGAGATTTGTGCTCACAAGGGGCTCTCGGACGATTCCGAAGAGGTTCAGACGTGGACGTCCCGGACTAAAACGCTTACCGCGTCTGCTTGGGGCCGAGACGCGTTCGCACGTCGATCCAACCGACTTGCGCACCAGCTTCAAGCCGCACAAACGACTTTCTTTAACGTTTTTGATTTTGTGGGAGCGTTTCTTACGTTTGACGAAGAGCTCAGTGACTACATTGCACTTGCTGGTGGTGAAGAGAATCTTGAGAACGATGAGACCTACGGCAAGCTTCTTGGAACACTAGGGCAGGCGTGTGGCTTTTTGCGGGGAAGGGACCAAGAGCAAGGAGCGCTCGCCTGGAACTACTTGGTCCGAAGCGCGCCATGCTTCAGAGACTCGCAACCAATGTTCAGAGCGATGAGTGTGGGCTTTCGTCTCACTGATCTATGGGATCGAAACGAGCTAGAGAAGTGTGAATCGCTTATGCGAAGCGAGAACCTCGCCAAAGCAAAGAACGCGGACGCCTATAGTCTTCTCCATCGATTGCGCCTGGCGGCCGCTCAAAAGAGCTGCGGGCAGGAATGTGCGAGCGAGGCCCTCGTTCGACGGCTTTTGGTGCTTCTCGAAGATGAGGCAAACGCAGGAAAGACGCCCTTTGATTTGTGCCTGAAATGGGCACTCTATTTGGATCCGAAAAACACCAATCTATACCTCATGGCAATTCGTTGGCTGGGCAAGCTAGATAAGGCGCAGATCGCAATTCTGGCTACAAGCCTCCCGCTTGCAGTGCAAGTAGGGCGAGACGACGTGGTTCAGGAAAATCTGGCGCTGCTTAAAGCCGTTGCAGATTTTAGCGAGCACTGGCAAACGACACGAGCGGGCGCCCTAAAGGCAAGCATCGAAGACGGAGCCGCTCTAAACTATGCCGCCCTCAAAGCAATGCCTTGGAACTACGCTTGAGACTAATAGGGCAGCCGCCGCGCCAGCGCCTCACCCGACTCGCCCGGCATTTGCATTAAGGCGGCAAGTCGCTGAGCTGCTTTTTCGTCGCCTGCTTGATGTCGAGCTCGCTCGCCCAGTGCCTGAATCACTCGAGAATCCGCCATCCACGAAGGCCCTGCGGAAAGAGCTTGGTCACATCCTCTGAGGTCGTGATCCATGGAAGCGAGCTCGAGCCGAGCTCGGATGCGCAAATCAGGTATGTCCGCATCTTGGATGAGCTGAAGAAGCCTGCGTGCTTTAGGTTCCTGGTTTGACGATCTAGCGATGCGCGCCGCATGTAGACGAAGGAAAGAGGCAGTCTGTCGCATATACCCAAGGTGGACTCTATCGTTGCGCAAGGCAGACATTGCTTCATCAGCAACTTCCGCCGCTTTGTCGAAGTCACCATGCCGCCACAAAACATCGGCCCAGTCTCCTAAGCACCGTGGTCGCTCGCGCTTGGGAGCATTTTCCACGCTGCGCTCACGAAGAGAAAGCGCGTCTTGGAGGTTCCCCTCAAGCACAGAAAGTAGGGCCGCACTCCCATCGATGTGAGCGCGTTGCTCAGGCGTCCAGAGCTCGGCCCAGTGATCGGCAAGCGCGAGGGCCTGCCTGGCACCACTAGCGTCGAATTGATCCACCCTGGAGATGAGCAGGCTGCCAATTGCCCTCGCCAGCTCTTCTGTTGGAGTTTTTGCACGTAGTAGATACGTGATTTCTTCGTGAAGTTCTCCTGCGATCTCTTCACCGCGATTGGGATCAGCGTGATGATTTGCTGCGCACAGCAACATTGCAAGCAAATCGACACGCTCGTCGTCACCGAGGTTTGGGTGCAGGCGAAGATTCTCACCTCTTTCCGCTGCTCCCCGCCAGTTGCCCTCGTCAAATGCTCTGCGAACGACTACGAGTTCTTCTGATGGAGAATGCGACTCCCGTCGCTCCATCTCAGCGATCGCGTTGGCTAGCGTCTGTACCTCTCGCACACAAGGATGTCGATATCCTGCTCCTGGGGGAATCAGGAGGGTCGAGCACGGGCGAGCTCGCGAGCGAAGCAGTACTTTCTCGTCGAGTAGTCCAACTCTGGTGATCGCCCCGTTGCTCGATACACGGCCTGTTGCAGCGAGGTCATCACGTAGCTCGATTCCTGTTGCAGCAGAGTACGCTGCCATTGCCACAGCAAGCCCAAGGGAATCGCCTTGAACAGAATCGCTTGCGCGGACAACGAAATGGTCTTGCCGTCCGGTTTGTCTGCGCACTGCATCCAACGCATCGGATATGGCACTGCAGGTTTCCGGGCAGTCAAAGTCGCCGGTGTCATCAGCGACTCCGCTGACTACGACCGTGATGGTTGCGAACCATGGAAGGCAACCATCCACCGGAACGACCGGAAACCCGCACGCCCCCTGCAGGTTTCGTCGTGGTGGGGGAAGAACGCCATAGAGGCTTCCGGCCTTGCGGCGAGCGACTGTCCACGAAGAGAAAGGCAGCACTGCCCCTATGGGCTTTATGTAGAGAAGCGCGGCATTCTGTTCTTCTGGGCTCCCGTTCAAAATCGCGTCACAGCAAAAATCCCATGCCATTTCTGGACGTCGAGACAAGTGCTCCACGATTCGAGTGCGGAGCAGCACGCCGGTCATGGCTCGACTCGAAGTTTAAAGCTGACGTCACCGACGGTCCAGCTGTAGTCTCCTGGCAGCGCCTTGCAAGTAAGAACACCGGGGCGGACCGTCTTGAGTTCTAGTGATTTGTCGCCGAATTGCACCACTGCTAAGAGTTCTTCTGCGCAGTGCAGTTGGAAGACTAGCTCGTGGCCTTCATCGACGGTGAGCGCTAGTTCCCAGCCATCGGCCTTTCGAACGGTCTGCCACAACGGAGCTTCGGGCAGCTCACCTGCAGCTCGCGCTTGTTCCATGTAGGCCGGTGGCCGCATTGCAGCCAGGCTAAACGAGACCATGAAGCCCGCGGCATCAAGGCCATCCGAGTAGAGCGGCGCTCGATGCTCCGAACGCTCCCAAGTTGTCGCCTCGACTGCCTCCCAGACTCTTCGAGCTGGGTCGCCTGCAAGGGGAGGGGTCGTTGCTAGAAGGGTCGATGCGGTCTCTGTGAGCGCCTCCCATGGTTCAGGAAAGGCTGTCACGAACCGGGCGATTAGGTCCGCTGGCCCCTCAGCAACTTGATCCGCCAAGCAAAAGTGAGCTGCAGCGCAATATTCATCGAAGTCGAAGAGAACATCGAGCTTTTCCTCTTGTGGGTACTCTTCCTCGATTGCCGTCACTCTGTCCACAAAGGCCTGGCCATTGGTTCGCGCAAGCGCGGCGTCGAGCAGCTCGCTGCCCACTCCGTCGCGCCAAGTGATGGCTGTCTCCAATGGTTTTGGCGTCACGCCTTCGTAACGAGCGAGAAGCCCAGCCAGTACCGCGATTTCAAGTGGCTCCCCCTCGCCGGACCACACGTCTTCAAGTGCGGCGTCGAGCTGAGAGCTTAGTATTTCAAGGTTGTTAGTTCGCATCGCGTGTGCCTCCAAGGGTGCTTTTCTGCCTGTAGGACGCTTGTCGGCTCAGCCGCCTGACAGCTGCTCTGTCGATGACTCGAGATTTTTTCTTCGCCGCATCTACTGCCTTCTGATCCGCGCCCGCTGTGGGATTCGGGCCGCTAAGCCAGCGTGGCGCCGTTCGCCAGGCGGTTACCAGATGGTGGCGGTCGCCTTCCTCGGCAGCGATCACTGTGATGCCGGGGTATCCCACGTAGCTTGTCCGATGTCCGCTAGGAAACACAGTCTGGCGCTCCAGCGCCTCATCACACGCGACCTCGGCGGCTCCTAGCCACAGATCGTGAGCATCGGAGACAACCTTGTCTGCGTCCGTCCCTTCCTGAATTTGAAGCCAACCCTCGCTTTCGAAGAATGCTCCCGAGGCTCGAACCTGATTCCACTGAGATGACCACTCGACGAAGCTCGGCTTGGTTACCTCCCACCACCTCTCGGTATGGTCAAAGTAGTGTCGAACGATTTTTTCCGCTCTTAGAGTTCGAGATGGATATGGCTCGAGTTTCATGCTGACCTCCCAGAGGATGCGAGCTTCGATAGATCTGCGATGCCATTTGTCACGAGCTTTCGATAGGCGTTCTTGGCCTTCGTCGCATCACCGTCGGGATAGAAGACTCTGGCTCTGAGCTCTAGATCGTAAGGCGCGTGCTCATATGCCCCCACTCGAGCTTTCACGGCTTCATAGGGCTCATCAAGATCCGCTGCGAACTCTTCTAGCCAAACCCAAGGGGAAAACCCATGTTCAATCGCAATGGCCTGGCGGCGCTTGACACCAATTTGGGGCATGAGCTGTTTCACTAGATTCCGCCGATCGATTCTCGCAACGGCTTCGTCCTGGCCATCGCTTGCCTCTGAAAAGGGAGACTTCACTTCGACAGGAGCCATGAGCGATTGCTCAGCTTTGGTAGCGCGTTCCTTGCCCTTTCGAATCTCTAGATCGCGAGCGTTGTGTTTGCGCAGTTGCCGCACGTCTTCTGCGGAATACTCGGTGCAGCCGCCGTAGCGTTCGATCTCGCGTTGACTGATCTTCTTTCTCAGGATGTCGATGACGGCATTCTTAAGAACCTTCGAGCGCCACTTCCGAGGTGTCCGGCCTTCGGGCGCGAGTGCTCGTGGGGGAGGCATTATGAGTTCGGCCAGTACTGCCGTAAGCACCTCTTCGACTTCATAGCTGTCTCGCCCGACCCTCAACCTGTGGGCCACTTGCGGCAACCACTCCTGGCGAAGCAGGCCATATGCCGAACCACAAGAGCGCCGCACGCCATCGGCACATTCCCTGATTCGCTGCTGTATCTCTGCCATTTCAATCCCCTCGGTGAACGGCAATTGTGCGACAGCGGCTGCGCGGGTTCAATCGACTGTGGGGTTCTTTAGGACCACGAGCCTATCGAGAATTGGTCACGGGGGGCCGGCAGGCTTCTTCTCTGCAGTCCACCAGACCTAAGAGATTCTCTTTCGTCGCCGGCCCTCGGAAGATTCTCGGTCTGGATCGCTCGTAGAAATATTCGGATTTGTCAGGGGCTTGTCAGATTGGCGCCGCACCGAGCGTCACTGGGCTAGGCTTTAAGGGCGGCAATTACATGGCGCTGATTCCACTGTTAAAGAAGATGGGGTTCTTGGGGGCCGACGGTTCTCCCACATCGCGATACCGAAAATTTCGCAATACGGACCAATCTGGGACGGCACTTGCCGCAGGCGTTCGGCAAGCGTTCAGCGAGCTGTACGCACGGAATGAATATGCACACGAGCTCTCAGACTCAAAACTCAAGGGCTTCGTAGTCGAGATAACGGGTGCTAAGGCCGACTCTACGACAACCAGAGCAATTGTTGGGACATTCGTCGCTCTCAAGGCCTGCGCCCGCTACAAAAGAACAAGACATCGCGTTGCACACTCCGCAGATGCCACCATCTGCGTCAATGCCAGGCGTCGATGTAGGCCTGCGATTGTCGTACACGATAAATCTAAATCTCCCCGAGACGACAAACGTTGCTGTCTTCGACGCAATCTTCACAAGTCTAAAAGCGAACTTGTTAAACCGATGACTAAGTCAAGCCCAGAAAACATCATCAGATTGTTTGGCATGTCTACCCTGATGGTTGAGTCGGACTTGCAGCGAGTCGCGAAACAGCACGACCTCTCGCTGCGTGAGCCCAGTCAATCACCGACTGCCGACCAGGTTTACTACCCACAATTTGAGCAAGCGGTGCGCTGGGAAGCTCGCCAAATGGCCACACACTACGAGATCTTCTACTGCTTGGAGAAGTCGATTCGTAAGCTTATCGCGGACAAGTTGGAAGACACATACGGGTTCGAATGGTGGGATGAGCACGTCTCTGAGGCGGTCAAGCAAAACGCGAGCAGGGCGATGAAGAATGAGAAAGACTCCGGTGTCACCCGCAGGTCTGCCAATGACATCGACTACACGACGTTTGGCGAACTCGGCGAGATCATCAAGTCGAACTGGAGCGTGTTTGGCGACATCTTCGATAGTCGGAAAGCACTCGAAAAAGTATTACATACGCTCAACGTTGTCCGCGGCCCTATTGCGCACTGTAGCCCGCTTGCCGAGGATGAGATCGTCCGACTCGAACTCGCGGTAAGAGACTGGTTTCGACTTATGGAGTAGTTAGAACCTCCTTGCAACTACGCCGCGTCGTCGCTGCTCGAGACGGCAAGCATACGCAAGCGCTCAAGAACGACTTCTGCCCGGCCAGCCTCAACGTGTCCCGGGAGCGCGTTTAAGAACGCATCGGTGCGTAGCAGGCTCGCTGCAGCCTCGGCGACGTACACTCGTAACTCTTCTGAAGCTGATTTTAAGTCTGCGACAATTTCGGGGCGCCCATCGATTACCACTGCGATGTCTTCCAAGTCTTGACTCGCGTAATAGTCACCATTACCTCGATCTGCAAAGGCAACGAACTTGGTGGCTAAGAAACATGCTGGGGAGATGATGCGGCTGGGTCACTCACAAGAATCCCCAGGGGCGCTCCTCCAACAAAGACTACCTCACTCCGAAAATCACCGAGTGCTTGTGCCACCCGCATCAGCTGTTCTCGATTGGGATCACTCGCGCTCATGACTCAATCATTGCCGTTAGTTTCTCGGCGGCAATCTTTCGCTCGCGAGCTCGGCCGGTTCGAATCGCATCGATCAGTGACAAACTCTGGTAGAGCCGCTCATCAAGTTTGGCAGCCTTGGGGACTCCTTTGTGCAAAGGCTCAATAGACTCGCCACGCACGGTCCCTTTGGGATCAGGCCACACCACTGGCGTCCCATCGTCGATGATCGTCTCATTTAGCGGAGGTGCAGAGTGCGCCGTGGGCATCCCGCGAACGATAGGCCCGCGTTTTGCCGGGAACACATACTTGAGCCCATGGACAAGAAACTCGATGAGCGCCTGCTTGTTCACCGTGCGGCTGCCGGCGACAAGCAAGCCAGCCCCTTCCGCCCGCTTGACAGCCGCATACACTTGCGAGGCGCTGAGGCCCAACTCATCTGCAAGCGTCGCGTAAGACAAGCCCTCCGGGGCGTATTCTGGTTTCTTTGAAGTCCTTGTTAATGACCGAATGCCCTTTGATGATCGCGTAGAGCGAGGTGAACTCTTCTTGAAGAGTGTAGTTGCCACGTGCGTTTGTCCGCATCCACGGGCCACATGCCCACCACCGACATGGAATTCTAAGCCAGAGTTGGCTTGCCTGCGTGACGCTGGTGCCTCAATGACAAGCGAGCGAGTCACCGCGAGAACGTCTGACGGATTGTCGGCGGGGTGGGATATCTTCGACTACTAAATCGTGGCAGTCGCTACTCAGATTTTATCTGATGCGTGTCGGTGTTGAACGCCTGGGTAGAATGCCATCCGACACTCGGAATCTCTACTTGCTCCCACAAAGCCACACCGAGTAAGTCGCAACACGATATACATTTTCCTATAGTTGCTACGTATGGGGGATTGCGAAGAGGGTGGTACTTCGGATGGGGCGAAACGAGATCGAGTGGCATCATCAAGTGATTGGGTCTTTGACGAGCTTCCGCCCTCAATGGCTCGGCGTGGAGGAGATCCTGCTCCTCATGCCTTCCGACAAAGTCTAGGGACGTTCGTACGAGAGGTGATTCAGAATGCCAGCGACCAGGCGCTCTCGGATGGCGGGACAGAGATCCACTTCGACTTTATGCATCTTCGGGGAAAGGAACTCGAGAAGTTTAAGCGTGTGGTCGGGTGGGAAACCCTCGAGCGGCATCTCCGCGCAGCCACTGCGCAGGCTGGTGGCCGCGAGCTGCGTCAGTTCATGGAGGAGTTCGATAAAAAGAAGTCACTCATGTTGCTAAGAGTAGAAGATCGCCACACCGTTGGGCTAACAGGCGAGGAGCTAGAAGGAGAGTCTCACTTTCGTGCGCTTTGCAAAGACACCCTGTACAGCCACAAGCGTGGTGAGGGGGCCGGTGGTAGCTACGGTCTTGGCAAGTCGGTGCTCTGGGCCTTCTCTGGGCTGTCGACAGTTCTCTTCAATTCCAATTTGTCGGAACATCCCCAAGGTGCAATCTCTCCGCGTCTCATTGGCCGTGCAGAGCTGCCATCGCATCCGGCGTTGGGCCCAGATGGCGAGAATTGGTTTAGTGGGCCGGGCTGGTTTGGCAATGTCGTTGATCTCGATAGCGGGCACCGACGAGCCGAATCGATTTGGGCTGACAAGGCCGAGTTGGTCGCCAATGCTCTGTACTTGTCGCGGGATGCTGATGCGACCGGAACAAGTCTTCTGATTGTTGGGTTTCGCGATCCGACCGCAGATTTTGATGCCACAGAAGAGGTGCTATCCCAAAACCTTCGAACCGAGATCGCACGCCATTTCTGGCCAGCTTTGATCATGCCCGGCAGGGAGCTTACGGCGTATGTGGGAACGACTCCTGTGGTGCAGGCCGAGCTTGGCGAAGTGGCTGTCTTCTCCGAGTGCTACGCGGGAAGAAATAGTGAACTGCAGGTCTTAGAGAACGAAGGAGACGTGGTTGTTCGCGAGATTCCCATCGTGGTCCCGGCAGGAACCGATGGCGCGAAAGCTGTTAAGGGCAAGGTCAGGCTTATCGTGCGATTGGCCGAGGAAGAGGCTTCTGGTGGCCTCGTTGGTCATGTCGCTCGATTCAGGCGCCCTGGCATGGTGCTCGACTACTGGAGTCGCCAGCGTATTGCTGTGGGCATGCGGCCCTTTCATGCGGTCCTCGCTTGCGGCTTGGCCCGGTGCCCCGAGTCGCCTTCGCAAGAAGACTACGCTGTCGAAGCATTCCTTCGCGCAGCCGAACCTCCAGGTCATGACGAGTGGCAAACCACGGCAGCTTTGAAAGCGCACTACAAGCGTGGCTACGCAAAGGCGCTAACGGATCTTAAGACGAAGGTGCAGGAGGAGCTGAGAAAGCTTGTCGTTGCGCAGCCTCGCCACGGAACCAAGGGACCAGAGCGATTGCTCAAGCGTTTCCCAATTGGCAGCAAAGGGGGAAAGAGGGCCGGAGCCAAGCATGCCTTTCACTTTCCCGAGCTTAGCGCCAGATTCGAAGATGGCCGGTGGCGTGTGGATGGTGCTATCGAGCCAGCCGGGGTCGATGGCGAGTGGCATTGCACGATTCAACTCGCTGAAGTTGGTGAGGATGGTGCGGTGGCACTTCCTCTCGTGGTCGAAGCCATCGAAGCTCGAGAGGGCACTTGTGAAACCCTCATCAAGGAGGGCGATGGGGTGTTGCGTGCCAAAGGACCAAAGAGGGTGCAGTTCCACTTGATGTCCTCCGTACTTGAGGGAAGTGCAGATCAGCGCGGCCAACTCAAGGTCGATGTTGTTGGTTCCAGAGGAGTGCAACGATGACGTCGAGTAGGCGAAAAGAGCAGTTTCTTCCCTACGCCTATCGTAAGGGTGGGCTCGAGATTGCCGACGTCCAGGTCGAGAACGACTTGGGTGATCGGGTGGGGCTCATTGATCGCGATCGCCACCTGGTTGACCTTTCCAACGCTGCCTCCAAAATCTATCGAGTTCGAGGAAATCTTAGGCTAAGCCAAAAAACGGTTAGTACAGTCTTTTTCCCAAGCGAACTTACAGATCCGCCTGGTCACTTGGTGCTTGTTGTCAGAGCGCCTGCAACTCATGAGCGCTTTCTGGTTGAAGTCTCATCTCCTCCTTGTGTTGCCGACAGCTACCCATTTGCGCTAACTCTTGAGCGCAGTCGGTTTGCTGGAACCCTTGAGGTAACACCGTACCTCCTGCGTTCAGAGTCTTCGGCGCAGGTTGATTCTGGATTTGCCAGTCTCCGCGGAATGCGGCTCGCATCGTCCCGATCCTGGGAGTTGCGTCTCGACGCTGTAAGTTCTGTTGCTGGGGCCTTTCTCGATGTGCGGTACCAAAGTTTCAAAGAGCAGGCCGAGCGATTTGCCCACCCCGACGTTGTCTTTGAACTCGACTGCGGCACAGAAGCTCCGATACTTTGGCTAAATTCGGATCACGCCCGCGTTTGCGAAATTCTCGATAGTCGTGCGACGCATGGGGTGTCAGCACGAATGCGAGACCTCATGTTTGACAATATTTCGTCATCCGTCTGGACCCAGCTATTTCTTAGCGCTGTTTGGGATATTCGCGAAGCAGATGAGTCCACATATCGATGGCAGCAAGCGGTCTTGCAGCGATTTTTGCCTAAGATGTATTCTCAATCTGGAACATTAGAAGACCAACGACGTTTCCTTCGTCTCGACCTGGAAGATGGAGGTATGGCGATTCTCATGGAGCGATTCGCACCTGCCTTGCAAGGTGATTTGGAGATAGCAAAACACTGTGTTGCAGCTGCGCAGGAGGTTGGTTAGATGTTGCACTCCCTTTCACACGAGGCCTACAGCCTTCTTACGCCTGCCTTCTGCGAAGGAGAGCTCGAGCGCTACTCAGACGAAATCACCACACCCTATCTTGAGGAAGCTCCCTTCGAGATGGACCTCGTCGCCTTGGATGCCGCCGTGGAGGAAATTCTCGCCACAACACCCAAGCACTCAACGTCGGTTGATGCCGTAGCCGCTCAGGCAATCCATCGGGCAATGCCCATCAGTCGCCGTTGGGCAGCGGAAGCAGGGCTCTGGCGCTACCTTGCCGTTGTTCGCCACCCAGAACTTATCCGGCATCGTTGGGAGGCGCGAAGCCTAGCGACAACCCGTCAGCGTTACTGGTCGCTTGGCACTCGCCACACCAGCAATACCTTTTGTCGCTTGTGGTGGATTGCCGAACTCACGGTGCGCGACGGTTCGTATGCACTAACCGAGAAGGCGTGCGGCAACCTCGCCATTCCACTGTTCGTGCGGCAACTTTCGCATTGCCCGACCGCCGTGCAGGTCTTTGTCGAAGAGTTGCACGAGGTGCCAAGGCCTGCACTAGAGGCACTAATGAAGCACATCAGCCACTATCTCTCTACGGTTGTCCTCGAGAGCCAGAGCGAGGCCGAAATTCGTACTTGGCTTCGGCGTTTGCGGGACTCTAGCGGGTAGAGGCAGCAAGTCTCGTGTTCATGGTCATCGGTCTCCCTGCGTTTGCTCGGTGTCGGCGAGTTCTCGTTGAGAACAACAGGCGTCTGTGAAATGCGTTGGAGCACGACCTGCACAATCTGAGCGTTCCACCAAGTTGGACCCGCAGCGTTGAAAAGGCTCACTAGGCTTGGGATAATTCTGTTATGTCAATACCAGGTCTTCTCGCTCGCGGTATTCGCACCGTCCTCGACGACCCCGAAGCCGAGACGGAGCTTGCAGAGTTGGTTGCGGCAGCCCAGCTTCCATCAGACGCAACGGAGCATGTGCGACAAACCCTCGAGGCGATGCCTGGTCTTCTCGTTGCGATTGAACGATCGATTGCAGCAGACCCAACATCGAAACGATCGCATGCGCTATTCGACGTTGTTGTTCGGTATGCACTTGAGGAGAACGACTTGATTCCCAGCCACGCGGGCAAACCCGTGTTGGGCCTCTTGGATGATGTCTACCTCCTGCACCTTGTTGCCTACGAACTTCGAGAAAACCTGCTGGGCGTTAGCATGCACAGTGTCGCTGGTGGTGCCGCTCTTCTCGAATCGATTCTAGCTCGCAGCGTTACTCAAGAGCTTTCGCAGATCGTGAAGTCGCAGGCTGGGGAGTGAGCGGGCGAATCTGAGAGAAGATCAACCCGGCTCTGATTCAACAGGGCCGTACTTCTTTGGGCTCTTCTTTACGACTTGGATTCGGTTCTCTTCTGCAGCTCGCTCGGCCCACAGTTTGGCTTGGCTTCTCAGAATCCCGAGTTTCGTTGCCATCTCAGTAACCGTTAGAGGAGCAACCAGCAAAGATGGCATTGCTAGTGAGATGAAGGCTTCATACAGGGAGGCCACAGCCGGCTCGGGTGGAGAAGCTTCCGCATCTGCGAGCTCAGGTTGCCGATTCACGTCCATGTTCAGTGGTTTCTCCTCGACCAAAGTGGCGCTCTTTGCATCCGTCGAATCGTTGTCGGCCTCAGCTCCTCGAGCATTGGCGCGGTAGCGATCAGCAATCTCCGTTGCGCCTTTGTCTCTCGCCTTTGCCTGATTGAATAGCCCCATCTGTGCGGCAGGCCTTCTAGCTGATCCCGAGACCGATTCTTTGCCGTCCTGCATTGCTTCAAGAACCGAACCGGGAGTTTGAAGGACCGCTTCATCGATCGGACGCACGCGGCCATCCACATTCAAGAGGTCTCGAGTTCCAGGACCATTGGTCTTATGTTGGAAGACATTGACCGAGAGCCATCCCGCGGCGAGTGCTTCCTTTGCGCCCGTCCAAGTTCCGCCCGACGTCGCAGAGTCCGCCACCAGGGCTGCTTCGGCCAAGCAGTAGATGTACTTGTTTCGCCCCATCGCATTGCCTACATGAAAACGAGCGTCGGGATGAAAGGGGGAAAGCAGAAGCAGATGGCCTGATGAAATCGCTTGCCGATTTGTGCGACTGGCAATCGCGCGAAGCAGACTGTCGGCCAGCACTCCTACGCTATAGCCACCTGCGTTAACGGCAGCCATCATGGACTCACGGTCCACGCCTCTGGCCCCTCCAGAGATGATGGCTGTCCCTTCGCTGGCCATTCGTGCTCCAACCTGGCTGGCGAAGCTAAGAGCGGCCGTACTTGCGTCTCGAGACCCGACGACGGCCAGGCCGCGCATGCTTAGTAGCCGGCGATCGCCAGCGCCGAAGAAGAGTGGCGGAGCCTTGGCACCGAGACGCCGCTTTAGCCGCAGAGGGTAATCCGTATCGCCACGACCAAGCACCCAGAGCCCAGCTTGGCTCCACTTCTCGTAGGAGAGTGTTAGTGCCATTCCACGGCCAAGCAGCGAGGCCAGGCGATCGGGCGCAACCCCTTTCACTTCCAGGGCCGAAGCCGCTTCCTCTGGCGCCGACGACGTAAGGTCCGCTGGCCGCATATCTCTCTGATGCAATGCCACAGCAACACGGTCGTACTCGGCGAGATTGAGGGGCTTAATTTGCCCGCGATCTCCCAGCGGTCCGCAAAGCAGCAGAATGGCCTTTGTATCTTCAGTTAGCACGGTCGTTGGAGCTCTTACGAATCGAGGGTCGAAGCGAGAGCCAGAGGGTACACCGGCTCTCTGATTGACCGCCGCAGAAGCGCTCCAACTATACAAAATGTCCAGCCTGAATCGACCATATCGTCGATCAGGAGAGCCGGACCACGAACGACCGCGGTCTCATCAATTTCAAAGGCACCGTCTAAATTGGAGGCTTGGTGGTAGCTGTTCTCCATCGTTTTCTGAGGGGCCGTTTCGCGAATCTTGTGGACGCACGCCGAGAAGGGGAGCCCCAGTGCATTAGCGATTCGTTTTGCCAGGCTCGCAACAAGTTTGGGCCTGCGCAGAGAGGGCACGCATGTGACCCAGGTGATGTCGGGGTTCCACTCCTCCCGAACTAATTCGACACAGCGAGCCACCAGCGTTTCATCAAAGTGTCCGTGCTCTTTGCCCCCAGAGACCAGCTCCGACCAGACGCCATCGCCCCAGTTGCACACGTAGCGTCCTTCTTCGACACGCAACTCTGCTTTGATGGTTCCGGAGAATCCGTAGTGCTCCAAAGACGGAGCGCGGGCCCAGCGCTTTCTCGGTCGGATGAGACCCGAGTTCTTGCTGAGGTATTGGATTGCTTCCGCCGTACCTTCGACGTTGCTTGCTGCGATAGCACCTCCAGTACAGCGGTCACATCGCCCACAATCCTCTGCGAGTGAATCGTCGAGAGCCTCGGCAAGAAAGCGCATGCGGCACCCCGCGTGGGAGACGTAGCGCTGCACCTCCGCCCACTCCTCGTTTCGCCGATCGGTGAGGCGTTGGATTCCAACGAGATCCATCGAATAGGAATGCGGTGTGCGAACCCAACGTGTCGCTCGCTTTACAACCGGCGCGTTGTCCTCCACCGAGAGGAACTTGAGAGTCTTGTCGATCTGAGACTGTTTTAGATTGACGACGGCCTCTAGCTCGATTTTGTTTAACCCCTCTTCCGAGAGCTCGAGCGCCTCAAGAATGAGTTCTACATCCTGAGGAGTAGGGAATGCGTTTTCAATGAAGAAGCGGTTGATGCGGCTATCTTCACGACCGGATAGCAGGATACCGCGAGCTCGTGCGATGCCGCGGCCTGCACGACCAACCTGCTGGTAGTAGTGAATGACGGACTGAGGGGCCTGGTAGTGCATGACGAAGCCCAAATCTGGTTTGTCGTAGCCCATGCCCAAAGCTGTTGTCGCGACCAGCGCTTTGACATCGTTATCTTGAAGTCGACGCTCAAGCTCGATCCTGTCTTCTCCAGAAAGATCGGCATTGTAGGCAACGGCATCGATGCCTCGATCGGAAAGATAGCGGGCAATCGTCCGAGTATCTCTCTTGGTTAGGGCGTAGATAATTCCGCTACCATCGACCTTTGGCAACTCCTCGGCAAGCCAGGCGAGTCGCTCGGGCTTGGCGCCAATTTCGTAAACTTCTAATTGCAGGCTCTCTCGAGTTAGAGGGCCGCGCTGGATGTGAATGTCATCGCCAAGCTGCGCAGCGACATCGTCGACAACACGCGAGTTTGCTGTGGCTGTTGTTGCGATGACCGGCAAGTTCTTAGGAAGGCCGGAAATGATGCGGCGAATTCGCCGGTAGTCCGGGCGAAAGTCGTGTCCCCAATCGGATATGCAGTGAGCTTCATCCACAACGAAGAGACCAATCTTTCCCGCAATTGGCCCAAGAACATTTTCCACGAAGCGGTCGTTTGCTAGCCGTTCTGGTGAAATCAAAAGCACGTCGAGTTCGCCGCCAACAATGGCCTTCTCGATCTCTTTCCAGGTGTTCTGATTCTCCGAATTGAGCGTGGCTGCTCGAATCCCAAGCGGAGCTGCCGATTGGATTTGATTGCGCATCAGTGCCAGCAGCGGCGAGACAATGAGAGTCGGGCCGGCACCGCGCATGCGAAGTAATCGCGTGGCAATGAAGTAGACCATGCTCTTTCCCCAGCCCGTTCGCTGCACCACCAGTGTGCGAGCACGAAGCTCCACCGCATTGTGAATTGCCTCAAGTTGCCCATCGCGAAACGTCGCTCCTGGCGCGTCGAGTGCTTGCTGAAGAAGCCCTTCCGCTTCTCTTCTAAACGTGTTGCTCACCAAAGCGTTGTTCCCCTCTTTCCTTCAGAGCCGCGCTGCTCGATGTATTCGAGGCGCTGCCCGTCTTCCCCTTTACGACGTCGCTGTTACGTCACTTCTGACATGCTTTGTTGCGGTTTCTCTCACTTGCTAGCGAGACACTCTGGCGCGCGGCTAGGTGTCACACGATCTAGGACGAGTTGTTGGTGCCAACCATCACGCCAACAAGCTCGACTCGGCCCAGGTCCTCCGTTTCTACGGAGGCTCCACCGATAGCGCGATTGACTTCCTCGAAGATGGCTGCCGGCTTGAGGCCTTCCTTCTTCCATTGTTTTCCAAGGCGAGCAAGCTGGCGTTGGGCAACTCCTGAGCGTACGAGCTGTAGGAGCTCCTGAAGCCTTGCGTGCTGCGTTGGTTTGGCGCGAGGACGATAGCGATCGAGACTCTCAAGAATATACGCTTCTGCGGCGCTTAGTTTGGGAGCCCGCCGTTGCTCCCTGATTTGTTCGGCTATTGGAAGAAACTCCTCGAAAGCAGTGTTTGCGAACATGTAGCCCTGATCTCGAACTTCGTCCACCAAGCTTGTGATCTCGCCGACAACTGCGTGCCCGTGAAGTAGGTCGAGAGCATCTAGATCGTCTTCCAAAGTGACTCCGTCTTGGTCCACTCCTTGAATACGAAAATTCCAGTGCCAGCCAACGCGGCTAGCGCAGATGGATGGCGTTGCAGAGGCACTATAGGCATGCTTGCCGTTTCGCACCTCAGAGGCTGCTTTGTACTGTTCTGGATGTTCCCGTTCGAATCGACGTAGACGTTCGTAGTGGCGACTGAGACCGTCCATCGCATCGGCTTTGTCCTCGAGCGCTTCGCCACTAAAGGCGGCGTAAGCCCCCTCCATGTCTGGCATTTCATCGGAAGGCAAGACGGCGCTGTCCTCACCAAACACTTCTAGGAATTCTTCGATTCTTCGCCGAAGGACTGCCTCAATACCAAGTTCTTTTTCCAATCCCTGTTCGGGTAGAAAGCTTGATACGACAATTTCTGAGTGCTCACTTCCAATGCGATCGATTCGTCCTGCGCGTTGAATTAAGCGAACTGGATTCCAGTGGATGTCATAGTTGATGAGGCTGTCCGCCTCTTGCAGGTTGATGCCTTCACTAAGAGTGTCTGTAGAGATAAGCAGGTCGATCTCTTCCCCTTCTTTGGGCTGATAGTCGTTGGACGAGGGGGAAAATCGCCGTGCGGCGCTCAATGCATTTCCTCGACTCGACGTCGCACATTCGGTGCGTCCAAAATCGTGCCCCAATTCCGCCGCCAGATAATCAGCGGTGTCAGCGAACTGCGTGAAGATTATTGTGCGATGTCTCTCTGGCGGCCGCTCACGGAGCGCGCGTTTTAGACGCTCTACTTTCGCATCGGCTTTGTCCGAAAGAATTTTGAGTTGCCGCCCTAGGACTTGGACCACATCGAGATCAGAACCGAGGTCGTGCTCTAGGAGATTTGCCTGAAACAGACTGGTCGGAACGGTCCTTAGACTCTCCAAGAAACCTTCTTGATCGTCTCCTAGTGGCTCGCGAATTCGAACCTGTACTTCAGAACGCTCTATAGTGCGCATTGCTTCAATCAGTCTCATCTCATACCTCTGAAGTGTTGCCGCAAAGGCAACAAGACTAGATTCAAGTCGTTTGAGAAGAAGAGACTTGAAGAGCCCCCGAATCGCACTACCGGAACGCCTAATGCCGGAAACGCGAGGATCGGATTGGCCTCGAGGAGTCAAATAGCGAGCAAGCTGATAGGGAGCATAGTGCAGGCGGCCGATTGCCTCTAGGAGCCGTTGGTAAAAGTCGGACCCGTATACTTTATCTAGCGAATAGCGAAGGCACTGTTCCTCTCCTGCGAGTCGATTGGGAAATTCGAGCGGTACCTCTTGGTATGTTCCGTCCTCTTGCTTCTTCCGGACCGTAGCATCGGGATAGGCCTCTTTGATGAACGTTCGTGTTCGACGTACGACCACGTGTTGGAGCAGATCGCGAACTGACCCTCGGTCGTTCTTGATCCTGCGAAAGAAGTCTTCCAGTGACTCAGCTGCGTAAGGAAGTCTTGCAAACGTGTCCGGGAAGAATGAAAGCTGATTTCGAATATCATCAACGCTGTTGTTCTGAGGCGTTGCGGATAAGAGGATCACGCGTTTCGAAGAGATACCACCATCTGGCCTGAGCCAAGATTGGATCTTCTGATAGCGCTGAGTGCCGAGATTTCGAAAGTTGTGGGACTCGTCGATTAGAAGAACTTCTCGGTCTCTTAGGGCTTCCAGATCTTCGAGTTTGCCAATCGATACCGTTTGAAGCTCAACGCGATACTCGGCTGCCAGACTACGCCAGGCGGGGAGTACATTCGGTGGTCCGACGACGATGGCTGCTTCACCATAGACAGAGTAAAGGTGCTTCAGCAGTGCCATGCCAATGTAAGTCTTTCCCAGCCCAACAACGTCTGCCAGAAAGACACCTCCATAGCGCCTCAAGATTCCTTTGGCGTATTGGTACGCCTCTCGCTGGAAATCTGTGAGTTGCCTCAAGAGGGGATTGGAATCAGCATCGACGTCGGAATCGTAGAGAGCTTGCGCAAAGTAGTCGCTGAGGATCTTGTAGTAGAGAAGCTCTGGCGAAACAGGTGGCCCGGCCCAGCTATCCTCTAGTGCATCGGCGATTCTCTCAGAAATATCTTCACTCTTAGAGATGATGTCGTGACACCAGTCGCGAGCTCGTTCATGTTCTTGTCCAACAAGCTCGACCTGCAATTCATGTTCGCTCTCTGATACTTCGACGGTAAAGGGCGCGGCTCCGACCAGAGTTGCGTCGTTTGAACATACGAGTCGAGTAAACAGGGGCTGCTTGCGATAGAAGTAACAGCTTGTGTCGGTCGATCTGAGAGCAGACATCCAAGCCCGGATTGCTCGCGCGAGCTCCGCAGTTTGCGGTCGACCATCGAGTTCCCGTATTAGAAAACCGACGAGAGCTCCGAGATACTCGGCGCCAACTCGGGCCGAAAGTCTTCTGCTCGGGCTTTTAAGAACATCCGCCAAACCGGCGAACGAGCCAAGATGACCAGGCGCAGATACTACGAGATCCATTGGATGCTTTGGATCGAACATTTCAAGAAGATCTGGGCGCAATTCACCTGCGCACACAATTAGTCGGCTCATTTTTCATCTCCAGGGGGCATTTCGCTTCTCAATCTTTGGAGCCATGCGTGCCTGGTTCCTTCATAGACGCGAGCGTTGATGCTGGGCATCGGATCTGGTTCGGTGGTGTCGTCTTTGACATCAAGAGAATTACTCTGAGGCTCGGATTCTTCAAAGAACGGAAGAACCTCTTGCTGGTTTGGACCTTGTGGCTGCTGAGAGGTGGGCGCTGAGGCCGCGTTTTGTCCCGATGCAACAGGGACTTCAGATAGAGGCGGCTGAAGCGGAGAAGAGCTGAAGCCCTGCAGAGCTAGCAACAGCGGTGGAGCTTTGGTGGAGCCAAGTAACCACGATGGTGTCTCTAGGAACATCAGCATGGCAGGCCAAACACGCCAGGCGGCGGAGTTAAAGCGAGGCACGACTCTACGCCAGCCTTCAGGACAAAGCCCCAATGCACCGATCCACCGCCAACCCAAAGGATCACCCAACGAGTGTGGCCCCTGTGCCCAACCTCCAAGTATCTGCACCAATGTTACACGTGCAAGAGTGTCCACTTCCGAGCCACTATGGAAGCACTTGAGAAGGCGAGACTCGATTTGTTCCACCGCTTGCCTTGCATCGGCCGGCAATTGCAGTGGGGGGCGGCTAGTAAGAATATTTATTAGTTCGGTTCCTCCAAAAGTCGTGCTTTCGAAGGCCAGGAGTAGATTGCGAGCCAAGTATCGATCACGATCACCACTGCTAGGGACGCCAGCCTCTTCAAGAACGTCCTCGATTCTTTCGTCCTCGTTGGCAAGGTGGTCGAGGCTCGCGCACGCTCCTAGCAGCAAGGGGAAATAGTCGCGAAGCAGAATGTCGCGAGCGTGCTTTTCAGTCCACGAGGTTTCGCTACCAATCTCAACCCTGGTTGGCAGAGGAGTGGGTATTGGGTACCTGTGTATGGTTTCGTCAAGCGGCTTCTGTGCATCGCGGTTCTGCTTTTCCTGAACAGCAAGCCAAAGCCCGTCGTCGTTCTCAACGAGACCTGGAACCGTGGTAGGTGTGTCCGCGGGACGCGAACTTTGCCAGATGTGACGGACGAGCGACGCTAGGTCAGTGGCATTTGATTCCGTACCATCACTGATTCCATACAGCTCACACACCGTCGCCTGCAGTTGGAACTGAGAAGCAGTAGAGAGGGCGTGAGTGCTAGCAGACTTCGAAACGACTGTCTGCTGAATAGCCGACAACAGGACACGGTAGCGTTCCGTCAAAGAGCCGTGCAGAAGCCTATTGCTTCCAGTAGGAAATCCACCGACGAGGAATCGGTCTGGAAGCACTGGCACCGAGGATAGTGCCAAGACCTCGTCAAGCACGTCGGCATTGGCTAATGCTTGTGTCTCTAGGTAGCCCCTGCCAAGTTCGTATGCAGTACGACGATTTGTCTCTCTCTGAAACCGAGCTTGAAGAATTCGTAGCCAGGACTGGGATGCCAGTCGCTCCCTTGCCGCTGCTAACACCAGCGTTGGCCCATGGCTTTCGAGGATGCCCTTTAGCTCCTTCAGTGTCAGCCCAAGGAGAGTCGCTGCGACGCGGAGACGCCAGGGGTGCACAATTTCAACAGGCAAAGCTACGTGCCGGCGTTCCAGGCTGTGGCGCTCAGCATGGGTAAATTGTTGCTTCTCGTTGCAGGTCTCACAGACGACGGATTGCCGACTTGTAGAAATCACGGCACCACAACGGCAACTCCACTGTCGAGCACTCTGCGACGATGGCGCGACCACGTGATGGCACTTGCAGCATTCTTCACCAAATCGGGAAGCACCAAAGAGTTCTCCACACGAGCATGAGTACGTGAGGCCGCCAAGATTCGCGAGCGCATGGATGTCACGCGAAATGAGACGGCGACGGGTTAGGTCAACCGCTTTGTTGCTGGTTTCGTCGCATCGAATGGGGCCGGCGACGACGAGGCTTGCGTTCACCATTGGCAGAGCTGCGGAAAGCCCCAGATCCATGAGCAGAGTTCCCAGGGCCGGCTCCCAGGGGCGAATTCCTGGAATCGTCTCCTCGTTGGCATCGAGATGCCGTGCACATTCTGGATCACGAACCCGAAGCCACCGGCGGTGCCACTCTGACATGCGGGCGTCGTATGTAGCCGGTTGGTGAGAGCCCGATATCAGAGCAGGACGCTGATCTAGACTCGGGCCCCGTTGTGGAGCTTCGGCAAGCCATGCGAGGCTACCCTTAAGAAGACTTAGGGGAATCCACTCTTCCCGCTCAGGTGACCATACGCGTCCTGCCGGTTCGCCAGATCTATTGGGATCGGACAAGAAGTAGTTGGCCGAGCTGCCACCTCCACCCATAAGCAGGCTGTGTGCGGGAAGAGAACGCACAGCCACAATACGACCATCGGGAAGTCGTGCTCTTCGGTACCGGGGGCGCACTGCCACTACGATTTGTAGGACCCACGATTGCGTTGCACCTAGCGTTCCGATGATGGGCCGTGCAGTGATCGAGAGAACAGTACCTGCTAGAGCGCGAGGGACGCGTAAAGCGGACAATCTTGTGGCTATGCTCTCGCCGCCGTCAAAGAGATTGTCCTTATCAATCCTAAGAGCCCAGGCGATCTCTGAAGCTGTGGCGGGGAAAAACTTTTTCGACAAGGACCATCGATCGTCAGCGATCTGGGCCCAGACATCGCCGTCTCGCACAGACTGTCCGACTCGATTTTCGAATACCACAGGTGGTGGCAAACCATCTCGGTGAGGCACTTGCACCGTCATGTGTTGGCGAATTGTGGCCGACTTCTCTCTGGCGTGAAGATAGTTTTCGCTAACCCACAGGGTCGGCTCGGTGGATTCTCTTCCCGAATCCTCAAGGCACCCACAATTCGCATCCACCCACGTTCTGGAAACGCAGCGCGGACACCCTCTTCTCCGCTCTTTCAAATCGCAAGCTGACACCACAGGAATGGTGGTTTGTTCTTCGACATGTATTGCTTGTCGGAGGTTGAGATCTGGATGGGGCAACTGCCCCCCAGCAATCTTGCTCCAGTTGGCCAAAGAGGGGTGCAGCCAATCGACTTGGCTTGCTTGGTGGTTGCCCTGGCAGCGCGGGTTCACAACCAGTGCCGATTCGCCTGAAGACACGAGGTGCACTCGGGTCTCCTTGATAGAAGGTGTAGCCAGCCCACCACAGGGATGTAGCCTTGCACCGCTAACAGGACGCCAAGTATTCGGGGCCTCCGATGCAGCAAATTCTACACACGCCCACGCTGGTGGCAGGGCTCGTCTTTCTCCTACGCCCGGTCCAAGGAGAAGACGTTCAGGCTTGGCAAGGGAATCCTCGGCCACCGGGCTCAGAGCGGAGAGAAGGAAATTCTGGGAGCCGAGTTGGAATTCACCTACTTCGTTGAACCAAGTGCGTACGCACTGAAAGATGGCCATCGGCTCACCTTGCACGAGCGCTTGATCCCAGAGCTTTTTAGCCAAACCTCCAAGCTTTCGAGACACTGCTGTTTCCAGAAGAACACGCAGGCCGAATCCGTCGAGGACTAGGTCTGGCTCGTCTTCATCAGAGTCGATCACATCTTCGTCTTCGAGCGTTAGACTTTCAACATTTTCGGCTTCCGTCGCGGATTCTGGCTCCCCTTCAATGACTGGGTCTTCCTCATAGTAGGCGAAAGGATCGTGGCCCGAAGCAGCGCTCTTGTTTGCACTTCGAATAGTACTGGCGTTCCAAATCCACTCTCGTCCATCAATGAGAAAAACACCACGCGTGTCTGGAACGAACAGCGAACAAGCCAACTCGATTTCGCTTGTCTCGCCACTGGAACCTTGAAGCTCCAGATATAGGCTAAGGCGTATTGTGCCGTTTTTGACCGGCCCCTGAATCTTGTAGCCCAAAAAGTTAAGTGTTCCGGACCGGGCTCGGACCCACATGGGAAAGCGATCTTCGAAAACTCTCTGAAGCCCCCAGTGCTTGGGATGTTCAACGCCACTTTGGAGAAAAGACGCAAGCTCTGCGGTCGGAAGTTCACCCCAATGCGGACCAATTCTGCTGTGGCCCTCAGGAACCAGGCCATCCCATTCTTGCTCAAGATCACTAGGCTCGGGAAGCATGAACCGCGCACTGCGCCGTCGGAGAGAATCCGCATCGTCCGAGTGCTTAGGGCGCATCTGGGCCAGTCGATATGCCCATACCAACAGATTGTCGTTATGCGACTGTTGGTAGTGCCGCCCTAGAAACAATCGGTAGCCTGATTGCAACTTCGCTCCTTCGCCGGCGTGGCGATAGATGAAGCGAACAATCCCGCGCTCCGGTTGTGACCCTATGCAAAGCGCGTATGGATATCTTGCAAAGACTGGAGCATAGGCGCTTGTGAAGGGGACCTCCTTGCTTAGTTCGACAAGCAGGACCGTGAAGTCACCGTACTCAGCAATCGTCTCTACGTGCCGTAGGCTCTTTTGAATTCCCAGACGTGGGGTGACATCCAGGTTTTTTTCGTCAAAACCTAACGCCTCGACGAAGAGAGCTTGAAGTGCACTTCGAACGTGATCGCGGTCCTTTGCTATGGCAAGAGATTGAAGGCCAAGGAGAAGTTCTTCGGCATCGGGGATTACCGAAGCGAACGCTGATAGGTGATGTAGGCACGACCATTGCTCCAACCAGGCTGGCATCGATCGCTGAGTGCTGGCGCTGTCTTGCTTTGGGACCGACGCATCCATATAGGGCAGCGCCTCTTGCATGGAGGTGTTGGTCGTTGTCTTCGGCCTTAGAGGTTTGAGCGCCCGCTTCGCTCTCAATCGCGGGGAGGGTGTTGCAAGAGCTGAACTAACCCGCGCAACATCCTCCTCTTGAATCTGCCAATTGCGCTCGCCAAATTGGATCTCGAATTCCTTCGCCTCGCCGCCCCGTCCAAGGGCATGCATTGCGGCGAGCATCGATTTTACTGCTTGAAGGAGATCAGCCATAGAAGCCCCCTAGCAAGTGGCGCAATGAGCTCGTCATCGGAGCTAGACGGTAGTCAACTAGATAGTCTCGGGCTTTGGCCTCAAGCTGTCGGATGCGCTCGCGGGTCAGATCGTAAACTTTGCCAACCTCTTCAAGAGTGGGCGCCCGTGGCTTTCCATAGCCTATGCGAAGTTTCAAAATATCGCGCTGTCGCTCCTTGCTCTCTGTTTGGCCTGGGCGTTGCGCGGCTCCTAATGAGTCAAGATTCTCCAGCAGCCCTTTGAGGAAGGTCTCGACTGCTCGCATCTCGCGAAGGGTTAACATCTGAGAATCTATCAAGGGAGCGGACAGCGAGATGCCCGGATTCCACTCGCGCGAGGTGTTGGCCCAATGCGCCAGTCTACAGTCCTTGTCCCGGTTGTCGGATTGGGCGAGGACGCGTGACAGCACAAAACTAGTTTTCAGTCCTGGCTTCCAATGTTTCGAGAAGGTTTGCCGAAACCGTCTCAGGCTTTCATGATCGTGAACTGGAATTCGGATGGCGCCTTGGTGATCTGCTCGCGCTCGAGTAACTGACTGCCGGATCCACCAAGAGGCATAGGTCGAGAGCATGTAGCCACGCTCAATCTCAAACCGGTCGAGCGCTTTGGTGAAGCCCGAGAGCCCGAAGAGAAATGCTCGTCGAAACTCAAGGCGTCCTTTGTGCCGGCTAGCCCATTTGGCAACCAATCGCAGATTTCCGAGGACAAGTTGGCGACGAATGTCTTGGTATCGCTGCCAATCACCTGCGACTTGCGTGGGCTTGGCAATGGAGCCTTCGACAGTATTGAGGTATGCGTGAAGACGACGCACGAAATCGGCTCGCTCGCTCTTTGGAAAAAGCGTTAGATTGTGCTCTTGCAGTGGCACTGCAGAAGGGGCGGCTGCAGTTCCATTCGTCAATTTGCTTGCCAGCTCCCAGAGCATGCCGTACCGATCAAGCCCATCATCTGTGTCGGATTCCTCGCACAGAACTCGCATGGCCTCGTTGCGTGTTAGGCATGCAACGAACCCAAGAAGCAAACGTCTTTCCAGCGCATCGATTTCGGCGAGCAGTTGCTGTCGAAGCTCGGCATCCATGACGCCACCATTCTCAAGCTGGGCCATCAGCGGCCCGCCTTCGGGCACCACGGGCAGTACAATCTCAGCGACCTCGATGCCTTGGATGTCGAGAACGGGGACCGCGATACCGTCGTCTTCCTCGGGCAGGTCATCTCGTAGCTCTTCCTCGAGCAGAAAGCCACGTGCTCGTCCAAGACTCGCAAGAAATGCATGCTCGGGACTCAACGCTAGAGCCATTCGATCCTTGAGTGAGGTCATTGTACTTCTCCGTCTGGCAGCGTTTGGAGCTGCCTAAAGAGTGCATTGCAGGCTGCGGAGGTTTCCTCGGGCAGGCCAAGGAAGTCGATGGCGCTGGCGAGTTGGCGCAGGTAGCAGTAAACGGTGAGCTCGAGGACCCGGGTGGAGTCGGGGCGGCGCGAGCCTAGGTAAATCTCTATTTGACCGTTGTTGTCGTTGTACGCGTTTCGCAGCGTGACAGGTCCGGAGTGAACGGCGCTGCAGCCTTCTGCGTAGATGGACTGGTACATGTCCGAGAGTCCAGCTTCTTTGGCTCTCTTCCAAAGCTTGTTGCCGGCCCAACTGTACGAGTCCGGGTAGTCGCTTGAGACTTCGTTGTGTCGGTTTCGGAGTTCTTGAAAGGCCTCCGACTCCGGCCCTCCGTGCAGGTTGAAAATGAACTGCGCCTGGCGAAAGTTGACTAGGTGTTCGAAGCCAAAGAAGAGCTTGAAGCGGCGCTCGGTGTCTTCTTTCAGCATATAGGCAAGGTCGATGGTGAGCTCGCAGATAGTGCGCATGACGCTAAAGGCGTCGTCAGCCTGACCTACTCGATAGAGGGCTTCGATGGAGTCGAGGCAGTTGGTCGAGCGAGCGATGAAGACCATGATAGAGCGTGGCACTGGGCTGGTAGAGTTCTGATCTTTGTTTTGCTCGATAATGCTTCTGCCAAAGGAACGAGTTGCTCCCAAGAGTTTAAGAGCCGAGGCACAGGTGCCTGTGAAGTCGGTGATGAAGGGGAGGTAGTCGGAATGCGGACCGGCGGTTCGCCATCGATATCGGCTAACAACGACGCCTTCGCCAAGATCGAGCGTACCTGCGACCTCCAGAGTGATGTGCTTTTGCTCAGCAGTGCTAATGAAGGCTTTAGCCAGCTTGTCAAAGTGCATCAAGATCGCGCGAGGGTTCCATTCCGCGTCTTCGGGCTGCAGAACACGGTTCCAGCCAAGGTGCGCCGCATGCGCGTTGCACAGGCTCTCTAGCTTGTTAACAGTCAGTGTTCCGTCGTCGGCTCCAGGCCACTCAAGGGTATCGCCTCGGCTCCGTTGCTCTTTCCAAACCTCAGCCTCTTCAAAGAAGTCTTCTGCTCGAAAGTGTCCCTTGTAAGACGGGTTGTAGAAGAACTCGATTAGTACCCGGGTATGAAGAACCAGCGATTCGAGGGCCACGTTGCGCAAGGAACCCATACCCAGGACGTTGGCCTGGGACGACAGGATAACGGCATCCTGCAGCGTTGCGAGTTCGTAGCCCAGTGCATCGCACGCAGCAGCGAGATCGACGTTTGTCGGCTTTCTCTTCTTTGACTTGCTTCCCATGGCCCTCAAAGCCCCCAATCCCTCTCATACTCGCCAAGCACATCGGCTCGCTCTTGCCAGTCCGGCATGACACCACCCACCGCCAGCCAAAACGCCGGCGAGTGGTTGCGGTGCACGAGGTGGCAAACTTCATGCGCGACGACGTACTCCAGTACGGCCTTCGGCAGCTCAATCAGGTCGGGGTTTAGGCGCACGACTCCATCTTTGCCACACGAGGCCCACATCTTGGTCATCGGCACCACGGCCACGCCGGCGACGTCCACGCCCACGCGAGCTCCGTACTGCCGGGAGAAGCGCTCTCCGTCGGCCTGGAGCTGCAGGGCAAACCACGCTGTCAAGAGCGCCTTTGCGGCGGCGGGGCGGTCTTCTTTGGCCACGCCACGCGCCAAGGTGACGTGCAGCTTCGAGCGGTACGCAACAAAGCCGGTATTCGCGCGCCCTGCGGCCATCTGCAGCGTGAGCCAGCGCCCGCGAAAGCGCACCTTCGAGCCAGGCAAGTAACTGCGCACTCGCTCGGTTTTGCCCGCGAGCTTTTGGCTGTGCTCGTAAACCCAGCGCCGTTTGGCTTTTACAAACTTGTGGGCCTCGGCTAGCGGCTCTCCCACAGGCAATACAACCTCCACCGAGTCGGGCACGATGGTGATGCGCTTCTTCTTGGCCCGCGAGCTTTTGCGAATCGTATAGGGAATTTGCGTGCTGCCAACGCTCAGCACACCTTCGTGCTTACTCACGAGTTTTGGGGAAGTGCTTTTGGGCGTGTTGAGCAATTGCATGAGCTGCTACTTTCCGTTTTTTGCTGTCACTAAACACGTCTTTAAGGATTCGACGCGCAGAGCGAACAAGGTCTTTCTTCACGGCCAGGTTGAGCTGCCAGTTCACCGGAGCCGTTGCATCGCTTGTGTACAACTCTCGCAGCTCTTCCGAGGCCTGTCGCAGCGCATTTTGCTCGTCGGACAAGTCTGCAAACGGGCCTTCTTCTGCACTCTCCTTGGCCGGCGGGCTGGCAGTCACGTCCGCTGCGCTCAGCGCCGCTCGCAGGTCGTCGGCATTGTGCTCAACAACTCCGAGCATCATCACAAGAGCGCTGTGCCATAGCTCTTTGTCGCGCTTTGGCGCCATATGAGCTTCTGCAATGCGCACAGCCACCACATCGCGAACCGCGTTGTTGTACGCAGAGCGCTTCTCCCAACCTTCGTCTGCCTCAAACTCTTTCGCGCTAAGTGTTAGGTCGTAGGGGATTCGACTTCTCTTCTGCAGAGCCGTCACCAACGTACTCAGGCCCTTGCGCTTGTTCGAAAGCTCTGTCGCCTCCTTGGGCATAAGGTAGGCCATGAGCTTAAGCAAGAGCGGCTCGACACCAAGAAATACGAACGAGCGCCAAGGGCCCAAATCAGAAATGTTCGGGTCTGCTGCAAGCGCAATTCGCTTGGGCGCTTGTACCACTCGCACCGAGAGGTTCGCGTAGGCCTGCCCAGCTTCACCCTCGCCAAGTGCAGCTGGAACTGGCGCATTGGCAAGGTCTTCCAAAAGTGCCACTACCGCCTTTGCACCATCCTCCGAGTCTCCTAAGACAAACTTCTCTGCCGAGGCGTCGCATCCCGAGTGCCGCCACTCTCGAAAGAGCTCTACGATCTTAGCTGTGCATCCGGCTCCAAAACGATGCCCATCCTTCTTGGCAAGCGCTGGCAAGTCCTTGCTGAGAATGTTGTAAAAGCCGTGAGCGTTCTGGTCGAGTCCAAGCTCTTCGTACTCAACCTCCTTGGTGACCATCTGCAGCGCATGCTCGTAGGTCTTCTTGTGCAGCTCGGCGGCGTCGATCTGGTCGTTCTGGAACTTGGCGATAAGCTCCTCAACTCGCTCGGAAAGCGTGCCGTAGGTCGCCGGGTTGTGTGCGGTCTTCGCTCGCAGCTCCTTTATCAGGGCTGCCGACTTGGTAAGCGCAGCCGTCTCCAAGTCTTTCTCATCCTCCGAGTCGTTCATCGCAAACCAAAAGCCCGGATCCGTGATGCTCGGTAGTGTTAGCAGCGTCTTGAGCCCAGTTACCGCCAAGTGCTCCTCAAGCATGCTGCGAATTTTCTCGCTGTACTCCTTAAAGTCGAGCTCCTCTTTTTGCTCAAAGCGCAGCTTTCCAAAGGCAATCACCGAGGCGATGTACTTGCCGTCATTGGTGTACTTAAGGCGCTCGGGCCGAGAGCCCACTGCAGCAAGCGCTCGCAAGAACTCAGCGGCCGCCGAGCGAAACTGAAACCACACATCTTCTGCCGGAATCACCGCCGCGCCGTTCTTCGCATCTTCTTGGGCATCGCGGCTGCGCTTGGCATCCTTTAAAAAGATCATCGCCTTGGCGTGGCAATCCTTTAGCTTGTCGGTAAGCATCGACTCGCTGCCCATCGCGTCTTTCACGTCGCTTGGCTTGTAGCTCGACAGCGCCTTGCCCAAATCCTTGGTCACGCCGATGTAGTCGATAATGGCGCCATGGTCCTTTTTCGAGCCATAGCGCCGGTTGGTGCGAGCGATGGCCTGCAAGAGGTTGTGCTGGGTGAGCGGGCTATCGAGGTACATCGCCTGTTCAATCGGCGCATCAAAGCCGGTCAAAAGCTTGTTGCACACAATCAAGAAACTCAGCGGGTCGTCCGGGTCGTTAAACTTCTTAACAGCCTGCTTCTCCGCTTCCTCGTCTAAGTAAAATTCTGCTAGCGCCTCGTTGCCTTTCTTAAGGTCGTTCTTGCCACCCGAGGAGTACACGCACACGCTCATGGCACCGGCCGCCTTGGCAGCTTCGGTCTCCTCCATGCCTTGCTCAACAAAGCGCTCGGCAATTAGCGTGTCCAAGCAGCGCTTGTAAAGAGTGCAGGCCTTGCGGTCGACAGCGACAATCTGCGCCTTCATCTTGTCGGGCTGCACGTTCTTCTGAAAGTGCACCCAGATGTCGTAAGAAATTAACTGAATGCGCGGCTCAAAGCGGGCCAAATCGCCCCGAGTAACGCCGCGCGCTTTTATCTCTTCGCGCAGCTCATCCGAAAGCCCCGCAAACTCTTGGTCAAAGAGCACATCGAGCTTGGCCCCTTGCAAGTCCCAAAGCGGCATGCGGCTCATGTAGCGAATTGGCACCGTCGCGCCATCGGCCACCGCATCCTCAATGCCATAGCGGTCTAGGTAATCTTCGCCGGTGGCACTGAAGTTGTCTCGAGTATCCAGGTCTTTGGTTTTGACCGGCGTACCGGTAAAGCCAAAGAAGCGGGCCCCCTTAAAGGTCGCTCGCAAAAACGCACCAAGGTCGCGCTCCTGGGTTCTGTGTGCCTCGTCGATAAGAACAATCCAGTCCTCGGCCTTCTCGATAGGCGTCGCCGAACCCTGCGCCTTAAAGATGGTCGAGAGCACCACCTTGCCTTTTGGGGCGCCGGCAATCTGCGCCCGCAAGTCCTCAATGCTTTGCGCATGAGTCGGGTTGGGAATGCCGCAGTTTTGAAAGGTGCGGGTAATCTGCGTATCCAGGCCTTTGCGGTCGGTGACCACCAGGATGTTCAGGTTCTCTAGCTGGCTCGAGCTCAGCGTGTGATGGAACTTGAGCTTCAGCGTTGCAAACACCATGGTTAGCGACTTGCCCGAACCCTGGGTGTGCCAAATAAGCCCTTGGCGATGCTGGCCATCCACCACTCGATCGACCAGCTTGTTCACTGCGCGAAACTGCTGGTAGCGGCAGATCTTCTTGATGGTGACCTCGTTGTCGGTTTCAAAGACAACAAAGTGCGCCAGGATATCGAGCAGCCGGCCTTTCTTGAGCAGGCTCCACAGCCCCTGCTGCATTGGGTCGCCTGCAAACTCGGCAGCCTTGCGCGGCCACGGGTCTTTCCACTCGGACCAAAACTCCTTTGGCGAGCCGGTGGCGCCGTAGCGCAACGAGGTGCCATTGGTGGCGATGTTAAAGAGATTGGTCTGAAAGAGCCGCGGCAGCTCTTGCTCGTACACGCCAATGTCGGTCACCGCATCGAAGATGTCTTGCTTGGCCAGCGGCGACTTGGCCTCGATGACCACAAGCGGGATGCCATTGACGTAGACCACCACGTCGGGGATGCGAAAGGATAGGCCGCGAATCTCGAGCTGGTTGGTGACGACGAAGCGGTTGTTCTCAGGCGCTTCAAAATCGATGATCTTGATCGGCCGATGCAACTTCTCGCCGGCAATCTTCTTAGAGTAGTTTCCGCGCAGAAGCTTTAGCCACTCCTCGTTATCGGTGCGGCGAGCCAAGTCGGCGTAGATGGTCTCCGCGTCGCTCTGTGGGATGTCGTTAATGTCGCGAAGCGCGGCGATGAGGTCATCGCGAAGCAGCACCTGGTTCTCTCCACCACGGGCCAGCATCGCATCGTCCGGCGAGAGAACGATGTAGCCCAGCTCATCGCGCAAGTAGTGCAGGATGGGCAGTTCGACCAAAGTGAGTTCGTTTGGGATGCTCATGGAATCGTACGTATCGAGTTATTCTTAGGGTTTTTTCGTGCCGGATAGTCGGTAGCGCTGATTGGTTGCGTTGGGAGTCTCGGGAAGAGTCATCTCAACAAGACCGGCATCCAGGGCCGGACGCAGGTAGCGTGTGCGAAAGCTCGGTCGGTGGCTTAGACCAAGCTTGGCCATGATGGCCGCCGCACTCTTTGGGCCGCTTTTAAGCACCTTCAGCAGCTTGGCCACTTGGTCGCTTACTTGGTCGCTCACTTGGTCGCTCGTGCCCAACGTATCGGCAATGGCAGTCAGCATAAATTCAATAAAAGCGGTACTATGGCCGGCCGCGCCGCATTCCCGCAGCACTGCGTAGTACTCAGCCTGCCGTTGGTAGATCATGCTCTCAACGGGAACGTCAGCAAAGAGCGGCTTCCACTGGGTGAGCACGCATGTTTGCCACAGCCGCCCCATGCGCCCGTTGCCATCCACAAAGGGGTGGATGAACTCAAACTCGTAGTGAAACACCGCGCTGGCAATTAGCGGATGAACATCGGTCTCGCCCAGCCAGCCTTGCAAGTCGGCCATTAGAGTCGGCACCAGCTTGGCCGGCGGCGCAACATGAATCACCGCCCCATCAGGCCCCATCACACCCGCCGCCTTGCGACGAAACGCGCCAGGCTCATCCACAAGCCCGACCATCAGCAGGGCATGCGCAGCCAGCAAATCCTCACGCTTGCTCGGATCCCAGCGTTGAAACGCATCGTACGCCTTGATGGCATTGCGCACCTCCTGAATCTCCCGGGGCGGGGCCACCACGGTCTTGCCCTCAAGGATGGTGCGAATCTCCTCTTCGCTTAGTGTATTGCCCTCGATAGCCAACGAGCCATGCAGAGTTCGGATGCGATTGATGCGCCGAAGCGAAAGCGACTCGGCTTGCGAGCGTGCCGTCCTCAGTCCGATGGATTCACCGATGGCTTCCACCAGGTGAATCATCTGCGGCGTAATCGAAAATGGCGGCGCGTCGCTCATGAGCGTTGCACGGCCTCTCCTTCAATTTGGCGAACACTCTTCGCCAAAATGCCAGGTCTGTGTCGCCGTCCGCTCATGAGGCTTTCTTCTGCTGGCCCGTTGGCGTGCGAAAGCACTTGTGTAGCGCTTCTAGGTCTTTCGTTAGATGGCGCTATGTGGCAAGCACCCAATCCACGCTTCTTGCTCGTGTCGCGCTGGGCTAGAAACCGACCAAAGCGCAGCGCGATGGGGTTGGGATAGTTCTCAAGCACCCGTTGGTCTTGTTGGCGGCGCTGCTCTTGCTGCCAGCGATTGCAGTGACGGCGATACGCATCAGGGCTGGTTGCCAGAGCATCTGCGCATTCGATGATGTGTCCACCAAGCTCCCAACCCTCGTTGCGCTGATCGTTAAGATACTTGTCGAAATCGTCGTTGCGTTCTTCACCGGGGATAGGCGGGGCTAGCGGTGGCGGCTCGGTCTCGAGTTCGAAGTTCGACCAATCCAAGTAGCTCTGGCAGAAGTAGATTGGATGCGCCCGCAAGACGTGTGTTGGGCGAAGTTTCTCTCCCTCGATGAGTGGCCACTCGTGCTCGGTGTCGAGAGCATCTTCGAAGTCTTCTAGTGCGGGCGCTTCGGGCATAGGCTAGACCTTGACGCGGACCTTGCCGGTTAGGAGGTCGTTCGTAAGGCCACGCTTTGCCCGCTGAAGTGTATCTAGGAATCTTCTGTTTTGATCGACTTGTCGATCGATTCCATCCGCAATGGACGCTATCTCCTGCTGCTCGCCCATGACTGGCAGGGCAAGTAGGGAGTCCCGGACGATTTTGCAATTGAGTGCATCTTGGTTGCTACCGCGTCCGGAACTACGAAGGCGCTGATAGCTACTTTCCAGCAAGTGAAAGAGGAATGCGGAGTCGATGGACTCTCCTGGTACAATTGATGCGAAGTTTTGATTAATCGTGGCCTCGATGTCGAGGAGCGCGACTTTTCCACGTGTCTTTCCTTGTCCGATCATTGCCATAAGGACACTCCCGACTGGGAGTATACGTAGCGGGCATTCATCAAGGGCTATGGTGGTTATGAACTGGTCGGCCATCGAAATTATTCTCTCGTTAACCTTTCCTGTGGGCAGCCAAGGGATGGTGCCGTTGGTCCAGTAGGTGGGATTGTTCTTCCGCGGCGTTGAACCGTTTCGCACTTCGGCAACATCTCCAATGGTGACAACCTCCCAATCCGCGGGTATCTCGCCGATTTCGGTTTTCTTGAATCGGGTGTGGCGTCCGGGCATGCCGCGCGTGAGGAGTTCTTGCAAGAGTCCCTTCTTCACGCGCTCGGTCTGGCTGATGACTGCCTGGGTCTTCTGGATGGCCTCGTCGACGCTGCCCAGGATCTCGGCGATCTTCTTTTGTTCGGGGAGGGGGGGGAGCTTGATTCGAATCCCAAAGAAGTCCGCTGGCTTGATATTGAGGGCACCATGGGCTCGAGCTCCTTGCTTCGCAATCAAGCGAATGTCGGGCGTTAGAAGTTCCGAAGAGCAGAGATGCGCCAAGAAATCCGAATCGACCAAGTCCTCCTTTGCCAATTCAAAGCAAAGGTAGATTGGCGAAACGACTCCTTTGTCCTCGTGGTCCAGGCGTTTGATTGCACCAACTGGAAATCCGCGCGAGAAGCTCTTGTTGTAGGCAAAGTCACCTCGATGAAGAAGAAAGTAGTTCGAAAGGTTCTTTCCTGCTACACGCTTGTTGAAATACTTCTCCTGACTGACGAGCCCATCAAGTGCTGAGATCGTAAGCACGTTGTCGTTGAGTTCAGTGTTCTTACGAGTAAGGCGCGAGGCGATATCTCCAAATGCGAGTTTCTGCCATCCGCTAGGAATCATAGCCAAGCTCCTTCAGAAAGCTATCCATCTTGGCCTCGGCCGTATTGCGCTCCGCTACGAGCTGGCGAAGTTTGGCGACTTCCAATGACACGTCGATGTCTTCCTCATCCTCGGCGGTGTGTACATAGCGCGAGATGTTGAGGTTGAACTCGTTCTTCTCGAGCTCCTCAAAATCGACGACACGGCAAAAGCGCTCTTCATCCTTGTAGACGTGAAAGGCTTTGGCCATGCGCATGATGTTGGCCTCGCCCAGGCGATTCTGGTTTTTGCCTGGAACCATCTCTTCGGCGGCGTTGATGAGCAGCACCTTGTCTTTGCGTGCTTTGGCCTTGTTCTTGTTGATGAGCAAGATGGCCGCGGGGATGCCGGTACCGTAAAAGAGATTGGGACTCAGGCCAATGACGCCTTCGACGATGTCGGCCCGCAGGATGCCTTCGCGAATCTTGCCCTCAGCGCCGCCGCGGAAGAGCACGCCGTGCGGCACAACCACGCCCATACGGCCCTTGTCCTTGATGCTGGCAATCATGTGTTGCACAAAGGCCAGGTCGCCATAGCTCTTGGGCGGGCAACCGTATTCGTCGCGCCCATAGGCATCGCCTTTGGACCAAACCTCGTGTCCCCAGGGGGAGAGCGAGAAGGGCGGGTTGGCCAACACCATGTCAAAGGTCTTAAGGCGCTTGTCCTCATCGACATGCTGCGGGGACACCAGGGTATCGCCGCGTGCAATTTGATCCTTCTGCACATCGATGTCGTGCAAAAAGAGGTTCATCTTGCAAATCGCCCAGGTGTTGAGGTTTTTCTCCTGGCCGTACAGCACCAGGGTGCGAGCGTCTTTGCCATGGGTGCCCATGTAGTGCTGGCAGGCCAGTAGCATGCCGCCAGAGCCGCAGGCGGGGTCGTAGATTTCCATGCCCTCTTCGGGGCGCAGGCACTCGACCATGGTCTTAACCACTTCTTGCGGGGTGTAAAACTCGCCGCCTTTTTTGCCCGCATCATCGGCAAACTGGGCAATCAAATACTCGTAGGCATTGCCAAGCATATCGGCCGCCACCTCTGACTGGCGCAGGCGATGCTTGTCAAAGTGCTGCAAGAGCCGCTCGAGGGTCGCATCCGGGAAGCGCTCCTTGTTGGCAAAGTCGACATCCTGAAAGATGCCCATGAGCCGCAGGTTGGCATTCTCGATCTCGGTGAATGCGTAATTGAGCGCCGCGCCAATGTCCTTGCTCTTCTTGCGAACGTCCTCCCAAAAACAGCCCTTGGGGATATTAAAGCGATGCTCGTCCGGGTCGGCCGCCTCCTCCTCATCCCCATCAAACTCCTCGAGGTTGGCCTCGTACTCCTCCATCCAAACATCGGAGAGACGCTTAAAGAACAGCAGGCCAAAGATGTAGTGCTTGAAATCACCCGAGTCGATGGACCCGCGCAAAATGTCCGCCGCGCCCCACAGGTGCCGCTCGAGTTGCTGCAGCGTCATTTGCTCGCCGGACCCGCCGGGCTCGATGGCCAGCTCCTGCTGCGTATCAGACTTCTTCTTTGGTGTTCGTTTCGCCATTGGTTTTGCTCCCATAAAACGGGCTCCCTCACATCGCCGGGTACATCGCCACGCGAGCGCAGCTCTCTGATTCTATGGGATGGACGCCTGGGCCGTGGCGGATCTGACAGCCAATCTGGTGGTTTCGCTCAAATCTTGCGCGAAAACTCCGCAATCGCTCTGGCCTACTTGTAGGAAGTAGCCCCGCACGGCCATCGGATGCTGCGTCATCGCATTCGCCGTCGCCGGCCGTGCCGTGTGGCCAGCGGCTCACCTCGAAGATTGTCCACAACGACTGCCCTCGGCTCGTGGCAAGAAATGATTCTAAAGAACAGTCTTTGTGATTCGCGGCGAGTCGCAAAGCCGATCCCTGTTTGAGAACAAATCTTAACAATGGATGTCAGAAGTTTTGCTCGCCGAACGTCTGGGGGATCGGCGGCTAAGGAAAAGTACTGAGAATAGTTCCTTGCGAATCTGGGTACACGACACAGGTTGCGCGCCATAGAACCCCGAAAGGCAAAATCAAATGGGCATGAAGCCAAGAAGCAACGCGGGCAAAAACCCCGACGTTCGAACGTATACAGACAAACGCAAGATCTCACCTTCAACACAGCTGCTTCTCATCGCCAAGAGCGGCGGTCGCTGTGCACTTAGCAATACGTATCTCTTTCGAGATCCGCTAACCGGCAAGGAGGCCAATTACGCGCAACGCGCTCATATCGTTGGCTTTAGCCCGGGTGCAGCGCGCGCTGACGAGACGCTAAAAGGCGGCATTCACAGCATCGATAACCTGATGCTGCTTTGCTACAGCTGCCACAAGACCGTAGATGATGTGGCGCCCGAGGAGTATCCGGAGAGTGTTTTGCAGCAGAAGAACACCGAGCACAGGGAGCGCATTGCCTGGCTCACGGATATTGCACCAAGCAAGAAGACCCAGGTCATCAAGCTCACAGCGCGGGTAAACAGCGATATCACCGAGGCGAGCGATTACGACATTGCGTGTGCCGTTGCTCCGCTTTATCCGGCTCTGGAGCCAATCAAGATCGATCTCACGACGATTCCTGGCAACCCAGAGTCGATTGCCCTAGCAGCCAGTGAGGTGAGCAAGAAGCTCACGAGCAAATTTGCAACCAGCGAGGTGCTGGGTGTTGAGTTTCCCATCTCGGTCTTTGCGATAGGGCCTATACCGCTGCTGGTGCACTTGGGGCATCAACTCAGCAACAAGGTGCGCATCGATCTCTACCAAAAGCACCGAGACACCGAGAACTGGTCATGGAAACGCGAAGGGCCCATTGCCACGTTTTCCTCCGGCGTTGTTCGAGAAGGGGACGGCTCCGCTGGCGTGGCTCTCGTGCTTTCTCTTAGTGGCAAAATCCATTTGCACGAATTGCCTGAGGCAGTTGCCAAGGCGACGGTCTACGAGATCTGCCTAGCAGAAGAACCACCTAATCCAGGCTTTCTTGGGCGCAAAGAAAGCCTCGCAGCGTTTCGCTCGGTGTATCGCTCGGCGATATCGACCATTCAACAACGCCACGGGTCAAACACGCCCATTCTCCTCTTTCCCGCAGTTCCAGCTCCGGTGGCTGTTTGCTGTGGCCTAGACCTACTTCCCAAAGTTCACCCACCGCTTCACGTGTACGACAACGACAAGGCACGAGGCGGTTTTACCCTCCAACACAAGGTACTCAATGACAACAAACAACAGTGATACGAAACAGCTCGACAGCATTCTTGCGGGGCAAAAACTTAAAGAAGGCAGCAGCGAGCGCAAGGCGTTGCGGCAGCATCGCGACGATGTACAGGCTCTCTTAAGGGCAGCCTTTGGCAGCAAGCTCGTCATTAAGTACGGCGGCTCAAAAGCCAAGAATACGATGATTCGAGCCTCATACGACTTGGATATACTCTGCTACTTCGAGCACGACGACACCGCTGCTGGCAAGACGCTCAAGGAGATTTACGATGCTGTCTACGATGTGCTCAAGCCGAAGTATCGGGTCCACAAGAAAAACTCGGCACTGCGACTTAAGGCACCAAGTGATGGAAGCGACTTTCATATTGATGTTGTGCCTGGTCGCTTTGTTGACGAGAGCAAAGGCGATGCGTACTTGCATCAAAATGACGATGAAAAGCAGTACCTAAAAACCAACCCGCAAACTCACATCGACCACGTGGTGAAAAGCGGGCACAGTGATGTCATCTCCATTCTCAAGCTGCTCTCTTGCACCTACGACTTGTCGGTAAAGACCTTCGTACTAGAGTTGGCGACACTGCGCGTTTTGGAGGGTACAAAGAGCAAAGGCCTTACCGAGCGAGTCGAAGCAGTGCTTTCAGAGTTTCGCGACAACATCGATGCAATCTCGGTAACCGACCCGGCAAACGGCAACAACGACTTGTCCAAGCTGTGGACGCCGACTGTACGCATGGAACTGTGTTCTCGAGCAAAGCTGGCTTTGGAGGCGGCTGAGAAACATGGTTGGTTGCATGTCTTCCCATCCACGCCGTCTGCCCCAGCCGTAGAACGCATTAAGCGAGCGACTCGCGCGACAAAAGGCGCAACCAGGCCATGGCTGAAGAAAGCGTAAGCGGCCAAAGCTCATGGAGCGTTCGCGAGCCGCAGGCATTTGCGCAAGCTTGTGAAGAGCTGCTTGCAGAGTTTCCTACGCTGCACCTTGAGCCGGTCTTGGGTGGCGAAGAGCTACGTGGCAGCTTTGTGGTACGTGATGAGGGAGGTGCGCTCGATACGTTCAAGATACGAGCGCGCCTGCCAGCTGCGTTTCCCGAAGCGTTGCCGACGATTTGGGAGACAGGGCAGCGTTTGCCACATCGGCCTGAACGCCACGTAAACCCTGACGGAAGCCTTTGCATCATGTTGCCCGATGAGTATTGGGCCGAGCACGAGCAGTGCGGCTTGCTTGCATACTTGCGTGGCCCTGTGCACGACTACTTCTTGGGGCAACTTGGCTACGAGCAATCGGGAGTGTGGCCCGGTGCTGAGATGGCCCACGGTTCACCTGGGCGCGTGCAGTACTACCAGCGGCTTCTTGGCACCAACGCACCGGATGCACTGCGCCGCCTGTGCGACGACCTCACAGCAGACAGGCTCGAGCGCCAAGGGCTGTGTCCCTGCGGCAGCAAACGCAAGCGTCGGCGATGCCACGGGCAACAGATTGCCCGGCTTCGTGGCAAGGTGAGCCGAGAGGACATTGACCTGGTGCGGCAGAAGCTTGGCTAGGATTTGAGAGCGGTGCGAAGTGCTTGTCACAATCCCGACCGAGTCATCTAGGAATTCCATGACGGCTCTGGCCAACAATTCCTTCGTCAGTTCCGACCCAGAGTCGCTTCTGCTTGTCGAAGAGAAGAGATCCAGCTGCTCAGAAGGTCCACTTCTGTTTCGCGTCCAACTCGGTCGGTAATCAATTCTTGCAACCCCTGTGTTCTGTCGATTCTGTACAATCCACCGGGGTCGTTAGATCATAGCACCTGGGTGATCACCCAAAAGCGGCCAGTGATGATCACTTGAAAA